>WLWD01000197.1_pt1 | contig 407651 bp, 265 predicted proteins | sample 6712731 | NCBI WGS metagenome assembly WLWD01 (sample SAMN12718690, study PRJNA576275) | sponge metagenome | isolation source: marine sponge | host: Mycale hentscheli | place: New Zealand: South Island, Marlborough, Capsize Point | collected 2014-11-01
ACCCTTTACCAGTCCATACTATCCGTATACACAGCCACAACTCCTATAACAGTCATACTATATTATACACAGTCCATACTCTCCTTATACACAGTCCATACTCTCCCTATACACAGTCCATACTCTCCTCATACACAGTCCATACTCTCCTTATACACAGTCCATACTCTCCGTATACACTGTCCATACTCTCCTTATACACAGTCCATACTCTCCTTATACACAGTCCATACTCTCCTTATACACAGGCCATACTCTCCGTATACACAGTCCATACTCTCCTTATACACAGTCCATACTCTCCTTACACAGTCCATACTCTCCCTATATACAGTCCACTCTCTCCCTTTACCCAGTCCATACCCTCCCTATAAACATTCCATACTCTCCTTATACAGTCCATACTCTCCTTATACACAGTCCATACTCTCCTTATACACAGTCCATACTCTCCTTATACACAGTCCATACTCTCCCTATACAAAGTCCATACTCTCCTTATACACAGTCCATGCTCTCCTTATACACAGTCCATACTCTCCTTACACAGTCCATACTCTCCCTATATACAGTCCACTCTCTCCCTTTACCCAGTCCATACTCTCCCTTTACCCAGTCCATACTCTTGCTTTACCCAGCCCATATAGTAGGTAATGGGCAACCAGCAGGAATAAGGTAAAGGGACACTGTGGTATTTTTTAGAAAAGTTTCCACATGGTATTCCACATATACATTGTTAGGATTCTCCTATTCTTAATTATGCACGAGTATCACAATACAGGGAATTCACAAAACTAGTAAGTAAAGGGTAACCAGCAGAAACATGGTAAAGGGAAACCAGCAGAATCATGGTAAGGGCACATGCACAAAAAAGTAAAGGTTAATCAGATAAAAGATATTTCATTGATGAGATTCCTTCACCGCTTCTTCCGCCTCTGATGTCATATGCATTAACATCTCCAGCAGTTTAGATCTTAAGTCATTTCACTCCACTAGTTGTTGCGGCCTATGCAAATAATTGGATAATAGCATAAATTGTGCACCCATACAGTTGCCTTATGCTAGCTGCTATTTCAGCACAACTTAAGCTATAGAATACTGAGGGGGTTAAACCTAGGATCTCCAACCCCGCCTCGAATATTGGGGAAAATATAGAACAGCTTCTATGAATATTACGATCATAAAATCATGCAAGAAACATTGATCAATGCATATATACAGTCTCATACAAGCATGTGCACCACAGTAGAATGTTTAGAAAAAGGGTGTGGTGTGGCTAAGTAAACACACAGCACCTGTCTCTTACCCCAAGCAAAATAATTCTGTATAAGATACACATCAATGATTCAATCAGCTTCAAAATGTCAGCTCAAAGTGACAATCAACTGTTCGTCACACGTTCTTTCAGTCTATTACAAGACTACCCTCAGCCATGTGGGTTAAAATAATATAATACTTCACAAATACCTCTCTTGTTCATTAAAATTTTGAAAAATTTACATTAAAATTTTGAAAAATGTACTAACATCTATATAATAACAGGGGTTCATTTAGGGGGGGGGGGAGCAAGGGAGACGCTTGCCCCCCCTTAAAATTTCGTAAGCAAAATGCGAAGTTAAAAAGTGAATATTTAAGGTGATGGGAAATGCTTAAATCATGCCCGTCTCTTTTCTCATCTTAGTTCTGCATGAACGCTGTGACACCCTTTAGATAGCACAAACTCAACCTCGTCCACTCTTAAATTGATTTCTAAATGAACCCCTGAATAATACACTTGTGTGCCAAATAACAATGATGAACGACAACGACCGTGTGTGTGTATTCATGAATAATCCATGAGCTTAAATAGTCTGGCCAAGCATAGTCCTTACCTCAATGGGTAAAGAGTCATCACATTCAGTAGAGAGTGATTAATTGTTACTAAAAAGTGGGTGGAATAGACTAAGGGAAGGCAAAAGTATGAAAGAGAGAAGGCAAAAGTTTCGCGCAGCGTAAGGCCACAATCATGATGGTAGGACAGAGATTCCGAAGCAGGAGAATTAGACAAAGGAAAAGGGACTCCATTACTCAAGAAGAAAAAGCTTAAGAAAGGAAATGTGAGGGTGGGGTAAGAAAAGCTGAAATAGTTTAAAAAAGAGAGCAGGAGATGAAAACTAATTAATCTTAATAGATAGTAGAGAATGATAACTGAGCAAAATAACTTCAATATGTCGAGCTCCACTGTGTGTTGGGGTACTTGCTGGTATATTGTAATAAATACACTATTTAATTTCCCCTTCAAATTTATTTCCTAATATAGAATCCACCTAACCTTGCACGCCACTTTTACTCGACTGCATAGTCCACTGCACATGTGATCTTCTTCTCTTGTTGTATAAAGTCCTGAACAATCAAATAAATTAAAAATCTCAAGAATTTCTTCAAAATTAATGTGTACTAAATAATTATACAAACATTGTAATTAAGGCCGAGCACCTCTTATAGCAAAAATTTTGAAGGAACTATCTAAATATGATACCCTAGTAAACATTCAAATCCAGCACCTATCATAGTTCAATAGTATCTGTGTGCAGTATGCAGTTAGGCAGTACTCAAAATTAAAGCACTCAAACTCATGATGTCATGCAAATTACTCTCTAGGATTAAAGAACAATATGCTCATGTGTCAGTAACAATGACGACGACCAACGGTATGTATTCATGAATAATTCGTGAGCTTAAACAGTGTGGTAAAGCATCATCATATCTTGATTATGTCATCCCATTCAGTTGAAGGTGATTAAAGGCAGCATAAGTTTCAAGAAGGAAGGGGGAAATACGAAAAAATAGGCAATATTTCACAAAGCATAAGTCCACAATCATGATAGAAGGCCATAGAGATGCAGAAGCAGGAGAGGTAGACAAAGGAGAATGGACTCCATGACTCGAGAAAAAAGCTGAAAAAAAGGAAAGGTTGGGGAGTATGGACTGTATAAGGAGAGTATGGACTGTGTATAAGGAGAGTATGGACTGTGTATAGGGAGCGTATGGACTGTGTAAGGAGAGTATGGACTGTGTATAAGGAGAGTATGGACTGTGTATAGGGAGAGTATGGACTGTGTATAGGGAGAGTATGGACTGTGTAAGGAGAGTATGGACTGTGTATAGGGAGAGTATGGACTGTGTATAAGGAGAGTATGGACTGTGTATAAGGAGAGTATGAACTGTGTATAAGGAGAGTATGAACTGTGTATAAGGAGAGTATGGACTGTGTATAAGGAGAGTATGGACTGTGTATAGGGAGAGTATGGACTGTGTAAGGAGAGTATGGACTGTGTATAAGGAGAGTATGGACTGTGTATAGGGAGAGTATGGACGGTGTATAAGGAGAGTATGGAATGTTTATAGGGAGAGTATGGACTGTGTATAAGGAGAGTATGAACTGTGTATAAGGAGAGTATGGACTGTGTATAAGGAGAGTCCACAATCATGATAGAAGGACATAGAGATGCAGAAGCAGGAGAGGTAGACAAAGGAGAATGGACTCCATGCCTCGAGAAAAAAGCTGAAAAAAAGGAAAGGTTGGGGATAAGAAAAGCTGAGATAGTTCAGGAAAAAAGAGAGCAGGAGAGGGCAACTGATGTAGAGAATGATAACAATGAATAAAAATAAAAAAACTTATGCTACTGCATTCTTACTGTGCAATACATCAAGCGCCACTATGAGGTGGGGTACTAGTTATAAATATTTTATGTCTTACATCCTAAGGGTGGCAGATATGACCAAACACCTCCCACTCCTTTCCAAACAAATTTCTAGATAAATCCCTGACTATAATAAATTTTTTATAACAGTAATAACAATAACAATAATATAATATTAAGAAGCTATGCAACTTGATTGTAAATGTTGCAGAACTAGAGTGCTCCTAATGTCTATCATCAAATATCTTGTGGCTACATGAGAACTAATCATGAAAGGAATTAGTAATACAACTGGTGGACATCACTCAAGTGATGAAAGCATAAACCACAGCCTACAAGCTCTCTGTCCTAAGGCTTAGAAAGTTCAAGGAACTACAGTTCCAATAGAACACACAAACATCACCAGCTGATACATGTGTCTATTACCGTGTGACAAGAGTCCACATCCTTCACCTGTTCAATAATAACTGATGCATATCACTCATGCCCCATCTCCTCCACCTGGACTTTTAATGAAACTACTTCCCATTCCAAGGTCATATCCTGTCCATTGTCTCCCCTCCCCCACCCTGCACACCACACAGCAACAACGGAAGGTCACAAATATCACCTAAATCAGGTATGCACTGGGCATCATCATAAAATATTTTGAACACTCAAATGAGACTACATATACCACAACTTGAGACTTACTTGATTCAGTCTATACTGAGGACTTTGTCAAGAACAAACACTTGCCAGTAATTGTTGCCTCGCAGGTTGATTATGAGCCAGCTTGTCTGAAGTCAACTACGGCAAGACCTTCAACTTGCCAGTCAGTCCAGTAACCCTGAGTGTTTTATTCACATGGTCATAACAACCGATAGAATATAGTAGCTAAAATATTATTTGTGACACAATCTGGGCAGTGTGTAGAGGAGGCTATAGGGGCAACGCCACCGTGATTGATATCAGCAGTGGCGTAGGAAAGGGGGGCTTTGGGCTACCAAAATTGTGGGCATAATCAAACAAGGAAATTTCTCACATTCACACTTTTAAACCCCCAATCCCCCCCCAAAAAAACATGCCCTTGGAGCGCCCCTTTACTAAACATCTTCCAACACTGCTGATCTGTCCTGTGACTATAGAGTGTTTTCATCCGACGTTGGGGATCACGTGATCCCGCCCCCGTGGTGTACAGGTTGGTCCAGTAAGCCATGGTGTTGTGCGTTGTTGTGGGCTGCTCCAAGCGCTCCGGTAGAGACAGAGACGTTTCCTTTTATAGAATTCCTAAGGTTGTGACTAACAAAGGTGAAGCAGTACAGGAATTGACAAGAAAGCGCCGTGCAGGCTATTTTTCAGCCATCCAGAGATCGGACCTTACCCAGAAGATCGTCTCTAATGATAGGATTTGTTCTAGGCATTTCATCTCTGGTAAACCTGCAGCACTTGAAGACCAAAATAACCCTGACTGGCTTCCAACCCTCCACTTGGGCCACAGTAAGGCAATGACTGCCAAGAAAGCAGAAGCTACCAAAGATCGATTTGTAAGGGTGAAGGTGAGAGAAGCTAAGAAAGATTTTGTCAGCCAGAGAAATGAGGAGTGCCCTGCCAGTACAGAGATAGATTGTAGTATGGTCAATACAAGTTATGGTAATACCAGCATTGTATCAACTGTTGATTGTAATGAAGATTTGGTGCGTGATGCTGCTGTTCAGACAGAAATTACTTCAACTATGATGGATGATGAGAAAAGAAAACATATGGAGGATGATCTTGAAATTGAAACTTTACAATTAGAACTACAATCTTTAACTAGTGCACTACCATTTTCAGAAGAGGTACTTGAATGTGATGATGAGCGTGTCAAGTTTTACACTGGTCTGCCTAAATATAAAATATTAAAAGCCGTTTTTGATATGGTAGTTGTAACTTCAGCTGTTCCTACTAAATTGACCCCGTTTCAGGAATTTATGCTCACCATTATAAAACTGAGATTGAACAGTCCTTACAAAGACCTAGCGTATCGATTTGGTATATCTGTAGCAACAGTATCCCGAATTTTTTCCAAATGGCTCACTATGATGGACACAGTGCTTCAACACTTGATTATATGGCCTTCACGTGAGAGTTTATGGAAAACCATGCCACAGAGTTTTATAGATTCTTTTGGAAAAGATGTTACAGTTATAATAGACTGCTTTGAAGTTTTTATAGAGCGTCCATCGAATCTTCTAGCTCGAGCAATTACTTGGTCTTCCTACAAGCACCATAATACCGTTAAGATTCTGCTCGGTATAACACCTCAAGGTACTGTGTCATTTGTGTCAGAAGCCTGGGGTGGACGTGTCAGTGACAAACTCCTCACAGAGTCGTGTGGAATTCTTAAGCATTTACTTCCTGGTGATGTAGTTCTTGCTGATCGAGGGTTTAACATATCAGACGATGTCGCAATGATGCAAGCTAAGCTTCACCTACCAGCGTTTACGAGAGGGAAAAAACAGCTTAATGCTATGGAGGTTGAAAGCACTCGGAGTATTGCTAATGTACGTATTCATGTAGAGCGAGTCATTGGTGTTGTGCGCCAGAAATATCGCATTTTGACTGGAACACTTCCTTTGGAGTATGTGGTTAGAAAGAGAGACGAACAGGCCCCTTATATTGACAAGATAGTTCGTGTGTGCTGTGCTCTGTGTAATATTTGTGACTCAGTGGTTCCATTAGATTAATTGTCTCATTGAAATAAAGTATAACAAATAATTTCATTTAAATTAACGCAGTAGTTTGTTTTATTCTTGTTATAGTTACACATTATTTTGTATCATTCTCCAGATTAATTTTATCCTTTCTCATTTCACACAATTAGTGAATAAAGAATATAGTAAAAAATTAAAGTGAACATGATTTGACAGCAGTTGGATATGTAAATAAATAGTTAAGTATTAGTATGATTGTTAATCCTATCTTGACCTTTTCCTTTTTTTCAATTTGAACTCCGGCAACGTCCGGCAAGTTGGACAGTACCACTTTCCTTTCGGGACTGACTTAATTTTTAAACAACTCGTGTGAAACCACTCAATTGCACAAGCTTGATTGTCACAAGCAATCATCTGCAGACCATCATCTGGTTTCTTGCAATAGCAGTACAGGGCAGTCTCATCAAGGGGAAAATCCGAGGTGGAAGGAACAGAAGATAAAATACCTGCAGTCTCATCAAGGGGAAAATCCGATGTGGAAGGAACAGAAGATAAAATACCTGCAGTCTCATCAAGAGGAAAATCTGAGGTGGAAGGAACAGAAGATGAAATGCCTGCATTTGTTCCATTGTTGTTTGCTACTGGAGGCCGTGTATACCAATGACCTAGAATTTCAGGAAGAATACAAATTTGAAAGAATTCCGAAGCTTTCTTCTCACATTCCAACCAGAAATTATCACTTGGATACACACGCTCTACATGCATTGATGGATCTTGCTGAGTATTAGGAAAAGTACACACTACAAAATCACAGTAAGTGGCATCACACACAAATATCTGTGTCTGCACTTGATAATAATAAGCATGCTTGTGGTCCAGATGCAGGTTATCATTTGAATCCACTTTTAAGCAAGATTTCATCCAATTACCATTGTCTGCGTTGACTTCCTCACTTCTTTGACAGTATGGGCATTTAATTTCAACAACTCCTTTGCCACAACAGGAACAAGAGACAATACCATCTGGTGTTGCACCAATATGGGGCCATTTAGGATTAATTCGGAAACCAGAGTTACTTACAGAAAAACTGTGGTGATTTTGCATATGTTTTTCATAAAAATCTCGTGCCCGTTTCTCATGCTTACATCCCCATGCAGTATATTTTGAAGTAAACCTGAAGGCTTCTGGGTAAACAAGTACCTTTATTAAACTTTGTGAAGGGCTGGCTGAATCTGTGCAACAAACAGACTTCATTTTGGATGCAGTAACACGACCTGCTCTATAAGTAAACCATAATTTGGAGTTTGCTTGATCTCTGGTCTCCATCTCCACAAGATCTGCCATTGCTGGTGTCACTGCAACTTCAATGCTTGAACAAACTTCAAGTAATTCTGTATATATATAAGATAGGTATTTCATATGAAATAACTGCTGTAAGGGCTTGGGAAATGATGGCCTTTTTGTTTTAGGAATATAAGCATCTGAATATTTGTCTATAACTGAAAGAATTCCTGGTTTACTATCACTTTCTGCTAATTTAGAGAAGAAAAGTTCGAGTTTAGGATGTTTACATACAGCCCTACTGTATGAACATGTTCCAGACCAGCTTGATGTGGGTACTGTTTCAGAATTTACTAATGACTGCTCACTACATATACTACTATCAAACTCTTCCCGCTTTCTTTTTGCACAAGTAAAATCAACATCTTTGACTGGTAGGTAGGGTATTTCTTTCTGATAGCTGGGTATAACCCATGTGCATTTCTGCTGTGTGCAAGTTGTGCCTTGATTTATCTTTGTAGAAGCTTCAAGGTAAAACAGAATGCTACCAACATGTGTGCAGGCTTCGCCGAGCCCAGCCATGCAAGTACAATGGGCACAGCACACCTCACCACTTTCCAAGCAAAGAATCCAACAACTCAATGGTGTATCGCTGCATCGCTGTGAATGACGAACCTATGCAAGCAAAAACAAAACAATAAATTTGAAACTGCTATGTCATAATTGCATATTTTAATTGCTTACCCTTCCAGTAACAGCAATTTTATCCTTTACATTCCAAGCCTGCACATTTTTAACCCATCCATTAACAAACTGATTGTATGCTTCTAATGACTTATATGATTTGAATTGTTTTGCTGTTAAAAAACTAGTCTGAAGCACCAGATAGGAGACAATGTCACTGGCTTCAACAAGAGGTAAGCTTGCTGCTGGGGTAGCACGAGTCCTTAGACTTGAAGAAGGCAGTAGAAAAGGATCCATACCATCCATTAACATTAATTTATCCAGGTACCTCCGTTTGGCATCTTCAGGAAGCTCCCTGGCATAGCCTGAAAGCTCCGATAAGGCTTCCTCCATCCCAGCCACGCAGTAAGCTGTACACCACTACTCCCGATCAGGTAAGGTATCGCCGCGTATGGTCACATGACGAAAACACTCTATTACAAATACTAATGGCTAGCACCAGTATTCAACAACAGGCTTCAATTGTGTATTCCACAGAATATTTGTAAGGTTACCCTGGACTATTGACTGCCTTAATGTACAACACTTGAATTTAACTTAACTAAAATGTTAGTTTAAACCTACACGAGTAACACTTACGCAACTCATTCAAAATAGAATATATATAATATAGCTATTTCACGTTAACCCACCCTACACCACCGCCACATTAAGTCATGCAGTATCTAACGCCTGAGCTTACCTAATCAATATGACAGACCGCCTCTTAGTCTTCTCCCACCATTATTTCTTTCCACACGCGCTGCGTGGGCACTAGATCTGAACAAATGACGACCGTTGTTTTAATCTTGTTGGGCGGTACCTTTCCGTTGCTATAGTTACAAGAGAAGTAAAAACAATAACAAATCCATCATTGTGGGAATTGGTAAGTTTTAAAGCGTATAAGAAAAGCTAGGGGGTGTTTTAGATAAAGAAGGATCAATCCGTCACTAAATTGAGGAGTGTCGGGCCTGCAGGTATCTTCTGACGAGTAATGCAGCGTACATCACGCCAAATAGTTATCTGACCCTCAGTAGGAATAGCTACTTCATTATTTTGCAAAATGCATTGCTTCTATTTAACTTTAATATGCAATAAAATATATTGCTGTTACTACTGATAATATACACAATCTGTATACTTCAATGGCATGATGAACAAAACTATTTTCATCAGAATGGTTTAGCTATACCAGTGGATCTAGAACCATATAGCTACATAGCTACTCTGAGACTTGACAAATTCATAATTTTGTAACTGGACTAGATAATAGATAATACAAACAACGCAGTGATTTATAATAATGGTATGTATAAGTAATAGACACTAAACGTTGCACTAAAGTGAACTAAGTTTTCCAGTCACTCAACAGAGAAGATATTTTTTGGTGCTTCCCAAGTGAAGCAAATTATTGAAAATGCCCACTCTAAGACTACTTCTACATTTCCTTGCTGTAACTTTAACCAATGTTGTTTTAGTTAGCTAACTAAAACTAAAACCCAAACCTCTTAGTTTTGGGGTATTTTACTTTTGGTAAGAATAGCTAAAACTAAGCTGTAGAGAACATGAAAAAACTAAAACTAATTATTTTAGAAGACAGTAAATTCAATAATAACTAAAACTACCATTAGAGTGGATAACAAAAACTAAAACTAAGCAATTTTTATTGTAAACAATTCACCTTGAATTATGTCATTATTAAATGAAAATATTAATTCCCATCAAGTAACTATTCTCTAAACTACACAACAAATATCATACTTTATTAATAATCCCAAGTTTTCACAGAAATATGCCATTTTTGAAGTTCTTTGGAAAAACTACATGAACAACTTTCTTTAAGGAGTCTCATTATTGCAGAATTTGAGAGGCAACATAAATTAACTAAAACTAAGACAATTGATAGTATAACTAACTAAATCTTCTACATGGTATTGAAGAAAAACTAAAAACTCTAGTCTTCAGGAAGAATTTGGAAAAAAAAAACTAAAACGAAGCTTAGTTTGGGATTGCCTCCGCCAATGTTCATCTTTATATTACGGCTTGTGGACTGTTCTCCTTGTTGTGCTTCTTCCCTCTGCTGCACTTCTTCCCTCTGTTGCCCTACTTCCCTCTGCTGCACTTCTTCCCTCTGCTGCACTTCTTCCCTCAGAAGCATTCAAGATATTTTTTTAGTATGACTAACTAAAACTAAGAAAGTCTGGAATCACTGAACCTGACTGTAACAACAACACACACACACACACCAATTTAAGTTGCTTTTCTCTGGTGGCTAAAAATACTTTTCTTTCAAATTCTGTAATAAATGTAGAGGGACTAACTGTGTGCACGACATTTCTATAACTAGTTACAAATAACAATGGAGGCTTGCTAATCAGATCTATTACTTTGCACACTTCTTCATCGCTTGGACTGCTACTTGACCGGCTTTCAGAGCATGCTTTTTTTTAAACCAGATATGAAAGTATCAGGGGAAATTTTATTCCATTCTGATGTCTACCACTGTTCCATGAAACCAAGGTTATATAACTTCTGACCTTTGCCATCAGACAGACAGACCACAAGAATATTTTACATGAAGCTTATGACACAAATCCAATACTTTTGATGCTAGTTTCAACTTTTAGCAGAAATACTAATTTCAATAGCTAGCATTTAATAATAAAGTCTCAAATTTTAAGAAAACAAAATACATAAACTATATGAAATGATGAATACGCCATGAAATAATTCAGAAATTAAAAGGAGTAGGTGAGTGTGCAATGAAACGAAGGTGCAATATTCTCTTTCAGGATACAAATTATGAACATGATGAATGTATAAATTAATGTTACAACTAAAAATAGCATTATGATCAGACTTTCTGCTATCTGTCGTCAAAGTTAGAAGTGCAGTGTTCTCGGACTAGAAAGAAGACATTTGTAGGCGTCAATTGCACAGCTGAACAGGACATTTTCTGTAGATTTCATAATGAATGACCTTATCATGCCATCTTCTCCTAGAGAAACTTCGCTTGACATCCTCTAAATCGAAAATAACTAAACAAACAAATGAACAAAAAAACTGATAATCATGTGTTTATAGTCGTCTGGGTTTCATATATAGTACAGTAGAACCTCTCTTATCCGGGCACCTTGGTTTCAAGGGGTGCCCGTATCTCAGATTTGCCCATATCTCAGAATATACACAATTTTTTTTTTCACAATTACTACTTATATAGATTAAAATAATAACTATGTACTAGTGTTACAGTATGATGATAATTTAGTCTGTTTTAGAGACTGAGTTAGGTTTTAATAATGCCCAGTTTCTTTTCAAGTGTTACAACGCTTTGCTTTCCCTTGGATGCCATATTTAGAAAAGTGCTGCAAGCTGAACTGCATTCAAAATAGTGCTGCCAGCTGAACTCCCCATCCAAAAACAGCTGTCAAATTTGCTAGTTGGGATACTTTACCTAACCACAAGGTACATAGCAGCTGCCAGGTGAGGTTCTACTGTATATAGAAACCTAATAATTATAGTAATTAGACTAAAGTGAGTTGCAAAATCATGCATGTGATTGATTAAGCACTGATCAGTATAAATACTCTCATATAGCAGAGTTTGATACAGAAGGATGGAGGGGGAAACTGAAATTTTCCCTTTCAAACCGAGTTCTTCCCCCCCCCCCCCCAACCCTCTCCAATTACAGTCGCCCTTCTCCATGATGCAGTGTTGAAATATGCTGTAAATTACAAATGGATCAAAACAGAAAAATCATATCAAATTGACTCATAAATCATATATCTTATTTTCTCTTTCTGGAGTGGGGTGGGAGGGAAGGGGAGTTGAGGGAAAAGTGGGAGGAAGACATGTGCATCGAAGTAATACTGGTTTAAATTGGTTGTGCTTCAAGAACTACACATGGGCACATTGGAGTATTCATCATGCAGCGTTCAATATGGGAGAATATTGAATGCTCGTGTGATTAAGAAATTCTTATACTCGGTAGTTACGATACCCACTTCCAGAACAAAATGGGTCATTATATTTAGCATGTGGGTATTCAGGGGTTCATTTAGGGGGGCCAGGGGGTGCTCGCCCCCTTGAAGGCATTTTGTCCCCCTTGAAATACTTTAAACTTTCGTAAGCAAAAAGCAAGGTTAAAATGTGAATGACAAATGTGGAGTGCTTTAATTAGAGAGAATACCTATCACATAATTGTCAATTCTTCATAGTAGTCACACATATCTTAATGAAATTCTGTGATATAGCTACTCCATGCTGAATATTTTCATTCTTATTCCATTAATCTATTGCAGTTAGCTCATTACTAATACGTTTCATGATGATTACCAACTCTACAATCAAGCAAGTTTGTGAAGTTAAAACTACCTGTAAATGCATTTATAAACCAGATCAAACAAAGTATATATGTGAGATGATATATTATATGGCTTACAATTAGATTGTGCAATAGTGTTTTTAGTTCACTAGCATAACGAAGCACCATAAGTGCGAACCCTCAGCGCCACTATACACTAGCAAGCTATTACAAAATCATTTAAGACCAAAAGAATGATTTATTGGCTATTCTAATTAGGTATCACTATAGCATGAACAACGAAAATGGTATACGTAAAAGCTGTCTTCATAAGCGAAGAAGCTAACAGGCCAGAGACATTTACCAGTATCCATTTTCAATGTGAACTCCAATTCCAGCACACGTTAACTTTAAAGTACAAAGCCAAACCACGATGGACAGCAAGAAATTTGACGCGATGATAGGGGAAAAACTAGTACTGATGCAGAGTTCCCCTAATTACAAGATATTGTTATTAATTGTATAATGGATGGTGCTTATAAATGGTGTGAACAGGGTTGTTGTTGTTTGCTTGTTTGTTTTATTGCACTGACACGGGAACTATAGAAGGATTGATACTAGCCGAGTGAATTTATAGCTGCATGCTGAACTTAATAGAAAAAATTTAAATAAAAAGTTGGTGTAGAGCAAGTCCCAATTAACAACAACAACAACAAAAAAAATAACAACAACATCAAAGCATAATTTTTGCTCTCACTGGGCAGGCAAAACTTGTCTAATGACCAACCACAAGCATAATTGTCAGTGCTAGTTATAATAATGAATATACTTTATGTATTATTTTGTGTGTGCGTTTGTGAGTGTGTATGTGTGAACACGATACGAGCGGGAATAGTTCTAATCAACCAACAAAGCTAAACTATAGCTCTGACATCACCAAAGGGTGAAATCTGCTACTCAGACTCAATGCATTGGATCACAAGGTTAAATCATAATCATATTAAAGCTTACTTACAGAAATGGTAGAACTTGCTAGTTTTTTCTCACTGCAAAGGAAACCTAAAGGATCAAATATTCAATCATCTGGTTAAATCAACCCTCGTTATTTCTATTTACCTGCTTACTAATTGAGTTACAAGTCAAGGGCAATCACAACAGTCCAGTACAATATTATTCCCCAACTAATATTGATTTGCTGTCAAGAGCATGTTGGATACTTCGAGCATATAATTGAGGTTCTTCATCAGGGCTTCATACAGGATTTTTTTTCTGGGGGGAGAGAGAACTTTTTTTATTCCTACAAAGGATAGCGTGTGGCTAAATAAGCCACAGAGAGTGGAGGGTGCGGGTCCTCAAGTTTGGAGGGGTTAATGCTAATATGAGCTGCTTTGTCCTACACCAACTGTTAATTGTTAGTAATCTCCAAAATCAGAGCGTGACAGACAGACAAACAGATAGACAACGTGACTACTATAACCCTCTCACACATGCGCGCTGAGGGTTAATGATTGCATAAATTTTGATTTAACACGTGACTTAGCTCACTACTTGAAGAAGAAAATGAACAACAATAAAACAACACAACATTATATTAAAATTGATCAACTATACAGATCTACCACATTATAATACCATAACAGTGGTAAAGGAAGATGTTTCAGTATGGGTAGGGGGAGGGGGGGAGGGGGCTCCAAAGGCATGTTTTTTTTTGTGGTTAAAAATTGTTCACGTGGGAAATCATTTCATGAGATAGTGCCCCAAAATTATGGGGGGGGGGGGTAACCGACATTCTACGCCCACATACCCCACCCACATGCCAACATTGGTCTATGCATTATAGAACTTACCCGGGTCTAAGTATTTGGGAACGAGTTCATTGATCAAATTAGATGATGCCACAGCTGCTTCAGATGGCTTTATGACACAGCAATTGCCTAATAAAAAGGATGATAAGGTTGATGGTAATAATAATAATAATAATAATATGGCAGACTGCTTCACAACAATGAAGGGGAAAAAAGTAACTAGAACTACAATTCTAGAGTTTGTTTACTCATTCAAATAAAAAAACAGAGGAGAGCAAGGGGGCGGATGGGAGGAAGGATGTAGCCAGGGATGTATTTCGCGATAAGTGGAAAATGGTGCCTGCCAGATTTTGTCACCAACTTCCCAGAGACTATTATAGCTTTCACTACAGTTACTTCGCATACAAAAACTGGGAACAATAGCAATAGAAAGAAATAAGTCATGAGGACCTTAACAGATGAAAACAAACAAACAAATGGCAGGCTATAAATCTCATGCATGCGTGCTGAGGGTAACAGAGAATGGCCAACCAAAAGTGTCATATAGCACTATGGACAATGAAATGGTTAATTTAATTTTGGCATACATCCCGTAGGACTCTTCTATTGGTCCGACCTTAGTCCTATAGGACAACTGATAGCAATACTGGACAGAGAAATAGACAACTGGCGGTACAGTTCAATATCCTATAGCAACGTAGATTTTAACAAACAAGTAAACACTGATCATGGACCAGGAGTAACATAGAGTGTATCAAACATTTATAATTAGGTGCAGACTAACATATGTGACCGTCTACAGGAAAATCGGGCACAACGCGGCAAGCACCAAATTGGACAATTAACAATTTTATGGTTTCTGTCAATTTTTTACCAAAATATTTTTAATGCATATATGGAATGATAACCATTTTTATAGATACTGACCAAGTTTGAAGGACAGGCGCGCTCTGAAACTGAAGGAATAAGCCCGAGAAGTCTCCGTATCAACTTACTGCAGAATGAGTATCCGGATCATTGCTAAGCTCAAGTTTTAGCGCGAGTGAAACTCCGTGCCAAAATGCTGCGCCGTGAAGGCAGGAAAATACAGCTCAGGAACGTGCAGTTTAGATAGAGCTAAAGACAGACCATGAGTGAAACCTGGAACCTAGCCAGAGCTTTGAATCTCCGCCACCGCGATGGCCTGGACATGATGGGTGAAGCCTTAGAGGAGCTCATTAGCAAATTCATGGCTCCAGGAAGTGAAGACCAACCCCCAGACTGTTAGTACCCAATCAAGACTGGAAGCCCCGTCCTGAACTGCTACCTGAAGTGATTGAGCCACCAGGACTGCCACAGGAGAGGCAGAAGTACCTGCATGATAAAATCCGGGACTTTGTCCCGGATGCATGTAAAGACATTGTCTGTCCTCCACCTCATACTCAGACACCTCACAACCATGACTCCACACTTTTACCATCCACATCTCCTTCTCCCTCTCCACCATCCTCACCCCCACCCAAAAGAAGCCGAAAAAGCAGAGCCAACTAATTTTAAGTTCTTATTAACTAATCATAATTACGTCATGATACATACAATTGCAACTTACCTGTAGCTACTATGCCAACAGTATCAAGATTCAAGCTAGAAAATCCTTGTACAGCTGCAAGAACCCCAATAACAGGCTGATCCCGGGAATTCATTGCCTAGAAAAACACGAAAGAGAAGAAACGGAGAAAAAGGAGTAATAATGCAGAAAGCTATAATGAACTAACACCAGTATGAACAAACACTAGAACAAACAAACACTAGTACGAACAAACAATGTGTGCACACTGTAATACCAGTATGTGTGTGTGCACACAGTGGTAATTTCAGTGCGTGTGTGTACACAGTGATATTACTAGTATGTGTGTGCGCACAGTGGTAATACTAGTGCGTGTGCACAGTGATATTACTAGTATGTGTGTGCACAGTGGTAATACTAGTGCGTGTACACAGTAGTGTGTGTGTGTACACAGTGGTAATACTAGTGTGAGCACACAGTGGTATTACTAGTGCGTGCACACAGTGGTATTACTAGTGCGTGCACACAGTGGTATTACTAGTGCGTGCACACAGTGGTATTACTAGTGCGTGCACACAGTGGTATTACTAGTGCGTGCACACAGTGGTATTACTAGTGCGTGCACACAGTGATAATACTAGTGCGTGCACACAGTGGTAATACTAGTGCGTGTACACAGTGGTATTACTAGTGCGTGCACACAGTGATAATACTAGTGCGTGCACACATTGGTAATACTAGTGCGTGCACTCAGTGGTATTACTAGTGCGTGCACACAGTGGTATTACTAGTGCGTGCACGCAGTGGTATTACTAGTGCGTGTACGCAGTGGTATTACTAGTCCGTGTGTGTACACAGTGGTATTACTAGTGCGTGCACACAGTGGTAATACTAGTACGTGTACACAGTGGTAATACTAGTGCGTGCACACAGTGGTAATACTAGTGTGTGCACACAGTGGTATTACTAGTGCGTGTACGCAGTGGTATTACTAGTGCGTGTACGCAGTGGTATTACTAGTCCGTGTGTATACACAGTGCTACTAGTGCGTGCACACAGTGGTAATACTAGTACGTGTACACAGTGGTAATACTAGTGCGTGCACACAGTGGTAATACTAGTGCGTGCACACAGTGGTAATACTAGTGTAGGGGTTTGTTTGGATAAATGGTAGTCAGGCAGGAGGTGAATGGGAGTAGTTATCTCTGACCTTCAGAATCCTCCTTGATATCCCAACTAAACAATTACCCACTATAGTACCAAGATAGATAGTACAATGAGTTTTAGATACTAATACTAAGGTAACTACAGAAACTAAGACAATGTTGTTAGTAGTAGTGAGCATGTCAGCCTTTAGGCATGTTAACCCTTAGGCTATATAATGGGCAGCTGCCCCTGACCTACAGGAAATAGTGCATGTATGATGATGATGATATGAATGTGTATGAGAGTTATGTCTTAGGCTTAGGCCTTGATTGAAGCTTGAACAACTAGTGCGTGCACACAGTGGTATTACTAGTGCGTGCACAGTGGTATTACTAGTGCGTGTACACAATGGTATTACTAGTGCATGCACACAGTGGTAATACTAGTGCGTGCACACAGTGGTATTACTAGTATGTGTGTGTACACAGTGGTAATACTAGTGCGTATATACAGTGGTATTACTAGTGCGTGTACACAGTGGTATTACTAGTGCATGCACACAGTGGTAATACTAGTGCGTGCACACAGTGGTATTACTAGTATGTGTGTGTACACAGTAGTAATACTAGTGCGTATATACAGTGGTATTACTAGTGCGTGTACACAGTGATAATACTAGTGCGTGCACACAGTGGTAATACTAGTGTGTGTACACAGTGGTATTACTAGTGCGTGCACACAGTGATAATACTAGTGCGTGCACACATTGGTAATACTAGTGCGTGCACACAGTGGTATTACTAGTGCTTGCACACAGTGGTATTACTAGTGCGTGCACACAGTGGTATTACTAGTGCGTGTACACAGTGGTATTACTAGTACGTGTGAGCACACATAGGTAATACTAGGGTGTGTGTGTGCACACAGTGGTAATACTAGTACGTGTACACAGTGGTATTACTAGTGCGTGCACACAGTGGTATTACTAGTGCGTGCACACAGTGGTATTACTAGTGCGTGCACACAGTGGTATTACTAGTGCGTGCACACAGTGGTATTACTAGTGCGTGTACACAGTGGTATTACTAGTACGTGTGAGCACACATTGGTAATACTAGTGTGTGTGTGTGCACACAGTGGTAATACTAGTGCGTGTACAGTGGTATTGCTAGTGAGTGTGTTTACGCACTAGAAATACAAGTTTGTGCGTGCACACACTAGAATACCAGAACGCACTAGAAATACCAGTACGTGTGTGAACGCACTAGAAATACCAGTACGTGTGTGAACGCACTAGAAATACCAGTACGTGTGTGAACGCACTAGAAATGCCAGTACGTGTGTGAACGCACTAGAAATACCAGTATGTGCATGCACAGATTAGAAATACCAGTACGTGCGTGCATGCACTAGAAATACTTGTAAGTGCATAGGTATACAAACTTTAATGAACACTTAAAATTACTGCTTGGATTAACGACAGACTTACTTACCTTTATCTTTTCTTTATAATTCCTACTTCCATGGTACCTCACTAGATAAGCAGGTAGCAGCAGCACCAATATTCTCAAAGCTAAAAGAAAAGGAATAAAAATACAGCGAAAATGGCTACCAGCAACAACCCCGAAATAAGGAAAGACTTCCTACTCTTTCTAAAAGCCGTTTCAGTAACAAGATAGCCTATCACTACCAACATAGAACTACAGACAGCACTCATCTTTGCACAGTAGACAAGAAGACTACTTTTGTTTGTGCTCTGCGGATTACGCGCGGTAATAAGCAATAGTGTATGGGTTGCGGTAGAATACGGAATTAACGCGGGCACGCCCATAGCAACGCCTTTAGGGCTTCAAATCTTCAATGGATCTTCGATGCTTGCAGAATAAAGCAGTTCTGTGTATTATCTCGGAAACGGTTCACAACACATACACACAAGCTCAAAGTGCTAATTATATGCTATACTAATGCAAAAATCATAACGTTTTGAATTTATTTTGTGCACTTGCTATAATTTATATACAGGCTTTTTAAAACAAAATAACAACAAAAAAATCTAAAAATACCTCCTCACTGCATTAGGACTTATTGCAACTCATATGACCAGCACAACCACATTACATCTCGAGGAGCCCACGGCGTTATCCCAGATTTGGTAATGGTCATCAAATTTATAAAACGTGACTGTCACCTTCCAATTGCAGCACTGCACACATTGACATAGGAAGCCAATGTGTTAGGCTAAAATTTCCCATCATTGTCACATCAATCACAAAACATAACACAAAGTGTAATGTTACGCGTGTGCCTAGGTAACTAAAAAGGAGAGGATCAGTGCATTTGTTTGAAGTGCACACAATGCAGACTAAACTGCCAGCAATATTGTTTTCCTCTATTCAAACATAGAGTTGGCGAATAAGAGGACATCATGTCTAATAAAATTTTCTTCTTATCAGCAGCCAGTATAGAATAGTCCATTCATGTACCATTAAAAACAAATCGGTGCATAAACTTGTGTGTGTGTGCGTGGATAATTTGTGTATCCATATACAAGATGTCAATGAATTACTCGTAATAACTACAGTCCAATTTTTTCCAAGTTGCACCCTATATATTTCAGGTTGTCTAAGTGTGCATTAAATGGAAATATGAATTAGTCACCTGAGTACGTACTTATATAAAATTACCTTGAAGATGATTTTAAAAAGCTTATTTTCTTATTAGTGCAGTTGAAAAGTTATTCAGGAGTTCCTCACCTCTTGTATTGAAGTCCAAGAGTAGCTTAGCACACTCTTCACGGAGGAACACTGAGTCTATAATGACACTCTTGGACATGTGTTGACCCAGTGGAGTTAGCTTTCACCTTCCACTTCACAATCCTACATACAAAGTGTCACAAATAACACTAGTTTAACATACTGTACAGTTCACAGTCAGCTGGCAGTTGGTGTTTGTGCTCTGCACTGTTACATTGTATCTTACTAAAAAGCGGGTGGAATCAAAAGTAAAGGCGGTGAAGTTATAAAAAAAAGGTGAAGTATAAAAAGAAGGAAAAAGTTTCACAAAGACTGAGTCCACAATCATGATAGAAGGACAGAAAGATTCAGAAGCAGGAGAGGTATACAAAGGAGGAGAAAGGACTCCATGACTCAAGAAGAATGAGCTGGAAAAAAAGAAAGGTGGAGGATACACAATTGAGATAGTTCAAGAAAAAACAGAGCAGGAGATTGAAACTGATGTAACCTTCACCAACTGTAGAGAATGATAATCATGAATAAAAATAACTTGCGCTACTGCATTCTTACTTCGTAACATATAAATACACTAGATATTTTGTAGCCGGGATACTTTAGTAGTGCATAAATAGTTGTTCAAAATTTACACCTTCGTCAGGATATGCTATAGACAGTGTTGAACAAGTCATTCCCATAAAATTATGGGTGAATCAGTAAGGTTGGAGGTACTGCTCTAAGGACACTACACCTCTGTTAAATTCACTTCACTAGTGTTTACCTGTCCCAAACTCCTTCCAGTGACGAACTCCATTACTGATGCCAAATCCGTCCCCCCCCCCCCTCCCCCCCCCCCCCCCATGTCCAGACAGAGGGAGTACAATTGAGGTAAATTGATAGGCCAATCAGAATGACAGCAGGACACCAATTACTGTCGAGATATATTTAATTTCAAAAGAAAAATGACTTATAGTGTTCTTTAAATAAATCACTAGCAAGTACAATACAGTTATGGTGTGACAATGAAGACCACAGAAACTTGCTTCAGTGGCTATGGACTTATTAGAAACTGCAAAAAAAAAAAAAGAGAGAGACAGGTACTAACATATATGCCCTATGCTACCTGACAGCAATATAGTAAATTATAAGTGTACCAGCTTCCACTCACCCGGATAAAAATCTATGAAGTCCAGCCGTCAGAGAGGAAGAGGAGGTCCACAGGTAGGAGGACTAACACTTTAGTATAGTCGCGGGAATATTTAAGGGATTAGCAACCCTTTACCATCTCTGATCTGGTGTTTTTTAAAATTAACCCTTTACCAAATTCGAGATGCGAACCAGAGCACTATCGTCCTTTTACCTCAGTAATCAGGAGTGTTAGAAGAGAGGTGGTGGTAAAGGGTATCAACACAATTTGCGTGCCGTACACGCGGTGGTGGGCACAGTGAAGATTAGGGTACTTTCTGCCTTGTGTGATCTTACTAGACTGCCTTACAGGCTGCTATAGCAAGTAGAGAGCGCGCGGTGGTGTTCAATTTTATTGAGTAAGTATAAAAGTGCTAATTAGTGATATCTAGGTGATGCTATAAGGATCTGTGATGTGTAGGATTGTAATTTGTTCAAGTCATTGATCACCAATACTAGTGTTTGAAGTATTACCATTGAGTTCATTACCTTGTTTCTTTGTTAATGCAGGAGTGAACTAAAGAGGTTGCAGAGATGAACTTGAGATATTGCAGAGATGGAGCCAACGTTCAGGAACTGTTGTCTGATGCATCATTTTTTTCATTTATTTGTACATGGTCATAATTATTTCTTTATACTCTGGTAACAATGGATAAATTTTGAAGGTACAGGATTTGTGTAGAACAGGTTGCACAAAAAGTGCAGTTTAAGTTCAGGATTGCTGCAGGAAAGGTGTGTGAAGAATAGTTGCTTTGTGTAGGAAAGGTGCATAAAAAGTGCAGTTTTTGAGTACAGGAAATTTAAAGGAAAGTGCAGTTTTTGAGTACAGGAAATCTAAAGGAAAGCTGCACATTTTCGCACAGACAGCTACCTAGAATGTACAGGAATAGTTCAGTTTTTATTCAGGAAATATGAAGGAAATGTGATATGATATATGCAGTACAAACCATATGGCATGTAAAGGAAATAGTGCAGTTTATGTCAAGGATATGTTCAGGAAATAGTAAAGGAAAGTACGCCCTATACAGTACCAGAAATGGTTACCACCAGCTCATTTGTCCTGAAGTTGGAAATGTGAAGGACATGTGATCTGTGAGATAGCTATACTTAACCTTTCCTATAGCAGGAAATTCCACTTTTCTTCCAGTGAAAGAGCCCGCCTATATCAAGAGTAAACAAACATCAATACAACAATAACAAGAGAGTCCGAAGAGGGAGCAGTTTATTGGAGATAGCCAAAGGTGAAGGTATTAGATTTGCGCAGCTTGGGAATTCTTCGCTCCGCAGAAATCGAGCCTGGTGGATCCATTCACTTGAGTTCAGGAGCGCATAGTCCGGAGAACGGCTACTGGTGGAGAGGCAGCCTGGTGGAACTTGCTGCGTGAGCTCAGACGACGTATGGAGAGTTGCTGTAAACGAATAAAAGACAACAAGAAGCTAAACTAAAACACCACAACTTCGCAAAGTATACTTCTGCTACTAATGCGCGATTGTTTCTGCTCGCGTATTATCGAATGGTGGGGTATTGGCGGGGAATAAATTAATGTCCGGATCTACAGGCGGTGCGCGTTGCTATGTGCGGGCACCCTTAATCACCACCTCTTCACAGCAGATCGACCACTCCGACGAAATGACTGCCGCCTTCAACCTGGCCCCTACCAATCTCCAACTGGCCCATCTGGACATCATGGCCAAGACAGGGTCCAACATTGCTAGGAAGAAGACCCACAAGAAGAAGACTCTCAGAAACAAGTTTAAAGTACTTTGGAGAGAATCGCAGAGGCCGGGTCCTCATCCCCCTCTCGTGTTCGAGGAAGACACCCCTATAGATGCACTTACTCACCTGGAGTGTCAACCTTCCTCACACGACGAGGGGTCAGAAGTAAGGACTCGGCCCTCTGCGAACTATAGTCAGAACCGCCCACCATTTCCACCCAGGATTTCCCAGGAGACGCCGGGTCCTCATCCCCCTCTCGGGTCAGAGGAAGACACCCTTAGAGAATCACTTATTCAGATGGAGTGTCAACCTTCCTCTCCCGATGAGGGGTCAGAAGTACGGACCCGACCCTCCGCTGGCTACATACCAGACCGTGCTCCTTTCCCACCCAGGATCTTTCCTCTTCAGGAGATGCCGAGTCCTCATCCCCCTCTAGGGTCCGAGGATGACAACCCTCAACCCCCCTCGCCCGATGAGGGGTCAGAAGTACGGACTCGGCCCTCCTCTGAATCGGACCTCTCTCCATTTTCGCCCAGGATCTTCCCCCCACAAGAGACGCTGGGTCCTCATCCCCCTCTCGGTTTCGAGGAAGACTTCCTCTCAGAGGCATTCACTCTAGAAGAGATGCCAACTTCCTCTTCCGACGAGGGGTCGGAGGTACGGACCCAGCCCTCCATCACTGTCCTAATAAGGCAGATGCTGGGCTCTAGTCCCCCTCCCGGTTTCGAGGACAATACCACATCAGAGCCATCAACTTCCTCTGCAGACGAAGGTCCAGATGAACAGACCCGGCGCCCCAGCATCACGGACATACCATGTGCGACCTTCCCTCTGCCTTTCTACCCACTTCCTGTAAAACCGGAAGTGACACCGGAAGTGAGAGATCTGGGCATTCCAACTCAACCCAAGTCACACCCCCCTCTCCTCTTCCGTGATTGAGCAGCAGAAGTTCCGGATACTAACTATACTGATCCTAACCTGCTGTCAGGGACTACCACACCCCTTCATCACCTAAGCACCACGCCTCCGGGACCTTCGCACAACCCCAAAGACCTCCTGCACGCCTCCACCCAGTCCACAGAACTTTCACCACTAACTTTAATTCATCACCATAGACTTTTACATTATAATTAGATTCATACCATCACCACAAACCACAGTCACCTAGCTAGAGTCATCTCCCACTTAAATAATCTCACTCAGTTGTAAATTCACTTCTGACGAAGGGCCCCCACGAGCGTTTCAATTGTAACACTTAGCAATAATTATTGCTACGCGGAGCATTTCCGGTATGCTCATGAATAAATTCATGACTTAGCTGCGCGACCTCTTGGCAAACCACAATCTTTGAGCTAATATTTCTCCCCCAAAATTTTAGGAGGACTGTTTTCCTCATGCACAGGGCAAGAGTCACCTTTTAACTACTGCCTGCATGCAACTGCGCATAGCTAACCACTAGGGTATTCCCTTACATAACCCTTTACCTGGCATACCACAACCAACAGGTGTGAATTCTATTTTGGTTACTTTTTCTGTGGTGGAATATCTGGTTACTGGAACAAATCTGGGTCATTGCAATGAGGTCAGTCAATAGAATAAGAATAACTGTACTAGAAAATCAGCAAATAAACTGGATACAACTTTTTTCATGCAAAATATGGCACCTACAAAACACACAACTTTTTTCTTCAAAGTTCAACAACATTCCATGAAGAACAGCTGAAGAAGCACTGCAGAATTTGTGGAGGGAGGTTAAACAAAGCAAAAGGGAGAAAAACACAGTCAGTTCATCCCTGCAATGAGCACTTAGTTGATTTGCAGTCTTTTGCTGGAGTTCCAGGGGATCACAGCAGCAGTCTATCGGGTGTCAACACAACACCAAGCATGTTTTGCCATTCCTGCTTTCTGAAGCTGAAGAGAGACAAGATAGCCAGCCAGGAAGGTCTCCCCTTTCAGCCAATGGTTGCCATGGATTGGCCCTCACATAGTGAAGAAGACTGCAAGGTAATTAATAATAATAATAATAATAATAAAATAATAATAAAGTGGAAAAAAAAAGCAAACTAGAATTGGCTGGCTAAAATACCAAGACAGGTCAACCCACAGTTCAATGGCAAGGCTAAACCCTGATAACAGAAAGGAAACCCCAATCCACTTTCCCAGCCTACTACTACTATTGAAAAGAAACAAAAAAAAAACTATAGATAATATTTCCATTCAGCCTGAGTTCTCTAATTAATTTTTAATTAAAAAAAAAAAGCAGATTACTGCTGTTGTGTTATTTTGCAATCCTGTTTAGATTTGCTTACACTTCCAACAGTCTGCTAAAGGAGGAAGGAAACCTGCTAGAGAATTGGGGGGCAGACCCAGTGGAGAGACACCAAAGGCTGTGCTATGTTATATTAAATCACTTGCTCTCTCACCTTTTCCGAGAGAGGATCCACACCCCAACTATGTGCCTTCTCCAGTGGCTAACAAGCTCCTTTGTGCGATCTGCCTTGAAATAGCTGCCAATCCAGTTTCTCTATCCTGTGGAGAGACCATATGTTGTGACTGTTGTTGTAAGAGTATTCAGATAACATACACATTAAAGTGCCCATGCTGCTTCAGTCACACATTGAACAGCAAAACAATCTGTGCTCCTTCGTCGCTGTTCATGTCCCTGCTTGCTGAGTCTTTGGTGTTCTGTATAAAAGGGTGTGGTAAAACGGTTAAGCTACAGGATTACCAAAGACATCTAGACAGCAGATGTAAATCTTACACCATTAATACAGACTCACCATCTAAGGTGACGCTGAAAGATGTTTTCAGCAAGCCAACCACAGCACCAACAACTCCAACTGAGACGAAGGCAGCTCAGCATTTAATCAGGCGCCTGATTCACCATAGCAACAGCGGCTCAGACTCCAAAGTATCTGGAGTTATAAAAGTACCTACCAGTGGTCAAGTAAGAACAAAAAAAAATTTTTTCTCCACAGTACTTAATTTACACTACTTAATAATTACTTACTAAACCAGCCGATCACCCTAATGAAAGTCCCTGGGTGTCGGATAGCAAGTGGTGAAGCTAGCAGCAGGACAGTTAAGAGAAGGGCAGAGGTCTTGGAAACAGTACGAGAAGTTACAAGTGGAGGAGATAGTACTTCTCAGTTAGCTGCAGAGGTCAGGTACCTGACTAAAGCCCAGCGAGAAGAGCTCCTTCAACAAGTACAGCTTCCACTGGTAATCCCTGCTGATCACGCTCTCGCTATGAAAGCTGATCTTGCGATTCCCTGGACAAAGTTGAGGGTTCTTAGAAGGTGACTAAAATTAATACATTGACATACCTGTTTGATCTTGAACAACACATGTATAGATGGTTCAAGTCTTTGAACATTTCCATTGCCAGTGAGAAGCAACAACGCAAACTTGCGACGGGAATTGTTGGAGACAACTTGGTAGCCGAACGAGCACCCTTCACATTTTCTCCTGACAAATCCAAGGAGGAAATTCGCGAAGTTCCCTTCTGCTATCGGCCAAATTTTATTGCTGCCATTGCAGACACTGTTGAAAGACACGAAAGGTAAAACTATTTACAAATTGTTTACTGTATTATAATAATATGCTGGTCAACGATTACCTAGATCTGGCCCGGGCTTGACTTGGCATGGAGGGTGTATTCCCTCAGGGCAGATTTGGCTGAAGCTGGGAGGTGACAAGGGGCATGGCAGCTTCAAGCTAACTTTGCAGCTTGCCAACACCAAGTCTCCAAACTCAGTGAAGGAGACATGCTTGCTCTCCATTTTCAAGGCGGGAGACTCCACAACTAATCTCCATACCGCTCTGGAGATGTATCGAGAGCATATCAAGGAGGCTCAAGGAATGCCGCTAAAGTATGAAGTTACAAAATAATATCACTAAAAATTAAAATTAGATGTTGTAGGGATTGCACAATTCACCTTTTCTTGTCTGGCGACTATGAGTTCCTGTGTCGTATGTACGGTCTGAGTGGGGCCTGTGGTATATAAATTTTGTGTACTGCTGTGAATAATGTATACAAAAAATGTATAATATAAATAGGTCGGCATAACTGCTTGTGGTGCCACATAACAAGCTCTAACCTTAGCCAGCCATTGGCAAAGAGAGGATCCTTTCCGGCTCGCTCCCTCCTTACCTTGGATGAAGACCACAGACGTTTTCTCACCCAACGTCATGGGGATATCAAAAGTGCTAAATATTACAATAATGTTATTGGCACTGTAATTTTTGATATCCCACTTGAAAATGTAAGTACTACAGTCACATTTAAATACATACAATTTACCTTCATTCAAAATATAGGTTTGTATACCAGGACTGCACCTCTCCTAGGCATTTTTAATCACTTATGGGCACTGTTAGAAGACCACTGCAAAGAGCTTGACTTCTCACTTGCCACCAACAGTTCAAGTTCTGTCAGTGATGGCCTTGGTTGTAGCGACGATGACCTGCATGCATTGTCCAATCTGAAGTTGGAGTTGGATACAGATATGAAGTACTCAGATCACCTTTCTGAGCTACTTACGTATTACAGGCTAACTTCAGATAACCTCTCTAGTCCCTCCTACACAAGCTTAGAGGCCGAAGTGAAAGCTACAAACAAATGAATTACAGTGAAGGTAATTAATTTCATGCTCAAAATAACTAATATGCCATTACTCTTGCAAATTCATAGACAAGCCAATTGAACGTCCTCGAGGGGAAAATGAAGAAAGCTTGTGATTTTTCCAAGGGCCCTTTCTTTTCCAATCTTGACATAAGCTTACAAAAGCTTAAGGGTGGCCGCACATAGCAACGCGCACTGCCTGTAGATCCGGACATTAATTTATTCCCCGCCAATACCCCACCATTTGATAATACGCGAGCAGAAACTATCGCGCAGTAGTAGCAGAAGTATACTTTGCGAAGTTGTGGTGTTTTAGTTTAGCTTCTTGTTGTTTCATATCCATTTACAGCAACTCTCCATACGTCATCTGAGCTCACGCAGCAAGGTGCACCAGGCTGCCTCTCCTCCTGTAGCCGTTCTCCGGACTCTGCGTACCTGAACTCAAGCGGATGGATATACCAGGCTCGATTTCTGCGGAGCGAAGACTTCCCAAGCTGCGCAGATCTAATACCTTCACCTATGGCTATCTCCAATAAACTGCTCTGTCTTCTGACTTTCTTGTTATTGTTGTATTGCTGTTTGTTTACTCTTGATATAGGCGGGCTCTTTTTAGAACCAATACAAACTAATTGAAAAAAAAATTGCTCGCGTACTCGTAGTACAAAATATGGGGGTGGGGCTATTTCTTAAGAATTGCGAGTGGAATAGAAGTATCCAATTTTGAATCAGTTTTTCTTGGAATCAAATAATGAGAACGACTATATTTTTTGCACACGTGTAGAACACAAAAAAAAGAAGGGCACCACAATTTGAATTTTTCAAAATCTTATAAAAGGAAAAAAATGTAAATAAATCATAAAGTAATATTGAAATGGGAAAAAAACTCGTTGTCTTGCCCTAGAGTATTGTCTTGGCTAGCGGCGTACAAAATTCTGGAGCTCCAACTTGCCGCACCGCTCCAAAAAGTTGTTTCAAAGTTTTACATCGGGGGCCATGATATTTCCTTCAGATTCACTCCAAAGTCGGTGTGCAGTATCTTCGGCAGGTACTTTATCCTTCTAGTATAGTAGAGTAGCCCTGCAAATAAAGAAAGTAGCAGAATCGTGCTTAGCAACCAACCGGTAAAAATTGCGTAGGCGGTGTGCGGCCACCCTTAATGTCAAGCATCAGGCCTACCAGGGAGGCACATTTATAGGCAATCATGTTCACAAGCTCTTGAAGGTAAAAAAAAAACAACATTGCCAAGAAGTAAATTACCTCATTACCTGCTACTATTAGTCTCCCAGCATCACCACTCTGTGCAGCGCCATCAAGCAAGTAGCCATGCAACACCAGTCAGTAGCTCTTCAGGCCAACAAGGTTGTTGATAGACTTGCCATTGTGTTCGAGCTGTTTGGCCAGTGTCATAGAGGCTACAACTCTGGATTTAATTTGAGTGACAGAGATATAGATAAGCTTGGTAAGAAAGTTATTATTATTAGTATTATTTCAATTCCATTAGTACTTACCATTGTGTATATCAATAGAAGCCGACATTGCTGCCTTTTTGAAATTCGAATTTCCCCCGTGCGTCGATACTGCCTAAGATGCATATCTTAGAAGACCACTTGGTGCCTTGGATGAGAAGATGGAAAGTTGGATGTGGAATAATGGGAGAACAAGGCGCAGAGTCAATTCATGCACACATAAATCACTTAGAGCGAACATACCAGAGCATTCCCAACGAATTAGACCGACTGAAATACATCTTTCAGGAACAGGCCTTTGAGTCTGATTCATCGTTGACTGCTTTGAGACCTAAAAAGAGGAAGAAAGCTACTGAAGCCACAGATGAACTGTCTACACCATGGCAGAAATCATATTTTATTTACCCTTTTGTATAACTCTATATGTTATGTACCTTGTCTGCTTTACTTTGTCTTTGTGTTACCTTTGTCCTTGTTGAAAACAGTGCCTTACGGAAGGCGGCATAACTTCTGCAAAAAACTTGTATCCACACAAAACTTAATGCAGCAGACTCTCTGAACTTTACTCTTTTCAACCTTTCTCCTTTGCAAGCAAAACTTCTGGTAGTCTTGTGCGCGAGTTACTAGACTGGCGACTTGGAGCGTGGCTCATGCGCTGTGAGCTGAATTTTTTATATTTTTATTATGTTTTAAATGGATGACCTAATAAAGATGTGGGTTTCCCCTGCTGCACAGGGGAAATTGAGTGTTAATTGAGCCCTAAAATTCTATTTTCTTTCTAAGGTCAGAGGTTACCAAGGGTGGTTGTTAAGAAATTTTACCCCAGGAAAAAATTTCGGGGGTGTGTCTAAGTGCCGTGAATGCAATGATAGAAAACGCCTGTGACTGGAGGAGGATCTTATCTTCTGCCTTGCTGCAGCAAGCTGTAGTTTCCTCTTTTTGCCTGCTCTGCTAGCAATACCAACCACAATCAGATAACAGGCCAAGAGCCTTTGCAGTTATTACCCAATATAAAGCCACGAGTTCCACAGAAAGATCGCCAACTATAATCTGCGAGGTAATAGGCGGGATTGTGTGCGCGTGTTTCTTTTTAGCCTAACCACAGGCTACAACACGCGGTTTGGCAACTCAATTGGTTCAATTAACAGTGCACAAGAAAAAAGAAGATACAGGTGAATACAGATCATAAAAATTAATGTATAATTATGGAGTATCAATGGGTGTGTTGTCCTCTTTCTTCCACTCACCCCCTACCTCATCCAACCGACTCTTCTTCTTCGGTGCCTGCCTTCTCCGACCGCGAGGACGTCCAGAACTCGGAGCAAGAGGAGCCACTTCCTCTTCTTCATTACTGGAACTTGCTGCCTCTTCGTCTGTTTCATCATTGGAAGACTCAGGTCTGGCATCTTCTCCTTCATCACTGGAAGACTCTGCTCCTGTTGCCTCATCTGCGTCCTCTTCACAATCGGGTCGGTGACTGCATACACATCTGGTCCTAGTAGTACATGTGGCAAAAAAATTGAAATTTTTTAGAAATTTGAAGTTGTTCAAAAAACCACAACCCACTTTCAAATCTCAAAACTCAATGAAATATATTATATATATTATAGCTAAACAGCTTTCTCTATCTCAATATAACTATAAATAAGTCCTTTCCTTTCCACAACAGAAGCTTGCTAGTTTTCAAGAGAAAGACAAGCTTACCTCTATCATCTTCTTGACTCCCATTGTCAGTATCAGAGTTGACGGGGTCGGGTCCACCAACCCTGATACAGGGCCTCCTATAGCCGTAGATGTCGTTTCCCTCATCTCCGCTTGATCCTGAGTCGCTAGAGTCAGCATCAAGAAGTCTAAAACTTCCACAGCACTGTAACTGGCAAACGCCATCTTTCCAAAATGACTTTGAAAAAAAATTGATTTTAACAAAACCAGGTCTAGTTATGATGTAATTAACAAACAAAGCAATAGAAACACTCGGGTAATGGGACGTACCCTACCCAAGCTAAGTTATTTTCCCCCCTAAACAGTGTTTCCTCTCCCTTTTCCCCATCCACAAATGAATTTTCCTAAATATTATTCATATTTGTATTGTTACAATATGCATTTCAAAGAGTATCTAACTCAAAATTCCCCCCCCCCCCACACCCCTACACCCCTATTGAACTTTCTGTATCTAATCTAATGTATTTATCGTGCTCCTACAGTGCAGTGTGGTGAGCAACCTTATGAAGCAGCAAATGAAAAGGATCAATACACTAAAGTCACTGTAATACATACATATGTACATACATGCATACATACATGCAAATGCAAATTCTCTTGCTGCCGCTAGGCGGTCATGCGCACCTGGCAGAGCCAGTATGCCTGTGCACTAAGCAGGCACTGTGAGCCGTGCAAGCAAAGCTCCTGGAGCCGGGCAAGGAAATTGCAGGAGAACAGACCTTTCCTCACAGCAAGTGGTGTGGGCACCCGAAGTCCCAACTGGACCATTGCTGTTACATGAGAAAAGGCCTTGAATTTGCACCCCAGCAAATGCCAGGTGCCCAATCACAGCTGGGTGGACTGGTGGGGCTGGTGGGAGGCATATGGAAATCAGATGGAAAAAATGCCTGAGTTGGGCTTGAACTTAGGACCGCAGGCCCTGAGCCCAGGACACAACCACTACACCACACAACGCATACATACATACATACATAAATCTATACATACGTAGTCATCAATGGATTGCTTGCTTACAACTTTGAAAAATTTTTTTGTGTTTCTGTTGTTGTAAATGCATGTCTTGCCTGAGTAAGTTGGAGTGTGAGAAAATGTGTGATGTGATTCATGCTAATGTTATGTTATTTGTGAGTTTGGCTGAGTTCTTAGAAGGGATTGATTGGTTTTGTAACATGGCTTGAGAGGCAAGCTGTAAATCTATTGAGAGAGCTGCCTGCTCCCTCAATAGCCTAAACTGCCTAACAGTTGACAAGTGCAGAAGTGAGGCTTCACCCTTTCACCCACTTATTGAATATGCCCAGAGCTATTATCTTCATTCTTCCCCCCCTTTGTCCCATTTATTTCCCAATACTGCTATCTTCATGCATTCAATTTACACAAGTTTATTGGAGATAGCTAACAGTTAACAACACACATTATGATAAGGTTCATGCCTCCTGTGAAAGCCCCGTATAAATAGGGTGCCTCTGAAGTTCAAGATCTCGAAGGACCAGGTCCCGCACTAGCGCACTCAATTTAACAGCCTGACAGAGGCTACCGCCAGCAACTGGTATTTTATGCGAAAGTCAGGAACATTGAGGAATCGATGGTTACAACTTATAAGGGTGGCTATGACATAAAACTACAGTGGGTAAAAAAGGGGCGGAGATACGTTAAAATGGTGATCATTATAAGAGGCGCAAGGCCACAGGTAGGTGAAGTGTGGGAAACAATCAAAGGGTGATAATAGGTATGAATAACAACTGAGAATAGAGTCCAGCTCGTGTGCGGTTGAACCTGAACATACTCCCGGGCATGAAGGAGGCTAGTCCTCTACTAGAATGGCCAGCCGATCTGTAGATCTTCTATAGGTCTTCCCTCTACATGATAGGTCTACTACTCTGGTAAGATTGTCTTATCCTTGATGCAAGCCAAGGGCCATGTCCGATGACCGAAAGTTTCATCGTCCTTGATAATCACAATGTCATTGACGTGGAACTCTCTTTCAGGTCTTTTCCATTTAGCACGGGCGATGAGAGATTGCAGATAACGTCCTTTCCACAACTTCCACAGATCTGCATTGAGTCGGCGAACTAAATTCCAACGCTTCAGGTTAGACAGCTTGGTGGTCTGGTCTACTCTAGCCTGGGGTGGCGCACAGAGTGGTCTTCCTATGAGGAAGTGTCCGGCAGTTAGACTGAGATCTTCTCCTGGATCATTGGTGTTCAAGGGAATAAGTGGTCGCGAATTGAGCACAGCTTCTGCCTCTGCTAACATTTGAGTCAGCTCTTCAAATGATAGAGACAGAGATCCTACAACATTTCACAGGAGCGTCTTCATAGCCTTCACTCCGGCTTCCCAAAGGCCACCGAAGTGTGGCGCTCGAGGTGGTGATAGATGCCATTGAAGTCCTTTCTCTGTGGAGAGTCTGGACAAACGATGGGTGGTAACAGGATGGTTCAACAACTTCTGGACCTCTTCCAACTCCTTCTTGGCTCCGAGGAAGTTGGAGCCATTGTCGGTTATTAGGTGCAATGGAGTTCCTATTCTGGCACAGAAGCGGGTGAGGGCAGCTAGGAACGCCTCAGCAGTTAGGTCTGATGAAAGTTCCCGGTGTACTGCCTTAGTGGTGAAACAGACGAATAGTGCTGCGTATACTTTCACTCTCGTGGGCTTCCGTGGGTTACCTCTATGGACCAAGAAGGGGCCAGCGAAGTCAATCCCGGTTCTGCTGAATGGTGGTGCTGGCTCAGTTCTAAACAGGGGCAGCATGCCCATTCGCTGATGGGTAGTCCTGGCATAGGCCCGCTGACAGAACACGCAATGACGGCTAATCAACTTCAGATGGTTTCTTAGGTGAGGTATGACATGGTCTTCGGCCAAGATTGCCATCATGGTTGCGATTCCTGGATGTGATAGAGTCACATGCATAGTGTGCAAGTAGAGTCTCACTATAGGTGACATGATGACGACAACCATGGTGGACCTTTCCACCATAAAATGTGTGCCTCTGCTGGCCAGGTCCGCCGGGTTGTGCTTGGATCGTACGTGCTTCCATTGCTGTGGCGAGGTCATTTTGTGGATGGCAGCTACTCTATTGGCAACGTAGATATTGAGGTTGGACGGAGACCCTTTGATCCAACACAAGGCAATGGCAGAATCTGTCCAGCAGTAGACACATTGATCAGTGGCTACATGCCAATGGATACCAAGGGCTTTAGACGCTAGCAATGGATCCTTGATCTTCAGGTCTGAGGTTTCACGCAGGTCAGTAGGTATGGTGGACAACAATTCAGGGGAGTTGGAGCGCCACTTCCTCAGTGTCATTCCAGCTTTCTGCAAGAGGTCACAAAGTTCGCTTCTGATCCATCTCCTCAACTGTGGAAGCTCCTGTGAGACTGTCGTCCACATAGAAGGAAGTACGAATTAGATTGGCGGCAACAGGGTGGGTAGTTTGATGGAGATCAGCCAACTTGAGAAGCACTTGCGTGGCTATAAACGCAGATGCTCGTACACCAAAGGTGAGCCTACGCATTCACATACCTTCCGCATCTCTCAAAAGGAAGCGATGATAATCTCTCTCATCAGATGAAGCACCACCTCGTGGAACATCTTGGATATATCCGCTGAGGTGGCTACCTTGTGGCGTCAAAACTTGGTCAATGTAGTGGTCAAGACAGAGTACTGGTTGGGTCCGGGTAATAACGTGTCGTTGAATGACGTTCCACTTGCAGTCTTTGCAGAGGCATCAAAGACGACACGTAACTTAGTCGTCGTCGACGTAGGTGATACGTCACTGCTAGGGGCGGTGTCCTTATGTAGGAGTGTGTGGTGTTTTTGTTTACATTGCCGGCAAACATAGATAGACTAGCCATCTCTTTGTTGGTGGGCATGGCTGAAGCAATTATAGCATAGGTGGGCCTTGCGAATGGTTTCTTGTCTCTTGTCTGGTGTCCATTCCGCAAAAGTAGGACACTTGGCTATGGGATGTCCTCCTTTGTCACAGGCAGGAAACTTGAAGCCGGTAGAACCTTGCACTCGGTTTATGGTTCTGGTAGGTTGGCTAGTGGCACCTGATTTCTTGGCTGAGTGCTTTGGTTGAGATGGCTTGGCGGAACTGGTGGGCATGTTGTACATCCTTAATTCTCTTTTCTCAAAGAAGTCGAGAACTTCCTGGGCAGTTGGTAACTTGGAGGGATCGTTACCGTGACTGTTCCACTCGTGTCGGGCTTGAGAGTCTAAGTGATCAATCAGGATTCCTCCAATCAGATGCTCGAAGTCATTGCCTTTGCAGCTTTCCATACCTTTCATCACACGCCTGATGTTCTCCCTCATACGACGTAAGCTCTTCTGTTCATAGGTGTAGGTCTCTGGCTTCATCAAGTCTCCCAGGTACTGAGGGTAGTAGGATATGACTCACAACTGACAAACAGCTGGCAGTTCATCAACATGTTATGCAAGATTTAGATCAATTATTATTAGGAAACTAAACATTTACTTGGAATAGGCTTACCTACCCCTTCAAACTTCAATTTACTATCAATACTATTAGAGTAAAATAAATGCCTGATGATTGAACTATTAGTATAAAAAAAAAATTATTACACAGTTGTGTATAAAAAAAAAAAAAGGGAGGGGGAGTGTTGGAATGTGCATTCAAGGAATAACTTTTTTCTTTTTTACTTACACAGATGAGGAACCTCTCTTGATGTATGATCAGAATGGACAAAGAGAGATATTGAAGGAGGCAGTAGTGGAGGGGGAGAGGGAGACTGAAGTTGCCAAGTCGGAAGGGCTTGCTGAGGTGGATGGGCTAGCTGAGGTGGAAGGGTTTGCTGAGGTGGAAGGGCTTGCTGAGGTGGAGGGGCTCGCTGAGGTGGAAGGGTTTGCTGAGGCAGAAGGGTTTGCTGAGGTGGAGGGGATAGTGGAGGCAGAGCTGGAAGACAATCGCAACTGTCTTTTAGAGGACATCATTGATCAGCTGTCAAGTGTAGCCAGCCAACTGAGGTTCTCTCATGACAGTCAGACACTGTTCTCATTGGTGTCGTCTGGTACTATAGGGTTGGAACATTCTCATGGGCTGAAGATTCATAACTTTTCTGGTAGCTGGAGTCAGTACTATCCAGTCTTGTCATTTATGATGAACGGCCAGCTCCATGCTGAGTATTGCAAGCTAAGTGGTATGCTAGGATTGCCTGCATGTTCACATACCCAGTGGCAGAGAATCCTTGAAAAGCTAGAGAAGCATGTGACAGAGCTTGCATAATGGTCTTGTGCTCAGGTCAGAGAGGATGTTGTTCGACGTGGGGATGGGAAACACTGGTCAGCATCATTTGATAGTTTTTATCTCACAAGAGGCCATTACTCTAATAACTCCTCGGCTACCAACCATGATTTCACCACTGGCAAAATCGCTTATTTTGCACATCGGACTACAATGTGGAAAAGGTCACAATTGGCACGGAACTTCAGCTGGGGCCAAGACGGATATGTTCGACGAACTCCTTGGTCGAGTGCGGCATGATGGCCTTGTGCTGGAGGAAGTGGTTGCAGATAAGGACACGTCCGTTAATTCAACCTTTTGTCGGCACTTTCCGGAAGGAACTGTGACGTACTGTTCCAATCACTCGGCAAAGACCCTACACAAGGATTTGGAGAACATAAAGAAAAACCCATGCAATGTAAGTATGCTGGTATGTAATGTATAGTATAAATATGTAATAAAAGAATATACATTAGTGCAAGGCTACTCACTTCAAATTGAACAATACCTTGCTACGGCAGACAACCCCGATCGTCGGATCAACCATGAGGAACAGAGAGAGCTGCGGCACCCTGGACTGACTGGCATCTGTGTTGTGTTGTAAACTGAAGTGTCGTGTAAAACTTTTTTCTTGTGAACGCCTGTCATTTAATTTTTTTTCTAATTTCATTTTTGTTTGTTTGTAGGCCACCAGTGGAAGGCGAGGACACTCCCCTTTCCATGTCAGGAACTCGGACGGGGGCTAGGAAGGGAACGATACGGAGGTTGCCTTCGGTGACCTCTGGTGACAATACTTACCGGCCCTCATATCGGCTTCCTGCTTCCAAGCTGCCGCCGTACCCTACGCGTCCGGCAGAGGCTCAGTATGCTGAGGAAGATCTATCAGAGGAGGGAGTGAATAGGGATTTGGGTGAAGAGAATTTGGTGAGGGAGGAGTCGGGGAAGGAATCAGAAGAGGAAAGTATGGCTAAGAAGGGGGAAGGCACTTCCGAGAACAACCCTTTGAATACGTCCAACAGCACACCCAACACTTCTTCATCATACCCTTCGCACTCAAAACATTCCTCTCTTCATACTGATCTTCAACCACTATATCCAACCTCTTCACTGAATACCTCTCCCTATTCCCTTTAGCCATTCTCAACGCCGCACTATCCCTTATCATCTCCAGCCTTTCCGCCATACCTGTCACCCACTCAGATCCTTGCATTCCACCTCAAACAATCCATGATATAAAGCGTCCAACGGGGTTGGGGTCCTCACCCGAAACCCAAACACCAAGTCAAAAGGACTATACCCACTATCCGCGTGAGGCATCTGCCTCAACACGAAAAGAACAAAATTCACCTGTCCAACCCAATCAATACCGTCGTCTACACACTTCCCTGAAATACTCTTAAATGTCCCATGCATCCGGATGGTACGGGGACGTCCTCATCTTCTCCACACCCAACAACTCACACAACTGCCGTACAACATGCCCACAAAACTGACTCCCCTGATCAGACAAGATTCTCTCCGGGATGGATGTCCTAGAGAAAATCGACCATAACCCTTCAGCCACTGCCTTCGCCATCACATTCCGTAAAGAGACCGCCTCTGGCCATCTTGTTGCCAGACAGACGTAAGTGAGTAAGTACCGATTCCCACCTGTTTCCTTGGGCAAGGGTCCAACCAAATCAATGGCCACCGATTCGAATGGTTCACGGGCCTTTCTACTGCTGGAGCTTTCCTGGGCCTATGCTTACTTTTGCGTTGGCACACACTACAACTGCTACAGTACTCCAACAGCTCTTTACTCATGCCCGGCCAAATGAAGTACCTCCCAACCATCGCTGCAACCTTCTCACCACTCAAATGCCCATTCCTATCATGCCCCAAAAACATTTATAATCTCTCTAAACTCCCTCGGCACTACCGACACATCCCTGAATTCCTCCCATGTCACATACAAATTCCTCACTAGCACACCCTTCTTCCACGATAACCCTCCCTCCTTTCTATCCCCCAACTCACGCCATTCTCACAAACTTTCATCCTCAAACACTGTCTTACTAAACTCCTTCGCATCTGACCCTGCCTTGACAGGACCGATCTGCTCAGCTAATTCATACAAGTCAGACTCATTTTTATTCACTTTCACCTCATCTAATGCAATTGGCACTATGTCTACTTCACACTCCTCCACACTCTCCCTCAAGCACTCTTGCTTTGATTCTACCTCCGCCATTACTTCCGAAGCAACCCTCTTATCACCACGCCCCAACTTCTCTGTCTCCTCTCCTTCTACTACACACCACAAGTCCTCACACTTAGCATCATCATCATCTTTGTCTAACCTCGCTTCCTCTCTCGCTGGTCACACACTACTTCTGAACTACCCACTGACTTAGCTTCCTCAATGGCTAGTCTAAACGCACTCACTTCATCAGAATTTGTCACATCAAATGGGATAATACTCATAACCTCCTGATCATCCCTCTCGTCTATCACCGCAAGCTTTGTACACTTCAACCCACCAAACCCTGCTATTCTCTCCCAAACCAGAACTAATCCACGCCTTATAGAAATTCCCCTTCTGTCTCCCAGCCATCCAATTTTCCCACGCCTCTCTCAGCTCCTTCATGTTAGTCACCTTCCTGTTTTCTAAGAAAACCTTGCCCCCAGGTGGAATCACTTTGCGTGTCAAGGCCAAAGCCAAAGAAACCACTGCATCTTCCAACGACTCACACCCTTGCATCACCCCCTACAAATCCTTTCAATAACATCAACAATCTGCCCTGCAGACTTAACCTTCAAAAACTCTCCCGACAATTCAAACAGCTGGTGGCCACAGGTAAGGGACGTTTCACCCACAGCCTTTAGTAACATACCCTTCACTGTCTCATAGTCACACCATTGTCTCTCACACTTGCAATCCTCGTACACAATCTCTCCGGCAACCTAGGAAACAATCTCTCCGCCCAGTCTGCACAACTTATCTTACACTCCTTCATAATTATTTCAAATTTCTCTAGGTACCCCATCAACTCAACTGACTCTTTGTACGTTCCCAGCACTTTCAACTTCTCTTGTTGTATCTCCCTTCGTTCCTGAAACTCCTCTTCTTCCTCACGTCTGTGTTCCCTTTTCTCTTCCTCCTCCCGCCTTCTATTTGCCTCCTCGTCCTTATGCCTAACCATGTATGGTCACGTTTTTGTGGAGTTACAGAACTGTGCGTATTGATTGGTGTTAATAGGTCACAAGTTGGTTGTGTATCATTTGCCATGTCATGTTGTGGGTGGAGTCACGTCATTTCTATATAAGCCACCCACTTGTGTTGTAACTTTTAGTACTAGTAAGGTAAAGAATTACGACCTGACTCTGTGTTGCTACAGCAACTTAGTCTAGTACGCTGGTGGCAGCGTATCAAAGCTGTTCCCATAGTTCGATTCCTCACTGGGCATCCGAGGAGGTCTGGGAGTGGCGACACAATCAAGACCTTGATATTGTAATCAAGATCTTGACATATCTTGCACAATCTTGGCTAAGAATTATCCTGCAAAATCTTGAATAAATGCATGCAATCAAGATCTTGATAAATCTTGCACTGTCTTGGCTTAAGAATTATTTTGCAAAAGTGCATGTAATCAAGATCTTGATAAATCCTGAACATTCTTGGCCAGTATCACCTTGTGAAATACTAAATGAATACATGGTGATCAAGATCTTGTGGTATCTTAGCTCTCTTACATACAATTTTATAAATTGTAAAGTTTATAAAATATTTTATAAATTATTATTGCAAAGTTTATGCATGAATTTGGTGCAAAAAAGTGTAAGATAAAGAAAGTATAAGATTTTTGTTCGTACAACCTTCATGGTGATCTTTACCGACCTACAGTGGTGTGGGGTAGCTCTCAGTTTGTAGGCTAAGGACTGTCCTTACACGAGCAGACGATGCTACTGTTACACTGGCCGCTCTGTTAAGTATAGATTCCACTGCTACCTGTTTCCAGTGACTCGCTCATTGCACCGAAACAAGGAAAGTTATTTAAACATTTATTGACTAAATAAAATGCATGGTACAGAGACGAGATGAATACACGAACAAAGTACAAGTACCACTAGAACTGAACGACTCACATGACACAACTCACTCACTGATCTAAAAATAATCTGAAGTGACGCACAACTCAGGAATGTTACATGAACGAATTAAAATACAATTACATACACGATCAAATGCATACTGCTACCTGTTTCCAGTGACTCGCTCATTGCACCGAAACAAGGAAAGTTATTTAAACATTATTATTGACTAAATAAAATGCATGGTACAGAGACGAGATGAATACACGAACAAGGTACAAGTACCACTAGAACTGAATGACTCACATGACACAACTCACTCACTGATCTAGAAATAATCTGAAGTGACGCACAACTCAGGAATGTTACATGAACGAATTAAAATACAATTACATACACGATCAAATGCATACACACACAGTCTGTCTCTCTACTTCTTCTCTCTTCTCTTGTTCTGTGATCTTCCTTCTCCTGGCTTCCACAGGTCCCCCCGCAAAGATATATCCTCATCGGGTGGATCTGAAACCACCGAGACAGGAGTCGTCTGGCTCCCAGTGTCTTCTCGACATGCTGTCGGCATTAGCATGAGCAACTCCAGGTCTATACTTTAACTCAACATTGAACACTGAACACCTGCTACTTCAGAGCAAAGCGACGTAAACGTTAACCATTCATCTATACAGTTTTGATGGAAGCTATGCTTTTCAAGATTGTAATATTCTTAATAAATGTTTTAGATTTATTATATATAGAGGTTATATAAACATACGTAACTAGTTGATTATTATAGTATTACCTATTTGAGGAAACTGAATCACAATCATCCGCATTAAATGTTTTAGTTGGAAGACTATCAATTTCTATGTTTCAAAGTACTGCATTACATTTACAGTGTGGCAGACTCGGAAATGACAAGCTGATGAACACACAATGCACTCATCCTCTCGTCATTCCATCATAGCTATAACATACAACACAACATTCCGAACTATCCATTAGTAGATTAACCCTTTCGTTCCCAAATTGTTTGGACGCGCGCGGAAAAATCTAATCTTCTACCGCGGAATAGTGCATTACCGTTTTATTTTTTTAACTCGATGCTGGCTGGGAAAACCCCATAGCAACCATATATCACTAAATAGACCAAGAGTTTGGGATTTCCCTCATTTTTTGATTGAGAAAATTGAATAATATTTAGGCCCCCTACTATTACTTAAAAAAAAAAAAATTTCCCAAAAAAATTCCACTTTTCTCATCCATAATAAAAATAAAAAAAATAGAAATAATATTGTTTGAAGTACTTTATACCAATATTTTATTAGTTCAACAATAAAATATGTTGTTTGTTGTGTTTGGTGGTGATTGTGATCATGTAGGAGACATCTATGAGTGTCCAATAGGAACATATGCCATCGGACGTCGAGCTCCACTACAAAACAATTTCATATACACAAAAACACAAACAACAAAGATATTTGTAATACAAACAACAAATTGTTCATGATCCTATATAATTGCAACTTTATGATGTATTGTATGGGGATTCATACAGGATTTTTGTTTGGGAGGGTGGGGGGGGTGGGGCTCCGAGTGTACTTCGCCAGGTCTGTCATCTTCTCCTTCATCACTGGAAGACTCTGCTCCTGTTGCCTCATCTGAGTCCTCTTCACAATCCCTCTTCACAATCGGGTCGGTGACTGCATACACATCTGGTCCTAGTAGTACATTCTGGCAAAAAAAATTAAATTTTTTTGAAAATTTGAAATTGATCAACAAACCACAACCCACTTTCAAATCTCAAAACTCAATGAAATATATATATATTATAGCTAAACAGCTTTCTCTATCTCAATATAGCTATAAATAAGTCCTTTCCACAACAGAAGCTTGCTAGTTTTCAAGAGAAAGACAAGAGAAAGACAAGCTTACATCGATCATCTTCTTGACTTCCATTGTCAGTGTCAGAGTTGACGGGGTCTGGTCCCCAACCCTGATACAGGGCCTCCTATAGCCCTAGATGTCGTCTCCCTCTTCTCCGCTTGATCCTGAGTCGCTAGAGTCAGTATCAAGCAAGTCTAAAACTTCCACAGCACTGTAACTGGTAGACGCCATTTTTCCAAATTGACTTCGAAAAAAAATTTTTTTTTGCATAGTTACCTGGATCACACGACACGCTCACTTTTTTCCTATGATGTAATAAGCATTACCTAAGACTGTACGTAATGGGGAGGCCCCCAGTTGAACTGGCGATTTTATAAAAAAAAAAGAAGACAGTAAGTCAAACCGCAAAGTCTTGGTCGGCAAAGAAGCGGTTGTTTCAATGTGTTATGGAAGGCTACTGGGCTCAAGCAATTTTTCGCTGCTTCTACAAAGCTCTGGAGATGACTGGATCCATAAATGAAGTTGCTGTGAAGAAGGTAACTTTTTTTAAAATTCGACGGAGAACCGATGTTTTTTTTTTTTTGCCGAGGAAGAAATAAACGCAACTGCTGTGAGGTACTGTCAAAGCAGCCCTGGTTGAAAGCTATTTTAGATGCTTCTCCAATGCATTGGGCACCTGTGTATGCAATCTGAAGGTTCTAGCTATAAAGTAACTATTTTTTTAAATTCGGAGAAGTCAACCGGTCTTCACCCGCTTTTAAGCGGGATTGGGAACGAAAGGGTTAACACACACACACATTCATTATAATATATAAGACTTTCAGTTCGTAGAGCAGGTGGATTGCTGAGAAAATGGGACCTGGTACTACTTTGCTGACTAATATTGCTTCAGGTGTGGATGGCGAAGCTTGTGTGTCAAGTGAGATTGGGTTAGCTGCACTTTTACTGTCTGGTACTACAGCCATAGGTGAAGATGGTACAGCTAATTTATTGCTAATGGTATTTGTAATGGCTGCAGTTTCATTTGCTGACACGAGCTCAAGTTCATATATATATGTGCTGGTGTAGTTGGTAGAGCAGGTTGATTGCTGAGGATGATTGGACCTGTTACCACTTTGCTGATTAATATTGCTTCAGGTGAAGATGGCGAAGCTGGTGTGTCAAGTGATATTGGATTATTGGAATCAGAGGCTGGAAACTCGGTTTCACAGTTCCTTCTGCAATTACTGCAAGTTGCAACAGAGAGAACTACTTCAAAATGATTAGTTGGGTTACGAATGTATATCCCCCTTTTGCTAACAGCTTCTTCAGAGAGTGATGGTTCCATTAGCCATGGGTGGATTCACAGCCAAGTTCCATCTGTGCTGGTTTCGTTTGGAACATAAGAGTACATATCATCCTTCAGAAGGCTTGATGTAGCAAGCATTTCTGTTTCTGTTGCCCAAACTCCACCATTCTCCACTGAGTTGTTAGAGATGTACTGGTCTACTCCAATACCCAGGTGCCCTGTCAGATTATCACCAATGGTTCTCATGTGACTGACAATAGCTCTGTGCACAACAAGATGCTCATCCTGATATCCAGTAAGAATGTAGCAAATGGACCTGTAGAAGCAGTTCCCATCTCCCGATATTCTCTGGATGGTAACTGGACGCTTGAGGCACATTTTGGGGCCACCTTGTGCAACCCATTCTCACCATGGTATGTCAGATTCAGTGATTCACATACACTCCATCTCCATGCTTCGTCCACTGGATAAAATTTGTACACATCGTTAGGCCTCAAATCTGTCTCATAGGTCATGACTTTGGCAGTTTTCCTTCCACTCAATATTGTAGCTGCAGTTTCACTGTCTGGTACTATTACCACATGTGAGATTTCAGGAGTGAAGCAATATTAATCAGCAAAGTGGTAGCAGGTCCCATCATCCTCAGCAATCAACCTGCTCTACCAACTTCACCAGTACATACATATGAACTTGAATTCGTGTCGGCAAATGAAACTGCAGCCATTCCAAGTGCCAGTAGCAATGAACCAGTTATACCATTTTCAAATCTGTTTCACAGATCACGACTTCAGTAGTTTTCGTTCCACTCATTATCTGATTCAACCTCAGATTGCATACAGAGGTGCCCAATGCATTGGAGAAGCATCTAACAGCTTTCAGCCAGGACTGCTTCTACAGTACCTCACAGCAGTTGCGTTAATTTCTTCCTCGGCAAAAAAAACAAACATCGGTTCTGTGTCGAATTTTTTAAAAAGTTACCTTCTTCACAGCAGCTTCATTTTTATGGATCCAGTCATCTCCAGAGCTTTGTAGAAGCAGCGAAAAATTGCTTGATCCCAGTAGCCTTCCATAACACATTGAAACAACCGCTTCTTTGCCGACCAAGACTTTGCGGTTGACTTACTGTCTTTTCCTTTTTTTATAAAATCGCCAGTTCAACTGGGGGCCTCCCCATTACGTACAGTCTTAGGTAATGCTTATTACATCATAGGAAAAAAGTTAGCATGTCGTGTGATCCCGGTAACTGTGAAAAAAAAAAAATTTTTTTGAAGTCATTTTTGGAAAGATGGCGTCTACCAGTTACAGTGCTGTGGAATTTTAGACTTCCATGATGCTGACTCTAGCGACCTGAGTTTTTTTAAAGTTCTTTTCTCAAAGTGCTCTCGTACAATGCTGTATGCTTCAAGCTGCTTTCCTTGGAGGCTGTTTGGGTTGACACTCAAGCGAGCTGTCTATGGAGGTGTCTATAGTTGACGTTGCTTCAACACAAATGATGGCATTTCCAGAAAGTCAGGATATGCTGTTGCTGAAAGTGACCAATCAAAGTCTTGCTGATCTACTGCATATTGAGGAAAATCTGGCTTCTGTCAGCAGATGAGCATCCAGTCTTGCATGGTTAATACTGACTTGTTATCATCGAGCTCATTATCATCACATTCCTGCCACAATAATTACAATATATTAACAATTGAACAGCAGGCAATTCATTTTAAGCTTACCTCCTCAGTATTTGAGTTGCTGTTTTCCCTTTCAGCAGCTTCTAGACGAAGGATGTCATCTGCAAGGGTTGCCGGAAAGGTGTTTGATCGAAGATAGGTGAGATAAGCATCTGCATGCGTGTAACAGGTACTAAGAAGTTGTTCAATTTTTCTGAAAGGTTGATATAACATACGTTTTTGCCTGCAGTACTGCTCATAGTTTGGACCTTGAGGATCGGGAGAGATGCACGGACGCACTATGACCACAACATGTTTTTTCTTGCAGGTTAAACCTTCACCAACCTTCCTCGAAGTTTTGAATCTCTGAACAAACTGCAAAAGAGTCGGATTGGCAAATTCTGGTGTAACTGGACGAGCACAGTAGCGCTCAAGGGGTGAATGGACTGTGACGCACTCATTTTCTTCAAAATAATCATCAAGCTGCTGTGAATAATCCAAGCTCAGTACAACAAAATCACGGGAAGCTCTAAACATTGGAAGCTGTAGGAGGAGATGGCATTTCTTCTGGGCAGAGAAATCTCTTTCTCCTACACTGCTGATTATCACCTTTTGCACAACTTTCAATGCACTAGCATCATCACCCTTGAGGCTCTTCAGTACATTCCCATAGACAGATTTCAATGCCTTGGATTGAGGTTCTGGCTTGGTAGCATACTTTGCACAGTAGTTAATGACTCTCCTGCGTGACACAATCATTTGCATGTCAACATTAGCTCTCCATGCAGACAGCTGCACTGGATTGTAGCCGTTAAGGGTGGCCGCACACCGCCCACGCATTCGGTTGCTATGTGTTCTAACTACAGATCCTCTCCTTGCAAGACTATTCTACCTATCTACAAACTGCAAGTACCTCCCGAAGATACTACTCTCCAACTATGAAGCGGAAGCGGCGAAGTTTTCATGGCCCCGAGTTACAATTTTGAAGCAGTTTTCTGGAGCTATGCGGGGAGCTGAAGCCCCGCAATTTGGCACGCTACCAGCTAAGACTTTACTCTACTGCAACACAATGAGTTTTTCTTCTTTTCGACTTTACTTTACTATTTATTCGAATTTTTTTCATGTTATAAGATATTGAAAAATTCAAATTGTGGTGCACTTCATTTTTTTGTATTCTACCCGTGTGCAAAAAAATATTGTCTTTCTCATTATTAGATTCCAAGAAAAACTCGTTCAAAATTTAGAGTTTCTATTCCACTCGCAAATTCAGTTGAAACAGCCCCTCCCCCATTTATCGTGAGATTTCTACGCGAGCAATAATATTTTAATTACTGTGCACACAAACGGGTCCAAAAGGAGCCCGCTTGCAGCCACACAAAACAAACAAGAAAAGAGATTGGCAGTTCTGCTGTAATGAGAGTTTGCAACGGCGTGGTGTTTCCCTGAGTCTGCGTCTGTACTGGTGTGGACCTGGCCCTGGCGCAGTCTGCCATTAAAGCTTCCTGGAGCCCATTATGGGGAGTCATGGACAACCAATGTATGGTATTGGAACCTGCAGCTGAAGATAACTACAAAAGGTTGGTAAATATAATACACTCATAAAATAAAGAGATTATAATGCAACTTTCCTGTTTGGAATGAGTAATTTAGCCACTGTGAAAAACAGTGTTTCCCATTCCCGCCACTTGGAGGCATTATTCATGGGAACTAAAAATTCTTGAAAGTTGGCTGGAACACTATACTGTAAAGAGACTAAGTTTAGTTAGAGCTAATGCATGGTTTAAAACTTACTAATAAAGGTCAAGTATAAATGCTAGGGCAGACTCAGCACTGCTTGCTGCAACTTCTCCCGAAGTACTTGACTCCTCACACCTTTAGTCTTTAGACTTTTGAGGAAGCCCTCCTTGTCAGTGCTGTCTCTGACATGCTTCAAGTCTGTGAGTGTGATGCCTAGTGTGTCCAGCCTAGTAGCTTGTGCTGCTGTTATGCACTTGCCCAATCCCTTGGTAAGCACCATCTTACGAGTGTGAGCCCTCTTATGCTGTACCCACTGTCTTAGCTGCATACTGGGATGGCGAATGTCCAATTGAGAAAGACAGCTAATAAGGGATGGGTGGGTCAGCACTTCCTCTAAGCCAAGGACATCTGGGAGGGCTCTATGTGCTCCTATATTTTTATTACTTATGTATTTGCACAAGGTAACTAGAATTTTTAATGGTACCTTCAAAATCCTTTCCTAAAATTTTATTGTACAGCTTGCCCACTGCCAAAGAATGTCCCTTCAGAAGCTCATGTCCATCCTTCTTCATCTACAATACAGGTAATATTATGTAACTATGTTATAGTGAGTAGCTATTAATTCTTTACCACACGTAAAAGAGGTAGTGGGTCACTAAAGTGAATGTTGTCTGTTTCAAAGATGGACAAAGAGATGTCTCGTCTTTCAGCCTCCGAAAATAGAATCGGGAAATCGTAGCTGAAGCCATTATGAGCAACTAACACTAAATTGTATAGAAATTTAATAAATGTAATCTACAAAGAGTTAATGGCTGTACCAGGGAAGTGGGTGATACTTGTGGCATCGCTGACCTCGGCTGTCACTGTACTTATCCACTGCAAAAACTGTGGCAGTACTGCTGAGAGTGGCTGCTCATTTCTGAGCATGGTCTGAGAAATGCCAGTCAGTCTAGTTACTATTTTAAACAAATAAGAATGTGATACTAGTATTGATTTAAATTTTATTTTCTTACCAGGTGCAGAAATGTGTCGGGTGGTTCGAACCAAACTCGAAAATGATGGTTGCTTCAGAGGAACTGGACATGCAACAACTTTTGCTGCTAAGTCCGTGATGTGGTCGCTGTAGATGCTCAACCCAGTTGCTTCACAATCATAGAAGATCAGAAGAGGATGATGATCGTCACATCCACTGTCAATTCTAACATCATCATCATCCTCTTCCAATTCTAGATGTTCCGTTTCTGGGCTGGCCTCTACAGGGCCTTCCTCTGTACATTGGAGCTCCGTTGAAGTGGACTCTCCAAGGCCATCACCAGCATACTCACCGGCACTACATCCAGCTGTTCGTAGCCGTTCCATGAAAGCCTTCTCCTCCTCATATCGCTTCTTCTTGGCTTTCTTCTGTAAGTTCCTGGTTTCAAAATGGTGATTACAGTAAAAAAAAAAACAACTTTATAGCAGTGACCACAAATTTATTGTGAAATAACTATGCTAACCGTTTGTGGAGGTATTCTTTTGTTGACTTTTGGTGCCATTTTTTGAGCCACTCTCGCTGCTCCTTTAAAATGGAAGAGACGGCATTGATGGGTATGTCCACTCCCATTTGCAAGAAGCAGAGAGCCTTCCAAATTGGTCCAAGATTCTGTTATTGTAATAAAAAAAAATGTTGTGGTTGTGTATTTTATTATTAGTAGTAGTAGTAATAGTAGTAGTAGTAGTATTGTTTATTATTAGTATTATTATCATTGTAGTTGTTATTGTTATTAATGTGTATTTTGGTTTGTTTGTGTGTTTGTTTATTTTTAGCTAACCTTATGGCATACTGCCATGTTGGTCTTGCACACATAGTGAGTATGTGACAAGTCAGTCCTCTTGTCACGGTAGACAAGTGCCAGACCATGGAAACCTTCAACAGTGTTGGTCGTCAGTCTCCCATGATCTGACACGTAGTCTTGGGGATACAAGGACATCTCCTGCAATAGGCTGGAAAACCCTGCCACTTGAGACTTGCAGGTAAAATGGTGCTGGGAAGTGTAGGGGCTTCCATCAGGATTCACCTAGTATTTGCATTAATGATATTTTTACACGTGTATGTTTTGTTTTTACTTTAGGATGGTAACACCAGGATGATGTATGCTGGTCATGGCAGTAATGAGCCAGAAAATTTTGGATGCCTTCAGTGAAGGCTTCCAAGGGGTTATCTGCCTCCTGGATTTTGTCTGAAGCAATCAGATTACCCAAAGCAGTCTTGCAGGAGTTCAATGTAGAGTCCGACATCCTTTTGCACCTAAAGTGATCTGCCTTGCACTACATACCATTGGATACAAAGTAAAAATAATATTAATTTATTTTTTATTTTTAATATTATACCTCACACTTGTACTTCTTTATTTTTTCCAGGGCCTTGTGCATGTTCTTTGCACTGTGATTACTGCAGTAAGTAATCATTCCTTCCGGATAGTACTTACAGAAGATAGCATTGGTTGCAGAGTCCTTGTCACAGACAAGCTCCTTCACAGAAAACCCCGCCTTCTTTGCCTTGCCAAGAAGTTCGTCCAGCATATCTGGTTCTGCACCGGCTGACGTACCAGTCCAGTTGTGCCCTGGACCACGCTTGGTTCTGTGAGTGTACCAAGCTATCTTCCCAGTGGAATAGTCATGGAGTGTGGCGGAGGAGTTATTGGAGTAGTGGCCCCGAGTCAGGTAAAACCCATCAAAAGAAGCGATCCATCCCTTATCATCACCTCGCTCCATTACTTCCTTCCTTACCTGACCACAAGACCACTCAGCCAAGCCAGAGACAAACTCCTCCAGCCTCTTCACAATCCTATTCCACTGGGTACTAGAACAGGCTGGGAAGCCAAGCAAGCCTCCTACACGCTCATAGTCGGCATGCAAGTTACCCGTCATCAAAAATGATAACACTGGGTAGTGCTGCTGCCATGAACATGAGGAGTCACGAATCCTCATATGCTGGGGACATTCCAGGTGAATGCAGTTTGACGACACAGTGTCAGAGATTCTGTCCACTGGAAATCCAACCTGGTTGGCGGCAGTGACCAATTTGTCAACTATCTCGGCAGATTCCTGTAAAGAGGTTATTTTAGTTCACCTTATTTTTCCTATTGTGTCAGGTGTTGTTTTTTTTTGTTGTTGTTATTTTCCTACTAAATTTACTCATCTGTTCAAAGTATGGAAATCTGGCATTTTCCATATTATTATTATTATTGTTGTTAATTACTATTATCATTTTATTGATAGTAGTTTATTATTGTTGTTATTTATTATTATTTTATTATTATTATTATTACTATTGTAGACTGACCAGTGACGAAGGTGGGTCTGGTATACCAGAACTGACCAGTGAGGAGTCTGGAACTTCACCAGTGGCACTAATGCCGTGAACAAAGTCCTGTACATTATGTATGTGTGTATAATACTTTATTTATTTATTTATTTATTTATTATTCTGACAAACCATATGTGGATCACCAGGGCTGCTGTCAGTGACGCCATCAGGATGGCCAGGAACAAAGTCACCCAGGTATTCCGGACTGGTAGAAACATAATCCTAAACATTTCCCCCTCCATAATTCTATATTTTTTTATTAATTTATTTTTTTGACAAACCATGTGCGGATTGTCTTGGGTGATTGATTCCTGAACATCATCAAGAAAATTCTAAAAAAATATTATTACTTCATTGTTCTTTTTTCCATTTGTTATTATTATATACAAACCAAGTGTGGATCAGCAGGACTGCCAGTGTCAGAATCCAGAAGATGTTCAGGACTGCCAAGGATGGAATCCTTATATATATATATATATATGTATGTATATATAGCAATTATTTATTATTATCATTTGACTACCCTTGGTGGTACATCATTGTCACCTGGAGCAGCGGGAGTAGCCTCAGAGTCTGTGTATTCACAAAGCAATAACAACATACTCTAGGTCGGGTTGGAAAATGTACCTTCATGGCTGCAGAATCTTTTAGATCTGGCATCTACCAGTTGCTTCCTGCGCTTCCTGGCAACACTAAACTTTTTGAGGTTTCTCTTGGAACCCATAGCAGCTGATTAGTTCAGATTTCCTTTTGTGGAAACAAGCAACCACACAGCTTCAGCACACGGAAAACTAACTACGCACAATATACCTGTGCCCCTCGCGCATTATTTTCGTGGGGCGCATTTGATAATAGTCGTGGGCCTCGGCGCGGGAATTAATCGAGGTACGTTTTAAAGGCGGTGCGCGTTGCTATGTGCGGCCACCCTTAAGGAGAGAATCATTTTGTTGTGTAAGCATGGTAGGTTCATCATCGTCACTCATTACTATCCTTGTCACTGGCTGTAAGTCTTTGAGATACTTGAATCTACATTGGAGCTGACCATCTCTTTTCTTCTTCAAACAGTATGCTGTGGAGCACCGAGTGTGGCGTTGGCAAGTTGCAATTAGCTCAACCAAATCAATGAGATCATCTATGTCGGCATACCACTTGTTGCAAACATGAGGCTTGATCTTTGGGAGTGGAGCATTGTGTGCATCTCTTGCATCAGGAGATATTGCAGGGTTCACTGTGCTGACCAGATTGTCTGCATAGCTGATGATCTCTATTGCATCCAAGAATTCTGCATCATCTTTGGTAGAAAGCAACTTCTCAACATCTGGTGCTTCTCTAAACCATGCCACACCATGCACATGTGGGCTTCCACGATGCTGCCACTCTAATCTGAACCAGTAATCTACCGCCCCAAGAACATTGACGTAAAAGGCTTCAACAAATTTGCTTATGCGGTGAAAGAAAAACCAGTCGGCAATGGCAGGATTCTCAGATAGTGCCCTGCTGCGATGAGTAGTACTATGTTGCTGGTTACTGGGACAGATCAAGCGGGACAGTTCAGGCCACTGGCTGTCAGCAGCACTGTGTGTGAAAAAAAAACAGTTGGCATTCCCAGTGTGTCTACCATTGAAATCAAATTTCTCCTTTGCTTGAACCAGTATTGGCTGGTCCCACGCAGAGAATTAGCAAAGTGCAGGACCCTGTTTGCCAAGCGCTCACCCTCGCATCCTACCATATCTTTCAGTTCATCAAGAGTGAGTTTGCCATCTTTAGGGTGTTTCCTGATATAGATCCGGCCAGTTTAAAGTGCACGCCATCACATTTCGGTATTGAGTGCAAAGTATCTAAAGCGAGGATGTTTGGCAAATTGGCCACCTCCATACATCATAAGGTGCTTAAAGTAATTTCCAGCAGTGACTGTGCGAGGGCAGGGGGCAACAAAGTCACCAGCACCTGTAGGAAACAGAGTTGGAAATGCGCATGTGATATATCCTTCCGTTTGAAACTCGTTGACTGGAGTATCTCCACTCTTTGGCCATGGCACAGTTTGCTTTTGAAGGTTTGAGGATCGCTGTTCCACACATTTCTTGATGGTTTCTCGCTCAGTGAAAGACGGTATATTGTCATGAAAGGCATTACAGCAGATATTAACATTTCTTGTGCCTGTGATAGACCCTGTATGTTAAAGTTTTTTTTGTAATGAATTTCTATAGCAATAGCAGATTGATAAAGACTACCATTTGAAATAAATGTATTTTCTCTGTATATTATTTTACTCCTGTTTGATACTTTATAGTGATACTATAATATTCATTACAATTGTTTGATTTATTCTAGAGTACTTTTAATAATAGCATACAAGTGTGTTTTAAGTAAGTATTAAGTTTAAAAATCATATTCATATTTTTGTTTTAAATATTTGCATACTTGTCAAGATGACCAGGCTTTCCGTGAATGTTGATAAATCGGGACCACTTGGGCTGTGCAGCCAAATTCTTTGGCAATAGTAGGTGGTATTGGGTCAGCATAGTGAATGCTTCAATGGAGTAGTTTTTGTGTCCGGTGGCCTTCCATATAAGCATAAGATATTTCCACACACATAAGACCCTGTCCCTGTCACCTTCTCTGATGGCATCTTTGAATCCAAGAAACAAAAGCCCAAGGACTAATAACTTCGCATGTATAGTCATATGAAGTGCCAGGTTCAGTAACTTCATCCAATTTCTTGAACACAGTTTCCAGATCTACATAGCTGTCTACAACACATTTGGAGACCTTCTCTATAGTTGCTGCACGAATCGACCATCCAGATGTTGGGTGGTACAATATCTTCATCAGGGAAGTCATCTAGTGATTTCATGTCCAGGTATTTCATCACTGCAGCAACTATATAACCCTCCACGACAGTTTCTAGAAAGTCTTCAGCAGCATTAATGTCAGACTTGACGTTAGTCGTCACATTTCTGCGGTCAATCAAGTTCCACAATTGGTACAGAGTACCTCTTTCCATAGACGATCTTGTCTTGAACAGAACATTCCAAATAGCCTGTGCAAATTAAAAAACAAAAAACAAACAAACACACAAAACAAACAAAATGTAATACAGTATATGTAATGAAATGGCAAACATAACACAAATACAAAAATGAAATAAATAATAAAAAAAGAATTAAAAACAGAATATTATTATGTGAGTTATGTATTAGTCCTTACAAGATGTTATACACACAGATTATGTAAATTTTGTCACTTCTTAGTACTATGTAACACCTGGTTGTTCCGGCATTGAATGTACAAAGATATCATGTATATTACTTGACTACATTTGATGATTATAATCAACTCACACATAATGAAGAATTGACAAACATATCTTCAGACTCAACTTTCCAATTTTTCACTTTTTGGTCATATTGATTTCCAAGTTTGTCAACAAGTTTTATTGTCCTTGAGTGTGAAAGACATAAACCAACTTTGAAGCCGTTCAAATACTTATTATAGCCATCATAAGAGTTATGGAATTCATGTGTATGATGTACATGCTTCAATGCCTCGCTAAAAATATCCTCTAAACAAATTATTGCTTAGTACCTGCTTTGAAGAATGCCCATTATATAAAGCCAAGGAAATTAGTCGCTGAAACTGGCACTCAGATGCTTTGCGATGCTTGCAAGTCATGGATGTGATGGTTGAGATGAGAATGTTTGTGTTCGAGCGAGGTTGCCTCGTCTTCATGGCCCATCCTAGCAGCAGAAAAAGAGTAGGCGCCCTATTGTGCATCTCACAGATGATGCGCTTGACTAAACCATCCAAATCCTTGTTAGGCTCTTCAGTCAACAGACTTTTGTGAGAATTTGAACAAAGAAATATCACTTCCTTCTGTAACATTTGGCCCACGACATCTAGTATTGCCTTTTTCGCTCCTTTGTTCTGCATGGTGGTCCGTGCGAAGGAATTATAGTTCCTCCTTATCAGTGGTCTGCATATTCTTCTTCTAGTTGGAGTATAAAGGCATACGATTTTTGCGTTTGTGACTTGTACATAACACGTGCCTACAATATAATATTTAATATTTGTCACATCATAAATATAAAATTGATCTGATAACAAAGTACCTGATCATGATTATCTTCTGAAAAAAATTAAATTTCAACTCTGTTTAATTTATGTTTGCATTAATTCAGTGTTGTTTTGTTTGTTTATTGTTGTTATCACTTTTTACTAGTTATACACATTTAATCATTACGTAAAAATTAAATTATCTTACTACAATAGTTGGAGCTCAGTGCTTCCAGATGCTACCATTGGTGCAGATCCCCTCCTTGTGATCTAAGTGACCTTCGTGCTGGCCTAGCAATTAGGGATTGATCAGCTCTACACTACTAGAGGGCAACCTGTGCAATGCAGCTCTGAGTTTGTTACTGATCTTCTGGTGGAGGCTTGAACATTTATCCAGCATTGTAGCACAGCTTCTGCAAATGTATCCATCATGCACTCTAGACACATCAATGCAAGCTCTCAGCTCAGATGCAAGGTAGACTAATACTGAGAGTGATTCCTTGAAATTAGGATTTGCAAGCCTTCCCCTCCTTTTTTTCTGTTCTCCGCCAGAAAGATCATCTCCACAGCAAAAGCAACAGCAGCTTCATACAAAAAAAATCCAACTTCAAAGAACAAACGCTAAACTGCAATAAACTCTGCCACAAAATCTCAATGTCCGCCCTGCCAACGTTAAAACTTAGCGTTGATTTTATTGCTCACTCGAGTTAAGTCATAAGCAATACACGATTTATATGTTTCCCCTGAAATCCAGGGGAAAGTCACCAAACGCATACGTTTGGCGCACGAGACTACTCCAATTTACCGCACTGCTCCAAAAAAGTGCTACAAAGTTTTATAACCAGGCTCCGATATTTCTTCCAGATTCGCTCTAAAATTAGTGAGCGGCGCTGTGGCAGGTACTTTGTCTTTGTGTTGTAGTGGAGAAGCCCCTGTAAGTATACAATAGTAGTAATCGTGCATAGCAACAATCAACAAAAAAATGCGTAGGCGGTGTGCGGGCCACCCTTAACATAGATAGTTGTGTGTGTGTTTGTTCATTTGCTTTTTGCAAAAAATAGATTAGCTATTTTATTATAATATAAATATGCTCAAAATTACAGTCATAATGAAATTGTAAAATAGTTGGGCATAAGTAAATTTTGCTTTTTTACATCATAAAAACTGATGATGCAATGTCTGAGTACTTAACAATTATATAGATTTTCAAAATTGAAATCAAAGTGCATGCTTTATCCCAATATTGGTAGCTAATAATGGTCTAAAGATAACAAGAAAAGAAAAACTCGTATTAATGAATACTTGCATCACATAGTAAATAATTCTATACACAATTAGATTGTTCAGTAGCTCATGAGCTATAATATTTGGCTATTATAAAGTTAAGTGTGAGATAATTAAAATGAGCCACACATATCATCTTACATGAAGCACAAACATGAGGAACTTAGTATAAGAGCATGGGGTATACACAGCTACTGATTTAATATTGATATCAACATAATAACATTGACCAAATAATGTATGACAACAGTATATACTCGCTGTAAAATTTAAGCAGAAATAGCTAAAATCTAATTTTATTCTATTAAGTTTATATAATATGAAATAAATTCCTAAATAAAAAGATGTTGCATCCTTAAACTGTTATTTCACAACGTAGACTATTAATATGTTAAGAAAGAGAATGAGAAATTATCCTTAAAGCATTGCTTTTGTAACTTGTAACCCACACGTTATATTGCAACCAACACATGTCATTGTAAAGCTATGAAAAAGCCTCCTCCCTTCCATGCTTTCAATTCATCCTAGAATAATTTAGATATACTTTTTTTTTTTAATTATTTTATGGAAACCAAGCATCAAAATGTTCAATGCATTTCTTGACCTCTCATAGTAGAAATAACCCAATCCAAACTGTCCACTATTTCTCAACACAATGAAAAAAATATTTTATATGGTAAACAGTATAATAATTATTAATACATTATTTGGTCAATTGTATCTTGTAAGTATCACTCTAATATTTAAAAAATCACTAGCTGTACCACATGCTCACATAATAAACACTCTATGTAAAGCTTATGGTTTGCCTTTATTTGAGGTAATGTGTGAGGCTCTATTTTTTTAATTATCAAACTAAAACTTTATTATTAACCAAAATACTATTAAACTTATTGGATGTAAAGCAATACATAATTTATTCATATACTGTATGAAAGCATTTGCTCACATTATTAACATACAGAATCCTGATGTAATTAATTTCATATTATATTAACACGCTCATAGTACAAAATCTAGAAAATATACTATTGTATAAGTTTATCTTTTTTCTATAAAAAACTATAATGTTTCCAAGTTCTGATTGTTAAATAGTTCATCACAACTACTAGCATTCACTAGTAGCCAAGCTCAGCCCATATTAGACGATGATCAGAAATATGGTCATTATTTGGGTCATTATGTTTCAATGTGGTATCGATTCCCTTGTCCACAAGCCTAGGAAATACAGTATGAGGCACTATGATGTTGTCATAGGTTTCACAGGACTTTGTGTTTGTATAGTCTTGTAGACCAAATACATTTTTATATCCCAGTTGGTTTAGACCACCAAAATTGGGAATACAGTTGAAATCTCCAAGGAGAATCACATCCTTGTTTTTATCACTGTACTTAGAACATACAAGTTGAGCCATTTCAATGACTTCTTCGTCATTTGTTAGTTTATCACCTCTTGACTTTAAGTGAAAATTCATAAGTCTGATATTCCAAGAATTATTGACTGAAAAATCTGCTATCATCGGCTTCCATTTAAACTTTTCATCCTCAACACAATGCTGAGAATATATAATACTTGGAGTTCTGTATAAGAATCTTCCAGCTAATGATGTCACATCACTATTAAGAATTTGCCATTGCTGACCATTTTCTGCAAATGTATTTAGCTGACCCATAATCTCTCGGGTGGATTCTTCGCTGACTTCCTGCAATGCTACTATGTCCAAATTACATTTATGTATTATTGTACTTATGTTAAAAATTCTCATCAGCTCTTTATAGTTGAATGCACTATGTTGGCTTGGCTGGGGATGGTGCAAATTCCATGAGCCAATGCGTACTGTTCCCGCCATTCCTCTTTCACGAAGCTTAAATTTTTTGGAAATCATTTCCTTGACTATTACGAATTTCTGGTGAAGGGAAGAAATATACCAGGGATTGGTAATCTTTTCATAATTGCACATTTCTTGAGATACAGCATCAAGCATTGCAATTATTTTGTCTTCTTGAGCCTTTACCATGTCAACATTCGCCTGCATTGCTCGGTTTATCTACAATTGCAAAATAATTTAACCACAGTAATTTCATACATAAAAATGAAACATCATCTCACAGCATTATCCTTGCTCAAATAACATGTAAGTATATTCTCTTAAATAATTATTAGAAATACTTTCAAATTTGAATGACAAGGAAAATCATACACTCTATGACTTTTGTTTCAAACAACACCTAAGTTTATTTTTATGTTTACAAAAACAATTGTTCAATGACAATGTCAAAGAATATCACTGAAGTGCATCAGTGTAAAAATAATAGTAAATACATTAAATATATTATATATTATATCTGTAATACCTGTAACTGAGGACTTCTTTAGTTGGAGTCACAAGAATATTCTTCTAATGATATCAAATCCTGTTTAAATTGAAACCAATCTCAGGAGTGAACCCAGTGCTGAAAGAACAGCTGATTTTATACAACAATCACTTCCTGTTGAATAAAAATATCGGGTGTAAATTGAATAAGTGGGATTATAGTGATTCACTCAATGATTAAATAATGAGTGTTTTCTTAATTAGCAGGAAATGCTTCTGTAATATAATTATTTAGCCACTATAATTGGTTGAATGTTGTTATAAAAAGCAGGAAAAGCAGCAGGATATATAAATGAAAACAGTAGGAAATATAAAGGAAAACCAGTAAGATTGAAGACATGAAGTTGTGATGATAAAGGATTCCCTTTCAGAGTATAAATATTAACAGAATAAAAAGACTAAAGAATATACACATAATGAGTAAATAAAGGCTGAGAAAGAAAGAAAGAAAGAAAAAAAACACGAGAGACCAAGAATTCCATGAATACAGAATAATCTTTGATAAACCGTGACAGCAAACAATTTTTTAATCTTTATTATTAAAAAAAAATTAATCCTGTAAAAAAATTCATCAACTAATAAATAATAATGGGCTGAGAATGAACGTGTTAAGTGATGAATTAGCTCAGTAAAATGAAATCGTTTATAGTTTTCAATTTCAAATACCACAAAAAATTACACTTGTGGTTGTGATTTAAGACTTGAATTTATTTCTTGTGTCTCTAAAATTGAAGACTCTCATGAAGATTGCACACCACAGGCATGTAATAATGCAAACACACAATTCTTTATACTGAGGTACTATTGTTATTATGCAGGAGTACAAATTATAAATACCCTCATCGTTATCAAAAAGTTTTATAATTGTAAAGGAACTATACAATGACAAGTCATTATTACATAATAGTAACTAGAGCAGGTCAGGCTTTTTTATTTTATTTATTGTTGTCATTTATATTTATTCATATAAAGATTTAGCTTTATATGGCTCAACAGAGCATATACTGGGACTGAGATGGTCTTTAATTTTGGAGACACTAGAAATATAGTCCACAACCACAAGAGTATTTTTTTATTGTAATAAATTACAACTTTCATGGGACATGACCTGTGTAAACTCCTGGTCCAATGAATTTTTTTAATATGTCACTTCATAAAGTCTTTGTCAGCCTTCTTTTATAGTCCATATATTCTTTTTCACAATATTAAAAATTATTTTTCATAATTCAGAATTAAAAAAATGTTTAGCTGGCAAAGTTTATCGAAGATTATTTGTTATCCAGGGAATTGTTGGTGTCTTTTTTCTTTCTTTCACTTTCGTTAATGTTAATTTGTCACTTCTTGAATTAATTAATTCATTAGGTGTATTCTCCATTCTTTTTATCCTAATAATCATTACTGTATGGGAATCTGATATTATTGCAACTTCATAATTATGTCTAAAATCTTATTTTGGGAAAGACACAAATTATTGGTTTTCTTTTATACCTCCTGATGTCTTCATTAGTTTCCTCTGTTTTTCCTAAATTTTAAAATAACATTCACACCAATTATAGTGTCTAAATAGATTGTATTCCTGAAATGTTTCCTGATAATTGTCTTAAGAAAACACTCATTATTTAATCAGTGAGTATCACTTTAATCCACATAATTCATTTTACACAGGATATTGTTATTCAACAGGAAATGATTATCGTTTAAAATCAACATTTCTTTCAGCACTGGGTTCACTCCAGATATTAATTTTATTCAAAGTCCTTGTGAATCCAATTAAAGAAGTCATCAGTTATGAATTAAGAGAGTAATAATATTAAAATGCACTACCCATTTTTGTTATAGTGAGAAACTTCGGTGATATTATTTGACATTATAAAAATAATGATTGTCATTGAGTAATTGTGTCTATAAACATGATATTAAACTTAAGTGTTGTTTGAAGCAAAAATCATATAGTGTATGATTTTCCTAGCCACTCAATTATTGAGAGAGTCTCTAAGGATACTTTTATATTTAAGGAAAGATATTTACATGTTAGACTATATTGTGAGATGATGTTTCATTTTTTGTATGGAATTACTGCTGTAAATCTTCAGGCCATTGATAAATTATTCTGCAATTGTAGATTAACCGTGCAATGCAATCGAATGTTGACAAGGTACTAAAGGCACAAGAGAACAAAATAATTGCAATGCTTGATGCTGTATCTCAAGAAATGTGCAACTATGAAAAGCTTACCAATCCCTGGTATATCTCATCCTCTCACCAGAAATTTACAATAGTCAAGGGAATGATTTCTGAGATAGTTAAGATTCGTGAAAAAAAAAAGATGGGAACAGTACGCATTGGCTCATGGAATTTGCACCACCCCCAGCCAAGCCAACATAGTGCATTAAACTACAAAGAGCTACATAAATGTAATTTAGACATAGTAGCATTGCAGGAAGTCAGCGAAGAAACTGCCTTAGAGAGTATGGCAAAACTAATAATGTATTAGCAGCAACAGATAATCCATTAGTGAATTGGCAAATTCTTGAAAGTGCTGAGAAATCATTATCTGGGAGATTCTTATACAGAACTCCAAGAATTGCATGTCCTCGGTATGGTGTTGAGATTGCAAACTTTAAATGGAAGCCAATTATCAATCACTATAAGTAGCCAAACTCAGCCCATATTAAACGATGATCAGAAATATGGTCATCTTTTTGGGCATTGGAATCCAATGTGGCGTCGATTCCCTTGTTCACAAGCTGAGGATACAGAGTGTGAGGCACTATGATGTTGTCATAGGAGGTTTCATAGGACTTTGTGTTTGTGTAGTCTATTGTATGCTGAATATGTTCATATATCCCAGTTGATCTAGACCGGAATAATTAGGAATGCAGTTGAAATCTCCAAGGGGAATCACATGCTTGTCTTTATCACTGTATTTAGAACATAGAAGTTCAGTCATTTTAATAACTTCTTCGTCATTTGTATGTTTATCACCTCTTGACTTTTAGCGGAAATTCATAAGCCTGATATATTCCAAGAATTATCGACAGAAAAAACTGCTATCAGTAGCTGTGATGAACTGTATAGCAAGCATAACTTTGAAAAATAATAGCTTTTTTGTAGATAAAGTATGACCTTGTACAATCCTTTTATTTTAGATATATTTTATACTTATGAGTGTGTTAATATAATATAAAATTTATTACATCATGATAGTTGTATGTAAGTATTGTGACTAGTTTCTAGCAATAGCAGCTTTGATACAATATAAAATATAATAATATATTTTGTAGTGCATTATGTCCAAGAAATACCTAATATTTGTATTAAAAAGTTGATTAGAAATAGCCACATATGTCTTCTCAGGTGAAGGACAAACATGGAACTTTTTTTATTATGAGTGCATGTAATACAGCTACTGATTAAAAAAAATATAGAGTGACATTTACATAATAATGTTGACCGGCATTGATAACATTATACTCACTGCTGTTCACAATACAAACTTTTTTTTGCATTTTTTCAAAGTTTTGATTGGGTTATAGCTACAATGAGAAGACAAGATATGCAATCAACATCTTGATCCCAGATTTCCATAAAACAGTTAAAAATATAATTGTAACTTATAATAAGTTATAATGAAAGCACAAGGGGGGGGGGGGGCTTATTCAATTCATAAGCTGTACAATGGTCTGTGTTCATTTGATGCAATATAATGTGTGAGCTTCAAGAATTCTTTACAGACAATTTCTCACTCACATTCTTGGGTTGTTTCTTCATTACATCATTTTAAGAGTTATTTACAAAATATGATATCCCATAGCTTAAGCTAAATAACTATTGTCTCTGATAGTATCTTTAGACACTTTAGTCTCTTTAAGTTTCTTTAGTCCTTTTAGTTTCTTCTAATCTACTTAGAATCTTCTAATCTCTTGATTTAGTCTCTTCTAGTCATTTAGTCCCTACCAGTCTCCTTAGTCTATTCAGTCTCTTATAGACTCTTTAATCTCTTATAGTTTTCTTTGTCTTTTCTAGTCTCTTCTAGTATTTGTAATATTTTCCAGAGCTTTTTATATCCTTTTAGTACCTTTGGCCACTTTCTAGTCTATTTAATAATCTCTTCCAGTTTCTTTAGTCTCTACTGGTCAGTTTAGCCTCTTCTAGTCTCTTTAATATTCTTTAGTTTCATCCAGTCCCTTTAGACTTCTAGATTTTTTAATTTATTTGAGTATTTTAGTCTCTTCGAGTCTCCTCAGTCTCATATAGTCTCTCTTAGTTTCTTTAGACCCTTCCCATTTCTCCTGTCTCTTTAATCTATTTGAGTCTCTTTAGTATCTTCTAGTCACCATAGTCTCTTCTAGTATCTTCTAGTATCTTTAGTCTCTTCTAGTTTCCTTAGTCTAAAGCTATTTAGTCTCTTCTATTTTTTTTAGTATTAGTATTTTCTAGTCTCTTTAGTCTCTTCTTATCTCTTTAGTCTTGTCAATTTTCTGTAGTCTCTTTAGTTTTTTTTAGTCTCCTTAGTCTCTTCTAGTCTCTCCCAATCTCTTTAGTCTCTTCTAGTCTCTTCTATCCTATTCTAGTCTTGTCTAGTCTCTGTGTAGTCTTATCTAGTCTCCATAGTACCTTCTCATCTCTTCTAATCTCTTTAGTCTCTTCTAGTCTTTTCATCTCTTCAAGTTTCTTTAGTCTCTTTAGTATCTTTAACCTCTTCTAGTCTCTTTAGTCTCTTCTAGTCTCTTCAGTCTCCTTTATCTGTTAAGTCTCTTTAGTCTCTACTAGTTCCTTTAGTCTCTTCAAGTCTCGTTATTACAATCTAGTCTCTTCTAGTTTCTTTAGTCTCTTCTAGTCACATTAGTCCCGTCTAGTCTATTCAGTTTAATATCTTTTAGTCTCTTTTGTCTCTTAAGTGTCTTAAGTCTTGTATTTATAACCTCATGACTTTGAAATTCACAAGTCTGATATTCCAGGAATTTTTGACAGAAAAATCTGCTTCCATTGGCATCCATTAACCGTTTGATATAATATATGGAGTCTATATAGGAATCTCCAAGATAAGTTTGTTAAATGATACATTAACTGTTGCTGCAAATATATTTAGCTGTAGCAGTGAGAGTTTTTTAACATGACTTCAACAATACATAAATGTAATTTGGACATTGTAGCATTGCAGGAAGTCAGCGAAGAAACTGCCCTAGAGATTATGGTACCTTCTCCATAGGTCTCACTGCATTCTAGTTGCAATACTAGCATACAGCTATCCTGATGTTGCTCTCACTCGAGCTCCCACACTAGGGGCTAAATGGAAATATATCCTGTAAATATCTCCTGTAAAAACACAATATCTAATGAATGAAACTAAACTGAGCTAGCTACAGAAGTGTTATAGTTATACCTCATTAGTTTCATTGCAGAAATCAGAGATTATTTCTATATTTCCTCAGAGTCTGAGTATAATTCATTATCACTTTTGCTTGTTGTGGATGTTTTTATAGGAACCAGCTGAACATTTTAGTAATTAAGGCACTAAAAACTTGCCCACACTTACAACATTTTTCACATATCTCGTGTTTGTGTGCAGGGACATCCTTTCAAAACTCCATGTTAACCTGGACCCTCTCTTTCACCTCATTTCATTCCCAAGTCAAAGTTACAATTATTGTTACTATCCCGTATGCCTCTGGAGAATGTATAATTTTTCAATATTTGGTTGTGTTGAGTTGTCTCACATAATCCAAGAGCTCCACATTGACACTATAACACTTCTTTCTCTTACACAAGCGGAATGATCACTGTGATCAAATTCGTCTGGTAACACATTTTAACGTCGATTATGTTGTTAGAAACAGTCGCTACTTCATGTATTAAATAGGCACTGTGCAGCCTATTAGGGTCCTTTAGGCCCTAAGTAGTGTCCTCAGTGCAGTCAGAACCTGCAGCTTAAGACTCTCAAACTGGTAGTTCCGTTGAAAAAAGTGCCTAACAATTATCTATACCAGTACCTTAACACATACATCTAGTGCTGACAACTGCCCTAGGTTTTCTATCAAAAGTGCTGGGTTTATATTCATGCAGTGGTATACTCCATAGATGAGTATTTGTGAGCAAAATTGTGGTATAGTCATTTTTCATTGTGTACACCACAATGAACTTCTGGTAGAATAACTTGCCACAAAAATGGCATTGAGTTTGGTATCATAGTTCAATATCACACTGGAATATATTTTAATGTGAATATTATTAGTGTTCACAATTACAAAAAAGGTTATAACCTTCAATTTGGTAGTAGGAATCTTTTCAAATTGCTTTCTCAACCTTCTTTACTTATTATTTGTATTATTTGTATTCTCTCAGCTATTTTTAAAAATGTTTGGATGTCACCATGGCTGGGTACTTGTATTCTAATATTTTTTTAAACTGATGATAAGAAATGTCTTTATTATAAATTATAATTATTACTACCTAAAAGATAAAAACTAATCTGAGCTTTTTTATCCACCACCTAGCCTTTCTTCAGATCCTTCTTCTTAAGTCATAGAGTCCCCTTTATCTCTCCAGCTTCTGAATTTGTCCTATCATGATGGTGAGCGTAAGCATTGTGAAACTTGTCTTCTTTTCGTACTTCCGCCTTCTAACTCCCGTCTTTTACAGCCTAATCACCAGCGTAACCGGAAGTCGTAGAGTTTCATACTAGCCCTATTAAATATACATTAGCGATTACGTCATTCTGCTTTATGACGCCCAGGTAAGATGTCTATGAACAGCTCCCTAAGTCCCCACTGCCACCAGAGTCTCAGCAGCAGTCCACCCCTAGTTCTCGCGGCGCCCGACCCTTTACCTCTTTTATTGAAGGGAGGGGAGAGGGAAAGGCCCCAAGATGGATCACTTGTCGCACATCAGGGCAGTCCACTCCTAACCCAAATGCAACTGTGGCACATACAATTCTAAGTGGAGCAGAAGGAGATTTAAATGATATAAGAATATCATCTTTCACCTCTTGATCTATACAACTTGTATACATTTCAACTAGTCTGAACCTTGACAGGTCAGGAGAATCAGTAGGCTCTGTGAAGTTCTTACCTAGTCCATTTTTTAAGTACAAATACATATCAGCACATTCTTCCACACGTAAACAGTAAATAATAATACGAGGCATTCCAGTACGCTCTTGCTTTAATCTGCATAAAATAGGTTTGAAAGTTTCTGATATAGTTGAATAGGATGACACTGAATATATTAAGTTAGGTTTGCAAGGTGAAATAGCGATCGTTACTGGTGTTCGCATTCCCAATATTCTGGCCACACTTGACAGTAAGTTATTTGTTGCTGTTGCAGTTAGTGCCATAATGTGTACTCCTTCCAGAATAATGCTTCGAATCTCGCCAATTTTAAGAAGACAACTTCTAAATGTTTCACCCCTGTAAGTGATATAATGGAAAGATAATTCCTGTAGCTCAATGTTTAGAATGAAAACTTACCATTTCTTGACACAGTGTGCCTCATCAACTACAAATGCTTTGAGCCGCCTGATGTAATGATCAGTTTGCAATAAACGCCTCCATCTTTTACTCTCCAGAAGCAATTCTGAAGTAAAAAACACCAGGACAAAAGCTCCTCTTCTTACTCCTTCTTTTACTTCCTCACTTGCATTTCGGTGAATTGCAGCAGTAAGGAGTCCTTTTGATAAGAACCCTTTCACCTGTAACAAAAAATTATTGTTTCTTAATTCAAATCCAGAATTTCCTAGCCATACCTGGTCATCCATGATAGCTGTCAATGGATTGACAATAACTACTATTGATGGCTCAGCTGGTTGTAGTAGTGTGTCCAGCAAGTCAGGAAGAACATTTACTTCATTATCTAGGTCAGAATTCCCATCGTCCCGTCCCTATCACTGCCGGTTTCTTGCATGTAATCTCCACTTTTATCTCTAAACTGTACTCTAAACGATCAGTAGCCATCTTATGCTTTACACAATGCATCAGACAAAAATGGCTGGAGAGAAGACTATTTGCCACTTAATTATGTGCTGCTCTAAAGAAGAATGTTCAATATAATTTTTTGGAAAAAAAAAACTCAAGAATTATATATTATTTTGTTATAACATTCTATAGTTATTTGCAGCTATAGAATGTTATAACAAAATAATATATAATTCTTGAGTTTTTTTTGCAGAATGATAGTTCATATATATAGTCGAGTTTCTACTACTTTATCGACACCAATAGCAGATATTTCTTTGCTAGTGCCACCATGTGTAACTCTGCAGTAGTGCCGTATGCAAATTTCTGGTAGTGCTGCATGCAAATAATCATGAAATCAGAACAACTGTATGCTGGTTAAGTGCCAACCTATCTATTGGGTCATTGGAGTAGTTAAGTGTTAAGTGTTTATGGGAGATGACGCTGTAAATTATGGTAATTCTAAGCACATAAACAATTAATGAAATGTGTGGTACACATACTGTTTTTAGGACAATTCAGAAATACTAAAAACTGACTTGTATATACTTCCAGTACTCCAACGAGCCGTTTTGTTCTTACTTTTGTGTAACTCTTTCTGTTCTGATCTATCTTTCTATACTATCATCTACTATAATATATTCTATCAATAAAATACAATCTTATTTAACTTGAGGTTCAGATACAAGTCCTCTTCTTGACGGACAGTCCTGAACATTTTGGTCCTTCGAGCCGGATCCTCCTGTTGATGATAGTGATTGTCAATCTTACATGAAGGATCAGTAACCAGACAATAGAGACTAACCCCTACTGCTAGGACTACGTCTCTTCGGCACTACCGGATACAATATTCCTAAGTATCAAAAAATTATCTGAACTACTCTTACTTATATTATTTTTATCCTATTCCTTTATCTTGTTTTTTTTCATCGCAGTTCTCTTAGCTGAATTCATTATGATGACCAGTCAGGATCTTGCTCGACTGGAGGAAGAACTTCTGAAGGAAGATCTCGTGGCACTGAAACGCCGTCGGACTAACAATTGACGTGATGTCACAAGAAATGAGCGCTTCTGTAAAGATTATGCGGCACAGACACAGGACGGTTTGGACATTAGCTCTATCGAACATCACCTTGAAAAAATCAACGCAATAGCTGAACTTTTACAAAACGCCATTTTTGCCCACATCAAAGAAGAAGAACAGGAGAAGGAAGAGGAAGAATATCATTCTTACTGTCAGAAAATGCTGGACTCGCAAATGTTTAACTCAACTTGTTGCAGCTCGTTCACTTGCGAAGTTGAACCTATCCAGAGCAATGATCGACTCATTGATTGATCAGCCCACTCTCACCGGCTACAGTGTAAAGCCTTCTTTGGAAGAAGTCAGCTAACTGACTTAAACGCACAAGTTCATCCTCTGAAGAACCATCCTAAGCTCATGGATATCTTGCAGACAGCTCTGAAAGACCTTACCACAATGTGGGAGAGATAGCATGAGGATAACCCTGACAACAAGACCACTATTTGTAAAGATGTCAAACCCGATGGTATGGCCAAATTCGATCGATTACCTCGCCTTGAATTACCCAGCTTCAATGGTGAAAATAGTGCTTGGCATCCTTACTGGGTGAAATTTAACAAGGTACTGAAAAAATATCCCACAATCGTTGATGTTGACCGGTTGTCATTCTTGCTAATGACAATGAAATGTAAGGAAGGCAAGGAAATAATCGATTCTAAAGCTTGGCAGGGACCAGACTACGAGGCCGCTGTCCAAGCATTGAAAGAGCGTTACGATCAACCTCGAATCATCAGTCGTTCCACGCACCAGGCCTTTGTTAAACATTCCTGGAAACTTACAGATGAAGGTATTGGTCAAACCATTACCCTGATTGAATGCACTGTTTCAACTATGAAGGAATGCTCAGTAAACTCACTTGAAACTCTTTATACAGTATAGCTGAGCTCTTGATGTCGGACGACTTCTTTCGTGATTGGACTGAAAAAACTGCCGAGTCTAAGACTACTCCAACTGACAGGCTCGTAGAATTACTACAGCAATACCAACTTCGGTTACAGGGCATAACTGTGGATTCCTCAACAACATCCAAGACACATATAGTACATAATTCAGCTAAACAAAAACATGGAATCCACAAATGTTCACGTACAGAGAGATGATAACTGTGCTCTCTGTCATGACGGCAATCATCCTCTCTACTTATGCGCAGCATACAAAGCCAAGTCAGTGGAGAATCGCTTTAGCACTGCCTCCAGACTAAAGGTATGAAAAAAAACTGTCTATCATTTAATCATTCTTGCCGAGATTGTTCTAGTCTTAGTTATTGTTGAGTATGTGGAAAACGTCACCATTCTCTTCTTCATCGGAGTCGACCTTCAACTCAAATGACGAATGAATCAGTAACTACTGAACGTCAGACAGTTTCCACTTCTACCAATGCTCAAACTCCATCTCCATTTTCTACTAATGCTCATGCTGCTCCACCCAGCAATACAACACGAGGAGAGGCTCAGGTTATTGGGAATCTGCCAGGTCACTGTTGAGTCTAGAGGACGTAAACAGAGAGCACGAGCACTTCTAGACAGTGGTTCTCATATGTCCTTCGTGACCAACCGACTAGCACAATCTCTCAAAGTCAAAAGAATTCATGAACCTATACAACTGACTGGCATATCTCAAACAGAAGTTCCTGCCTTCCCTTACGAAGCTGACATATCTCTACTTCCTGATGGACATGATTCTATCCCAATGACAGCAGTCATCATATCAAAAATTACTGGCGACTTACCTGGTTTTCCTCTGCACGGTGTCCGAAATCTTCACTTCTTACAGAATCTTACTCTTGCTGATCCAAACTTCAACAAACCGGGAAGGATCGATCTACTTTTCGGTTCTGACGTGCTCGATCAACTCATGCTACCGGGGAAAAAATTCTCTATGGATCGCACACTATACGTTTGGGAGACTGTGTTTGGCTGGTCAATCAGAGGAAAGTATATTCCTCAGCCACCGCTATTGGAATCACTTCTCTGTCTTCATTCCGGAGCAGCTGATTCCAATACTGACGACTTGTTAGCTACAACCGACTAGCACAATCTCTCAAAGTCAAAAAAATTCATGAACCTATACAACTGACAGGCATGTTTGGCAGACAGCTTGTCAGTTACAGCTATTTCAAATAAATGAATTTTTCTTATTAGTGTGATAGAAGTATCGCTACCACATTTTACTACAACAAATTGGTCTGATAGTAATACTATTGTCATGATAGTAATATTATTGTCATGATAAAGTTGCCTTTCGAACCCCACCTCTTCCTAAATGTCTTCCAGCAAGCTTTACAGATATCCAAATATTGTCATAAGGAAAAATGTTTCCTGAACCCAATAAAGCAGATTTTATCTTCACCTTCTAGCTATCACACATATTTGTGGCATATTTAGTGTTAGTATAATTCTTGATGAAGGGTCACATCGAAACCAAATGTTTGTGTGGCACCAATTTTTTATCACCATTATATCCAGCGGCTGCAGGTTCTGGCAATCGAAGCAACATAAACGAGCTGGCCCATAGCCTGGTCTGCAATCTGTACACTCACCCTTTAATTGGCAAGCAAGCAGAGGGAGACACCCTCAGGTTCTAACTGAATGGGAAATTACTTGCATCTTTATGGCTATGATATATCACCTGTCTTTACATAAAAAGGGGAGTTTTATAATGACCAATACAATTGTTTTAAAAGATTATTTAATTTTTTGTTTGTTTGTTTGTTACTGTTTTTGTTGTTTTGGCTGTTGCTTTCATTACACAGCCTACAAAACTATTCTAATCATTTAAGACTCACTGTCAATTGGTTTCAATATTGTTTACTCAGCTGTGCGTTGAGTGGGTGAGCTTGAAAGTTTTTTTTAATTTTACTAACAACAGTATTGATACCTGAAACATACGAGTTGAGACTGCAGAGTATGGCGAGCGACCCTTTGCCTGGACGAGCAATGGGCTGTTTGCTTCTGGTACAAACCTAATGACATCCCCCTATCACACAAAAACGTAAAGATTTGACAGTTGATACTAGCCACGGTTGATTTTGTATAGCTGGGCTAGCTCGCTCGCCACACTGTGCTGTGAGTGCAACCCTTGTCTTACTCAGGTTATTACTATCCAAACATGTGATGTATTACTGTCTTTCATGATTGCAATATATCTACACAGTACTATTGTTCTCTTCAAAATTATCAATAACACCACCATTATCATCAACACCACTATTACAAACTAAGCGATTTTCAAAACAACATTTTTGTGATTACAATAAGCAGCAGTTATTGTTCCTTTTACACAACTAATTTGAAGGAAAAAAAATAGACCTTACTTGGAGGAACTATACTTGTACTGGCGGCAGCAGACCTAAAGTGGTGAAGTCGAGAATCTGACTGACTCGATGGACATACTCGGCCAGAAGAATGGGAAGGACAAGGTGTGACAAAATCATCACCACAAGAAGGAGGTTAATAGTTCTTGCTTGTCCTGGCTGAGCTAGGTGCCGATCGCCCCATCTACTAGCCATACCCAACGTTAATTGTTCACAAAACGAATGGAAAAGAATACTGCCACATAGGCCGAAACTCCACCCCTCAAATAAAATAGTTAGAAACCAACTTGAGGTGGGAAATAGTAGGTAGGTACCGTCGCTTCGGTGGTGCGGTTGGAATCTTCGCCGCGGTTAAAATCGTCGCCATGGTTAAAAATCGTCGCCAAGGTTAAAAATCGTCGCAACAGTTAAAATTGTCGCCGCAGTTAAAATCGTAGCCGCGCGTCGCTTAGGTCACTTAGGTCAAGAATCGTTGCTGTAACTTAGGAACGTCGCAATTACTCTGAATCACCGACGTCTCCCCCCAGATTTTCATGAAATTTTGTGGTTACATAAAGTTATTAATTTTGACAGAAAGGGCACTCCATACAGAAAAATCTTTACAGACGTAGTTTTCCAGGCACAAGAATTGATCTTGCAGTTTTCCTGGATCTGGGAAGCACTGACTCATGATTTATTAGGTATATTTAACAGTAAAATACTGTGGCATAACTGTGTGGTGGAGTTAGCATACTGGGAACTGAGTTTTGACTGTTAAATGTATAGGCGAGTATTTTGCTCTGCGTTGATATATATCAACAAAAATATTTATAGCAAGCCACAGTAGCCCTGTAAAGGCTATTCGAAATACGTACTGCATTAGGAAGCCTTGGAGGTAAAAGCGCATACATTGTCGCAGAGTGACTTCTGCTGTACCTTGCTGTAGTTATAACACAGGCAAACACTTCAATCTCCTGTAGTCACGTATTTAGGACATTGCATGCTTTCACCACCTTTACTGTACAGGATAGGGCTAAGTGCCCTGCACTATAGGACATTTACCCCTATCCACTATAATTCAAGTCTTTGCTCCTGCAAAGCTTGGGAAATACGACCGAAAGTGAGCTCAGACCGCTAGTAGAACGCACTCCAGTTGTTTAGTTCCCGTCAAAAATTAAAACGGAGGCTATTGGATGTTTACCCATTGATTCCACCCGCTAGTTACAATTAATCGCTGGCCTTTTTGACCTTCATTTCCGTTCCATATTTTAAACCTATGCCGCCTTACCCGACCGCTTTCACCCGCTGTTTAGTAATCGCTTTTTACCTTCTTTACTTCACTTGCGCCTTAGTTTTTTAAACCTACGCCTCCTTCCCAGGTCTATTGCACCGTCTTTTTAGAATTAAACCACTTTCTATTAAATGTGACAACACTTTATCTAACAATATACGACGACACTTTACCAAAGTGTACAAGGTCGGGAATTATTCATGAATACAAACACCGTCAGTTACCGCTGGTCACCGGGGTCGTTGGTCACCGCCATCTTCTTCCTTACTAACATAGAAGCTATTATCATATAGATAATAATAAGTGGTATTATTCTAGTATTTTTGTGTTCGTAATATCCCGAGTTAGTCTAGGATACGTAATACCCATTTGCAAGGCACTTGAAGTCTGTACATTTGGAACAAACTATAAATCAGCTAAATAACTTAACCCATTTGATGACTAATTCCTGAAAATGCAGTAAGATAGATGATATCTGCACTGTACATATTGTACTACAGGAATGTATTAACTTTCGTCATAGATTGGGTGAGGAAATATTAACCTGAACATTCTTTGAATAATTCAGATGAATCCAAGTCTAAGGTTGTTTTAAAATACTGACGTTAAGACTGGAATTTCTAAAATGAATACAATGTGTACAGTAAGGAATCCAGATATTTTTATACTATTATTGTTCAAGCTATATAAACATCAACAATCCATAAAACTAACATTTGAAGTATGTGCTTTCTTAGCATTTTAATTTATTTGCATTTGTAAGTGTAATAAAATGGTTTCTTTTCTTTGAATGTGATTGAAGGATTAAAAATATTGATGAGAAAGTATTAAGTGAGCTTTGTGTCTATACTCAGTAAAGCTGTCTACTGCTGCCATGAAAATAATATTTTATGTTAAGAATAGGAATCCTAAATCATTAGCTACTAATTAATACATTGTATCATTGTATCTGTATCTGACAATTTGCTTCATAAACATCAATATTTTCACTGCTTCAAACTTTTATTTCTCATAAATTAACACTGATTTGCTAATTTTAATTCCTTAAAAAATTGCAGAAACACATTATACAATATATTTTATTATATTTGGCTTAATAAAATTTCATGATGCTTATATAGCTGTTTTTTACATAATCTATCGGCCAGGCATATACAATATGATATACATCCCACAAAAAATGAAGTCCATTGTAATTATACTGATCACATAATTATTGATACATTAAAACAAGAACCAGTTTGACAATATATTTGTGTTAGTATTTCCTAGAAGTAGTATACTTAGTGAAGTAATTCACAGCAAATATTTGGTCATTGCCAAGAACGTCGTTCCTTTTCCTAAATGTGTATCGTTTCAGCAAAATACACAAGAAACAAATCACACAACAGGAGAAAAAAGTGCTGGCTGTGTAATACCATATCCCACATTTTTTCCCAGCACTTTTGGTCAAAAGTTTAAACAAAGCTATTGCTCCATAACTTATGAATATAGCAATACCCACAGCACTGTAGGTCAGGCCTATGAGCAAGCCCCTCATAGAATATGGAGACTGAGCACAAACGAATTCTAAGACACTCGTAAACATGAGGTAAACAGTCACAGCTGATAAAACTTGTATAAGCAGCAGCCACTTCAGGTCACTGTTGTCTCTATTGTGAACTAAAGGCCAGCTATCCTCATTAAAATGACAAGTTGTGTTGCTGTTGGGAGAGTTCAAAATGTTTACAGTTTCCATGGTGAGAAGACTGATTTTGGCCAAGAAAGTAAGAAAAGCACCAATCAAGATTTTATGCAGTATTCCAATTCGAATAAAGCACTTATATGAGGAACATATTGGATAAAGTAAAAATTCTAGGAGAGGTATAAAAAGAAAAACAATCACAGAGTTGGAAACTTTGATGATGGCCTCTTTATAACAAACAGCCAAGTAACCAGTCAGTGGCAACCCGAAGCAATTTGAGAATTTAGAATCAATTTTGTACCCCATCTGAGATAACAGAGACACTTCTCCACCAAGAACACAAATTAGGAAGATGGTGGGAAGAAGTCGAAAAAAAGTTTTAACATCTTCAACTTGTTCGGTCGTAAATGGTCCTCCATATTTAGTTTTAGCAAGGTCGATTCTTGTGTATGGCTGATCCTCCCAGTATGTGAAAGCACTTCTTTTTATCGGATATTTATTTTTCACAGCAAATATAAGAACTTTGTAAATGAGAGAAAACGGACTATGATTTGATGGAGGTTCAGCTATAAAAAATTTTCCCTTTATAAAATCAGTAATGACAGCAATAGCAAGGAATAGTGGAAGAGCAATATATGTAGTTTGGGAGTTATACTCCCCACAATAACAACTATGTATAAAGCTGATGAATATGTAGGAAAAAGCTGTTGTCCAACAAAACCAGCTGATATAGGAAGTTATATTGGAAGATGACAGGCCAATCAATTGGTCAATTCCAAATGATAGCATATTCACTACAATTCCTGTTGTTCCAATTAGAAATAGGACATTAAGAGTGTAATTCGCAATTGTTACTGGTGTGGTGTTACTTGCGTAATATCGATTTATTAGCATTGTAATATTAATTGAGACAGCTAAAACAAAAATTATCCTCAAGCCATAGCTCAGAACTTTGTATTTACCAATATACTTATCTGAAACATAACCCATTATTGGTAGAAATAGAATAAGGAGTAAGTAAAGTACAGATAAATTACCATGAATACTTGGAATGTGAAGAAATGAAACAAGCACAATGAAATTCCACACTAGAACAAGTTGAGCTCCTATACTTTGAATCTTTCTGGGCTTATACTTGAGAGTCATTGCCTTGATAAGATGAAATATTTAATTGCTATAAGATATAAATCCTAAGTTTTATCACTCATCCTGGCTAATTTATATAGCACGGCATGACAGGTGGCAGCAATTGACAGGATGTGAAGGAATGGCGATTTTAGTAAACTTATCTGCTATAGCAGTTTCTGTTTAGTTCAATTACATTAAAACTATCCGTTACGTTTGCTACAATTCCATCAACTGGCCAAGTAATTCATAAAATCTATGACCATAATTTCAATGCCATAATATCCTCTGCAATTCTCTAGATAATTTGCTAACTCTGAGCCTGAGCGAACAATTCTCCCAGTATTTCAAACTTTTCTTCATTTTTGGAAGTACAATAACTAAGTGGCCAACACAAATCCAGCTCAAATAATGAATCTCTACCTTATAACCACATTTCTAAATGTGTATGTCCTTGTTGTAAACGAAATAGACAGAAAAATAAGCGCTATTGATTTTCTTTTATAGCTCAACCATAGCTTGGGTGTGTTAGAGCACAAATATCTAGCGAGCCTGCCTAGTTAGATTACATAAAACTATGATATTATAGTAGTAAACAAATATGAAATTACTTTCTTACAGAAGAAGTAGTTGGTTGTGTAGCATCTATTTTACAGCCATTGTGATTGTCTGAGTTACCAGTAGCTAACTAGTGCCTAAACAATCAGCTGCACGAAAGAAAAACGGTTAGAGTTTTTTTTTGTAATTCTAACAAACACAAAATTACGTACTATGGTCATTTTTTCGGGTAGCTTAAATATATTTAGGAATTCTGAATTAGTCCTTGAGAACCAAACCATCGAGCACTCAGCTATTACACGGATGGCGAAGTTTTTTTTAAATATGCGTCAAGTAAAGGGTTTTCAATGCCATAGTATCCTCTGCAACAATTTATTTTAACGTAATCTGGCGAACTCTCGCAAGGTGTTGAGCCCAAACAAGACTAACCTACAGCTGTAATATCAGAAAAAAACTGGAGGTAAATCATCAGAGCTGTATTATTCGGAATAGAAGAGCAGGTGGGTGCATTTAGGGGCAAACTTACAAGCCTGACACAATAATATCGAATTGCACCCAATTTTCACTTGTTCACCCCTAATAGTATCTCCTTTGCTTTGCCCACTGGCTGATGAACTAAACTGAATAATTTTACAAATAAGCAGTATTGATAAAGTATAAATGTTCTCATTTCATTTAATTTCAAAATATCTTACAACAAATCAACATTAATGAAATTAAATAAATTAATTAAAATAATGCAAGCAATAGATTTCATTGGCATCCTTAGTATAGTAGGGTGAGTCAAATTTATTACAAAAATACTTACAGACTATAAAAGTGAAATTAAATACAAGTAACACAATTCACTTTTAAGTAAGATAACACAGGTTTTTTGTTTTTTTTTGCAAGTGTCTCCATCTCAGTGTACAAGTAGCTAGATCATCAATAGTGTGATAGTATTTAAATACACTGTACATGTTGTCTGTTGACTTGAATGTTGTATACATTGTACTTGTTCAAGGACATTATATTATTCACTTCCTATAGAAGATATCTACCTGCTTCAATGGCTTCCAGCGGATAAAAATATGATGTACCAGAAAAAGTATTCATTAAGCTAGTTCAACTAACGGAAGAGATGTTACCTGATATAAATTCCAAGAAAAGAAGAAAATGTTCTAGACTCTTTATAGGTTGTATCAATCGGATTCCTGAGCCAGTCAAGTTTTCATTAAGGTATAGTATGTAAGTAATAATTCTTGTAACCATAAGGTTAAGAAGAAGTAATACAATCGGGCTAATTTCGATAAATTTAAATGAGTCTTTCACTACAAAATCTACACAGGATAACTGAATGGCTTATATAATAACTACTCTGTTCAAATATGAGCGGGTCCTACACAAATTACACTGTTCATGTATAAATAAAATTATAATCCTAATTTCTCCATATTCAATTTTTATTTTGCGTGTGCTGACTTTTTTTTCAGACCACCTCACACATTCTATGGGTGGCTCAAATTCCTGCAACACAAGCTACCTATACTGGAATGGGTTTTGTGTTACAAGAAACACTATTTATTTGGAGATGTAATAGCAGGCCTAACAGTGGCAGTAATTACTATATATCAAAGTGAGATCAATGTTATATTGAATTTATTTTATTGAAGTACTTTCATCTTATGTTAGGCTTAGCATTTTCATTATTGGCTAAAATGGAACCAATTTATGGACTCTATGCCTCATTCCTGCCTGCAATTGTGTACGCTTTATTGGGTACATCCAAACATTTATCTGTTGGTAAGTTGCATTTAAAGTTAAATGACAAGATGTATTAAGAAGTAAAATTGGAAATTACCTCGATAACCAACTTAGAAATAATAAAAAAAGCTTTCTCTCGATTTTTTGATAAAAAAAAAAAAAAAAAGTCTTAGGAAGTAACATTGAAGATTACCTCAATAACACGCATGGAAATAACTTTAAATGTTTATTGTTTTTTTCCTTGTTTTTTTAAAGTTTACTAGCCACATGGGTATATATAATTGTAAGTCATTTCTAAAGTGCTGAGTTTACATATACAATATCAATGACAGGAACATTTGCTGTAGTGCAACTCCTCATCGGGAATGCTGTAGAGAATATGCTCAGTGACAACAGTGAACTGCATGATTGCAGAGAGCTTACTACCTCAGACAACAATAACACAGTGATCCATTTCAATGGGAAAATAACCAGCTGCCGAGTAGTAAAGGTTGACATTGTGATCACACTGTCATTCATGTCCGGAATAATCCTGGTACTTAAGATTTGCTTAATTTGCTAAATTTTGATCATGTTGTTATTGTTGCTCAGATGACAATGAGTTTTTTGCAACTTGGATTTACTTCCATGTTTTTGTCAGAGCCCGTGTTGTCCGGCTACACATCAGCTGCTGCTATACACGTCTTCACTAATCAATTGCAACATATTACTGGTTTATCAAATACTGTTATTAATGTCACTCAGGGACCTTTATGTATCCCAAAGGTAAAAATAAAAAAAATTTAATATTTCTATATGAAGCTAGTCTTATATACACATATAGAGGGCCGTAACTAGCATTGAGGCAGAGGCCACTGCCTCCTCAAATTACTTCAGCCTGGTTAAACAATCCCTTCTTTCAGACAAACAAAATTATAAAAATCACTTCACGATAGATAGAATAGAATATTGTTACCACTAACTAGCTAAAATAAATTTTAATAACGTGATGTTGAAGTTAGAAGCAACTCCATTCATCACAATCTATAGGAGATCGCCGTCAGATTATGTTAACGATTTTTACCAACTTGGTGATGGATTTGTATGTTCCCTAGCATCACATTGGGAGGGCATAAATCAGCCAGCTATTGCTTTCATCAGATTTCATTTAGTATAGCTGATTACAAACTTAAAGTAAGTGTGGCTATAATTTTGGACATATTTTGTAACAAAAAATGTATTGCCTACTCTTTTCTAAATTTCTAGTTATGTCCCGTATATATAAGCTTACATGACGTTTGAATTGTTAATACATTTTGAATAACATCACCAGTGTATTAGTACCTACTACCAAGACATACGTTTTGCTTTTTCTTTCTAAACATCTTTTTTTATTTTTAGATTTGGATTTCAACTTTCTATAACATGCCATACTGGAACTGGGCATCATTCATTACATTTATCATTTTTATATCTCTTCTTTTATTGATTAAAGCATTCAAAGGTTTGCTTAATCGTCCAATTTTTTTAAAGACATTTTACAACATATGTAATAAAAAATTGATTAAAATTTGTCCAAGCCGTATTCCTGTCCCATCAGAAATCATTGCTGTAGTCACGGCGATCATTGTTTCCCATTTTACTTCAGTGCAGGACATATACCCTCTAGAAACTATTGGCAAACTACCAATTGGGTAGGTCTAATTAATAAATTATATATTTTGTCAACTTGTTGCATTGTGAAATAATTTTGACTTCCATAATATTGGCTGTTAGAATGACAAAATTTGCCAATAGTATCACAATATCAATTAGGGTAAATAAATTATATATTTTGTGAACTTGTTGCATTGTGAAATAATTTTGACTACCATAATATTGGCTGTTAGAACGACAAAATTTGTTAATAGTATCACAATATCAATTAGGGTACAATTAAATAACAAAAAGGCATATTCATATTATGATTATTTTAGTGAAGGACAATGTGTTTAATTATAACCATTATGACCACTGGTCTTACATTTGTAGGCTACCAGGAGTATCTTATCCTAATCGTTCTCTAATGTCTTCTCTCTTGAAGGATGCCTTTCTCATTGCTATGGTAATTTTCTCTATCTCAGTGTCCGTTGGTAAAGCCACAGGTCATCATTACGGATACAAAATTAATACCAATCAGGTTAGCAGGAATTTTACTATTTTGTTTGTGTTTTTGTGAATATTGCGATTTTATGACATTTTGCTATTTTCAAAATTTTTAAAATACAATTTATAACATATCAATGTAAATGTAATCTATCAATAATTAAATTGTATAATAAATATCTAGCAATTGTCTGTTGTAATTATAGGAACTTCTTGCTCTGGGATTGGCAAATACTGCTGGCTCTTTCTTCTCTTCATTCTCAGCCTCAGGGAGTGTATTTCGTACTAATATTCAAGCCTCCAAGGGAGGGAAAACTCAGCTGTCTGGGTTAATAGCATCAGCAGTGGTAATGATAGTGATGATAAGGCTGGGAAGCATACTTCAAAATTTACCTTTGGTAATAATAAGATGATGTGCTAATTCTTGTTGTCTTTACTCAATAACCTGCATATAGGCTATAGTGGGAGCTATTGTATGGGTTGCAGCAAGTGGAAAGTTTAAGCTATTTTTGCAAGATTTTCAGAACTACTTCCAAGTGTCATTTCAAGATTGGGTTAGTAATTACGAACCAAATGCATGTGCCCACATTATTTTTAGCTAAATGATTGTTACAATAATCAATGCTATGATGAAACAATGAGTATAGGAGTGTTTAATTGCTGGGTCACTGACTTTATATTGAATATTGAATTTATTATAATAAATAGTTCATTTCACAATATATATCTCAGCCTTCTTTTACTCATTACACTTATTCTCTCTTATTCAGACTTTATTAAACAATAGCTACTGAATTAAAAATGGTTGTGCGCCACTGGGAATCAAACCCAGGACCGCTTACATGAAGCACAAGCGCTCTGCCACTATTAAGGGTTACTTTGTTAATTTTATAAACATAATTGGTAGTTTACATTATAATTATCCTGTGGATAGCAAAATATTTTTTAGTTCTGTACTGATAGTTTAAGAAATGTAACAAATTACATTTATAGCTTTTTAAAAGGCTGAGAAAGAGTTTGCAAAGTGATAAATAGGCAGAATAATGGAGTATTTCACAAACAAAAATAATCTTTGAAAAAAGAATATGATATATTTCATGTTGAGAGTGAGACTGTGGCAAATCAGTACCCCTAAATAAATTTTTCAGTTGCCACATGTTTGTCAAAGTTCAATGGTGGTTAGAGCACTTGTGCATTTATTAATTGGTAATGGGTTCTATCTCAAGTGACAGAAAACTTTTAAAAAAAAAGAAGAAAACCTGTGAAAAAAACAACAATTCTATTAACATGATAAAGCATCTATCTTATGCATACCTGTAGTTGGTGCTTGTACTAACATTTGCTGTCGGATCACTGGTAGACATAGACATTGGGCTTGCAGTAGGAATTTCTTCATCTACACTCATGGTTTTGGTTAGAATAATTTGGTAAGATTATTAGTGTAAAACTGTTTTAAAGCACACAAAGATTTATTACATCGATTATGCTACTATTAATTTTTTTGTAATAATAATACAATGAGGTTTTTATTCAATTTTTATAGTCCATACTCAAGTGTCAGTGGAGATGCTTCTGGACAATTTGCAATTATGGATAATTTTGAAAAGGTATTATTCACAATATATTTATATTATTAATTGATGTCAAATTATTTGCGTAATGGTCAATATGAGTTTAGAGTTATTGTTCAAATGGTTTACTATGCATTGGGTGCACCTGTATTACTGTATTATTGTTTGTACTCAAGGTTACTCTACCTCGTGGCCTGCTAGTGTTCCGATTTCCAGCTCCAATCTGCTTCCTAAACTGCCAAGTATTTGAACGACAACTAAAAATAGCTGCAAATATCAGTTGTGACAAGCACATAAGCCATAACCTCTGTGGCTGCATCCACAAAGTTGGTATTTTAACTACATGTGTTAAACCTATTTTAAGTATGATGCTTTTACGCTTCATCAGACAACACATAGAAAAAGACAACAAGTAAACATAAAAGCATTGGATGGAAGTATTAGGTCAGCTTACCTATTCTAGTATGTATTGTAGTAACAGTTATTTCTTTATGTTATAGCTTGCTTTTAAACTCAATTAACACAATTATTATTGATGGAGCACCAGTTTCATTCATTGACACTAGTGGACTTCAAACGTTACAGATGGTATGTCCTATACAATACAGGACTGTGCTTTATTATAACTCAAATATTATCAACACACAAATAGTTATTTGATAGAAGATAGAGCAATAGTACAAGGAAGAAGCCTATCTTATTAGTTTTAAATAAAGCGTTTTGAAATTCATTTTAAAAATATGAAATCATAATTATTTTTTTTACACAGATCACTGAAGATTTTCAGAAATTTGGAATTGTTCTGCTTTATTCTAATTTTAACGGTGAGATTAACGGATATCCAATACCACTTGTCTACATTTAACTGCAACTATAATATATGATAGCAGGTTAATTATTCTGAATTATTATAATAAACACTTTATGTCTTCAATTATTAACAACTACTAATAAACACAAGCTAAACCGTGGGCTTACTTACTGGATAAACAATGAAACCTTGCCATGTTCTTGTGTGTGACTCCACTCTATACAGAATCACAATCATCAATGTCACACAATAAATGGGCAATAGAAATGGAAGAATTCATTTATTCTGAATGAATTCAATATCACAATAATGGCATGAAAGATTAGGTGAAGATGAGAGGGAGAAGTTGAAGAAGAAGTTTAATGCAGATTTTGGCACAAATGCTGCACACTCCAAAATAATCCATTCCAGTGTTTTCTTAAGTGTTACTTGTCCCTGTATAAGTCTTTGTCATTTGGTAGCTACGATTATTAAGGTATTATATATCTACAAAACTAGATGTATATTACCACAATCACCAACATTACGTCAATATACTTATTTATGCTGACAAAAGAAGGAAGTACATCAGTGTATAGTTAGCATAGCCAAAGAAAACAGTTAAGCAAACATTGTTTAAGGAAGCCAAGTCTACATTCAGCATCTGTCAACTCTTTACATGTTAGGTAAAGTAAGCTTGTCTGTCATGAAAGTCATGTCACTATCATATATTTTGAGTAAAAGGTAGATACATAATATTTACTTTCAATAAGTATTTTAGAGCACAACTTAACTAAATTCTCTGATTTAAATAAACAATAAAATTGTATAATAATCAACATTATAACACACAATAGGTCAAAGTAAGAAAATGATGATGAAATTGGCAACTTTTCAGAATTGTAATAGAAAGTTATTCTTTTCCTCACTCAAAGAAGCCATCGAGCAAGTAGAACATGCCAGTGAAACAGTAAGATAAACTCAATATCAACCATGCATAAAAATCATATTTATAAAACATACAGAGAACATCTGAGCAATCATCCCAAGATTCCATTCATTCCACAGAATTGATGTAAGTTAAATATGTATATATTTTTTAATAATTTAAAAGTATTGTTGTTATTGCAGGTTTTTTTAAATGATTTCATGATCTCTGAATGAAAGTTCCATTCCAACTTTACTACTTTATCATTATAGATTGTATTTTATAATTAATCTTTATAACCAGATATTTATTGGTGAAACACATAAGCAGTAATAATATAGCCAGGATTGTTTAATCTATTCATACTTCATGTCACGTAAAACATGCATATAAAATACACTGTGAATAGAAAAAATTGTGATTGGTAAGCATTAATCAGTGGGCTGATTTTTTGGTAGACATAACTCGATCTGCTAAACTTGAAATATAACCCCGCCTTCATATCCCCTTCCAAATAATTAACAAATATTCGTAGGTTTAGTACAGTGATCGAATATCGAACATTTTTGTCTGCTCCTGTCCGTTCCGTTCCGTTCCGGCCCGTCAAACCAGCCGGAACGAACAAGACCACGTGAATGTCACGGGCAAGATTGGAACCCGCACACCTTTAGCTGTTATTGCTAGCTCTCTTGTTCCAGACTTCCTATTCTTGTAGTTTAGCACTCGGACAGAAAGTTACCTGCCTTACAAAATGGATGGAAATTCGGAACAGGTCGAAGCGTTGAGCAAGTATGTAAGGCCAGAATTATAATTAGCAGCTTATATTTATCTTTTTATTCTAATTAGTTCAAGTGTGCCCGTAGTTTTTGATGAGGATGTAAATGCAGAAATAGAAGAAATGGAGAGAGACTACATTGACATAGATTCGAGATCAGAAAACAAGACATGTCTGTCAGTAAAGAGGGTTCTCAGAAGAATACCTCAACCTATCAGATCCTCTTTAAAGTAAGTGTAAACAAGAAAATATTGGAAGTAGTACAAATTTATAGTTTCAACAAGTTCTCTGAATTTAGACAAAGTATTTATGTTGTTTTTGTTGGGTGTTGTTTTTTGTTTGTTGATGTGGTGTTTGATTTATTTTGTTTTTTGGAAAAAAAGTATTCTAGCCTGTTTTATTAAAAGAAGTTTTCACTAATTTCAGTTGCTTCTGTAAGAAACTTCATGATTTGTAATATCTAGCCCCTATAATTTAAAAGAGAAAATGCAGCTAATCTGTGTCACTTGATAATTTAACCTCATGTGTATACTCCAATATGTAGACCTCCACTCTCATGTCAGGACTGGCTGGAATTCCTTATGGTTAAACTACCCATTATTCAACTCGTATGGACATACAAGCTCGAATTCATATTGAGTGATATAGTGGCTGGAATAACAGTGGCTATATTTCATGTTCCGCAAGGTAAGTCCCTTAATAATTTAATATTGAGCTAAATAAGACTGCATTTAAAAATGGAACGAATCACCTAGGAATCTAATTCAATTATTAAGCCATAGTTACAAATTCAGTCATAAAATTATTTCAGATTTTCCACAAGTCGAGTAAATATAAAATGATATTGTATTACTTTTATAAATGGCAGTACAAGTGTCTTTATTACGTAATTGCTCAATTTTTCTATGTACAATCCCCTCCCAAGAAAACCCTAAATATTGAATATTACATTCTAGAAACTACTTCATTATGTTCATAGGTCTGGCATATGCTCTTTTGGCTAATGTTCCTCCAGTTTTTGGACTATACACAGCATTTATTGCTCCTCTAGTGTATTCCCTAGTCGGGACATCGAGACACCTGTCAGTAGGTTGGTATCCTAAAATATTATTTTTCTTCTCTTTCCAATTATGGTAACATAAAGTATGTTATGCATATATATATATAATAGAATTTAATTATTTATTTTGCCACTTATTAATTTGAATATTCTTTTTATGAAGTAGAAAAAAGTATCACAACTACTATATACACTTAGAAGAAACTTAGCTGATATGATTATGTCAATATTTTCTTCTCGTTTAGCACAGTAAATATAGTAAAAATAGCTAAATAATATAATTTTGAGTTATATTGCATATGTTTATAGGTACATTTGCAGTCATTCAGCTAATAGTTGGAAACTCAGTGGTGTCTACACTTGCAGCCTTTGACGAATTGAAAAACTGTACAGTTTCAGCAGAAGACCAGGACTCTGACTCTATTGTTTTCTTTCATGGGGAATTTACCACTTGTAATAATGTGAAAGCTGATACAGTATTTACTCTGGCCTTTTTGTCCGGAACGATCATGGTGAGCGTTAGATGGAATTTAGTTAGCCCGTCATATAAATTTTGCTGATTGGAAAATTTTGAACTAGTGGTCAATAGACAATACAAACAACACTTCTGACATATACAGGAACTCAAACGCTGTAACGACATGCCATAAGTGTCACTATAATAGCTTGTGATCTATAGGAACTAACTGTACTAAATGAATAAATCAGTTGTAGTGATGCTATGACTCCAATAACTAATTGCTCTCACATTTTGCAAAAATATATAAAATACATGCCCTCAGCAGAAGAAGACAAGCATTGTAATATGATCTTGAATAGCATTGTGTAACTCTAGGTATCATCCCTGCCAAAATGTCTCGTGTTCCCTCATGATCACGAAGCAAAAATACATTATGTAAATGGGTTAAAGAATATTTAATTTATTATTACTTATTAATCTTTATTGTTAGTGAGTGAGGATTTAAAGTAAGTCCAGGTAATGTGATTTTGCTTTCCATGTGTTCTATGCAGCTAACGATGGGCTTGTTTATGCTAGGCTTTGTCACCATATTTCTATCTGAGCCTCTGATATCCGGTTACACCACTGCTGCAGCCATTCATGTCTTCAATAGTCAGCTTCAGCACATCACCGGCCTTGGAAGTCTAATAGCTATACCTCCTGGGCCATTACGAATTCCTAAAGTAAGGTCATGTAAAATGAATCAAAATAAATAGCTTTCTCCACCATTTATTAATGCTTTGGAGATGCAAATTTTATTCAATAACGTTTACTTCCAGTAAATCAGTAAAAACTAGTATTGATAATGATAATAACAACAATAATAATAATGATAATGATAATAATAATAATAAATAATAATAGATAAATAAATAATAATAATAAAACAATAATAATAACAACGATTATAATATATCCACAAGAATAATATAAATTAAAAAAATGTGTCTATATTTTATAAAGGAGACTATGTACATCCTTGTTTGATTGTTTTGTAACCTAGGTAGTTACTCAACCAGAATAAACGCTGCATTGCTTTTTAGCTAATTGAACAATGTTGCTGATATTTTTACAAGTGGGAAAACCACTTCCTTGTTTGTATAATCTTTACGTGGGCTCAATGACAACAAAACTTAAATACATGTATACTTACATCTGGAAGAGTTAAAGGCAATTAAGTACATCGTTTGAGGTGTCATTAAATCAGTACATGCGTTTATGTATATATGATACATATAGGCCTGTAGGAAACACTTTAAACTGTTTGTTCTTAAAAATTGGACCAAAATTACAGTATAATGCTTAAAAATGATATATTATTATAGTGACAATGAGAAATATTGAGTTACCTTCTGAGGTGAAGAGTTAAGTCAAACCATAATTGCAAAGTTATACACTGCCCTTACTTCTAACCTGTGAGTGTGTGCCGGAGGTTTGCAGTCGTGCGCGCGCGGCTGGGCCTCATTCCATTTCCTCCCAGCCACGCCTCCGCCGGGGTCCTGTTGGGACTTATGGCAAGCCTTGCGCTTGCGCCCAAGGATTGTCCCTGTGCAGCCACGCCCTTAGCGGCTGCCACACCCCCCTGCGCTCGCCTGAAACCTGGTCACGGAGCCCCACCCCCAGATGGGTGGTGCTGCCGGAGAATTGAGCCCTCCCCCACTCTAGTTAGGGTAGCGGTGGGTGGGGGATTCTTCGCCACAGGCCTCCGCTGTGGCTTTCCCTGACGCTCTAGTGCCTTTCTCCCTCTTGTTTTTTTCTTCCATTTTATTTCGCTTACTCTCTTTTCTTATTTTCCAATTATGTCTCACTACACGGGGTCTTACCTCGTCTGTACTCTTCCCGCCGTCCTGCGTGCGCAGGGGCGACCCTTTACCTGCCTACTCTTCCCCTTTAACCGCCGGTAACCTCGGTACGTTTCACTGGACCTGTCGTTACCTTCTGAGGTGAAGAGTTAAGTCAAACCATAATTGCAAAGTTATACACTGCCCTTACTTCTAACCTGTGAGTGTGTGCCGGAGGTTTGCAGTCGTGCGCGCGCGGCTGGGCCTCATTCCATTTCCTCCCAGCCACGCCTCCGCCGGGGTCCTGTTGGGACTTATGGCAAGCCTTGCGCTTGCGCCCAAGGATTGTCCCTGTGCAGCCACGCCCTTAGCGGCTGCCACACCCCCACCGATCGCCCCACCAACCGCCCCTCGGAGAGCCCCGACTGCTCCGACGCACACACCCTCAACCTTACCCTCTTTACTACCCAGTGGGAGGGGGTTTCCCCATCCTTCCCACTCACCCTATTTACTACCCAGTGGGAGGGGGTTTCCCCATCCTTCCCACCCCTTACTTATCACACCCGTCGAGTAATAACTATATACATATAACCAATATGACCACGGTAAGTACTGGGTGACTGAGACATACACGACTACATAAACACGAAGGTGCTGACATGGATTATTCATCTGAGCTTATTCATTTCTCACTCCCTCCGCTCTGGCGCCTTCCACCAGCCTCCTGGCCGCTCCAGTTTGCTCTGTCACATCCCTTCTGATGTACCCCTTATACTCCCGGCTCCTCCATCTTCCCAGAGCTTTTACCTCTTCGTCAGAGGCACCTCCCGCAGCCGCAGCTGTGGCTGCTCCTATCCGGAAACTGTGTCCGGAGATACCCTCACTGGAGATGCCCTTTCTCTCCAGTGCCTCTTTCACCTCTTTAACGAACTCTCTTCTTGTGAGGCCCCCCATTTCACTGCCTGAGAAGAATGGGCCTGGGCCTGCCCTCCTGTCTATCATGAATCTCAGCACTGCCCTCACCGGGCAAATATCCCCTTCCGTGCTTTCCAGCACCACGAAAGCGCCTTTCCTCAGTCTGTCCGTCTTGGACTGTTTGATCTTTATTCTGATCACCTCCTTTCCGTTCCTTTCACCCACCTCCACGTCACTCCAGGTGAGGTGAGCCCCTTCGTCAAATGCTTCTTGTTCTGGGGCCAGTGCCTCGCCGGCCCTTAAGCAGGCAAAGAAACATAAGCAGGCCGCTGCCCACAGCATTCTTCCCTTCTCTCCCATTGACCCCCATTCTTCATGTAAGGCTCTCATGTGGTGCCACTTCACGGGATGCCTTTCCAGTTTCCCTGCACCATTCGCCGCCTCCCAGCGCTCCAGGCCCCTTCTTGTCTGAGCTAACCTGGCCATCTTCCCCCACTCTGGAGGGGGTAGGCCTGCTCTGATCTGGGCTTGCCTCAGACCGGCCAAGTGAAACTTTACCGTGGCTGCCTTCACACCGCCTCGGGCCAGGGTGGCCACGTTACCCGTGGCCTTCTCCTCCGATACTGGCAATGGTGCCTCCTCCAGTTCCTTGCACCATGCCGCGTACCTTCTTCCACACGGAGTCGTAACGCCTCCGTGTGGCCTCACTCAGTCCCTGCTCAAACAGAAACGCTGCAATCTCCCCCACTCCTGCTCTTTCCAGGAGTGGTCTCTCTCGGTCAGGAGCTCCACTAACCCTACCGGGATCGGCACTGGCTCCCTTGTAGCTCCCTGCATAATAGAATGAGCAACATCCAACTTGTTCCTGGACAGGGCATCAGCCACTGTGTTCTCCACCCCCTTAATGTGCTCAGCTACTATGGTCACTGGTACTGACGTTTCTATAAATGCCAGGCATCTCCTCAGGTGCATGGCTGCTCTTTCCTTGCACGACCCTGATTTAATCGTGGCCACCACCGCCATATTGTCACACCTGGCCCTGACTACCTTGCCTCTCCATTGTGTCATCCATACTATCGCGGCCACCACAATGGGCAGCAACTCTTTGGGCATAATGTTCCACTCCTCGGCCCCTTTGGCCTCCTTCCAGTTCAGCTGGAACAACCTCCCGTTCCAGGTGGCCGCACACCCCCACCAGCCTGATGCATCCGATAACATCGTCTCATGGGGGGTTTCTGACACCAATCCCATCAGTGAGGTACCGTTCCAGTTGAGGCCGAGCTGAAACCACCACTCCAGGTCTGCTCTGGCCTCCTGATTCAGTCTAACTCTTCGGTCGCCCCTTTTGACTGTAGTCATCAGGTCCAGCAACCTTCTTTTGAAGGCCCTCCCCGGCCTCACCACCTTGCAGGCGTGGTTCAGGGACCCCACAATAGATTCCAGGTCCCTGCGCCTGCAGCTCCTCATCCCTCTCCACTTTCTGAGGGTGCTCCTTAGCTCCTCCAGTTTCTGCTGGGGGAGCCTGATTTCCATCTTGATGGAATCAATCACAATGCCCAGGAAGGTAATGACCTCGCTTGGTCCCTCCTCTTTGCCATCATCCAGCGGCATACCCAACACCTGGCACGTTTCCTTAAATATTCTCAACGCCTCCACGCATTCATTCGTGCCTTCCTTTCCAACCACTATAAAATCGTCTATATAGTGCCTCACCCACTTGGCACCCCTCCTGGACGCAACCCACTCGATTGCGTCCCCCAGAGCCGTGAACAATAGAGGGGCTGACCTCAGCCCAAATGGGAGGGTGCCATCCACATGGGTCACACCTTCCCATTCCATCCCTAGCAGCCACCTGTCTCTAGGGTGAACCGGCACGTTCCTGTAGGCTGCCTTCACATCGGTTTTCGCCATCATAGCCCCTTTGCCCAGTTCCAGTATTCTGCTCACCACGTCGTCCAACGATGCATACTCCACCCTGGACAGCTCTTTGGCTATGCCATCATTCACGCTGCACCCTTCTGGGGCAGATAAGTTCATGATCAGCCTCCATCTCCCCGGCTTTCCTTTCTTGGGAATCACCCCAAATGGAGACAGCTGAATACCCGATACTTGTGGGGACTCCCCCAAAATCGATACTCTCTTTTCCCTCACCTCCTTCTCGAGGTACTCCCGTATTATTGTGCTGTGTTGAGTGGCCTCATACATGGTCCCACTCCTCCGCTCCAGTCTCACATCACTTTGATCATGGCCAAATCTGAAGCCATCTCTGACCCCTCTTAACAGGAACTCCACCCACTCTCTATCGGGGTGCTCCAACAGTTCCTCCTCCCATGCCCTCCACCGGAGAGGCGTGACCACATCCTCCGCCCCCGACAGCACTTTGCTGCTGGGCCCCTCGGATACATTCTCCAGCTCCAACAGCTGCCTCGTGAAACGATACCCTGCAGAAGCATACCACAACCATCAGCTTTTGCCCTTGTGCCACGTCACCCATCCTCCTACACTTCCCTATCCCTCTCCCTATCTACCCGCCCACTCTACTTCCTTATTACCCGAAACCCCGTGTGTGCATCCCCTACCTACCCACCCCCCCGCCCAACTACTGCCTTAGCCCTTCCCCTTTTTTTTTTTTCTTCATACTTATCACAAGTTGCATAATCCACACAACACAATATATGATGTTCCATGACTGACAATCCGCCTGGTGGCACAAATGGCTTGAGTGTTAGTCTCTTGTCGATTCAGACCGGCCTTCCGGTCGACTGCAGTGTCCTCACGTCCCCCTTCTTATAACACTGAAAGAGGGGATGCTCTCCACCACAGGCTGAACACACATGCGCAAACTTGCACTGGTTACCGAACATACAAGTGCTGTCGGTTTTGTTGAAGCGGAAACACGCTCCACGTCTTCTGTGGTCCCCCTTCTTAGGCACCACACCACTGCTGCCTCCACCACTTCTGGTCTCTCCTTTGCCGTGGGTGGAGACACTCATAAGTTCCATAACTAGGGGGACCTTCTCCTTCTCCCACTTTACATCGTCTCTCCCGGCCGCCTCTTGCCGGAATCTCCGGTCGTACTTAACGACTTGTGCCCATGGGTGGCGTCTTGCCAGCCTGAAAATAGTCTCCCTATATGCCGTCAACGGCAGCCACATGTCGGGCTTGTGTGAGGCCCAGGCCACCTGGAAGAGGGAGAAACAAGTACTCCACATACTGAGGTCGGGCACCTCTTTCCGTTCCCTTCTCTTCCGTTCACTGGAGCTACTGCTCCTGCCGTCTAATTCCCCTGGTCCCTCTTTCCAATCCCCCTCAGTGGGGCCTTCCTCCAGGACCGGGAACCAGGCAAAATCCACAAAATTGCCATCCTGAATGGCTTCCACTACTTTCTTCGGCAGGGGTTGCACATTCTTTATGAGGTGCACCGCCTTCTGTGCCCTGCCTGCCTCTTTCCCGACTGACCCCTTGTCCGACATGCTGCTCAGCAGCTTTTCTAGTAGGGGACCAGTCGTTACCCCCATTGCCTCAGGCAGGGACGCCGCCCCCGCCTCCTTTGCCTTCGTGACTAGTGAGGCCCCTTCACCTGCAGACACAGATCAACGAGCATGTCCATTACATGCCACACTATGACCCCTTGTGTCCTCCCTTGTCCCCTTTTTCGATGGCCATCCATCAACCTTTACATGACAACTCCACTGCGCCCTTGGCGCCTCCACGTTGCACCCCCACCATAACAACCGTGGGACACCCGGTTGAGCCTGCCCGTCTCAGACGTGCCTCTCTTCTCAACTCGTTCAGTGTCCCCCTTTTTCACTATTTTTATATACCCTCTACCATGTCAGCTTTCCAATTTTTTATGGGGCACCCGGTTGAGCCTGCACGTCTCAGACGCGCCTCTTCTCTCAACTCGTCCAGCGACCCCCCTCTCTTCTCCTTTAACGATCACTTCCATCCTGCGCCACTGGCGTCTCTCTGGTGATCACAACAATGTCTTTTTCTGGGGCACCCGATTGAGCCTGCATGCCTCTAGCATGCTTCATTGTCTCAACTCGTCCAGTGCCTCCCCCTATTCAGCTGCAAGCATGTGGTGTGTACCTCCCATTCTTCCCCCTATTGCTGCTACCGCAACCCTTTTCAGCTATCTCTCCCCATGTCGCTCACCCCCCTATTGCATGTCCATTCCCACTCTCCCCGGCTATGTCTCTACCCGCCCCTCCTTTACTTACTATACTACGCTTACTACACCACTTTTCTCCTAGTGAGTGTGGTACCAAGTTCACAGTGAGGCTCTTCCTCACATCCTCACTCCCTACTATCTACGTCCACACCCGCCACCTGGACGCCTCCACAAAGCCCACTGGACTCGGTTTGTCACGTACCACAGGAGTACGGAGGTGAGCCAGGAACGTTTGTCTTAGCTTCTCCAGTCTACCAGCCCCACTACGTCCCTGACTACTCTATATAATGCCTCCCCCTCCCGGCCTATGAGGAGCCATAAGATGGACCTACCATTTTCAGCTGCTCCACCATCCTTGGCAGTAGGCCCATTCATGTCTGGTTCCCCAAATCTAGCCACCATGGCCATCACCTTTCTCATACTGGCGACCCCGGCCCTAAACTCATCCACCGAGAAGCCCTTTACCTCGTCTACTTCCCCCTCTCTCTCAGTCTCCGAATGTCCTTCCATCTTCCTCTTCTTAGACGGGGTACACCTGGATTCTTCGCCACAGGCCTCCGCTGTGGCTTTCCCTGACGCTCTAGTGCCTTTCTCCCTCTTGTTTTTTTCTTCCATTTTATTTCGCTTACTCTCTTTTCTTATTTTCCAATTATGTCTCACTACACGGGGTCTTACCTCGTCTGTACTCTTCCCGCCGTCCTGCGTGCGCAGGGGCGACCCTTTACCTGCCTACTCTTCCCCTTTAACCGCCGGTAACCTCGGTACGTTTCACTGGACCTGTCGTGAACTGACTGTAAGGAGCTAGACTGGTGAGCTGACTGTAAGGAGCTAGACTGATGAACTGACTGTAAGGAGCTAGACTGGTGAACTGACTGTAAGGAACTAGACTGGTGAACTGACTGTAAGGAGCTAGACTGGTGAACTGACTGTAAGGAGCTAGACTGGTGAACTGACTGTAAGGAGCTAGACTGGTGAACTGACTGTAAGGAGCTAGACTGATGAACTGACTGTAAGGAACTAGACTGGTGAACTGACTGTAAGGAGCTAGACTGGTGAACTGACTGTAAGGAGCTAGACTGGTGAACTGACTGTAAGGAGCTAGACTGGTGAACTGACTGTAAGGATGCTAGCTGGTGAACTGACTGTAAATAGCTATACTGGTGAACTGACTGTAATGAAGCTAGACTGGTGAACTAGCTGTAGGAGCTATGACTGGTGAACTGACTGTAAGGAGCTAGACTGGTGAACTGACTGTAAGGAGGCTAGACTGTGAACTGACTGAAGGAGCTTAGACCTGGTGAACTGCCTGTAAGAGTCGTAGAACTGGTGAACTGACGGTAAGGAGCTGACCGGTTAACTGACTGTAAGGAGCTAGACCGGTGAACTGACTGTAACTGACTGTAAGGAACTGTGAACTGACTGTAAGGAACTAGAACTGGGAACTGACTGTAAGGAGCTAGACTGGTGACCTGACTGTACGGAGCTAGACTGGAAGGAACTAGACTGGTAAGGACTAGACTGGTGAACTGATGTAAGGAACTAGACTGGTGAACTGACTGTAAGTGAATAGACTGGTGAACTGACTGTAAGGAGCTAGACTGGTGAACTGACTGTAAGGAGCTAGACTGGTGAACTGACTGTAAGGAGCTAGACTGAACTGACTGTAAGGAGCTAGACCGGTGAACTGACTGTAAGGAGCTAGACCGGTGAACTGACTGTAAGGAGCTAGACTGATGAACTGACTGTAAGGAGCTAGACTGGTGAACTGACTGTAAGGAGCTAGACTGGTGAACTGACTGTAAGGAGCTAGACTGGTGAACTGACTGTAAGGAGCTAGACTGGTGAACTGACTGTAAGGAGCTAGACTGGTGAACTGACTGTAAGGAGCTAGACTGGTGAACTGACTGTAAGGAACTAGACTGGTGAACTGACTGTAAGGAGCTAGACTGGTGAACTGACTGTAAGGAGCTAGACTGGTGAACTGACTGTAAGGAACTAGACTGGTGAACTGACTGTAAGGAGCTAGACTGGTGAACTGACTGTAAGGAACTAGACTGGTGAACTGACTGTAAGTAGCTAGACTGGTTAACTGACTTCAGTAGCTAGACTGGTTAACTGACTGGTAAGGAGCTAGACCGGTTGAAGCTGACTGTAAGGAGCTAGAACCGGTGAACTGACTGTAATTTGCTAGCCGATGACCTGACTGTAAGGATCTAGACTGGTGAACTGACTGTAAGGAGCTAGACTGGTGAACTGACTGTAAGGAACTAGACTGGTGAACTGACTGTAAGGAACTAGACTGGTGAACTGACTGTAAGGAGCTAGACTGGTGAACTGACTGTAAGGAGCTAGACTGGTGAACTGACTGTAAGGAGCTAGACTGGTGAACTGACTGTAAGGAGCTAGACTGGTGAACTGACTGTAAGGAGCTAGACTGGTGAACTGACTGTAAGGAACTAGACTGGTGAACTGACTGTAAGGAACTAGACTGGTGAACTGACTGTAAGGAACTAGACTGGTGAACTGACTGTAAGGAGCTAGACTGGTGAACTGACTGTAAGGAGCTAGACTGGTGAACTGACTGTAAGGAGCTAGACTGGTGAACTGACTGTAAGGAGCTAGACTGGTGAACTGACTGTAAGGAGCTAGACTGGTGAACTGACTGTAAGGAGCTAGACTGATGAACTGACTGTAAGGAGCTAGACTGGTGAACTGACTGTAAGGAGCTAGACTGGTGAACTGACTGTAAGGAACTAGACTGGTGAACTGACTGTAAGGAGCTAGACTGGTGAACTGACTGTAAGGAACTAGACTGGTGAACTGACTGTAAGGAATTAGATGGAAGAGCTGACTGTAAGGAATTAGACGGAAAGCTGACTCAGTGGAAGAAGGTAGTACAGAAGCTAACTGAGAGGAGCTATACGAGGAATTAAACTGGTTTTGAAAATGTGTAGTAAAAGTTGAGGTAAAATGTGAATGTTCTGAGGTACAGGTTTAGCTAGAATGCTCTTGTTGACTAAGCTCACTGACTGATCCTCCTGCCTCAAATTACTGAACTCCATCACTTTTGCGTGTTTACTGGAGTCGAGCGAACTACATATACCCCATGCACTGCACCACGGCTCGCCTAAACAACCGGAATTGCCGCACCTAGTGGACTCCTCAATAATTTCCCGACCGTCCTTGTAGTACAGTGTCAGCATAGAAGCAGAGAAGTAGAAAAAATGTTTTTTCACCTGGTAACTAGGGCTATAGTTTCTACGTTCTAAAACAGATAGACAATGAAATCGAGGGAACTACCGCCCGTCGAACCCCTCGGGCACGCTAGTACCGCCCTCGCTACGCTTGGGACAGTACAGCCTGCGGCCCTCGAGGTTCTGAGGGCGGTAGATCCCTCGATTTCGTTGTCTATCTATTATTAAATGAATAGGTTCTAAAATATTAATGGCAAACAAATAAATGTAGCCTTTTTATTTTTGCGTGCAGATGCTGTGAAGGCAAAATCAACTTTGATCAGATTTACTGGTGCGCAATGGCGCTGTGCTGAAGCACACTGCTAACATATATATGTGTGTGTGTATGTATGGCTGGTACGTGCGCCCCTTGAATGCACATGTGAAAGCTCTTTTTTTTTTCTCCTAAAATTACATCTTTTTTGGTTTATCTTCAGTTTCTTCTGGTAATATAGAATTAAGAGTTAGGCTAAAAACTGTGCAAAATTCCTCGTGTTTTTTTTTCTTTCTCTTTTTTTCTTTCCAAGTCACAGAAAGCTGCAGCTAGTGGTTGCTTTGGCATTGAAATCCTTTACCGGATATAATTTTGAAAAAAACTCAGCCATTTGTTTAGTATCTGAGTGCTAGTTAGAATCACTGGTAATTCAGATAGATACTTACTGCAGATGATGAAAGCTACTCTACTTTGGGAAAGATGAGGTAATACGTCATTCTGTTTTTGTTTGCTAAAATTACAAAAAAAAAGAACTCTTGCCTATGGCTTAGCATTGGATATTACGGAAGCTACTACTTTTACTAAGTAATTCTGTATTTGTTCCATTAATGGTCAATTTCAGTATTTATCAAAGTAGAAGCTATCTAATATAAATCATGTAACAATACTGTAGTTTTATGTAACCTGACTAGGCAGGCTCACTCGCCATCTGTGCTTAAGCACACCACTAGATGTTTATTTATTGTCATTAAAATACGTTTTCATTAACAGTAATGCTAATTTGATTTTATAAGTGCTTCTCGTAAGGCTATGAATATAAAAGTAAAAGTTGCCTTTCCCATGAAAACATGGCTTTGTATTTACCTAACTACACGGGATTATTATAAGTAAACATCAGCTTTAGTTTTTGTTTGACTTCAGCAGTTTATTCTCTTATTATATATATTTTTTTTTTTTTTAAGTTTTCAGATTCTTTGTACAGTGTACCTCGAACGCTTACACAAGGGTGTAGTGAGGAGCTATATGATGTTCCTCGTGGCAGTATGGCCTTACCCAGTTCTATGTCTGTGAATGCTGCCATTGATGCAGGAATTTATAGTGTTCCCCGAGCACTCTTGGAAGGTCATTTGGAACCTGAAACTATAAGTGTTCAAAGTGAATCAGGAAATTCTTTTCCAGAATCTTATAACATTTACAATTTTCCTAGAGGAAGTATTTCACCTGACGACGAAGGAATATATGATGATCCTCTGGATATTGTAGATATGGAAATTTATGACTACCCTCCTGATGCTGCTGAGTTAGGTATATTAGATACGTCAGAATATAATTCTTACAGAGATAGCTCAGTTTCTGCTACTTCCAGTGAATTCATGACTTCTGATGTTGGTTCTGTTGAACACTTAAAAACAGAAGTTCCACCAGTACCTAGTACTTCTCGTCCACGATTACGAACTTCTGACCACCAAATGCAGGTAAGAATACATATGCACCACGTCAATGAATTGGTGGCATGTAGATTTTATGATGTTTAGCTTTATATTGTGATTCCTAGCTTATGTAACTTTCAATAAATGAAAATGGTGGTGAAATGCATTGTTTATTAACAAAATATACTCAATTTGTCTTAATTTATGAGCGAAGTGTTTGTTAACAGACAAAATCTCGCATGATCTTTGTACTTCATTTTGCAAATAAAGTAAATCTAGGTCTATAATGTTTTTTGCAGGATATTCGTGGTTCTGTTATTAGCCAGGATAGTATTTATGATCATCCAAGGCCGCTTTCTGAACATTTTTACAAGGAACATCCGAATAGTAATGACGATAAAAGTTCAGAATCATCATCAATAGTTAAATTGCCGGATTTATCAGTTGAGTATGGCCAATGTGCACTCAAAGGGTTTTTGTACAAAAAGGAAAGGTTTATGACATGGGTAAAATTATTCTGTGTTATTCGAAACAACTTTTTAGAATGTCACAAATACCATGCCCAAGGAAATTCTTATTCACCGGTATTGAAGCTTTTTTTACCTCGGAGTGAAGTTGTTGAAGGAGGTGGAGATGCTAAGAAGAAATGGGCTTTTCAGGCAAGTTTTTTTTTTTTTTCCTTCATTTAACTCTTTATTGTGTGTTTATACATATGCACATATGTACATACATAACACATAAATATACATATATATATATATATTATAAGCATGAGCTTTTCCTATAGGTTAAACACCCTCGAAGAGAAGGAATACTTGTTTTTGCTGCCGAAAATGAAGAAGAGTGTCAGCAGTGGATAAACGCTTTTCAAGGCGGGGCTTCTATTCAAGTACAGCCAGTGAGCACTGTAGAAGAAATACGAATTACGGATTTAGACATGCAAAAACGCTGGACTACTACTGACAGTGTCATAGAAGATGAGGCTAAAACCACTGCTGATGAAACACAGGTTAGCTACATAAATGATTGGTTTGCATGCGTACAAACATACAACAAAAGGCTGTACGTAAAATCGACTCAAATTTAAAGAAACAGACACTCCCAAACAATATGCAAACGTCACTAGGAGAGTGTTGCTTTTATTGGGGAGGATGGCTATTTTTGTTTGAAAACCCATGATGGCAAAGAGAATGTACAATTAAACACTATTTAATAATTTTAAGGCCATAGAATTGAGAAGCATCAGCATTAGTCATTTTAGAAAGTTTAATACTTTTAGGTTATTTTGTATATCAGCAACTGATTCCATGTACATGTATTGGGTATTGATGTTTATCATTGTACCTTTTTGTTTTTGTTTTTGTTTTTTGTTGTTATTGTTTTTTGTAGCAGTCAAGTCTTCCCCCACGTAGTAGTACTTTTTCAGCTGGTTCTTCATCTGAAGATTATAATTCGGATACTTTAAAACGTCGTCGAAAATTTCATTGGGTGAAGTCCAATTTCATGAGACGAAAAAGTGGAAAAAAAATGTCTTGTAGTCAGTCAGAATTGACTAGTCGTTATTCTAATGCCAGTTTGGATGTTTCATTAGAAGGAAAGCTGGATTCAATGAGGAGAAGTGTTTCTCTTGAAATTTTGCCATCTGCAATTGAAGATCAAGAAATGTTAGAAAGTAGTGACAGTGATGTTCAAGGATATTTATGGTAGGTTATTGGTACTGTACAAAAAAAATGTATTTATTATTTGGTTAGCAGGGTTTAATACAGGATTATTTTGGGGGAGGGAGGGAGGGGGGAACTTCAAGTGTAAGAACAGTTACTTTTTTGTTTCTTGCAAAGACACTAATAAAGCTAAGCATAAGGGAAGAGTTGTTGCCAAAGTGGGCTATTTAGGGATTTCTTCAAGAAATGGTAAAAGTTTGGAGTCAACATCACTGGAGAAAGTACAGTGCCAGGGATCCAAGAGGTCCCAGAAGAACTGAAAGTTCTGCTGGTATAATCTATATGACAATATGCTTGTGTCTAAGTAACGATGACGACGGTGTGTATAGAACTAAGTAGCGTCGGTATAGTATTCTCATTTCTGGAAATGGGGGGTGGAAGGTAGAGAAATATGGTGCCGTGTGTCACTCGAACCCTCAACGGCCTCCATGGGACACACACTTATCATGATGCTTACCATTGTACCCTACCGACCTAGTACTTGAAGTGCAGCTTGGAGTGACTTATTAATGTTGTTAGGAGAGCGTGTTTATCTGGTAGAAGAATGGCAAAAAAGTGGGTGAGCACACACAAGACTCGAGAAAAATAGAAACAGGTGAGAAAAGACTGACTGATGTAACTACTTTTATGAAAAAGTGCAAGAAAATACGCAGAAAGGATAGAGACAAGGGACTGGAGATCGACAAAGGAGGATAAGGGAATCCATGAGTTGAGAGGAATGAGAAAACCTGAGATGGCTCAGGAAGGGGTCAGCAGATGGAAACCATAGATAAATATATCATGCGCTACTGCATTCTTAATTTTGCAAAGATTAGTACATCAAGCGCCATGGAGTGGCAGGGTACCTGCTGCGTATTATAATTGCCAGTGAAGATTTTTTTAAATATAAGGCATAATTTTACTGACATATAAGACAAATTCCAACAGTAATCACTGTATCAAGCTTTAAAGTTACTGCAATGGTCCTTTTTTGTTATGATATTATATACCTGATTGAAGTAATTAAATTGGAATTCTTTGGGGGCTTTTCGCTTTGGGGGATATCCCAGGTTTTTCCCACCCCCTCCTGGTAAGCGCATTTTTCGCAACGGTTTAATGTTACAGTGGTGTGGTGGGGCTATCAGGAATTGTTGAGTAGCGTTCCACTGCCACCAGAGAGATGGCTCAAATCGACGCTGAGGTTGAGAGATGGTGAACTGTAGCTATCAAGTGGGCCTACGTAGGGGAACTAGTCTACCCTCTGGTTGAGTTTGCAGAACTTCAGCACGCACACGAAATCTCATACACACAGAAAAAAATTTGAACAAAAACTCCGGAGTGAACTGAGGCTGGCCAGAGTATATATAACCATGCTTCCTCAGGTCACTCTAAAATATGATTGGCTGGTACAACAATAGGTGATCTTACAAAAATAACCAAATATGGAAATGTTCAAAATATCGCAATTACCTTTCACAGTTACACTATACACAACCACAGTTCTATTCACATTAACGAGTTCAAGTTATTCCATGTCATTGTACATTTTCTTGGGTGGGCGTTCCCACAAATGTCTATGCCAGGCCTGTAGACCACATAAAAATCAAACTCTGAAAGACTCCGCCCCTTGTAGCTGTTTGCTATAAAAAGCCACTGGCACCTCAGATCCATTTCAGGGCCAATTATTGCAGTCGGTCAACGGACAAAAGTCCTAGCGTTGTCCGCCCAACTTGATTAATGGTCTCCCACAATGGTAGTCCATAATTCACAGCAGCAGCACCAGAAGTAGGTCCAGTTCACAACTGAAAGAACGCGCGCAAAAGTAATTGCTGATGCAGCATAATATAAACGCATGCGCACGCGGTACCAGCTGACATTAGCAAACAAAAAAATGGCTGCTAGAAAACGGTCTGCTGCACTGGCTTTTACCTCTGCAACGGATTTCTCCGACGGTAGCTCTATTTCTTCCTTGGGCAGCTCTTCCAACAAGCGACGGAAGTATGAAGGCTACATTTGATAAGTGGCAGAGGGAACACGAACGGCAACATCAGACTTTGTCCTGACTGCGTTGTGTTCTAAGCAGGGATAAGCTATACGTCGAAATGTTCTATTGTGAGGTCTGCAGAAAATATGAGGCTCGGCTGTGCTCTTTAAGAAATTTCTCCAACTCCTGGATCAAAGTGTCTGCTAACCTCAAGCTTAGCAATATGTTGGACCATGCGCGGAGTGATGTGCATCTTACTGCCATGTCCAAACTGCGTGCTGATATGGCTAAAGAAAATGGTGAATCTGCAGTACTTAGTAGCCCTCTTGTCCGTTGTGTGGTTATCTTGGATGATATAGCATTGGGTAGGCTGAAGCTAAAGTTCAATATATTATGTTATATGATGGCTAAACAAAGCTTACCTTTCGCTAAATATCCACCACTGCTGGAACTTCAAGCTCATCTAGGGGCTGATTTAGGTACTGCTTATAATACTCCTGACTCAGCTAAAGTATTTACTACATATATAGCTAAAAGCCTGCGACAATCTTTCCTTAATTCTATCTCCGCTTCGAATATAAATTTTTTTAGTTTTCTTATTGATGGCACCACCGATTCTAATAATCAAGAGGATGAGCTCATAGTTATAGTGTATTGTACCAAAAATAATCGAACAGAAGAATTAAATGTCTGCACTCGCTTTATATCAGTGAGCAATCCAACAAGAGGTAATGCTGCCGGTCTTTATGAGTGTGTTCGTGAGGGTTTGAAATTCATGGGTATTGAAAGTGTGAATGTGGAATCTGTGCTTGGAGTGTCCGGTATGCCTGTTCTAGTTGGTGGTGGTTCTGATGGTGCAGCTGTGAATGTAGCAGACGGGGGTTAAAGGGAATGATGTTCATATGAATCCAATGTTGCTGATCCTGAGGAGAGTGGTGAGGACAAGTCTTTGTCGTTCTTACTAGATGCTGTGGAACACATTATCTCCTTGTTTCGTGCCCCTCTTGAAGCTAAGGGAATGTGTGTTGCGTCTGTGCAAGATGAACTCGAAGATGTTGTTGATTTTGTGAGAAAGTACTTGCCACTTGGTACAATGGGTTATCGAAACATCTGGTTTAAGCTACACACGTGCCCTGATTCTGAGAGATGGCCTAATATCCGTTTGTTGAGTGAGCTTCTTTTCAGCTTGCCCTTTACAACAAGTAGAGTGGAGCAAATCTTTTCTCGATTAAAGGTTGTCAAGACCAAGCTGAGGTCCAGTCTCGATACTAACACTGTGCAAAGTCTTCTAGATATATGTGTTGAGGGTCCATCTCTTCAGAACTTTGATGTTAATTCTGCCATCGACATTTGGTGGAAGGATTGCACTACAACTCGCAGGCCAAGTCAGAGTGAGCGGAGAGAGTTTCGGCCCAGGTCATCTTCATCAGAGTTGCTGCTGCTAGTCCTGCAGATAATGAAGAGAGAGAGAGAGAAACATTTATCCTTTGGGATGAGTGTTTTGACATACCATTATAACTTTGCAATTAACTCCGAGAATCTTTTTTTTTTTTGGTGAATTTTTTTTTGTGTATCATAAAAGCTTCCTTGTTAACATAATTACTACATTAAAAGTAACCCTGAATATCATATTTTTTTTTGGGTGAACCATCAGAGTTTTTCCAAAATAAATTTGCTTTTACTACAAAAATTTTTTTAAATAAATACATTAAATACATATGTCCGACCATTGGAGACCATTGTCAGATCAAATAAGTTGTGGCCTGACAAAATGTCTGTCTAAAGGCTTGGAGTTATAATTGGCCCTGCATCTCTACAAACATTCAGAACAACACCCACACCCTGAGCACTTGCGTCGGTGTGCAACACATACACATCATTGCACAAAGGAACATTCAAACTAGAAAAATTACACAAAGATGTACACAAAGCACGAAAAGCATACACCATATCATCATGCCATACCACCTTTCCAGGAGACTTCGAGGAGACTTCGAGGAAGTGTGAGGTGTGAGCAGTGCTGAAGAATCAGCAAAGTGGTCAATAAATCTCCGGTAATATCCGATGGATCCTAAAAAGGCTCTCAGATCCTTTTTGGATACTGGTCTCTAGAATTCTGCCATTAGCTTTACTCTGTTCTCCGGTACGGCGACAACACCACCTCCAATTTTGTGCCCTAAAAACTCTACATACTGTTTCTCCCAAACACACTTATCCTGTCTCAGTTTGAGACCAGCCTTTCAAATTGCAATCAAAACCCTCTTGATAAATGAAACATGGTCCTCAACAACTTCAGAATAAATTAAGATGCCGTCTATGTACACAACAGAAAACTCCAAGCAATCCTTCAGAACATTTGTCATGATTTTCTGGAAGATCATGACAAAACCAGTGAGGTCTCTAGATTCAGCACAAATAGGCATCTGATAATAGCCTTTGGCTAAATCCAGCTTAGACTGGACAGCTACTTTGCTAACTTTCAACAACAGATCCTCTAGGTGTGGAATCAGAAAATGTTGCTGGGCTGTCACCTTGTTTATTCTCCTATAGAGCATTTTCATTGCTGACGTCATGTCACATGAAATATTGAGAGCGGCCATTTTGGTGTACTGCTAGAAAATAAACTAATGGTACTTTGCTTAGTCGTAGGGTGTTCGAATCGCTCCAGACGGGACAAGGATGTTTTATTCTACAGAGTGTTTAAAATAGTAACAAAAAGAGGAAAACAGGAGTATGAACTTACGAAAAAGAGAAGAGTGGGTTTCTTGCTGCTATATCAAGGGACGGTCTAAAGAAAACCATTTTAGAAAATTACCGAATTTGTTCCAAGACATTTCATATCGGGAAAACCAGCATATCTTCATGACCAAACAAATCCTGACTGGCTTCCTTCTCTTCACTTGGGACATTGCAAGAAGAATAACTCTGAAGAATCCACTAAAAGATGGGAAAGAAGAAAAGCCAGAGTTGAGGCAGCTAATAAATTTGAAGCTGTCCAAAGCCTTCAAAGTTTTAGCCAGACAGATGGTGCTGAACATGTTGATCAAGAAGAAGAGGAGACTGGTGTGGCTACACAGACTGAGCTATCCTGTGCTTCCATTGAGAAAATAGATAATGAGTTGGTGAGAAACAAACAGATAATTCTGGACTTACGTAAAGAACTTTCTGAGCACAAGGTGCCTTTCTCTGAAGAATATTTTGTGAATGATGACATTGTTAAATTTTATAGTGGATTGCCTAACATGAAAGCTCTGTTGGTAAAAAAGTGTGTGATTGTTCATGAAAGATCTAAGCTAACACGTTTTCAAGAATTTATGGCTACTATAGCTACATAAGTGACATCTTAATTGTCCCTTGCAAGATCTAGCAACACGACTTGATATGACCTGCTCTACTGTATCTCGCATTTGGCTGAAATGGTTGACAGCAATAGATAACAGTTTATGAAATCTTATTGTTTGGCCAAAGTGAGAGCAACTGTGGAAGACTATGCCGGAATGCTTTCGCAGAATTGGTACTAACAGTACTACAAACAGCTTTCATTCTTGATGCAGTTTTCCGGCCAGCTTGGTAGGAGAACCACAGCCTTGAGCAAGATTGGAGCCTAGTCTCTTTTTCTATACTAGCAGTCATTTCATTAGTTAGTGAGATCTTGAGATTTACTAAGCTGCTTCAACAGGTTAAGGTAATCTAATTCAATATATTCTGACTTGTATAGTAGTTGAAGAGGTGGTGACATTTTTGCCACCATCCTTTTTGGAACATATGCATTGGAATATTTAGGAATTAAGGATAAAATAGCTGGTTTTGTGTCAGTTTCACTGAGCTGCTCAAAAAAAGATTCATAATCTGTCACAGTGGGAATCAACGTACTTTCGGTGTGCTGATCAGACATTTCACCATTACTATCATCACTAGGCAAATCACGTTCTATTGAATCTTCCAATCTGCGGGGGGTTTTCCTTTTGCAGAGGTGAAGTCTATATCCTTGATCGGAAGATACTCGACATTCTTCTGGAATGGTGGCAGAATCCACTCACACTTGCGCTGAGCAAGTCCTGCCATGCAGTTGCAATGAGCACAGCACACCTCTCCATTTGTTTCCAGAATAATCCAACAACTCAAAAGGGTCTCCCGAAAGTGCTGAGAATGACAAACCTGCAGTAGTAAGCATTAATTATTTCATAACAAATTAACAGAATGGCGAACCTGCAGTAGTAAGCATTAATTATTTCATAACAAATTAACACCATATAATTTATTGCTGGCTACAGATTGTTCATGAAATGAAACTTAAATACAACATATAACTAAACTTACTCGTCCTGTGACCACATATTTTGTCTGTCCTTTCCATGCATTGACTTCTTTAACCAATCCACTGACGAACTGATTGTAAGCCTCAAGTGATTTGTGCGATTTAAATTGTTTAGCAGTGATGAAGTTAGTTTGCAAAACCAAATAAGACACTAAGTCTGCAACACCTACTTCGGGTAAAGATTCGGCAACTTCAAGCACACCCATACTCTTTCCTGCTTCTAACAAGAAAGGATCCGCTTTATTGATAGCAGATATCTTCTCCAGGTATCTCCCTTTCGCTTCAGCGGGTAAATTTCAGCATAAGTTGAGAGCATCGCAAAGAACGACCGCAACCCACGTTGGCAGTACACCAGCTGTACACCAATATGGCTTGCCCGGCAATTTGGATCATGTGATGAAAACGCTGCATAGTCTATGCCAACCATCCGACAGTGCCGCCCACAAGGAATCTGAATCCTCTGCCCAACAGCTTTGGATGTCACAGACTTCAACGGTACGACATCAGGCCAACACGTCGCTAAACCAAACGTAGTAAGCAAAAAGCGATACTTATTCTTGGCTAATGTAAGGGGCCCACAATGTCTATAGCCACAGGTTCAAAGGGTTCAGTCACAATAGGTCTCTCGACTAAGGGACTCGTTTATGTCCAGATTTGTTCGCTTTCTGGCATACAACACAAGACTTACAAACAATAGTTATTTATGTGTACACCAATGTTAGGCCAAGTGAAGCATTTGGCTATGATATCTTTCATCTTTCTGAACCCAAGGTGACCAAGATTATCACGTGCAAGTTGTAGAATAATATTCCTCCTACTCTTAGGAACTGCAACCCTTAACACCTCACCAACTGCACAATCAGTTATCCCATGAACCAGAACACCATCTTTCCACCTGTAACCTCTCTCCTTATTATTTGCTAACCTTCTACACACACTCAAAACTATTATCTGAAGCAACCTTGCCCTTCTATCAGAACCTTCTCCCACACAGTCAAAATTATTTGACACATCACTTAAGATCATATCACTCATATCAACTCTAAACCTATGTCTCTGTAAGACTTGTCAGCTGTCATCTGTATGTGTAGAGCTTCCTTGATCCTTAACCTACGATTCCTAAGGGCTCTATATACAACTCTTACTTCTTCCCATTTAATAGGTTGATGTTGCTGCCAAGCATGTTCAGCAAGGTTTCAGCCATTGCCAAGTTAGCGAAAGACCTGTGAAGTGCGAACCTATAAGTACTTCAATCGGCAAGCTTTGGTGAAGCAAGCTAGATATTTGTACAGGTAGAGTCACATTATTTTTGTACCCTTTAGTGGGTAATCCAAAGCCTTAGCTTGCTGATAAGGCCATGGAAGAGTTTCTAGCTTGAAAATATCAGTAAATTGACTGAAAAGCATAATCGGTTTAACCGTTTTAATAAATGGTGTCAATCATTTAGTTAAAACTATACGAAACGCTACAGTAAAAGAATACCGTTTTACAGCCATACTACAAAACGGAATCCCAAAATTTGTTTTGGCGCCTATTGAGCATTACAATTATTATATTACCATGCTTTATGGCTACAGAAGTTTGACCAAGATAACTTTATAGACTTCATTTACATACAGAAATTACATATTGTAGTACTTATTTATATATTTTTCAGTAGCAATTTATGGCAGGATCACTTTATACAGTTTAACTTGATTATCAAAGTTTCAATTTCTTGTTAAAAGGGCACTTTTAACAGAAAATACTGCTATAATGTTACTAGTTAGTTGAGGTGAAAATTATACCCTATTCGAATGAAATTATTAAATTAGGTTTAAGTACAACTGCAACTTTCTTGCTGACTGTAGCTTTGTATTTTGACAGGAATTAGCAAAATTTATTTCTTTATTTTTTTAGTACACCGTAACTACACCATTTAGGATCTACTCACTTAATAATGCCTGGGCGCCATTATTAGCTCACTTCAGTGGAATAGTTCCATATTGTATACTTTTTTCCCAGAGAATATTGCTGATTAGATACAGCTGCTTGTCTACCTTAGAGTGTAAGTGAGCCATCAATACTCTACACTTAACTCACCCTCGCAACTGTAGCCTATTTTGCTAGCATTCAATGCCAAGGAATGTAAGTGCATTCGGTATAGTTTCTAATCACGAAATATAATAGGCACCAAAAAAAGTTCCGGATTCTGTTTCGTAGCACGGCCGTAAGACGTAGTTTTTACTGTTGTAATTCGTGCCATTTTGATTAAACAGCTGATCCTGGTACTGAAACATTAAAAACAATTAAACTTTTCCATCGATTTACTGATATTTTCTAGTTAGAAACTCTTCCACAGCTATATCAATATGCTCTGGGGATGGTGCCTAACAACTCGTACAAAATCTAACTTGCTTCTATAAATGTGACCGTCTACGGGAAAACCGGGCACAACGCGGCGTGCGTAAATATCGAGAAAAGATCGATAGATTTCTTTAAAATTTATTGTTTCAAGCGGACGGAAGGGAACGGTTAGTCTATTATAGCGGGAACGACTTAAGCTATGACGATAAAACTTGGAGAGCTCAATATCTGGACGCCGACAACTCCGTAAGTGCAAAAAAAAAATTTTCGAAGGGTGCCGCATTGTGCCTGGTTTTCCTATAGACGGTCACAAATCTTGGCAACTGAAGTTTCGAATAGCACACCGCTTTAACCAGGCCTGCATTATGTAGGTCTTGTGCTGGACTGCCGATACTTACTGGAATGCACCACACTCTAGCATGATTTTTTTTTTCACTGCGACTTGTAATCACTATTTGTTGAAATGATTTACTGTTGTTGTTAACTTTGCATCTATGATCACTTACCTGTCAAACTGTCTCAATAGTTGTTATTGTTGCTATCATCCTCAAACATTATAGTTCTCTGCAGAAAAGTACACAACAATCTTGCTCCTTTTGAAGCTACTGACATTGTGTGCACATTACACGAACGGTTAGTAGAAAGACATAACCTGAACAAGCCCATCACAAATTCATGACAACCGTATTCTATTAACGTAATGCCTGTCACGAATTTGTGACTATCGTACAGAATTTGATTTCAACACTAACTTATTAGACAGATCTAATTGAAGTGTAAGAAACATATGTAGTATGCTGAATAATTTCTAAAGGGATAGAATTACCTATTTACATATCTAGAAATAAATTTTGCAAAATTTACAGTATTCTGATTGGAAGCATTAAACTATATTGTCTTATAAACTTTTCCAACCATTATTTTGACCCTGTGGATAACCTGATCTCGATGAATTTGATGAGTAATATTTAAAGGTTAAAAGGTCAGTTGGAGTAAAAAATTTAAGGGGGGGGCACTAAATTGGTGGGGAGAGAAAATCCTAGGACTCCCCTTGTCTGTACGAAACCCTGATTGTGACAAAAAAAGTTACAGGCACTATTTACTCCATGCACATGCACTACAGTTAAATTAATCCGCTAACATATCATAATTCATCAGTTACCCACTTCCTTCATATTTGTTAAATTTTGTCATCTTCTTAATAAGATTCTTTAACATATCTAATCCACAACTAGATTTCTGTAGGATAATAGTCTGCATCAGAGTGACTTACATGAATCCCTGTCCAGTCAGTGTGTAGGCATGAAGCTTTAACATAGACACCATAATTAATAGGTGAATTGCAGTGTTTCTTTAAATTTCATAACCTGGTTGAAAATTCCCAAGCTTTTTTTTTTCACTGTGTATTCAGATGAAATACTAATAAGTGAATAATAGGGCTATAAAGCCTCAGTGGTCAGTGTGGGATCATAGTATGCTACAAACTGGCTTTTATCAGCACTTTTTTCATCCTAATTGTACAGGGGTTTTTTTTAATACTGTCCGGTACTATGGTATCATGAGCAACTAAAACTTCCTCACAAAATTGTGAATTTAAGATAAGCTCTGCATTTAATTCAAGGTTTTAGTGATTTTTACTCACATAGATGCATGTTTTTATGTAGAACTACATAACAAGGACACTATGTTGAGACATTTCAACTCTTTCAGGATTAGACACTTTATGCTTAGTCCTGTCACCATCAAAATATTCACTGTATCCTTCCCCAGACACATTCTTTAGTTCTCATCACTTGCATATAGTGCACCTTTAATTGGGCGAGTGAAGCAACACTCTCACTAGCGAGTCTCAATTGAGATTTTGGTATATATATGGCAAAGTTCAAAGAGGTCAATGCGTGTTCACCCCCGGAGGGTACTTAAAAGCGTACACATTAGCGCGGGTGCAAGAAATTTTGGAGAAAAGACTTCGAAATACAACGCCAGAGAAATAAAGACAAAGAACTACAAAGATGTGGACAAATGTTCACAGTTAGGTATATAAGCAAACAAACATCCCCGATTTGTTACCCCTGAAAGTATCTCGCTTGCCAATAATACTGTATGTTTTATATTATATTAGTTGTTTTATATTAGATATTAGAATAGATGTGCATGCTTTTGAAATTTTTAAATTTTGTTTTGCCACGTAGAACAGGAGATTTATCAACAGAATTACACAATTGCTTTCAGTAGAATCAAGAAGGGCTTAATTGATTATTTCTAAGCTCATGTCACGTTTGCAGACCTGTTCTCTAGAAGTTACTTTCATTTATACCTGACCAAGTTTAATTCCAAATTGTATAACTCCCCTAGTTACGTTTGTATTAATCTTTATTGCAGCTGAACAGTTGCTGACATTGTAGATCTTGCAACAGCATGCTTTATCTCATGACTAGAATGTTTATTTTATTAGCAACTTAAAAGTGTAGACCTGTCATTGTATTTTTGTTTTAATATTAGTGTTCAGCGTAAAGGTGCAGACAATACATGGGTGCGGTACTGGTGTGTGCTGAAGAATTTTAGTTTATCTTGTTATATTGGCGAGCATGATGGTACACTTACATTGTCGATTGATCTTCATGGATCTAAAATTTCACATGCAGACGGTGAATGTTTGCGAATGAATTCACTCAAAGTATTACATTCTGATAGTGGACAGTGCATATATTTGGCTGCAGAAAAAAGCACTGATTTTGTGAAATGGTTTTCAGAAATAACTAAAAATGGTCGTGAAGTTTTGTCTGACAATTCTTCCTTGGTTAGTGGACCTTTTGTATCAGTTTATGAACTACCATCTGATGAAAAGTGCAAATATACCAGTCATACATCCAAGGGGGAATCACCTTCAATAAAACATAGCAGTGCCAAACTATTACATTCTGGAGTTTTAATGAAAGGTTCACATACTGGCAAATGGAAAAAAAGGTGTTGTTCAGTAGTTGAAAATGTTCTGCATATATCTAAGTCATTTTCTGACAAGGTTCCTATTATTACTCTACCTTTGGAATCATGCTCACTGGAACTATTAAGCATTTCTTCAAGTAATAAGTATTCATGTCAGTTTAAACTGAAACCTTATAAGTCGGACAAAACACATACATTTGCTTGTGAATCAGAATCTGATTTGTATGTCTGGATAGATGCAATTAGAAAAGCTTCTTGTGCTAAATTGTTGGGTTCTAACACTGTTGAAGAGGACTCTTCATATGGAAATGTAAGTTTTTTAGGTTTACATACACATTCTGTATAAAATAACATTGTAATACATTCTTAATATTATTACTACATCAAATTAACATACAGTAGTAATCAATTTCTGAACTTATTGTAGTATTAAAATTTCATGATAGCAATTATGTTTCATATATGTATTTTATTTATATATTTATAAATTTATTTATTCGTTTGCTTTATTTTGTTTTATTTGAGTGTTAAACATTTTCTGAAGTCACTGAGGGTCAATGTATCATTTAGCATTCTGTTGTCATAGTTTTTACAATTGTACCATCTCACAACTAATGAAGGCTTCTGGAATCATTGCTATTATTAAATTTTCCATACTATAAGTTCAGAAAATTGATTATTATTATTATATTAATTTAGTGTAGTATTAATATTATTATTAATATAAATACAACGTAGCAAAAATGAATTTATAAAGTATTATTGTAATACATTTGCGAGTATATCTGCTATATTTACTAAACACTCAACTTAGTGCCTTTTGTTCTTTTGTATGGTATAAGAAGGTTTCCAAAATAGGTTTTGTTCTATTTGGTGACTTAATGGCAACTTTTAATAAAGTTCTATTCTACAGTAGGAGAAAAAATAAAGTTCTGGATTCCGTTCCGTAGTACGCCTGTAAAACGGTAGTTTTTACCGTTGCTTTCTGTACTGTTTTGACTGATCAGCCGACCGTTCAGTAAAACGGTAAAATAAAAAACGATGCTTTTTCGTCAATTTACTGATATTTTCTTGCTAGAAAACTATTCCATAACTATATCAGCAAGCTAAGGCCTTGTTATCACCCGTTAAACACTGTATGGATAGTGCCAAAAAAAAATCTCTTACAAAAATTTAACTTGCTTCAATAAAGCTACAGACTGAAGTTTCGACAGGTACACTGCTATAACAAGGTCCACACTTTGTAGGTCTTCTGTTAGCTACTGATGAACTTCCAACTTAGTAAAAAAAATCTAAGCTCAAGAAGGCCCTAACATCAAGAAAACATCAATTTTTGTGCGGTAATTGAGCTAACAGTTCTCCACAAGACAACTTTGAATAGAACGGCTTCATTTTTTTTTACCTGAAAAGATAGAAAATTAGAACGTTTATTGAATATACAATTTTTTTTTTATTTCTTTGAGTAAGGCATGGGATGAACGAGAAATATTAAAACTGTAACTCCGGTCAAACAGAACGACCTTTTTTTATCAAACGGTGTACCATTTTTCCCTCCGTTTTTAATTGTGCAACAGCCGTTCTACAGAACAGAGTTAGGAACTCTATTTTGTCTCCTACTGTGTATACATTCAGTAATACAGCAAAGTCATAAAGGGCTGAATATTACAGCTGGGCTACATCAGCTATAGTATACAATACTAAGTAAATATACTATATTTTTTTGTATTTTTTTGCTGCATCATACTGCTTGGGATATCAACAAGTGATAGCTGTGAAGGTATACTTGAAGATGAGGTGTACTGCTTTTGAGTAAGCTTTCTTTTTGTTCAACCTTACTGAATTTAGTTGGGTGGTAAGTGAGCAAGTGGCTGAGGAAGTTGCTTGTGTTGCTTCATCTTGCTATATAAAACTCACTTCTTACACAGTGTTCACCTTAAAGAATCCTTGTCTTTATAGTTTCCATGACCATCAGACCATCATGAGAAAATAAGAACTTGGTAGAAATTTAGCACCAGGCATTGTCGAGACTTGACCAACTCAACATGCTTGAAAAGCCAAAGTGGTTGTGCTAGACATTAATTTTGAACTTACATTACTATTAGTAAATGGTCTAGTGCTAATAGTGGAACTACAATGCCTGGAATGCAGCTAGAATTGCCAATCCAGCTACTAATTACTTGTACAAACTAGCTGCATGCAGTTTATAACTGTTGTATTGTATTCCAGTTTTTTTCCAAAGCCAATATAGTCATATAGGTGTCCTCTGAATACCAATATTTAAAGAGGTAGCTGTATATGGCACAATGGTGGTATACACTGTTTGAAATATTCAGTGAATATTTCAAACATTTGTGTCTATTACCATTATGTTTTTTTATTAAAAATTTCTTCTTTTTTTTTTTACATAAACATTAAGTATACAATTGCCTGATGAGTAGCACTATCTAAAATTTGAATAAGGTCAGATGAAATTTTGAAATTAAAATGTAAGAATCAGCTGGAGACTTTAATAAATAAGAAATAAAAGAAATAATCAATGCCTAATGCTGTTATATTGTCTGGCATTACTACCATAGACATTGCCCTACTTCATATTATTTTTACTAGCATCATTCACATGATGCTTGTGGGGTTTTTAAGTGGTCTGCTTCGGGAAAGAGAACCACAATCCCTTCCTACAAGTATAATTGCCGCCACCAAGTGTCATGTCCTTAGCAGCTATGTGGAGCTACTCTTTACGCGTCCCCAACCGTGCTGCCGAGTAATAGGTTTTAATCGAATCACACAACAGAGACAGTAAGTAGACAGAAGAAGTACAGAACTAATTAACATCACGGGGGCGCGAGCTATTTATATTGAAGCCCGTGCCACGTGCTTAACATGATATATCTGGCGCTACAATTGAATGAAACAACCACAAATGAAAGTTCATCAATGAGTTCCTGCTTGGCTTCCTCTCTCGACCCCACAATGCTTATTTATTTTTATGAAAATTCATCAATTCTCACACATAATCTGATAAACACAATTGTTCTTTCGGATTATTATATACAATTTTTTGGATGGTAATATGTGGATCAAAATTAAGGATTATCTATTAACTAGAATAGCATGCTCAGCATTGCCTATTTATCATGCTATTTTCAATTTGGGAATTTCGTATATTTTGAACTCTACTTATAAACATTTGTGGCTACTAATGAGAGGTTAAAATTATGCTGTGCCAAATTTATTTCTCAAATGATGAATTTAACCATGTATAACTTTTCTAGTAAAATATTTTAACTGAGGTTAGGTGCCAAGCATTTTTTTGTATTTCTATTATTATTTCTACCATTGCAGATCCCAAACTTAACGAATCGTAAGAGTAAAAAATTGAATGATGCAGAACTTATTTCTCACATTTCTGCATCTAGTATTCATTCACCTGATTATGCTGGCAATGCTTTTGTTCAATTTGGTACAGAGCCGTGGTCACAGCTTTGGTGTGTAGCTCATAATAATTGTCTATATATCTATGAAACAGAAACTTCATTGGTGACAATTAAAACAGTTGTTTTACCAGGCTATCAAATTGGAGTTCGTGAACTTAATAGTTCAAAGTATGCTCACAATTTAGTGCTTAAACATGGTGGAGTTTCTCCTGTTTGGATGGCATTTACTGATCAAGAAAGTCTAGATAAATGGGCAGATATTTTTTTCCACTATTCTAGAGCAGAGCAAATTAAGCAATCATCTCAATCACATATGTCTACCCCTTTGGAGAACATGTCTGAGAAGCATCAGAACTGCCACACATCTCGAAGAATTAGCAGAACAGTAAGGTCTATTTTTTTTTATGTAGTGTTGCTTATGTGTAATGTTTATTCGTATGCAAGTTAATTTTTTTGTCATGAAAAACTGACATTTTCTATTTACAAAGGTCTATTTATTTGGTTTATATAAATGTACAGCACTAAAGTTTCACCAGATTATGTATTAATAGTGTGTTTGCCAACACTTTGCTAAGGAGCACACCACTAATTATGTACAGTAGGAGACAAAATAAAGTTCAGGATTCCATTCCGTAGTACAGCCATGAAATGGTAGTCTTTTCCATTGATTCACTTATATATTTTCTAGCTAGAAACTCATTCATAGCTATATCAGCAAGCTAAGGTCTTGTATCGCCCGTTAAACGCTACGGGGATGGAACATAAAAAGCTCGTACAAAAATTTAACTTGTTTCAATAAAGATACAGACCTAAGTTTTGACGGGCACACAGCTAAAACGAGGTCTGCACTTCATAGGTCTCCTGGTAGCTACTGATGGACTTTCAGTTGTAAAAAATCTAAGCCTGAGAAGGCCCTAACATTGTGAAACATCGATACTGTGCAGCAGTCGAACCGCGAGACAACTTCGAATTTTTAATTACTTTGTGTAGGGCATGCAGTGAGCAAGAAAGATTAAAACTGTAACACCGGTTGAATGGAACGCTTTTTTTTTTTTAATTGTGCGACGGCCGTTCTACAGAACGGAATTCAGAACTTTATTTTATCTCCTACAGTAATTATTTCAATAATATATAACTATTTTTAGGCAATTGCCTTTGGTTATGATTCGTTTGTCAAAAGATGCATTACATTAATTTTGTATTATATAATTTATTGATGGTGAAGAGAATATTCAGTTGAAATGTTTGCAGTAATATCAATGAACTGGACTCTAATTTGGAAGAAATTAACAGACAATTATGACTATGACAATTAAACTAAAGTTAATGTTTTTTAATTGGCGAGCGAGACACTATCAGGGGTAACTCTATTGAAAATTGAGGATATTTGTTTATATATATGTGGAATGTACATATGTCATTTGTACTTTGACCCTTGCGTATTTTTGTGTTAGCTCGGTGTTCGACTCCGTCCCAAACTTTATTAAACCAATTCCTCTGGTTTAGCGATCATTACCCGTAACCATACTAGAAATTGAATTGTTTACCGCTTTGAGTTCTTTTGCGGTGCAGTTTGAACTCAAAAACTTGCCTGAGTACCATTTCTATGTGAGTTAGTGGCGGGGGTAAGTTAATGCGCTATTTGTCATAGCTATAAGCCCTACGCAACAGTATTTAGTTGAATATTTATTGTCCACTAGACTAACCACGAAGGTAAGTCTTGTGTAGGTATGTCCGGTTGTGTGAAAGTATTGTTGGTTACAGTTATTATTATGAATACCACAAAGAAAACATTACTTTTGTTGTTGTTGTTTTTTTTTCAATTCAAACAGTTGTGGGGAGTGGTTACTATGGCATTGAATCCCCTTTTTCGTATATGCATAATTTAAAAACTTGTCATTTTTTTGGATCTTCTAAGTGCTGCTTGTTGGTTGTCAAGGGCCACTTGTAATCAGAATGGCTTATAAAGAAGCTACCAATACTCGGGCGAAGCTTAGATAATAGTAATTTCATGTTTGTTAACTAAAGTAACTCTGGCCTTTTTTTTCTTAGTAACTGAGAGCTTTAACTACTAAGAATCCATTATAATCATATGTTATAAAAAAAAGCAGGCAAAATTCATCATATAACCATATTGTAATTTTAAGCAAGATAACAAGAGGCTCGCTCGCCATTTGTGCTCAAGCACATCACTAGTATTTATAGCATTCTCTGATGAGCATTTCTTTTGTGTACAAATTTTATTGATGAAGATTCTTATCTACTGTTTGTATCTCAACTAAGATGCAGGATTTCATGTACACAATAAGGCCTAATAAATTTTGTTTCTGTTCATTAGATGTTATAGTGATATTGTGACTATTTAATTCACACCCTTATTTTGTGGTCTAGACTGTGTAATATTTTTTCTCGCATAATTTGTGTTAGCTGTGTTCCCTAGAGGCTTAATTATTATAATACCATATATTGTATATTTTGGACAGGATAATTGTAGAAAGCAGATCGAATCTAAAGACAAAAATCTAAAATCTATTATTCATAAGTATGAAAAAAGAATACGAAAAACACAAAGAGTGGCCAACCAAACCGAACTAAAGCTAAAAAAGCAACAAGCATCGTTGCTACATTTTAAAATTGAATTGTCTCGTCATATTTCAAAGCTTGATGAGTTAAGTGCAACTGGAAATGAAAAAGCTAAGACAAGATTGAAAAAAGTACAAATGAAAATATCTCAAATTGATAAAATAGTACCTTACTTGGAGAAATATGTTGCTGTGAACAGACAGGCTGAGTCACAAACTATTTCAGTTCTCAAGGAAAGTTGTACTGTGGAGTTACGACAGCATAGTTCAGCAGAAACTATGCCTGCAAGTTTATATCATGAAGATTCTTCTGTTGCGCCTGCATTACAAACTTATAAACCATCCGGTCCTACAGCAGAAAACCAGTGTGATCATGAGCCACCTGATTCGCTGGTGGAGAATCCATATGCAACACTCTCTGATATTAAAAAGGAGAAAGAATTGGCTGATTGCAATTTGAAAGTTCAAAGCAATTATGCTGAATTGAATTTTTCTTCCTGTCAAAAAACAACTTCCCGTAGGCCACCATCAGTAAATTATGTGGAGGTTCAGCTTTTAACTAGTTCTAAAACAAATGTCCCACTTCAAAAAGATGGTGAAAATACCTGTAAAGGTGTAGTGCCTGTAACAGTTCAAGTACCTCATGAAGAAGTAACCTTGGCACGAACTGAGGGTGATATCACAAAGGTTGGTAAGGTAATTAATTCTGTTTTCTTTTTAATATTATGCTAATAAGGATAAACATAACTTCTGGCGTTTATTTGTATGTATATATATATGTGTGTTCTGTTCTTTGTATGAATTTGCACAATCTGTACATTGTGCTGCACATTCTATGGATTCATAAATTAGCACACAATCTATAAATTATGCAACTTATCTATAGATTGTACAGCAAAATCTATAGATTAGCACACATATATTTTATTAGCCAGTACTGATATATTTGTTCATCCATTGCAGCTTGTATGAGACTAGATCAAGAGACACATCACTGTGCATACCCGTAGCTAGGTGGTTTGGGATGTTTTATCAAACCCCCTTTTTGAGTGACTGGAAGGTAATGTTTAGCACACCCCTCATTTAAGTTATGGAATATCATAGCTTGATTGCAATGGAGTTCTCTGGAATTTAGCTATATACATTAAAGACAAATTAAGTTCCGTAGAATGGCCATCACATGATTGAAAAAATGGGGGAAACGGTACGCCGTTTGGTAAAAAATACTCATTCCATTCAACCACATTACCGTCTTGTTCACCCTATGTCTCACTCAAAGAAATATAAAAAAATTGTTTATCCAATAAAAGATTCCGATTTTTTGTTTACAGGCTCCTGAGGTGGAGCTTTTTGGGTTAAAAAATTGAAGCCTTCCTAATCGAAGTTGTCTCACGGAGAATTGTTAGTTCGACCACCGCACAGTATCTATTATTTCTCAATGTTAGGTCCTTCTCGGGCTTAAATTTTTTACTACTGGAGGTCCATTGGTAGCTAACAGAAGTCGTACAAAGTGCAGACCTCGTTTTAGCTCCGTGTCGGTCGAAACTTCAGTCTGCAGCTTTATTGAAGCAAGTTAAATTTTTGTACGGTTTGGCATGTGTGATAAAACAAACTGCATCAAACTCCTTGTAGTGCAAAATTGGTCACTTTGCAAGCCATATGCTCGAATGCACTTTTTTCCCTTCTCTCAAATAGATTGCTAAAGGAAGGACCAGGCATGTGTGGCTAGTAAATTCTGGGATATTTTCCCAAATGATCAATATTAGCCATTTACTACCCACAGAAACCATTTTCACAACTATCACAATAAAAGACGCTAAGAAACGTGCCACGTGTGTTAAAATATTGGTGCAACCATAGCTGCACGGGGCACAGCTATCCTGATATCCCTGTAAGATCTTTAGTATTATGACTGCTTTGCATGCAAGCAAGGCAAGTTAACAAAATTATTTAATATGTTTTAGAAGACGTCTTTTTGTTTTATTATTAGGTTTTTATGTGCCTTATTGTGTGCTATTTTATCTGTAATATCTCAATCACCATGGTGTTTCTCTTATAGCAGGATCTTAAAATGATGTATGCAAAGTATAAAAACAACAATGTATGGAGTGTTAATTCTGCTCTAATGTCTAATAGATCTGATGTAGCATTCAACTAAAAAATATTTTTATTAACTAGAACGGCTTAAATTTTCTTTTTATAATAGTATGGCGCTTATTAAACATTTTATGGGTAAAATTGCTGTTCAGATGAAATCGCACGGAGAAAGTCGAATCACGCGTAACTAATTAAAATAGCACAGTAACTAAGTGGAAACTAAGTGAAATACCACAGTAGCTAAGTGAAATAGTATGGGTAAGTGCGCACACGTGGATCGTTACCATAGAAACGTACAATTTGAGTAGTTTGTAGTTGGAGACAATGTCATTCTTTACCACAGAAGTTCTACCTGTATGAAACGGAATGTTTTTCAACAGATTAGGAGGAGCCATAGGTGGAAAACGAAGTTCTCGAAGAAGCTAATCCTGAAATAAGAAGATAGTGAGTGAACGGTAAAGTGTAATTACAATTGCAAATGATTTTTTATAAAGATGGCCTACTATTAGCTTAGGTAAGGATCAACGGCATGGTTACCCGTGCTATTACTCATACATACAATGACTAAAAAGCAGGTTCAGCCTGGTTTCACAATTCTGAAAGCACTATTTATAGAAATTATAGTTTTCATTGTTGCACAACACAACTCCTCACCCTAAAACTAAAAATTCTCTATGAATCTCTGTATTGTGACTCCTGCAAGTAGTATTATTTAGAACAAAGATAAAATGAAATGAATACTTTATTAGCTGTTCTGAAAATGAAATAAAGTTTCTGTTTCTAAACTAAAAATTGTAATCCTTGTAAACACATTGGTCAATAATTAGTCATAAAGTGAGAGTATTTTATTCATGTGGACTACCAAAAAATGAATGAAACTGTGTCCTATGCACTGAGTGTGGAATGTGGTGCCTGTAGTCTTTTTCAGCATTGATGCTAAAAGAAAGCATTTGAAAGTCAAAAGGTGAATTAAAATATTGATCTACAATGGGAGTATCAAACTATTGGTTGTGCAGTATAATCTATAGAGTTTTTCACTATTAATTAGGTGCCAATCTGGAATGTGTGGAGCAATCTATAGATCATGCAAATTCATATAAAGAGTAGAACATATATATTTATTCTATGCTAGATATCTTCACAATGTAATTTTATGTACTTTAGTGTGATATACCTCATATTATTACACAGGTTTTATCTATTGTTGTATTGTGCAGGCTCATTGTTCTGATACACTAGTATTATAGCAACTTGTCTTAGCTTGTCAGTTGTCAGCATTTTACAGTTATTTTTCTCTAGTGAAGGCTACCCAATCAGTTAGAGCAGCTGCTAAAATTTCAGCTGGTGCCCTAATGCCTGTTGCCACATAAGAATTGTATTAAAGTAATCAGGATTTGGGTTAAGGCAATATTTTCCCGTTTCACACGTGTTCAGATTTATCACTTTAAGTTATTGCAAATAAACCATTGCTATAGTACGCACATAATCTCATTGGAAATCGGTATTCACGTAAATACTAAGTCAACGGATTGACGATATTCTCCTGCATCAAATAAATAATTTATGAATCTATATAATAATACGCTTGTGTGTCAGCAACAACAACGACCGACGGGGTGTGTATTCGTAAATGATTCATGAGCTTTGTACGGTTCGGTAAAGCGTTGTCTCCTTATATTTGGTAAAGTGTCATCACAGTCAGCTAAATGTGCTGGTTACAACTAAAAAGCGGGTGGAATCGACTAGAAAAGGCGGGGGTTAGTTTTCAAAAGAAAGGCTAAAGTAGAAATAGAAACACAAAGTAGAGGAAAGATAGACAAAGTAAAAGGGTGTTTCATGACTGTAGAAGAGCTGAAGATAAGAGAGGTGGGCTAGAAGAAAAGCTCAGATGGTTTAGAAAAATAAAGAGTATGAGAGGGAAACTTATGTAACCTTAACCAATGGTAGAGAATGCTAACTGAGCAATATAGCTGGTGTTACTGCATTCTTACTTTGCAATACATCAAGCGCCACTATGTGGCGGGATACTTGCTAGTATTAAATATTTAGGTATAAATTTACCAGTGATATATCGTATCTGCATAAAGTGTACGGTAATTTATTGTTGTTTATTATTTTACAGGAGTGTGAGGATCTCTAAATTGCAAACGAAATAATTATGTTTTAACTTAACTGCCTATTAAACCACTATGTTTTGGTATCACCAATTTTATTTTATAACCGAATATTTTTTTATTCTTGCAATGTTTTTTTTACCAAGATTATATATGCTTTTGTTGTCTAATATTTGACCTATTTCAAGTCATGAGTACAGGGAATATTAATAAATTAACAGTATAATACATTGGCACAGCAGTTAACTATTGAGTAACTTTCTTTTTTTGTACTTATGCTAACTATATAAGAATAAACTCTGTTTAATAACCAAATTAATTAAGGTTTAATGCCAAATTGTTGAAACCTATGGGAATGAATGCTGAAGGGTGTCAAGCTGTCCACGCCCGAGTTAGTAGTACTGCCACCAGGATACTTAGTTTCCTGCACTGTACTGCTCACTACTCTCAAGCAATAACTAGATACCTAGACATAGTAAGTCACACAGGTTTGTTTAATGTAAACCAGGTTTAATTGGATATGAATGAAACCATGGGTGGCTCTTTATACATACGCCACTTATGGGTGAAACACAATTAGAAAATATGCAGTGAGGGTGTGTGAAACGCCCAGTTATGCTCAGACTAAAAAAATAAGCGCACAAAAATGGAACACTGACAGATACACACGTACAAATGAACATCAGGAGAATATGTCTGTTTATGTTAGGTGTGGTTGCTTGGAGATGGTCCCATATCTCCCAACATCCAGACTTAACCCCGGTGTCACAGGAAATTCGGCACCCCCCGTGTAAATATCCTAGGATATTTTGTACCCTAGCGGGAAATTTGGCATCCCCCTAGAATTCTTCTATATTGGAGCAGCGCACTGAAAGAAAAGCATTATGTGATAGCTAAATAAGGTAGCTATTGATGTAACAACATAATTATTCAGTATTTTTATTTGTTTATGGCAACTTAATAGATTTTAAAACAAAAATACGGGTAAAGTATTCGGTACTTAGCTATACAGCTCAACGTATGTACAGGCCAACTTTTTTAGAAAGGTCAGTTAGCTACAATTAAATTATTTTGAGTAGCAAATTTAATGAAACGCCTTACTATTACTTTTGCATGTAAGTGTGTGGTTGACTGTGATACAACAACACACCAGAAGATAGAATGGTCTTCTATAAGACTATACTACTGCATATTCCATGTAATACTAGTAAGTAGGTCATCATCAACTACTGCATATTCCATGTAATTAGATCATCATCAGTAAATCAGATGTATTTTGGAAGGCATCGGGACTGACTGTCAATAATACGCCTTGAAAACATCTACCTTAACACAAGTAGCTAATTTAGCTAGCTAATACTAATAAAATGACAGTGTATTTTTTATGAGAGGGTTTGAGTATGTTTTGTATTGTTTATGAATTGAAGTGGAATGTGAACATTTTCTAAAATCCATATCTAAAGGTATGCATCTGACAACTATATAAGCGCACACTATTAAAATATAAAGCTGTTAATTCTTTATTTTGAATCTGAACATCACTAGGCAACTCTTTACCTGGAGGCTAACTGTCGTAGATGCAGACACCACTTGCTTTACTGCACGAAGTACAAATCCAATGGCCATGACCAACAAATAGTGTTTGCACAGCTGTTTGTAATAGATAAGGAAAATGATTAATCGTAAGAATACACATTTCATTTTGTCTTACCCTCGCCACAAATATATTTAAATTTTTGTCATTTGCCTATAAAAAGTATCCTGCATACCTTACAAATTCGTGAAACTGTTTGCATGAAAAGAAATTGCCAGCAAACATAATTATGTCTGTCAGTAAGTTCATTTTCTTCAAGAATTATTTTTTCGTTTAACCTTAACTAGAGCTCCAACCACCGCACACTCTATGAAATGATTGTTAACAAAATTACAGTATAATAAAATAATAAAATCAATTTAGTTGTAGTTTACTTTATTCAGACGGACTCGTTTTCCTTTCAAATAAATATATAAGGTAAATAATTCAATTTCTAGTGTGATACAGTTAATGATCGCTAAACCACAAGACTTCATTTAGTGCAGTTTCGGATTTGGACGACAAGTGAACTAACACAAAAACGCCAGGGTCTAAGTACAAAAAATGACATAAGTACGCCCAAACATAATACATTTATTATTTTAAACAAACATCCTCAAATTTCAATTGTGTTACCCCTGTAAGAGTCTTGCTCGTTCGCCAATAATAATAATAACAATAGTAATAATAACATTTATTTTAAAGCTGATATTTGTCAAGATATTGCAGAATCGCTACAATATTCCTTTGTTGATAAAATTTTTTAATATGTTTCTGCAGTGGGCGACTTGCCATTTCCTCAAAGTGGCTTTACAAGGATCGTTATAAAGACGTCTTCAGTAGGATATCTTCATCGATTCTCGGCATAGATAGGCTACGAAATGTTTTGGGTAGTATTTTTAAACAAAGAAATGGATGTAAAGAGCCCAGTGTTAGTGACATTACTGAAGTTACACTGTCTGGGAGTGAAAGTAGACTTGAGGATGCTGATTGATCAAGGTATTTAGTTCTGTTCCAGGTTGGTCAAGGAACTGTGCAGTCTGACAGGTGTTGAGAAAGTGCAGACTTCCCCGTACCATCCTCAAACAAGTGATGTTGTGGAGCGTATGCACGGCACGTTTAAATCAATACTAAGAAAGTGCAGTGCATCTAGTCTTGATTGGGTTGGTCAAATAAATACCTTTTATTTGTACTTAGGCAGTGGCCACGTGCGGACACAGGGTTCAGCCCTTTTGACTTTGTGTACTGGTTTCGGGTACGGATCACACTTGAGGCATTGTACTATAGATTGTATGAGGTGGAAAGTAAAGAGCTGGGAGTGTATGATTGTGTGAGAAATATGGCAGATAGGTTGGTAGTGATGAGATATTGTGCTGAGCTGAAGATGGTGAAGGGGAAAGAAAGTAGATTGGGACTAATGAATAGCAGAGGTTCTAGTTTGATGGACTTTGCTGTTCGACAGAAAGTGTTGTATCGGATCCCAGGGCTCAGTTGCAATCTAGCTGACTCTTGGGAGGGGCCGTATGTGGTTTTGGAAAGAATCGGTGATGTTAATTCTAGAATTTGCAGAGAGTGTAAGGTGAAGCATAGTAAGGTGGTGCATGTGAACTGTGTGAAGAAGTATTGTGAGACGGGAAATTTTGCAAGGTTGGATGTGGCTGTGGATGAGATAGAAGAGAGGAATAAGTTAATCGGTGTGTGTGTGAGGGTTTTGATGGGAAGGAATTTGATGAATTGTTGGGCAGAAGTGTTTTCGAATGTGCCAGGAAAAACTATGAAGGTGGTTGTGAAGATTGAGACTGGGGACAACCCATCTTTTAGGCAGGCCCCTTACTCTGTGCCTTTGGGACTGAGGGAGGAAGTGATAAAAGAACTAGGAATTTTGGAGATGTCTTGGGTGATTGAAAGATGTGATTGGTAGTTGGCGTCATCCTTTGTAACAGTTAGGAAGTAGAATAGGGGAGTGAGATTATGACAAGAGTACAGGAGACTGAACTCGCTAACAGTGAATGAGCCATACTACATGGACGGTCACGTCCTGCCAGAGAGACGTCTTGCTGTATGAGAGAGCAGTGGGGTTGTAAGGCCCACAGACGCTCTGGACTTTGTATCTGATTATCTCTGGAATCCCGCCGTTTAGCCCAATGACTAGTTACAGCCAAGTTCCAACAATCACAATAATTTAGTTTGATATAAGAAACAAAAGAAACAAAGACCAAATAGAGAACAATACAGGAAAAAATGAGTTAAAGAGTAACTAAGGAAAGATAATACAATGCATGCATTTATTGCCTGGAGTCTTAATCTACGCGCCAGCCCAAGTCCTCGTCCTCGTCGTTCATCGCAAGTCGTCGATCGCGATTAAACTCGTTGTCATGAACTTGTTATCCTTGCAGGCCTGGACACACTCCCGGGCAGGAACAGATCCATCAGACATCTGAAGAAGAGGAACCAATTTCTCTATTGTCCTTCTGTACTTCTTTCCATCACAAAGAACCGTAGCTACCCGTACGAGACCGTCAGCTCCAGGGTGAACTTCTAGCACTCTTGCTAGGGGCCACATTCGATTGATGCAGTTCGATTCATCCTTTAGTAAAACTATGTCGCCCTTACTCAGATTTTTTTTAACACCTCTCCATTTTTCTCTTTTCTGTAACGACTGGAGATAGATTTTATACCACTGATTCCACAGATCCGCTGATAATCTATTCACCAAGTTCCAACGACGTAAATTGCATATTTTGTCTGTAGAAGAAACTCCGGAGGGCAAAGAACGTAGCGGTCTGCCAATCAAGAAATGACCAGCAGTAAGTATTTCAAATCCATCTGGAGAAGTGGAATGAACCGGCAGAAGTGGTCGACTATTGAGTGTAGCTTCGACTTCTGTTAGGACCGTGGTCATCTCTTCGTAGGTTAGACGGTGATTACCGACGAGCTTCCGTAACAAGATTTTCATAATCTTTACCCCAGCTTCCCAGATACCGCCAAAGTGTGGTGATCTACTGGGTGAGAACCTCCAGTTGATGGATCTCACAACTGAAAAGTGATGAATAGCATCTTGTGTTTTCTTGCTTCGTAACATGGAACAAAGCTCAGTCAATTCATTCTTGGCTCCTACGAAGTTTGTTCCGTTATCAGAAAAGATTGTCTCAGGAATACCACGTCGAGCCACGAAACGTGTAAGGACCGCCAGGAAAGCTTCAGTTGTCAGATCCGAAGCCAACTCGATATGAATTGCCTTAGTGGAAAAACAAACAAATAAACAAACATAAACTTTCACTAAGGTAGGTTTGCGTGGGTTTCCCCTCTTGATCCATAGCGGTCCGGCATAGTCTATTCCAACGTGTTCAAAGGGAAGTGAAGGGTGAAGGCGCTCTGGTGGTAGCTGACCCATGAGTTGCTCTGCAGTTTTGGCATAGGCACGCTGACAGGTCACACATGAACGACTGATCAGACGAAGTAGAGACTTCAAACCACTGATATAGTATTGATCTGCTAGGATGGCCAGCATGGCTCCAATACCTGCATGTCCTGAGTCTAGATGAACCTGTAACACTAAACACTTGGTTAAAATATGGTGACTAGATAAAATGATAGGATGTTTCAAATGATTACTAATAGCAGCATGATTTAACCTCCCACCAACCCGTAATAAACCATCTTGACCTATGAGAGGTTGTAATGAATGAATGGATGACTTTGTGGAAATAGGTTTGCCATGAGAGAGATGATATATTTCAGAGTGATATGATTGTAATTGAGAAGTTAAAATGAGCAAATTCTTGGCAGAAGTTATTTCTGGGAATGTCAACCGATTTTCTTTGATGACGTTGATTTTGCGAGTATTTGTGATAAAACGTCTACACCATGCAACAATAGTTACTAATGTATGGAAAGAAGAAAATCTATCCCAAAGATCAAAGTCTGGAGCAGGTTGTTGTATAAGTAGTACTGTGGACTTGAGTTCAGGGAGCTCTCGACTCAAATTAATGTCAGGTCTCCTGGGCCAATCTTCAGGAGGTTGAAGTAACCACTCTGGTCCTTGCCACCACAAAGAACAATCCATGAGCTGCTGAATGTGTAGACCTCTTGAAGCAAGATCTGCTGGATTTGCTTTTGTAGAGACATATCTCCAGTGTTCAGCAGGTACAAGTTTTGTGGTCTCTAAAACTCGATTTGCTACATAAACTTTCAAGCGGGTTGGTGACATATTCAGCCAACCAAGAACAGCAGATGAGTCACACCATGTGAATATACTGGACATAGAAATGTCTAGATCCTTTGAAACCTGGTGAATGAGTCGAGCTAGTAGAAGAGCACCACAGAGTTCAAGCCTAGGTATAGTGCTGCCATTAAGTGGAGCCACCTTAGTTTTTGAAGTAACCAAAGTAACTGTGACTGTGGAATTTTGATGAAGCAAGCGAAGGTAGACAACAGCTCCATAGGCAGCCTGAGAAGCATCACAATAGCCGTGTAGTTGTCTCTGTATTACTGGTGAGTCACTACTTGAGTAGCTTCTAGGTACAGGATGTTGAGTAATAAGGTGTAGATTTCTACTCCAATCCTCCCACACAGAAAGGAATACAGGTGGCAATAGATCGTCCCAGCCTATCTTTGCTTTCCAAATTTGTTGGAGCAAAATTTTAATCAGAACTGTTGCTGGAGAATACCATCCCATAACGTCAAAAGTTTTTCCAACAACTGAGGCTAACTGACGCTTAGTTGGAATAGTAATGTCATTGAGAGTAGGTGTGTGAACATGAAGAGTGTCAGTACATGTATTCCAATGTATGCCTAAAGTTTTAGGGCATTCAGAAGGAGAAATCATAAGGTTAGAATTGTCAACTTCTTTGAGTTCCAAAGGGAGTTCAGAAAGTAATTCAGGCGAGTTAGATCTCCACTTTCTAAGTGTGAAACAAGCCAAGGATAAAAGTGAATTGAGATCTCTTCTCAGCTGTTTAGCTTCAATGAGACTGTCAGCCCCAGTGAGACAGTCATCAACATAAAAGGATTGATTAACAACTTGAGCTGCCTTGGGAAATGTATTCTTGTGGTCTTCAGCTACCTGTAGTAGAGCTTTAGAAGCTAAGAAAGGGGAGGACGTAATACCGAAAGTAACTCGGCACATTCGCCAATCCTGAATTTGGCCGTCTGAGTTCTCGTGCAAGAAACGGTGGAGGTCTCTGTCAGGTTCTGCCAGTCCGATTTCCCGAAACATTTTCGATATATCAGCTGACATTCCTATCTTGTGCATTCGAAACTGAGCTATGACAGTTGAAAGGAGAGGATATAAAGAAGGACCCTGAAGTAAGATTTCGTTGAGTGAACGTCCGTTGGAAGAGACAGCTGAACCATCGAAAACAATGCGTAGCTTTGTTGTTGAACTGCTTTCTTTGATCACTCCGTGTGTGGGAAGGTAGAAAACCTCGCCTTTTGGTTGTAGTAAATCGGCTTTTGGTACAAGTTCAGCATGTCCTAGAACTCGATACTCATCCAAACCCAAATGAAATGCTTGCCACTGATTTTTCTTCATAAGAGACTTCTTGTTCTGCTGGTATCGTTTTAAAGCAAGGCTTCTGGATTCACCAAGAGAGATGGAAGGGGTCTTTTTAGGCAAGCTCACTGAATATCGTCCTTTAGAATTTCTAGTTGTAGAGCTTTGAAAATATTCAAGTGCAATTTTGTCTTCTTGGAGTAGTGTAGGCTCATTAGGAACCTCTTCTTGACGCCAAAACCACTGCAGGATTTCGTCTGCTCTTGTGTCGGAAGACGTGAGGTTCATGCAGGGTGAGTAAACACCAGGGTTAGACGTTTGACCTCCAACAATCCATCCAAACACTGAATTCCACGTACGGAATGAACGGTTAGAAGTTGACTCAGATTGGTCATAAATACACCGATTGGTATCAGCTATGCTAAGAAGCAAGTCAATTCGACCAGATTTGCCGAATTCAGGGTCGGCAAGTTGTTTTCCCTGTAAGAAGGGTAAGGATCTGATGCTACTCAAGTCTTGAAGGGCATAATCTGAGGTGATCTGGTCAACTACATGAGCTCTTATAACTATTTCTTCACCTCCCGTCTCATTGGCAGAGCTCAATATACAAAAGACTTCATTCTTTGAAGTGACGCATTTCGTCCCGTTGAGACCTGTAATCTCGTGAATAGAACGTTGCTTCTTCGCTTTAAGAGATTGTGCTAATCTATTCGAGATTAGAGTTATACCTGAACCAGTGTCCATGAGGACTCTAGCCTTGCATTGCCTTCCTGGAACTGAAACAGTAGCTAGAGCAGTAGCTGGCATGAAAGCAGTAGAGGTAGGAAATGTATCGGAAGTTCGCTGGTAAAATGAGGTACTGGATCCAGTGGGAGCAGCAACAGAAGGTACATCTGTGTCGGCAGAGTTAGTAGCTACACTATTAGATGCCTGACTATCAGGCGTTCTAGTGGAAGCAACAGGAGGAACAGCTGTGTCAGCAGAGTTAATAGCTACACTTTTAGATGTGTGATTATTAGGCGTTCTATGTAAGAGACTGTGATGCTTACGACCACATTCTTTGCAAGTGATTTTGCTATAGCAATCTTCTATGGAATGCGTTTTACTGAGGCAATTGAAACACAAGCGGTGTCGCCTAGCGAAGTTGAATCTTTTATCTACTGTAAGGCTTTTAAATTGTGAGCATTGATATATTGCATGTGAAGAGTCACAGCAAGGACAGTGCTCTTGATTCTGACCGCGAACATGCAAAGCTTTTGGTTTTTGAGAAGAACGAGAGGTAGCAATATTTTTTGTAGGAGCTTGTGATTGAGTTACAGTCTTTGGTGAAGCTACAGCTTCAACAGCCTGAGAACGACGTTTGAAGAACTTGAGCAAATCAGAAAGAGTAGGTGGGGCGATAGAATCAGAGGTAAAGTCTGACCAAAGTTTAATAAGAACGGTAGGAAGGAGAGGTTCTATCATTGCTACAATGAGCTGTTCATATGTTGCGCCATCACAAGACTTCATGCCACTAGTATGGCGAGTCAAATCATGAATAGTCTGGCATAAACTCTCATAAGTATCTTGAATGGGCTTTAATTGAGTCAGCTTCTGAACGTGATGTCTATACACTATCTTGTTACGATCATAGCGCTCCCGAAGTGCCGCCACACACTCACTATAAGAGCCAGAAATGCTGTGAACACGCACAATAGCCTTAGCCCCTTTATCAGACATAGCATTCTCTAAACAGCTGATCTTTTCATGTTCTGATAAGCTAGTTTCTCTGCTAAGTCGAGCAGAGAAAATCGACCAAAATTCACGCCAATCGAGGACATCGCCCGAAAAAGTAGGAAGATCCAGCTTAAGCCTGCTGTGATGATAAGGAATAGCATGATTAGCACTTGTTGTACTAGTTGAGCTTCCTGAAGAAAGAGTTGCCTTAGGTTCAAAGTCAGTAGAGGCTTTGTCTAATAGTTTTTTCATAAGAACATCTACACTGTCGACTAATTTGCTAATATCAGGACAGCTAAGATAAGAATGAGCTGAAGTAAGAAAGTCTTTGTATTCTATTTTCAGCTTATCATAAGAGTCTCGGCAAACTTCAGAATTGAGTGAGGAAGTACTAAGCAAGATGTCTGAATCATGTCTAATACCACAACCAGAACACCAAGCTTGAAGCTGATTGTACAAACATTCATAATCATCAAGTATTTTGGAATGTTTAAGTAATAATTGACTATCCTTATCTAACTCGGTATTTTCCTCCCCAATTGGAATTAAATCATCAATTCTATTCTGTAAGGCCTCATGATCATTAACTAGATCTCTAAGTTTGTACAGCTTACTAGTAACTTTTGCTTGTTTTATGTCTGAAAGAGGAGTCTTTGAATAATTGGACAAAGTCTGCTCCTGACGAGTAATTGTACTGCGTCGGGCTCTCCTCTTTTGCTTGAGGACCGTGATATCGGTGATGTCGGCATAGACAGCTTCATAGTCAATGGACATGACTGAATAATACCTAATTGTTGTAAAGGAGTAAAAGTAAGTAAAACAATTGAAAATGAGGTGACTGAATGAAAGACCGTGTGAAATAATGAAGTGATCCTTGCGATCAATGAAGATAGGATGAGTAAAATGTTCACAATAGATAAAATAAGAAATAAGAATATGACAGAGCAACCTCACAGACTCCACAAGGTGTACTTGACAAAATGAGTGTTGTAACCTTTGAAGAGCTCTAGCCGCGAAGTCCAGGTAGTTCCTGAAGAACGACAGAGGTAAGGTAGGTCAGGTTCGGTTGTATCCGGCTCGAAGGACCAAAATGGACGGTCACGTCCTGCCAGAGAGACGTCTTGCTGTATGAGAGAGCAGTGGGGTTGTAAGGCCCACAGACGCTCTGGACTTTGTATCTGATTATCTCTGGAATCCCGCCGTTTAGCCCAATGACTAGTTACAGCCAAGTTCCAACAATCACAATAATTTAGTTTGATATAAGAAACAAAAGAAACAAAGACCAAATAGAGAACAATACAGGAAAAAATGAGTTAAAGAGTAACTAAGGAAAGATAATACAATGCATGCATTTATTGCCTGGAGTCTTAATCTACGCGCCAGCCCAAGTCCTCGTCCTCGTCGTTCATCGCAAGTCGTCGATCGCGATTAAACTCGTTGTCATGAACTTGTTATCCTTGCAGGCCTGGACACTACATATCAGGGTTTAAATAAAGGATAGAGATGGTGGGGAAAGGAAAGGTGTTGTCAAAAGTGGATTTATCGAAGGGGTTTCACCAGGTGGAAGTAGCTGTGGAGGATAGGGATATTGATTTGTTTGCGTGTTATGTATTGTATTTTTTTTTTTTGCGGTTAGTGCATGCAGCTACACCCAATCTATGATGTCCATTTATCAACTTTGTCATTTTTATGTTGTGCCAGTTTCATGATTGGATGTTTGCATTTGTTCAGATCTTATCAGATTCCATTCAGATCTTATTGGTTCAGTTCAGATCTTTTCTGATTCAGTTCAGATCTTTTCTGATTCAATTCATAAATTTTCTGATGAAGTTCAGATCTTTTCTGATTCAGTTCAGATCACTTCCGATTCAGTTCAGATATTTTCTGAATCATTTTAGGTCTTTTCTGAATCTGTATAGATCTTTTCAGATTAAATTCAGATCATTTCTGATTAAGTTCAGATCTTTTCTGATTGAGTGCAGATCTTTTCTGATTCAGTGCAGTTCTCTAATTCTGTTCAGATCTCTAATTCTGTCGTTTTTAAATGTTTTTTTTTTTTTAATATCAATATTTCAACCAAATATTATGAATAATACAATGTTTAAAGCGAAGTCTACATTATATAGTAAGAAATAACAACAATTTGCTGAAATAAACTAGCATTGAACATTAAAAAAATTAGTCAGCAAGCGAGTGACATGTCATTGTTCTGGTCAATTCAATTCAGTCAATTTTAAAGTTGTCAATGTTTGTTTTTTTTGCACATGTTATTAAGCAATACATTTAAACTATGCATGTATATTTAGTACTGACAGGACCATCATTTGTGACTGTCCAGAATATATTGTACAAAACGTAACAAAGTTTGGGAGGGTAATTTTGCAATCTGTGTTTGTTCTACTTAGTATAAATTATAGCTGTAGAGATTTCTTGAGGGGAATGTGAATAATTAACTGAAGTACAACATCTGTCCGTTGTGAATCTGTTCCTACAGCAAATTTTGGTTTTTAATAACACTCGATAAGAATTATTTCAAAACAAATTTTAAAACTCTACGTCTATTATTATAATTCTTATCGAGTGTTATTAAAAACCAAAATTTGCTGTAGAAACAGATTCTCAAGAGGTATTGTGACATATCTTACGGCTCAAATAGTAATGTATTGCTTTATTCAATAGGTACAGTGTTTCAGTTGTGACTACCAATTTACTGACAATGACAGAGTAAAAAAATAGATTATATAATGTATTAAGCCAATTATGCATTAATGCTTTGTTAGTGAGAATAGACAAAAAGCTGGATACCTTGCTGAGCAGAATTAAGCAAAATGTCAGTTAAAATAATAACAATAATATATCTTTTATTAAAATTAAAAATTAATTTTTTTAAATTTAAGAGAAACAGATATATTTCGTTACAAGTAAAAATTTATTAATCATTTTCAAATGTAATAGCATAATAGATCAAGTGAAGTGAAATTGATTAAAGAAGAGTCCGATCTTTTTGTAAGTGATTACCAAGGTTATGGGATATATTTATTACAGACAAATGGTGTCAACCTTAAATTGTTACCTGCCAGAGATTCTATTTATATGGGTTGGAACTACTGGAGGTACCGTTCAAAATTCAGGAGATGCCATCATCACTGCGACTCTAAAACAAAAAAAGTGCCAAGCCACCCATAGAGGCAACAACTGTGGAAAAATTACTGGGTATAAACATCTTGATGATGAATTTTTATTGGGACAAGGATATTAGAGGAGTATAATCTTTCTTATCTCAGACCTAATAAACTATATGGGTATCTCTATTATCTAAGCAAAAAGTATAGATGGAGTGACCTTTTAGTGACTGTTGTGGTAGAAATAATGGGACTAGCCATGAGTATTATCTAAGCAAAAAGTATAGATGGAGTGACCTTTTAGTGACTGTTGTGGTAGAAACAATGGGACTAGCCATGAGTGTTTTTGTAAAAGTACTTCAGATCTTTAACTTGCACAGTTCGAGTACACAGACATTTCCTTTCACCGAATAACGCAAACTTCTGACAAATATGCAAGTAATAGAGATAATGAAGATTAGAAAATTGTCTTACTTATTCTGCTTCCATGACATGCTCTTTATACATGTCTAGGGCTGAATGCAGATTGATGGAGTCCCCAACTTTGAAAATGGAGAGCATCATGGTTTCCTTAATGGAATTAGGGTGAGCAGTATTTACCAACTGCAGTGTCAGTTTAAAACTGCCTTGACCTTTGTCCCCAAGCATCAGCCAGAGCTCGCTAGTTGGAATTGCTCCACCATGCCATGTTAGACCATTACCAGATCTAAGGTAAATTTAATTTATACAATTTATTATGTACCTTTCATGCTGGTCCACTGTATCTAAAATAGCCACAATCAGATTGGGCCTGTACACAAAAGGCACTTCTCGGACCTCATCCTTGTCACAGGAAAATGGTGCACACTCTGCTTTTTAAGTTCTCGTCAACTATCCCTTTGGCCAGGCTACACTGTTTGTGTTCACTGGTGATAGAGACATTGAAAGATTTAAACCATCTAAAAAATGCATTCTTGTATTAAAGTATTTTGTTGTGTAATAATGTTTTTGCTTTCATTATTGTTATTATTATATCTTTCCCTTTAAAATTACATTCTGATTATTCTTAATTTGGTCCAGGGGATAGCGAGGTCAGCTTTCATGGCAAGGGTATGGTCTGCTAATATGACTAGTGGGAACTGGACCTTCTGAAGAAGCTCCTGTCTTTGTGACAGAGTTAAGCAGTTAACCTCAGCAGTGAACTGGGTTCTACTGTCGTTCCCACTCACCATGTCCCTCACAGAGTCTAGTACTTCACTTCTCCTCTTCACAGTTCGTGTACTGGCCTTCGAAGAAGAAACTCTGCAACCTGCCACACTTGCACCAATGTAATGGGCTGTAAGTATTTTTTATTATTATAAATAATTTGCAAATACTGAAGGTGTGCCCTTATATTCCTGACCACCTGTAGGAATTTCTACCACTCCAGAAGGATCTTGACTCTGTTGCATTAGTCGCCTCAAGATGTTGTGCTGCTTGGCACTCTACTGGAGAGGCTGGTGAGGTGCTTGGTTTGCTGAGTACATTTTTGAGGGTGACCGTTGAAGGTGAGTTATTGGCATAATGACGTCTGCAGTGATTATTCAGGTGTGCTGTGTAATCTTGCAGCTTCACCACATTTCCACACTTCCGATAGCACATGACAATGGACTCACTTAGAAGGGACAGGAATAATAGTGAGGGTGTAGAGATTGTCTTGCTACTAAGCGTATGTCTGTTGTAACATGGGCATTGCAATGAGTAGCTGTATTGAATATGCTTGCAGCAACAAAGGGCACAAATCGTGTTGTCACACAAGAGGTGGACTGGTGTCTTGACCACATCTAGGCAGATAGAACAGACTAGCTTCTCAGTGACCAGGTAACAATGAATTGTGGATGGAGGTCTTCAGAGGGGGAGGGAAATAGTTATGAGGACAAAGTATACATATCTACCACCATTTTAGGAGTTTCTCCACTATATAATATTAGAAGTTGTGGGTAGGTTCAATAGAGAGGGGGTATTTTTTTTCTTCTGCCAGATGTCTGTCTTATGCTCATGGGAATATTTTAGTGTGTTCAATGGAAATTGTTTATTGGGGATAGTTCATTAGGGACTGGAATTTTTTTCTGTGCCAGGCTGCTTGTATATTTCTTGTGTAGTTGAATGTTGTAGTTAAAAAATGTTAGATAGTTAATCTTAAGTTATATTAATAAAACTATTCTAAACTGACCTCTTCTCAGTGGTGCAGAAAACTTCCTGTCAGGGTGAAAAAAAAAAGCAAAAAAAAAGCAGTAAACCTCAACTAGCTACAATATGGTATTCACAACGTGGTTGATTGAGTTTGGTAAAGTGGTGCGCAGTAACTGTGCACCGCTTTATCAAACTCAATCTTAGTCCGGCGTAGCCAGACCCACACGTAGCACGCAGAGCGCGCGTAGTGGTTCGTTAAAGGGTCTGACTAAAACACGGACCGGACCGGACCCACGGACCGGACTAAATTCGCGAAAAACTCGCGCACAGCGAGCGCGCATGCCCGGACTTCGTGTAAACTAGTCTCTCCACGTCCAACTTATTGATGACCCTGCTTCTTATTTGGTGGCAAGAGAAATATCTGTTTACTTGGCAAAGGTAAGAAAAAAAATAGCTCAGACAGCACTAATAAATGGAAATTATTTTGTTGTCAGTGATGCTTCTATAACTACACTTTAATAAGATTTGGTAAAATTATATAACCGTATTTAAAATAATTGACAGTACACAACCTCAACAGGATTATCTTAAAGAATTAATGTCAACATAGCATTTTTTAATGCATTGTAATAGTATTCCATTACTTTATTACATTAAATTATAATCATTCTTGTTGCCATTGCCATAATAATAACAATGATAACACAACAATTACACTATTAGTAATAAAACTATAATTACTACTATAACTATATTGTTATTGTTATTGTGGTTATTATTATTATTTGTTATTATTATTATAATTATTATTATTATTATTATTATATTATTATTATTATAATAATTAATATTATCATTATTATTATTATAATATTATTATTATTATCTTCATTATTATCTTTGTTACTGTTATTATTATTATTATAACTATTATTATCATTATTATTATGAATTCCAGCTAATTAAAAAATATGCATCCCTCCTTTATTTTGAAGCGTAGACACATGAATGATAGCTAATTTAAGAGTACACAACAGTTTCCCCTCCTTTATTTGAAGCATAGACATAATGTGTTAGTGAATTCTAGCTAATTAAACAGTTTCCCCTCCCGTATTTTGAAGTGTAGACACATGTGTTAGTGAATTTAAAGAGTACGCAACAGTTTTTCCTCCTTTATTTTGAACTAAGTCTTAGTAAATTTTAGCTAAAGAGTAAGGGTTTTCCATGCTGTATTTGGAAACAAGTTCTAGATATTGTGTATGAAAAGCCATAAGCCGGGTACTGATTTCACAATGAGGTGGTGGTCAGTTTTGGTCAATTTCCTAGAAAACAACAAATTACAGCAACTTAGTACACAAACAAACTGGAAACAGGCTAAGAGTAAGTCGTGAGGACCTCAACATAAGGAAAACATAAAAACAATGTGAGGAAAACTGGGGATAAAAAGAAGAAGAGTACTGTTGGCCATTGACACAGCTAAATTGAACTACACAGGATTTACAGTATACTGTCAAGTAACTGCTAGATATTATCCTCACCTTCAATCAAGAAGTAATTTGGTATACACACACAGCATTGATAGGAGCTAGAGTTTATTACTCTGCTATATCACAGGCAAAAATGATTGTATAACACCTGTTTGTGTGTTGACACTCATATTAAACATAATTGATGAATAGTGAGCTATTCTGGAAGGCTTTTCTTTGTGCGACTACTTTTAAGTTTGAATGGAGAAGAAGCTTGGTCAAAGGGCACACCGGGGATTCACTTTTTATACCCAGAATGTTGTAAACAAGGCCATAAGAGAACAACATTGAATTATAACTACGAACTCCACGTTTAAGCCAGAATTTATCACATTGAACTGCTAAAATTATGTAGAAGGATACTTGAAGTGGACTTCTTTAATGTGAATGTAGAGGCCTGCATGCCCCATATTATATATGGTAAATACATTATTAGTGAATGGTAGAAGTTTTCTCTCCCCCCCCCTCCCCCTTTCCCCTCCCCTCATCCCCTCCCAAGAAGTAAATTTTAAGGAAGAAAAATTGCTAAGAATAGTGCCATTGTGAAGCAACTGCTCAGTTTTGAGTCATATGATTTTGGGCCACTTCTGATGCGATCCACCATCACAAATTATACGAGGGGAAACTGTCGTACACTCTTTAATTGATAAGGAGTCACTTCAGATGCGTCCACCATCACAAATTATACGAGGGGAAACTGTCGTACACTATTTAATTGATAAGGAGTCACTTCAGATGCGTCCACCATCACAAATTATACGAGGGGAAACTGTCGTACACTCTTTAATTGATAAGGACTCACTTCAGATGCATCCACTATCACAAATTATACGAGGGGAAACTTAATTGATAAGGAGTCACTTCAGATGGGTCCACCATCACAAATTATACGAGGGGAAACTGTCGTACACTCTTTAATTAATAAGGAGTCACTTCAGATGCGTCCACCATCACAAATTATACAGGGGGAAACTGTCATACTCTTTAATTAATAAGGAGTCACTTCAGATGGAGTCACTTCAGATGGGTCCACCATCACAAATTATACAAGGGGAAACTGTCATACACTCTTTAATTGATAAGGAGTCACTTCAGATGCGTTCACCATCACAAATTATACAAGGGGAAACTGTCGTACACTCTTTAATTGATAAGGAGTCACTTTAGATGTGTCCACCATCACAAATTATACAAGGGGAAACTGCCGTACACTCTTTAATTGATAAGGAGTCACTTCAGATGCATACATCGTCACAAATTATGAGGGGAACTTCCGTATCCTTATTTATTAGCTAGAAAGTTCATTAACATATGTTACAGACCAATAACAAACTTGGACTGTTTTAAAATGGTCCAGCCGTTTTAAAACGGGCCGGACCGTTTTAAAATGGGCCAGACCATTTCCAAACCTCAGACTGTTTTAAAACAGGCCAGACCATTTAAAAAAAACAGGCCAGACCACTGGCCAGACTATTTTAGAACAGGCTGGTCAAACTATTCAAACCATTTCGAAGGGTGTCAAACCCTTTTTAAAAGAATCAGATTATTAAAACGAGTCAGATAGTAAACCTGGCAAAAAACAAAAACAAACTGCTAAATGAAAATATGGCAGTTGCCAAAGCAGACCCAAGATACAGAACTTTTGTGTGTTCTTAAATATTTTTTCTGAATAGAAGTATTTAAAAAAATTGAAATAAAACAGATAGTCTTTTAAAAAGTTTGTTAATCTAAACTTCACTAATCCAAGCAATTTGGGCATGCCAATCCTATTAAAAACACACCTGATCGTTTGTGCGTGCATCTGTCACTTGTCCATCTTCTTAAAAGAATGTAACTGAAAAGACCTTGCAATAAACTTCTTTTAAATGAAAATTTAAAAAAAGCTCTCACACTCACCAATAACTAGTGCAGGAATACATATATATTATTCATTTGATACAGGAGAATATCACGAGTCTGTTGGCTTAGTATTTAAGCGAGTGCCGCAGGCACGAGAGTAAATACCGCCAATCAGACGAGTGATATTCTCGGGTATCCAATGGATAATAAATTTATTAGGTACTGCTCATGTGCAAATACCTTGGTAACAAGAAATTTACCTAGGGGGACGTAATAACCCAACGTAATAACTATGAACACAGGTGATATGGAAAAATATTGCCCTAAGCCACATCCTGTTTAGTTTAATGCATTTTCTATGTGGCAACAGTTATCAGGCTCTGTTCAGTACCTAATACAGAGTAGTTATACCATTATAATTATAGGAAAGGCTACAGTTTATCAATCTATTAGAGCATTAACGAAAGCTGAGTAAGGTGGGTCGCATTCATCTAGGGTGAAAACCTATAAGATAGGCAAGGTCATTCAGTAGACATGGCTATGTTCTCATGGTCAGACAAAAAAGGAAAAAAGGACAGGTAAGTACACAAATTACAATGTGAGAAATGCATAAATATGTAATAAGTTTTTTCAAACTAAACATTTCACAAATTTGAACTCCCTCTTGGTCCCACTAAAGTATTCACCCACACAGATACAAAGATCAACAAACAACAAGTTAGATGTTAATGAATTATGTTGCTCGGAGTAATCTCTTTTTCCAGCTAGCTCTGTGCACAACAGATTCATTACAGAAAGGTCACTAAAATAAGGGGAAATATATTACGTCTATGGAATTTTGAAAGGAGAGTTTATTTCTCTTTACCTACAATGGATTGATATGATCTAAATCAGGCTATTATGCCCATAACCACATTCTTTTATTAACAAATTCATAAAGTACACAGGGCACATTAAATTAAAGGAAAACTACATTTCTTTTTACTCTATGTGTCATATTAGCTAGTATAATCATCTGACGTCCTGCTTTTCCGGATCACTTCCATCAGAAAAAAAAACAAAAAAAACAACAAAGAACAGAAACCTGCCTTGGTGTCTATGTTCTTGGGCTATAAAATAGTTATAAACCAATAAGAATTGGTTTGTACTGCAATTCACAAACCCTCGCAACTTGGGCTTCACCCTCGTGTCTTGGGATTTGTAATCACATACAAACTCAATATTGGTTATAACTTACACATAGTACTGGTAGCACAGCAGGGTATTCAATAAATTTAGATCACGTTGAACTACTGTATCTGTTAAGACATGAGTCAGTTAAAACAGTATGAGTGTGTCTACTTTTTTTTTGACAAAAACTTCACAAAAAAATTAGAAACTGCAATGTATTTTCTGTAATTTTTTTTAATGAAAAGTACTTTATAGAGACAAAAAAATGTGTTTGTGTTGTGCAGCTTGATAAGGATTGTACAATAAACTTGACCATAAATTAGTCATACCCCCCATGATAGCAGTAGTATAGTCTTAGTGTTTGCTGTTAGCTCTTGCAACAATACGATGCAGCAAGATGTAAGGAACAAATGCATGTAAATTAAAGCTCCATGTACTCGCATTGTGCACTTATTTCAGTTCAAATTCTAGGAACAGTGACATTATTTCTCAAAGGTGACAAGGCAACACATTTGTCAGAGTGATTTAACGTCTGATCTCAATACTCTTGGCTCTTGTGTGACGCTGCCTGACATGGCTACCACCATAGCTGTCTCCACGAATGTCACGTCACTGTAAGCTTTGTCTGAATCCACATCATGTGGTTGAACTTTGACACAAAGAACTGCATTCGTGGCTTCTCTGGTGGACTTTTCTCGATGCAGCATCGTGTGGTGTTTATTGTGGCATGTTCGGCAGGTGTACTTGGAGGGACAGTGCGTGTAGCCATGTCCTTCTCTTAGACAGTTAGTACACAATCGCTTCTCCCAAACAAACTTGTTTCTTTTGTCTACGTCGTCATAGTGGGTGAAGGGTTGACACCGGACTAATTTGTGCTTGTCTGTGCACAGAGGGCACTTGATAACTGGCGGCAATTTATTCGGCTTGCTCTTGGCTGAGCTGTTGGCTGGTGATGTGGAAGTGGTTCCAGAGGTGTCTGGTGCCATTTGTTTGAAAAGGTTTCTGATGTATTCCTCGGCATCTTCTATTTCTTCAGGGGTCAACTGTGGTCAAACTCTCTGTGGTGATATACTAAAACAATGTAAACAGCAAGATTTCTGGAGGGTACGCTTACTGTCTACTATATCCTACTATATTCGGCTAGAAGTCGAAATATCGGGTTAAGTTTTAATTAACAATATTATTGGTTGTAAGAACGAGAAAATTTACTATTATTATAATTATTTCAGCCGAGAATGACTGAATCATTAACATAGTAATTATGCCACATTCTCATTCTGTTATGCCTTGCAGACAAATCATCTAAGGTACTTGGAAATGATTTGTATTAGAATTGTGGGTAGGGTATGGAGCTATGCTACAACTGTATAGGCTAAAATAGAAATAGAACAAAAACAAAAATAAAATAAAAATAGTCAACAGCGTAGATTAATATATTATTTTGATCACTGCAAAAGATAATTGGTGAGTGAACCACTATAAGGGATGTTTATGTCAATTATTTCAGCTGTCAATTATTTCAGCTTTTTATTCGGCTGTAATTGTCTGGGAAGAAAACAAACCATTCAGCAAGAAAAACGATGTGACTTGTCTCACAAAACATAATATACCAGAAACTCAAATTATTCAATTAACTGGACATAAAAATCTGCCAAGTCTCAACAATTATAAAAAGGCCTCACTAGAACAACAAAGGGGCCGGAGTACATTGTCAGGCTGGTTAGGGTGTGGCCTGACCACTTTTTGGGGATGACATTACATATTCATGGAGAGAAAAAAACAGACTTTGGAGTCATGTTTATAAACACTTTCATTGCAAACAATGATCACATAAGAAAGATTATGTGTTATTGTTACTTGCAGTGTAATTCTTTGTCATTTGATCATGTCCAGTTAAAAGTGGCACATTTCATTACATATCTTTGTGTACTGGCCACACCCATGACCACACCTTTCTTGGCCTGACCACTAAAATGGATCTTTCTCCAGCTCTGTATGTCTTGAGCTCATACAGGTAGCCTGAGCCTTCAATTTCTAGTATTTCATCAAGTGATACTGCAAATCAAGACTTGACGACTCAGTCCTTGCTTGCTGGACCAACACTCACTGGTTATCAATTAATATTGGCTTCCCTACAGCAACATAGATACCAAGTTTCATAATGTCCATAGCATCTAAAGACACGCAATAATAATAGTGATAATTCACTCATAGATAAAAAAATAACACATATAGATATGTCGAAATGATGTATTTTTATTTACTATGAAAAATTTATTATGAAAACAGAAAATTGGAATTAACCCAAAGGGGATGCAATAACACTTGGGATGTAATGGTAAAATATTAGGGTAGTTTGATTTGTATTAATCTCTATGGGAGTACCTGAGTTCAGTACATGATAGTAATAATTATTGTTACTATAATTGTGGGGCTGCCCACAAGAGGATGAAGAATAAAGAGATATCATATCACACATTGCATAATCACACCTGTAACTTACCTAACTGTTCTCTTAGCTAGTGTGTTCTCACCTAATGAGCACAGTCAGTGCCTCGTTTCTTTTTATGTTACACTTGTGGATGGACGGCCATATAATATTTAACTATCCCATCATTATCTCCAATAAGTCTTTGGTTGTAGTTACCTTCACACATCTCATGCATGCTATTAATTAATTGCTCCTTTATATACATCTGAGCATTGGAGGAGTATTTGATTTAGTTACTGCTGAGGGTTCAGTATCAGCTATAATATAGATCGACTCTGGTGGCAGTTATGCATTTCTGAGGGCAGTCCGAGTAGCTATAAAGCCTACATCCTCAAACTCAAAGGTGCCCCACAATTTTATTATTATTATCGTTATTATTTTATTGTTGTTATCATTATTATTATTATTTTTAATTTTGTTGTTATTGTTAATAATATTATTATGGCAATGGTAACAACAAGAACAATTATAATTATATGATAATATGCAATACAATAATGGAATACTAGTAAATAATGGCAATGTTTACAAAAATGTTATGTTGATGCTGACAACAATAAATGAATGCTGTTTGGTAAGTAATAAATCTTTCTCTTCAACTTATTGACACTGAAAGAGAACACAAGAAGTACTATAGCTCATTATAGACAAATTTTACATGGAGTCCAGGCATGCGCGCTCGCCGTGCGCGAGTTTTTCGCGAATTTAGTCCAGTTCGGTCTGGGCGAATTTTTTTTTTGGGCCCACTTTCGACTTAGATTTTTTCCGCGCCACTCTCCAAGCGTCCTGATGGGAAACCACACACCACTATCGTGCGGAAGCCTAGCCTTCCAATTACTTAACGGGCAAAGAGAAGATGTAAAACTTATTTCTTCTGTCCCCTGTACATTTTCTTTTCTTTATGATTGTATGTGGTTATACCACTGTGGATAGCAAAGCTTTTCATTAAAATTAAAAAAGAAGAAGAAAGAATGAAATTTAATACTAAATGACAGATAGTTTAAGATAGAATATATGAATGTATATATGTAACATATAATAATGAATAAAAATACAGTGAGGCAGAAAGAGAAGTTACCATTTGCCAGCATTTTGAGTTCCTTTTTCAATACATGATTTCAATGAATGCATTCGTTTGCCTCTTGGTTCTTTTCTAGGTTTCATAGCAAAAGATGAATGTTCACCTTTAGGACGTCCACTTAAAGCTTTCCCTTTTCCTTTAGAACTCTTCCCACGACATCTACCTGCTGCTTTTGCACTAATCGGAATTCGATGACCACGTCGAAAATGTCCACCTTGTGAATTCTGTATAGAGCCGCCAACACTCCAGCCAAATTTATACAATGCGCTACCAAGTGCTGCATTTGAACATTTTCCCTGTGATATCATGTTCTTGTATCTTCTCAGAAAAGTTTTTGTCCCTTTTGCCACAACACTACTCTCTCTAATTCTTGTTTTTAAATGGCCAATACCTCTTCAATTCCTTCAACAATATCTTCACAGTTTATTTCTTCTTCTGTTTCATTAAAAGTTTTCTGATTGTCTTCTGAAGATGCCTGCACCCTCGTATCAAATCCCATGCAGAACTGTCAAATTTCAAATCTTGAGACGGCACTACTGGCAATGAATTCACCTGATTATTTTCATGAAGTGAAGAATAAAACTGAGAATCCTGTATTGCTTTAGAACCTAATGCAATATTTGCCAAAACTTGCCGTGATTTAGGACAAATAGGAATACAATTTACTGATGTCACATGATAATGTTTAGCAACAGCTGCCTAATGCGAGCAAGGTGACCCATCCTGACCAGCATTACAATTACAAATACCTAACTCCATATTAACCAAATATTTTACATCTCGCTCAGTCTTACTATTAACTAAGTAGATACTTTCTTTTGAATCGATTTCATATATACTTTCATAACTAATTTTGCTGCAGTTAAGTCCTTGATACTTCAGGGAAATGTATCTATCTAATCGATTGTAGGCAGCACTAAGCAGCTTTCGGCAATAGTAAAGCTCCATACATTAAGTTATGAATGAAAACATCTGAACATGATTATATGCTTTGACACGACTAAATATCAGTTCCTTTAAAATACGTATTCCAGCTTCTGAATAGTTATTGGTGTGATTGCCTCTTACAAGGAGATGCTTTCTAAAGCATACAGCCCACTCTCTTCGCCGATTCCAATGATTACCCATATACGCAATGTACTTTGGGTACTTCACTGCAGTTTCATTGGTAATGAATGATTTGTAGCGGACAAGCAGCTGTTCCTCATTTTCAGAGTAAACAAGACCTTTAGCCACTGTAATAAGAACTTTACGATCTGCATTTAGTACTTTATTTTGTATTATCATGAAGCCAGGTCCAGTTTCTTTGAAGGAAATGAAAAGTGCAAAGGAGAAGATTCGAATTGGGCCAAGCCTCGTGAAGAGCATTCCGTTCAGCACAAGAATCATCCGTCATAATAATAGATGGACCGTTGTCAGACCCACTTTCATAAAAGCAATTAGTTGGGAGGACAGTTTTAAGAAGATCTAAGCCCTGACTAATAGTTCCCTGCTCTTCATCTGAAGTAATTATAACCCCTAATGGTAATTCACCAATGGCATTAGAAGTTGACAACACAAAAAGAGAGGTATTGAATCTGTCCAAAGAAGACGTTGAATCACAGAAAATCATCTCCCTGGATTGCTGAATGTTTTGATGAACTCTACTCATAAGTGGTGTACAAATTGCTATAATCATAGGTTGTGATCTCTTCCTCTTTTTTTGGAGGCTTTTTTCCTGCTTCTGACTCCCCATCACTATCATTACATGAATTAGAACAATCTTGTTACACCAAAAGCCTTGCCCGACCACCATTGTGCTGATTAGCCTGGTTATACGACATTATTTCCATTTCCAATTTGTCAAATAACTCTTTTCCATTGTCTGGCCCAAGTTCATTTTTCCTCCATTCATTATAAAGCCTGCTAACATCTGACTTTGTTCGATTTAAAGCTCTGTCTGCAAATGCAAGTTGATTATCATCATAATCTAGTAACATTTTTGTTTCACTCCAATGAAACGCAGATGAAGCAATATGACCTACTTCAAAATGCTTAAAGAAAAATTCCTTTGTTTCCTGATGAATTGGACGAAAAGAAAGAGAATGTGCTGACTCAATAGGATGGTTGTGATTATAGCTAACTTGAAAAATAGCAGGATGGCTCACCAAAAATTAGGAAAATTAACTGAAGCACGTTGATCTTTTTTTGTTGGAACCGTGACTCCCTTACCAGAATCAAGGACTTTCAAAGTTGCAGCTTGCTCTCTTTGTTGCTGAGTCAAGGGTTTCTTTTTATGTTGACAGTGCATTTCTACTTCATAAGAACCCGTTTACATCCAGGTTTTCTACCTTTTGATTGGCGATAAGTACACATGCTATGTTTCATCATTCTCTCCAACCACTTCTTTCCATCATTTTCATTACTAAGATTAATTCTAATGGTACTTTTGAAAGCATGAGCAGGTGCCCCTAAAAACGATTCTTTAGGTAATGAAAAGAAATCTGTAATCACATATGTAATTCCCTCTTCATTCGGTAACAAACTCCTTAAGTGAGGTTGCTCCATCTTTTAGGATTAGAATCACATATGGAGCCTGTAGTACTGGTTGATGAAGTCTGGATGTTATCTTTCAAACAAGTAACTACAATTTCTTTTGATGTATATTTATTAGCAGGAAGATTGCTAGCAATAGCTTCAGGTTGTGAATTACAAGCTATAGGGAAAAACAACAATAATTTCATTTAAGTTTACCTAAAATATTATGCACATACCTTGCTGTTGAAATACAGACAAATTCTTTAGCTCAGGTTTATTAACAGATGAACACTTATCTTTGAAGGAACTACCTGTGTAACATTAATCAAGTAAAATACAAAAGTTACACACAAAAAAACAACAAAAAAACAGTGGTGTCATTGCAAGGAAACAAAAACTTACACAGCACATAATATTGGATTAATATAAATGCTGTAAAATATTGGTAAATAAAAATTGAAATCACCTTCTTTCTTCAGGTGAAGGGATAGTGGACACTTGGTGTTTAATTGAGGTAATAATCTTTTGTTGCCATCATATATTTCATGCTCCAACCCCTGCATATGCATAATAATAATAATAGTAATAATAGTGTGTAGATGGTATGTGTTAGCATCGAGGGCACTTGGAGTGATCCTTTTCAAATTTTGATATTCTTTACCTAACCCAGTTTTCCAACTGTGACAACAAAAACTTTCTCAGAAATTTTCTATTTACATGCAAAAAACACTACAGTGGTTTTTACAATACTCAGTAACAACTATAGAACATATATAGTAGGTCATCGATGCCATCACTCACTAATAGCACAGGTCATCCATGCCATCACTCACTAATAGCACAGGTCATCCATGCCATCACTCACTAATAGCACAGGTCATCCATAGTTAGAAGAGTGCAAAGAGGCCCGATATTTTTTTTGTAAGCTAAATTAGCCTATTGTATATTATAAATTAATGGTTTCCATGAAATTTAATAACACCAGATAAGAAGCAGACTTGCTGCTTCCAGACTAATTCCAAAATGGCTGGAACGAAGTGGACTGGCACAGTGCCATTTGATAAGGTTCAGATAAAAGAGGCATTTACTAAAGAAAGATTTAGAATACCAAAACAATTTACTATGGTAGTAAGTGTTTGTTTAGAAACTTATCTCCTATATGCAGGGGCGTAGGAGCCGGAGCAACCTGTACGGCCATGACCTACAGGTTTTTAGTGGGGTGGGTATGGCAAAATTGTTGTTGCTGATTCTAATTGAGTGAGTAATGAGTAATGGCTACGGTGTTGGTTTCATAACTGAGTTTGCGGAAGAGTCTATTAATTTTATAGTTATCCTCCCAATGGGGATGCTGTGGCACAGTCACAGCAAGAGAGATAGATTAGGTATGATCCTTTATTATTGATCATTATGATCACTACGTTAATGCTAGGGACCTGCTGACTGTAAAAAAAAAAAGTGCCAGAAAAAAATATAAGGTACAAAAAATATAAATGCATAATGGTGGCATGAAGAAGAAAGGAATGATAAAAATAAACAGGAGAAGGTGGGGAGGGGGGTTGCTAAAACTAAGGGGAAAATGTCTCGAAGAGAGAGAATGGAAAAGAAATTATAAAGAAAGGCTAGGTAAAGAAAACTGAAAAAAAATGTAAGCAAAATTTACATATCTGAACCCAGGACTCCCTGTTGTTAGCTGTGCACCTTATATGTACCTTAATGCACAAATATTGTTGCATGATACCGGTGGAGATCATATTCTTTAAAAAAAATGGCTCAAAAGTTATGTGATTAGGGCCAATATAGGGGAGACCCCGTATTATAACAGCCACATCTAGTATTTTTCATCCTCTTTTTGGAAAAAACAAAGATTGAAAAATGGAAAATCTGTTATCATAAAGTACTTCTAGAGTAACTGTGGAACACATAAGTGTTCATGTATCTAGAGGCTCTGGACACAATGCTATATAATTTGTTACTTTAGTATGTTGATAAGTTGCCTGTAATTTTGTTTAAGAAAGTAACTATATTGTTTGTCAAGATGACATGACCACAAAAAAAAATTGTAGTATGTCCAAGGAAATTAGCTCATTAATTGCCCCAAATGACTTACAATACTTACTAACCTTTATAATAAAAATTCCACAGTCATACGAGTTTGTTTGAATCGGCATAATCTTGGGTGAAATACATTTATGCTTACGAACATGCATATAATCTCATGTTTAAAAACCTACATCATCATCGTGCACTACTGTCCAGTCCAATATTTCTGGATACACAAATTTTAGGAATAGCCTGTGAAATATTAAATATATTGTTAATAAATGTAATCACAATAAATAAAATAAACATACTTGAGTTTCTCAGCTACAAAGTTATGTTGAATATAGAGGGAATCCAAAAATTTAATAGTTTGTTCTTCTTTCTTTATACTCTATTATAAAAATGCATATCATATATGTTGTATGAATTAACACACTAATATCATGCCAACACGATGTCATGTTTAGCATTTAGTTCAGCAGTTTCTTAAGCTTTTTAAGATAAATAACCTAGAGTGCAATTGCAGTAGAGCTGAGCACCGCTGCAGCACATGCAAGTAAAGCACAAGAGAGAGAGAAAAACTATTCTAAGAAACGGGATCACAGCAACTCTTGGAAATTAGTATCAGCTGTTGCTTTCTTTTTAGTTTCCCTCTCATTCTTCCCTTCCTTTTCTTTCTTTCTTTCTGTTTTTTTTTCCCCTTCCTTGAAGTTTAAACAAAAATTCTGACCGTATATGAAAAAACTGGGCACAACAAGGCCAGTGTGTAAAAGTTAAAGAAAACAACAACAATCAAACTATCTACTAAGGGGAAACTGTTAGGTCAAATATATTGGGTAAGGCTTGAGCTACTTGCAATGAGAGCTCAGTTATATTGGATACTGATAACTCTGTAAGTCAAAAAAATTAATGGGTTTCCTGTAGACAGTCACTATTAAAAAAAAAAAACTAACACGATTTCTTAGAAATACAAACATTCCATTTAGCTATAATTCATACCGCAGCAATCCAGTGGTTATGAATACAAATGGGGATTAGCCATTTTCCTCTTATTTTGGCACTTATCTGCACACACAAACAATATGTGAGTGGGAAGGGGAGAGAATAAGTGAGGGAATAGAACTATATATATTTTGAGAGAAGGATTAAACAAATGTTTTCAAGGATTGGAAACATTAAGGTTTTATATGTCCACATACATTTACAATGACTAATAAGCTAAATTATAGCTTACCAAAATAGAACTTGCTACCTTACAGGCATGGTCTAAATTGCTGTGTAAACGTTCCCATAAGTAAGAACTAAAAATGTAAAAATCCTGCACAAGAAAAACAGCAACAAAAAAAAAAGAAGAAAATTCGAAAACAAAAAATAAAACAACGCATGCTCAAAATCATCATAGCAAAAAACAAATGTAAGTTCTTTGTAAAAATTAGAGTTACATAGTTACCTTGCCATAGCCATTCTTTTGGGCATAATAAAGAGTTCTTCCTAATGCACTATTCAATCCCTAATTAAAAAATGTATGTTACAATTTCAAAATATCAACACAAATGAAAATTACAATAGCTTATAAAGGATCAGATATAGATTTGAGGGAAATTGTGCTGGCATAATAAAAACATAATAGGTAATGTTTAGGAAAATAGGAAATCCAAGGAATTCTATAGTTTGTATGAAACATAGAGGTCGTGCTGGTGACGTCAACTAATGACGTAATTACGAGGTGGAGGGCAACCCGTGGAGGGCGCTTGTATAAAGTCTTTGTGCTTGGCTGCTGTGTTGTCTGCTGTCGCCTAGAGAACACGAACAGGTTTCCCTCTACTTTAGTGTAAAAAAATGTCAGGCTATGATCAGTGCTGAAGCTACCTACTGATAATTGTAACCCTGATTGGGTAACCACATTATTGATATGGATTATTTCCGGGGGTTAGATCCCAAAGTAGCTTCACAATGAACTGTTTCATTTGTTTCAAAGTCCTATGGAGGGAGGATACTTGGATAAATAAATGGTAAGGTGACAAAAATAAAGACAAATAGATGTGTTGTTCTTTGTAAGCGATTAGCTAACCTGAGAAAAAAATGAGTATTTACTATTCTTTAATATACTATGCTTTGAATTTTTGGAATTCTGTTGGCCTCAACTTAAATAGCCTGGAGTCTTGCATACCATTCAGCCTTCACTAGCTAAACCTTCAGAATCATCCCAATTGTAGAGCCTACAAAAAATAAATAATAATAATAATAATAAAGTACTGCTATTAACATTTCTAAGTACTTACTTTTGTTTATCTGGTAGCCATGAGGACTGGTAGTAGAAACTATAATAAGCTCCATGATATATTGGGAATCAATTCTAATAGTTTATTTGGCCAGAGACTATCTCCTATACAGCATAAGGATCAGTGTCCAACCAAATTATTTGCAAGAACTTTAGCTTTGTACCAGCTCCCAGTAGTAGTACTAGAAAGTGAGCCAGCAAACTCAGAATACTTGGGGGGAAACACCTTGCAACTGCTGTTGACAGTGCTACTCTAAATCTAACCAGAGTTTTACCGCGGTACTTTGCCCTCCTCCAAAGCAACCGATGTGCATCGTTAACACTCTCCTCTTCCATTTGCTTTACGTATAAGCTTCACTAGCTAACTTACCTCCAAACCACAATGATGGTAATATAATTTACCATTTTTAATGATATAAGGAGTGTTAAAATTTTAGTACATCAAATGACCTCTAAATTAGGCTACAGTCCTTTATTAACTAACATAGCTACTTTATTCATAACTGGTCTTCCAAATTGTGTCCAGCTGCTTACATTTTTAGTGTACGTGGACATATAAAACCTTAATGTTTCCAATCCTTGAAAACATTTGTTTAATCCTTCCTCAAAATATATATAGTTCTATTCCCTCACTTATTCTCTCCCCTCCCCACTCATGGTCTCTTCTTCCTTTTTAATATTATTATGCCTCACATATTTTTAGTGTGTGCAGGTAAGTGCCAAAATAAGAGGAAGATGGCTAATCCCCATTTGTATTCATAACCACTGGATTGCTGCGGTATGAATTATAGCTAAGTGGAATGTTTGTATTTTTAAGAAATCGTGTTAGTTTTTTTTTTTTTTAATAGTAACTGTCTACAGGAAACCCATCAATTTTTTTGCATTTACAGAGTTATCAGTATCCAATAACTGAGCTTCTCATTGCAAGTAGCTCAAGCCTTTCCCAATATATTTGACCTAACCGTTTCCCCTTAGTAGATAGTTTGATTGTTGTTGTTGTTTTCTTTAACTTTTACACACTGGCCTTGTTGTGCCCAGTTTTCCCATATATGGTCAGAATTTTTGTTTAGACTTCAGGAAGGGAAAAAAAAAACAGAAAGAAAGAAAAGGAAGGGAAGAATGAGAGGGAAACTAAAAAGAAAGCAACAGCTGATACTAATTTCCAAGAGTTGCTGTGATCCTGTTTCTTAGAATAGTCTTTCTCTCTCTCTTGTGCTTTACTTGCATGTGCTGCAGCGGTGCTCACCTCTACTGCAATTGCACTCTAGGTTATTTATCTTAAAAAGCTTAAGAAACTGCTGAACAAATGCTAAACATAACATCATGTTGGCATGATATTAGTGTGTTAATTCATACAACATATATGATATGCATTTTTATAATAGAGTATAAAGAAAGAAGAACAAACTATTAAAATTTTGGATTCCCTCCATATTCAACATAACTTTGTAGCTGAGAAAACTCAAGTATGTTTATTTTATTTATTGTGATTACATTTATTAACAATAATATTTAATATTTCATAGGCTATTCCTAAAATTTGTGTATCCAGAAATATTGGACTGGACAGTAGTGCATGATGACGATGTAGGTTTTTAAACATGAGATTATATGCATGTTTGTAAGCATAAATGTATTTCTCCCAAGATTATGCCGATTCAAACAAACTCGTATGACTGTGGAATTTTTATTATAAAGGTTAGTAAGTATTGTAAGTCATTTGGGGCAATTAATGAGCTAGTCTTTGGTAACACAAAAATGAAAAAGCTCTCAGGATTTCTAAAAAAACACACAAATAAGACACTACATATCCAATCAAAAACTAAAAGTTCAGAATCTCACTCAGATATGCTGGAATGGATCATATCAAGAATTTCTTGCCGATATACAAGTGGCCATTATCCTGTAACAAAGTCCAATTAACAATGAGTGAGAATCATATTACATCAGTGATATTTCTTACTGGAACAATTCGTGGAAGTATAAAATCGTTGCCATCATATATTTCATGCTCCAACCCCTGCATATGCATAATAATAATAATAATAATAATAATAATAATAATAATAATAATATTATTATTATTATTATTATTATTATTATTATTATTATTATTATTATTATTATTATTATTATTATTCACAAGCAACGGATTTTTTTCAACAGATTAGAAAGGGAGCTGTCGGAAGTGTCTGAGAAAGTTAAACCTCAAATATACAGATAGTAAGTGCACTATCTAGTGTAGCTACACTGCAAATGATTAAAAAAACACACACTGGCCTACTGCGAGTGATAGCACGGGTAATCTGTTCTATTAAGAATCAGTACCGCTGGCGTTGTTCGTGCTATTAATCTAGAATAGCACGGTTACCCATGCTATCACACGCTAATAGTAGGCCAGCTTTATAAAACTGCACGAGACTACAGTTAGCTAAAGATCATTTACAGTGTGACTACTATGTATAGTACACTTACTCTTACTTAAGCTACCGTGACATTTCACTTTGTCCAGTGCTATTTCACTCGATTTTTCCAAATACATTTTGAACAGGCAGTTCACACGCCGTACTATTAAATAACTTGTAGTGTCACGCCGCGCATGGTCCCCCGCTACAGTTGGTCCCCTGCGGACCATGCGTGGTTGCTTTACTCGGTCCCACCCTGCCACAAACGATCCCCTCCACGTGTCTGATTTGGACATTCGGTGAGCCAGATTTTTATTGAAAATGAGCGAAGGCAGTGAAGAATTGAAGCTTATAGAAAAGGCTTATGTCAAATTGACTCGGGGTGTATACCCTGAAGGAGCTACAAAGAACGAAAAGAGGGTGATAAGAAAGAAGGCTAATACATTGGATATTATTGATGGAGTATTGTACTACAAGAAGAAAGATGGAAAAAGAGTAAGTATTATTCAGCTACATTTTAAAGTAGAACTGTAACAAGCAAGTGTACAGACGGTGCATGTGAATCGTACACAAAGTAAAGTACTTGTCATATTTTTAGGTAAGATTTATTTTGGACCTAAAGGAGCGAGAACAAATAATTAAATCCTGTCATGCTGCACCAACATCTGGTCACCTTGGTAGCAAAAGGACTCTGGCTCGAGTTACTATGTCAAAAAACGAACCGAAAAATCAGCACTGCTGCTCCAGAGCTTAGTCCAGTTCCTGTAGTGTCGCCTTGGCATCACATCGGTATTGATTTTATTGGGCCACTTGTTCCTTCTACTCAGGGTAATAAGTACATACTTACAATAAGTGACTATTTTAGCAAGTATGTTCTGGCAATTCCGATGGAAGATAAGCTCGCTTCTGGAGTATCTGCTGCTCTCTTTAAGGTGAATTACCAGTCTTTTATTTGTACCAGTCTTTTATTTGTATACAATTTATCACAATAATAGATATCTATGGTATTTGGAATACCAAGTGTTATCACGTCTGATCAGGGTGGAGAATTTCGAAATGGTCTGGATTATGAGCTGATGACATTATTGGGCATTGACCACCGACTGACAACCCCATATCATCCTCAGGTTAGATTTATCTGTAAACATTGTATACATTTTGTGCTGAAAATATTTGATACTAGTGGTGTGCTTGAGCACAACTTCAGTTAGGTTTCATAAAACTACATTATTGAAACTTCAAACACTTAAGTTACTAGAGCCTGCGTCGAGTCGAGTCGAGTTATTTAATCATGTACGTAGGGTAAACGGTTTCAGTGCCATAGTACCCACTTGCCGTGACTGATTAATTTATAAACAAAACAAAACAACAGACATTTGTAAGGAATTAACATACATGAGTTTGAACCTAGCCCTATAGTAATTGTCTGGGCTCAGCCAGACAAAGGAGATCTAAAGCAAGCTCAAGCAAGCCTATGGAACAATGAACTTGTGAACCACATTTTAATCATAATTCATTCACAAACCAAACATATCAACAGCACACTGTTCCATACTTAAGTCATTCATAATCTTTAATGATTGATCTAGTAACTCTACCTGAAACACTCAGTTAAAGTAGTGTTGCGGGCGATACGCTAGACTTCACGAGTCTTTCTACTGGTTAACTACACAGTGTCTCTGGCCCTGTTCTTACTGCAGCGCAGCCAGAACCTGGTCCACGGAAAGTGGCATTTCTAGCTGTGTTCTGTGGTGGTCCTTCGCACATCAAGCTGCCACTCTAGTGGTAACGCTTCAGTAATACATTCTTACTGTTTTAGTAGTCAGAATAGCTATGTAAAGCCAGCTAATATATATTTGTTATTAAACATTTACTGTGATATTATTAAGTTAAGCAGTAACTCAAGTGCACAAAACATTCACACACACTTGTCCACTGGACATACAAACACAAGGCTCTCGTTCGTGGTCAGACTATTAGACAATGGCTGTCCAAGTAAGAGGCTACACTGTTGCAAACCATGACAAAAGTGCATTAGCTAACAACCGCCACTCATTCGAATAGAATATGAGCGGGGATAAGTTTGTACGTTTTAACTGCACCCGCAAAAAAGAATTCAAAGCAATTCAATTTCAGTGGAATTAGGCAAAGATTGATAAACTAAAAGATTCAATTTAGTGGAGAACGGGGATGGGGTCGTCCATCTAGCAAACACCAAAATGCGAGGGTCAAAGTTCAATATGACATATATACGTACAGACATATATATATGCATTAACATCCCCGATTTTCTATTGTGTTACCCCTGATAGTGTCTCGCTCGCTTCTCTCAATCGCCAATTAATTCCTTCACGATAAAGTTAAACAATAATATCATGGAGTATTGATATAGGCTGTCACTTGAAGTCATGCAACCGTTCAATTTGACACCAAGTTAGTGATAGAATTGGAAAATATGATAGAAGCGATTTTCCCCTTCTTTTTGCTTAGTTGAATGTAATCTTTTAAGATCTGCTTTTATCTTTTTACTTCGTTGGCTGTTCATCAGTAAATTTGGCACAGAACTATATTTTCAGTAGCATTCATTCTTCATTTTAATAGAGCTTTTTGTAAGATACTCGTAATGTCATGTAATAGTTATAGAATATGGTTATAAAATATTTATTTTACTTATAAAATTGATTAATTTTACTCGAGGATACTGTACTTATTAATAGTTGTTGACCTATTAAAATATTATTTGATTTTTTTTTAGTCTTACTTTACTTGTCAATGCCATGCAATGCTCTCAAAGAAAAAAATAAAACACTCTGTTTTAATGACGTACTACATGGTGTAGCTTAAATTTTTCAAAAAAATATTATTGTGATTATTGGTACTTTTGCATACATTTTCATAATCATTACCCCTTTTGTATAGGCTAATGGACTTGTTGAGAGATTCAATCAGACAATCCAGAATATGCTGATCAAATTGTTGGGGAAAAGAAAGAAGTTTGGCAAGACTATCTGGATACATGTGTATTCGCCTACAATACTTCTATACATGAATCAAGCAAGTATTCTCCATTTGAAGTAATGTTTTATCGTAAGGCAGTATTACCAGTTGACTTCATCAGTACCACAAAGCAATGTTCTGAGGAAAATCTTGATGACTGTTTGAATAAATCTCACTCTCAGTTTACTGAAGCCCGTAAAAAGCAGTTAGAAAATGTTAAAGCCAACATTGTCATAGCTCAAGCTAGGCAGAAACAACAGTATGATCGCAAACATTGCAATCTTGAGGCTTTTAAAGTTGGTTCCATTGTATTAAAGAAAGATTTTCTTAGAAGAAAACGAGCTCATGGCAAATTTGATCCCAAGTGGGTTGGTCCATACATTATTACAAAGTTTCTAGGCAGAGGATTGTACACTTTAGAGCTCGTAGAAGATCGGACTAAAATTATCAGCAGAGTTAATGGTGTCCACTTGAAAACTTATTACCAGACTAGAACTTCCATTGATGAGCAGCTTACTGCTTCCTCCTCACTTGAGCAACTTAACCTTTCCAATAGTGAATTATTTGAGGATTGTGTTATTGATGATAAGGGTTTCAAGATGAGCACTCCACTAAAGGATTCTCATAGTCAATCAAGCTTATCTCCTCTTAAATCATCTTCTCTTACCATATCCAACTCTTACATTTCTCTTCCACCTGCCTCGCCCAATCTTCCACCTGCTTCACCCAATCTTCCACCTGCCTCACCTATTCATCCTCTACCTGACTCACCTACTCCTGTTTCTTCTGCTAAATTAGCCCCGAGCTCTACAGGAACTCCAAAATTGTGGTCTCATCCTTCAACCAAGATTGCTATGGGGCTCTGCTCCAGTGCATCAGACACTGCAGTGAAACTTCACACACCTGCAATATCCTCACCTCTAGTGGCATCTGATAAAATTTCAAATGCTTCCCTGATAGTTGCTGCTCCACCTACTTGTAAAAAGCAAAAATTATCAATGTTTCAATCTACTTCACCAAAACATGCTAAATTGACGGCAACTAGTGAAACAGTTGTGAAGAAGCTAATGTTTGAACAAAGACAATCTAATGTGAATGACACTAAGCCCAGCATTATTGAAGTTGAAAAATATGATATGAAATCTAATCAAAGCTTGAAATATTGGCTTCCTCAATTGAAATTGACTGAATCTGACAAGGTGTTACTTCTAAATCCACTGGGTTGGGTGAATGATAACATTATCAATGCTGCTCAGCAGTTACTCAAGGAAAATTGCATTGACATTTCAGGCTTCCAGGATGTCATTTGTGGTGTAGCTTTGTCATTCAAAGTGGAGCCAGATGAATTCATACAAATCCTCAACAACTGTAAAGGACACTGGTTAACCATTTGTAATATTGGATGTTCACATTCTACTGTGTCAGTTTATGAAGTATGTATCGTTCAGCAGGGAGACATGTCAATAGTCAGGTAGCTACTTTACTCCATAGTGATGAACCTAAAATTTATCTAAATATCATGGACACACAGCTTCAATCAGGTGGATCAGATTGTGGGCTCTTTGCCATAGCTAATGCCACTGCTCTTTCCTTTAAAGAAGATCCTGGGAAAATGTTCTACGATCAAAAGCAAATGAGACAGCATTTATATCAATGCTTGGAGAATGGATAGATGACACTTTTTCCTGTGAAGAGGGTTAGACGTGCCCTTACTAAAATAGTTACAGTTGAAGCATTTGAAATTCATTGTGTTTGCAGACTTCCCGAAGGAACATTTCCCCGTGAGAGCTGGGGGAAGTGTACCAATTGTTTTAGGTGGTACCACACAAATAATTGCCTTAAAGTATCAAAGACTGAGCTGAAAGGAAAATGGCTATGCCCAAGCTGCAGTATGAACTGAGTCATGAACATTTTAATTATATTTTTACTGGTTTAATCAGTAATTGCATGTATGTATCCGAATTAAATGATTATTCTATTATAATCTTATGTTGTTAATAGTAAGATGGGGTAATATGCAATTAAATATGGCATTTGAAAGATTTACCAAACAATTAAAAAGTGATATATGGACCAGACCACATTGATGTTAGTTTAAAACTAGTAGTTTTAGTGAATAAAAGATAAACTAAGGCATGCAGACTAAATGTACTAGGTGAAAAGAATGCTGACACGAGATTACTTTAGTGCTTTGGGGGTCATGAAGTCCATAACTAGTTATTGTTTTATGAAAGTTGGGTAGTGTAGTTATTTAGTCTATAGCTATAGTTATTATGACAGTGTATTCTAAAGGAATATGAGCAATATTAAAAAAAAAATAAAAAATATATATATAGTAGTTTTTCTGGTTTCAAGAATTCATAATTATAACAGGCTTCATAATAAAACTGGTTGTGGCTGTTGCAAATATAATAAAAGTAATCAAGTACAGCTTTAATTACTGTTTGAGTTATTTCATTCAAAAGTTGGGGAGCCAACAGTAATTTTTACTGATCTGCTTTGTTTTTTAATATGATAGCTCTAACATTACTATCATATTATAACCTCATTCTCTTGAATTTTCAAACTAGAGAAGGTTAAAATAGAAATGCAAATTTTATGAGAGGCATAGCTATTAACAACAGAAGTAGATGTTGTAGAAGTAGATGTTGTAGAAGTATATATTGTAGAAGTAGATGTACAAGTAGATATTGTAGAAGTAGATGTACAAGTAGATATTGTAGAAGTAGATGTACAAGTAGATATTGTAGAAGTAGATATACAAGTAGATATTGTAGAAGTAGATGTACAAGTAGATATTGTAGAAGTAGATGTACAAGTAGATATTGTAGAAGTAGATGTCTTCTAGTAACTGGCTCAAAGGACTATTTTTGTGAAGGGGTTTATTAAGATAAATGGCAGTGAGGCAGGAGGTGAATGGGAGTAATTATCTCTGACTTAATGATAAAATGAAAAAAAATATTATGAATGTGTGGGAGTTATGTAGCAAGTTATGTCTTAGGCTTAGGCATTGATTGAAACTTGAACACAATGGTGCTCACTTAAGGCTTATCACCAGCCTAGAACTTAGTTGAAAATGAGCAGCTTAATTCAGAGGAAGACCGGCCCTGTACGTGTTGGATGTTGTTGTGCTCATTGAGGCTTGAATCATTGATATATCTTCAAGGTGAAGTAAAGAATGGTGCTCATGCACTTCTACAACCTTTGCATATCTTCTTGTCATGACATTATTTGGAGAATTTGACAATACATTTTCTCCTGGCAGGATCATTTGGTCTTAAACTTCCCACAGATAAATAGCAAGTGTTCCTTTTCATCACAGAGCTTACATGAATAAATAGCATTAGAAGAAAGTGGTGATAAATTTTTACTTTTCTCTTGGAAGGAGGAAGAGACTTGAAAGGAAATGTTTTCCCAGAAGATGGCTTGATAGCAGTAGCTTCATTGGAAGGATTTCTGTTATTAACTTTCTTACCAATAAGTATAGCATGGTGAAGCATAAGTTTCACCATATCACATGAAGGTAGAATTTTGGAAGATTTTTCAATGTAACATACTTCTACAACATCTTAAACTTCTACAACATCTACTTCTACAATATCTATTTCTACAACATCTATACTCTACAACATCTACTTCTAACACCTACTTCTACCATCTATTTCTACTACTATATTTATACCTATGTCTTCTTTTAAATAATCTACTATATATTCTGCTTGAACATTTTGGAACTATTATTATTTACATTGCTTTGTTTCTGTGACATGGACAACAAAAAGGAACTGGCTACTCCCAAGGGTGGTACAACTAGAGTTTATGGATTCCTTGAAGAACAGGAGGGTCTGGAACCTAAAGAACTAATATCTCCTAAGGGGTAGACTAACCAACCCGACTTGATAAGGCAGAATAATTATATGAGATTGCCTATGTGACCATACAAGACCTAACAGATGGTTATTAATGTTCCCAGATTGAGTTCTGACCAATCTTATGATGATGCTTGTGTTGGAAGTGACCACTCAAACTGGTGATCATTATAGTTATGGGCTTGGAGGGGATCTTTTTGAGGTCCTAGAGTATATTGGGAAATTTTGAATGAGAACATCTTTATGAGCCAGAGTTGTCAGAGGCATTGACACTCTACATGCACAAATTGATCACTTTGTTGAAGTTAAAGGTTCTCCACACATCAAGGAACTGACAAGAGACATTTTAAGGATGTTGGACTTAAAACCTGTTGTGGTGGGTCATACAAATAGTGGTCTTCAATTTCTGTAATGAATGACATGCTGAAGGACCTCTTTGGCAGAGGACTTTCTTAAGCTCTTAAGAAATATTTAAGAATTATTTATTAGATGTGAATTTGGGAATCTTGTTTAGGCAGCTATTCATTGAACGTTTTCCAGAAGTACCTCCACTCCTCCAGTCAGCCAAGTCTCTATTACAGAATGGTGGTATACAAAGAGTTGGAGACTTTAACCCCCTGGCCTGGTGGTCCCCTCTACTCTTGGGTGTCACTTGCACACTCTCTTCAATGACTAATACAACAATGACAAGTTAGTGTGATGTGTGCCATCTTAATATATACAGGGATAGTTCTGCTGCTCAGTTTCTTACTGCATTTTCTGAGAATAGCTACTATAGACAACCACTCCAGAGTAGAATGGACACGATTAAAAATAAAACCAATAAATATTGACAATGACATTACATTACTGAACTAAGCTAGAAACAAACACAAAAACATATTGATCAGTGATCACCACATTTAATACATTTATAAAAAAACATAGCTTCACAAAGCATTTCATCAGTAATCACTACATCTAACATTGTTAAGTGTTTCCAATCAGAGCATCTCTTCCGCCTTCTTTATCCTTCTCTATTCTTCTCTCAAGGGACTGGATAGATGTCAGTATAATGTTATTTCTAGCCTAAGGTTCTCTACCAGTGTGTATAGCTAACATTCCAAAACCAATTAGCCACTCAACTTTAAAATTTGAGTGTAGTTATTACCTGGCAGAATACAAAGGATTTTATATTAATACAACTTCAGTTTATGCATTACTTCTTCTTCTACACACTTGAAGTTTAATAACAACATAATCATAAGTCTAGCTACCCTTCAGAATAGATAAATGGTCTTACAGTAACTGATTGAAGAAAAGGAGAGGACTTAACACACACAACGAACTACTTGCATCAAATAAAGCTCAGATTAGATGGGGGACCGTTCGTGGCAAGAGGGGACCGAGTACGGCAATAACGCCTGCCGCGCACGGTCCCCAGGGGACCGTCTACGGCAATATTTTTTGCGGTGGACGGTCCGGGGGGACCGTCCGTGGCAATAATTCTGCCGCATTTGGTCCGGGGGGACCACGCGGAGGGGGGACCAATTATCGTGTGACAGTACCATACATAACTCACAACGTTATAGTAGTTGTAATAAAATGTACTGACCTCAACAATCATCTGCACAGTAAACAATGCTGCATTTCCAATTGAAGTGCTAGCATCATTGTCCAATCTCATTACTGTTTATAGTGATATTTATTTAACCATTTAAGAAATAAGATTGGAGTTCACTCTTGTTTCTGAGTTTCCATGAATTTCTCCTTTGGGACGAAGATAGTAAAAAGGATGGACAGTGAGCAGGGTTTCATACAGGATTTTTTTCTGGGGGGTGGGTGGGTGGGGAAGAGTTTAGGAAGGAGGGGGGCACACATAGCAAAATATTTGTTTGACCTCACCCACTTTTGCTGAAACCACACCCATTTGATAAAAAAATTGTCTCGGATCTAGAATTAGTGACATCGATCTTGGAAGACTAATGCGTATTGCAATTGAAGGATCTCAATTAACTGAAGTAAACTTTCACCTAATATGTGACAGTACTTGGGAAAAGGGACCAATTGTGTTAAAAATTGAAAAATGAGTGATTTATACTATTGTGTAGAGCACTCCTATGGAGTATTTTGATACCAGGATTTTAGGCAGGTGCTGCGGGTTCACTAAATATACCACTGCAATCTAACCAACTTGAGCACAATTAATTTGAGAATACTGCAATTAAAACTTCTTAATCAATTTCTGGCAGAGTTAACGTTGAATTCCGTAATCTAACAGGAAGTCCGTGTTTACGGATTATGTAAGATGATTACTTATGCTAGGAAAATAGAGATGCTCAGCTCAACAGCAGTAAGTTATAGTTGGGGCCACTTACTTCATTGATGGGGTAGGCCTTACTCAGTTCAAACCCTATGTATGTTGCGTAAGGGTACCAAACAGGATGGCTTTAAGTAACTAGATGTATTTTGACATAGTTTAGTGGGCCATTTTTGTGCTATTTTCTTGTTTCCAACTGTTTGATAGTTATTGTACGTCATGGTAACTATAATACAGTCACTCTGGCTTACTGTATTTGATTTAGAAATTCAGTGAAGTAATCAATTAGCTTGGTTTGTTAGCTAAGTTTAGGATCATATTTGTCTTAAGTGAGTAAAGCCAGCTTGTTGCCTGTTTCGGAACAAATGAACAATGAATAATAATAGGAATCTCTTTAAATCAATGAACCAAAATGATGAACTTTCAAATGTGTTGCCTTCTCTTATTGCAGTGTGACAGAAGTCCTCATCATCACTGATATCTGTGTCCAGTCAGAGACCTGCTGATTCTTGTGTCTTCACAATAATAGTCCCAAGAGAGCCTCCTGGACCGCAGACCTCATAAATAGCCACATTAACTTATATAGCTTGATTATTCACGTTATTATTTCTATTCTATTGCTGTAATGCTGTAACAAAACTTATAAGAATTTACCCGCGATTTTCCAATGTCCGAGGTAATTTGTTGCTGGGCAACAAATTGAACTCGCCCACCTTTTTCAATTACTGGCGGGATAGATTTCTGTGCACGCATGAAAGGTCAAAAAAAAAAAGAGTAAAAGGTGGCTGTGTTTAAAAGGGGCACTTGGACCTTTAACAAAGATTTCCGCCACTAAAATTTGGTGTCATTGTAGCCAGGATATCGGGAGTCAAGGCGTAGCAAGGTAATTTAAGGTTCTGGTATAGGGTCACCTATGAATTTTTAAAGTATGGATTTTTGCATCATTCATATCATTTTTTTAGCTATAATTTACAACAATAGAAGTTTACTACACAAATAATAAGATGAATTGATGATACACGAGTTTAGTTCATAAATGGGGTGAAAAAATGCTACAAAGACTTGAGTGTCTGTGTCAGACAATATGGTCTACGGCATCAAACCAAGCTTATAGTATCAAGTTTTACCAAGTAGACAAAAACTTAATGGAGGGCACTCTGAAGAAATTTTGCGCTTGCTTCATGTAGAAGTGGACAAAATCACTCTAGTATCTTTCCCACGATTGAAGTAGAACGCATCGTAGCCATCTATGAACCTTTCTTAACCTGTAACTCTTCAGCCTTTCACTCATTTTAGGAAGTATTTGAGTGGCCCTGTCCCTAGCTTTGGATAATTGGAATGCACTATTTTTTATGCATTGGAAGTGTTTTGGGGCCTAAAAAGTCCGACGAAGGCAATAAAACTGACCCATGTGGGTGAAACTGACCCATGTGGGTAAAACAGGGAAATTTACTGCAACCCGGGTGATCGATCACCCACGCATCTAAGGCGAAGCCACGCGATTGAAGTGATAATTGGCTTAGCAGAAAATGGGAAACAAAAGAATAAAAAGAGTAAGAAGTACAGCACTCATAAAAGCAGGAGAGTGTGTATAAAAAAAGAACCTTCCCACTAAGAGAGTGCTTGCTAAGAAGAAAGACCAGCAGTTAAGCAGCAGTGAATATAATTCTTCATTTGGACAGGGGAGCAGAATAGTAAATGTGGAGAAAATAAAAGAGTACACTGACGAGGTGGCCAAGCATGCTAAAAACTGTGATGATTCCATTATGCTATGTAGTGAGAGCAGGAATAAGTCTGGTGTCCGTCTTTACAGGGAAGTGTTCCACTTGTCAGCACACTGCTACACTGGAGACTTCTCCGAAAGTGAAAGGTCCCAAAGGGTACAACAGGTAATAAAATAATAATAATAAAAAATAGAAAAAATAGAAAAACAACAAAAAATATTGGTGTGGCCATCCAATGCCCCTGAACCATTATTTACAATTATTGTGAATAAAATAGTTTATTGACTTGTCACACCCATAAGTTATCCATAATAGTTACACACCTATGAACTGTTTTGGCCACACCTATGAACTGTTTTGGCCACACCCATGAACTGTTTTGGCCACCCATGAACTGTTTTGGCCACCCATGAACTGTTTTGGCCACAATTTCATGACAGTATGGCAAAAAATAAACAGAACAGCATATTTTGCTTCTAGTATACAATTATCAAACCAATTTTCACAGGTTTCTCAACAGCTGGTCCCAAAAGGTCTCTTGGAAGGAAATGTTATGTCTGGTGTGGTTTGCTGGGAAAATTAGTCAATGTGTCACTAGTAGAAGTCATACTAACTGCAAACAGATACTTATACGGAAGGCATGCAAACCACGTCTACCGAGTGTGCAGAAAGTTAGTTGAACCCGACCAACCCTACCATTTGCTACGGCCATGGGAGTGGCCTGCGAAATCAGGACAGTTGGGACCTACGGTACCAGGTTCAGTATTTGTGTCTCCAAATTTTCACAGATGACACACTTCATCAGATGCTGTCACAACAACTTTTTATTTAGAATGATGATAGTGCTCACTTCAGCTTGCACAGACCACAATACATTCATTGCATGACACAAACAATCACTTTTCTTAATTTGGTTTCCCTTTTCGTGAAGTTCGGTTGCAGAATGTGGGTGTGGCCTCAGTTTTTAACCACAGAATGAGTGTGATGCAAAGCAAGTGCTTGCAGAAAAGGCATACATTTTCCACACACTGCATGAATTGTTTTACTTACCACACTGAATATTACACCTCATTGTTGACCACAGTGCCAAACGTTTTTACCTAATCATTTCATTGGGTGTAGGGTCATGCGTCCTATTAATATGCTGAGTTGTTTCATTCTTTTATACTTCAGGGTTGAAATGGTAGAAAAGACCCATCAATAGGTAAATACCCAGTTTAAGTAGCAAGTATATATGCATAATTAAGAAGACCTCTTTCTTAGCAATGAGGCATATATTTGCAGCTTTCAAGTTAAGACTACCAGACTACAAAGTTTAAAGATTCACTTTCAGTAACATAACAACTACATAATAGTTTACACTGTCTTCAATATATGCTCGTGACCTAAAACTTTGACTAGTACTAATATTATATATATATATATATATATATGTATGTATGTATGTATTTCGTCCACACTAGTTATCTTCACAATGTTATTTAGGTACGTGACTCACGAAATAACTCACGTTATTTCACAGTGTTGTTTCACCGTGAGTTACCAGTCCTAGTACAAACTACAGCAGTGAAGATATATCTAGCATAGTAGAATGAACTACTAATGGCACGATATTTCACTCTCAGGCAAAATATTTCACCATATCACACTCTGACTCATGTAATGAAGCACCAGGAGGTGCGAACCCTCAGCGTATGTCCACCAGATAACCTCAATCAATTTAAAAACCCTCTCCGTTGCAGAGATCAGAAGTAGAAGCGAACGTGTTAAAAATTATTTCAAACCTTTAGCATTTACACACAGACAGTTGCTACTTACGACGATACAAAGAAAGAAGCAAACAACAGAGCGAAGGGAACGCCTCTAGGTTAAAACAGATCAGCTCCGCGGTATATAACTCGACTCTAGCCTCCTTACAGGCGTGAAGCGCAACAATTGCAACAGAGCAGTACAAGTTGGCGCAGGCCACTCTCTAGCTGCAATTTTTAGCTCACGTAATTATAACGTGCGGTAAAAGGGCGTTACCGGTAGCACAATAGCACAACGATCGTACGTACGGCTAAAATTGACTAGCTTTTTCTTGAAAACTAAGTCGAAACAAAAAATTCTAGCACATTAAAGGGACTTACTTTGCAAATTTCTCTGTCCCTACATCGTTTCAGAGCCCGGAAGGCCGTCGTCTTCGAGATCTGTTGTTGAATGACACACACAGTGACATACAGACAAGTGACTGCTGTAACCCTCTCGCGCATGCGCGCTGAGGGTTAATAAGTACTATATATATTGTGAGTGTGTCTGGTAAAAGGGATCTTCTGGCATAAACCCAAAAGATAGAGTTTTTAATGGTATTAGTTGCTGCAGTCCTCCTCCATTTAGTGCTAAAATACTGGAGGGCAAAACCTTTGATGCACAGAGAAACTGGCAGTTGAACTGGGCTGTATGTATTCAGCAAAGCAATTGATAATCAGAAATCGAGAAAACATAAATTGAATTGCCACTTCTGGAATAATTGACTTTTCAGTCTACTTAACATTGAACTCCACGTATACAATTGAACTTGCAGCGGCTTTTAGCAGCGACTTACGAAGATTTGCATAGAGTTCTTTTTAGCTTTTGTAGCATCTCACAGCCAGTCTTGTCGGAATTCTTGGCTACTCTACAGGATGTAGTGGTAAAATTTCAGCCAGAGGTAAGCTGTAGAGTGCATGCAATAGTCTCAAGGCTATGTCGTTTTTTTTTGTTTTTTTTGCTGCAAAGTTTAAACCCCGCCCTTTCCCTGTCTATTGTATTACGAGAACAAGAGAGGAATAAAAAGTAATTTGTCTTTTCATGACACGCTTGGGGTCTTCTAAGTTGCTTTGACAATTGAAATTTGGCACAGACGTTAAGTGTCACTAACACTAATTCTGCCAAAAACAAAAAATGGAGAAACAAAGCTGACTTCTAACACTGAAGCTACTGAAAATAAGGTCTAGTTTTTAAATTTCGCATACACGGTAAAGGGATTTCAGTGCCATAGTAACAACTCTCTGCAACTGCTTGAATTGAAGGAAAACAACAACAACAAAACAATACATGTTATTTAAAAGTTTTCTTTGTGATATTCTTTAGCTAAGTAGTGGTTGTAACACACAATGCTTTGACACAACTGGACATGCACCTACACAGACTTACCTTCGCAGTAGCCTAGTGGACAATGTATTTTCAGGTAAATACTGTTGCGCACGGCTTATAACCATGACAAAGAGCGCATTGACTTACCACCGCCACTAACTCGAATAGAAATGGAAGTCCCTTAAGTTTTCAAGTTTTAACTGCACCCACAAAAGAATTCAAAACGGTAAACAATTCAATTTCTAGGGTGATATGGGTACTGATCGCTAAACCAGAGGATTCTGTTTAGTGCAATTTGGGACGGGGTCGACCACATAGCTAACACAAAAACGCGAGGGTCAAAGTACAAAAATGCCTTACGTACGTCCATACATATATACAAATAAACTAGTGGTGTGCTTGAGCACAAATGGCGAGCGAGCCTTAAAACTACACTATTGTTTTTAAAATAAAGTCGAGTTGTTAAATTACGCATATACGGTAAAGGGGATTCAATGCCATAGTAACCGCTCCCCTCAACTGTTTGAATTGAAAAAGAAGCAACAAAATCAAGTCACGTTATTTAAAATTTTCTCTGTGATATTCTTAATAGTAGTTGTAACGCACAATACTTTCACACAACTGAACATACCTACGCAAGACTTACCTTCGTGGTTCGTCTAGTGGACAATGAATTGTCAAGTAAATGCTGTTGAGTAGGGCTTATAACTGTGACAAATAGCGCATTAACTTACCACCGCCACTAACTCGAATAGAAATGGAGCTCCCATAAGATTTTGATTTTTAACTGCACCCGCAAAACAATTCAAAGCCGTAAACAATTCAATTTCTAAGGTGATACGGGTAATGGTCGCAAAACCAGAGGATTCTGTTTAGTGAAGTTTGGGACGGGGTCGAACGCCGAGCGAACACAAAAATACGGAGGGTCAAGGTACTAAATGACATACATACGTCCAAACATATATATAAATAAATAAATAAATAAACAAACATCCCCGATTTTCGATTGTGTTACCCCTGTAAGTGTCTCGCTCGCTACGCTCGCTCGCCAACTAGTGGTGTGCTTGAGCACAAATGGCGAGCGAGCCTAAAGACTATACTATTTTTATTGACTTCTAACACACTGAAGCTACTGAAAATAAGGTCCAGTTTTTAAATTTAGCATACAGGGTAAAGGGATTTCAGTGCCATAGTAACCACTCCCTGCAACTGCTTGAATTGAAGGAAAAAATAACAACAACAAAACAATACACGTTTTCTTTGTGATATTCTTTAGCTAATAGTGTTGTAACACACACAATGCTTTGACACAACTGGACATGCACCTACACAGACTTACCTTGGCAGTAGTCTAGTGGACAATGTATTTTCAGGCCTAAAGACTTATATGAATGATTTGACTTCTAACACTGAAGCTACTAAAAATAAGGTCCAGTTTTTTTTTACTGATTTAGCATACAGGGTAAAGTGATTTCAGCGCCATAGTAACAACTCTCTGCAACTGCTTGGAAGGAAAACAACTACAACAAAACAATACACGTTATTTAAAAGTTTTCTTTGTGTTATTCTTTGGCTAGTAGTGGTTGTAAACACACAATGCTTTAACACAACTGAACATGCACCTACACAGACTTACCTTCGCAGTAGTCTAGTGGACAATGTATTTTCAAGTAAAATACTGTTGCGCAAGGCTAATAGCCATGACAAAGAGCGCATTGACTTACCACCGCCACTAAGGATTCTCAGAGCTTGTTAATTGAAAAATACTGGAGCTGTGAACGCTTTACCTAACTTACGTAATTAAAAGCGCGGGCGAAAAACAGAGGTCTCACGTACCCCATAAACAGATAAATAAACTAGTGATGTGCTTGAGCACAAATGGCGAGCGAGCCTAAAGACTATACTATTTTGATTTTGACTTCTGCACTGAAGCTACTGAAAATAAGGTCCAGTTTTTTTAATTTCGCATACACGGTAAAGGGATTTCAGTGCCATAGTAACAACTCTCTGCAACTGCTTGAATTGAAGGAAAAAAACAACAACAAAACAATACACGTTATTTAAACGTTTTCTTTGTGATATTCTTTAGCTAAGTAGTGGTTGTAACACACAATGCTGCTTTGACACAACTGGACATGCACCTACACAGACTTACCTTCGCAGTAGTCTAGTGGACAATGTATTTTCAAGTAAATACTGTTGCGCACGGCTTATAGCCATGACAAAGAGCGCATTGACTTACCACCGCCACTAAGGATTCTCAGAGCTCGTTAATTGAAAAATACTGGAACTGTGAACGCTTTACCTAACTTACGTAATTAGAAGCGCGGGCGAAAACAGAGGTCTCACGTACCCCATAAACAGATAAATAAATAAATAAATATAGCGAAATCTCGATTGAGTTACCCCTGATAGTGTCTCGCTCGCTTCGCTCGCTCGCCAATAAATAAACTGACATCCCCGATTTTCGATTGTGTTACCCCTGTAAGTGTCTCGCTCGCTACGCTCGCTCGCCAATAAATAAATAAACTAGTGGTGTGCTTGAGCACAAATGGCGAGCGAGCCTAAAGACTATACTATTTTTATTGACTTCTAACACTGAAGCTACTGAAAATAAGGTCCAGTTTTTAAATTTAGCATACAGGGTAAAGGGGATTTCAGTGCCATAGTAACAACTCTCTGCAACTGCTTGAATTGAAGGAAAAAAAAACAACAACAAAACAATACACGTTATTTAAAAGTTTTCTTTGTGATATTCTTTAGCTAAGTAGTGGTTGTAACACACAATGCTTTGACACAGCTGGACATGCACCTACACAGACTTACCTTCGCAGTAGTCTAGTGGACAATGTATTTTCAGGTAAATACTGTGCGCACGGCTTATAACCTTGACAAAGAGCGCATTGACTTACCTCCGCCACTAACTCGAATAGAAATGGAAGTCCCTTAAGTTGTCAAGTTTGAACTGCACCCGCAAAAGAATTCAAAACGGTAAACAATTCAATTTCTAGGGTGATACGGGTACTAATCGATAAACCAGAGGATTCTGTTTAGTGCAATTTGGGACGGGGTTGACCACCTAACTAACACAAAAACGCGAGGGTCAAAGTACAAAATGACATACGTACGTCCAAACATATATACAAATAAATAAATAAATAAATAAATAAACATCCCCGATTTTCGATTGTGTTACCCCTGTAAGTGTCTCGCTCGCTACGCTCGCTCGCCAATAAATATATATAGCGAAATCTCGATTGAGTTACCCCTGATAGTGTCTCGCTCGCTTCGCTCGCTCGCCAATAAACAAACATCCCCGATTTTCAATTGTGTTACCCCTGTAAGTGTCTCGCTCACTACGCTCGCTCGCCAATAATAATAATGTTTTAGGACTTACTTGTTCGTGGTTTGACACAAACACCATGTTTTGATTGCAAAATATCAGCTAATTCATTGTAGTTTATACAGCGAAGAGATAAAACTAGAGAAGAAGCCAATTGAATTGATGACAGACCTTTATTCTTTCGATGCCAGAAATTTAACAGATCTGTTTTACAATAACCAATGTTGCCTGCATGTTCAGTTGCAATTCTTTTCATTTCAGAGTAAGGAATCTTGAGAAAAATACCAAAAGTGAACCAATTGTTTGTTAGTTTTTTCAGATCTATAACAAACTCCACCATCGATTTGTCTGCACAAAAATTCAATGTAGCAAGGCATGTAATAAAGTACCAAAAAGAAAATTAAATACCTTCTTCAGTCGCCATGACTAGAGAAAGTACTTAGCCTTGACCAGAAATCCTCACGGGCTGTATCCCTTGCTTCTCCTTTTTTTCACATCCGAGCCGCCACAACCGAGCCGAAAATAGGCACCTAACAGTGTTTACTGCCGCTTTTTATTGGCCCGCCACGCCGCTGAATCAGGAAATAATATGACCACGCAATCGGATCTAAGCCCCCCCCCCCCCCCCCCCCCCCGTGAGTAATGAAAGCAGCAAAGTAGTGGAGGATAGGCCACATCACACAGCGGCGCCTGTGTGCATACTAACTTATGCAAATCAGGAGTGCAGTAGCTGTATTACATAACAGGCGTTTTTATATGTGAGTGGATTATAGTTAGCTACTATAGGTGAGCACTCTTTCCAACTGTTCAGGGACCCAGTGTTCACTTTTTATAGAAAAGATACAATAGATGCAACAGGTGAATCACTTAGCTGTTAGGTCCTGCTTACTGTTTTCCCATTCAGGTAATGAAGGTATTTACCAAATCTGCTTAGCTCATGACTTATTCATGAATATACACGCAAGTTAATAGTCATTGTCGTAAGTTGTTGTTACTGACACACAAGTGTATTAAATTATAATGAACGATGGCCAACAACAGTAGTCTATGCATATTGGCCGAGTCCCCCATTAACTTTCCTTTGTCTACATGTATATTTTTTGTATCATACTCCACTTAGTGGAGTTTCGTGTATTCGTGAGTTAACTTGCTGTCAGTAAAGCTTCTAGCTAGGGTTTAGTTGTATAAAATAGTAATTAAGCCTTGGTGAATGGTTGACTGACTAATATAATAATAATAATAATAATAATAATAATAATAATACAATTATAATTGTTATCATAATAACAATAATAATAATGCTGTAGCCCCAATCTATCAAGGCAATCAAGTATAATTGTTTCAACACCCTTGAGTTCATACATATACAAAAATCAACAATAGAAATGCATGTTAACTTATACACAAAAAACAACACAGAAATACTTGTATAATTAACCTCCACAGGTTAATATAGTATTCAATGTATAATTAAGCAATGTGTAATCCCAATTGTAAATATAAGCCGGTAAATGGCCCCAAATGGTAAGATGATCTTTTGTGCAGAGAAACCTCTCTATAAGAGGTAGAATTAGTTGAAAAATTATCACACACAAGAACACACAGAATTCTAAACATAACAACAATTATTTCATAATACAAATGAAACATTTTATGGCATGAACAAATTATTATAATGAGATTTATAGGTTACAGTGGCTGACCATCACAGATATTGACACACCCACACATAGGTTATAACCCCATCCGCCTATCTGGAAATGGTCACCTCCTAGACACCTCTGGAATGAGTAAAACTGGTCATATACATACAACATCAGTGGCTGAGGGTGAAAGAGGCTGAAGAGGCTCGAGCCCCACACATATGATCAAAACCATTATGATGAATACCATTGTTTAACATCCTGCTTGCTCAGCTTGTTTTAATGGCAGTACAGTACTTGCACACACTGTACAGTTAAAGCTTGTCCTGCAGGGTATATGCCAAGTTGACTGATAATTAATGCAGGACTAGCACATATTCAGATTTGCACATAATTTTTTTTAATAATTTGGATAGTATTATATGGTTGTGTAGCTAGTGCTCAATAATATCTTAATTGCACATAGAGGTTGCATTTATAATTCAATGCTATAATCTCTGTACGCAAATGGCCTCATTCACCACAATCTGAACTCATTCCAGAGGTCCTGGTATAAAAGAAAAACACCCAGGCATGCCCTTTGACCTCTACCTCCTTGTATTCAAATTAAAAAAGTAGCCTCTCAAAGAGAACCCTCCATTATAGCTCACTATATTCTTTCAAGTTGATCCACACCACATTTGCCCTAACTAAAAGGCAGCTATATGTAATCATTTTTGCGAGTAATATCATAGATTACTCAATTAAGTCCATATCAATGCCGTGTGTATGTACGAAAGTATTTCTTGATTGAAGATGAGCCCTCAGATAGTATCTGATAACATGTTGTATATCATTTTGAAGTTGAATTTAGCTGTGTCAATGGCAAGCAGTAAATTTTCTTTCTCTATTTAGAGCTCGCCATTTGTTTTTTTTCTTGTTTGATTGTTTATTGTTTTGTCTTCTGTTAAGATGCTCACGACTTATATGTGACACAGTTTCCCAGATTTTTATAGGCTAAGTTGCTATACTGCATACTTAAAAAAATTATTTATTATTATTTTATTTTATTTATTAATTATTAATTAATTAGCTAATTCACTTATAGTATTTTTTTCATTAATTTATTTTTAAAACTTCTGAAGCTTTCATTTATCATTTTTTTACACATCAAATTTAACCCATCAGTATTTTCACTTATCAACTTTCACAGTATTAAGAGGCTTCAACAACTTTATAAAATAACGAAGGAGTTCCACGAGTTGAATTAGTTACTCATTCTCTTCTCCAGTCAGTGAAGTATAAAAACGTAATTACCTAGAGTACTTTATATATGTTGCAAAGGCTGAATAAAAATCATTATACTATTCTTAGTCTAAAGTAGCTAGCCAACCATGCTATTGTTGTCTGTATGCTGTTCAGAAGGACAAATAAAAACTAATTGAACTGTTTATTAAAACTAGACTTCCTATGATAATTGTAGTTGGGTATAGTATTAAAATTGAAAACCATTATGGAATAATGCTAAGAGAGTCCGTCTACCGATTGATCTTGTTTATCATTTTTTTCACAATCATTAATCGTTTTTGACACAATCAGCCACTTCATAAAAAAATTCTTGAGCTACTAATTATTGGTTATTTTCGGTTAGAATAATTTTTAAATTTTTTAATAAAATTAAAAATATTTAATGTATTTGACTAATTCGGTACTTTTCCCAGCACGGACTTGTTTGAGCCAATGGACAAGTGGAATTTGATAGCATTATAAAATGCGACGGACCTATTTCTACTTTTGAGGAAAAAATGTACATCATTAGCTATTTCCTATACATTTGGTTCTCACCACCTTTGCGCCAGTGCCGCGCAAAGTTGTCACGGCACCTTTTATAGCAATGTTAGATTGCTTTCGCTTTAATTTAACTAGCCAAACCCTTTTACCTAATACGACAGAGAGTTCTCGCTGGGCCAGATCCTTTTCTTTATAAAGTCAAAGGTCTCCTGACTAGCGAATATGTAAACATTTTTACTGGTGAGATCAGCCTTTGCCTCCTTCGCTAGTTATCCTACTGTAACCGTAAAGTTTCGGGTGAGTTAAGTTTTTATTTTTTTATTTTTGGTGTGTGTGTGTGTGGGGGGGGGGGGTGTGGGGGGAATAAAGTACCCACTGAACAGGTGTAAGGCGCCCAGGACAGGAATGATTAATCAAACGGCAATCTAATGCACTACTCACTTCTAACTAGCTATCTAAGAACTAAGCTATGCACCAGATAGCACTTCACATGTCACTAATAAAGCTCAGTCTATATAGACACGATGTAACTGACTAGCTATTATAACGAATAGAACACTAACTGAATTAATAGTAAGACAGAGATCTCTAGGGAGCAGAGATCGGACAGCTGAGAGAGAGAGACAGCTTTACTATCACAACTGTAATAATACTAATAACATCAAGAACTGCATTATAGTATATAAAGAGAGTGACTAGAAATAAAGTAAACGGTGGGTTTGTATGAGAATGGAACGAATGGGATTGAACAAGATGGCGAATGTTTAAGTCTATAATTGAATAATGCTTGGTAGTGTGTTGAGATTCCTCGTCTAAACCCTGCAGCAAGTCTGAGATTGTCACACATTGAGCTTCACCTAATGCCAATGGAAACAGTTGTCCTAATTGGTCAAGTAGGTATACAAACAGAGAAGAGCTAACAATTAGGACAACTGTTTCTATTGGCACTAGGTGAAGCTCAATGTGTGACAATCTCAGACTTGCTGCAGGGTTTACACAGAGTGCATGGCTTATTCACCTTCTATTTGCTAAATTTGAGCCTTGTCCTATAAAACAATTTTGAGCAGACAAACACTCAATGGTAAGCGTCCCAGTAGTCATACTTTAACTCAAAGTGTAAAACCTATAGGAAATGCATTACTTCACTAGTTCTTGGCACTGTATTACTACAAAATGTAGAGTTCAATGGTAAACATACCAAACAAGGATAGGCCACTACTATAAATGGTTCTCTTTATGTGACAGGTGTGAGTGTGTTATTTTTAGGGTAGTAGCTAAATAGAGAAGGATTATTGTTTGATCAAGTTCACAATATTAATTTTTTCTTGGAATGAACATGATCTTTAGAAAACTAAAAGCAGCACAGTTATTTCTAAAATTTGATAACCAATGAATATTGATGACCTTAATTAAACAGTTTTGTTATTGATAATTCATGAGAATATAATATGACAAATAATGTCATGCTAAACTGATACGCAAATGGCACATAATGGCAAGCGGACAATGTGTGAACAAGTAATTAACTTTGTAAGAAGTTTTTTTAATTCAGCAAGTGGAATCCCATATTGAAATCTCATACAAACCCACAAATTTTCTTGTGCTATTATTCTGAATTTATGGCAATCAATGTTTTCCTCTTCATACAAATATATTAGCTGTTATCACTAGACACACTTTAATTTTCAGACATAAGTTTAGCAAAAGAGATGAATCTCGTGACATTGAGCAATGTCAACCAGGTCTAATTTAACTAACTAGTACTAGCCTGTAATTAGTCTTCATTCCCAATGGTTCCTATTATAGCGGAAAAAGATTGTTTACGAAAGTAACCCTATATATACCTAGAAAATTCAACCTAAATAGGAGATCAAAAAGAATGAGTTCCATCTGTTCGAGGGACGTAACTCCACCCAAGCGCAGTTGATCGCAGAGCGCAGTCGAAGGACCACCCAGCTAAGCTAGCTAACCAGAATTAAAGATGTGCGCTCGCACCAGTGCGGAGCCAGGGAGACAGGGAGACGGATACCTTGCATTTACAACACAATATATGTGTATGAGATGATACAGGTTAGAGTGGTTTGACATGAATATTGTTATAATCATTATGAACATATGGTAAAGTATGATAAAGTTAGTTAGTAAGTTCATTAGTTCTCCTCTTGTTCGGAGACATCTTCCAGTCCCGAACACCATCACAGAAAATGAATCAAAACTTTTGGTTTTACCATACATCAAAGGTATTAGTGAGAAATTTGAGCGAATTTGCTGCCCCCTGAACATCAAAATATATTTTTAGACTGCAACAACTCTAAGAAAATTACTTGTACATATTAAACAAGCAACACCAATGGAGAAAAAGAAAGGAGTTGTTTACATCATGGAGTTGAGCTCGAGGTTATCCTCTATCAGTTAACTGATAACTGATAGAGGATAACCTCAAGCTCAACTCCACCTAGACTCCGTTCCTATAAGAACTTTAGCGTCAATGCTGACTCATAGCTAAGTGCTTTTTCTTGTTGACAATTTTGTTTATTGTATTTCATTTTAAACGGATCATATACACCTCCAACTGAAGAAGGCTTACGAGCCGAAACATATTATGAATTTATAAATCTAATTTTAATCCTACTAAGTTAAAAGTATTAAATTACCAGAAATATTTAAAGTAGCAATGAAAGTCTATGACATTAATAACAAATGTATTATTTTGATAACTCAAACAAATATATCAGTACAGACTTGTGTTTACTTGCATCAATATGCAGTCAGCATGAATTATCATGGTGACACTGAGTTATGGAATTTTATAACAATGCACTTGTGTCTCAGTAATGACAACGACTGATTAATGAGCTGAGCTGATTTGGCAATAACTGAATGGGTATAGCATCATCACATTCAGTAGTAGAAGGTGATTTAACGATGCTAACTATTACGGCTTAAAGCATGTGAAACCGGTAAGGGACGGACGGTAAAGGCAGTAGCTTCACAACTATGTCCCAATCATGAATGGGAGGAGAGTGAGCAGGAGAAGTAGGAGAGATAGACAAAGGAGATGGAGTGCATGGCTGATAATACTTTTAGTGTAGTTAAAAATAATGAGACATTGTTTTAGCTTCACTAAAATTATTATCATTCACATATTGATGATGGCCTTGGAAAATAGTTGAAATTTGGTGTAGTATGATTAGTCGAAATCAAAATATAAAACTTGGGTCTAAATAGGTACTAGCTATAATATGTATATATAATTATATATTTCACCATTTTACTACTTTTGAGCTGAGAAAAGTCTATGGATTAATAAACATTTCAAATTGTACTGGAAATTATTAAATAGTACTGATGAATTTTTTATGACAAGACTAAATATTCTTAAAACTCTCCTGATATAATTATATTTAAATTGTATAAGTATGACTATTTTTGCTTGCGTAGTAGGTGTGATATGATCATTAAACTTTAGGACTCCATATTGTGATGTGTATGTGTGTTCTATAGAAATGGGAATTGCAATATGTCAGACTTGTGGAAAAGAATTTACTTGTCAGGCTATGACAATTCCTTTAACCCCGAATACAAGTTACAATTGTGAAGAGTAAGTTATTGTACATAGTTGGTACTGTTATTCTGCACTTTATTTAGATAATTATTTGTAATTGTTTAAGCTAGCAACTCTTATTTACTGTATCTCAATCTCACTGCTACAGATGTGCCAAAAAGATTCGTGAATCGAAATATCCTGCTCCATGTAAGTTTTCAAGAATATTTGCCTTATTGAGAATTATTATATGCTTACAATTAGGTCATGCATGAAATAATTATAAACTAATACATGAATATCATATTATTATAGCTATAGTTGAAGTTTTTAATATTAGTACCTAATAATGATAATGAACATTGTTGGCAAGCGAGCGAGACACTATTCAGTGGTGTCAAATTGAGAATCGGGGATATTTGTTTATTTAGTGTGTGGATGTATGTAAGTCATTTGTACTTCGCCCCCCTTGCATATTTTTGTGTTAGCTCGGTGTTCAACCCTGTCCCAAACTGTACTAAACACAATCCTCTATCGATTATTACCCGTATCATCCTAGAAATTAAATTGTTTATACTACATTACCGTACTTGGCTAAATAATATCACAAAGAAAACGTTTACATGACATGAATTTTTTTTTTAGTTGCTTCCCCCCCCCCCAATTTAAACAGTTGTGGGGAATGGTTACTATGGCATTGAAATGCCTTTACCTTATATGCATAATTTAAAAACTCAACTTTTTTATAGTAGCTTAAGCGTTAAATTAAAATCAATCATTTAACAATAATGTGTGCAGTTTTAGGCTTGCTCGCCATTTGTGCTCAAGCTATCACTAGTTAAGTACTACTTTTATAAAATGATTATAATATAATCAATATCTAAGCAATGTTTTCTTTTTGAAATTTCACTTAAAAATCGATTAGCTAATTTAAAGCACTTATATTTTCTTGAGCCAAAGAAAGTAATATACTATATTTTTGAGCTAACTATTGTGTTCTTGCTAATTGATATCCAAATAGGTTCAACATTTTATAGTTTTGACCTTAATATACTTGGGCCCCTCCCTGTCTCTAATACTGGATACCCCTATTGCTTCTATGTAATTAATATTAATATTCCAATCAAAAGCGAATGTCAGCAGTAGTTTTTGACATCTAAAGTTGCTATGCTCATTGAAATTTTAGTGATATACTCATAGTTATAGTAAGGCCTCATTAGGCACTGATACAGAGCTTTAGGATAAAGATTGTCTGATTGGCTTCCACTTTTTTCCTTTTGATCTTCATTTATAATTTAAAATAAAGTGCATTCCTTTAAAAAAATTTATATTATTAAAAAATTTAGGGGGAAAAAGGTACAACAAAAGTTCTTGGCAATATTTGCTATTTTTTTAATAGTAGCACAGTAAGATAATTTGGTGAGTGAAGTGAATGAGACACTATCAGGAGCAACACATATTTAAAAAATGGGTGATATTTGTTTATTTATATGTGTGTCAACATGTATGTCATTATTTACTTGGATCCTCGAGTTGTTGGTGATTGATTATATCCCATACTCCACTAAACAGAATTCTGTGGTGTATCGATCCTTACCCGTACATATCATCTAAGGAAATTTAACTTGGTTATCCCTTTGAATTATGTTGTCGTGTATATGTGTGAACATGTTGTGTGTTACAACTTACAGCTACTACTTAGCTAAAGAATAGCACAAAAAAATTTAAGCAAATAACTAACAATTAGCTGCCTTTACATTGTTTGTTTTTTTTTGGCTTTCCCCCAGTTTCTTCTGCTATTACAACAGTAAGCAAGTCTTATTTTAGAGTTAGGGTCGATAGTGTGTGATAGTTCCTTAGAAATCCACTTGTTTATTTTTCAAGTTATAAAATTGCTGCAAGTAGTTACATTTTAACCCTTTACCATAAGCATTTAAAAAAAACTTGGCCGTTTTTTAGTTGCAGAATGGTTTTTGTCTGGAGTTACTGGTCATTTTCAGTATAAATAACTCTTAACAAAAGGGTTTAGCAAAAATTATGCTGCTGTAAATTGTGCAATGTAAGTTTGAAACATTTTAAGTCATGTAACAATGTGTAACGACCAAATTTCCAAAACATGTTTTTGCTAATCTGTTATTGGTTTTTATAGAACCTACTATTCAAATATTAAAGAGGGCTTGCCTTAAATCCCCCCCCCCCACCCCCCACCTTCCCCTTCCCCTCCTTATTTAAATCCATGATAGTAGTCAGAATGGCGTATTTTTGATAAATAGGTCTACATAATCTACCATTACTCAGGAAAATTAAAGTAGGAAAATTATTTCATATTTTGTTAGCAAAATTCTATGGTTAATGGCTCATACGTGTACTTGTACTAGGAACAAATAGGCTCAATGATGTTTCTTAAACAAGGTGAATAGGAGCTAGAACATTAATCATAGGAAAACTGATTAAATGTAGCCTTTTGTTACTTTGCATACAGATATAACTATGGCAAAAGTCAGATTAAAAGTTTAAATTTAAATGTATTTACTTTGTTGTTTGAATTATATGTGCACAATAGCTCACTCGCCATTTGTGCTAAAGCACATCATTGGTATATAATATCTCGTACTTATGTTAATTTCAATAACATTTTATATTTGTTTTATACAGCTGTTGTTACTGTGACCTACGAAAATGAAAAAGGGAAATGGTCTGTTACTGCACCACAAAATAATGATCAAATGACAGCATTTCTGCAAAATGTGAAGACAAGAGCTATTGGTCAACAGACCTGATGCTTTTTGCAATTATTTCTAAATTCACATTTCTCAAATTTTTAGTTTCATGATAAACTAATTTGCTTTTGATAGCACTATTTTGAACCACAATTGTGTATACCTGATTGGAAGTATAGTGTTGTTTATTTCAATATAGATGATTTAATTCAGGGGGTAGGATAAGGAGAAGCAGGGGGGCAATTTCACATTTTGTCTCGTAGCCTTTGGGTTAGTTGATTTTTTGAAGGCAAGATGGTTTTTGCAAAAGACTATATACTATGGTAGAGAATTACAGCTTTTGTAGGGAAGAAATGGTAAAGCAGATACTAACTTTTAGTGAGAACTTGTAGAGAAACTTGCAGTGAGTCTTCTCTCACAATAGCTGTGAGCCCACTTGTCAGATGTCAGGAGGACCAGCCGAAGAACAATTCTGCACAATTAGTCAGTCATTCATTCTTTTTGCAAAATCACTGAAAAAGTAATTAATAAAGGCCCAACCAGCATTATCACTAGGCATATTAGCTATGTGTGCAAATGTCTATTATTAAAGGGTAACTGTGGTGGAAAAAAAAAATTTCTGCAAAAGTTCTCTCATATCATGTATAAACATGGCCATGGTGGTTGCTCAACAATGGCACCATCATGTTTACAGCTATTTTTCTTCCTTAAAATTTACTTCCTGTTGTGGGCAGGGCCTTGCAATGACGCGGAAGGCGTTTCTTGTCCAGGCTTCTTAGGCTTGAACTAATGAATTCTGACAGTATAAAGCATGACCCTGGCAGCCACAGCAGTAATGGAGTAATTCCAGCAGCCATAGCTGCTCAGAAACCTTGAGTTGGAGTATAAATCACCTTTTGTTTTAATCTGGAAGAACTTGTGATCATGAAGTTTAGCTGTGTATGAACTAGTACAGACAAAAGCAGCATATTTGCAGGAGATTGCTAGAGGGGGAGGGGGGGGGAGAGAGAGAGGAAAGCTACCATAAAATAATTTCTGACTAGGCTCTAACTGATAGTCCTTTTTGAGGTGTTCATTTGACAATTGTGTGATAGTGCTCAGTAAATAGAATGTAGATATACTTGCTGTGCAAGATTTCTCAGACATCAGATACAGCACCAGCATCAGCAGTTGTATGTATAATTTTCATCCTGGGTGTCAAGGCGTCTATTTGGAACCTTGGGTGTTCAAACACATAGTTCCAACCTAGTTGGTAGGGACATTTTCTCCATTTTCTTACTTGATGAGACAGGCTTGAATTAAATTTATATAGATTGCTGTTGATTAAAATGCACGTAATGCATGTTTTGAATAACTCAACTAGAGCTGACCTATATCTTTGTTTAGTACTGGCAGCATAATCAACTACAACAGTGAAAAACAGCAATTAGTTCTAAAGATGGTGAGAAGTATATGGTGGTCAATATTTACACAAGAAGGGAAGATACATTGATGTCTAGACAGCCTCTGCACAGGAGACACACTCTGTGGCAGTTATAGTCTAGTGAGGGATTATATTGTGACAGCTTACCAATTCTAGGTGAAGCACCTTTATCAGAATCACTAGCTATCTCCTGCAAATATGCTGCTTTTGTCCATGTACTGGTTCATATACAGTTAAATGGATAAACTTCATGATCACAAGTTCTTCCCCCAAAAAGGTAGTTTATACTCAAGGTTTCGTAATGTTATAGCTGCTGGAATTACTCCATTACTGCTGTGGCTGCCAGGATCACTCTTTGTACTGTCAGAATTCATTAGTTCAAGCCTAAAAAGCCTGTCAATGTACAAAATATGTTGTAATCTTTGTAATGTAACTAAATTAAACAATGCACAACAAATAATTTAAATAGCTAATGTGAATACAAAATAAGGAGAATGGAATGAAGTGTCTAGTGAATGAAGCTAAAGTGTCTAGGATGAGAGAAAATGTTTTTACTCTGATCTAATATTCGCTACAACTACAATAAACTAAATTCATAATATTGTTATTTGCTATACTTCTATGTTATATGCATTTTTCAAACTTTCTTTAATTTCTGGCCAAGTTATGGTAGACCAAGCTGTTGGTACTTCATTCGCTTTTGCCTTATATTCTTTGGCTAATTCGTTCTTGTAACGATCAACAAACCACATCCAATAGGTGCAGCTTTTGGGAGATTTACTCGGAGGAATTGACCAATTAGCATAAACTTTTTTGTAATCGTTGTAGGGATGAAAATCACCATCTGGCTTACGAAACTGTCGCACTTTATCGTCAATTAAAACTGGGCATATATCAATTGTCATTTCTTGAGTAGCTAAATCTCTCCATCCAGCTAAACAGCTTATTCGATGAACTTCTGTTCGATGATCACAATCATGTTTGTCCGGTAAGTCACATTGCTCTTTACAAAATGGACATTGCTCAGTACATCCAATCAAGACTTTAAGGAGATCATGTGGTTTATCTTTCCAGTTGACCATTTCATCCTCACAGTTGACATTATCAAATATCAATTTAGACCGTACTTTTAAATCTATAAGTGCTTCACGTACTCTTTGTTTGAAATTTTCTAGATTAAGTTCTTTTAATGCATCATGACCAGTCAAGATGTCATCAATCTGAATATCTAGTGCTAATTCTTTTCTAAGTGTACTATCACTGCAAATTGTAACCAACCATTCCTTTACATCTGTTTTGTTATTATACGATATAACAGTTTCTATAATGTCCACAAGTTTTGACACTTCTTCTTTTGCTACATGTTGAAGCCTAGTATTTGACGAATCTGGAACAAGCTCATTGCAGTACTGTACGGTATAAAACTTAATTTTGTCTTCCAAGAATTGTTTAATATCTTTAATATATAGCAAATAGCTCTCAAAATCATTTGCTTCCCATAAATCTTTGAGAATTTTTACTTTAAGAGCCATTTTGTTAGCAAAATGGTAATTTTCTGAAGCAGTCATTTTGTCAACCATTTTAGCTCCTAAAAACTTTCCAACTTGGGCTCTTATTGGTTCTTCCAAGTAAGCACACAGAGTGTCAGCAATAGCTTCTTCAGACTCTATCTGCTTGTACTGATTTTTAAACTTCGTAAAAAGTGGTGTTTTCTCATTTTTCTCCAAGTATTTTTTTGGATCATTTCTTTCTTGAAAAAGTTGAGCCATAACTTCAAATATTGGAACTGAATAGCTGCATACAGCAATGTATACATCAAGATGGTAATCAGCTGTGAAAGTTATTGTGCAATCTTTGTGTTTTGAAAGTGACCTAATAGTATCTCTCACTAAACCTAGAAGTTCAGATACAAAAGTGTTGTTAAATGCAGTATTTTTACTTTGAGTAGTCTCTAAGTATTCTTTAGCTTTATCAAATACTTTTTTGTTTATTTCAATGGCTTCTATTTCATACTGGTCACTTGTTCCCCAGAAATAACGTGATACATCATGAGCAAATTTTTTTACTGAATTCTTAGGATGAAAATGTCGATTCTTTTCTAAAGTTAAGGTCATGTCTGAATCTCTCATATCAAATTTTTTTTCTTTTAATTTGGCTATCAGATGACCATGATATCCTTTATGGCTTTCCACAAATGAGTATAAAGCTTGTTCAACTTCATGTGTTACCGAGAGATTGCTAGATTTGACTGTAGGAAGCTGATTTATTAGTTCATCCCAAATTTTTTCAAACTTGGATCGTAGCTCTTCTTCAGTCTGCTGTGCCCTCTTCAAAATTTTTTTAACTTGAACCATTTCTAACTCCCTTTCAAAAATAATTTTTAAGCTTTTCTCATTCAACCCATTTTCTCTAATTATTGATTTAATATTAATGACTTGATTGGCTGTAAAAGTACGATCTTCTTCTAGTTGAGAGAGTTGCTCAGGATTAAACAAATTTCTAGCCAGCAGTGGCTTAAGTTGTTCTGATGTCAGTGCTTTCCTTTCTAAACTTTTCTGAAGATTTTGTTGTTCCATTTTTACGGCTTCAATATGCTCTTGTACTTTTTTTTTAATAAAATCAACACTTTTTTGTCTGTCTGTTTCAAATCCATAAATTGCTTGTCTGTTTTTTAAAAGATTGTTGCAGTGATCTTCAGCATGGGATTGCAAGTCTCTTGAGAGTGATTCTAATCGAATTTCAAATTTAGCTTTCCACTGAATTAATATTTCACTTTGTTTACCATTGAAAAATTCCTCCATTTCTTTACGTAGTGGTTCATATTGTGTACTTGAAACATACTCCCTTAATTCTCTCAACTTTTGCTCCACTTTAGTAGTTAGAGATTCATACGGTTCTGTAAGTATTTCATTTTCTGCTTTTTGCTCCCATCCAAGCATAGCGGATTTAAATCTCCAGCCCCATGTATAATATGCAATCTCTAATGCATTGTATGCTTTTATTTCAAGAGTATTCTTGAAACTAAAAACAAACTTTTCTTTTAATAAGGTTTCCCATAAATCTCCAATTTTTACATAAAATGAAGACAAACTTAGATCACCAAGTTTTCCGATTTCTGAACTGGCTGGTTGCAAGCTAGCTCGTTTGCAAACATTTTGTATGAGTTGCATTTTCAGGGACTGTGCTGTATGGCTATAGCCTTCATTAACAGGTGCCATTGGAGGGTCTCCTTTCCATAATCCAGGAAAATAATGAACATCAGTTTGATCATCAAATTTTATCACATCATTGAATGTTTCGTATTGACTATCAAAATGCTCTTCCCTTGCTGCATCTGTGGTAAATCTGTTAAGTTTTTGAGTAAACTTTGCACGTGAAACTTCTCCTTTTATGTTAACTCCAGCATTCTGATGAACAAATTGGCAACTAGGATAGTATTTTACACGAGACATCCGCAAGAATGCATGAACTGAAGTTTGTAGTATGTCATCAATATCTCCTGGAACTTCACCATATATGTTGATCAATGTCATATTTGCTAGGCCAATAACAAAAGTGGCTAGCTCATTGTCATGATTCTGTGTTTTTGTTGGATCTAATTCTGGTGCACGCAAGCCTTCAGTGTCAACAATAATCACATAACTGCACTTGGTTTTGGTTCGGAGGTCTTCATCAAGTGGTAAGAGCTGCATGTATGCTCCTCTAGTGCATCTTCCAGCACTGACATTAAACTGGAGGCCAAATGTAGCATTCAACATTGTGGATTTGCCAGTACTTTGAAGTCCAAGAACTGACAAGACAAACACATTGGGATCATCAAGCAAAGTCACAGCTTCTTTAATAACAGCAGTAACCCACTGCAGAGGTACATGAGCAGCATCACCGTCCATTATTTCAAAGGGATAACCTTCAATCAACAGTCCGGCAGCAATTTTTGGTAGAGAATGTATATAGTCATCTACCAAAGCTGTACTTTTTGCTTTTATTTTGCCATATAATGCAGCTTCATAGACTTGTCCGAGTTCACGAAATAAGTGCTCCAAACCTAAAGAAGAATTGATAATTTCTTCTTGTAGTTCTTCCAATTCATTTTTCAATTTAGCTATTTCAGTTTTTACTTCTGGTCTTTGAGAGTAACTTTCAGTCTGTAACTTGGATAATTCCTTTCTTATGCTTTGATACTTATACTGTGTTTGGGAAATATTCTCTCTTGATAAGGAATTTAATTCCATTTTTAAGTATTGCAAGAAATGGTTTCGTACACCCTTTGAATCGTTAGTTCCCAGTTCAATTAAAGATGTAATAAATAACCTCATCAGCGGAGTTAGAGTGTGAACATGTTCTAGCTGGCTATTCCTTATTTTATCTTGTTCACGTTCAATTTTTGCAGAGTATTCATAAATGGTTTCATTCCCTTTCTTAATGTGTCGATGCAATTCTTTTTCATAATAAGCCCAAGCCTTCCATAAATGCTCTCCTTGCAATGGAAGCGTAATATCCTTCACACATGCTTTCTGTTCTTCATTAGAAATCATGTGCACTATTTGATTGGCATGCACAGAACCTTGTTGATGTGCCTTACTATCTTCATCCAATTCAATAGAGCTGCCTCTAGCTTGATGGCAGAGGTCCTCAATGCATTGTGAGGAATTTAATTCACTCAATTTTTCTTTTACTCTTGAACGAATGGCTTCTTTTATTTCACTTGCTGTTTTAGAAAAGTGTTTCTTCATAAGACTATAGATTTCAACTTTTGGAAACGCTTTTTTTAATCCTTTAAGAGGCTTCTCATTACAATTTAAAGCAAGTATACCTCCAGGTACTGATTGAAAATAATTCAGACACGTTATCATTTTGTCATCTGAATGCAGATCCTCTTCTGTAACTAGAGCTATACACATGGATGATATGTTACTAAGGAAAGAACATTGCTCCTCATATTCTCGGGCATCTCCATGGAGATTCAGAAAAGTCATTGCATTTGGAAAAGAGTCTGCTGGTTTACCAGAAGGAAGATACCAGCACATGTCTATCAGACCTCTCCCCAATATAGTCTTGTATTTCCTCCTGGACAATCTCTATGGAAGAAGTAATCATGATGATCATCACTGATCACATCATTTAATATTTTAGACTTGGACAAACTGGTCCTGCAGTGCTTTCCAATGCGAATAAATGTTATGACTGGCATAGGATGTTTTATTATTGGACTAACATGGGATACTGTTTGATTGCCGTCTTCAATGCTTTTCCACTCTTTGATAATAGAGGACATAGCCCAGAGTGGCATGCAAAGTTGTTTTTTGAAAGGATTATATAAGGCAAGAGGAATTGCCAGTTGGCACTTGGCCAATCTAGACAGCAAATCTTGGGTTAGAAAGTCATCAGAGCATAGTAATATTGCTAACATACAATCAAGAGGATGAATTCCATTTTCTACCTCTCCACTTGTATTTAAAGGAGATTGCTCATCAGACTCTTCATTCTCATTTTCATATTGAGGTGATTGAACAATAGGCAGTAAGTTGGATCTGCAGTGACAGTCATAAGACATCAGCTTATGAATGATTAAGAAGGGTAACTGATTTGGATTAGTCACGGAAATTTCTCGTAAAGATAATTCCAAGGGCTTCTGCTTAAAACACAGTGCATCATTTAATTTCACTTTTTGAGGATAATATTCACATAATTCTAATTGTTCAAATAGTACATGAGCTTCTTGATTTTCCTGCAAAGCAGAAAAGTCATCTTCATGATAAGCCAAGAGACGAAGCTGACTGACCATGTAATTTTGTTCATTACTTTTATCTGTTGGAATCAAAGCTAGCTGCTTTTCACGTCCTTGGCATGGGGGATATATCAAATATTTTAAGTGCTTTTTCACATTTAGTGAAGATTCCTCAAAATATTTTTTCATTATGTCAGAAATGCTACTACATAACTTTGTTGGAAGGTCTAGCATAGTTTGGTAAGTTAGCTTGATAAATAACATCTCACCCTTACCCATCGAATCATGACACACATTAAAAGCAAGAAGAAATAAGTAAGCCTGTAGTAGCAAGGTAGACTTATTACTGTAAACATCAAAAATATCCTTTTGTTCACTATAAATTTTCTGCATGAACTCCAGATCGCTCATCAAAAGGGGTTTCAAAGTTACAACGTCATTCACAGAATCTTGGACAAATGGGTGAACTATACTGACTATGAAAATATCTTCATATGTTGTCTTATATTTGTATCGAAGGTGATAAAGAGCATCTGAGACATACCTTGAAAGAGCTTGTGGAGTGTTTAATTTAGAAACTTTAGATGTTTTTATCCATTTTTCATGAGCTAAAATTTTTTTCATGAAAACATTGAAACCAGCGAGGTCAGAAACACTTTTTACATCAAAAGGATCTTGTAGCCAACTGGTAATTGATTGTATTAATGAACAAACTTGTTCAGTTACAGTGGGTATATCAATTTGATCAATTATCTCTTCGATATATAATTTAATATTTGGTGACTCAGTTGTTTGCAATAAATGGTTGAAATATTTCTGGACTTCACTATTGGATAAAATATCTACCCATGCACACATATCAGGACTTATATTCTGAATCGCTTTCTTAAGTTTCACAATATACTCAAGTTGCTCTTCAATTGCTTGTTCAGAATTTTTTTTTTCTTTGCTCCATACCTTAAGTTCATCTAACAGTACATCTTTTTCACTTTTCTTGGCTGGAATTAATGTCGCCATTGGCTTGTTTATTTCACAAACCTCTTTTAATTCCCTTTGTGGTTGTAAATGCTTTGCTTCGCTTGCTAATTGATTGTAATTTTCATGTTTAATTGGCTGGGGCATTTTAAGAAGCTCCTTCAGTGCTCTTTTTTCTACTACATACATCGCTTTTTCTGCTAATTGAGTGTAAGCGGTTTCATCTCCTTCTAGATGACGTAGAGATGCTAATGATTTAACTCCCAGCTTTGCCAGTTCAGATATCCAATATGAAGTATTATCAAGGCCTACTTCACTAACTCGCCTATGTAGTGGTGACTCTTCCGCCATTTTCTATTAAAATAATGAATGTTATAATTAACCACACTTTGCAAGCACTTAAGTGAATGAGCACTTATAGTATTACTCAATGAGTAAAGCTAGTTAAATGTAGCTGCAATTCCAAAGTATGACAAAAAAATTATGTTTATATAATTTTTTAAGTATGGATATTATGGATACAGTCATCTAATTTCATTGCTCCATCTACTTAACCTAGATCTATACGATCTATACAACTAATGGTTTGCTTGTGTACTAATTGAGAATGAATGATACCATTCATCATTATATGTGACCGTCTATAGGAAAACCAGGCACAACGCGGCACCCTTCGAACATTTTTTTTTTGCACTTACGGAGTTGTCGTTGTCCAGATATTGAGCTCTCCAAGTTTTATCGTCGTAGCTTAAGTCGTTCCCGTATAATAGACCTAACCGTTCCCTTCCGTCGGCTTGAAACAATACATTTTTAAGAAATCGATCGATCTTTTCTTGATATTTACGCACGCCGCGTTGTGCCCGGTTTTCCCGTAGACGGTCACATATAAAGTTTCTTTTTGTTAATACAAATATATCTTCAACCGAAACCGATTATCTTCTTCCTAAGAAACGTGCTTTAATGAATGTAAGAGAGATCTATTTTAAAATTATACATGTGTATTTGAGCAACCTTGAAATTTGAATACTAAGTATATTTTGTGTGGTACTATGTACCATGTAGTGGATGGCCTTATGCATCTTTGTAGGATTGCATAAGTGCCTGGGTCAAAGATCCAATTAGTTTACATTTCATACAACATCATATTCAGACGGGATTTTTGTGAGAACTCTATATTCATTGTTACTGCATACACCATTAGCAATCGTCTTCTAGCCATTGTACTCACAATGGTGCCATCTTGTCTATCTTGGATTAGGGTGACACCTGTTATGCTTAACCTTAGCTCGAGTACATTGAAATGGTCAAATCTCGCCAAGGAGCTTATGCAAGCACTGATGACACAGGGGCTCGAATCTACTTTACCAATCGAGTTGTCATGAAGGGTAAGGTATATCAATATACTGTAAGGACTGTAGATTGCACTTCTCTGGTAGAGTCACACTTAGCATAACTACTATATTCATTTTGTGGTCATATTCATTCTGGTCAAATGACATGGTTGTACTCCTGTCTGATGCTTACTAAAAAAATTTTGGCTCAACACATGAACGTCAAATGCTATAGTTCCAAGCATTAGATTGTGGTAAGATAAAAAGAGTGTGTTGTTTCCTCTGTATTGGTGACCCCGACGTAGAATGACTATAAACTATTACTGAGCAAGACACTTTTGGACCTTAAATACAAGCTAGAACTTGAATTTCAGGTCATGTCTAGGCCTATTTGCATTGGTAAAGAGCAACATAGGTGTCAATAATTGTAAAAAGCCACAGTAGAAACAATTAATACGCATAAATGAGGGGCAGCTCCAACAATTTTGAAGTGGTCAGGCCAGAAAGTGGGTGTGCTTCTATTGGACCACAGGCGGTAGCAATTAATGTTGTTAGTGGCTGCATATACAGTGAATACACTAGCTACAAAAATGGTAATTGTATGTGGTATTAGCTAACTATACCTGTAAAATTATATTTATATAATCAATGTACAGATGATTTGATGCAAATATTTATTATCACACATCTACAACAATCGACAATAAAATAATGAATAAAAATTCTAATCATCTAAAAATACTGGACGCCTACATTCACTGACCACTGGCTTCTTCGAAAACAATCTGGCTGGTATGGCATTTCGGGCTACGAATTTCAATAGATACAGAACCCATACGACCAAAAGAAACTTCCCGCGAACCACACGGTCACACAAATTTGTCAATACACCATGCCCACCGAAAATATGAATTTGAGAGTATTGATTGCCATACCTACTCATTAAGTGGAGGCCCCATAAAGTGGTCGGGCCCCTGCCCGAGTGGCCCGACCGTCAACACTATTTCAATCTTTAATTCTCATTCATTTTTACATTTTTTTATTTCTATCATTCCCTGCTTTGTTTTTGTTTTGTCTTTAAGGTTGGCCTTCATAATAGCTCTAGTAGCTAGTTGGTCACACCTGCTATCAGCAAATAATAAAACAAAACAAAAAAAAACACCACCCATGTAAACTGGTGTGCTTTGGAGTGTGGCCCTATTTTGGTGTGGCACAACATTGGTATAGCTAAACTATTTCAAATGTATGTAAGAGTCGCCCCATATAGGATTGTCAAAGTCCGCAATTGCTCCAGAACCATCAGCAGTAGGTAAATTACTTTCTCAACTACTGAGGTATTGGTTGTATGGGAAATTACACCCTAATCATAATGTTTAGTCTGACCACCTTCCAATTCTTATGGTAAAGGTCAAAGGTTAAACCAAATCTCTTTAAATATGTCTACCTACATCCCTGAATGCCGTATGCAGGAGGGAGGTGTTCAGGGAAGTTCTGCAGAACCCCTATCATGTTATTGGGTCAGACTTTTACAACTGAAGGAATGTGCATGAAAGTTTTTCTAAGTATGAAGATTCCTGTATTTACACGATGCCTAGCATCATTATGATGATACTGGGATTCCCAAGAACATGGTATCTGTGTCTATCACCACGTAATCATCTGCACTATGGATAATTCTAGAAAAAGACTCTAAATAGTTAGCAGTTCACGACTTTACAAGGTAGCTAAGAGTGAGTTCTCTACTCAGAAAATGAAAGGACAGTACTTCATTCCTTTCAAAATTTGAAGTTTTATCCAGAACTATGTCCAACAATGGCAGGAATTTTATGGAATAGTGGTTCAAAAGTTATCCGTGGTTCTGATTGACACATGAAAATGCTTCTTGTTTTTTTAACTGGGGAATTGCAGAAAGAATTAGTCTGTTAACTGTTAGTTAGTAAAGCTGGACCTACTTTTACTAATACAAGATTTAACAATTTGAAAAAAAGCACTAGAGAAATTTCCTGGACACTGTTTTGGTCACTGTCTTAATCTATGCCATCAAAATATGTCTTGCTTGTTTACGAGATGTCTCAATTTGCTCAGGGAAATAGTCAAATTTAATAAGTACTCTCCTAAAACATCTTTTTTCTGAAAAACGAACTGAATCTGAAAACTCGTGTGTTTTTACTCTTAAACCATTGTGTCCTAGACTGTAAGAACAGCTACAATAGGTACATGTATTGAATGATTATGGTGTATTAATGGAAACTCTAGAAGAAATATACCAGACCACCCAAGATGAATATGGGCTAAAAGCTAATGGCTTATTGTCGTCTCTAGAGAAATTTTCAAAGTGCACCATTTGCAGTTTTCAAGAGAACTTTCGAGACTTTCGATTGGAAGCAACAAACTTTCTTGATCAAAGCAGTCTTTTAGTTCTTGAAGTAGCACATCACAAACTTCAAATTACTGGTGACAATAACATAAGATTTGGGTTCCCTAAATCTGTGAGGCTCAGTTCCATCATCTAATCTTGATGGGGTTCTGCTAAACAAGGTAGTGGCTCACCTATGCATTCCTACTGTGCTGCCTCGACAACTGCATCACAGAATATAGAAAATGCTTCTTTTGTCCTTTGCTGTCTATCAAATGCCTAGCTAAGTTTACAGCTGACAGTGCCTCTTGAAGGGTGGTGTCTTTGCCTTGAAGTGAAGGGCTTCTGGTGCACTGAGCATCAAGTAACTAAGTTTCAACCCAAGACAGGTATAATGAAAACTTCCAAGGCTTGACGTCTTCTTGCTACAGTGCTAACATTGATTTTTGAGAAGCTTAAAATGCAACTTCCTCTTTTGGCTTAAAATGTAAAATGCAACTTCCCCTTGCTTGATTGGACAATCCCTACCCAATTTAAGAAAGGTGACATCAGTTCACATCTTCATGAAGCTATGAACACTCAGGCTGTATATAAATCAATGCTATCAGAAGTGCACAACATTTTATGGCTGTATATGACTGTACCCATCACATCAGCAACTTCTGATTGATCATTTTCAGCACTTAAAGTTGTCAATACTTATTTACGTTCATCTATGTCAGAGCAAAGACTAAATAACTGCTTCATACTGCATGTGTATAAGGAAATTACTGACTCTTGCGATATGGTTGCCATTGCAGAGGACTTTATTGTAGGAAACTCTGAACACAGACATTTTTTGGTGTATTTTCATAAATATCTCTTATTATATTCTTAATCATCATTGTATCAACCATAAATTCAGATTCAGAAGAGAAGTAAAGTGCCAACTTTAAGTATGCATAAAGATTGAAAACAAAATAAATACTTTTCACTTCACACAAGAGAGGGACAGGCACATCCCACTCATGATCATCACTCCAGCCCCCCCCCCCCCCCCCCCCCCCCCAATATTTTAGACACTCATATGCCTCAGTTCATGTATATGAGCATATCTATTCTAGCTATTTAGATGTGGGTGTCATCGTCTTCAAGTAGAAAAATAGGTGTCACAATTGTTCAGCAACCATGAAATGGAAGATGTATCCGTTTCTCAACTACAAAAAGATATTGTTTTGCTAATTTTTTTTTCCTACCATTAAAAATTTGATCTTTACTATGGAAAATGGTAATATTGCCTAGCCCTTGTTATTATTCTCTTAAATGCCCAGGATTAATCTACACAGGTGCTGATTAATGCATGGTATTATAATATATATATATATATATATATTTATTCCACCCTAGATATCTTCACAATGATATCTTTAGGTACATGAACAAATACAGAAATACCTATGCTAATCCATTCTGACTATCTAAATTACCAATTCTTGACAATAAGCACTCTGACTGGCCGTCTACAAAAAAATAGGCCATATTGTTGTTTTGAGAGAATGAGGTACTTACACGAGTAGTAGTACCTTGGGTCTGTATCTATCTGAATCACCAGTGACTCCTGACAACAAGCACTGTGACTGAGTTGTTTTTTAATTGTCTGGTAAAAGGTCTCTGATCAAGGCAACCACTAGCTGCAGCTTTCTGTGATTTGAAGAAACAAGTAATTCTAAGGAATCTAATTAAAAGGTGACTTACCAGAAGAAACTGGAGACAAGCCAAAAAAGCTGTGTCATAAAAATTTGCGTGTCAGATCAGGTTACTCAAGAAGTATCAATAATTCCAAATATCCTACTTCCTTAGTTGTAGAGGGTCCTCCTGCGATTTTTAGGGAGCATTAAGTGATAATAGCAATCATTAATGCAAGTACTATAGCATTCCATGAGATCTTAGGAGCACTAGCGATGATAGTAGCCATTAGCAGGTGAACGGCGTGATGTCTCGCATTTTTGACACCGCACAATTCAACGATTTAAGAGCGACCAGGTGCAACTGATCCAAAAGCACTCCACATTTCCAACCTGACTGCTCATATAATTTTATTTTTAGACTACATCATTGCAAGGGCCAATACTCTGTTAAGGGGAGCGTAGCTATCATGGGTATAACTTTTACATAAGAAAAATAGTGCTAGGTGTAAAATAACCTGAACAGGATTAAGCTAAACTCTACCAGTAATTTTTGGTGAAGACTCTTTGTGGAAATGGATTTCTACCAACTGATAACCATCAGGATTTTAGTAATACACCAGGTCGGACAAACTTGATTATTGGCAGATAAATAATGTGCACCACTCGAAATTTGTATAAGTGGTAGATGAAATGTTTAAAAACTTGTGTGTTTCAAAGAAAAGAAATAAATTCTATGTCTGAAAAAAATTCTTTCACGAACTTTTGTCTACCTGCATCACTGTCTCAGTTACTGTGAAAACACACACTTGGTCTTGCAGTTACGTCTACCATATAATTTCCAAACTACATCTGAAGTTCATAGTGTAGTAATGACATTATTGATTAAAAAGCAATGGAACGATATCGTAAATTTATCACTGCGTTATGTACAGAAATTATTCACCCAGCTAGGGGCAATTGTGTCTTCTGATGCTAATTGACCAATATGATTTAAATGTTTTTGTAATCAATCGTTGCCCTTCTATACTATCAGTCAAGCCACATACCCCATTTTGAAAGCGACGAGACCTACTTGCTTGTTGTTTTATTTATTTATTTTTTATATTTTTTTGGCGTTAAACATTAAGATTTAAAAAGAACTTGTTTCTAGTAAGTGTTAGCAATATACGAAGAAGGCCCATACCATTCAGTACAAAGAAAGCAGCAAGGTGGTTTGGCCGGAGTTCCTACCATTTGAGCTTACAAAAAAGTCCCTATACACTACTCGTTCATGAATTTGTGTGCACTGTGTATCACTATAATAAAGAATCCTTTTGACTATACCTGATACTGAAATTTATATTGTCAACATTTAAAAAAAAATTAATGGTTAGGTTAGTTGTACACATTGAACTTGAATTATACATTTAGTAGAGCTGTATGTTATCATAATTCAATTTGTGCCTTTCCAGAATGCGCACACAATTTGGTATTTAAATGACAGGTGAGTGTATAGAGTACTTAAGTCAATAAACACATATAATTGTATTCATCCCTCTACTGCTATGACTAGGAGATGGTTTTAATGTAGTCAAGACTAGAATTACCTCAACTTCGCAACTGGGCCCGCTCAGGAAGGAAAGAAAGTACTTAAAATTTTTGGAGGGAGCCCACAGTTACGAGGGTAAAATGCAGAGGGTAAAATGCAGACGTTTTCCAGCTCAAAATAAAAATGTATTGAGTAAACGGACTTCCGGTTTTGGTTGCAGAATGACTGACTAAGAAACCAAGAAGTTTAGTTTTGGTCAGGTAAAGGGTAGTCAACACCATAGTGACCATTATAGGCATAGATGTAGGTATTTGTGACTTATATTTAGGAACTATGCCCTGTTTTTAGCCTTACTCTAAATACCACTTGCTCCGCTGTGTCAGAAGCTGGAAGCAAGCCAGAACAGCTGTATTTTTATTAGGGAAAAAGGAAGTCAACACCATAGTTACAGAATTAATGCGCACCTGCGTAACCGCCCCTTTTTCACGTGCAACGTTGACGTTTGCGCGCTTAATTGACTTGGATTCACATGACTAAATTGCTTCCGGTTAAGTACTAAATGCATTCCTCATTTACCACGCTTGCGGTCGTGCCAACTCAACTTGGACATACGGCTTATGACGTAAGCACTCCGTTGACGCTCACGCAGTAAAAATATTGCTGATGGTGCGTAACAATTTCGAGTACCGAGTTTGACCAGACCCTTACCTCACTTGCGTACGTAAAGGGTCTGGCCTGATGAGACTACCAAATTACCTGGTTATAGTGTCTTCAGGTAGTGGCGTAACAAAACGTAAACGTAATTTAGGCACGCGTCAAAAGGCACCATGACGTGCTAGAAATTTCGTATTAGAACCGTCATTATTATTTGGTACCAGTTGCAACTAGTTATTGGTTTGTGATGTAATCTATTAGGTAACTTGTATTTGAAGTTACAAAATAATATACAACAGTGTACAGGCCCGTAGCCAGGATTTTTAAAGGGGGGGGGTTACTTGAACTAATTTATACATAACCACACCCACTTAATAGGCACATAACCACTCCCACTTAATACCACACCCAGTTAATAGCCACATAACCACACTTACTTAATAGCCACATAACCACACTTACTTAATAGCTACATAACCACACCTACTTAATAGCCACATCTCTTGTAATAATTAAGTTGCAACTGATTTCATGTTGATGGTGTTAATTAGAAATTAAATAATAAGCTTGCTTTCTCCAGTTTGCGTGGATGCTTTTGTATGAATGTTCTACATATTTGATCTATATTCAAGTCAGTGTAATTGATATGAATGATTGCCAGACTACTAAGTCTTTCTTCGCTTTGAGTGGACCTCATGTAATTATTTAAACGTTTCAAGGTGGAGCCTGATCTCTCACAGGAACATGAGCTCAAGGGGAGCGTTGCGAATAGCTTTAATATTGTCCAAATGTTAGGAAGACTTTGTTGAGAACATTTCTTCAGTGACTTGGCTATAGTGTCAGGACGTTCACTCTTAGGTATGAGAATCCATTTTGATTTCCACCTACAGAATTCTTCATCCACAATAGTTGGATTTGGGAGATCTTCATGATGAAAGGACACTACTTGTTCTATCATGGCAAAGGGTGAGGTAGGTGTAATATTATTGGGCAGTAGTTCTTGAATTGAAGCTGCTGTTTTGCTGTGAGCAGTAAAACGAGAAGAAATATCACTAATTAAGTGGTCCAAAAATGGAATTATTATTGATTTTTTTAAATAGTCTGCAACAGAACTATGTTCTGGGTTAGGCCAATTTTGTTGGCGGCTACTTGTACGGGGCTTTGATGCAGCTATGTTTGATTGCTCAGCTAGTCTTGAGCTATGTTCAAAAATGTGCTGTGAGTAGTCTTCAACATTTTCTCTAAGCTTCTTCAGGTCAGCACATGACTCCATGACTGTTGTTACTCCAGAAACTATATCATTATCTGTAGCCTGAATTTTTCCTGCAGCTTCCTTAAGATAAAACAAAGAACGTTGTAGTGTGATTAAGCAATATACAAATTCAAAGGATTCTAAAGCTTTCATGTGAGCTAGAGCATTTTTCTTATCTTCTGCTGTCCATGACCCATCACTATAAAGAGGAAAATTGCTATCTCTATACAATATGACTTCACACATTTTAATCAAAAAGGGATGAGCCAAAGAAAAACGCTCCCATCCTTCAATATTCTCCACCCATCGTGTTATACAAGTGTTGAGAAGGGGAACTCTACTTGTAGTGTGTGGAGCCAGGCGTCTCCTCCCCCAACAAAAGAGGAAGCAAGAACTCATTGAAGAACATTTATGTTATGTTGTATGCATGTAATGAATATCATTAATGTTAGGTAGCGTGTGCAATATCCGTGTGCAAATATGTTCCGTGTGAAATGTTAGAGCTTTAGGTTGTGTGCAGATCTGATTGGCCAGATGAACCAATCAGATCCATTAGCTAGCTACTAGCTAGAGTTATAGTTGTGAAAGTGTGAACGTATGTTCAGTTCTGGTTTCATGTCAGTTTCTGCAAAGTGTGTTGTCAGTATTCGTGTTTGTCTATAAAGTTTTAAATAGCTTTCAAATCGTGAACTTCTGGGGAGGTGCTGGCTAATACTAACGGGGGAACTGCTACCATTACTCTGGTGGCAGCAATCGGACCATTGTTGACTTGGGGAGAGATAGCTTTAATCGGTAATTTCTACCTGGGCGTCCTACATAGTGTGTACTCAAGAATCAACAACAGCTTTAAGAAATCCTGCTCTTTTATCTGAAGCTTTAACCCACCAAGTAAAAGCTTTTATTTCGTCAATGCAATTTCTGATTGAAGGAATTGAACAAGACTTTAAAATGGCAAGGTTTAATGAATGGCCTGCACAATGAGTATAAAGAGCTTTTGGTTGTTTCTCTAGAATTTTGGCTTGAACACCACCTTTTTCTCCACTCATTGTGGATGCCCCATCATATCCTTGGCCACGTAAGTTGCACAAACTAAGCCCTAAATTTTCAATGCTATGAATAATGGCTTCTGTTATATCAATTGCCCGAACACGTTTTAACTTCACAAAACCAATAAACTATTCACGAATCTCACAATGATCATCTACAAAACGGAGACATATGGGTAAATGTTCAACACCATGACTTGAAACTTCATCTGCTATGACAGAAAAGAATTTGGAAGCTTTTATTTCATTAACAATACCAGCCAAAATTATATCATACCCAATGACGTTAATAATGTCATTTTGTGATTGTGGAGAAATGTTAGTGGCATTTTTGGATTGAAGATGATATAAATGATTAGACAATATTGGGTCCGTCTCAGCAAAAGACTTTAACAAGGCCAAAAAATTACCTGGATTACTGGATAGGGAAACTTTTTCAGCATTACCTCGAAAAGGCAAACCTTGCTTTCCTAAAAAGAGAATTGCTCTTACAATCTGCCAAAGAATATGTTCATTTTCAGTAATCTTTTTCTGAATACTATCACTGAACATTAAATCCACCCGTGTTGATGGATTTTCAACAGATAACTTCAATGTGTCAGCCATTACAAGACAATTTCGATGGTAACGTAAAGAAGAGTGATTAGCCAATATGCTGCTAATTTTGATCCAATTTGAAAAGGGCCTATTTACAAGCATACCTTTATCTTTCCTGTCCGAAACAGAAAGTAGGATGGACACACATGGACCACAAAAAATGCCGTCTAACTTTGGGCTATAAAGTAACCAAGGATACTTATTCAGCCAAGACTGATTAAACCTACGCTGAAATCCATGAGAAAAAGTAGAGGGGAAAAAAGCAGGTGGTGTAACATGTTGAAAAAGTAGTGAAAACTTCTCATCCACTGAGAGATTACTAACTAATTGACAGCTCTCATCCATAGATTTCTCTGAGTCACATATGGCTCCCAAATCATTAAATGGAGGTGAATCAAGCAGTTTTTGAGGAGTTAACAACACAATCAGAAGTTCCTGCTGAACTTGATGCTGTTTCTAGTGTTTGTATTGGCTGCAAACCTAAAATAAAATTAATATCTAGCAATCATTTAAACTAGCTACCACACCTTTTACCTTCATCTTCACTAACTGCTTGTCTTTTTGAAAGAAAGGGCAAAAGGGTACTGTTAGCTTGCTTCATCAGGAAACAGAACAAAGCAAAATCAGCTGCATGACTGAACTCACTATGTGGAATAAGTAATTATGGTACCTATATGCTCAATGCAGCTGCTAATTACATCTCTGAATACAGCTGTAATTTGATTCCAGTAAGCTAAGAGAGTTGAATGTATCTGTGACCGATTTGGGAAAATCCGCCTAAACGCGGCAAACAATTTTTTTCAGTATCACCAGGTAAAGCCTTATGGGTCGATTTTTTTCGAAAAAAAATTTATGGCAGAAATGGATAGACACCAGTTAGCTCTAGCTTATGATGCAGTTGTGTAAGCTCTGGCGTGCTCTAGAACTCACACTAGGAGGCTAGAAACACTAGCCGGTTGGACTCGTGTACGGAGAGTTGCTAAGAAATTATTGGCGGGCTTTTCACTAACAGCGGGAAAAATACTGTAGCTAACTAATTCACTTACTATTCTACATAATTCACGTACTCACGCAATTCTCGTCATCATAGTTTCTTAAGGAGCCCTGCATTAAGCCTTTTAGACTTCTTTCAATCCGCCTGTAACCGGTATATTCCATAGTGTCCCGGAGACACGCAGTAATAGTATACGGACACAAGGCACGCCCCCTGACCTTAGCAACGCCTTTACCCGGCGTTTTTTCGAAATCAGCAATAATAAGTTTAGCAAAAATACTGAAGTGTTGTAGTGCGTAGGGCGAAGACGGCTTGTGCTACAGCTTCCAAATTAGGAGGAAGGCATCCCAAGGCCCCGTGCAGCCTACTGGTAGAATAAATTAGAAAACTTTAGATGCTGCGTTTAGCCGGGTTTTCACAAATCCGGTCACATCTGTGAATGTTGTTCACAAAATACAGTAATATTAGAAGAAAGTTGTATCCCATCAGTGTGTTAGCTGTACAACAGCTTTAAAAAAATAAATATTGGTCTTTCAGGGAAGCAAAACTTCCAGCTATGAATATCATTAATTTCAAAGGGGGGTTACTGGTAACCCCTAAAACTCCCCCCTGGCTACGGGCCTGTATAAACAGAAAACTTCTTCTCGTGCTTAGCGGCAGCAACAAAATATGCCAAATTTGTTGACCTCTTCTAAAACCTTAGTTATTTCGTTGTTCATTGTCTAAATGCTAGAAGAACTTAAAATATTGTCAGCATTAACATGACATGTACAAAATTTCTTTTTATCGGTTAATTATATTGGCACGGCCAGGAGATCAACAACCAATACTGATAATGAAAAACTCAGCCAATACGTGATAAACCGATACATTATCGGTACATCTCTAGTAGCTGTATATATGCACAACACTTTCACACACACATCCTTTGGACCTACAACAAAAGACTTACCTTCGTGGTTAGACTATTGGACAATGGATTTTCAAGTAAGAACAATACCATAGCGTGACGACAAATAGAGCACTAAATTACCACTGCCACTAATTCGAATAGAAAATGAACTCCGGTATGTTTGTCATTTATAACTGTACCCGCAAAAGAATTCAAAGCGGTGAACAATTACATTTCCTTCGATGATACGGGTAAAGGTCGAAAAGCAGTGGATTCTGTTTAGTGAAGTTTGGGATGGGGTCGACCACTAAGTTAACACAAATGCCAGGGTTCAAAGCCTAAATGACATACATATGGCCATACACATATATTAAACTAGCAATATGCTGCAGCACAAATGGTGAGCGAACTGGTCTGACTGAAATTTAAATGCTAGTTGCCAATAATATACATTTATTTGTTAAATATTTTGTTAGTATATTTGTGCTATTCTTTAGCAACCACATAACACTTTCCACACACACACACATACATGTTTCGTTGGTGACTTCACTATTGGATAAAGTATTTTCAAGGGGTAAGCAATCAAAATTTCTAGCTAGGATGATACGGGTAAGGCTCAATAAGACAAAGGATTGTTTAAACTAGCCACTTTTTCAGAGTATGCTCTGTTCAATATGCTCTATTGAGATTTAGAGATTTGACTGTTGGACAATGGATTTTCAAGTAAGTTCTTTGCCATTTTTCCTCCTTGTATTTCAAAGTCTTTTCTCTCAAATTTCTTGCGCCGTGCTAATGTTAACATTTTAAAGTAGCCTCCGGGGATGGATATGCATTAATCTCTTTGAGCATTGATAGAGTAGGACCTCAGAGTTATGGAACCCTTGGGATAATGAGGTGTCTGTAACTCTGAAGCCTCCACTTTTGAGCACATGGAATATATATTTAAATATGTATGTTCTGTTAATACATTTCAATATTGTTTGTTTTACAGATACAGTATTTCAGATAGAAAGGAGAATCCTGACAGTAATCATTAAAGCGTCATACACATGCATTTCATGAAATGGTGTAACTGAGTATGTGTGCAAGTTATGCTGGTTTGAATGGACCAGCATGTTAACAATACTTATCATACCTCAGAATTTCCGCTCTCATTTACAATGGTCCATGCTGATATCAATTAATGTTATGGTCTGTTTGGTTAACAAGTATCTCTGGAACTCTGAAGTCCATGACTATGAGGTACTGTACCAAAATTTCAATTGAGATTCCTTAGTGAAGGTCTCGCTTCGTTTACCCAATTAGTGGTGTGTTTCAGCTAGCACAAATAGCGAATGAGCTAGCCTTGCTTTAAGGGTGCTCACATACCGCCTACACGCTCAACCCACGCAAACCTACTGTTACCAAGGATCGTAACTTCAATGTCATACGTTGCAGAGCTCTACTAATGTGGGAACTGGGAAGACAGGCAGGCCCTTTCTGAATCTTTGGTTCTGTCAGATTGGTTTTGTTAATTTTCATCTCGATGTCTATTTATTCATATTTTTATGCGGTTTATTTATTGTTGTGCCACAATTAGAATATATTTTGAAAAACTAATCTGACAGTTTTATTACCTTTTTATTTTATGCCGCTCCACAAAAAATGAAACGATAATTGTCCGCTAAAGCAAACTAGATCAAACTGGTCTCGCAGAGTTTACAAGCTGCACAGTTCCTTGTCACACCCCTAGAGCAGCGGTGGTAAGTTTACGCGCATGGGTAAAATGCGGTGCGCACCACTTAGAACGTAAAATCTTGAAAAGACAATAGTAGTTGATTCTGTTTTTCAGGGGACTTACAGGCTATCTGGAATAGCGAAGAGCTGCTTAAACGGAGAATTTTTGTTCGTTTAACACTCCAAATCTTCCAGCATCCCCCTATATCAGCTTCTATGAAGGAGGAGTTACTGCAAACATGTTCGTGTAAGTGAAGTCTTCGATTTAGCTAAATAGTTAGCTAAATTTTGTTTGGACAACTTAGATGAGAATTACAGAGAACTAGTAGTGCAGTTAGCTATAGTTATAGTTTCAGTCGTCCACCCTGTCAAACCCCCACCCCCCTTTTTTCTGAGTCCAGATCTGCCTCCTAGGAGTTCTTGCTGGAGAAGTCATATCCATCTTCACTTGCAGAATTGGATGTAAAGCTACCTCAGTCATCAAACATAATATATTGCTTGTTTATATAATTATTATATATTCACATTGCATTTATTTCATAGTAGCTATGTATTTAGCTCAATATTTGGCTGTGTGGTGTAGTGGTTGTGTCCTGGGCTCAGGGCCTCAAATCCCCGAGTTCAAGCCCAACCCTGGCATTTTTTCCATCTGATTTTCCATCTGCCTCCTACCAGCCCCACCAGTCCACCCAGCTGTGATTGGGTACCTGGCATTTGCTGGGGTTTTAGGAAGGCCTTAAGAATAGCTGAGCTAGTTGGCCTCTCCTGTCTGTTTAGCTATCAGCAAAGCAATAAAAAAAAAATAATAAAAATATTTAAAAAAAAAAAAATTTTTTAATTAAAAATTTTTTTTTTGGTTCATGAATGAATACTGAAGCTACGTTGGCAGCCCTTCTTAGACTGGCCACGTTTATAATATTATGATCCAGAATTAGTCTTGCAATCTTGATTTGACTGGATCCTACAACTCATACACAGACCACGAATTTACAACCGTAGCTGACCATTGAATTTTTTCTTCATTTAATTTTTGTCTCTTTTTCTGTGTGCCTGTTTTCTAGCAATTTTAACCTCCCTAGCTCCCTGGCTATTTCTTTTCTGCTGATCATTTCTAATGTGTTCAACAAATGCCCCGCAATATAATGTAGCTAAATATTGCCATGGAACTTCATAACATGCGCAGGCGCATTAGTAGAAAATGATACACATACGCCTGAAGTAACAGAAGGGGTCCATGTATGCCTATGCAATTTGAAATGAAGACATAGATGTATATGTAGGTTACACCATGATGTGGAGGTAGGTATGAGATTTATACAACCGAGGGCCAAAGGCCTGAGGATAGTGTAAATCCTCGTACTGACTGAACAGAGGGGTGCAACTGACTTGTACCATGGCTCTAGGTGCTACAGGAAGTGCATAAAAACTAATTTTGGTTGGACGGTTCGCTTATTCACCACCTGGGGGTGGGTATGAAATATATTCACCTCGAATTGAGTTGTCTGATTGGACAGTTTAAATGTGCCATGGTACAAATATATATATCCCAAATCCATTAGTATCCAGCTTTGCTAGCTCCGCTGAATAAACACCATGGAATCTCGATTGTGTTACCCCTGTAAGTGTCTTGCTTGCTTAGCTTGCTGCCAATTACATGAGTTGGAGTGTGATATGGCAAAATATTTCACAAGCAGGATTTATGAGCCAGAACCAGAGGGAGTATAAAATAAATGCCTGAGAGTGAAATATCTAGCCATATCACTCTGTCCAAGTGTAATAAGTGGTTTATTCTATGCTAGTATAGATATCTTCACTGCAGTAGTTTGTACTAGGTTTTGTAACTCACCGTGTACAGTTGGATGTAATACTCTGTGGGCTCCCCACACCTCCAACTGATATTTTTAGCAGCTTCTCTAACCTGGTGGAGTAGGTGGCACTAGAGGAAGGTAGCTGTAAAACACAGAAAACTGGTAAGTCAAGCCCTTGCTATAACTACTAGCCTATGAGAGGTAATGATAGCTATGTGAGACCACCTGTGATAATCTGAGTCAGTACCTAAAAATAACATTGTGAACATATCTAGCATGGAATATAGATATTTATATATAATATAAAATATATATTATTCATTTTATCACAAGTCTGTTCGCTTAGTATTTAATGTGGTATCCAATGAATATAATAAATTTATTATGTACTGCTCATGTGTTAATACCTTAGGAACCAGTTTCTAGTGCAATAAACACTTGTTTAACCTGAGGGGACCGCCATAATCCACCGTGATAACTTTGGACACAAGTGGTATGGAAGAATAGTGCCTCAAGCCACATCCTGTTTACTTTAATGCATTCCTTATACGGCAACAGGTATTAGGCATTTAGTACATAATAAAATATATAATACTTATTGGCGAGCGAGTGAAGCGAGCGAGACACTATCAGGGGTAACTCTATTGAAAATCGGGGATATTTGTTTATTATATGTTTGGACGTACGTAAGGCATTTTTGTACTTTGACCCTCGCATTTTTGTATTAGTTCTGTGGCCGACCCCGTCCCAAACTTCACTAAACAGAATCCTCCGGTTTATTGATCAGTACCCATATCACCCTAGAAATTGAATTGTCTACCGTTTTGAATTCTTTTGGGGTGCTTGAAAACTTATGGGAATTCCATTTCTATTCGAGTTAGTGGCGGTGGTAAGTCAATACGCTCTTTGTCATGGTTTATAAGTCATACGCAACAGTATTTACTTGAAATTGCATTGTCCACTAGACTAACCGCGAAGGTAAGGTGTATGTCCAGTGATGTCAAAGCATTGTGCTTTACAGCCACTACTTAGCTAAAGAATATCACAAAGAAAACGTTTAAAGCGTGTATTGTTTTGTTGTTGCTTTTTTCCTTCAATTCAAACAGTTGCAGTGAGTTGTTACTATGGCACTGAAATCCCTTTACCTTGTATGCGTAATTTAAAAACACGACCTTATTTTCAGTAGCTTCAGTGTTAGAAATCAAAATCATTCATATAAAAATAGTATAGTCTTTAGGCTCGCTTGTCATTTGTGCTCAAGCACATTACTAGTTATTACTGTCAGAGTGTGATGTGGAGAAATATTTCATGAGCAGGCTAAGAGTGAAAGAAAAGTCTGAGAGTGAAATATCTAGCATATCACTCTGCCCAGGGTAATAAGTGGTTTATTCTACCCTAGTGAAAATAAAGCGAGAGTGAAATTTCTAGCCATATCACTCTGCCCAGTGTAATAAGTGGTTTATTCTACCCTAGGCATCTCCACTACTTGTAACTCACTGTGTCAAGTTGTTTATAGGGGTTCTCCCCCCCCCCCCCAGCTGATATTTTAGCAGCAGCTCTAACCCAGTGTTGGGTAGGCTACATTAGAGGAAGGTAGCTGTAAAAACCTGGAAAACTGGTAGCTAGGCTGGTTGCTATAACTACTAGGTTAATGAAGCACAGAAGGTGCAAAGCCTCAGCTAACACTATCTAGCTATTACAATATAATCTCCTTCCAAAAGAACAAGCAATCTGTTGGCTAATTTAATGAGGCATCAAAATAGCTCGACCAATGAAAATTATACATGGAAATGCTGTCACCTACGCTGAGCTGAAAGCTTCGCTTTTTCAACGATTAGCCCAAAAAAAAAAAAAGTAGCATAATAAATGGTCTTAAATCTTCGTCCTGAGTAATTTCATACCTAAATCAACTGTTAATTGTTAGTAATCTCCAAAATCAGAGCATGACAGACAGACAGACAAACAGACAGGATGACTACTATAACCCTCTCACGCATGCGTGCTGAGAGTGAATGAGCTTGTGGTAATACAGTGTGAAATAACACCTGAAATGTCTTGGGCTATTCACAGTTAATACCTATAACATTGTGAAGATATCTAGGGTAAAATAAATAGATAAATAAATAAATAAATATATAATATAATAATTATATATTATATAAATAGTACTTATTACATGAGTCAGAGTGTGATATGGTGAAATATTTCATGAGCAGGCTAATTTATTTTCATGAGCCAGATGCAGAATGAAAATAAAGCCTAAGATTTTTTTTTGTTTTTTTAACAGCCAACTTGGAGGAGATTGCTTCTAAAGTAAAGGCAAGTTACATGAACTGGGATAAACTTGATCACTAATTGCTAATGATTATCGTAATTTTTAGTTAACACAACTTTTGAGCCAGCAATTTCATCCTGTAAACATTAGGTGAATTGGCAGTATCGGGCAATCTCAGTGAAACGAATCTTCAAATTTCACTGCCTGCAGGCATATGATTTACTGAAGTGTACTGCTGGAAAATCTGTAGTGTGCTTGAGAGGAAACTATGTAGTAAACTCTTATTCTGGAACAAAAATTACACTGGATTGGTAAAACATGAGTAAACATAGGAAGTTGTACATGTGGTTTGTAGGATTGTTCCAGAATTAGAGTTTTATGCAGTAAATTTACTGGCAAGCAGTGTTTGAGGCAAAATATTCACAACTTTCTCCCACCTGACTGTGCCAACTCATATGTATTTGCCTGTGTGTATTTGCCTGTGTGTGTGTGGGGGGGGGGAGCAAATTGAGCATGGAAGTTGCCAAGCCTCGAAAAAGTTGAGTAAAAAAATGTAGTAGTAGTAGTAGTAGTAGTAGTAGTAGTAGTAGTAGTAGTAGTAGTAGTAGTAATAATAGTAGTAGTAGTATTGCTCAATACTTAGGTTCTGGGACAAAATAAAAAGCTTATATATTTGATTTGTAACAGTTAATATATTATATACTTAACCAAAAGTTATGCTAAACTGATTGGAAATCCCTAAACAGCTAATATACATACTATCAGCTAAAGCAATAAATGTTCAGCAAGTAAATTAAGACTAGAAAACAAATCAAATAATATTTTAAAGCAAGACAACAAACTTAAATAAACTTTTAAATTAGTAGTAGATATTATAATCACAAACAGATGTTTTGACTTTGCCGAGTCGTCATCAGTATTTATTTATACTGTATTAGAGTAGTGATGATGGAATTATATGAAATTGTAAGGCAACATACTAATTTTACATTATATTATTACATACCTAAGTTTGAGGAAATTTTGTACTCTGTCACAGGAGTAAGTTGTCCCAATTCAAATTCCACTCGCACCTATTAACAAGAATACTAGTGGTGTGCTTGAGCACAAATGGCGAGCGAGCCTTAAACTACACTATTGTTAAATTTAATTTTAACAACTAACACTCAAGCTATTAAAATAAAGTCGAGTTTTTACATTACTATGAGGTAAAGGGGTTTTCAATGTCATAGTAACCGCTCCCGCAACAGTTTGAATTGAAAAAGAAGAAACAAAATCAAATCACGTTATTTAAAATTTTCTTTGTGATATTCTTAATAGTAGTTGTAACGCACAATACTTTCACACAACTGAACATACCTACGCAAGACTAACCTTCGAGGTTCGTCTAGTGGACAATGCATTTTTAAGTAAATACTGTTGAGTAGGGCTTATAACTGTGACAAATAGCGCATTAACTTACCACCGCCACTAACTCGAACAGAAATGGAGCTCCCATAAGATTTTGTGTTTTAACTGCACCCGCAAAACAATTCAAAGCCGTAAACAATTCAATTTCTAAGGTGATACGGGTAATGGTCGCTAAACCGGAGGATTCTGTTTAGTGAAGTTTGGGACTGGGTCGAACGCGGAGCGAACACAAAAATACGGAGGGTCAAAGTACAAAATGACATACGTACGTCCATATATATAAACAAACATCCCCGATTTTTTCATTTTTACCCCTGTAAGTGTCTCGCTCGCTACGCTCGCTCGCCAATTAAACGTAGCTCGCTGACTAAAACGCCTTATTATAAATGGCTCTAGCTACGAAGAAAAGGCTGCACAGTGTCCAGTCTTGTAGCTAGCTAGCTATATAGCTAACTTTGCATGTTCACATACCCCCACTTACTTTTAGATTCTGCCAGATCCAAAAGAATAATGGGTGAACATAATTTCTCAGCTTTCTACTTCCGTACTATACTAGCTAACGTACACGCGCGGCCACCACAATTTAGTATTCAAAAAAAAGTCAGAAAAAAAAAGAAAAAAGAATAAAAAATCCCCTCAAATCAACCGAGCGGGTGCGGCGCGGCGCGACTGGACTCAAATTCGCTTGTACATTTAATGGTGCTACTCTGGGAACTAACAACGCTAATGGATTTGTTATCGCACCGCCCCTTCATCTCCTCCTTACCAGACTGATCAGGTTTGATTTTCTTTCCAAGTGGACTGTTATTACATTAACTCTTATCATTATCTCCATGTAGCAAGTTAGCTTATGAGTCTGTTAGTTTACCTACCATGAATTATCAGTGATAGGTGCACACAATTATACTTTTTTGCAACACTACAACATTACAAGAAATCCAAATTGAACTAACTTCAGACAATTGAGATATATACAAAAAATGTAAACATATTAGCCTAATTATTGGGTAAGATGCATCATGATAGATTGACTTGTTCTCAATGGGGGCTTTACAAATCAGGTTCAAAATTGCCCCTCTGATCTTGCATTTATCTATTTAGAGTGAAATGTACAGAAACATAGCTAGGTAAGAATGAAAGGGATGATGCAATTTCAGTACAACTAGTAGAGTTGTCTATGGAACACCTATTTGTCCTGAATTACAGTTACAGTAGCTTACAATAATCAGCAATAAATAATTTTTTTTATTATACCTGTTCTTGCATTGCACTGTATTTTATTATTATTATTGTTAAAATTAAATAATAATAATAACAATAATAATTATATTCTTGCATTGCATTGTATTTTATTACTATTGTTATTGTGTAATTTTTTAAATTATTATAAATAATAACAATTATAATAGCTAATAATAATAATAATAAGAATAATAATAATAATAATAATAATAATAATAATAATAATAATAATTATTATTATTATTATTATTATTATTATTATTATTATTATAATTATTATTATTATTATTATTATTATTACCTCTACTGGGTGTAATTTTTTATTTCATAATTTCTGAAGTAATGTACAAGTGATTATTTAAGCGATTGATTTTAACTTCTAACACTAAAGCTACTAAAAAAAGTCAACTTTTTAAATTACGTATATACGGTAAAGGGGATTCAATGCCATAGTAATCACTCCCCGCAACTGTTTGAATTGGAAAAAACAGCAACAAAAAACAACAACAAGTCACGGAATTTTAATGTTTTATTCTTTTTCTAAGTAGTAGTTGTAACGCACAATACTATTCACACAACCGAACAGAGACTTACCTTCGTGGTTAGTCTAGCGGACAATGAACTTTCAAGTAAATACTGTTGCGTAGGGCTTATAACTATGTCTAATAGCGTATTAACTTACCACGACTACTAACACGAATAGAAATGGAACTCCAGTAAGTGTTTCAGTTGAACTGCACCCATAAACAATTCAATTTCTAGGACGATACGGGTAATGATCGATAAACGAGAGGATTCCATTTAGTGAAGTTTGGGACGGGGTCGAACACCGAGCTAACACAAAAATATTTATTATTTACAAATATCCCCGATTCTCAATTTGACACCACTGTATAGTGTCTTGCTCGCTTCGCTTTGCTCGCCAATAACCACTTCCAAAACATTAACAGACAGACCAAACAAATACACAGAAAATACTTAGATGCAGATATAGCTATATATGATGAGTGGTATTATTCTAGTTAGTGACCTACATGTACAGAAATATGACTTCAAGGCCACTTATTTCGTTATATGCAAAAAACATTAACCAACAAAGTGTGTGCTTTGAATGATATTGGCCTGCATGCACTCTAACAAAACAAACTTTCCACGGTTGCTTTATCGTTTCATCAAAAAAGAAGCTTAATAGCATGTGCTTTAGTCCAACTACTATAGTCTGACTATGAACTTCAGATGTATTCTCTCTCTTTCGGCAACCAAATATTATTAATTCTGTATTGTTTAGAAAAAGCCTGTGAAAGAAAGAGCATACATCTAACAAACAAAGTGTTAATCTTAGCTGTTAACTTCAAGTCTGTTTTTTTTTTTAGGTTGTTGATTCAATTCTGACCCATGTTATAGTTTGTATTAAAGTTAACCCATTATGTCATTTTATGTACTCATGAATAGTTCCCATGGTAACAGATACTGCTATGCTAACATATCACACTTCATCTTGAACCCCTAAGGACATTGCTGATTGAGTGAGAATGTCAACTGAAGTCTACACTTATGTACTTATCTTAGTGTTCACCCACTATTATCATGGGAGAATTGGGAGGAAGAGACCAGTTGAAGGAGAAGTTGGCTTTACTAATGAATATGATTAAATCTATTGCATGAATAGTACTGAGAATTTGTGGATGCTCCAGATGCATGACATCAATTGTGGTCATGAACATTAAGACAATTGCATTTATTCTTATTATATTTACAGCTTCTTTTTCAATTTTAGACTCTGCCACTTGTACAGTGTCCTTTACATTTCCTTTTTAATTTAGTTATAGCTTGTAGCTATGTCAGAAGGTAATTGTACCATATACAGACACAGTACAACAATAATGTGAACTGCAATAATGTGAACTCGTGTACACCAAACTTATGATCGTGCCAGAGTAAGATATGCTTGCATCCTCATGTTCATAATAGCTAAAATTATCCTTATGTTTCATTTATAATGTAATTAGAACAAAAATTGCTACAAAAATAAAATGCCATGCATATCTGACAAATATAAGCACAGAGGCAGACCTAAAAATAATACTCTTCCACCTTAGATATCTTCACAATGATATTTTTAGGTACGTGGCTGTGAGATATCCCAAGATATCTCAAGGCATTATCTCATGGCTGTACTGCGCAGGCTCATTACCAGAGTAGTTATAGCAACAGGGCCTGGCAGGGCCTGGTCACTCTCAGGCTTTATTTTCACTCGCCTTTGGCTCGTGAAAATAAATTTGCCTGCTCGTGAAATATTTCACCATAATAAGTATTATTTATTACATGTGTGCTGGGAGTGAATATACACATATACTACATTAAGTATTTATAGGTGAAATATGCACCAATGTACAGTATATTAACAGGTGGGTAGATTGGGTGTTTTGTTGTAGATAAATCATAGTACATTGTAACAAAACAAAGTATCTCACTATCATTTTATTTATGTTTATATTTCCATACACATCAACATAGAGTTGAAAAACAGGTTAGGTCCGAAGTTAAAGGACTTACTGCTGAGGCTGTGTCTGGATATATGCTAACCAACCTCCACCACAACTACAGCAAGCAAGAGAAGCAAGTGGAACAGGTGATTATGACTTACTACAAATTTTTTATAAACCAAGCACTAATGACTAGAATACCAATGTCCACGTATTATAACAGATGTTGTGTGAATATCTGTGGTCATTCCTTGTTTAGATAAAGATTATTTATGGATTCCCTTAGCAAAAGGGATTTTGTTATAACAAATAAACCACATCAAGATTATTCATGAGGCACCTGTCACACTCCAACAGTTCTAATGCTTCTCCCTTATCACCCTCACGTGCTCCACCTGCTTCTTTTACCTGCTGTAGTTGTGGTGGAGGTTGGCAAGCAAATATCCAGACACAGCCTCAGCAGTAAGTCGAAGAGGAAATATTCCTAAGTAGAGGTAATTTGTGCTTTAGCTAGAGTTTAATATCAGATGTTCCACTGAATGTTGGTATACATTAACAAATGACCTTCTTTGTTATGTTACAATGTGTTAGCATTTACCTACATGTTTACCTTTTATGTTTATTCATTGTTCGTAGTATGTACTTTCAATTTTAAGTTGAGAACATAGATTACTCAACTTGCTATTTGTGCTGAAGTATACCACTAGTTACTATTACTACTACTACTACTACATGCACCACTACTGTTACCACTACTACTACTACTACTATTACTATATACTACTAATATTTAATTATTTTTATTATTACTACTACGATTACTCTATTTGTTACAGTGTAATAAAATGTCAGATTATTATTTTGTTATTTTGTTATATTTTTCTTTTTTATGTATAAGTAGTCATATGTCACACAGTGGTACTAATAAATTCCGGTCTATTGACTCAGTCAGTAGTGCTTACATCATGTTAAGTCTTCAGTTGAAAATTTCTCAAGTTCTTCTTAATTTGATAAAACTTTAGAAGCACTTGTAGTATATCATATATTTTTATAATGCTCAACTATATGCTTGCCCATCTCACTGGTATTTTTTTTTCCTTTCTTAAAAAAAATACTTCAGCAATTTTTTGGGGCACTATCCACAGTTGTTTGCGGAATTATCTCGCAAATTTCCATGTGCTGAACTAGCTAGTTATTACATGTCAGTAGATTATAGTGGTGAAGCCAAGATACTGTCAGGGGAATATGAAACTGGGGCCAATGGGATATTTATGTGTATGTGTGTGTATATGTGTACGTGTGTGTGTGTATGTGTGTGTGTATGTATGTGTGTGTGTGTGTGTGTGTGTGTATGTGTGTGTGTGTGTGTACGTGTGTGTGCTTATTTAGGAGTAGATTTAGAGGCAAGTAGGAGAAGGAAATAAATATACTTAGGTCATAATTTAGACAACTTTACTATTAGTTTGCCAATGGATATTGTTGCTTGCAGATTTCCCGCCATGTCTTATGTGATGGAGTCATGTAACTTATAACTTGTGGGCGGAGATTTTTAGACCACTAACTAAGCAGGGTTTCATACAGAGGTAAGGGCACCCTGGGATTCCCCTTCCAGTTACAGTTTCCCCTCCCCAGAATCCAACAGCTAAACTAGAATTCCATGAGTAGCAAGATTTTAAAATCATGCATGTGACAAAACACTGATCTGTGTGAAGTATGTACACTTTCATAAAGGCATGTGCATCAGAATAGTGTGGGTTTTAAGAATGGGTGTGGCTTACAGCAGTGTTTCCTATCCCCAGTGGAAAAAAATCCTGTATGACACCCTGCTGAGGTCTATATAATCAGAAGTGAAAACTTACTAGTCTTCAATTAATATTCAAGGGGATCACATGACAATGAGATTTAATTTATATCTTGCACTGAAAGACACCTCACCAGTTTGGCTTCCCCAGCAAGGCCTGATAAGATGCCCACATTCAACCCACACTAAAGTAAATGTTCCCATACATATTATTACCACAAAGCCTTGCACTACTCCAAAATTTTCCAGGAATGTTGATAGTCAGAATCTCATTTCAACGACTTATATAGGATTTAGCTATACATGATATTGTGACTATTGAAATCATGCAATCTGAATTTTTTCCATATTGGTATTTAGTAAGATCTGGTAATTCTGACTGTTGTTATTTAGTAAGATCAGCCCTGATTTTAATCAGATTAATATTAAATTATGATATCTGGTCATTGTCATATCTGACAAAATAACTTGCTCCAATATTTTTAGATAATTGTGTGATATGTGATCTTTCCTAAAACATTTCTTGCCAGTGTATGCCAGGTTAGTGCAATACAACTTGGTGGCGTTTAGCTTAGTAAGCCAGTGAGTGATAGCTAGCACATTAAGGTTGCTGTTAGGAATCACTTTAGTTACTAGCACAAATCAACGAAACTGGTGGCTCTGAAGTGGTGTAATAGATAGTGAATCTAATCTACAGTGAAGTAGGCCTCTCGTGTATACCTGTCCTATTTGTGTGCATATTTGAGTCTATGAGTTAAGAGTGATATTGTAAGATAATTCATAATCGACTATGTGAATGGTAAGATAGTTCACAAGCAACTAATTTATTTCCATTAGCCACAGGCGAAGAACACAAAAGGCCTGCTAGTGAAGTATCTCGCCATTTCACATTCTGGCAAAATGTAGTAAGAGTTTTATTCTATACTAGATATTTTATGCTGTCCTCGTGTCATTGAATAAAGGGGCAAATAGCTAAGATGCAGAATTTTTTTATAATCTGAAAAGCACACGTGTAGTTTAAACATTAGTCCAATAGCAGAGTCTCCTATTAAATCAACAAAGTCAGATCTGTTATTTAACTTTCTTTACAAATTTCTTCTAGTTTGATTATCTGTACCAGCCAAACTTAAATGTACTATTTAATCAATGTATAAATATTATATGATGCTTGCAAAGACCAACTTGTGAAATGTGACTGATCTTAGATGGGCACAAGATGAAGCTCCTTAAGTCAGTTTGCCTAGTGGCCTAGGATAACTAGCTCCTGTTATGCCTTGCAACTGCATGAACTAGAGTCTGCATGGGTGTAACAGCTCAAGCACCATAGATTTTGGACCTCTAATGCATATTGTGGAGTGTAAGTTATGACTATAGCAATATTACTATACAACACTGTAGTGATTCTCTTAATTCATTGTTTTGACACTTTCAATCCCTTGAGACTAGTTCCAACATTATATTTTATCTATACCTTTGAATTGTGCGATATTATTTGAAATTCTGTTTGTCTCCCAAATTAATGTGGTTTTATGTTTGTGTCTAGAAAGCTAGTAATATTTGTATTTTGGGTTAGTTTCTGCCGCTTGTTGAACAAAAACAAATGGTGATAGAGTGGCGATATCCAGGAGGTTCACAAGACAAAACATTTATTATACTGCTACTTTTGGTTTCAGTCTAGACGGGTGAAGTTAATCCTTGCGTATTACAGCAGGACCCATTACCTACTGCTATGTGGTGCTGGCACATTAATAATTGTGTAAACACAATCCCACCTAGAACCTTCTACACTGTAGCTATGTAGAATTTACACTAGCATAGGTTATCAAACAGCATCAAAACATTTTGATCTTTACCTGAGAGGTCCCCAAGGAAATTTCATATTTTATTTTCAGATTATCTGCTATATCATAATAATCAAGTGTCTGTAAACTTATTAGACTGCAAATTGCCGTTTTTGGTGGTGACCTTGAATTCATTTTAACCAAATTTCAACATTTCAACTTTACATTTTTCAATATCAGACCCATTCTTTATTAAAATCTGTTTCATCTCAGAATGAGGAATTTTGAGGTATATTCCTAATAAAAACCAATTTTTACTACTCCATTCAAATCAGTAAGCAGCTGTTCAAGATTGAACATATACCCAGAGGTTAAAACTGCACACATAGAACATTGTAATCGTATTATGAAGAACCATAGAAAAGAGCTACAATACCACCTTCGGCCATTTTTCATACTGTACTTAGGTGAAGAGAGTCTCAACGATTCCGATAACTTTTCTTCGCGCAACACTTTTAATAGCGAGCGATTAGACCCTCCCCCTCATATAGTTTGTGGCTATTACGCTACGCACAAGCGCATAATGTCACCGGTGGGTGCTTGTAATGTGCATCCTCATAAGATCCCGCTGGTGGAGTTACTTATAGAGTGCGTTTAATTTGAAAAGACTTGTGGGTGTAAGTAAGAAACAACTGTTGGATACAGTCAAACTTCCGAATAAAGGACAAAATGGGAACACCAGTTTTGTCCATTGTTGAGAAGCTGTCCCTTCTCGGCACATTAATAATTGTGTAAACACAATCCCACCTAGAACCTTCTACACTGTAGCTATGTAGAATTTACACTAGCATAGGTTATCAAACAGCATCAAAACGTTTTGATCTTTACCTGAGAGGTCCCCAAGGAAATTTCATATTTTATTTTCAGATTATCTGCTATATCATAATAATCAAGTGTCTGTAAACTTATTAGACTGCAAATTGCCGTTTTTGGTGGTGACCTTGAATTCATTTTTAACCAAATTTCAACATTTCAACTTTACATTTTTCAATATCAGACCCATTCTGTTCTGTCCTTTGTCCGGAACTCGGAAGGTCCGCATCTTGGAAGCTCCTAATATACAATTTTCAATAGGAAATCCATCCGTAGTTTTGAAAATTTTAGAGCTCCACCTACTTTGTGGAAGAGACGTAACCCGTTCAGTCTCGGAAACCATTATTTTTTTGACTATTTATCTAATATTTGATTGTACAGAGTGTATTAGATTATATGAATTGAGTGAAAAAAAAAAAATAAATAATAGAACATAGTATGGCTTTTTTGAACAAAACAACAACAACAACAAACACATCAATTATAGTCTGTTTTAACAATGAACAATTTTAAGTTCACAATACTGTTTATAGTTGTTCCTGGACTTCTTTATATGGTCATGATGCTCCAAATAGCTATGAGCTTACATTTTCCAATTTGCTTCTTTGAAGCTCTTCAACTTTGGTGAAGTAAAAAATAAATGGGTTGTCACCATCATTATCATCTTCTCCTCCTGTTGATTAAAAAAGCTGGATTCTCTATCTCAGTCATTTATGGAGCTATTTGACGGAGGTTAAAAGTACCGAATAACTGAATTTCATTCGGGAAGTTAGAGCAAGGGGTCGTAAAATATCACACTTATAAAATTATGCACACCGAGTACGTTGTGCAAGCACAACATGCCCTAGGTCCACTCCTTTCCCGCTTTAGCGATTGGTAAAAGTCTGGCTAAACGTGACTTGGCTGCTGGTTAGAAATACACTTCATCTACCGCCTCTGTGGACCCAAGATAGAACTTGTTGATTCAATAAAATTGTCTGAACTGTAGTAAATTTTGATATGTGTCAATGAATGTCCATTAAGTGAGACACTTTTTGTATGGTGTAGCAATAGTGGGAATTCTGTTCTGTCCTTTGTCCGGAACTCGGAAGGTCCGCATCTTGGAAGCTCCTAATATACAATTTTCAATAGGAAATCCATCCGTAGTTTTGAAAATTTTAGAGCTCCACCTACTTTGTGGAAGAGACGTAACCCGTTCAGTTAAGCTTTACAGTAGAATCTCGTTAAGTACAACTTTACGCTCTTGCTAAGCAAAACCTAGACACACACTTGGAAATAATATTATGAAGCAAAATGTGTTTGTGCATTTGTCTGCTGTATTGCGGTTGTCTGTTTTTCAGAAGGTCCGTTGAACGAGGTCCGACAGTAGAATTATTTATAACTGTTTAACAACTTATGAAGAAAAAGAAAAAGAACAAAAAGAACAGCAACAACAATGTGTTAATTGTAGTGGTAAAGTCAAGTCTGTTTGTTTGTTTTTGACGTTGTTGACTCAATTCTGAACCAAGTTATAGGTTGTCAAAATCAAAGTTAACCAATTATTTCATTGTATGTACTCATGAGTAGTTCCCATGGTAACAGATACAGCTATGCATTATGTCTCATTTCATCTTGAACCCTAAAGCCATTACTGATTGAGTGAGAATGTTAACTGGAGTTTACACCTATGTACATATCATAGAAAGTCTTCGCCCACTATTTATCATAGGAGGATTTACTGACAGTTTACTTTGTGTAAACTTACTGTATATGGTGAACCCGGAACTATAGCATGGTAAACCACTGACAGTTTACTTTGTGTAAACTTACTGTATATGATGAGTCCTGAACTATATAGCATGATAAACCAAAAGTATACTGATAGTAATTTACAATAAAAAGTGTTCTGGATTTATGGTGTACAACTTTAGTAAAACATCACTCATGCCATCAATTGTGGTCCTAGACAATTGCATTTACTCTTATATCTTTACATCTTCTTCTTCCATTTCAGATTCTGCCACTTGTACATTCTTGATTACATTTTCTTTTTAATTAGTTATAGCTTGTAGCCATGTTAGAAGGTAATTGTACCATATCCAGACATGGTACAACAATAATGTGAACTCGTGTACACCAAACTTATGATTGTGCCGGCCAGAGTAAGATATGCTTGCATCCTCATGCTCATAATAGCAAAAATGATCCTTAATATGTTTCTTTTATAATGTAATTAGAACATAAAATTGCTACAGAAATAAAATGCCATGCATATATCTGACAAATATAAGCACAGTGACAGACATAAAAATACTCTTGATTACAAATGTCCTGGGAGTGAATAATACACGTGATGCATAAGAAATTACATTAAGTAATTACAGGTGAAATACATACCAATATGAAATATATATTAAGAAGTGGGTTGATTGGGTGTTTTGTTGTAAGTATAAATGCTAGCTCATTGTAACAAACCAAAAGAATTTCACTATCATTTTATGTTTTATAGATTGGAGACCTTGTGGCGACTACAGAGCATTGAATTGAATGACAGTACTTGGTGTTCATTAAGCACCCCATTTTTTTTTACTGTGTGTACACCCTATTTGGTGTGCTGTGCACACACACTTCATTTTTTTTATAGCAACTCATTTTAGAGGTCTGCCTCATGTTTGGCCAATGGTGTGTACTGGAATTGTTAATTTCCACTTCATTTTTCAAAATGGGATAGTCAAAATTTAGGCTGAGAGATTAATGTGCAAGAAACATGCACCATTACATAAATAACTGAGTATGGCTTTGTATGTGACATTTTATTACTTACACTCACAACCATGGTTGCTTTATAAACATAAGTATCATTTTTATTCACACTGTTAAAATGGGGTGCTTAAATAACACTTCAGCAGGTGAGGTGCTTACCAGGAGGCGTTGTCTCACCAATGCGTATTTTACCAAGTGAACTTATATAATAATAGCTTTTATTCCACGCTAGATATCTTCACAATGATATTTTTTAGGTACATGACCCTGGGGATATCACAGTGTTATCTCATGGCTGTATTGCACAGCTCATTACCATACCAGAGTAGTTATAGCAACCCGCCTGGCTACAAGTATTCTAGGTTTTTACAGCTACCTTTACTCTAGTGGAGCCTACCCAGCCAGGTTAGAACAGCTGCTATAATATCAGCTGGGGTTGTGGGGAGCCCCTAGTGAGTTTTCTGTCAACTTTACACCATGAGTTACCAAAAAAACTACTTCAGTGAAGATATCTAGTGTGGAATAAACCACTCATTACACTCAGCCAGAGTGATATGGCTCGATATTGCACTCTCAGGCTTTATTTTCACTCACCTTGGCTCTGAAAAAAAATTAGCCTGCTCTTGAAATATTTCACCATATCATACTCTGACTCATGTAATAAGTACTCTATATCCATTAGTTTCTTCCTTTTAGCTAAATATCTTTTAGTTCTGATTAACAATGGAGACAATATTAGGCTTTAAAATGGGGTGTCCAGGCAGTCCTATTTAACACCAAAACTAAGTTATCCAAACACCCCATTTTTAACAGCACATATAATGAGTAAATTACCTCTATTTGGGCTTTTTTTCCCTTCCCCTATGTCAACAGAAAAAGTTTTATTTATCACATTTTTTAGCAAAAAAACCCTCTGATCTGTGAACTGAAAACCCCTAAGACCCAATTTGTTTTTAGTTCGGAGATAAGTCCCCTCTTTCACAACATGTTGGGTCTGAAGTTAAAGGACTTACTGCTGAGGCTGTGTCTGGATATTTGCTTGCCAACCTCCACCACAACTACAACAGGTAAGAGATGCAGGTGGAGCAGAGGGAGGATGATAAGGGAGAAGCATTAGAACTGTTGGAGTGTGACAGGTGATGAGAATTAGTTTGAACACTTAATCTGGTGTTAGTAAGCATGTATGTTATAGATGAAGTGGTTTGTATGTGTGTTGTGTGCTAAAGGAATTTATAAAAAGAATCCCTATCTAAACAAAGATGGAGACCACAGATGAGTTACTAAACATTCACACAACATCTGTTACATTATACCACTGAAGGACATTGGTATTTTGGGTTAATGGATTCATAGTGCTTATTACCACATAGGAATTTTGTAGTAAGTCATGATTAATGCACACTTGAACTTGAAATATTAGCCTACAAGTGAAAGAAATATCTCACCTTATCATACTACTATGACTCATATAATAATGTATGTATGTGTATGTGTGTATATGTATGTATGTATGTATGTATGTACGTATGTATGTATGTATGTATGTATGTATGTATGTATGTACGTACGTATGTATGTACGTATGTATGTATGTATGTACGTACGTATGTATGTATGTATGTATGTATGTATGTATGTATGTATGTGTATGTATGTATGTGTGTATGTATGTATGTATGTATGTATGTATGTATGTATGTATGTATGTATGTAGCCCAACTCAGGCAAATTTCCCTCTCACATTCCATGTGCCTCTAGCAGCCACACCAGTCAGCTGTGATTGGGTACCTGGCATTTGCTGAGGTGCAAATTCAAGGCCTTTTCTCATGAAACAGCAATAATCCAGGTGGGAGTTGGAGTGCCCACACCACTTGCTGTGAGGAAAGACCTCTTCTCCTGTGAGTTCCTATCCCGGGTCCAGGAACTTTGCTTGTATATGGCTCACAGTACCTGCTTAGTGCACAAGAATCCTGGCTCTGCCAGCATGACCACTAGCAGTTGAAATAGAATGTGTGTATGTGTGTGTACGTTATTACTTGAGTCAGAGTGTGACAAGGTGAGATAATTCACTTGCAGGCTAATTTATATTAACTCACCTGTGGTTTGTGGTAACAAAACTTTAGAGAGTGAAATATTTCACCATATTGCACTCTGATAAGTGAAATAAATTCTTTCACTGCAACTTTGTACTAATTTGTCAAATGTTTATCCTATTACACAACAGAAGTTGTGTGAATGAATTTAGTAATTCATCTGTGGTCTCCATTCTTGTTTAGATAGGATTATTTTATGAATTCCCTTAGCAAAAGGGATATGTGTCACAACACACATATAACCACTTCATGAGGGATATAACATACATGCTTACTAACACCAGATTAAAGGGTTAAAACTAATTCTTATCACATGGCTGTAGACAGTGGGGGGCTTTTAAGCCCCCCATTTCCAGAGTATTTGTCTGCGCCCATGTATCATCTGCCACACTCCAACAGTTCTAATGCTTCACCCTTACCCCCCTCCCCCCTACTCCACCTGCTTCTCTAATCTGCTATAGCTGGTAGATTGGTGAGTATTCAGACACAGCCTCATGAGCAGTAAGTCCTTTAGCTTCAGACCTAACATTGTTGGGAAAAGGTACACCTTCTGAACTAAGAAAAATTTAGGACTAGGGTTTACAGTTCACAAATCTGAGGTGGTTTGCTTTGTAAGATGATAAATAATACTTTTTCTATTGGATGGGGAATAAGAAATATTCCTAAATAGAGGTAATTTGCACATTAAAGAGTACAGTATCAGAGTTTCTACTGAATGTTTATATGTATAAATAAAAATACAAATAACATGATGAGACCTTCTTTGTTTTGTTACAATTTGTTAGCAATTACCTCATGTTTACTTTCATGTTTATATTCATAGTTCATAGCTCATAGCTAAACTAGAACTCTGTGAGTAGCAAGATTATAAAAACCATCCATGTGACAAAGCTCTCATCTGTGTGAAGTATAATCATAATAGTGTGGGTTTTAGTGAGCAGTGTTTCCCACCCCCAGTGAAAAATATCCTGTATGACACCCGACTAAGGTCTTTAAAACGACAAGTGAAAATATATAAGTCTAATCAAATTCAAGGAGATCACATACACATGGTGACGGGATTTTAACTTGATTTTATATATCTTGCAGGGAAAGGCACCTAACCAGTTTGGGTTCACTCACCACGGCAAGGTCTGATAAGATGCCCACATTCTACCAACACTAAAGTAAATATTCCCATACATATATTGCCACAATGCCTTGATCCACTTTGAGTTCTTCCACGAATGTTGATAGTCAGAAGCTCATTAAAAAGTCACATATAGGACTATTTATTTTTAGATAATTGTATGATAAGTTGTACGATAACATATGGTGTGATATCTGTCATAGTTTTTGCTTTCAGCAGACTGTTATAACATACATGTTCTATAGTTGCTATTAGTAATCACTGTGGTGGAACACCCACCACACTCGCAGACCGCACCCATAGGACACACCTGTACTTCTGCGACAGACTCTTCTTTATAATGTATTCCATATTCTTAATGTTGTGTTTCCATAGCTAATCAACACCTCCATTCACTATACATTCACCAAACATTCCATTCTCATGTCACCACTGTGCTGTATCACATGACTATATCTGAGCATGCTCAGACTGGTTGTCTATATGGCTGGTCTGTGGCATGTGCTACAGTTGTACAATTGTGTCTTTGTCTCATAACCGTTAACAGACTTTAAACTTCTGTGTATTGGGTCGTGGGAAGCCTTTGCAAGCTTGGTACAGTGCAACTCTGGTGGCAGCCTAGTGTATCTCCCCAGCTGTCACACCAGAATCTCACAAATCAGCAGAACTGGTGGCTCTGAAGTAGAGTAAAATAGGGTTAATATAATCTACAGTGCAATTAGGCTTTTCATGTACACTTATCCTATATGCATGCATATTTGAGTCTATGAGTTGAGGGTAATATAGTGAGATAGCTAGTTACAAGTGTGACTAATTTATTTCACGCTGTGACAATTGTAATAAGAGAGAGGTTATTCAGTCATTATGAATAAAAGAGCAAATAGTTAAATCTATATAGCAATACACTTGTGTGTCATCAGTAACAATGACGACGAAGACAATGACTGGTGACCAACGTGTGTATTCATGGATAATTCATGAATAATTCATGAGCTTAAATGGTAAGGTAAAGCATCTTCATTTCTTGCATGGGTAAGGTGTTGTCATATTCAGGTAAAGGGGATTGATTGGGTTATCACTCAATTCCAGACTAGACTTGATCGACAAACCAGACCTGGTGCCTTTACTACATTGCAGACTTTGACGGACTTCAGATACGGGCAAGTGAAAACTAGAATTATTATGGCTTCTCTTTGCTACCAGTAGTCTAACCAACAGTGGAGGAACAAAAATATATTAATTGACACCAATGAATGGTGAATACAATGAAGAAATGCAATTACAGTTAGTTCTACTGTTAGCTAAATCAGATTGTAGACAAATTGTGTGATAGCTTTTATGATCCAACCAGCAGCAAAAAAAATTATAATGTCCTTTGTCATGTTTATTAATTGTTTATTAAACCTTGCATTAGTATAATAGTAATTACTACTAATGCTTTCTACTTGCCATTAGATTATTCTAGGACTACTGCAATGGGTTGTGATCTTCAGAGATATGAACTAAACTTTTCCTGGATAATGGTAGAATTTTTCTAAATATAGATTACTTGTATGCCAGCAAGGGAGGGGTTTCTGTGCTCTCCCTAATTTTAGTCATAATACAATGCCCCCTCCAATTTATTGGAAATGTTTTTCGTGGTCACAATCCTCAAGCAGCAGATTCTGATTCAATGCTCTGAAAAAAGCATATAGCTGGTAACATTATTTTTTTGTATACCGTGAGCCACTGTTGTTTCCTAGGCCACTGCTTTAGTTATGTATATTGACACTACAGTAATTCAGCAAGTAACGAATGTGCTCTAATAGCACAGCCAGATGTAAATAATCTAAAAATTTCATATAGTGGTTCCCAGCATATAGATTTAATAATTATAAGTTTGCTGTTCGCACAAAAATAATATACTAAAAATATTCTGGTGATTATAGTAGCTATGAACAAATAACGAATAAACAAATTATAGATTTAATTAGACTTTAATTTATTTTAAATAGCTACATCAAGAAGGCAACTAGAATAGCTAGTAGCAACAGATTGGCTACAGCAAGAAGGAAATAGCAACAGATTTTAACTAACATCATGGTGTGCCACACTAATGCAGGAAAGTTTTTAGTGAGAAGAGATAACTAATGCAGGGAATTTAGCATCACAGTTATGTCAAATTGGAAGAATTTAACAAATAAAATTGAAATTCAAGTCATTAAAACCTCTATTATGACTCTAGCTTGCTAATGTTTTATCTATTTTGTTCGGAAGATATTAGTCTTCCAAATTTTATTTTTTTAATCTATCCTTGGTTTGTGACATAAGCAGTACATAATTAATAAATTTTCCCTGGAATCTCCTGTGGTTCATGTCTTTCAAATGGAGATTATATACATCGTAGAGTGCAACATTGGGTAAAGGGTTTAGTTAGTGTTATGTGCTTACACAAATTAAAGTTTATAGAGTACTGAAATATGGGAAAGCTAAATACCCTATGAACTTAATGCAATTAAATAATAAATTTGATAAAGTTGATGACTCACCACAAAGTACATTTCTAACTATCATAATTGTAACACAGAAATTGGTTATGTAAAGTATTGTGGATCTCTTTGGTGTTGTTTTTTTGTTTTGTTTTTTTACTTTGACTATGCGGAGATTTTTTTGTTTGGTAACTAAGTATGGTTTTTAGGTCAGGTAAAGTTTATTTTTTGTTTGTTTGATGAAGTATTTGGTTGGGATATGTATTCATAGTGTCTTGTTAGTGAAGTATGTATAATCTATAGTTAGGTACAATATGTGTGATCTTTGAGGTATGTAAAATATCTGTGATCTGTTTTATTTGTGATCACTTCATTGTCTACTATTTCGATACTAGCAAGTACCCCGCCACAGAAATCTGCTGAAATAAACAATTCTGTCAAATCAGACTATATATTAATCGTTGAACACATTTTTGTTCCTCAGTTTCTGATTATAACTGACTGTATAAATTAAAATCAACATTATTAATAGTAATTTGGGGTATACAAGTATGTATTTCCAGCATGTACATGGGAATAACTGAGTAGTTTCAACGATAAGTTTACTGGATGAAACATATCAAGTATACATGGGAGTATACTGAGTGGTCTACTAAAGGATTCATAGCTTGCATTGGTCCTTTAAAAAACCTAACCCATTTTAGGGTACTCATGCCCATTAGTTATTAGAACCATTGAAATTTTGGGTTTCACCTTCATAGGCAATAGAAATGTAATGGCAACATGTAGGGAAGTACTATGTCAGTAAATGTATTGCACTCATGTTGAATAACTTAAGCTTTCTTTTTCTTGCCATCCGTGGGAATACCCTAATCATAGTAGATTACAATTAACAGAAGAGGTTGGATTACGTTTAATTTACCTGAAGGGTTGAACTGGATTTATTAACACAATTAATTGCCCAGGGCCATGTTTTAACAAAATGACTTCCTGTTTCCCTTTTAGATTTCCATCATATTATGTTTTAAAAGTCATTTCTTAAGTTACAAGGAATACAAAAACTCAATTATAATCTTTAAAAAAAACTACTACAAAATGGAAAAAGATGTGAGTAAAGATACAAAGAATACAAAAACTCAATCATAATCTTTCAAAAAAATATTACAAAATGGGGAAAAATGTGAGTAAGCTACATATCAATACAAGACATAACAATATATGCTACAAAAATATAGTGTCTATGGTGAACATAAACTATATGTGGCTTCAGTTAATACTACTATGAAAATGTGTTAGTTATGCATTTAATCTAAGTTCCCAACATTGTATACTTCTTGTAGATCTTCAAGTATTTCTTCCCACTTGTACAACCATGAAGATATCTTGCTAGCTGACTTAGCATCATATTCGAGTGCTAATTCTTTACGATAATCCATTGCAAACCATTTCCAATATTTTGTGCTCTTTGATGTAACATTAGGAGTTATTGACCAGTCCTTATATATGGTCCGATAATCACGATAACGAACTGCATCATCTTTAACATAAAAATACCCAATCACTGGCTACTTGTTCTGGACAAAATCTTGTGTCTAAAATTTTTGTATCTTTGTTTCTACAGCCAGCTAAGCAACCAACACGATGAACTTCAGTTCTGTGAAGCCGATCTTGAGTGCTATGCTCATTGAGGTCACATTGTTCTCCACAGAAAGGACACTGACTGGTACATCCTAGTAAACCTTTAAGATGCTTTTCGAGTGGTTCTTTATCATGTTCAATAACATCTTGAAATAATATCTGATCGAAAGATTGTAAAACCTTTCTTTCTAATTCATCAATTTGCTTCTTAAGGTTTGATTTTAAATTTTCAAGATTCAATTCCTGAAGATGGTTGTAACCTTTGAAGTGATCATATACTGTGATACTAACTCCAAAATAGCTAATAAAAACTTTGCTAAATTCAGCAAGCCATTCTTTTAAATCTGGCTCAGTTTTTGTAGGAATGTTGTCTCGTAAAATATCAACTAAATTAGAAACTTTTTCATGAGCCAATTTTTGTAATTTTGAAGGGTAAGAATCGTTTAGTTTTTTATCTGCAAAAACTGTAATGTAGTTAGTAGTATGAGTTGTAAGACACTCACGAACATCACGTACAAAAACCATGTAGCTTTGGAAATCATTTTCTTTATATAAGTCTATTAAAACTTTGACTTTAAGTGCCATTTTATCTGTCAAATAATATACCCCTGATTTTTTTACTTTGTCAATTATAGCTGTACACAGTACACCATTCACTTGTGCTTTAAGTGGCTCTTCAAGATAGGCACAGATTGTATTACCAATTGCCTCTTCAGCTTCTGTTTGTTGGTATTGATTTTTATATAAAGTAAACAAAGGAATTCTTTCATATTTTTCCAAATGTAGCCTTGGATTATTAGCATCTTCAAACTTTTTTGCAATTTTTTCAAAAATTGGAATAGCTGAGCTACACGCTCGAATATAAAGTTCATAATTATATTCTGGCGTGAAGAAAATAGTGCAATCAGTTATGTTCGATTTGTGAAATTCAAAACTTTTGTCTACCTCACGAAGTAATTCTGAAACAAGTTTAGGATTAAAGTCAGTTTCTATATTAATATTTTTGCAAACAAGACTTTTGGCTTCTTGTAGTACTGATGATGTAACGTGATTAATTTTCATATAATATTGATTCTTTCGAAACATTGTTGTAACTACACGCATGCCACGTTCAGACCATGTTGTGTGAAAGTGTTCTTCTTCAGGCTTGAACTGGGGGATTTTTCCCTTTTTCCAGTTCTTAAACTTTTCTGTTTGCATCAGACTGATTAGTACTCCGTCATGCTTTCCAATATGCTTTATTATACTTCTTTCTACTTCTTCAGGAACATCTAGATTCCTAGTGGGTAAAGTTTGAGGGAATTGTTTAATAACATCTTCCCATAACTTGTTGAACATTTTTTTGAGCTCATCTTCATGTGGAGTAGAATATTTCAAAACAATTTCAACTTGATCTTTTGTTAATCGATTTAGCAAAATATTCTTCAGATCTTCTTCACTCATAATGCCACCACTTCTTTTTTTAATGGAAATTATTGCTTCAATTAGAGAGCCATCAATACCAAAAACTTTATATCTTTCCACTTTTTCTGGACTAAACAGGTCACGACTTAGCAATTTTGAAAGCTGTCTGGTGTCTAAAATATTCTTTTCTAAATTTTCTTGAAGGCAAATTTGCTCATCTTTTAAATATTGAATATTTTCTTGCACTTTTAATTTAATTTTTTCCACAGTACTTTTAGTTTGTTGTGCAAATGCTGAAATTGATTTTTTTTCTGAAGAAAAACTTGACACTGAGTTTCAGCATGATTTTTTAACTCCACTGAAAGTTGATGTAACTTCAACTGAAAATTCGCTTTCCACTGTGCTAATGTTTCGCTATTGTCTCCATTAAAAAAGATATCCATATTTTTTGTATTGTTCTGACACATATTCTGGAAATATCTCACTTTATCACACTGCTATGACACATGTAATAATGTATGTATGTGTATGTGTGTATATGTATGTGTGTATGTATATATGTATGTATGTATGTATGTATGTATGTATGCATGCATGCATGCATGTATGTATGTATGTATGTATGTATGTATGTATGTATGTATGTATGTAGCCCAACTCAGGCAAATTTCCCTCTCATATTCCATGTGCCTCCTAGTAGCCACACCAGTCAGCTGTGATTGGGTACCTGCATTTGCTGAGGTGCAAATTCAAGGCCTTTTCTCATGAAACAGCAATAATCCAGGTGGGAGTTCGAGTGCCCACACCACTTGCTGTGAGGAAAGACCTCTTCTCCTGTGAGTTCCTAGCCCGGGTCCAGGAACTTTGCTTGTATATGGCTCACAGTACCTGCCTAGTGCACAAGAATCCTGGCTCTGCCAGCATAATGGTTGAAATAGAATGTGTGTATGTGTGTGTACGTTATTACTTGAGTCAGAGTGTGACAGGGTGAGATAATTCAGCCCAGTGACAAGCAAAAGTTAAGAGGATACTTTCATAAATAATTGTGGAATAGATTGATTCTAGTACCAGGCTGTGCTGTCGTCTTTTTGAACAGAAGAGGGTTGACCAAGCTTAATGATCACTGCAGTGAGGTAGAGAATGGCCAGAAAGTATGCCGCCACCAGAGTTTGTGATGTGACAAGTCATACGGATTGACCCCAGGCTAAACTTCACCAGCAAAGCTACCCCTGTAACTGTCCCCAGACTGATTAGCCTAAGTTAATGTAATTAAAACAGCACAACCAAACACAAACTGAACTTCAATTCACACGAACAATGAGTTAAGTATAAGTCCACTACACATGCCCAGACTGACTTCTGGTCGACACTTTACCAACCATATGAACAACAAATGCACACAAACATGCTAATACTCATCAAATTCAACATTTAAATATTTCAAATATCGAATTAAGTCTTCTTCTTTATCTTCTTTCTTCCCTCTTCTTCTTCTCTATGGTCTTCTCTCTCTTTCTCCCCAGCTGTGGAGAGCGGACCCCACAAGCCTTTAGTCTGAATAGTTAATGTCATTGAAGCTATCCTTAGGATTAACTCTTCTCTGAGACATTTAAAAAGCACAGAATTAACTGCCATGATCTAGAAAGTGTTAGGCAGCATTAAAGAGGATCAAGCTAGTGCTGCTGCCAATAAGACATGTCAAAATGTTTTGATAGCCAATGTATGATGTTGTTGGAAACTAATTAATTACCACTTCCACAACTCGTTTTCAGTTACCCTTCAAGAAGCCATTTAATCATTAACTCTGCTCTTCTCCAACAAGAAGGACTACATTATTTGGTATGCAAAGAAATACATCTTTTCGAGATCTCGAGTAAGTTGTGTGGTGGAAATTATTTAATTCATGTGATGCTAAGAAGTGGGAAATATGCTTATCTTATGCTAAAATTCTTTTTGTCAAAACTCTGTGTGAACCACAGCTGAAATAGATCACCTTCTTCAAAGTAGATCAATTAAAGGGGCCTCTGCTGAAGTGATGGAATGTTACCTTAGATATGGTGGTGAGCACAGTGGTCCCTGAAACAATTTAATAGTCCTAGAGGGAAAACGTGGAGTTCAATACTGAAGATATTGTCATCCAACTTTTATTTTCGATTTTTTTCACTTACATGTAATCCTTTACTCCCTTTTTCCTCCCTCTTCTCCTTCTTTTTTCCCCTTTTCCCCCCACCTTAGTCTTTCCTAGTGTTCAGTCCCTTGAAAAATTAACAATGGAAGAGAATCAATAGCTCCTAGCACATAGGGTATTCTAAAACCCAACCATCTATTTGTTTTGTCCTCTCGTGCCTCATATCTCTCACAATGCCCCCACAACACTGACTTACATGTAGCGATGTCTCTCCAATAAGGAGATGAGACACATTACCTTACTATACACTTGCAGTCTTTTGCAGTTACCAAAACAAACCAGTTTCAGATGGGATAGTATATAATAGATATGATGAAATATTGTTTCCAACTATGTACAATATGCTATCCATCTCCTTGGTATCTGCTTGAAATCTGTACTCTTGATTTTGAGGCAAAGGTAGACCTTATTTGTCGATATTATGCAGAGTACTTGAATGCTATCTCAGTGCTGACCAATTTGGAGAACAAATGACCATTAATATAGGCAATCAGAAGCATAACACTGTCTCAAGAACGGTCAAATAAATGCCATTTATTTAGTAGCTGAATTAAAAGTCTTCAGTGAAAGCAGAAATTACTCTATAAGCAACATATAATTGTATGCAATGCTTTGAGGAACCTTCTTAAAATAGTCCTTGTCTATATGTGTGCTTCAGATTTATAAACTTTCAAAAAGAGCCCGTGGACACTTAGAAATAGCCGGCAAATATCTTGTCTTTACCCTGTACTTCTTTAAGTATCACTCAATCTGATGTTTTGAGCAAGTTTATGTGGCTTGTCAAGTATAATCACCTTCTGGCAGCTTATGACTGAGGCCATCTCCATGTCGCTTACTGGATTCATGGAAACTCTGGATTCTTGTTGACTGGATAAGTTTTACTAGTTTTTTTTGTTCCTACATATAATACTTTATTGCTAATTAAATACCACATATTAAACTGTCAGGATAGAATAGAGCATTATTTAGATTACTAACTTCATAATGATACTAAACTATCTCTAGTATTAAAACAATAATAAGTTCTCAATGAAAGTGATATAACAATTAATAACATCAAAACATTAATGTGCTAAGTGCCCATTTGTATACTGTTAATTACGTATTATAGTAGCTTCTTGCATCATCCATGACTTTGTGCCACTTGCTTGTACATTCTGAAACTCATTGTAGAGATGATTTCTTGTGTATAAAATATTAGAGGGACATTTGAAAATTTAATTATTGAGAAATACTCAAGTTTGTGCAACTGGCATTCACCAGATTTAATTTCAGCAGGTATAAATTGTTCTAAAATAGTTCAAAAATTACTTTATATACAAAAAAAAAGTTTGCATAAAATTCTGGATTTTTTTGCCTATACTATAGTAATGTGTATCTTAAATTGATACAAGAATTTACTGGTTCAGATAGAGATAATAATATGACTTTTCCACTCAAATTTACACTTTCTACTTTTTTCCATGTTAAGAAAACATGTCATCATAAATATGGACAATGTGTTTCTATAAGTAAATGTTGCCACAAAAGAGGGTTGCAATGCTTAATACTAGCTAATAGATCATGCAATGTTACAATACAAATCACTCAAGAAGGTCTCATTAAGCTATGGCCGCAGAACAATGCATGATGGAGAAGATGATGTAATCATTCTACAGCAGTGTTGTGAACTATTCTTTGATGCTGGATGTAATTCTGTTACTGTCTTTATAATGATATATAATTGACTTTGTGTTAGCCTGCCACTACTTTCCATTTGATGTCTAATGTCACCATAATTATGGAATCAACCAAATCATGTTGAACAGTAAAACCCAACATTTCAATGTGATGCCAAAGTTTTCCACTAGTATCACTCCTCATGGTAATTTTTATGAAATGCAATAATCGGTGGGCATGCTCATCGTTTAATATATCGTGTTGGGTAACTTGCATGCGGCATAAACAGCCAGCATCCAGGAATATCCACACCTATGTCTCAATTAAACTTATTGTTCTGTTCTCTGGTGTCATTTGTGTACAGTGCTTCTTTCATCTTCAACATAAAATTCTTAGTGGCGCTGTCTACAAACTCTTACCTCTTTCCATGCTATAATTTTTTCTGGTTATTTCACCTATACAATGCTTTCCCACTGCTGGATATGCTGACGCTGATTGACGACTCGTGCTTATGGGTATTGTGTCTTTAACTTTCGTATGATGTGATATTAGAGTCAAATTTGATTTAAAAGGCTGTTTTGATGTCAAAATCCTTACAGAATCTCTGAACATTCTCACTTAATTTTTCTATTGTATAGAAACTTGCTGTTATAGAAAGGCTGAATTATTGTAATTTTTTCAGCCAAGAATGTAGTACATTGATTAGTTATATTTTGAATAGAATATGAATTAGAAGAGCCAGAAATTTTTTCAAATGCACTGTATAAATTATTAAATGCTACAATTTGGTGTATTAATTTTGACAAAATTGTCAGCAATTTTTTTAACCTTATGATTTTTGTCTTTTTCATTAAAATATTCAGTTTTTTTTAATCATGATGCTATATATTATATATATATATATATATTGGAAATTATAATTATTAACATCAAACAAGGATATGATATTTAACATAATAGATTTCATATTACATTTCAGTGAAATTAAACATTGAAATGCCCAAGTATGCCAAAGAGTGGCATGAACCTGATTATGATTTAGTGCGTGTGTTTGTGTGTGCAAATTCTTTTGTTGTTTTGTGAAATTGTGGAAGGGACAGTTTGTGACTAGAATTCAACAGCACTTAAGATCATGTTACTTGTGGGACCGCCCACCATGAAAGGAATGCATTGATGGAGTCAAGAACATAAACATTAGCCCATGAGAACATAAACATATCTCATAGAATTATCTTAGTAATTAGTGTAGATCATGTTCCTAGTGCCATCCATTGTGTTTCACCCTCCCTGGTAGTTGGGTTATTTAAACAGTGGCCCAGCTGCAAGGGTTCGATGTTGAGTTTTGTGAAAGTCCTCAAGCAAGAGTTTTATGCAATCAGAGAAGAAGCTTGGTTGTCTCCTTAAGGCAAGACTAGGGTCAGCCTATCTAGGGATTGCTGTGGGCGATTACTGAGAGCATAGCTCAACTACAACGCTGAGAAACTTCTCCCCTCAACTCCTGGTGGCAGCGTGTGAACCTACCCCCACAACCTGGTGCCAGCGGTGGAGAAATTTGGACCTGACGCCTGTGGGAAGACTGGACAGCACAAACTGAGACTGGAAGAAGTGTCTGTTGGAGGAGGACTAAACTGTTTATTCATTGAACTGAGTGATATTTGTATCATTTTGTGTGGCACGTTATACCTGTATTTTAATTTTCTTTTTGTTATTATTTTTTATAGGCTTTGTCCAGGACAGGGAAAAGAGAACTAAGCTTGGTGCCTTGGACAGTAGACATGTCGAACAGAGCTAAGGGAAAGGGAAAGAAGCCAGAATCGCATTCTTCTGTTATGGAGTTTGGAGTTGGGACGAGATTGCGAGCTTCAGTGGAGCAACAGGAAATGAGTGGTGCAGTAGGTGGAATGAATGTGGGAGGCATAAGCGAGATGAATGATATTACATCAGACCTTGTTGGTACACCTAGTGAGACTAGCGAGAGGACAGAGACTGCTTCTATGATAAGTGAACCTGGGACAATAAGGGAGCAGGCACAATTGCCAACACCTGCAGAAGATATGTACAGACTGATGATGAAGACAGTACAGCAGAACTCAGACATGCTGCACTTCATGAGGGAGGAGAGACGAGCAGATCGTATCTCTGACTGGGAGAGGCAACGAGAGAGGGATAGGCAGACAGCCCTTCACCATGCTATTCAGACGTTTCCCAAGGTGTCCTCAAAAGAGTACCTGCCAGCACAACTGGAGAATTTTACAGCAATATTGGACTCCCATGAAGTACCAGATGATCAACGAACCTGTCAGCTTCCTGGAATTCTTACTGGACAGTTGGCAGTGACATTCCAAGCACTGAAACTACCAAACAATGCCCCCTTCGAAGAAGCTAAAGCTAGACTGCTTAATGAGGTAGGAGTTACTGTATCATCAGCAGCAAAGTCATTTATGAGGCCAGACTCAGAAGCTCTGAAGAAACTTGGTCCAGTGGATTATTTGAATCAAACAGAGAACTTGATAGACAGAATTTTGACAGGATCAAAAACATTGGTTGATGTTAAGACGCAATTATTAAAGATGTATCTCATGAATCTCGGTAGTAAGGAGTGCTTATTTGCTCTTGCGGGTGACGGCATTCGTTCTAAGTCAGATGTGAGGCAAGCTATTATCACATGTTATGAGAATCATGGAGTGGTGATTGATGATTCTAAGAACGTTGCGAAACTGTTCCTACCACCAAACAGGAAGACGGAGTTCGAGCAACCACGAGGTTACCGAACATACAACACGAGGCCAATGTGTGGGAAGTGTGGAAAAGTAGGACATAGAACAGTAGACTGTTTCAGTAACACCAGTTGGAGAGACCAGAGGAACATCACCTGCTACAACTGTAAGCAGGCAGGGCACATTAGCCCTGATTGCCCTTATCGCCAGGGAAGGGACAGCAGTGATGAGGTGAAGAATGACAAGCCTGCAGCAACCAAGAAACCAGAGAAAAGGTCATTTAGTGTGGCAACGCCAGACAGAGAGGGTCCCAAGGAGAATGTGATTGAAGTCAGCATATGTGAAGTCTCCATGCCAGCCATCTTAGACTCTGGAGCAGACATCTCTATTCTACCAGAGGAGGTGGTACCGACAGCAGCCAGGCTCAACGAGACTGTCAGTGTTGTGAGCTATGATGGGAGACAGAAGGTGAGGGAATTGGCTGAGGTTAATATTAGGATGGGTGAGGATGTGTTGAGAGAAAGGGTGGCTTTAGCAAGTATAGGAGCTAGGAGGGAGAGCCTTAATAGCTCTGCCCTTGCTAAATGAGAAGAAGAGGAATTTATTGCTAAGTGTATTAGAAAGACAGAGGAGAGTACGTAGTGTTCAGACAAGAGCTATGGTTGAGAGAGAACGTAGAGAGAATGAAATTGAGAAAGAATTGTTGGAGGAAGAGCAGGTTGACAATATTAGGTCAGTACCCATGAGGGAAGTTACCAGTACTTTAGGTTGTTGTGAGCAATCTTCCAATGTTGGGATGGAAGTATGTGATGATAGTGTGGAATCTGAAGAGGAGGAACTAGGTGAGAGTGAAGGAGTTGATGGCATGGATAGGAATAGTGTTGTAAGTGTGAATGTGGATGAAGTAGGCTCTGGCATTGATTGTGTTCATGAAGGAGAAGATAAGGCTATGTTGATTGATGAGATCTCAAAGGATGGTTCATTGAGCTATTGTAGAAAGCTAGCTTCAATGGGTATGCGTGGGACAAGGGATTGTTGTTACACACTATTGTTTATTCAATGGGAAGTGAAGTGATTAGGATTGTTGTTCCAAAGTCGAGAAGAGAAAGTTTACTGGAACTAGCTCATGATAAGAGTGGTCATATAGGGTCAAGAAAGGTTGCCGATATTATAGGCAAAAGATTTGTATGGCCCAATGTAAATGCAGACATTCATAGATATGTGCATCCTGTTGTGTGTGTCAGAAGGCGAGTAGACGTGGGCAAGCTAAAGCCCCTATGGTTGAGAGGCCGATAGTTTCTAAACCGTTTGAAGTGGTGGCAGTGGATATAGTTGGCCCTCTACCTCCTGGAAAAGGGAAAATGTCATATCTACTCACAGCCATTTGCATGGCGACTAGGTGGCCTGATGTTATCCCTCTAAGGAGTATCACAGCAAATGCTGTAGCTGAAGGACTTATTTCTATATTTGGGAGAACAGGTCTACCACTCCAACTAGTGTCCGATAGTGGTACCCAGTTTACGGGGAAACTAGTTAAGGAACTGGGGGAGTTGCTCGGTATTGACTTGGTAAAGACGACCCCATACCATCCTCAAGCTAATGGAGTAGTTGAGAGAATGCACTCCACTCTGGAAAATATGCTTAGGAAGGCTAAGGCCGAAGGGAAAGATTGGGTCATGCAGATACCATTTGCTTTGTTTGCATTGAGGCAGATGCCTAATAGATCGACAGGCTTTAGCCCTTATGAGTTAGTGTGGGGAAGAAACATGCGTACCCCTCTTGATTTGGTTTATGCTGGTTGGAAGTGTAGGGAATTTGAAAAATTGAATGCTAGTGATTGGGTGATAAATTTGGCAGAAAGATTGGAGGTGATGAGAGACGTAGCAGCTGAGAAGAGTAAGACAAAAAGTGTGAAGAGGAAAGAGTATTATGATGTTGGGAAGAAGAAGAGGAAATTATGTGTTGGTGATAAAGTATGGTGCAGGATACCAGGAAGAAATGGTAAATTAGATGATGCTTGGGATGGCCCTTATGAGGTGGATCGAATATTGAGTGATGTTAATTATCGTGTGAAAGAGGTTGGTAGTAAGAAGAGAGGAAAGACAGTGCACATTAATTCAACCAAGAAGTTTGTGGAGAGATGTGATGTTAATGCTGTGACTTTGGTGGCTGATGACATGGGTATTGAGGAGTCAAGTGTAAAGTTGAGTGACGTAAATGTTGAGTGCAAAGAAGCTATTGAAGAGGTTTTAAAGGATTTTGGTGATGTATTAGATGGGGGAGTTGGTAGGTATAAACACGGATGTGCAAAGATTGTTGTGGAAGAAGGTGCTAAACCTAGGGCTCAGAAACCATATAGGATCCCTGATATGCTGAAACCTAAGGTTGAGGCAGCTGTGAAACAACTAGTTGAGGAAGGATGGGTTGAAGAGACAGTATCGCTATGGGGTGCCCCGATTGTGCCAGTCCATAAGACAGATGGGTCTATAAGACTCTGCATAGACTATAGGAATCTCAACAATGTGACCCCTCAAATTCATTTTCAAATCCCTTTATTAGAAGAAATGCTTGGGAAGGTTGGCAAAGCCACACATTTGTCAAAGTTGGATCTTGAGAAAGGATATTACCAGATACCACTTGATGAGGATTCGAGAGACATGGCAGCATTTGTGTCACCTTGGGGTTGTTACAGGTTTAAAGTCTTGCCTTTTGGCTTGAAGAATGCTCCTGGTATGTTTCAAAGTATTATGACAAAGGTTTTGAAGGAATGTTTGGATTGCAGTGTGGTTTACATAGACGATGAGTTGGTATATTCTGATAGTGTGGAAGAACATAAACGTGATGTGAGGAAGGTCTTGTGTGCATTGAGAGAGGCAGGTTTGACAGCAAAGAGAAAGAAGTGTGAATGGGGACTCAGGCATGTGGAGTATTTGGGTCATTAGATTGGTAATGGACAGTTGGCAGTTCCAGCTCACAGGATAGCAGCAATGAGAGACTACAGGAAACCAAAAACCAAGAAAGACATGCGAGCATTCTTGGGCTCTGTGGGATATTACATGAGATTTGTGAAGAACTTCGCTGAGTCCTCTGCTGTTCTCACCCCAGCAACCTCGTCCAAGGCACCCGGCAAGGTGATCTGGACCCCTGAAATGGATGAGGCATTTGCAAAGTTGTGCGTAAGTTTATGTGATATGTGTGTCTTACATGTTCCGTCTCATTCTGATCAGTTTATCCTTCACACCGATGCTAGTGGACGTGGTATTGGAGGCATACTGAATGTTCAACGAGATGATGGAATACTTCCGGTTGCCTTCTATAGTCGACAGCTCCGAGGTGCCCAGGTGCAGTACTCAGCAACTGAGGTGGAGGCTCTTGCAGTGGTGTGTGCAGTGCAACATTTCCTCCCCTATTTGTATGGTCGTCATTTTCAAGTTGTAACTGACCACCAGGCCTTGACAGCACTGATGTCATCAAAGACACTTAATAGGAGGCTCCAAGGAATGGCGTTAAAGCTAATGCAGTTTGACTTTGAGATTGTTTACAGGCCAGGTGATGAAAACTTGAACGCAGATGGATTGAGTTGCCAGGCGTGGGAGGACAAAGATGCATCAGTGGCCGTTCCCAGTTCTGTTGGGGACCCGGAGCGTCCCTTGAGCAGCGGGGGATGTGGGACCGCCCACCATGAAAGGAATGCATTGATGGAGTCAAGAACATAAACATATGTCATAGAATTATCTTAGTAATTAGTGTAGATCATGTTCCTAGTGCCATCCATTGTGTTTCACCCTCCCTGGTAGTTGGGTTATTTAAACAGTGGCCCAGCTGCAAGGGTTCGATGTTGAGTTTTGTGAAAGTCCTCAAGCAAGAGTTTTATGCAATCAGAGAAGAAGCTCGGTTGTCTCCTTAAGGCAAGACTAGGGTCAGCCTATCTAGGGATTGCTGTGGGCGATTACTGAGAGCATAGCTCAACTACAACGCTGAGAAACTTCTCCCCTCAACTCCTGGTGGCAGCGTGTGAACCTACCCCCACATTACTAATAGAGAAGATTTCATAATAGCTACAGTTGAATAATAGACTCTATGACTAGGACTGGTAGCTTTCACTGTAAAATTTGCTGCAGGGGCTCCCCACACCCCCAACTGATATTTTAATTAACAATGTGAAGATTTCTACCATGGAATAAAGAGTACTTATTACATTAATTTTCAATAATGTAGATTAATATCCTAAATCTAAATTTAATATGAACCCTGATATTAATAGTCATCTGAAGAGAGTGATAATACTCCCACTTATAATATTGATAGAGAAAATAGAATCTTGAAATTCCACAGCTGTAAAAACTGTATATAATGCCCACAAGTTTCAGTAAAGACAAATATTGATCTAGTTTAATTTATGTTCTATGGAATTGTATTTAGCTAAGTAGTGATAATTTGCAGAGTGTGTAATTAGTGATATGTAATGTGTACTAACAAAAAGAGCTGGTTGATGTGGTGAACTATATGTAACAAACTATGCTACAAAAATTATATGAACTAGTCAAAAGACAGCATGGTGATGGATATAGAACTAAGAGCTTTGTTCAATCTTGTCAATATCAATGTTGTATGCATCTTTAAGATCTTCTTTTATTTCTTGCCAGGTTATTTGCTTCCATTCTGGTGGAGTTTCCGCAGGTTCCACATGATAACGTAGTGCTAAGTCATCTTTATACTTGCTCACAAACCACTTCCAATATGAACAGCTCTTTGACGTAACATCTGGCTGAATCGACCAATTTTTATAAACTTTTTTGTAATCTCTATAAAACTCATATTCTTGGTGGCCACCTGGTACCTTAAACTTCATATCTGTTGTAAGAATTGCTGGGCAGAGATCAGTAGTCAGTCTTCTAGTATTTGAAATACTCCAGCCAATGAGGCAATCAATGCGGTGAATTTCTGTTCTGTGGTCAACAGCTTCTTCATGTTCTAGTAACTCACACTGTTCCCCACAAAATGGACATTGTGCTGTACAGCCTACAAGAGACTTCAACATGATATGCGGCTTGTCTTGCCACTGTATAGATTCAAAAGTAATTTTATTGAATTTATTAAGGATTGCTTCTTTAATATTTTTTACTTCACTTTTTAACCTTATTTGAAAATTTTCTAAATTGAACTTGTTCAACGTTTTCACATCTTCTAACAATGCTTCAGGATCAATAGAAATCCCCAGTTCACTTCGAATGCATTTGTCACTATTAAAATTGTTTAACCATTCGCTGATGTCAAAAGCATCCATTTCGTTAATAACTTCCTGAACTTTGTATACTAATTGAATGACCTGATCACATGCTGAGCTTTGTAATCGTGTCAAATCTGAGTCATCGGCTTTTTTATCACAGTATGCTATTGTATATTTCTCAATATGGTTTTCTAAACTCTCCTCAAATTTTTTGAAATAGTCCAGGTATAATTCAAAGTTATTATTGTGATATAAATCTATAAGAATTTTTATTTTGAGTGCCTTTTTATTAGCAAAATAGTACTCAGAAGTCTTCATGTTTTGTATCATGATTGAAGCAAGCTTTAGCTCTACCTGATCAATGATAGGTTGTTTAAGTTGAGCACTCAAATAATCAGCTATACACTCTTCTGCTTCAGTTTCTTGATATTGGTTTTTGAACTTCGTGAAAAGTGGACCCCTGACATGTTTTTCAATGTATACAATTGGATCATTTTGTTCTTCAAATGATTTGTCTATTTCTTCAAATTTTACATAAGCAAACCCTATTACCTTAAGATACATCTCAAGATTATATTTTGGAGTAAAAGTAATACACGATTCATCAGAATGCCGTTCAATTGTTTCACGAGCTAACTGAAGAAGTTCAGTTGTATATACTGATTTAAAACCAGTTTTCTTTTTTTCTATTTTGGTTATATACAATTGAGCTTTTTCAAAAACTGCAGCTGTTATTTGTTTAGCAATGTTTTGGGGATCATTTTTATCACCATTTGGAACTATATTTTCATGGTAATGCACTCCTTTTTTTGGTTTGAATTCCAGCTTTGTTCTTGGTAATCGATTTGCTTCTTGAACTTTTTTTATCACTTGGCTCCCATGACCTGCTGCAAAGTCTAACAATGATTTCTGTACTTCATTATATATATATAAATCGGGTTTAGGCTTAACACGTGGACATTTTGTTAATAAGTTTTGCCATATCTCATTAAACTTGTCTTCAAGATATTTTTCAGTTTGTTTTTGATCCTTTAAAATCATGTGGACTTGATCTGCAGATAGCATTCCACTTTGCAATATACAATTTAAACTGTGTTCAGTATACTCTTTTCCATTAATTCTGTGGGATTCTATTTTTGCTACGTCTTCTGTAGAAATAATTCCTTTTTTAATATAGCGACCCATCTTTTTTTTACAAAACAAATCCATACTTTGTAACTTTTCTAACTGTTCCAAACTAACTTCTCTTTTATTTATGCTTTCTTGTAACATTAGTTGTTGTTCTTTCATAACATCAATGTAATGTTGTACATTACTTTTCATGTATTTAACAGTTTCTTTTCTGGCCCTTTCAATTTCTTTACTTACTTTTTTTCTTTGTAGAATGTTATTACACTGTTCCTCTGCATTTCGCTGTACATCGTTTGCAACTGATTGCAATTTATATTCATATCTTTTCTTCCATTGTAATAAAATCTCCTTTTGTGGTCCTTGAAAATGATTGTCCATTGCTAATTTCAGGGGCTCAAGAGTACCTGTTACAAAGATAGTAAGTTCCTTTATTTTTTGTTGCACTTTGGTTTCTACTGAATCTGGTGGTTCTGTATTGATTTCATTTTCAGCTTGTAGTTCCCATTCTAGCATTGTAGATCGAAATTTTACATCCCATAAACTGAATTGTGTTTCTAATGAATTGTAAGCAACTATTTCAAGAGTATTCTTGAAACTGAACACAAAATTTTCTTTCAACAGTGAATTCCATACATCAGAAATCTTAGTTTGAAATGATGTAAAATCTATATATGGGAGGTCCATGAGATTGCTTCCATTAGATTTTCTTTCACAAAATAATTCATATTTTAATTTTTGGGCAACATGGCTATATCCAGGATTAATTTGTCCCATAGGAGGGTCTCCCTTCCATAAACCAGGAAAATAATGAACATCAGTTTGATCATCAAATTTTATCACTTGTTTAAATTCTTTGTACAAATCTTCACAGTGTTCTTCCTTAGCTGCATTAACAGTAAAGATGTTAAGCTTTTTAGCAAACAGTGCTCTTTCAACTTGGGTCTGTATATTACTAGAAGCATTTTGATAAACAAATTGACAGCTTGGATGATACTTAACCATGTCCATGCGTAGAAATGCATGTACAGAGGTTTGTAGAATGTTATCAATATCTCCAGGAACTTCTCCTTTAACATTAATTAATGTCATATTGGCTAGGCCAATGACAAATGTAGCTAATTCATTATCTTGCTTTTGCGCTTTTAAAGGATCTACAGACAAAGCTCGCAATCCCTCAGTGTCAACCACCAAGATGTAATCACATTTATTCTGAGCCTTTAAATCTTCATTTAATTTCAACAGCTGCACGAAAGCTCCTCGTGTGCATCTTCCTGAAGTTACTTTAAATTGAAGTCCAAAGGTAGTGTTAAGCATAGTAGATTTACCAGAACTCTGAATTCCTAGAACTGATAAAACAAAAACATTTGGATTTCCCAGAATTTTCCCGGTTTCTGTTAATACAGCTGTAACCCATTTTAGTGGTACATGGGATGCTCTTCCATCCATGATTTCTAAAGGATATCCATTTATAAATAGTTCAGCAGCTATTTTTGGAAGGAAGGAAATATAATTATTCATACTTTCTTGTGTTTGTTCAGCAGCTTCATATAATTGACCCAATTCTCGAAAAAAATCTTCTAAGCACAATGAAGAATCAAGTATTTGCTCCTGGAGTATGACCAAATTAAATTTTAAGGATTCGATTTCTTGAATATTTATTGCTGGTTCATTGACTTCATGCTTGGACAATTCCAGTTGAATTTCTCGGTACTTTTGCTGATATTCTGATACTAACTTTCTGGAAAGTGTATCTAAGTTAAGTCTTAAATTCTTCAAAAAATAGTGTATCAAATTAGAATCAGATGACTTGCCAAGTTCTTTAAGCGAGATAATAAATTTCTCCATTACTGGGGCTAGTTGCTCTACATGTTGCAATTGCTGTTTTCGTAATATAAGCTTTTTCTTCTTTATCTTCTCTGTGTAATTTTCAATAGTTTCATTATACCCTATTGACTTTTGTCTGTACAATTCTTTGTCTTCAAGAGCCCAAGCCATCCACATATTCTTCCCTTGTAGTGGAAACATGCTTTCTTTACAGTCCTTACTAAGAGATTCAGATTTTATTAATGACATAACCTTCTCTGTATGCTTAATTCCCTCCTTCTGAACAATGCTGTGTTCATCAACTTTGAATACTTCAGGTGGAGATTGACAGGCTTTTGTCAAGCTATAAATTATATTTTTTTGTTTTAGTTGATGTCTTATACGCTTCCGAATCATACCTTTGACCTCTGCATCTGTCTTACGTGGTAGATTAACCCAAAATGCTTTAGGAAATCTTTGTCGTAATTCTGTGTGATTTTGTGTTACACCATTAAGAAAGATTAAACTTCCATGACAAGACTCTACTTTCTTCAATTGTGACAAAAAAAGCTCATTAAAATTCATATTGATTTCGTGAAGCATAATTACTACAATAAAAGATATACGACATAGAAAGTCTATCTGGTCATAGTGGTTTCTGGCATCTCCATGTAAGTTTAGAAAAGCAAGAGTGTCAGTAAATATATCACTTTCTGTACAATATTTTGGAATATACCAGCACATGTCCACTAAACCATCCACCAGAACTGATTTGTACTGTCCTCCAGAGCAGTGCCGATGAAAAAAACGATCGAGGCCATCATCACTGATTATAAGATTCATTAGCCGAGATTTAGAATATCCCTGTTTCTCTGGTTCTCCACATCGAATAATGGAAATAAATGGCATAGGGTGATCAACCATGCAAACACTATTTTTTAAATGTGGGTGGTCAGAAAGACACAAATCTTTAATAATTGTACGCAGTGCCCAAAGTGGAATTACAAGTTCCTTTCTAAAAGGATCCGGTAAAATAAATGGCACAGCAATTTGACATTTTTCTAACCTTGCAATTAAATCCTGCCTCAAAAAGTCATCAGCACAAATTAGAACTGCTAATAAACAATCAAGAGGATTTATTACATCAGAAGCAGCATCATTTAAATCTTCACAATTATCATCTTCATATTCTGCATCGCCATAGTCTTCATTACAATCATTGAAACAGGAAGAACTTGTTAATGCTGTCAAAAAGTCTGCTCTACAACTAGAATCATATGATAACAATCTATGTAAAACCATAAATGGCAATTGTGACAAATTATCAATTAAAGATATTTTGAAGTATGGCTTTAACAGTGTTGACCTAATGCGCAAAGCATCCTGAAATTGTAATCGTTTCGATGAAAATTTTTCTAGTCCAAGCTTGACCATTACTGCATGCCCATTGGCATAGTCTGGATGTTTTGTTGATATACAAGGAATTTCTTGTATAGCAGTTGAGCTTACTGATAATTTAGGTTTGCTGATTAGGTTTCTGCGAAGTTTTTGTTTAAAATCGAATAGATTATTAGTCTGTAAATACTCATTCAAAGCAAGTGAAACTGTGTTATCTAATAGCTGACAACTCTCTATTGTTTGGGACACCTTTTTTGTGTAATAAATTTGTACTGGAAGTTCCTTTTCATGAATGCTATCTAATAGCAATAAAACTATGTATGATTGCAGACATACTGGCCATTCATGATAGCTTTTATACTGATTCACTTCTTCTGACAATTTATTGTATAATAATTGCAAATTTTTGAAATTTAAAGGCTGAAAAAGTATATTTTCAGGTTCTCCTTGTTTTAAAAATGGAATTATTAAAACAAATACAAAAGATTTATCATATGCTTGCTCACATTTTGAAAAGAAACCATCAATAGCTTTTTTCATTTCAGTTCCAAGAAACTCATTTTGAGAGTCAGGGTCTTCATGACTTGTCTCATTAGTGTACTGTTTGACAAAGCTTATCAATGTTGCAATATCTGTAATGTCTTCCACCTTTATATACTTTTCTTTTTCAACAATATCATATAATAAATGATGCAAATTCTTTAAAGCTAAAAATTTGTTCTCATCTATTTGACTCATTTCATATTCTGTTAAAATTTCTTTCATAATAGGTAACACATTTTTTTTGTTATTGGATACCAATGTAGTAAAAGTTGACAATAGCATATTTTGAAAAGCAGAATGTAAAAGATATTCAGTCATCCATACATCAGGTGAAAGCTCTTTTTTCTTCCTTAAAATATCTTTTAACCTAGCCTCAAGCTGTTCCAATGAAGTATCATGTTCCTTAATCCAATTATCAAACTTTGTTGTATCATGAATGTTTTGGTCAGTTTCAATAGTAGACTCAATAGTATTTGAATTTGAATCATTTCTAAATTTAAAAAAAATTAATTATTTATCAAGCTCACCAAATATGATATTCTATTACAAACTGTAGATAATATTTAAGAAGATAACTTGCAAGTGATCAGTATTGCTTACATTGAGCTTATGTTCTATTGCCATGCTTAATTTGTAGTTAAATATTTTATTATTCTACAGTGCAAATTATGATGGTCAAAATAAAAAATAAGTCTTTTTCTGATGCTCTAACTACCACTTAAGCAATATGATAGCAATATTTGATATACAAAAGAAATAAATATTGCGAAGATAATTGATGTTATTGCTGGTTGTATTTAAGAAAAATCTTGAAGCATGCAGTTTAAACTCATTAAAAAATTATATTAGTCAGTTGATAATCATAATAAAATATCAGTTAAACAATACAAAAAATTAGGTTCAAAATTAGCACGTGACAAGCAAGTGGATATTCATATAATGGCATTTGTATTTTTTTAAACATTTTATGCACTTAGCCTTTTATGCTCATTGCTATGGTTGCAGCCTTTGAGCTAAACTTTCTACGGATTGACAGACATAGATATGACTATCACTCACAAGCCCACTTAGGAGTTTTAGTTAAACAATTGCACACTTTAGCCCTGCTTGCATGGAAGCATAAAACTTATTTTACATTGATTTAGTAATTGTTCGCTTTTCAGATATTATGGTCTTCAAGTATGTCTTTGAGACTGGGTGAAATGGAATATTAAATCTATTTTTATTTTGGTTACAAATGAGCTTTGGGACAGAAAAGGGTATAGTTGTCTTCAACGTTGATTGAGAATAGCTATAAAGTTGTCTTATTTTGAGCACCATCCATCATGGTAGGAGTCAGTGTCAAAATTCTTTGAAGGAGACATACAGCTTTTATTGAATCTATTAGCAGAGTCTCCCTGGGTATCCCCAGTCACGTTAGCTGAAGAAAGAAAGAGAAAGAGGATTGCAATGCTTAAATAGCTGCAATGATTGTTCCAAGGTTCCTTTGCCACAGAATGTTTCACAAGCCACTGCCTGATTACAACTACCATCTTAGCATGAATGGTTAAAAGGGCTACTGCAGTGATTAAGATCATGCCAGACTTTCTGGATATCATTCAAGACAAGCTCAAAAAGGAATTACTAAAAGATATCATTCATTATTATGATACCAAGAGTTTAAATTAACCTTTAGCAGACTATAGTCATGAATTCATGACAGGCATAACTTAACGTGCTAATGAAATGAGAATCCATAGTGCCATTTACATATTTGTTAGCTCTCTATGGCATTATTAAGCAGTTCAAGTGCGGCTGATTGAGTGCCACACCTTTTTTCATTAATCCTGATGTATTCATTGGTATTGTGAATCGCTACATTTTCTTTGCAGTGGCCGTTGGAGAAAACAGTAAATGCTTGGCATAAGATCGTTTCAGAAGTAAACGTTTAGTAATTAACCCTCAGTGCGCATGCACGAGAGGGTTATAGTAGTTGTCCTGTCTGTTAGACTGTTTGTCTGTTTGTCTGTCTGTCTGTCATGCTCTGATTTTGGAGATTACTGGCATTAACCATTGATTTAGGTATGAACTTACTCAGAACGAAGATTTAGGACTATTCATTGTGCTACTTTTTTTTAATTTCGGGCTAATTGTTGAGAAAACGTGAAGCATTTAGCTCCCCGTAGGTACCAGCTTTTGTGTCACAACATAATCATATGAACAAATAATTTCTTGCAGCCCACGGTGTAGTTCGCTTTATGCTCAGGAAAGTTAACGGAGTTAAAAGTCGTGTTGAAAATATGTACCGGTGAGTGTTTCTGGCCTGTTTAGCTTCTTCTCTTATGAATACAGGTTTCCATGTACCATTTTCATTGCTCAAGCTATTGATGCCTGATTAAAATACCTAATAGATTGTTTGTTCTTTTCGTCTGAGATTATATTATAGCTAGAGTGTTTAGTAGCACTGAGGGTTTGCACCTTTGGTGCTTCATTGTTTTAGAAACTGCCATGGATAAAGTATCTATTGATCATTTTGGACAATCTGCACCGTGGAGGCTTCTGAACATGGTATGCCCTCTTCTTTAGTAGTTAGCAGATGAAGTGAACTAAATTCATTTATCTATTCTCTGTTAGCTATTGGTTCTTTTTCAAGTATGGCAAAGGTTGCACAAAAAATGTGGTAAACTAATTGTATAGAAAAATAATAACATTTCATAAATGTTTTTAAAAAATTAGGGTTGCTCTAAGGTATGAAAACAAGTAATTTTATAGCTAAAATTTACTTCAAAAGATGAGCATTACAAAACTTGCCCAAATTGAGAATGGTGACTCTACACCCCTACATCACTGCCTTAAATAAACAAATTAAAATTTAAATAAATTTAAAAAAAACAACATCTATAAACGCGAAAAAAAAAAAAGGATTTCTCAAGAAAGTTAGGGATCAAGAAAGACAAAAGTCAAATTAAGTCTTTGACAACTTTCAGAACTTTTAAAGTAGACAAATGGCAAGTTCTGCATTTTGATGTAGCAACTTGCCATATCTGATACTAGACTGTCTGTGGCTAATTCTGAGTCCAGTATACCTACTGTATTCTCATATAATTATTCACAACTGCTTTGTCTTCTAAATCTGTAGTCAAAACACCCAGATTCCTTCACAGAGTAACTCATTCTTTGTTGTTGAATGGCTTCTGTAGGCATAAATACCTTCTGCACCTTCTTGTTTATTATATTCACCATCTAAAATGCCGAGGTTGCTGTTAATACAGGTCTACTACCTCTACAATTGACTGCCCGCTCACCATTTTAGAAGTTAGCTAAACTACGGCTTTGAAAGCTGGCCCAATGTTTGTGCTGTAGCCTTAGAAATACCACTGCAAGGAATTTGAAAATCAATTACTAACTATACAGCTAATTTCTTGAGGCTATAGCGTTCGAGTGAGGTATCGCAGATGAGAATAAACAACTGATTTTTCCCGAGGTGTTACTTCAAACCGCTGTATGGCAGTTACGGCAGTGAAGGGGTTAAAAATTAAGTTACAACTACAGTAGATTCTATTCTTACAATCAAAATATAATTAAGAATAATAATTTTCACAAAAAACCCTAGATATATGAAGTACAGGAGGTAAACGGAGAAAATTTTTAAGTACTATGTGGGATTAATTTTAACAAACATGGATCAGAGTATATATTTAAAGGAAAAGTTAGCATTGTTAAAACTTTGAAATTTTATTATGATGGCTCAACCCTGCTACAATTTTACCTATTGATAAACATAAATACTGAATTTGTATAAGTTATTATAAAATGGAATACTTGTATATTAAATTTGAACCCTAGTATATAGTATCGGAAATTATGATGCTAGCAGTTAGTACTATGTTTCTACTTGATGTTCAGTTTCTGTGCCCCATTGAGATAAATTAATATCTACTCCAGATTATAAAAAGGTCTGGCGAAATATATTGTATGTATTACCCATGTATTATCTTACCGAGAAATGTTGGATGATGCAGAAACTTCCAATTTCTGTAAGTACAAATGTACACATGAAAACTAATAAACATATAACTAACATTTGCTACCTTGGCATCTCTAGCAGATTTTTCATGTTTTGATTTTTTGGACCAAAGAACAGAACTGCGAGGAAAACACATAATAATGTGTATATATAAATAATGTGTAATATATTATATCAACAAAACGTCCAATTCATTTTGGTCTAAACGTTTATTCTATGAAATAACTTAATCTGTCTTTTTCTTTATTTTTTTTACAATTTTAAGATATTGCTTAACACTAGACTAACTTGTAGTAAACAACTCTGATTTATTACACTACTATACTTTCTAGTAATACATTTGACAGTAACAAGGGTGTCAGATCAGTCTATATTCATGAATAATTCGTAAACTAAACTGAGTTCATAAAAGGGAATTCTTTCCAGTAGTTACAATCGTGTTAGATTGCTAGTGAAATTAAGAAACAAGTGAATTTAACCAGAAGGATAATGGTATCTTGGTGAAGTTATCTAAATAGCTATAAAATTGGTAATCACAATGATTAATCTGGTAAAATGCTTTGGACTGGGAAAGACAAAGGTAGGAGAAAGGAAGCCTTTAAAATCTAGCTAATATGTAAAAGTTTGGATTAATTGAGCACAGCAATGCCAGATACTATCATGGGTGTACAAATTTGTGTCAGTTGTTTGTATATACATAGGATTAGTATATCAGTAGCACAGGTGATAAAGCAGTGACGTACTTATAACCACATTAGCTGCTTCAGTGGTGTATAACATGCTCAAAAGTATGGGAAAGGAAAAAAAATTAGCTAAATATTATGACTACTCACACTACAACACCTAATTTACATCCCAAGGGTCTCTTTCACTATTGTTGCTTATCCATACATACGTGTTAGAACATATAGAATGTATTCCAAGATCTTCACATTCTGTGTCCAGTGTCTTAACAACACTGTGAATATGAGTCTCATAAGATGCTGGATACAATAATGTCAACTGCAGATTTTCATCTTCTGCAGATAATGATAATATTTCCATTATATCTACTCCCAATAGCTTTGCAATAGAACCACAAAATTTGTAAAAAGGTGTTATTTTTTTCGAACTTTTACTGGTTTTAATCATTAATTTGTTAGCTTGGAAAATTACTGGTAACTTTTGCGAAATTTCATCTAGTAAAGAAACTCCCAATTTTTCCTCATACTTTTCCACTAGCTTTATTCCGTCATCACAACCAAATCTTAGAGCCAAACTTCCAGTTACAGCAAAATTCCACCACCTTGGATATGCTGAATACTTCTCCATAAATGATGCTATGTCAGTGGGATTGTGTATGTCGAGAAAATGTAGTAATTCATCTTTTTCCTTTTCAAGAATACTGATATACAAAATAATAATATCCAGTGACACATTGCTTCTCTGCAATAATTGTTGAAGTTCAACCATAAACTCAGAGTAACTTTTTTTCACTGTTTGGTCATCTTGTGCAATAATACTTTCAAATAAAATGCTGCTTGGTGCTTTATCAATGGCTAAAATACAAATATGCCATTATACTATTACTTACAACTCAATAGTTCATCAACATACATATAATTTTTCTATACTCATCATCATAATAATAATAATATGAACTAAAACTACAATAGATAACTCGTTTTATTGGCCTATCTTGTTGGAATGTGAAAGTAATGGGAACAATTAGAAAGTAGCACTTTATTGGCGAGCGAGCGAGACACTTACAGGGGTAACACAATTGAAAATCGGGGATGTTTGTTTGTTTATATATATGGACGTACGTATGTCATTTTGTACTTTGACCCTCCGTATTTTTGTGTTCGCTCCGCGTTCGACCCCGTCCCAAACTTTACTAAACAGAATCCTCTGGTTTAGCGACCATTACCCGTATCACCTTAGAAATTGAATTGTTTACCGCTTTGAATTGTTTTGCGGGTGCAGTTAAAACTCAAAAACTTATGGGAGCTCCATTTCTATTCGAGTTAGTGGCGGTGGTAAGTTAATACACTATTTGTCACAGTTATAAGCACTACTCAACAGCATTTACTTGACAATTCATTGTCCACTAGACGAACCACGAAGGTAAGTCTTGAAGGTAGTATGTTCAGTTGTGTGAAAGTATTGTGCGTTACAACTACTATTAAGAATATCACAAAGACATTTTTAAATAACGTGACTTGATTTTGTTGCTTCTTTTTCAATTCAAACAGTTGAGGGGAGTGGCTACTATGGCATTGCATCCCCTTTACCGTAGCTATATGCGTAGTTTAACAACTCGACTTTATTTTAGTAGTTTGAATAACAATAGTGTAGTTTAAGGCTCGCTCGCCATTTGTGCTCAAGCACACCACTAGTTTATTTAGATATATGTTTGGACGTATGTATGTCATTTTGTACTTTGACCCTCCGTATTTTTGTGTTCGCTCCGCGTTCGACCCCGTCCCAAACTTCACTAAACAGAATCCTCTGGTGTAGCGACCATTACCCGTATCACCTTAGAAATTGAATTGTTTACCGCTTTGTTTTGTTTTGCTGGTGCTGGGAGCTCCATTTCTATTCGAGTTAGTGGCGGTGGTAACACTACTCAACAGCATTTACTTGACAATTCATTGTCCACTAGACGAACCACGAAGATAAGTCTTGCGTAGGTATGTTCAGTTGTGTGAAAGTATTGTGCGTTACAACTACTACACAAAGAAAATTTTAAATAACGTGACTTGAATTTGTTGCTTCTTTTTCAATTCAAACAGTTGAGGGGAGTGGTTACTATGTCATTGAATCCCCTTTACCGTATATGCGTAATTTAACAACTCGACTATATTATTTTAGTAGTTTGAATAACAATAGTGTAGTTTAAGGCTCGCTCGCCATTTGTGCTCAAGCACACCACTAGTTTATTTACAGTTGATTACATAATTACAACCTTTTCAGAAAGATTGAGGAAGATTCAGAGATGTTTTTTAACGGGAGAAAGCACTAGACCCACTAAGTAGAAGTCACATAGACGTAATACAATCTCGGTAACTAGACCTTTTACCACAAGCTATGCATGGAAAGAAAGGGTCTTGAATATACATACCACCTTTAGCTTAGTAATTTTGGCTCCACCTGGACATTGATGGAGTAAATCATTGGTGCACCTATGGGTACTAAAATATGCACACAAAAAATTTGTTTTGCATAATCACCCTTTTCAGTATTTTCATATGTACATAATCATTCTTTTCTTGTTATGGGCGGAGCTTAGTCATTACATAGATAGTTGAAGCTACAAGTAGTGGCCCTCAATCATGACTGCAAATGGTAGATAGTTGAAGCTGGAAAGTGGTGGCAGTCAAGAATCTGTTAAAGAGAGTGTAAGACAGTCTCAGTAAATAGTGACGGTAAAACTGAGGATCCAACATCATCAAGTGGCATATTATTCCATTCTCCAGCAAAGTACGACTGTGAGGGGAGAGGATTAAAAATCGGGAGAATAACTGGGAGCACAAACTGGTAGAAAACCGTGAATTGCTGGGAAAACCAGGAACATTTCTGTTTAGCCAGGATGGTACATACAATGTAAAAAAAAACAACTTACACTCCTAGCTTATCTAATTGCTGGTGTGAATATGACCATGCATCATGTAAACAACTGAAAAGTGTCAGTCTAGTGGGGAGGTCGTACCATTTTCAATAGCCCTAGTTCAGTGATTTTGTCAAAATGTACAAATGTGCTTAATAACGTATATTATTTCAATTCAATTTCATTAGAATAACCAGTGACAGCTGTGGAAAGTCGGATACTTTTGACCGAATTTGGAAAGATGAAGCTCTTCTTAGGTACCTTGTTAGAAGTCAAATGGAGCTTTTTATAGTTCTGAAATATTTGTAAAAAATTTCTCTGGGGCATTTTCTCTCTTGGTATAATATTACATACTAGCAAGTACCATGCCCCATAGTGGCGCTTGACATATTGCAAAGTAAGAATGCAGTAGCTCAAGTTACCTTGCTCAGTTACCATTCTCTACCATTGGTTAAGGTTACATAAGTTTCCCTCTCCTACTCTCTTTTTTCTGAACTATCTGAGCTTTTCTTCTACCCCACCTCTCCTTAGTCTGGCGCAGCCAGACCCTTTACCTAACTGCTACACGGAGAAAGGCTGAGGACAATCATGCACCTTGGCTATTCTACGGCCAAGATGTTGGGATGTGGTTAGTTAACATTTTTTGTCATCTCCTAAGGAGCCCTCGGTGAAATGAGTGGGTATCTTACCACAAGTATACCTAACGGAGCCCGCGTTCCTGAACTATCAAAGTGTTGGTGATTGCTGCGCTTGCGCAAAATACTCTGTGGTTGTACTTGGGTCAGCTCATCCAGCAAATCGTGGGCGCCGTAACAGTAATTAGACAACCACTACCAAATTCCTCTAGAACGGCCAAGGTGCATGATTGTCCCCAGATCCTTTCTCCGGATAGTGGTTAGGTAAAAAGTCTGGCTATGCCAGACTAACCTCTTCTATCTTCAGCTCTTCTTAATCGCCTTTTACCTTCTCTTCCATACTTTTTGCTTTGCCTTCCTTTTTTAAACCTACGCCGCCTTCCACCCGCTTTTTAGAAATAACCAGCATGTTCTACTGAATGTGACGACACTTTACCTACCATAAAGTGACGCTGCTTTACTGAACCGTACAAAGCTCATGAATTATTCATGAATACACACACCGTCGGTCGTCGTCGTTGTCATTACTTACACACAAGCATTATTATTATATATATGACAGTGCTGGGTAGCTACATCCTGTATTAAATGGAAATATTTTTTTTATTGATCAGCTAAGCTGTGGCTTTTCATTTAAACATATTTTATTACAGTAGTATGATTAGTACATAGAAATAATGCTGGAAAAATGCTATACCGCCAATAATCACCTTATTCTTTTTAGCTATATGTCAAAGAAAGAATCCATGTGTTTCATGTCCTTGATACAATACTTATTGAATATCTTTTTTCCATGCCCTTCAATAGTAGAAAGTGTAATTGGTGAAGGCATGGCAACCTCAGAAAGAGCTTGTCAGAACATCCAGATTTTGTAAGAGCCTTTAGTGGAGTATTAGCCTTGTCAAGTTATATATCCGCATCTTCTGGAAGCAGAGTATAGTACCATACATAATTCACAACGTTATAGTAGTTGTAATAAAATGTACTGACCTCAACAATCATCTGCACAGTAAACAATGCTGCATTTCCAAATTGAAGTGCTAGCATCATTGTCCAATCTCATTACTGTAATAGTAATATTTATTTAACCATTTAAGAAATAAGATTGGAGTTCACTCTTGTTTCTGAGTTTCCATGAATTTCTCCTTTGGGACGAAGATAGTAAAAAGGATGGACAGTGAGCAGGGTTTCGTACAGGATTTTTTTCTGGGGGTGGGTGGGTGGGGAAGAGTTTAGGAAGGAGCTTGTTTGACCTCACCCACTTTTGCTGAAACCACACCCATTTGATTAAAAAATTGTCTCGGGTCTAGAATTAGTGACATCGATCTTGGAAGACTAATGCGTATTGCAGTTGAAGGATCTCAATTAACCGATTACACGCGAATAAAAATTTTAATTGCGCCTTACGTAATGCGGTCACGGGTGCACGCGAGACACAGAGAATTGATTGCTTGGTGGGCGGGTGACACTAAGCGAGAGAAAGAAGACGAACGTTTGAAGATTGCCTCGGGGACAGTATTATCGAACGATAGAGTACGCTCTAGGCTATTGGGAAAGCATAAATTCGATGCTAAGGAGCTGTTCCCGACTGAAAAATAACAAAGTACTCGCACCGTTTGGCAAAAACTTTTATGGCATCACACTGAGGCTCTTAGTAAGCACACTAGTTAGGTTGGAAGCATGGTTTCATGGCTGAAGCAGTTTGCTACTCGATCATAGAGGTAAGAGAAAGTGTTTTTGCACACATCGGTCTTACATTCAGGAAGAATTTGTTGATATTTATTTAGGGTGCGGTTTATTTTGAACTGAGCAATCTGTTATAAAATTTTTGAACAGAGAAGCTTTTTATGGCTTTTGTGTATGAAAACAGGTACATCACAAAAATGATAGAATATTTGAGTGTATTCAGTTTGGTACTTCAAGGTGTCTTTACTTTTGATGTGCTGGTAGGCTGCATCGTTGACAGAATAGTTGGTGATCTTACTATCAAGTGCAACTGGTCATAGCATAATAGAAGTATATGTCAGAGGGCTCCCTGCAGTCTCACCTGTTATATAACAATATTTATTATTACTTTTTGCTATAAAGAATGTGGTTAAAATTCCTGTAGAAATCGCTACCTTTCAGAATCATCAATTCCGTTCTCTCGTCAGAGTCCTTGACCATCTAGTAACTACTGCAGTCACTACACCCATCAGTACTGAAGTCATTCTTGCTGTCATCAAACTCCTCGTCACTACCACCAGAGTTACTGCCATCCTGGTCACTGCCATCCTTGTCACTTCCCTGCTGTGCCAGGTCAAGAATATTGTCTTCATCACTAGGATGACTTATAAATCTCTCTAGGATCACTTGGCTAGTGTTCCACTAGCCAAGATAGCTTTCTACTTGTCTTATCATGAGCAATTATAGCTAAAGTAATATTGGTTTCTAAAATATTATTCTGTGTACCTTTATTATATTATGAAATATATTTTCAATTTATACTTTATCAGAAAGAAGTCTTATTGTTGTGACAAAATGTACTCAACATTTTCTTATGGCAGTCTATGATAAGCCGAAAATATACTTACAACAATATAGAATCGTCTGCAATTGTGATTGGTTCCTTGACTCCACAAGGCTGTAGGGCGAAATGGACGCGAAGACGCATTTTTGACGCATTTTCGCGTCCTCCGCGGTTATAGATTTTTCTCAATTGACGCGTATTTGCGTCTTCCGCGATTAATTGGTTAACTGAAGTAAACTTTCACCTAATATTAGATATATACAAACAACAAAATCACAGAATACCATTATAAATCATAACCACAGAATACCATTAACACAGAATATTACATTAAGAATATTACAATTAATATTACATTATTATTACATTTAAAAAAAAAAAATTATTAATTTATATTTCATGAAATTCTGCAGGGGATGGAAGCTCAAGCTGGGGAAGGGGGGGATCCCAGGGCATCCCTACCTCTGTATGAAACCCTGGTGAGTAGCATCCATCAAGTACTTTCTATTGCAAGGTCTTACTTTTCTGCAAGTCAAGTAGATTTGTAGATCTATTTGACCTGCAGCAAAGTAAGACCTTGCAGGAGGTTACTAATAGTTACTTGAGCTATGGGCAATACCTTGGTTAGCACTCTCACAGGATCAATGTAGAGTTTGACAACCAGAAAACTTCACCAAAAGATTATGATCACCTTCAATGTACCAAAAGCACATGATGTGATATATTACTTAGACCAGATACGATACAATATACCCCAACTTCAGCTGCTTTGTCAGCATTGGCTGCATCATCAGTAGTGCTCACAGATCCTGTTGAGAAGGACACAACTCCTGAACATAAATAACTCCTTGTTTTGTCCATGTGGTCAAATAATTTTCCTAAATGTGACAGTACTTCGGAAAAGGGACCAATTGTGTTAAAAATTGAAAAATGAGTGATTTATACCATTGTGTAGAGCACTCCTATGGAGTATTTTGATACCAGAATTATAGGCAGGTGCGCGGGTTCACTAAATATACCACTGCAATCTAACCAACTTGAGCACAGTTAATTTGAGAATACTGCAATTAAAACTTCTTAATCAATTTCTGGCAGAGTTAACGTTGAATTCCGTAATCTAACAGGAAGCCCGTGTTACGGATTATGTAAGATGATTACTTATGCTAGGAAAATAGAGATGCTCAGCTCAACAGCAGTAAGTTATAGTTGGGGCAACTTACTTCATTGATGGGGCAGGCCTTACTCAGTTCAAACCCTATGCATGTTGCGTAAGGGTACCAAACTGGAATGGCTTTAAGTAGCACTAGATGCATTTTGACATAGTTTAGTGGGCCGATTTTGTGCTATTTTCCTATTTCCAACAGTTTGATAGTTATTGTACGTCATGGTAACTATAATACAGTCACTCTGGCTTACTGTATTTGATTTAGAAATTCAGTGAAGTAATCAATTAGCTTGGTTTGTTAGTTCACTGGCTAGCTAAGTTTAGGATCATATTTGTCTTAAGTGAGTAAAGCCAGCTTGTTGCCTGTTTCGGAACAAATGAACAATGAATTATAATAGGAATCTCTTTAAATCAATGAACCAAAATGATGAACTTTCAAAATGTGTTGCCTTCTCTTGTTGCAGTGTGACAGAAGTCCTCATCATCACTGTTATCTGTGTCTAGTCAGAGACCTGCTGATTCTTCCAGTGTCTTCACAATAATAGTCCCGGGAGAGCCTCCTGGACCGCAGACCTCATAAATAGCCACATTAACTTATATAGCTTGATTATTCATGTTATTTATTGCTGTAATCAAAACTTATAAGAATTTACCCGCGATTTTCCAATGTCTGAGGTAATTTGTTGCTAGGCAACAAATTGAACTCGCCCACCTTTTTCAATTACTTGCGGGATAGATTTCTGTGCACGCATGAAAGGTCAAAAAAAAGAAGAGTAAAAGGTGGCTGTGTGCACTTGGACCTTTAACAAATGGACAATTTCTGTGACATGTGAGTTGTACTTGGGAGGTGTGAAGGTGTAGTCATAATTTAATTAGTGGCCCCTCCAGAATGACTGCCACTAATTCAATTATGACTACACCTTCACACCTCCCAAGTATGACTGCCACTAATTCAATTATGACTACACCTTCACACCTCCCAAGTACAACTCACATGTCACAGAAATTGTCCAACACCAACTAACATTCCCAGGGGCTGTGCCCCACCACACAATGATCTCATGCTCTGTATCATCTGTTTATACAAAGTTCCTTGTTCAGTCACCCTCATTCAGTTCAGTAACCACTAGAAGGCTCCACAAGCCAAAATATTATGGTTTCATTCTACTGAAATAAATTCTCTGAAACTTGCTACACCTGGCTAGCTATCAGGGTAGCTAGTTCTATTAAATAGTCTAGCTGCCTGTAGTATCGCCATTTTTTTTCTCGCTATAATAATTGTATTGGGCGCGCAAATAAAAAAATTCGCGGGTATCGCCGATTATATTGACCAAAGTTTCTTGTAAGACATATTTTTGTAAAGGAATGTATATCTGGATGGCACCCCTTCTAATATTGCTGTACATACCTTCAACAAACACTGTGCTAAGTTTCATGCTTTGGTCCACTCTGTCACAATATTGCATCAAAAGTACAATTTCTCACTGGACTACTACAGAGGTGCACTTGAAAGACTCGTCCAGGACAACCCCTCCTACAAAGGAAGTGGAAGACTAACTCTGAAGATGCGGAAGAGGCTAGTGTCATCAGCTAGAGCTGCGATCAGGATGAGAAGCCAAGAAAGTGATGTAAAGACGGCATTGGCTGCACAAGCATGATCTGCAGAATGGACCACGGCATTGTTTTGGTATGCACCAACACTGCAGTACCGATTTCTGCAAGGCTGCGCGGGGGAAAACAGCAACAGTCTGTGCCATCATCTTCATCCTCCTCAATGAATACACCAGAGATCAGGGATGAAGCTGATCCTGATAATGAAGATTTAGAGATTGGCATCATAGGTAAACGCAATAGAAAACAAAAGACTAAATAGTAAAACTTTATTTAGGTTTTGTCACTGATCAGGAACAGTTGTGGGCTGAGAAACTTGCAGATGATCCTGGAACAGAAGATGTACAATGGGATGGACTTACACCAACCAATATCGATCCTCGACTCTACCATGACATTCAGGTACAACCGAGCAGATTGATAGGAAAGGCAGAGCAACTTATCGGGAATGTCACAACATATCTAGCTGAATCCTGGATGCACATCAGAACGAAGTTTGACGGGGGGAAAGTTATTAACAGGTGTCAGAGTGGAGCATGGGAACATTGATGCATGGGAGCTGGATTACGCCAGAACATGGGTAGGGAATGGAGTCTTCATGCATGGAAAGATTGACTAAATCTTCCCCAAACCAAGTTTTTATCAATACAGCAGAGCGTTCAGCTAAAATCTCAGCAAAAGATCAGAAAAGAAAGGCTACAGAAGCAGTAAAGTAGCAACGACGAAAAAGTAAGTATGCCAACAAATGTAACACACCTGCAGCTCACAGTACTTATAGTAGACATGACAGAGGTATTCTACCTGACCAAGTTACAAGAAAGGAGAAAACGGCTGACAGCTTCTGTGGGGAATTGCAAAAATGGAGGAAAAAACTAAAAAAAGCAAGAAAGTACAAGCACTACTATATAGTACGTTTAAAGGAAACCAGGCGACTTGCTATGACACATTAATGGAAGCAGTATCTATCCACCAATATGTGTCACACCACCAGAAGCAAGATCCAATTTTTGAGTTGACAAGTATGGGCTGTTCATTACCGAAACCAATAATTGGCTAGCTGCCTCTCCATATGGTATTGTCCATGACTCAGTTGAACTAAAAAATCCATTTTCTTTTAAGGACAAGTATTTAGATAAAGCTTTTTGCTTGGAAGTGGACAGAGTAACAAAAGAAAGAAGACTGAAATGAAGACATAACTACTATTTTTAAGTGCAGTGCCAGTTATACTGTACTGACAAGAATTGGTGTGACTTTGTTGTATGCATGAGAAAGGATATACATATTGAACGCACATATAGAGATCAGAAGTGGTGGGGAACCCAACTTGCAATTTGAGGAAGTTTTATTTTGATGCAATACTCCCAGAACTGGCATGCCCCAGATTCAGGTATGAAGGCATCCGAGAGCCACATAATTCACAACATGCAACTCACAATTCATTATTTATCACTTTAAGTCACAAATTATTTAATCACTTATATCATCAATCTTGCTATTATTCTGCATTCAAATACATCTTGCAATTATGGAAACTGTTGTTATCGTTGTTGTTTTTCACATCAACAAACATCATAATTATGAAGAAACAATTTCCTACTGGCAATCTATTAAGTAACCTAATACAAGCTGTGAGTCCCAAGCCACTTAAACCTGACACCACAAAACCCAAGTGTTAACTTATTAATGATATTCATGGCAGCAATTTGGCATGGGTGTAACACTATACCAGAACCTTAAATGTGAAGGTTGTGCATAAAAGGGCGTAGTCAGGGGACATATTTCACAATAAGTGGAAAATGGCGGCAGACAGTTTTTGTCACCAACTTCCCGAGACCATTTTAGTAGCTTTACAGCAACTTTGCGCACACAAAAGCTTGGAAACAATGTCACATACAAGTCTTGAGCATCTTAACAGAAGACAACAAACAAGAAAACAACAACAACAACAACAACAACAAATAGCAGGCTAAAGGGAAGAAGTTTATACCAGAATTTTCCAAACGGCGTAAAAAACGTAGTTTTATCCATAGAGTCAACATGAATTGGAATTTGGTGAAAGCCCTTTGTAAGAGGTCAAGCTTTGAAAAATACTTAGCACAGGGGTGGCGGAACCGGCCCGGCAGACCCGGCAGCCGCCGGACCAATCCAGGAGCACACAGTTAAAAACTTTTTTCCCTCTTTGTCCCAACGAAATAAGTATTAACGTATTCCTCGAAGCGACCGTGCAATTACTTTCACTTCTAGTCTATTATCGCTATTTTTTTTAAATAAGCTTGCGATCGTGAGAAAATTATTAATAAGCTTGCGATCGTGAGTAAGTGTGGTAGTAGTACAGTATGGCTTCTGGTGGTGGCGAGGTGGATACTCCTTGTGGAGAGGAGTTAGATATGGCTTCTTGTGGTGGCGTGCCAGTCAAGTTCCACCCCAACAAGTGTTTTAAGTTTCCCAGGAAGAAATTTGGTACCGGAAAAGATGAAAGGTGAGCCATACTACTGTTAAATGAGGCCAGTCAGCTAGCTAAGCTTTTATTGTGAGTTACTAGCATACTATAATTATAATCATTAGCTATTGATTTACAATACAGGTCTTTTAGAGCAGATTGGTGTATTCAATATCCATGGCTGCATTATGACATCAAACAAGATGCTGCATTTTGCCATGTATGCATGAGTGCTTCTATGGAGGCCAAGTTTTTAACCAGTACCAAAAGAGAACCAGCTTTTATTTCGAAGGGATTTACTTATTGGAAAGAAGGTGTTTCAGCTTTTAAAAAACACCAAACAAGTGCAACTCACAAAGAAGCCACTGAAGCTGTTGTTACACTTCCAAAAGAGTTATTAGGTGACATTGGAGAGGTTGTAAGTAGTGCACAAAAAAAAGAAAAAGAAGGAAACAGAAGGATTTTCTTAATTATTTTACAGAATTTATCTTTTCTTGCTCATCAAGGCATACCTTTAAGACGTCGCGAGGATATGGAAAGTAATTTTCATGAGTTAATGCTGCTTCGCTGTTATGATTGTCCGGAGGTGAAAGAGTGGATGCAAAGAAAAACCAACAAGTATACCAGCCATGACATTCAAAATGAATGTCTTCAGATTATGGCCCTTCAAGTTCTTAGAAGGTTGAGTCAAAATATACGAGAGAGTGCTTGTTATTCTATAATGGCAGATGAGTGCACTGATGTTGCAAACAACAGTTTACAATTTGCATTCGATGGGTAGATGAAAAACTAGAGGATCATGAAGACTTTATTGGTCTCTATAAAGTGGATAACATTAGTGCTGAATCCCTTACTCATGCTATAAAGGATACGCTTGTTCGTATGAATGTCAGCTTATCACAATGTCGCGGACAGTGCTATGATGGGGCCAGTAACATGAGTGGTAGCAGGAATGGTGTAGCAGCAAAATTGGCTTTGGAAGAGAAATGTGCTCTGTATACTCATTGTTATGGTCATGCTTTAAATTTAGCTGTTAGTACTACCATGAAGAAATCAAAGGTCTGTTGTGATGCCATGGAAGTTGCATTAGAAATAACTAAATTAGTAAAGTTCTCACCAAAAAGAAATGTTATGTTTGACAAAATCAAGGCCAGACTTAATTCCGAGGGTGATTCAATTTCTGCTGTTGGAATCCGGTCGTTTTGTCCTACTAGGTGGACTGTTAAGGGGGCATCTATTGGAAGCATACTTGAGAATTATTCTGTTTTAAAGTTATTATGGGAAGAAAGTTTGGAGGGGAGCTTACTTGCAGATATCAAGGGAAGGATAATTGGCATGAAAGTTCAAATGTCTGAATTTCACTTACTATTTGGGCTTCACCTTTGTGAAAGAATATTAAAAATTACTGATAATTTGAGTGTATCCCTTCAAGCTGAGTCTATGTCTGCTGCTGATGGTCAGGCTATTGCTGAGAAAACTATTCAGACCCTAAAGGATATGAGAAGTGATAGTATGTTTGAGTTGTTTTGGAAGTATGTGGAGTGCATGCAAAAACGAACAGATACTAATGAGCCATTGCTGCCACGAAAAAGGAAAGCACCAAAGCGACTTGAAATAGGAGATGGAGAGTGCTATTTTTCAGCAACTGTTGAAGATCACTATCGGCAAATATATTTTGAAGCCCTGGATCTTGCAGTTACAAGCATCCAAGACAGGTTTGATCAGCCCGGTTATGTGATGTATAAAAACCTTGAACAATTGTTTGTAAAAGCTGCTAACAAATGTGATTACTCGGTGGAATTTCAAGAAGTTATTACCATGGACACGGAGAATAGGATCGAATTATAAACGCGACCTCTACGTTTAAGTCGGTCAGGCCAGGAAGTGGGTGTGGTTTCAGTCAATCATCATAGCTAAAATTTTGTGTCATGTAAATAAAAAATTTGCATACATTTTGGTACACAGAGACACACTGTTAATATTTTTGCCCTATAAAATAATTTATCTGATTAAAAAATGAAGTAGCTGTATTAGTTTAAACTTTTGAATAAATTTAATCTTATTGTTTTCTAAATCATTTTAAAAATAGCCCTACAGCTATAATTTATATGAAGTAATCCTTAATGAAAACTATAACTAAAACAAGAATAACTATAAATAGATCAACAAACACTTTTAGTAAAAAATATACAGTGCTTCCAGCTTAAAGAGTAAACATATTTTGAAATTTTGACTGTGTTATGGTGTTTATTCCACTGCAGGAAACTGAAAGGTCTACAAACTTCATTTTTTGTACACAGATATATTAAGGCTATGTTAATAGGCTCATAAATTAGTTTGTGGTTTTTTGGTTATACGTGTGATAGGCAACACCTTGAAGGGGCTGAATTTTATGATCTTTAAAATTTGATGTGTTTAGGCCAGGAAAAAAACAATTTTATACTTGGACCTTTCTCACTTAGCACATATGAAATATGGCTCACCAGTCTTCACAGGTTTCTCAACAGCTGGTCCCAAAAGGTCTCTTGGAAGCAAATGTTATGTCTGGTGTGGTTTGCTGGGAAAATTAGTCAATGTTAGAAGTCGTACTAACTGCAAACAGATACTTACACAGAAGGCATGCAAACCACATCTACCGAGTGTGCAGAAAGTTAGTTGGGCCAAAACCTGACCAACCCTACCATTTGCTACGGCCATGGGAGTGGCCTGCGAAATCAGGACAGTTGGGACCTACGGTACCAGGTTCAGTATTTGTGTCTCCAAATTTTCACAGATGACACACTTCATCAGATGTTCAGAAATACTGTCTATCTTCACAACAACTTTTTATTTAGAATGATGATAGCGCTCACTTCAGCTTGCACAGACCACAATACATTCATTGCATGACACAAACAATCACTTTTCTTAATTTGGTTTCCCTATTCGTGAAGTTCGGTTGCAGAATATGGGTGTGGCCTCCGTTTTTAACCACAGAATGAGTGTGATGCAAAGCAAGTGCTTGCAGAAAAGGCATACATTTTCCACACACTGCATGAATTGTTTATACTTACCACACTGAATATTACACCTCATTGTTGACCACAGTGCCAGACGTTTTTACCTAATCATTTCATTGGGTGTAGGGTCATGCGTCCTATTAATATGCTGAGTTGTTTCATTCTTTTATACTTCAGGGTTGAAATGGTAGAAAAGACCCATCAATAGGTAAACACCCAGCTAAAACTTTTGACTAGTACTATAATATAATTTATTGCAGTTTTGATATTTTTACTTGAATATTTCCGCATCACGCGAGCGTTCTGTATTCTCCCATATTGTACGGTTTATATTGTATGGTACACTACGCATGCGCGTAGCGAGTAAAATCAATGAAAATTGAATTGTAACCGGTTGAAAAAAAATATCAAGGCAGCAATAAATCACTTATCACACTCGTCGTACAATATGGGAATGATATTTTACTCTCACGCCACATTTTCACTCGCCTTTGGCTCGTGAAAATATTTTGCGTGCTCGTAAAATATTTTCCCATATTGTACTCTGACTCGTGCTATAAGTATTATATATAATATATATATATATATATATATATGTGACAGTCTATGGGAAAAGGGGGCACTTCACTCAAACAAAAAAAATTGAGTTTTTTATGCTAATAAAAAGCTACAATTTATCTCAACTTAGTGCTAAAATACTGGAGGGTAAAACTTTGGACGCGCAGAGAAACTGGCAGTTGAACTGGGCTGTATTCAGCAAAGCAATTGAACTAGAAATCGAGAAAACATAAATTGAATTTCCACTTCCGGTATAATTAATGTTTTCGTATACTTAACGGCGTACTCCGCATACGCAATTAAATCGTACAGCCGCTTTTTAACGGCGACTAACAAAGTTTGCGTAGAGTTCTTTTTAGCTTTCGGAGCGTCTCCCAGCCTGTCTTGCCGGAATCCTTGGCTACTCTACTCCATGTAGTGATATACTTTCAACCAGAGGTAAGCTGTAGATAGCATGCACTATTCTCAAAGCTATGCCGTTTTTTTTAGCTACTTGTTTGAAAATCCGCCCATTCCCCGTTTATTGTACTTCGAGAACGAGAGAGAATAAAAAGTAGCTTGTCTTTCCACGGCACGCTTGGGGTCTTTTAAGTTGTTTCGGCATTTGAAATTTGGCGTAAACTTAGAGTAAGGGTCACTAAGACTAATTCTGCAAAAAACAAAAATAGGAAAAAGAAAGAATTTTTCCTATGACGTACTTCTGGAGCCTATATCTCAATTTCAATTTTTGCATGAAGTGCCCCCTTTTTCCATAGACTGTCACATATATATAATATATATGTATGTATGTATGTATTTCGTCCACACTAGTTATCTTCACAATGTTATATAGGTACGTGACTCACGAAATAACTCATGTTATTTCACAGTGTTATTTCATCGTGAGTTACCAGTCCTTGTACAAACTACAGCAGTGAAGATATCTAGCATAGTAGAATAAACTACTAATGGCATGATATTTTCACTCTCAGGCAAAATATTTCACCATATCTCACTCTGACTCATGTAATGAAGCACCAGGAGGTGCGAACCCTCAGCGTATGTCCACCAGGTAACCTCAATCAATTAAAACCCCTCTCCGTTGCAGAGATCAGCAGTAGAAGCGAACATGTTAAAAATCATTTCAAACCTTTAGCATTTACACACAGACAGTTACTACTTACGGCGATACAAAGAAAGAAGCAAACAACAGAGCGAAGGGAACGCCTCTAGGTTAAAACAGATCAGCTCCGCGGTATATAACTCGACTCTAGCCTCCTTACAGGCGTGAAGCGCGACAATTGCAACAGAGCAGTATAAGCCAGCGCAGGCCACTCTCTAGCTGCAATTTTTAGCTCACGTGATTATAACGTGCCGTAAAGGGGCGTTACCGGTAGCACAATAGCACAACGATCGTACGTATGGCTAAAATCGACTAGCTTTTTCTTGAAAACTAAGTCGAAACAAAAAATTCTAGCACATTAATCGTTTCAGAGCCCGGAAGGCCGTTGTCTTCGAGATCCGTTGTTGAATGACACATACAGTGACACATAGACAAAGTGACTACTGTAACCCTCTCGCGCATGTGCGCTAAGTACAGCTTACCTCTGGCTGAAAATTTACTACTACATCCTGTAGAGTAGCCAAGAACTCCGACAAGACTGGCTGTGAGATGCTACAAAAGCTAAAAAGAACTCCATGCAAATCTTCGTAAGTCGCTGCTAAAAGCCGCTGCAAGATTAATTGCATATGTGGAGTTCAATGTTAAGTAGACTGAAAAGTCAATTATTCCAGAAGTGGCAATTCAATTTATGTTTTCTCGATTTCTGATAATCAATTGCTTTGCTGAATACATACAGCCCAGTTCAACTGCCAGTTTCTCTGCGCATCGAAGGTTTTTCCCTCCAGTATTTTAGCACTAAATGGAGGGGGGCTGTAGCAACTAATACCATTAAAAACTCTATCTTTTGGGTTTATGCCACAAGGTCCCTTTTACCAGACACACTCACAATATATATAGTACTTATTAACCCAGAGTGCATGCAATAGTCTCAAGGCTATGTCGGTTTTTTTGTTTGTTTTTTTGCTGCTAGTTTAAACCCCGCCCTTTCCCTGTCTATTGTATTACGAGAACGAGAGAGGAATAAAAAGTAATTTGTCTTTTCATGACACACTTGTGGTCTTCTAAGTTGCTTTGACATTTGAAATTTGGCACAGACGTATAAGAGTAAGTGTCACTAACACTAACTGCCCAAAACAAAAATTGGAGAAACAAAACAGACTTCTGGTACCTATATTATATCAATTTCAAATTTTGCGCCGTAAGGTCCCTTTTTTGAGACCCACTCACATATATATATATGAGCTCAGACTTAGCTGTGATGCATTCTCTCCTTATCTAACTATCTCTGCCTGAAACAAAAATAGTAGTTGCTTCCTTTCCTCACTGGTAGGAATAAATAGCAGCACACTACTGATAGCCTCAACTACAGCTACAGTCACTAGAACATGCACCCAGTTCACGCAAAGATGAGTGACAGGATGACAACAATTGCTTTTTATAGTATTTATGTTCAACAGTAACACACTAAACAATAATAATAATAATAATAATAATAGGAAATTTTTCTCTTTTTAACAGCCAATATTTTTAATTATAACTTAACCCGACATTTCGACTTCTTGCCAAAGTTCTCTTCAGGGGTCAAAGAAGTCAAAACGTCGGGTTAAGTTATAATTATAATTATTGGCTGTTAAAAAGAGAAAAAAAATCCTATTATAATAATAATAATGTTTTAGGACTTACTTGTTCGTGGTTTGACAGAAACACCATATTTTGATTGCAAAATATCAGCTAATTCATTGTAGTTTATACAGCGGAGAGATAAAACTAGAGAAGAAGCCAATTGAATTGATGACAGACCTTTATTCTTTTGATGCCAGAAATTTAACAGATCTGTTTTACAATTACCAATGTTGCCTGCATGTTCAGTTGCAATTTTTTTCATTTCAGAGTAAGGAATCTTGAGAAAAATACCAAAAGTGAACCAATTGTCTGTTAGTTTTTTCAGATCTATTACAAACTTCACCATCGATTTGTCTGCACAAAAATTCAATGTAGCAAGGCGTGTGTATGTAATAAAGTACCAAAAAGAAAATTAAATACCTTCTTCAGCCATGACTAGAGAAAGTACTTAGCCTTGACCAGAAATCCTCACGGGCTGTATCCCTCGCTTCTCCTTTTTTACATCCGAGCCGAAAATAGGCACCTACAGTGTTTGCTGCCGCTTTTTATTGGCCCGCCGCCACGCCGCTGAATCAGGAAGTATGACCACGCAATCGGTAAAAAATATTGCACTACTCCACGAAGTTCACGCGCGAAAAATTGCAATGCGGTGAAAGCAGCAAAGTAGTGGAGGATAGGCCACATCACACAGCGGCGCCTGTGTGCATACTAACTTATGCAAATTAGGAGTGCAGTAGCTGTATTACATAACAGGCGTTTTTATATGTGAGTGGATTATAGTTAGCTACTATAGGTGAGCACTCTTTCCAACTGTTCAGGGACCCAGTGTTCACTTTTTATAGAAAAGATACAATAGATGCAACAGGTGAATCACTTAGCTGTTAGGTCCTGCTTACTGTTTTCCCATTCAGGTAATGAAGGTATTTACCAAATCTGCTTAGCTCATGACTTATTCATGAATATACACGCAAGTTAATAGTCATTGTCGTAAGTTGTTGTTACTGACACAAGTGTATTAAATTATAACGAACGATGGCCAACCACTGTGGCATCTATAATTCTCTACAGGGACAGAGATACAGGGTTGGGAAGGGGGTGGCAACCACTGGGGAGGGGGGAATGGGGAGGGCAGTTCCACGTCATCTTGCTTTTTTTGGACCCCACTTTTTTTGTATGGTGGCCACGAATTGTATTGAACCTCTTCATTCATAGTTTTAAATTTTTTTGGCTATTGCTGTACCATATAGTTTTTAGTTCAATAAAAAAAAATTGTTTTAAGAATGTCAAAAAAACATCATTAATGAATTGGTTAGTAACTTAATTTGTGAGCCAGTCCAAGAAAAGGAGGATAGGTTATTATCAAGCAGGTCAGCATACAACAGTGTTTATAATGTTACTGTTGGAAGCAAATGGTTGTTTACATATTAGAATACCATGATTATAGTTAAATAGTTGGAGCAGCTGTTATTTAATGTGATTAGCTATGTGTAGACAAAGCTAAGAGATATCAAAACTTTTATATTCCCTTTGGGCTTTTCTAACCTCCTTCCCCTCACTGGTCATGCATTAACACACAAAACAAGAATAATATAAAATTATTGCCACAACTAGCCATGCACCTGGCAGAGCCAGGTTGCCCATGCACTTAAGCAGGTGGTGTGCAAGCAAAGCTCCTGGAGCTGGGCTCCCTAGAAAAAGATATAACCACTACACCACACAGCCACCACAACACACTCACACACACACACACACACACACACGCACACACACACACACACACACACACACACACACACCTGCCACTGGTGTGACAGAGGGTCCACTGGTGTGAAGGAATAACACACTGACAGCCAAGGGTGAAATAGTCACATCTAAGGATTCCACCTCCTACAGTTCTTTAACTACATGTGGCCTGCATGTAGAATGAGTTTGCAAGCATAATATTTTCATTTTCATCATGTAAGCATAATATTTTCATTTTCATATACACAAAATACATGTTTGTTTATTAACAACATATGCAGAAATCTAAATTAGTTAGGATTACAAAAACTTACAATAAGGACGCTGTTCAAATTCTAGTGATAAACTGTCATACAAAATAATAATGGCTATGTGGTAGAAAACTATTTAAGTTATACGAAATAATTATAAAAATATAGAACGAAAAGACAGGTAACAAATTTTTTAGGTAGTGATAAAGCTTAAATTTATTTTGTAAACAATTGCTTCCTAAGCTATATTAAAACAAATATACTGCAAGAAATTGTGTGGTTGCTTAGCACTTAGTTTATAGCTTACAGTGCTTGTATGTAATTAATTTCCCTACTAAATCTTTCCTGTATAACTCACAGACATGGAAAGGTCTTTATGCCTGAGATACAGCTTGATCTCACTTGTGAAAACTACTTCTAGTTAATACCAGGAATACAGCCACCAAAAAACCGAACAACAGCCTACCTAAAGGTCTAAAAACCAGGGACTTAAGGTGACTCCTATGTAGGTAGGGCAATAGAAATAAAACAAGTAAGCTCAAAACCAGGGCTACCACCCCCAAACTTGTTGGGTATCGAGCGTAAAATGGCGTAGACAAATAAAAAATATCACTCGGGTTTGATATGTGCCGGTGTAACCAAAGGGTCGGCCTGTTTGTAATTCTCCACAAAGTATAAAAAAATACGGTTTGACACAACAATGCCCCTAAAATTAACACACCCATAGTATCCTTTAAGGCGTAGTAAGGATGAAATGGGTTTTTATCGTAGTCTGATTTTAAACCAAGGGGGTTATTCAAACCCTGCCTATGCAAGGCGGCAAGGTGCACAAAAACACACCCACAGCTGAGAGTATAAAGGGAAAGAGATAATGTAAGCTGAAAAACCTGTTTAGAAAACAGACAAAAAGAACACAACTCACACACATAAACAAAACCAATAAAGCAACTTATAAACCGTAATATCTATGAAACACACACACAAATACACTCATATAAACACATAGACATTAAACACATTCAAACACAGACACTAATTCAACATACACATACACTCTCGTGCACATGCACATTATACATTGCACTATACTACTACTTTGCTATATATTTCCTGTACAAATATTGCTTTTCTCATGCATCTATCACTACTAAAGTGTAAAGCTTTAGATAATGACCAGCCTATCAATCCATGCTGGTCGCAGCTAGTGGTTGTGGTAAACCACACTGTCCCTACACCTAGGTTAGCTATCTCTTTCTTCAGTGGCAACTGCCAAAATGATCTTTCAATGCACTTTTAATCTAAATTGATCTCTTAACTTACTGTTGTAACTCCTTTCCTGGCTTTACCAGAGCATTTTGTCACCACTTTCTTGGTAAGTTTCCTCTTACTCATTTCTGCCATTTTCCCATAAGTATGGCTGGTCCCATATAGGTCGGATATGAGAGGGTCTACTGTATAAGGTTGAATTTGGGTCACCCATCTGCCTACGAACTCTCCTTCCCAGCTCCTTCAGAAACTGAAGTGATCGTGCCCTAATTGCGCCAGTAGTCTCAATTGTGCTCGTTTTCTTTCTGAAAACTTTTAGTTTTTTAGTGTATTATTAGAATAAATAACACAAACATCCAGGAAATTTATTTTGTTATCTTATTTATTTTCTCTAGTAAAATTGAATGCAATCTTTCAGTTTGATTAGGTGGTCATAAAATCTTTTTATGTCATCACTACAAGTGTAACCACCATATAATCACTACATACCATCACTGTTATTATCATCAGTATCATGTCTATCACCACCATTACTGTCTTCTTTCCTCATGAGTTTCTCCTTTTGATATACAATCCTTCACATTCTGCATCTAATTTTTCTACAATAGGTAATAAATTATTAAGTATAGTGGTCCCCACAATTACTATAGTTACCTGCATCCCACCAGATGGTTTCAAGAGCTGTTACAGAAGGATCTCGACAGCATTTTATTTTATTGCTTGAAGACTGTGGAAAAGTCTCCTTTAATAATAATCTTTTCTAAAAAGCTGCATTCTCTCTTTCTATATGCTTTCTATCATATCAAACATTTTTTAAATCCAACTTGAACATCTTTCTTAATTTTTTGCATATTCCAATGGTAGCCTAAGCCTCCAAGCAGCTGTTGTTGGAATTCTTGCTTTTCACTTCTACAGTGCTCCTTAGACCTCTTTCGATCACCTTCCATTGATACATGCTCTTCATAATTCAAATCACATGATCCATCTTCAACAATTTTTGCTGAACCTAGTTCAGATAAGTGAATTTTCCGGATATGTGAAGCCACTTAAAAAAATTGGTTTAAATGATTTTTTAATGATTAAAGTAAAGGACAGAGTTAATTAACTACACCTTCCTTTTGAAGGTGTAGGGGTAGCCATTATTAGCCTACAGCAACACACACATTACATTCAAGCTCAGGAATTTACCATAGCTAGCTGTTTAACTGCTTACCACAGAGCAGCCCACAGTTAGATCTGGAGATAACAGCTGGCAGCTACAATGCTAAAGTAAACTTGCCAGTGTGCTTCAATTGAATTTTAATTGAATTTTAATTTTGGGCTGGATAAAGCGGGGAGCCAGATATGCGAGGGTCTACTGTACCTGCTACTACTACAGCCTCTCAATTGCCATCCAGAGAGGAAACTCAGCTTCAGTCATGGGGGAAATCTTTTCCTCCACAATTGCCTTTTTTTTATTTTTTTTATTATTAAAAAAAAAAAGAAAAAAAAAAGCACAAACAGGTATATATATTTTAACTCTAAATATTACCCTAAAATTCAAACTGGCACCTTGAAATGTCTAAAGGGTAAGGGCAAAAAAAATTCGTGATGAAGATTTTTTTAACAAGAGTTAGCTCAACTATCACGCACTTTTCAACAAAATGGATATCCAACCAAAATTGATTCAGTGTTGTATAAGAAATGCTAAAATGAAAACCAGAGTCAGAGATGAAGATGACACTAAGAATGGCAGCGTAAAAAACTACATGATAGCTCCTTATATCAAAGGAATGAGTGAAAAAATAGAAACATTAGGAAAATCCATTGCCCTTCCTCAGAATCGTGCCCAAAATCATTCTAAAAACAGAAATGAAATGAATAGATGGGCTAGCCATTGAGAAAACACCAATTTGTAGTAAAGGACCCTCAGTTTTGTCATCCAGTTTTTCCATTACCAAAGATTCCAGATTACGTGCATGTTGTTTTGGTGGAGCCAAATCTCTTCTTAGTTTTGTTTGACACAAAACATCACCAGTCCAGATTTTAACAAGGAGGAAAATAAAAGCCATTGAAACTCCTATAGGTCAGTATATACTTGAAGTTTTGGAAACCATCAGAGTATCAAGCCTGGCTTTTGATTTATTCTATTGCTGTATTATTGCAAGTAAATTTCCCAACAGGCTACCTTTATCACTACTCATTACTCGTTAGTCCCGGCCATTCATTTTTTCAATATAACAATTATTATCTTGATTCTTGTATATCGGGATCTTAAACAAAGATAATGCATAGTAGTTCTTTCATAAGTTTATCTTTAAAAACAAATGTAGGCTGAGGAAAGCTACATTGTCACACAGCTGTCAAGCTGATTGATTACTAAATGTGTGCACAATAGACCAATAAAGCAATTAATTGAATTTACAAACATGTAGTTTTGATCCTTAGTCATTAGTCAATATAATTTTAGGTGATTCCAGTTGATATAATGTACAATGTCACATTGCCTTTTTAGTTATGATAATTAAAAGTATAACTGGAGGAAGAAACTAAACTATTGCAAATTTATTCATTTAATTTTGTTAATTCATCATATTCCATATAATCCAAATGATATTGAATACAGTAAGAATCTTAGCAGATCTTATAAGATCTACATGCTGATTATCCTATAAAAATTTCTTGCAAATTCGCATCATAACCTTATAATGTCTTACTTTGATCTTACAAGATCTTACAGGAACTTACAAGATATTTTACATGATGTATGTCTTAGCAACTTATAGGATCTTAATCAGTTCTTGTAAGATCTTGTTAGTACAAATAGAATCTTGTCCATTCTTATAGGATACTACAGATCCTGTAGAATCAGACAAGATCATGGGATTGTTTTTTGCTGGGGTGTTGTTAATTATGTAATTAGTTCCTGGTAGACACAGTTTTTGAAGATGGCTCATTACCGAAGAAGCCTATGCCCTTAAGTTAATGGTTGTGGCTGAGGATTCTTAAAATTGAAGCCCAATTATTTCAGTTTTGCATATTCTAACTTGGCTATAGTTTTTGGCTTTTATCTTTTTCTTATTATCTGAATGTGCATAGCTATTTTTATAGACATACATCTGTTTTCAGCTTTCGATAAAATTAGAATTTCAAATCGTCTGAAGTCATCAGGATTTGGAAAAGATGATTACTGAAATTTGAAGGAAAATCAGGTTTTCATTTTTTGAAGCTGTAGGCTCGATATAGTACACATCATGAATGCAATTAGCTGTGGTTGATGTGTTTTGATAAATTGGTTCACATTCTCCTACCAAACTGAGAATGGTAACACAATTGGTGGTCATAAGCAGATAATTTGATCAGTCTACAACAGTGCAGTTCTCAGCAAAGAACAAAACAAGGACAATTGTACTCAATACTGCAATAAATTTGTGAGAATCCAAGTGTCAGACTATAAACATGCATTTAGTGACTCGTTTATAAGGCGTAGCTCTTGTGTCCGGCCATAATCCTGTTATAAGCTTTCTTATATGGGATGATTGTCACTGTACACTTGCAGTCTTCTTCAGGTTTGCAGGTACCACTTGGTATTATAACTGGAGCCAATAAAGCGGTTGCTTACACAATTTACCACATGATAAAGATCTATCCAATAGTTGTAACTGCATTAACTTGTTACCACCACGGAATAGATCTGGCTCATCAAACCAAACTTATCAGAAAAACATTGTCCCATGAGTCAGAGTGATGATGAAGATGCAGAGATACTTCACAAGCTGGCTAATTTATTTTCCCGAACCAAAGAATCTTCTTCCCATTTGTTCTATGCATATTGGCCGAGTCCCCCATTAACTTTCCTTTTTCAACATATATATTTTTTGTATCATACTCCACTTAGTGGAGTTTCATGTATTCGTGAGTTATATAACTTGGCCTTGGTGAATGGTTGACTGACTCCTAGTCAATATAATAATAATAATAATAATAATAATAACAATAATAATAATAATAATAATAATAATATAATTATAATTGTTATTATAATAACAATAATAATAATGCTGTAGCCCCAACCTATCAAGGCAGTCAAGTATAATTGTTTCAACACCCTTGAGTTCATACACATACAAAAATCAACAATAGAAATGCATGTTAACTTATACACAAAAAACAACACAGAAATACTTGTATATTAACCTCCACAAGTTAATATATAGTATTCAATGTATAATTAAGCAATGTGTAATCCCAATTGTAAATATAAGCCGGTAAATGGCCCCAAATGGTAAGATGATCTTTTGTGCAGAGAAACCTCTCTATAAGAGGTAGAATTAGTTGAAAATTATCACACACAAGAACACTCAGAATTCTAAACATAACAACAATTATTTCATAACACAAATGAAACATTTTATGGCATGAACAAATTATTATAATGAGATTTATAGGTTACAGTGGCTGACCATCACAGATATTGACACACCCACACACAGGTTATAACCCCATCCGCCTATCTGGAAATGGTCACCTCCTAGACACCTCCGGAATGAGTAAAACTTGGTCATATACATACAACAACTGAAGGGGCTCGAGCCCCACACATATGATCAAAACCATTATGATGAATACATTGTGTTTAATATCCTGCTTGCTCAGCTTGTTTTAATGGCAGTACAGTACTTGCACACACTGTACAGTTATAGCTTGTCCTGCAGGGTATATGCCAAGTTGACTGATAATTAATGCAGGACTAGCACATATTCAGATTTGCACATAATTTTTTTTAATAATTTGGATAGAATTATATGGTTGTGTAGCTAGTGCACAATAATATCTTAATAGCATATAGAGGTTGCATTTATAATTCAATGCTATAATCTCTGTACGCAAAATCTGTGGCCTCATTCACCACAATCTGAACTCATTCCAGAGGTCCTGGTATAAAAGAAAAACACCCGGGCATGCCCTTTGACCTCTACCTCCTTGTATTCAAATTAAAAAAGTAGCCTCTCAAAGAGAACCCTCCATTATAGCTCACTATATCCTTTCAAGTTGATCCACACCACATTTGCCCTAACTAAAAGGCAGCTATATGTAATCATTTTTGCGAGTAATATCATAGATTACTCAATTAAGTCCATATCAATGCCTGTGTATGTACGAAAGTATTTCTTGATTGAAGATGAACCCTCAGATAGTATCTGATAGCATGTTGTGTATCATTTTGAAGTTGAATTTAGCTGTGTCAATGGCAAGCAGTAAATTTTCTTTCTCTATTTAGAGCTCGCCATTTGTTTTTTTCTTGTTTGATTCTTTATTGTTTGTCTTCTGTTAAGATGCTCACGACTTATATGTGACACAGTTTCCCAGATTTTTATGGGCTAAGTTGCTATACTGCATACTTAAAAAAGTTATTTATTATTTATTTTATTTATTAATTATTAATTAATTAGCTAATTCACTTATAATATTTTTTTCATTAATTTATTTTTAAAACTTCTGAAGCTTTCATTTATCATTTTTTTACACATCAAATTTAACCCATCAGTATTTTCACTTATCAACTTTCACAGTATTAAGAGGCTACAACAACTTTATAAAAATAACGAAGGAGTTCCACGAGTTGAATTAGTTACTCATTCTCTTCCCCAGTCAGTGAAGTATAAAAACGTAAATACCTAGAGTACTTTATATCTGTTGCAAAGGCTGAATAAAAATCATTATACTATTCTTAGTCTAAAGTAGCTAGCTAACCATGCTATTGTTGTCTGTATGCTGTTCAGAAGGACAAATAAAAACTAATTGAACTGTTTATTAAAACTAGATTTCCTATGATAATTGTAGTTGGGTATAGTATTAAAATCGAAAACCATTGTGGAATAATGCTAAGAGAGAGTCCGTCTACCGATTGATCTTGTTTATCTTTTTTTTTTCACAATCATTAATCGTTATTGACACAATCAGCCACTTCATAAAAAAATTCTTGAGCTACTAATTATTGGTTATTTTCGGTTAGAATAATTTTTAAATTTTTAAAAAATATTTAATGTATTTGACTAAATATTTCGGTACCTTTCCCAGCACGGACTTGTTTGAGCCAACGGACAAGTGGAATTTGATAGCATTATAAAATGCGACGGACCTATTTCTACTTTTGAGGAAAAAATGTACATCACCACCGTTGCGCCAGCGCCGCGCAAAGTTGTCACGGCACCTTTTATAGCAATGTTAGATTGCCTTCGCTTTAATTTAACTAGCCGGACCCTTTTACCTAATACGACAGAGAGTTCTCGCTGGGCCAGATCCTTTTCTTTATAAAGTCAAAGGTCTCGTGACTAGCGAATATGTAAACATTTTTACTGGTGAGATCAGCCTTTGCCTCCTTCGCTAGTTATCCTACTGTAACCGTAAAGTTTCGGGTGAGTTAAGTTTTTATTTTTTTTATTTTTGGTGTGTGTGTGGGGGGGGGGGGGGTGGTGGGGGGAATAAAGTACCCACTGAAAAGGTGTAAGGCGCCCAGGACAGGAATGATTAATCAAACGGCAATCTAATGCACTACTCAATTCTAATGCCTAGCTATCTAAGAACTAAGCTATGGGCAATGGAAGGATCGGTTATCTAACCCACTACTCAATTATAATGCCTAGCCTAGCTATCTAAGAACTAAGCTATGCACCAGATAGCACTTCACATGTCACTAATAAAGCTCAGTCTATATAGACACGATGTAACTGACTAGCTATTATAACGAATAGAACACTAACTGAACTAATAGTAAGACAGAGATCTCTAGGGAGCAGAGATCGGACAGCTGAGAGAGAGAGACAGCTTTACTATCACAACTGTAATAATACTAATAACATCAAGAACTGCATTATAGTATATAAAGAGAGTGACTAGAAATAAAGTAAACGGTGGGTTTGTATGAGAATGGAACGAATGGGATTGAACAAGATGGCGAATGTTTAAGTCTATAATTGAATGATGCTTGGTAGTGTGTTGAGGTTCCTCTGTCTAAACCCTGCAGCAAGTCTGAGATTGTCACACATTGAGCTTCACCTAGTGCCAATGGAAACAATTGTCCTAATTGGTCAAGTAGGTATACAAACAGAGAAGAGCTAACAATTAGGACAACTGTTTCTATTGGCACTAGGTGAAGCTCAATGTGTGACAATCTCAGACTTGCTGCAGGGTTTACACAGAGTGCATGGCTTATTCACCTTCTATTTGCTAAATTTGAGCCTTGTCCTATAAAACAATTTTGAGCAGACAAACGCTCAATGGTAAGCGTCCCAGTAGTCATACTTTAACTCAAAGTGTGAAACCTAGGAAATGCATTACTTCACTAGTTCTTGGCACTGTATTACTACAAAATGTAGAGTTCAATGGTAAACATACCAAACAAGGATAGGCCACTACTATAAATGGTTCTTTATGTGACAGGTGTGAGTGTGATAGTTTTAGGGTAGTAGCTAAATAGAGGAGGATTATTTGTTTGATCAAGTTCACAATATTAATTTTTTCTTGGAATGAACATGATCTTTAGAAAACTAAAAGCAGCACAGTTATTTCTAAAATTTGATAACCAATGAATATTGATGACCTTAATTAAACAGTTTTGTTATTGATAATTCATGAGAATATAATGACAAATAATGTCATGCTAAACTGATACGCAAATGGCACATAATGGCAAGCGGACAATGTGTGAACAAGTAATTAACTTTGTAAGAAGTTTTTTTAATTCAGCAAGTGGAATCCCATATTGAAATCTCATACAAACCCACAAATTTCCTTGTACTATTATTTTGAATTAATGGCACTCAATGTTTTCCTCTTCATACAAATATATTAGCTGTTATCACTAGACACACTTTAATTTTCAGACATAAGTTTCGCAAAAGAGATGAATCTCGTGACATTGAGCAATGTCAACCAGGTCTAATTTAACTAACTAGTACTAGCCTGTAATTAGTCTTCATTCCCAATGGTTCCTATTATAGCGGAAAAAGATTGTTTACGAAAGTAACCCTATATATACCTAGAAAATTCAACCTAAATAGGAGATCAAAAAGAATGAGTTCCATCTGTTCGAGGGACGTAACTCCACCCGAGCGCAGTTGATCGCAGAACGCAGTCGAAGGACCACCCAGCTAAGCTAGCTAACAAGAATTAAAGATGTGCGCCCGCACCAGTCCGGAGCCAGGGAGACAGATACCTTGCATTTACAACACAATGATGATACAGGTTAGAGTGGTTTGACATGAATATTGTTATAATCATTATGAACATAATTACCATACATCAAAGACATTAGTGAGAAATTTGAGCGAATTTGCTGCCCCCTGAACATCAAAATATATTTTCAGACTGCAACAACTCTAAGAAAATTACTTGTACATATTAAACAAGCAACACCAATGGAGAAAAAGAAAGGAGTTGTTTACATCATAGAGTTGAGCTCGAGGTTATCCTCTATCAGTTAACTGATAACTGATAGAGGATAACCTCGAGCTCAACTCCACCTAGACTCCGTTCCTATAAGAACTTTAGCGTCAATGTTGACTCATAGCTAAGTGCTTTTTTCTTGTTGACAATTTTGTTTACTATATTTCATTTTAAACGGTCATATACACCTCACAACTGAAGAAGGCTTACAAGCCGAAACGTATTATGAATTTATAAATCTAATTTTAATCCTACTAAGTTAAAAATATTAAATTACCAGAAATATTTAAAGTAGCAATGAAAGTCTACGACATTAATAACAAATGTATTATTTTGATAGCTTAAACAAATATATCAGTACAGACTTGTGTTTACTTGCATCAATATGCAGTCAGCATGAATTATCATGGTGACACTGAGTTATGGAATTTTATAACAATGCACTTGTGTCTCAGTAATGACAACGACTGTGTGTATTCCTGAATAATTAATGAGCTGAGCCGATTTGGCAATAACTGAAAGCATCATCCCATTCAGTAGTAGAAGGTGATTTAACGATGCTAACTATTGCGGCTTAAAGCATGTGAAACCGGTAAGGAACGGATGGTAAAGGCAGTAGCTTCACAACTATGTCCCAATCATGAATGGGAGGAGAGTGAGCAGGAGAAGCTGGAGAGATAGACAAAAGAGATGGAGTGCATGGCTGATAATACTTTTAGTGTAGTTAAAAACAATGAGACATTGTTTTAGCTCCACTAAAATTATTATCATTCACATATTGATGATGGCCTTGGAAAATAGTTGAAATTTGGTGTAGTATGATTAGTGGAAATCAAAATATAAGACTTGTGTCTAAATAAGTACTAGCTATAATATGTATATATAATTATATATTTCACCATTTTACTACTTTTGAGCTGAGAAAAGTCTATGGATTAAGAAACTTTTCAAATTGTACTGGAAATATTGTGATGTGTACGTGTGTTCTATAGAAATGGGAATTGCAAAATGTAAGACTTGTGGAAAAGAATTTATTTGTCAGACTATGACACTTCCTTTACTCCCGAATACAAGTTACAATTGTGAAGAGTAAGTTATTGTACATAGTTGGTACTGTTATTCTGCACTTTGTTAGATAATTATTTGTAATTGTTTAAGCTAGCAACTCTCATTTACTGTATCTCAATCTCACTGCTACAGATATGCCAAAAAGATTCGTGAATCGAGATATCCTGCTCCATGTAAGTTTTCAAGAATTTTTGCCGTATTGAGAATTACAATATGCTTACAATTAGGTCATGCATAAAATAATTATAAACTAATAAATGAATATCATATTATTATAGCTATAATTGAAGTTTTTAATATTAGTACCTAATAATGATAATGAACATTGTTGGCAAGCGAGCGAAGCGAGCGAGACACTATTCAGTGGTGTCAAATTGAGAATCGGGGATATTTGTTTATTTAGTGTGTGGATGTATGTAAGTCATTTGTAGTTTGACCCCCTTGCATATTTTTGTGTTAGCTTGGTGTTAGCTCGGTGTTCAACCCTGTCCCAAACTGTACTAAACACAATCCTCTATCAATTATTACCCGTATCATCCTAGAAATTAAATTGTTTATACTACATTACCATACTTAGCTAAATAATATCACAAAGAAAACGTTAACATGACGTGAATTTTTTTTTAGTGGCTTTCCCCCCCCCTCCCCCCCCACTTTAAACAGTTGTGGGGAATGGTTACTATGGCATTGAAATACCTTTACCTTATATTATGCATAATTAAAAAACTCAACTTTTTTATAGTAGCTTAAGCGTTAGAAATTAAAATCAATCATTTAACAATAATGTGTGCAGTATTAGGCTTGCTAGCCATTTGTGCTCAAACATATCACTAGTTAAGTACTACTTTTATAAAATGATTATAATATAATCAATATCTAAGCAATGTTTTCTTTTTGAAATTTCACTTCAAAATCGATTAGCTAATTTAAAGCACTTATATTTTCTTGAGCCAAAGAAAGTACTATATTTTTGAGCTAACTATTGTGTTCTTGCTAATTAATGTCCAAATAGGTTCAACATTCTATAGTTTTGACCTTAATATACTTGGGCCCTTCCCTGTCTCTAATACTGGATACCCCTATTGCTTCTATGTAATTAGTATTAATATTCCAATCAAAAGCGAATGTCAGCAGTAGTTTTTGACATCTAAAGTTGCTATGCTCATTGAAATTTTAGCGATATACTCATAGTTATAGTAAGGCCTCATTAGGCACTGATACAGAGCTTTAGGAAAAAGATTGTCTGATTGGCTTCCACTTTTTTCCTTTTGATCTTCATTTTTAATTAAAAAAAAGTGCATTCCTTTAAATTTTTTTATATTATTAAAAAATTTAGGGGGAAAAAGGTATAGCAAAAGTTCTTGGCAATATTTGCTATTATTTAATAGTAGCACAGTAAGATAATTTGGTGAGTGAAGTGAATGAGACACTATCAGGAGCAACACATATTAAAAAAATGGGTGATATTTGTTTATTTATGTGTGTGTCAACATGTGTGTCATTGTTTACTTGGATCCTCGAGTTGTTGGTGATTGATTATATCCCATACTCCTCTAAACAGAATTCTGTGGTGTATCGATCCTTACCCGTAATTACTCATCTAATTGGTTAAACCGGGTATGACTGAAATTCAAGAAGTTAATGATTTATGTAATTTCATTAAAAAAAAATCAGATTTTTACTTTTATCGATTTGTAGAGTTTTACAGATACCTTGGTTATCCCTTTGAATTATGTTGTCGTGTATATGTGTGAAAATGTTGTGCTTTACAACTTACAGCAAATAACTAACAATTAGCTGCTGTTGGGGTTCCGAATGATAGTAGGCTGCCACCAGAGGGGGGCCACCAGAGGGGGGGGGGGGGGGGGGGGGGGGGCGGGGATTTAAGGCAAGCCCTCTTTAATATTTTGAATAAATAAGTTCTATAAAAACAACAACAGATTAGCAAAACCATGTTTTGGAAATTTGGTCGTTACACATTGTTACATGACTTAAAATGTTTCAAACTTACATTGCATAATTTACAGTAGCATAATTTTTGCTGAGCCCTTTTGTTAAGAGTTATTTATACCTTTGAAAATAACCAGTAACTCCAGACAAAAACCATTCTGCAACTAAAAAACGGCCAAGTTTTTAAAAATGCTTATTGTAAAGGGTTAAAATGTAACTACTTGTAAGCAGAAACTTTATAACTTGAAAAATAAACAAGTGGATTTCTAAGGATTATCACACACTATCAACCCTAACTCTATAATAAGACTTGCTTACTGTTGTAATAGCAGAAGAAACTGGGGGAAAGCCAAAAAAACAAAAACAATGTAAAGGCAGCTGTGGTGGAAGACCCTACTGATTAAACTGTTTCCTCCCCACAGCTGTGAACATTTAAATAATTATTAGTATTATTATTGTATTATAGAGCCTTTTTCTCTGGCATACATTTCCATAACTTCACACTTAGGATCATTGACATTTACCCGACCCTATCGCACCTGTATAGTTTTGTATCATGATCCTCCCTCGTGGTGGCGGCGCTGCGCTGGTTTGATACATTATGGCTGGACAGGCCGTCACCAGTCAGTCATGCTTTATGTTAACTTATTGGCAACGTGGAATTAATTATTCTTATGAAAACAATTCGTTAACCTTTGGGTGTAGAATTAGGAGAGCAAGGGCAGCCCTCAACTACAACCCCTCCGAAGTCTTACCCATTGAAGCTGACCCCCCCCCCCCTTTCCCTCCTTATTTAAATCCATGAAAGGCGTATTTTTGATAAATAGATCTACATTATCTACCACTACTCAGGAAAATTAAGGTAGGAAAATTGTTTCATATTTTGTTAGCAAAATTCTATGGTTAATGGCTCATACGTGTACTTGTACTAGGAACAAATGGGCTCAATGATGTTTCTTAAACAAGGTGAATAGGAGCTAGAACATTAATTATAGGAAAACTGAATAAATGTAGCCCTTTTGCTACTTTGCATACAGATATAACTATGACAAAAGTCAGATTAAAAGTTTAAATTTAAACGTATTTACTTTGTTGTTTGAATTGCACAATAGCTCACTCGCCATTTGTGCTAAAGCACATCATTGGTATATAATATCTCATACTTAATGTTAATTTCAGTAACATTTTATATTTGTTTTATACAGCTGTTGTTACTGTGACCTACGAAAATGAAAAAGGGAAATGGTCTGTTACTGCACCACAAAATAATGATCAAATGACAGCATTTCTGCAAAATGTGCAGACAAGAGCTATTGGTCAATAGACCTGATGCTTTTTGCAATTATTTCTAAATTCACATTTCTCAAATTTTTAGTTTCATGATAAACTAATTTGTTTTTGTTAGCACTATTTTGAACCACAATTGTGTATACCTGATTGGAAGTATAGTGTTGTTTATTTCAATATAGATGATTTAATTCAGGGGGTAGGGTAAGGAGAAGAAGGAGGCAATTTCACATTTTGTCTCGTAGCCTTTGGGTTAGTTGATTTTTTGAAGGCAAGATAGTTTTTGCAAAGGACTATATACTACGGTAGAGAATTACAGCTTTTGTAAGGAAGAAATGGTAAAGCAGATACTAACTTTTAGTGAGAACTTGTAGAGAAACTTGCATGTGAGTCTTCTCTCACAATAGCTGTGAGCCCACTTGTCAGAGGTCAGGAGGACCAGCCGAAGAACAATTCTGCACAATTAGTTAGTCATTCATTCTTTGTGCAAAATCACTGAAAAAGTAATTAATACAGGCCCAACCAGCATTATCATTAGGCACATTAGCTATGTGTGCAAATATCTATTATTAAAGGGTAACTGGGGGTGGAAAAAAAAATTTCTGCAAAAGTACTCTCATATCATGTATAAAAATGGCCATGGTGGTTGCTCAACAATAGCACCATTGTTTACAGCTATTTTGCTTCCTTAAAATTTACTTCCTGCTGTGGGCAGGGCCTTGCAATGGCGCGAAAGGCGTTTCTTGTCCAGGCTTCTTAGGTTTGAACTAATGAATTCTGACAGTATAAAGCATGACCCTGGCAGCCACAGCAGTAACGGAGTAATTCCAGCAGCCATAGCTGTTCAGAAACCTTGAGTTGGAATATAAATCACCTTTTGTTAAATCTGGAAGAACTTGTGGTCATGAAGTTTAGCTGTGTATGAACTAGTACAGACAAAAGCAGCATATTTGCAGGCAAGTGATTCTGATAAAGGTGCTTCACCTAGAATTCTGGAAAGCTACCACAAAATAATTTCTGACTAGGCTCTAACTGATAGTCCTTTTTGAGGTGTTCATTTGACAATTGTGTAATAGTGCTCAGTAAATAGAATGTACATACTTGCTGTGCAAGACTTCCCAGACATCAGATACAGCATCAGCAGTTGTATGTATAATTTTCATTCTGAGTGTCAAGGCGTCTATTTGGAACCTTGGGTGTTCAAACACAGTTCCAACCTAAATAAACAGTTGATAGGGACATTTTCTCCATTTTCTTACTTGATGGGACAGGCTTAAACATTGTTTCATTTACAAATTTGGATTAAATTTATATAGATTGCCGTTGTTAAATGCACGTAATGCATGTTTTGAATAACTCAACTAGAGCTGACCTGTTTAGTACTGGCAGCATAATCAACTACAACAGTGAAAAACAGCAATTAGTAACTAAAGATGGTGAGAAGTATATGGTGGTCAATACTTTACCTCAAACACAAGAAGGGAAGATACATTGATGTCTAGACAGTCTCTGCACAGGAGACACACTCTGTGGCAGTTAATGTCTAGTGAGGGATTATACTGTGACAGCTTACCAATCAGGTGAAGCACCTTTATCAGAATCACTAGCTATCTCCTGCAAATATCTGCTTTTGTCCATGTACTGGTTCATATACAGTTAAATGGATAAGTCCATTACTGCTGTGGCTGCCAGGATCACTCTTTGTACTTCAGAATTCATTAGTTCAAGCCTAAAAAGCCTGAACAGGAACACCTTCTGCGTCATCACGAGGCCCCGCCCACAATAGGAAATAAATTTTAAGGAAGTAAATGGTGCCATTGTGAAGCAACCACTCAGTTTTGAATGATATGGTTTTCGGATATGTTTATACATGATATGAGAGTACTTTTCATGATATTTGCGGAATTGTTTTTTCACCACATACAACCATTAATCTTAAAATATCCATTATAATTATAAAGTTTATTGTATTTCTAATTCGCCATTTCAATGTACAAAATATGGTAATCTTTGTAATGTAACTAAATTGAACAATGCACAACAAATAATTTAAATAGCTATGTGAATAAAAATAAGGAGAATGGAATGAAGTGTCTAGTGAATGAAGCTAAAGTGTCTAGGATGAGAGAAAATGTTTTTACTCTAATCTAATATTCGCTACAACTACGATAAACTAAATTCATATAGTTGTTTACTACACTTCTATGTTATATGCATTTTTCAAACTTTCTTTAATTTCTGGCCATGTTATGAAAGACCAAGCTGTTGGTACTTTATTAGCTTTAGCCTTATATTCCTTGGCTAATTCATTCTTGTAACGATCAACAAACCACATCCAATAGGTGCAGCTTTTGGGAGCTCTACTCGGAGGAATTGACCAATCAGTATAAACTTTTTTGTAATCGTTGTAGGGATGATAATCTCCATCTGGCTTACGAAACTTTCGCACTTTATCGTCAATTAAAACTGGACATATATTAATTGTCATTTCTTCAGTAGCTGCATTTCTCCATCCAGCTAAACAGCTTATTCGATGAACTTCTGTTCGATGATCGCAATCATGTTTGTCCGGTAAGTCACATTGCTCATTACAAAACGGACATTGCTCAGTACATCCAATCAAGACTTTGAGGAGATCATGTGGTTTATCTTTCCAGTTGACCATTTCTTTCTCACAGTCAACATCATCACACTTGTCTTGAGATCGCTTTTTTAAATCTGAAAGTGCTCCATATACACTTTGTTTGAAATTTTCTAGATTAAGTTCTTTTAATGCATCATGACCAGCCAAGATGTCATCAATCTGAATATCTAGTGCTAATTCTTTTCTAAGTGTACTATCACTGCAAAATGTAACCAACCATTCCTTTACATCTGTTTTGTTATTATACGATATAACAGAGTCTATAATACCCACAAGTTTTGCCACTTCTTCTTTTGCTACATGTTGAAGCCTTGTATTTGACGAATCTGGAACAAGCTCATTGCAGTGCTGTATGGTATAAAACTTAATTTTGCCTTCAAAAAATTTCTTAATATCTCGAATATATAGCATATAGCTCTCAAAATCATTTGCTTCCCATAAATCTTTGAGAATTTTTACTTTAAGAGCCATTTTGTTGGTGAAATGGTAATTTTCTGAAGCAGTCATTTTGTCAACCATTTTAGCTCCTAAAAACTTTCCAACTTGAGCTCTTATTGGTTCTTCCAAGTAAGCACACAGAGTGTCAGCAATAGCTTCTTCAGACTCTGTCTGCTTGTACTGATTTTTAAACTTCGTAAAAAGTGGGGTTTTCTCATTTTTCTCCAAGCATTTTTTTGGATCATTTCTTTCTTGAAAAAGTTGAGCCATAACTTTAAATATTGGAATTGAATAGCTGCATACAGCAATGTACACATCCAGATGGTAATCAAATGTAAAAGCTATTTTGCAATCTTTGTGTTTTGAAAGTGACCTAATAGTATCTCTCACTAAACCTAGAAGTTCAGATACAAAAGTGCTGTTAAATGCAGTGTTTTTGCTTTGAGTAGTCGCTAAGTATTCTTTAGCTTTATCAAATACTTTATTGTTTATTTCAATGGCTTCTATTTCATACTGGTCACTTGTTCCCCACAAATAACGTGTTACCTCACGAGCTTTCTCTTTTACTGTATTCTTAGAATGAAAATGCCGATTCTTTTCTAAAGTTAAGTTCATGTCTGAATCTCTCATATCTAATTCTTTTTCTTTTAATTTGGCTATTAATTGACCATGATATCCTTTATGACTTTCCACAAATGAGTATAAAGCTTGTTCAACTTCATGTGTTACCGAGAAATTACTAGATTTTGTTGTAGGAAGCTGATTTATTAGTTCTTCCCAAATTTTTTCAAACTTGGATCGTAGCTCGTCTTCAGTCTGCTGTGCCCTCTTCAAAATTTTTTTAACTTGAACCATTTCTAACTCACTTTCGAAAATAATTTTTAAGCTTTTCTCATTCAAGCCATTTTCTCTAATTATTGATTTAATATTAATAACTTGATTGGCTGTAAAAGTACGATCTTCTTCTAGTTGAGAGAGTTGCTCAGGATTAAACAAATTTCTAGCCAGCAGTGGCTGTAGTTGTTCTGATGTCAGTGCTTTCCTTTCTAAACTTTTCTGAAGATTTTGTTGTTCCATTTTTACTGCTTCAATATGCTCTTGTACTTTTTTTTTAATAAAATCAACATTTTTTTGTCTGTCTGTTTCAAATCCATGAATTGCTTGTCTGTCTTTTAAAAGGTTGTTGCAGTGATCTTCAGCATGGGATTGCAATTCTCTTGAGAGTAATTCTAATCGAATTTCAAATTTAGCTTTCCACTGAATTAATATTTCACTTTGTTTACCATTGAAAAATTCCTCCATTTCTTTACGCAGTGGTTCATATTGTGTACTTGAAACATACTCCCTTAATTCTCTCAACTTTTGTTCCACTTTAGTAGTTAGAGATTCGTATGGCTCTGTAAGAATTTCATTTTCTGCTTTTTGCTCCCATACAAGCATAGCGGATTTAAATCTCCAGCCCCATGCATAATATGCAGTCTCTAATGCATTGTATGCTTTTATTTCAAGAGTATTCTTGAAACTAAAAACAAACTTTTCTTTTAATAAGGTTTCCCATAAATCTCCAATTTTTTCATAAAATGAAGACAAACTTAGATCACCAAGTTTTCCCATTTCTGAACTGGCTGGTTGCAAGCTAGCTCGTTTGCAAACATTTTGTATGAGTTGCATTTTCAGGGACTGTGCTGTATGGCTATAGCCTTCATTAACAGGTGCCATTGGAGGGTCTCCTTTCCATAATCCAGGAAAATAATGAACATCAGTTTGATCATCAAATTTTATCACATCATTGAATGTTTCGTATTGACTATCAAAATGCTCTTCCCTAGCTGCATCTCTGGTAAATCTGTTAAGTTTTTGAGTAAACTTTGCACGAGAGACTTCTCCTTTTATGTTAACTCCAGCATTCTGATGAACAAATTGGCAACTAGGATAGTATTTTACACGAGACATCCGCAAGAATGCATGAACTGAAGTTTGTAGTATGTCATCAATATCTCCTGGAACTTCACCGTATATGTTGATTAATGTCATATTTGCTAGACCAATAACAAAAGTGGCCAGTTCATTATCATGATTCTGTGTTTTTGTTGGATCTAATTCTGGTGCACGCAAGCCTTCAGTGTCAACAATAATCACATAACTGCACTTAGTTTTGGTTCGGAGGTCTTCATCGAGTGGCAAGAGTTGCATGAATGCTCCTCTAGTGCATCTTCCAGCACTGACATTAAACTGGAGGCCAAATGTAGCATTCAACATTGTGGATTTACCAGTACTTTGAAGTCCAAGAACTGACAAGACAAACACATTGGGATCATCAAGCAGTGCCACAGCTTCTTTAATAACAGCTGTAACCCACTGCAGAGGTACATGAGCAGCATCACCGTCCATTATTTCAAAGGGATAACCTTCAATCAACAACTCAGCAGCAATTTTTGGTAGAGAATGTATATAGTCATCTACTGAAGCTGTGGTTTTTAATTTTATTTTGCCATATAATGCAGCTTCATAGACTTGTCCGAGTTCACGAAACATATGCTCCAAACCTAATGAAGAATTGATAATTTCTTCTTGTAGTTCTTCCAATTCATTTTTCAATTTAGCTATTTCAGTTTTTACTTCTGGTCTTTGCGAGTAACTTTCAGTCTGTAGCTTGGATAATTCCTTTCTTACACTTTGATACTTATTCTGTGTTTGTGAAATATTCTCTCTTGATAAAGAATTTAACTCCATTTTTAAGTATTGCAAGAAATGGTTTCGTACACCCTTTAAGTCATCAGTTCCCAGTTCAATTAAAGATGTAATAAATATCTTCATCAGTGGAGTTAGAGTGTGAACATGTTCTAGCTGGCTATTCCTTATTTTATCTTGTTCACGTTCAATTTTTGCAGAGTATTCATAAATGGTTTCATTCCCTTTCTTAATGTGTCGATGCAATTCTTTTTCATAATAAGCCCAAGCCTTCCATAAATGCTCTCCTTGCAATGGAAGTGTAATATCCTTCACACATGCTTTCTGTTCTTCATTAGAAATCATGTGCACTATTTGATTGGCACGCACAGAACCTTGTTGTTGTGCCTCACTATCTTCATCTAATTCAATTGAGCTGCCTCTAGCTTGATGGCAGAGGTCCTCAATGCATTGTGAGGAATTTAATTCACTCAATTTTGCTTTTACTCTTAAACGAATGGCTTCTTTTATTTCACTTGCTGTTTTAGAAAATTGTTTATTCATAAGACTATAGATTTCAACTTTTGGAAATACTTTTTTTAATCCTTTAAGTGGCTTCTCATTACAATTTAAAACAAGTATACCTCCAGGTAATGATTGAAAATAATTCAGACACGTTATCATTTTGTCATCTGAATGCAGATCCTCTTCTGTAACTAGAGCTATACACATGGACGATATTTTACTCAGGAAAGAACATTGCTCCTCATATTCTCGAGCATCTCCATGGAGATTCAGAAAAGTCATTGCATTTGGAAAAGAGTCTGCTGGTTTACCAGAAGGAAGATACCAGCACATGTCTACCAGACCTCTCCCCAATATAGTCTTGTATTGTCCTCCTGGACAATCTCTATGGAAGAAGTAATCATGATGATCATCATTGATCACATCATTTAATATTTTAGACTTGGACAAACTGGTCCTGGTGTGCTTTCCAATGCGAATAAATGTTATGACTGGCATAGGATGTTTTATTATTGGACTAACATGGGATACTGTTTGATTGCCGTCTTCAATGCTTTTCCACTCTTTGATAATAGAGGACATAGCCCAGAGTGGCATGCAAAGCTTTTTTTTGAAAGGATTATATAAGGCAAGAGGAATTGCCAGTTGGCACTTGGCCAATCTAGACAGCAAATCTTGGGTTAGAAAGTCATCAGAGCATAGTAATATTGCTAACATACAATCAAGAGGATGAATTCCATTTTCTACCTCTCCACTTGTATTTAAAGGAGATTGCTCATCAGACTCTTCATTCTCATTTTCATATTGAGGTGATTGAACAATAGGCAGTAAGTTGGATCTGCAGAGACTGTCATAAGACATCAGCTTATGAATGATTAAGAAGGGTAACTGATTTGGATTAGTCACGGAAATTTCTCGTAAAGATAATTCCAAGGGCTTCTGCTTAAAACACAGTGCATCATTTAATTTCACTTTTTGAGGATAATATTCACATAATTCTAATTGTTCAAATAGTACGTGAGCTTCTTGATTTTCTTGCAAAGCAAAAAAGTCATCTTCATGATAAGCCAAGAGACGAAGCTGACTGACCATGTAATTTTGTTCATTACTTTTATCTGTTGGAATCAAAGCTAGCTGCTTTTCACGTCCTTGGCATGGGGGATATATCAAATATTTTAAGTGTTTTTTCACATTTAGTGAAGATTCCTCAAAATATTTTTTCATTATGTCAGAAATGCTACTACATAACTTTGTTGGAAGGTCTAGCATAGTTTGGTAAGTTAGCTTGATAAATAACATTTCACCCTTACCCATCGAATCATGACACACATTAAAAGCAAGAAGAAATAAGTAAGCCTGTAGTATCAAGGCAGACTTATTACTGTAAACATCAAAAATATCCTTTTGTTCACTATAAATTTTCTGCATGAACTCCAGATCACTCATCAAAAGGGGTTTCAAAGATACAACGTCATTCAAAGAGTCTTGGACAAATGGGTGAACTATACTGACTATGAAAATATCTTCATATGTTGTCTTATATGTGTATCGAAGATAATAAAGAGCTTCTGAGACATACTTTGAAAGCGCTTGTGGAGTATTTAATTTAGAAATTTTAGATGTTTTTATCCATTTTTCATGAGCTAAAATTTTTTTCATGAAAACATTGAAACCAGCGAGGTCAGAAACACTTTTTACATCAAAAGGATCTTGTAGCCAACTGGTAATTGATTGTATTAAAGAACAAACTTGTTCAGTTACAGTGGTTAAATCAATTTGATCAATTATCTCTTCGATATGTAATTTAATATTTGGTGACTCAGTTGTTTGCAATAAATGGTTGAAATACTTCTGGACTTCACTATTGGATAAAATATCTACCCATGCACACATATCGGGACTTATATTCTGAATCGCTTTCTTAACTTTCACAATATACTCAAGTTGCTCTTCAATTGCTTGTTCAGAATATTTTTTTTCTTTGCTCCATACCTTAAGTTTATCTAACAGTACATCTTTTTCACTTTTCTTGGCTGGAATTAATGTTGTCATTGGCTTGTTTATTTCACAAACCTCTTTTAATTCCCTTTGTGGTTGCAAATACTTTGCTTCGCTTGCTAATTGATTGTAATTTTCATGTTTTATTGGCTGGGGCATTTTAAGAAGCTCCTTTAGTGCTCTTTTTTCTACTACATATGTCGCTTTTTCTGCTAATTGAGTGTAAGCGATTTCATCTCCTTCTAGATGACGTAGAGATGCTAATGATTTAACTCCCAGCTTTTCCAGTTCAGATATCCAATATGAAGTATTATCAAGGCCTACTTCACTAACTCGCCTATGTAGTGGTGACTCTTCCGCCATTTTCTATTAAAATAATGAATGTTATAATTAACCACACTTTGCAAGCACTTAAGTGTATGAGCACTTATTGTATTACTCAATGAGTAAAGCTAGTTCAATGTAGCTGCAATTCCCAAGTATGACAGAAATTATGTTTATATAATTATTTTTAAGTATGAATATTATGGATACGGTCATCAAATTTCATTGCTCCATCTTACTTAACCTAGATCTATACGACTAATGGCTTGCTTGTGTACTAATTGGGAATGAATGATACCATTCATGATTTTAGAACAAGGATACATAAGTAATGACCATTAAATAAGTAAGGTTGCTTTTTATTAATACAAATATATCTTCAAACCAAAACAGATTCTCTTCTTCCTAAGAAATGTGGTGCCTTAAATGAATGTAAGAGAGATCTATTTTAAAATTATACATGTGTATTTGAGCAACCTTGAAATTTGCTGAGCAACATTGAAACTTGAATACTAAGTATATTTTGTGTGGTACTATGTACCATGTAGTGGGTGGCCTTATGCATCTTTGTAGGATTGCATAAGTGCCTGGGTCAAAGATCCAGTTAGTTTACATTTCATACAACATCATATTCAGACGGGATTTTTCGTGAGAACTCTAGCTATATTCATTGTTACTGCATACACTATTAGTAAACGTCTGCTAATCATTGTACTCACAACGGTACCACCTTGTCTATCTTGGAGTAGGGTGACGACGCCTGTCACGCTTACCCCTAACTCAAGTACATTGAAATGGTCAAATCCTGTCGACAATAAAATAATGAATAAAAATTCTAATCATCTCCAAACACTAGACGCCTACATTCACTGACCACTGGCTTCTTCGAATGAAATCTGGCTGGTGTGGCATTTCGGGCTACGAATTTCAATAGATACAGAGCCCATATGACCAAAAGAAACTGCCCGCGAACCACGCGGTAACACAAATTTGTCAATGCACCAAGCCCTGATTGCCATACCTACTCATTAATTGGAGGCCCCAAAAAGTGGTTGGGCCCCTACTTGAGTGACCCGACCGTCAACACTATATTTCAATCTTTAATTTTCACATTTTTTATTTCTATCATTAATTTCCTGCTTTGTTTTTGTTTTGTCTTTAAGGTTGGCCTTCATAGTAGCCCTAGTAGCTAGATGGTCATACCTGCTATCAGCAAACATATTAAATAAAAACAAAACAAAAAAACCCACCCATGTAAACTGGTGTGCTTTGGAGTGTGGCCCTATTTTGGTGTAATCATAATGTTTAGTCTGACCACCTTCCAATTCTTATGGTAAAGGTCAAAGGTCACACCAACTCCTTCACTATGTCTACCTACATCCCTGAATGCCATAGGCTGGAGGGAGAGGTTCATGGAAGTTTTACAGAACCCCTATCATGTTATTGGGTCAGACTTTTACAACTGAAGGAATAAATGTGCATGAAAGTTTTGTATGAAGATTCCTGAACTTACGTGATGCCTAGCATTATTATGATGATACTGGGGTATCTGTGTCTATCACCACGTAATAACCTACTACTACAGATAATTCTAGAAAAAGACTCTAAATAGTTACAGCTGCAAAAAATTAGGGACCCAAATCGTATGTTATTGTCACCAATAATTTGAAGTTTGTGATGTGCTACTTCAAGAACTAAAAGACTGCTTTGATCAAGACAGTTTGCTGCCTCCAATCCAAAGTCTCGAAAGTTCTCTTGAAAGCTGCGAATGGTGAAAAGTATAATAAAAACTTCAAAGGCCTGATGTCTTCTTGCTACAGTGCTCACATTGATTTTTGAGAAGCTTAAAATGCAACTTCCTCTTTTGGTTTAAAATGTAAAATGTAACTTCCCCTTAGCTCGATTGGACAATCCCTACCCAGTACCCATCACATCAACGACATCTGATTGATCATCTTCAGCACTGAAAGTTGTCAATACTTATTTGCATTCATCTATGTCAGAGCAAATTAACTGCTTCATACTGCATGTGTATAAGGAAATTACTGACTCTTGTGATGTGGTTGCCATTGCAGAGGACTTTATTGTAGGAAACTGAACGCAGACATTTTTTGGTGTAATTTCACTCTTATTATTCTTAATCATCATTGTTGTAGGGGAAAGGATCGTCAACAAATTGAAGGGGAAAGGATCGTCCCCAGCAGGTGTTGGACGGTTCGAAGGACCAGGTGTTTGCTTAACGCGGCGCGGCTCTAGAACTCTCGCAACCGCTGGCCGTGTAGCTTGCAGTCTTGTGAGCAGAGCTAAAAAGGTGCGCAACTATCTCGCGGCTGGTATGTACGAGTGCGTCAGAGGTAAACAACAAGTATCATTAAGAATTACAGACAACTAAATACCGTACAACATAATGTGAGGTGGAATGGGATGCGGATGGATATGAATATAATTAAGAGGGATTTAGAGATGGAAATGGTCGTCACAAAGGAAATGGAATACGCATATATACAATAAGAAAAAACGGAGGGATAAGGGAAGGAAATAAACACATATAATGTTTTGACTGTCTGGGAAAGGAATCCCAGACATACTCCCCGGGTGGGATGGAAGATGAAGTTTTTCAGGTGGATGGAGTTGATGAAGAGGCGTCTTCAGCTTGGGAACGGTTGGCGTCGATCTCGTCGTCTGTCAGAGCAAGGACCAGCTTGACTACCGGACGACGATAGGTCGTACCTCGGCATATGATGTCCACAACTCGGACGACTCCGTCGTCGCCCGGATATGTCTTGATTACTTTAGCAATCGGCCAGTCCCGGGTCCTCAAGGTTTCATCCTTGACAAATACGATGTCACCGGGACGGAGTTGGAGGCTGGGACGGAACCACTTGGATCGTTGTGAGATGGATGACAGGTAGGATGCGGACCACTTCTTCCACAAGTCTGCCTTCAGACGAGTGACAAGATTCCAGCGTCGGAGATGGCTGATGGGGCTGGTTGATGGCTGTTTCGAGGGCGGTGCCTTGAGTGGCCTCCCTATTAGGAAATGGCCTGCAGTGATGAATGAGAGGTCAGCTGCCTCCTCCGTGCTGATCGGAGCTAGAGGTCTGGAGTTCAATATGGATTCCGCCTCGACCAGCACGGAGTAGAGCTCGTCCCATCGGAGGGGCTGCTTTCCTGTAGTCTTCCTAAGGTGAGTTTTCATGCTCCTTACGGCAGCCTCCCAGAGTCCCCCAAAGTGGGGAGACCTGGGAGGCGTGTGTTTCCAGGTGATGTCATGCTTTGTAGCAAACTGTGTGATGGTGTCTTGGGTGGCTGGATTTCCGGAGAATCGTTGGAGCTCCCGGATTTCCTCCCGGGCCCCCAAGAAGTTTGACCCGTTGTCCGAGTGGATGGAGGAAGGAACACCTCGGCGGGCCACAAACCTCTCTAGGGTGGCAAGGAACTCGGTGGTGGAAAGTGAGGAGGCGAGGTCAAAATGCACGGCCCTTGTCACCATGCACACAAAGACCACTGCGTATGCCTTAAGGTAGACAGGCTTCCGCGTGTGGCCAGTACGCAAGGTGAAGGGGCCAGCAAAGTCGACGCCGGTGTGGGTGAAGGGCGGGGCTGGGGTCGTGCGGACGGAAGGCAGCAGGCCCATGCAATGTGCCAGGGGTCTAGCATAGGCCCTTTGACACACTACACAGGATCTGCTAACCTGCTTGAGGAGAGATCGTAGAGACGGGATGAGATAAGTGTGGGAGATGATGGAGAGCATGGCGGAGACTCCAGCATGGGAGTAGGCAATGTGGAGAGTACGGAGAAGGAGTTTGGTAAGGGCGGACGATTTTGGAAGCACGGTGAGGAGGACCGGCTGGGTAGGAGTGTCAGGGTCACGGATCCTGCTATGAGCCTGGAGGTGACCATGTTTGGAGAGTGTGAGCAGATATCGAGCGAGGGAGTGGTTCTTGGGGATGGGAGTGTCTTTTCGTAGGTAGGAGAAGACATCATTGAAGGACTCAGTCTGCGCCAAACGGTAGAGTGTGAACTTGGCATGTTCAACTTCTTCGGAGGAGATGGGGCCATGGCGACGGAGATCAGAGCTGGACCTGCAGTTGTGGGAAAAACGGAACAAAAGACAACAAACACGGACAAGGAGGAAAAAGGAGGAGTACCTACTCCACAAGGACTTGACAAAGTTCAACAACTGCTGAGGAGGAGATGGGGGAGGACGGATGGATGCGACCAGCGCAGGAACAGACGGCTTGGAGATTGGAGAATGTGGCCACTGATCTGGAGGCAGGGCGAGCCATAGCGGACCTGACCACCAGAGTGCTGACATGGCCAGGTCCGGCGCACGGACGCCTCTGCTTGCCAAGTCAGCAGGGTTGGAGTTTGTTGGTACATGATGCCAGTGGACGGAAGGCAGGAGCTGCTGGATGGCGAAGACTCGATTCGCGACAAACCTCTCGAGCTGTGGAGGTGTCTTCGGCAACCAGTGCAGGACAATCTCGCTGTCCGTCCAGGCGTGGACGTGCGAGAGGGGAATGTGCAGGATTGCACAGGTGTGATGGATGAGCTTCGCGAGTAGGTGGGCCCCCAGCAGCTCCGCCTTCGGGATAGTGACTGGGCGTACCGGCAAAACACGCGACTTGGCTGTGATGAGAGAGGTGGTAGTGGATCCTTCCGGTGGTGTGGAGCGAAGGTAGATGGCAGCGCCATACGCATAGGAGGATGCGTCGCAAAACCCATGTAGCTCCTCGGAGCAGACACCCGCAGAACAGGAGATTCTGCGGGGAATGGCATGGCCATTCACTGAGTGGAGATCCTCCACCAAGAGGAAGCCATGTCGTCAGGCACAGGTTCATCCCAGGAGAGGGCACGTTTCCATGTCTCCTGGAATAGGACTCTGGCGGGAAGGATAGCGGGGGCGAACAACCCTAGGACGTCAAACACCCCAGCTGTTGCTGAGGCGATAGACCGTTTGGTAACAGAGGATGAGGATGGTGGTACATCTGGGATCGAAACATGTAGAGAGTCAGTCTGGACATCCCAATGGACTCCGAGGGCTTTGGGTGATAGGCTGGGGTCTTGGAGGGGGATGGAAGAGGAGGGGTCGTGGAGGTCGTCGGGAATGAGGGCAAGGAGGGCAGGGGAGTTGCTGCGCCACTTCCTCAGGACCATCCCAGCATGGCTCAGGAGATCACAGATCTCCCTCCTCAGGGAGTCTGCGGATTCTACATCAACGGCTCCCGACAGAAAGTCATCGACATAAAAATTTTCAAGGATGGCCGAGGACGCGGCGGGGTGGGAGGAAGTGTGCAGCTGGGCAAGGGTGTGGAGCACTTGAGTCGCCAGGAAGGGTGAACACTTGACGCCGAAGGTAAGGCGATCCATGCGACAGTCAGTGATATGTCCTTCCCGGTCTCTCATAAGGAAACGGTGAAAGTTGCGTTCAGGGAGGTTGAGGAGAATTTCCCTAAACATTTTTGAGATGTCTGCTGACATCCCGATAGGGAAGCGGCGGAAACGGAGGAGAATGTCTTGAAGGGGAGGGTAGAGGTTGGGGCCGGGTAGGAGTTGGTCATTGAGGGAAAAGCCGGAGCTTGACCGGGCAGAGGCGTCAAAGACTGCTCGCACCTTGGTTGTGGAGGAGGAGTCCTTGAACACCCCGTGCACCGGCAGGTAGAAATGGGGTAAATCGTGGAGCTGGTGACGGGGAATGATGTGGGCGTGGCCCATGTCGATGTACTCTCGAACTGCTGATTGGAAGGCAGTCAGCTTATCCTTGGCTGCTAAGGAACGTTCGTTAGCCAACAGGCGGCTGACTGCCTGCCGGCGAGAGTTTCCCAGAGGTGGGGGATCGGAAACACGAGGGAGAGAGACAGAGAATCTTCGCTCTATTCGTTGATGAGTCTGTTGGAATTCGTTGAGGACAGCTTGGTCTTCTGGAGACCACTTTGGAGCTTCCGGAACCTGATCTAGCTCCCACAGCTTGCCGAGATCCTGTTGCAGGTCAGTAGGTGGGACGGTAGCCATCAGTGCCAGAGGTGGTTCTGCATTCAGCATTGGACCTGAGATGCAGAGGCCGAGTTGGGTGGGCATAGCTAGCAGACCCTGAACTCGCAAGGCTTCTCCCGTGAAGAGTGACAGCGAGTCGGTGACCCCTAGGAGTAGATCAACGCGACCCCCGAGTTCTGGATCCGCCAACTTGTAAGACCGGAGGGTAGGATGTTCCAGAAGCTCCTTCCGGTTGGGTGGGACCTGGAGTGTGGGCAACTTGGGCAACACAGTGAATTGTATTGGATCGGAGGTGAATGAGAGATCATGTGAGTGTAGTTGGGTAGACACTGAGAATTTACATTGACTCTCACCTGTTGTGCCCGCGACTTGGAGAGGTGTGTGGCGCCTTTTCAGCTTCAGGGCAGTGGCGGTGGACTCCGTCATAAAGCTGATGGCAGCCCCTGTGTCGAGGATTGCTCGGGCAATCACAGTGTTGCTGTCGTTCTTCAGGGTGACAGTAGCCGTCAGCAGGAACCTTGACTCTGATTGGATTGGAGTGGTAGTGGCAGCTGTCAAGGATAAAACTGAAGGTGTGGCTGTAGCTGGAGATGGAGGTGTGGCTGGAGTGACCTTGGAGGCGTTGTCTCGGTGCAACATTGTGTGATGGCGCCCATCACAGGTTTTGCAGGAGAAACGTCCGGGACATTGTCTGAACCCGTGCTGTGAGGAAAAGCAATTCAGACACAATTTGTGGTCCCTTACCAACTTATTCCTCCTCTCCGTGTCCATTGCGTTGAAGGTGGGACAGCGCAGTAGACCGTGAGACTGGTTGCATGCAGGACAGCCAGGGAGTGGTTTCCTGGGCAGAGGCTGTTCAGGGATCTTCTTTCGGAATGGCTGGGATGGAATGGAAATGGATGGAGAGGCTGACGGTGGAGCCGAGGAGTTGGAGTCAGGGAACTTTAACATCCAGCGCTTGACAAATGCACTGATGTCCTCCATACATGGAACCTTGGTGCTGTCTGTAGTGCGGAGCCATTCATCACGACACGGATCCGTCATGAGCTCCACAGCAGTTACCGCGAGGTAGTTGGAGAGGCTGTCACCTGAGATGGATACAAATCTCTGCCAAGGCAGACAAAATTGGTCATAAAATGAGGTAAGACTAGCATAATCAAACCCAAGTTTGTTGACACTCTGGATTTTCTTCGCCAGCAGTGGGCCCATGACGCTGGCTGACCCATAGATGGACCTCAGTTCAGCAATCATTTCGTCTAGGTCACAGGTGGTGGAAGGCAAGTTGTCTAGGATGCGCCGAGCACGGTCCGGCTTGACCGCTGATCGTAGCAGACCTCGGATCTCCATGGGGGAGAAGCCCTTAGCTCTCGTCCTGACAGTGGAGGTGAAGAGCGACTCGAACTGCTCCCATTTCTCCGGGTTGCCGTCGAACGATGGGACTTCGATGTGCAGTGTGGAGTGGGAGGTGGCTGTAGCAGTCGGAGTGGGCGGGGATGAAGCTGGAGTGGGTGGGATTGCAGAGGGGACCTTATCAGCTTCGCGCACGATGTGCCGAAGCTTCTTCATGCTGTCTTCAAGAGCCATGACTGGATCTTTGAGTGGAGGGAAGGCCTTGAAGAGAGGACGTGCAGGAGCAGCGATGGAGGCGTACTGGGTGTCCAGTTTCTCCGCAGTGGCACGAAAGCTGGCAGAGTTTGGGCTGGGATTGGAGAGTTCGTCGTCGACCCTGTATTGTAAGGCTGCACACTCATCCCAAAGGAGTCTCGCCTTGATGAGGGCTGACAGGGAAGACTTGAAGGCTATGAAGGATTCCTCCGTCCTGTCTAGCTCTGTCTCGTCCTCAGGTAAGACATCTGAATGGTTGATGATGAGTTCGTCGATGATTTGCTGCTGATGATTGTATTCCGCAATTTGTGTTTTTAATTCTTCTTGAAGGTCCACCAAGGATTCTGCGGCGTAATCCTCCGGTTGGCGCGCCCGCAGGTCCTGAACACGATTCTTGAGCTTCGTGATCTGCCCTTTCCTGTTGGCGCGGCGGCGCTTGGCTTGGTCGACTTGGAGGCCATGTGGAGAGTCTGTAGACATCACTAAAGGATAGAGTGAAGCAGAAGGCTGGAAAACGGCTAAGTCGAATGCTGATGTTGTCCGGTCAAGAGGTAACAATAAACGTTGATTGCCTCTAACGAGTCCGAAGTGTCAGTGGATGGAGAGGTGACCTCTTACTCGTAGAAGAAGTCCGTAATGGCGTCTCGGAGAAGACTTCACAGCTGGAGAGCAATGGCGGGTTCGTCTCAGGGCTCGAAGGACCAAATTATGTAGGGGAAAGGATCGTCAACAAATTGAAGGGGAAAGGATCGTCCCCAGCAGGTGTTGGACGGTTCGAAGGACCAGGTGTTTGCTTAACGCGGCGCGGCTCTAGAACTCTCGCAACCGCTGGCCGTGTAGCTTGCAGTCTTGTGAGCAGAGCTAAAAAGGTGCGCAACTATCTCGCGGCTGGTATGTACGAGTGCGTCAGAGGTAAACAACAAGTATCATTAAGAATTACAGACAACTAAATACCGTACAACATAATGTGAGGTGGAATGGGATGCGGATGGATATGAATATAATTAAGAGGGATTTAGAGATGGAAATGGTCGTCACAAAGGAAATGGAATACGCATATATACAATAAGAAAAAACGGAGGGATAAGGGAAGGAAATAAACACATATAATGTTTTGACTGTCTGGGAAAGGAATCCCAGACAATTGTATCAACCATAAATTCATATTCAGAAGAGAGAAGTAAAGCGCCAACTTTAAGTATGCATAAAGATTGAAAACAAAATATACTTTGCACTTCATACAAGAGAGGGACAGGCACATCCCCCACATGATCGTCATTCCAGCCCCTCCCCCCTCCTTCCCAATATTTTAGCCACTCATATGCCTCTGTTAATGTATATGAGCATAAGCTATTTTAGATGTGGGTGTCATCATCTTCAAGTAGATATCTTCACAATGATATCTTTAGGTACATGACCCGTAAAATATCTCACGATATTTCACACTGTTATTTCACGCTGTACTGCGCAATCTCATCACCCTTGTAGTTATAGCAACCGGGCCACACTTTCAATTTTTTTGAACAGCTGCAAAAATGTAAGCTAGGGGTGTGGGTAGACCCTACAACAAACGTTACCTGTGAGTTACCCTTCCCCTAAGCAAAACAGATGTCACAATTGTTCAGCAACCATGAAATGGAAGTTGTATCGGTTTCTCAACTACAAAAGATATTGTTTTGCAAGCGATTACGCTTTTACCATTAACATTTTGATCATTACTATGGAAAATGGTAATAATTGACTCTCCACAAACTGACTATTTTACGTGGCTTGGCACAATTTGAACACGTACCAATGTAGCATACAATTGACCACAAAGAGGTTTCACCTCAAAGGACTACCAGTACTATAGGGCAGAAGCAGCAGTGTAGTTAATACTTTTTTGTTTACTTTCTAAAAAATATTCCTAAACAATAATATAAAATCATAACTCCCATAGTAGCAGGGCCATAATCAAATACAATATGGAATGAACAAAATCAAAGGTTCTGCAGTGTGCAATACTATCAGGGGGATCCAAGGAGCTGTGCCTTCTCATTGACCTCTCCACTGGAGAGCCATGTCCTCTCTTGAAGGATTTAGTATTCTTCCCTTCAGGAGGCATGACTTCTTAGGAGAGCCAAGGTCTACTATTCTCTCCTCTGAAGAACAAGGGAGCCATGTCTTTTGCTCTGCACTTTTGTTGTGAACCTGCCAGTTGTGCCCTAGAACCAAGGAGTTGCGTCTTCTCATAATGGGAGCTCATGTATTTCTATGAAGAGCATGCAGCACCTTTCTCTCCTATTGAGGTAGATTAGACTAAGTACTATGATCTAAAATTTGATTCAGGTTTTATTTTAAATAAATCAATTGATAATAAATAGCCGAATTGATAAATATAAATTATTGTAGAAATACAATAATAAATTAGTGAATAAATAAATAAGTCAATAAAGAAATAATCCACATTTTCTTTTAATGGTGTGCAAATTTCATATAATATTATTCATCCTTCACAACAGTAACAGGGATGGAAAAAATTAGCACCAAAAACTCCTGAGGAGTTGAAGTTAACACACTGAACTGATTTTAACTTCTACCGCTTCACCAACTATCTGTCAAGCTCTCCAAAGACGATTCTCCCTTCAAGTCACAGCTGTGAGCCGTGATATACCTATTCTAAACCAGTGACTCCAGGCGCCATTAATACGCAGCCGCTTGTCCATCGTCTAGGGACCCTCCAGCACATTCCAGAAGTCTTCTACTCTTCCCTGCGGGGCTCACTCGCACAGTAACTTTTCTTCTTCAGTGTTTGTTTACCAGTTCTATTAAGCCACCACCACCCGGAATTTTGCCCACAATAAATTGCGCGCTCAGAGTTGGGGGCGGGGTTGAAGAAACCAATCAATAGTTGTTAGTTCGTATCTAAAAATCGAAATTCAGAATTACTAGAATGAATGAACTCGACTCGTAGCGCCACATTAAAAAACAAAACAAAACAACGAATTTTTTTCTTTTAAATAGGATACAAAAGAATAATATAAAAATATTTTTTAAAATGGTGGAGAACAAATACTAATACCGAAAATACGGCGTTGTAATGTTGTGGAGAAGCCCATAGGCTATCGCTGGAAAAAAATCGACTTCGTAACTGCTACAGTCGCCACAGAATTTCGCTGAATAGCTAGCCCTAAGGTTTATACCGTTGTTTCTCCGTTCCTGGTCGGCCTTTTTCTTGAAACTTGGATTATAAGAGCTGTCTGTTGGGGTCTGTTTCAACTGCAACAACAAAGTAAGTGTATGTTTAACAGAAAACGAGAAATAAATACATAACACAACTCCTCGATCTGCGGTTTAGCGCTGCGGTTTCAATAAGCGCTAGCGCTCTATATCGTTCTCGTGTAACCAGGCTTCTAACCACTACCGTGAGCTATACACAAACAGTGAACCATTAATAGGCCTTTCGTACTATAAGTTATCTAAATAAGTACATTACGGCACACCATAAAAAATAATAGTTGTAGCGTAGCTTGCTTTATCAGTGCCATAAGGAGAGCTATGTTTTGTAGTCAAGGAGCTCAATGTTTACCTGAAAGCTTGGAATCAGACTAGGCCATCCACATAGAGTATGAAGTATATCGGGGATATATACAGCTAAATAGCAGAAAGTTCCATTGCGATTTATATAGACATGATTGACCAGAAGTCAACATTCCATAAGTTAAATGTGAGGTGTGGCTAAATAATTTACTTCCAGTCAATCAAAATGGAGGTTAGACTGGAACCACCCTTGTTATTGGGTACCCTTGGAACTAGTCCTTGGTTTATGTAACTTGTATTTGAAGTTGCAAAATACATACAAGAGTTGTAATGTTGCATTTCAAATGACTATAGGCTCTCAACTCATAAGGTATTGCAGTTGTACCACCTTGCTTCCAAATGATATTTAATCATAAATATGTTTGTAGTTTTTTGCTCCACTCCTCTAAAAGCAGCTCAAAACCATCCCACTCAACAAAATTCCTGAAAAAAATTTGAACTTGTAATAAATACGCCAGGTGACATATTGCAACGTACTAACAGATAGTTCAATACGCCTAAAATCTTACGGTCTCTACATTTGAACAGTCATTATACTATAACCATTAGAACTTAACAACTGGGGTATATATCTTACCTTTACATACATACATACATACATACATACATACATACATACATACATGCATACATACATACATGCATACATATATACATACAACATACACACACACACATACATACCCAAGTATGAGAATATTCTTTTACTGTCAGAAGTCACAGTTTTCACAATTCAAATTCCACTTGCAGCTTCCTGTTAAAGTATAAAATCTATAATCTGACTGAAATCACTATAAAACCAAGAAAAACTGTACTGCTTTTGCTTTAATTAGCTACAAGTTACTGCATTGCTGACATACCCACACTCTTTTTTAAGGGTCGCTGTGTCCCAAGGAAAATGGTAGTCTTGCAAGCCAGATCTTTTACCTAATCGCTCCGCTCGGAAGGGTCTGGTCAATTGCCTACCCAATTTCGTTCCGTTGGAATGTTGTGTTTAACCGCGGTTTCACTGATAACATTTGCGCGCACTAATTATAAGCCTGATCACCTGCTCCCAAGCCATTAACCGTGCCCATCAGCAAATGATTTTTGAAGGGTGTTGTATGCAGGGGCGGATCTAGGATTTGTTAAGAGGGGGCTCTTTTTAAGGTGTGGCATTATAATGTGACCATCGGGGATGAATGAACTGCTAAAATCAGAAAGGAAAAAATTAAAACTAAGAGCAATACCAATTTACAAAGGTATTTATGTCTAGAATAAAGAAAGAATAGTAGGGGTTGGTGAATTATGCGTTTTTTTTGTATGCTATGCTAGCAATGCAACTGAAAACATGCTCGTGGACAAGGTTTAAAGGTCACCTCAACTACATTCACAACTATAAGAAAATCTTTGTACACATGACTAATCTGAATCCTGGCATGGCCACTGTTTGTAATGTGAGTTGTTGATCTGCAGGGTATTTTATTTCTTATACAGAAAGTGATATTGGAATCTTCAAATAGAATTAGCTAGGGTAGTTAGTAAACTAAAAAGTCCCAAAGCCATTCATTTAAACAGTCCCAAAGCCAGTCTCTCGAAGACTACATTAAATTGCTATTGTTACAGTACAATGAAAACTAATTTTTCCCAAAAACTAATTACTTCATTATGCTCATAATTACACTAATCATGCTAGCATTATGTTAGTATTTATGAAATCACTTATCACGCTCAAAATCATGCCAGCACAATTTGTCAACCCTTAGTGAATAGGTACATGTAATCATGAAAAAACAAAACAAAACAAAAAAATAATAATTCAAGAGATAAAATGAAAGTACAAAGACATTTTAGCTAGTGATGAAAGATAATTGCCAAATTCAACCAAGTAGGAAAAAAAATTAATGAGCAACAACCACTAGCTATATTCTGTCCAATTAATAAATGCTGGACTTGTTTTGCTTTGGTATACTACGAACTTGGCCTACCATATTGTATAAGGACACAAGTAGTAAAAATTCTGACTCAGCATATCAATAATGCGTTCAAAAGAAGATCACAATTATTGTTGGTGTACAAGGAAAAACTATGACGAACAAAAAGTGATTGCTATTATAATTTTATTTCCAGTTACAGGTAAGAAATACAGTAGCCGAAAATGAGGGCTCATTCTGAAAAGGGGGGCTCGTACGACACCAGTCGAGCCCTCCCCTAATCCGCCCCTGGATGATATGGCTTCTTCGGGCTCTACTACTGTAGGTCTTTTCGTAGCAAAAACTCATCCCTTGGGTTCACCTTGAAACCTGAACAAAAATCCTGCATAGTGCAGTTTGCTAGTGGAAATAATGTGTTTGTATCCTTGTTAACTGGATATGGTAAATCACTATGCTATACTCTTCTGCCACTAGTTTTTTTTATTTGCTGAGGGGTGTAAAGGGGAAATCTATAGTAATGGTTGTATCTCCCTTGCTAGCTTTGATAAAAGATCAAGTTAGATCAATAACGGATAAGGATCTTACAGCTATTAATATATCAGATAAAGATTCAACTCCACAAACAGTAAGAACAGGCAATAAAAAATGGAAAGTTTCAGGTGGTTTTTACAAGTCCAGAATGTTTTATTTTTTTCTACTGAATGAAAGACCATGCTGATGTCTAATATCAACAAAATTTAATTGGCTTTGTAGTTGATGAGGCGCATTGTATAAAGAAATGGAGAGTTCGTGGAATTATTTTTAATGAAATTACTAAATGCATATTTTTTGATAGGGGAGAGAAATTTAGAACTGAATATTCACATTTAAATGAAATACTCAGCTTAATACCAGAGACTGTGAAAGTAATGGCCTTAACAACTACAGCAACTAAGATAACAAGACATTTCATAATAAAAAGCTTGAGCACATGTAGTCACCTGGAATAGTATACATTCCACCCACCCAAACTAATATTATATACAAAGTGTTAGAAAAGCCTAGAAATGTTTATTTTAAAGGAATTGTTCAGAGTCTAAAATTATTTCAGCTAACTTTATTTTGTGTTATTTATGACCTTCAATGGCAATTGGCATCATCTGTGTCTAGTTCAGTTCTAGATAGGAGGTTATGCCTCCATGTATTCTACATAGCAATGAGTCTATGTTAGATTATAAGTTCTGTTTTGTTAGCCAGTTTCATCATTAGTTATGAGTTTCATATTTCTAAAATACCAGCTGTAGCTGTACCGAGTAGAAAGCTTGGCTTCCCTCAGTTGGAACGTCTCTAAAAATTCCAGTCTGCAGAAATTTTTAGTTCTTTTAGAACCATTCAGAGGAGCCCTACAATGGCAGTCAAGTGTGGGCATTTAAATGACTGTGTTTGTAGAGCAAGACTCTTGTACTCTGCACACACTCTAATTGATCTGTGAAATAAATTATAAAAAAAATGTGCTAAATATATAAGTATTATATAATTTATACCTTATTTTCAATTATTCACCCCTGTTTTGCTCACTTACCGAATATACCATCTGTGTCTCTGGCTTGTAGTTTATAAGCACATTATTCCTTCCTGAAAGGCTTTAGGATCTATTTTGATCATGTCATATTTAGTCTCGCTTTACTAGACCATTTACCTGCGGTAGGTAGGCTGACATTAAGTAGTTTGTTCAGTTCCCCTTGAGGAGACCACAAACAATAGGTGATGCAATAAATGTGGTATATCCTGTGACCTAAGACTGATCTAACTTTTTGTGTGTGTGTTGTATTTCAATATGGCTGACTGAGCTGAATAATTCATGTGCCATGAAATATCCTAGTGGTATATATGCACACTAATTAAGCCACAGTTAACTACGTGCTGAGTGAGCAAGAACAAACTGCTCTATGTCAGTCTACCAGGCCCTTTTCCCATGTAGCAGTGGGTAAAGGGTCTGTCGATACTAGACTATCCCATGTTGGTGTCTCTCTTTCTCTCTAGCCACTTTCTTCCACATCAGTTCTTTTGTTAGTTAGTGGAAGTATGTGTGGATCAAAATATGAAAGAGACCATCAACTATTTTGTTTACTTTGCCATTCATTAATCGTGAGCTGATGGAAGCAAATGAATTAAATATTATAATTCCACCAAGTGTTAAAAATGTTACTGCAAACATGTCTTTCAATATGCATGCTTGTGTTACACCAGAATGGCCAAACTTCTTTACAATCTATCTTTATTTTGCTCATTCACTCTGTTAAATTCTCAGGATTAAGCAAAATTACCTCATACTACAAGAAATTGTTTGCTTACCTGATTACGTGATGATAGGGGGCCTTTTCCACAATTTAGTACCCTATGCAAGCCAACAGCTTCATGTTTTCTCAAGAATCAGCCCAAATTAAAAAACAACAACAACACAATAAAGGTCTTAAATTGTCGTTTTGAGTAAGTTCATACCTAATTCTACAGTTTAGTTAGTATTCTCTGTTCCGGATCGAACCCTTGACTGCCAGAACTATAACATTACATTTAATTTAATTTATTAACATTAATATTCACACACTCATTTATTCTTATTTTTATGTACCGTCGATCGTTGTGCATTGTTGATGTTTCATTTTTTTTTTTTTTGTATTTACCATCTAGAACACTATCATTCACGTAAGTTACCAGTTTTATCTCTTTCTGTGCATACCACCTGTTGGTCAGTCAATATTATTCTACCTATTTGGTAATATTAAATATTGGGTCTGTCTCTTAGCTAGTAGACAACCTATATTCAGAGGATCCAGTCAACGGGAGAACGAGGAGAGATGTATGACATCTGTCTCTATTCGTGTATCTATCGGACCGTGTCTTCACTGAACTAGTTACTCTGTTTCTGCTTAGTTAAGTGTGTGTCAACAGACTACGCTGGGATCAAGCCCTCAACTTGCTAGATAGTCCCAAACATTCTCTAAAATCAGAGTGTGACTGACAGACAAACAGACAAGATGACTATGATAACCCTCTCGCGCATGCACACTGGAGGGCTAATAATGATACATGTAGTAACGAAAATTGTAAAGATTTCATATAATTATTAACTAATGTTCTCCGTATTCATCAATCACCATAATCGCTATTCATTAAAAATCATATATGAATTTTAGTTATTTTGAATGTAAATTCAATACACACCACTGTGTGTATGTATTGCTGATACATTTATAGTTGGGATTTAGTTTGTATTGCAAGTAGGCATTGATCTTTAGAAGGATTCACAACACCTTGTGTATAGTATAATTAAGATAGGATTGCAATCTTCACTTTGAATCTCTCTAGTGAGATGTGCACGGATTCTACATCATCAAGGTTTCGTGATAAGCTCCACCTCAGTTTATTTCTCTAATTGTAACAATCTTGTTTCAATACTCTATACTCGTATTATATATTATGCGACTTAATGTTTGTATTTACCCCGCCCTTATAATTGTTATATATAATATATTTGGGTGCATTTAAAATAGCCCATTCAGCTTTAACACGGCTAATTTTCCTAGTTGCTTTTCTTTTTGTGACCATGTACTAATGCAGTGCGTAACTGGACAGAAAGTGAAGAGGGGGGGGGGGGGGGGGGGGGGGGGGATTTGCTCAGTCTGACGTAACCACACCCTCAACCATGCCTACACACACACACAGTTGAGTATATGACTACACTACTGTGTAAAAAGAGTTCACCCATAGTAGCAGTTCATGAAAGAGTTAGCCTAAATATTGGAGCCAGCTTATCAGCCACAAGCAAATACTGGCATATGCTATTTTATGATATGGAACGGTTTTAGTTATTTCTTTCAAAACTCTCCACAATCACTTTTTTTCTGTTTTAATAGTGAGTGGTGCTTCCAAAAATAACCGCCCAGTGAAGAGATAAATGTTATAACTTTCTTCCAGCTCTCTTAATAGTTGACGATGATGCACGATGAATGGCGATGAGTGACAGTACACAATAAAGAGCATGTGATATTAAAAGAGAAAAAATATTAAAATATGAACTATTGCACTCTTGTGAAGGGTTAGAACCTGAATAGTCATTGTTCTTCTGTTATGGTACTTAGGACGGGAACGCCCCTGATATAGCATATTAGTACATGTAATTGTCAATAAAGATTCGTTTTAATTGGTGAAAATGTATTTAAAATGCATGCAGAATAGAACAGTTTGGTTGTGAATGTTGGAATGGTTCAAACCGCTATGTCACTCAGGAGGGACAGAAGCTGCTTCAAAGTTGGGGGGGGGGGGGGGGGGGGGGGGCATGTATTAGAAGTTAATTTACTCTCACATGAAAAGAATAACTTCATATTAACTGAGCTAAATACAAGTTCACCAATTCAATACATACTTAAATCTGCTTAGTGTGTAGCTATAAATCTGGGGATAGGGTAGTGCACCCTGATTCCACCACCACTTCCATCACCCTGTCACTCTAAGCTCAACTTAATAATTTAACGGAGGCATAATATTTTTGCCTACTTTTATGTACAGATGTTCACATTTATTGGTAAAGAAAACCTTCAGTAATGTACGTTGTTTTTGATAGTGTCACGATTAATACTGCCTTGTTGACTATCATTTCAAGAGGCTTTATTTTTTGCCTCACGCACTGAGGGTAATAGTAGTTTGTCTGTCTGTTTGTCTGTCTGTTTGTCTGTCTGTCTTGTCTGTCTGTCTGTCACACTCTGATTTTGGAGATTACTAACAATTAACTGTTGATTTAGGTGTGAACTTACTCAGATTGAAGATTTAGGACCTTTCATTGTGCTACTTTTTGAATTTTGGGCTAATTATTGAGAAAATGTGAAGCTTTCAGCACCGTGTAGATACCAGCTTTTGTGGGTAACGCCCCCTAGTGTCACGTCATAATCATTTGAGCAAATAATTTCTTGCAGCCCGCAGTGTAGTTTGCTTTATGCTCAGGGAAGTTGATGGAGTTGAAAGAAGTGAAGTTTTTGCGTTGAAAATGTATACCAGTGAGTATTTCTGGCATGTTTAGCTTCTTCTCTTATGAAGACAGTGTTTCCATGTACCATTTTCATTGCTCGAGATATATTGAAGCCTCATTAAAATAGCTAATTGATTTGTTTGTCTTTTAGTCTGAGATTTTATTCACTGAGGGTTCTCACCTTTGGTGCTTTATTACTGTAATAAGAGTCGCTATAACTTCTGTCATCCATAGAGCTCCATGAACAAAGTGCACCAATTAATAAGGTCACTAATGATTTTCTGCATTGTTTGATACCGAAAGGGAGACACACAGGTTGAAACAGTACAAAAAAAGGAACTTTATATTGGATAACTACTAAACTACAATTTGCTTTTTTTGGTGTGGTTATTAAGTGCTGACTGAATCCAGAGCTCTGTGAGGCACTATTGCCTGTGATGAAGGGGTTGAATTAGTGTGATATTTCTTGCCAATTGACACATCTCTACTAGCATATTAATTCACCCATATCACTTGATGAAGTTATTTGTTGTTGTTGTTGTTGTTGTTTATCAATTGACCCCACCAATCAATGGGCATCTGCGTAAATTGAGTGAGGAAATGGAGATGTTATGTAATGCTACCACCTGCTCCCATCCTTCACCCTCTGCTCAGCTTTCCAAATGCCTCTGCTATAGTTTTGCATTAATTGTTTACCTGATTCATCTATTCAAATAACTGCCCCCTCCTCTGTAGTCCCACCAAATTTGGTTTTAAAAACTCCCAGTAATTATGATACTGGCAGTGCTTTTCACCTCTCTGCTACAAGCTTCTTCAGCACAAAGTTTAGAGCAGGGGAAGGAACCGAAGTTTGTCAGTGTGCCTATATATCAGGCATATATTTAAAAGATATGGTTTCAGTGGCAAAGGAAGGGGAGGGGGGCTCTGGGGGCTGGAGTCTCCCATAATATTTTGACACAACTCAAAAATGTGATTTCTCGCATGAACACATACAAACCACAAAAAACATGCCCTTACAGAAAGTGAGTTCATCTGAAGCAGCCAAAGCTCTAAAATTTACTCATGGGCTGATACAATAATTTGTAATAATTGAAACTATCATTTCTCAATGATTTTACATGCCATTGTTGTTCTTATATGTGCATGTGGTACAGAGAGTACTAGTGATTGCAACATTGTGCTCGTATCTATCAGGGGAATCATGTACAACATGGCATCAAAATGTGGATGGCTTCACTAAACTTTGCTCTGATCATAAAAATGTGTTGCTCGCCAGTCAGAAGCATAGCTATATACTGTACCAATAAAAAAAATTTGATGTGGGCCTCATCACACCTGTTTCCTGGTGTACAATCTCATATATTGTATACACTAGTACAGATACGTATGTGTACAGTATATAAAGTGCCATTGTGGTCTCTCTCATTCATCTTGGTAATTATTTTTTCTAGCTTTCTTTATTCTTAAATTCATATTTAATTTTCTAATTAAGCATTCATATTTAATGGTTATTATCTAGACCTTTATCGAGTTCAGATGAGCAATGTAAAGTCAAGTACTGTACTGTAGTGACAGCAGCATTGCATCCCTAAATGGAGCACTAGAACCTTGGTAACATGTGATTAATTTCCCTTCTTTATTACAGGTTGGAGATGCAAGTGTCCAAGGAATTGCCGTGGATACGTTTCCATTGTTTGTGTGAAGGAAAATTTAAGAGCTTCTTCATACTGGAAATTTACAGTATTTTATTTCTATAGAATAGTTCATTAGTATTTTGTCAATGGCATTGGAAATGTTATACTAGCTTACAAGCACAATGCATTTTCAAACTACCATAGAACTCGAGGTTTCTTCAGTTAGTGACCTCTTAGTGCTGCATTGAGTTGTCACATAGATCATACGTCTTGTGTAGTATTAACTAGTAATACAATGCTACCATTTACTCTAACATTTCTAGTAACAACTTGGGGGGGTAGAAGGGAAGAAAAGGCGAGATGCATGGGCCCAGGACAAGTACTGTACTCTGCTCTCACTGTTGCAACTACTAGATACATACACATTTAGATTGCTCCATTCACTTTATGGAGATTTGGTCTGTCGACTTAAGAATATGTATCACACAGTATAACATTTGCTTCAACTGTTAGAATCCCAAATTGAAACCACACGCCCCACAGCGATTGCCAGTCATATGCGCATGCGCTTATGATTCAAAGTTCATTGGATCGGCCGCGTTTTAGGTCAAAGGTGAGGGTCAGCCGTTCTACACATAACGTCGTCCAGCAAGAACAAATCAGGGTGGTACAGTCTTGTTATCCGACCTCTCTCTCAGGTAGGAGGTTGGGCTCCGCCCAACTAGAACGGAGCAGATTTAGCGCTGGAGAGGGACTTCTCAAATACTTCAGAGACTACCTTAAGGATACGAATTATGTATAGGAGGTCCATTTGATCTGAATCTTTAGGGGCAGTTTCAGAATAACTTCGCATACAAAAATACGCACATGGCTAATACAAATAAAAATTTAAAAATTGTATGCCCTTAAATAAGAATAGCCATAAAAATACTTGAATAAGAAATTACTACATATACCGTTTTTTTTCTTCTTAAGTTACATTCAGCGGAAGTAGAAGTGCAGCTAGCTAAGTGATGTAAAGGCTGTTTTGTATGAATTATTTTATTCCACCTTGCTATTAGCAATCCATTGCTAATACCTATGTCTACACAGTGCTGGATGTTATTGTTAGTGTTGTTTGTTTATTAGCTTTATTGAGTGTAGCATTTATCTTCAGAGAAAATGAATTTTCCAGGTTTTGAAAAAAAATTAACCTATTTTCTATAACCCATTGTAAACTAGCCTAGTTTTGACCAGCTTTTTTAAAGCTTACAATAGAAAACCATTAACAGAGACAAACCAGACAAATAACACAGATATGGATCAGATAATCTGGCAAAGGAGTCAAAAATCAAGTACCATAACTTTCACATGTGTGGCAGTTAATGACCAGAAAGAAGACTTCAGGGATATCAATTAGATTAGTAGATATATTGAAATCTACTAAGAAAGGAACTATTTCATATCCATTCTTATTACTACATAACAAATATACTAGAGTAGAATGTCAGTTATCTGAACACATGAGGGATCGAGAGGTGTTCAGATAACTGAACACCATAGAAAATATATTCTAAAAACACTAGAGGCGTGGTCAAACAATTATTGTCTGTATGTGCTACTATTAGATTCATAATTTCCCAAATGCTCCCGAGCTAAACTAGCTATATAGTTCTCAAGTTATTGCACTATTGTAGCTTTCTCACTTTCGTCACTGATAAAGGCTCCTTGTATATCTAACCATAAAGTTTGAATTATTTACAGAAGTTAAAATATTAAAATAAATAACAATTAAAAAACAATTGAGTTTTGTGGTTACCAACATGTGAACTGGAAGCAAGTTCTCATTGAATTTTGGGGCAATTACACTACGCGTTTAGAATGTTTGACTAGTGAAGAACAAGGATATTATGTTTTGTTTACAATACAAAATTGGATTTTGTGATCACAAGGTGTGAATGATATTTGGACAAAATGCATGTGTATAATGGTCAACTATTTTGAGGAAACGAAAAATGTTAGAATTTTATCAAATTCGTGGTCACCTTGGTGTGAATTGTGGGTGTGTCCTGATCTCAAAATGATCATAAGGGTATATAAAACTTGTGTACAAAATTTGTTTTATCACCAAGTGCACATAGATGACACAATTCAGCACTAAATATACGTGGAAGCAAAAAGAAAATGATAATAGACAGCTATTCTTTATTCCAGAGTAAACCAAAGTGATGTATAATTATTCAAGTGGTGCATCATGCAAACTAAATGATGTAGCACCAATCAAAAAAGCCGTAGAGAGAACACTGGAACTAAATTAAACAAATGAAATAAAGGGATCTATAAATCATCAAGTTCTTAGACTTAATGTTGCTCGGTTGCCTTCTGATCATAAATTAGCAGACTGTAGTAAAAGACAATTTATGAAACCTGACAAATATAAGTGATTTCCATCTAATTAATTATGATTCATTCTTTGCCATATATATAAAATTAGTTCCTGATGAAGTTGGTCATGTGGTTCTAGACTTCATGTAACTAATGAATCTTGGTAAGTTAGTTCGTACCATTTGAACTACACTCAGTGAAGACTGCAGCTGCTTCCTCTCCACTTTGTACTACAGTATGTAAAAAAGAAAAAAGAAAAAAAAAAAGCCATTAATAAGTACTGCACATACTATGACCTGTACTCACCCTGGCATTGAAAGTGGCCTTGCATGCTACCAGTACAGATAAGAGGTTCAGAGATGAGAACAGTTCCATGGGACAAGAATCATCACCGAATATGTCAAAAATGGCATCCAGTGCTTGGGACACCACACCCAGACACTTCTCTTGTATAACACATTCCCTGAGAACTCGCACCACAGCCTAAACAAACAAACAAACAAAAAACTCTTATAAACCTCTTTTTAATAGCCAAAGTGCAAGACACATGTTACTCCTGCAGATATAACTCAAATTTTTAACCTCTTGTGTCTGTCATGTTTCTTGAGTCTATACCAACATTCCTGCCACTGTATGATTGATTTGCACAAAAAAAACTCCATTACTCTCAGTGCCAACCAAAGCAAAATACGAAATTTAAGGGCTAAGTATCACTTGCTGGGGCACTTCATTGGGTAAAAAATATTTGATTCAAGACATTTGGTAATGGTTGTCAACACGTTTTAATCTATAGTGTGACATCTATTTGAGGGTGTGTGATATCATATTCATTTGAAGTGTCAATTAGAGCATTGAAACAGAGCAGCTGCTACTTCTAAGAACTCAGTGAGAAGCACTGGCACACTACTTGAAATTTAGCAAAATAACAAGCAACAACAACAAAAAACAAAATACAAACAAACAAAAAAGTGAAAAATGATAAGTTAATAAATGATTCAATTGTGAGGTAAAAAAATGCCATGAAGTATTTCTGAGTGACATATACAGTAGACGTTAAAAAAAAGTGCCGGTTTTGGCATCGTAAAACGGCCGTAGTACGGGCATGACAATTTGTGGGGGGAAAACGGATTAAAGATCTCGCTAAAACAGCCATAGTACGAACAAAACAACCGGAAGTTGCGTTTCCGCAATTGAACCAAAACAGGAGAGAAAAACAACAACACACAATTTCAATAAACGTTGTGCAAATTAGCGCCTCGTGAGCCTGTTTTAGCACTCGAGTTTGTAAGAACAAATTATTTTAGTAACTAGCTAACTCTAGCAAGTATGTGTGTACAGAACTAACTGGAAGCTGTCCAGTCTACTACTATCATGATGTAGCACTAGCTAATGTCACACCCAAGTTCAACTCTATAAATGTGCTGACTAAAGTGTACTATCAGGTGTTGAAGATTCTCTTGCTTGAAGTCTATTTTTGAAGTAACCCTGGCATTGCCCTTCCCCTAAGCTCAATAATATTCCGGCTATTATTACCAATTTTCAAGTCACTTCATAAAAGTATTGAACTGACTTGCAAAATTTTTTATTGTAATAATTGAAAAAAAACTGTGATAGCATAAAATGAAATAAAAAAATATTTTGGTAATTTAATGATCATAAGACTTGTTTCTTTTTCAGACTCGCCAAGATGCCAGATGAAATTTCTTTCAAGTGCAAAGAACTCCAGTTGTGTCTCTCTTAATTATGAAGAAAGAAAAGTTATTTTTCTTTATTGTAACCAGCTATACAATTGTAATAGACTATACAGTGCTTCCAGCTTAAAGAGTGGATTTTTTAGCTTTTTGGTTAAGGTTGCTAATTCTGCTATAATTTCTCAAGTATATGTAATAGAAAGCAAAAAAATTGTATTATTATACATTAATGTCATATTAACATACAGACAAAACAATTTTGTGGGTTTGTGGTTATTTTTGTGGTTATCTCTATAACTTGGTATACTGATATTTTAATACCTGAAGTTTCATATGAGCCTAATTTTGTGGGCACACGAAATTTGAATCTCGAAATATTTTAAATTTTAAGAAAAAAAAAAAGGATTTTAGAATTTATTGAGTTATATCTCTAAAAATTTGACACATGATGTAAAATTGCCATAAAATTATTATGTATAACTTTGGTAGCTATACCTTGAAAATTAAGTGAGTTGTGGCTGTTTTTCACCCAAAAAAATTAACGCACGGTAAGGGTCATCAAATGATGACGTTTAGAGCGGGTTGTGGGCCTTTAGTACAAGTAAACGCGACGTCACAAAACAGCGCATGCGTATTTGTGTCATAAAGGCACATGGGCGCCAGTTTACCGCTAATTGTTGTACGGGTATGGCTGATTTAGCTACGGTTGTATCGCAGGCCCTAGGTATCAAGTTTTACGGCGCTACTGCCTATCACGGCCAGCGTTTTAGCTGCCGTCTGGAGCTGCACAACCCGTAGGACTCCAACTGAATCGCCCAGATGTTGTCAGAATACCGAATGCTGGGAGCCTTGGGAGAATTAAACTCCTTCAGCTTTTCTTCAGCTCTTGAAAAAGAGGACCTCTTGGATAGGCTTGGCTCCAAGTTAGTAATACCAGCTAACAATTCTGACTGATTTCGACTTCGCTTACTGCTGCTAGTAGAACGATGAGAATCCATACAGCCGCTTGCAGTTAGGGAAAGTCCCGTCTTACCGCTCAGGGAAATAACCGTTTGACCTTAGCTCGTTAACTAGCTACGTTTAATGACGAACTACCGCAAAATCTTGACGTCAACAAAAATGGCGTAAAATATATTAGAGTGAATGAGAAAAGTGCTGTTTTCCATTTTCCATTCTCTAAAAAGGCAGTTTTACTATTGCAAACATTATTGGGATGAAGAAAAGGTATGTGTATGTTAAATGACTGTAGTGAGGGTCTATACAGTAGTTTTAAAAAATCCACTCTTTAAGTTGGAAGCACTGTATATTGTGCTGGTTTTTGCTACTATTAAAAAAAAAGAAGAAAAAAAAGAAAAAAAGAAAAAAGAAAAAAAAAGGTACCAGCAACAGCCAATGTATAATTCACATTGAAAAACATTGGCACCAAACCACTGTACTGATCACCTTTTTTTCCATTGTACAAGTACCCCGCCACATAGTGGCACTTGACGTATTGCAAAGTAAGAATGCAGTAGCACAAGTTATCTTGTTCAGTTACCATTATCTACCACTGGTTTAGGTTACATAAGTTTCCCTCTCCTGCTCTCTTCTTTTCTTAAGTATCAGAGCTTTCTTATATCCCACCTCTCCTTTCTTTAGCTCTTCTTCTGAGTCACGGAGTCCCCTTTTCCTATCTTTCCTGCTTCTGAATTTCTGTCCTACTTTGAGAAACTTTTTGTCTTCTATTTCGTACTTTGCCTTCCTTTTGGAAACTAACACCCACTTTTACTCGTCAATTCCACCCGCTTCTTAATTGCAATTAATCACTCGCCTTCTATTCCCTTCCATTTTAAACCTACGTGGCCTTACCTCACCGATTCCACCCGCGTTTTTTAGTTACGATTAATCATCTTCTACCTTCTCTTTCATACTTTCGCCTCCCTTTTTGAAACCTACACCACCTTCCATCGACTATGCACCCGCTTTTTAGAATTAACCAGCAATTTCTACTAAAAGTGACGACACTTTACCTACCGCAAGATAGTTCCGTCCAAAGATTATGAATTATTCATGAATACACACACTGTCAGTCGTCGTTGTTACTGACACACAAACGTATTATTTATTGTTTGTTTTGTATCGTAAAAATAGTCCACATATTCGTCCCGTTATGTTTAAGTTTGGTGTATTATTTTAAAAACTACTTATTTGACAAGCCCAGCAGCCACCAAGTGGACTCTGGTGGAGGCGGATACCGAAGTCATTATCTGAATAAGGTCCCTTTCTAGCTCCACTGTCCTTTGAGGCTGCCTTAAACTCCTGAGGTCCTTTTAAAAAAACTCGGAATGTGTGGCCTTATTTGGTTGAGTACAGAACTTGTAATGTTTTTTGTTTTTTTTTGCTGTAATATTATTTTTTGGGTGTAATATTATTTTTTGGGTGTAATGTTGTTTTTTTTGGTGAAATGTTATTTTTTTGGTGTATACAGTTATCATACCCTTATCATGTAAGACACATACACATACATCTTACCCCCCTTACTTACGGTGAATGTTTCCATGGTTACATGTTCTTGTAGATGATGTAATTGATACTTGCCCACTATTCCTATCATACACACCATGTCACCACGTAAGGAGCTGAGGTCAGAGGTCAAAGACAGACTTCCCATTACGTCTAATTCCCTAGCAGGAATACACTAAAACAAAATTAAATGACAATGAACATATACGTTAAAAGAAAAAAATTGGATATAAAAAGCACACATAATATTTCACTATGTTACCACAAGCTTGATATAGTTACAGTCTTTAATCAGCCTATTGTGGTCAAAAATCTGATCAAATTACCAGGCAATGCAGAAGGATAAGGCCAGAGGTTTTCGTGGCTTTTTCCAAAGCCAGTATAATATAGCCAATTTGAAAGCTTGGAACCAGTAAACCAGGAGTTCACAGAAACAATAAGTTTATGTATAGGTTATGTAAGCAACCAGAGTTAAAGCCAACAAGCCATGGAGTAGACAAGAAAATATCCCTTCCTCTGAGCAGCAGGAGGGTTCTGTACTTAGACCAAATGTGATTCCGTTCAAAGAGAACCAGAGTGTATAGCAGGAATGGACGATCTTTTATCAGGTAATTATATTAGTGCAGGTTGATATGACAATCCTCAATGCTACACAGGAATATTAAGTCAGTCTAGACATTAAGAGTTAGTGCTGACATGCATGTACTATTTCATTCATCTATGTATAAGGAAGTTTACTAGCTCATTATTCCTGATGAAGCTCTTGAAGCGCCAACACATATGTGACTGTCTACGGGAAAACCGGGCACAACGCGGCGTGCGTAATATCGAGAAAAGATCGATCGATTTCTTAAAAATGTATTGTTTCAAGCCGACGGAAGGGAACGGTTAGGTCTATTATAGCGGGAACGACTTAAGCTACGACGATAAAACTTGGAGAGCTCAATATCTGGACGCCGACAACTCCGTAAGTGCAACAAATTTTTTTTTCGAAGGGTGCCGCGTTGTGCCTGGTTTTCCTATAGACGGTCACATATGTAGAATATGCCGTCAACTTGCTCCATAAGTCTGTGGTCATGGAAGAGCTGGCAGTGTTAGCATCACGTAAAAAATTAGAACTTAACTGTATGTTTAGTTGTTTGTGGTTCCTTTAACAAATATTACTAAAGCAACTCCATCAGCCATTACAAGTACTTTCAATGAAGAATTCATTTAGTCCTCACCAGGAAAACTACTAGATATATCAACTTTAGTAAATAAATAAATAAAAATTTAGGAACAGGAGAGGTTGAGATGCTGCTAAGGTATATAGCTATGAACAACTAGAAGGAGAAAGGTTGGGCAAACTGATGTTGAAAAAACAAACAAACAAACAAACTAAAGGATCACTGAAGGTACTATTACTGAAATATTTTTACTATAATTTCCTATAGTTAAAATTTCACATTTCCTTTAAATATTAAATATCTTACCATTATTTAAAAAGGTATCATTGTGAAAAGTTTGAAAAAACTTTCATTCGTGAAGGAGTTGAAGATAGACTGAATTAGCAAAGAGTTGAGCCAGTAATATAATGACTCTTTACAAACATACTCTAAAAGTTTCACTTCCTTGTACGTATATACATAGTTCTAATATAAAAACAGATGTCAATTTTGTATTTAATATCTTGAGTAGAGAAGGTGAACCTAAACTCCAAAAAGAGAAATAGACTCTGCAGATTCTTTGAACAAACGAACAAACTTAAAAAAGAGAGGAAGACACTGAATGGTGCCATATAGCAGCATTAGCACTGTATAGTTTCACATAACACATTATTGTGGATTGCTACAGTTGGTCAACGAATATTTGGTGGGTTAAAACGAAAAATTGCAGTCCATCGAGCTGTTCAGTCATCCTGACCAGTTAAGCTAGTTAATTGTTATTCTATTTAACACTCATGCTAATTAAATTAATTCAAGCACTGCTTGTGTGAACTTGCGCCTACTCACATGTGAACTCACACCACGCTAGGAAGGTTCAGTGGTGTCCAAGGTTGCCCTTAAAATACCACTACCATCCGTCCTATCCCACTGTCCCATGTAGGACAGGCAGGATAGTCCTATGGAATCCCATGTGTCCCACTGACACACTCTATCCTATCCCATATCCTATGCCGACTGGCAGTAGGAAACAACTGTATATCAGTTTTAAAGAGTTTGTTGCAAGATTCGTGTAAAGGCTAATTGCAAAGGTGAATTACAAAACTTTAAAATTGCTATGTGATATATGTTCTATATTCATAGACACAGGACCATCCTGGCTATTAACAAATGCCACATCTGAAAAAAATGGGAGTTCTCACGTCTGAAAATGGGGAAGGCTACTAGGCATGTTTGGCAAATTGTCATCATTTAAAACTAAAATTAAACTCTCTAGTAGTCGTGGCCTCACAGGCTCCCATGAGCTGGCCATGTTCCTTGATGAGTTGCCAGGGGATGCTGAAAAAGGATTAAGCCAGAGGTTTCGGTGGTTTTTTCCAAAGCCTGCATACAGCCTGGAACCTGCAGACAAGGCATGAGAATAATGTAAGCAAACTGGGTCAACTACATGTATATTGTAACCACTCTGGCTACATTGTGAAAAAAATCCACAAGCTACAGAATAGAAAGAGAATATTTTCCCTTCCCGAGAGACAAGAGTGATCTATATTTAGAACCAAATACTATTCCATACAAAGAGAACTCGAGTGAATTGCAGGCATGGATGACCTCTATCAGGTACATAATTATAGCAAGTATGAATATTAAAATAGTTTATACGCTACCTTCACTGCTACTAATAGGAATGTTGAGCAAGTCACTAGGGCAGGTATTACGAGTTAGCGTTGCTATGCATGTATTGCCTCAAATTTCTACAGATGAAGAAGATTTACCTGGTGTTTTTTCTGATGGAGTTATTGAAGCTGCAATTAATTTTGTTGAGACATGCTCTGTCAGCATAACTCATACATCAGTGGTCATGGAAATATCACAGAAGAGTTGTCAGAAACTGGTAAAGAATAGAACTGTCTTGGTGTCGTAGCCACATGTTTAGTTGTTTTGTTTCCTTTTTCAAAAGAAGCCAATATCTCTGAAGCAACTCCATCAGCTAACACAAGCATTTCCAATGAAGGATTTGTCATGCCCCTACCAGGAAACTTGCTGGATGTGTCTACTCTAGTAAATAAAAGAAAAAAAATTAGAAACAGGGGAGGCCGTGATGCTGCTATGGCAGCTATGAAAAACCTAGAAGGACAAGGGTTGGGCAAACATATATTGAAAAAAATCGAAGGTTCAATGAAGGTACATGTACTATAACTGAAATATTTTTGTGTATCAATTTTTTTTTAAGTAAAAGTTTCCATTCATTTTATATTTTTAATTGTAATCAACAAACATTTCACTATAATTAAACTGAATAGGTGGGAGTTGGAAAAGAGACTCCCGAGCCGATGAAAAAGCTGAATTGGCAAAGAGTTTAGCAAAACATAACGTCTCTTTGAAAACTTACACTAAAGAGTTTTCCATCCAAGTACGTAATGTATAGAGATATAATATTAACAGATATTAACTTGCATATAAATTTGTATGACAGTGTCAGCCGTTTAGTCAAAACGGTACGGAATGCAACAGTAAAAACTACCGTAAAAAGACTACCGTTTTACTGCCGTACTATGGAACGGAATCCGGAACTTTATTTTGTCTCCTTGTATGCTATGTCTTGTGAAGGAGAACTTGGTTTTCACACAGTATCCTGCTATCTATGCATTGGAAGTTAAGACAGGGAGTGGATCTTGTCAAGCATACAAGACGAAAGATCCAGCAAATAACTTCTCTCACTATACTGCTGAACAGCGGAAATTTTTCATCTAACCTCTTTCCAATATTAAGCTTTAGTTTCTTTAAGGATGGTTCCACTGACTGTGGTAATGTAGAAAATGAGCTAGTGGTAATCGTGTATTGCAGCAAGGATAGCACTGTTGAAAAGGTCTTCTTGTGTCCGCTACTTCACTGTCGAAATACCGGATTCTAGAGCAGACGCTGATGGACTAATCAGGTGCTTAGAGTGAGCTTAGCTGAAGTTGGAGGTTAATAGAAGTTAATGTAATTAAATGCAGTTAACTAGGGGAACAGGTTATCCCTGGTGGTCATGTGAGAATCAGGTGCAGCACCACTCGTATTGGCGACGCAGGTAAGCAAGACGCAGGTAAGCAATTGCCACTCAGAGGTAGCATCAGTTATTGAGGTAGTGCTGGGGCACTAGGCAGTCTGGCAGCAGCTACTAAGTGTATCATTCGTTATCAGTCTTCTCAATCCTCTCAGTGCTTCTTCAGTCTGTCAAAGAGATGGATCTGCCTCCTCCAAGACCCCCTAGGTGTCCCTTCACCAAGGATCGGCAGGAGTGGCTACAGGGTCTAGGCCTCCCGGTAAGTTTACCACCAACTGGTGTGCCACCAGGGAGTACTACTCTGTCGGGATCACTGGGCCAGTTACCCTAGAGGCATCCTATCCAGCCCTAATTCCGGGTTGGCCCCAGCCATCTCTGACAGATGATGCCCCATCATTTCCAACACCTGCTGCCATTCCCATCACTACCATCACTACCGGCCCACAGGTATGTAATGGGAGTAGGCCATATGTAGGTTAAAAAGGGACAGGCAGTTTAATTAGGTAGGATTGGAATGGATGATCAGTAGCTAGTTGTCTTACAATTATCCATGTAGTTGAGATCCCAGGTGTCCACAACGATCACCCAGTCCCCTGAGCTCTAACCCCACACACTACCCGTTGCTGCAATCCCCCTCAGTGCCCTGACAAGTTTCCCACACTACACGACCCCCTCAGGGACCTGAGCGGCGATTTCACACTCCCCTACACGATCTCCTCAGGGACCTGAGCGGCAATCTCACACCCTCTGCCACCCATCCACAGTTACACGATCCTCTCAGGGCACTGGGGGGCAATCCCACACTTTAGACTACCTATTTCTGCATGACGCTCCTTGGGCTCGGAGCTGATAGTAGTCTCAGCGGCGCAATTGCATGCACATATTCACTTTTGTGGTTACAATGCAGGCCCACTCCCTCCATCCGTGCCACTTTTCAATTCAGCGCCCCAGGCCTAGTCCCCCTAGAGGCAGCGGCAGCAATGGCAGCAAAGAACTTGGTACCTTCGGTTCCACAGTCTGGACAGCTTCTTTCAATCTCCACCCCAGGTCCCTACAACCCAGTGGCCATGGTACCCCTTAAGGTAGCCAAGAGGGTATTGAATTTGGAGTTCGTGGAGATGGCGGAGATCACTTCGGAAGAGCTGCATGATGGGGGAGCTGGCAAATCTGGGGTCGTTGCTCGACCTCCAGTCACTAGCATCTCTCTGTGGCTGGAGCGTTTTTCTGTGTATGCTGCTATACTGGCGAAACGCTTCCCGGGTAAGGCTGTACAACGAGGCCTTTACTGGCCGTGCCAGGGCCATTCCAAGGTGCAGTCACTGCCTTGCAGATGACCACATGGCCTCCTCGTGCCCGTCAAACCTAGCTCTACCTCCGGCAGGCATGACCCCATCGCCGTGGAAGGACCAGTCGGCCGCACCGGGTACTGTCCCGGAGATATGTAGAAACTTTAACGAGGAGCGATGCAAGAAGTCATTTTGCAAATACCAACATCTCTGTCTCAGCTGCCATGACAGCCACCCGTGGCTCAGCTGTCCAAAGAGACGCTCTCAGGGCAGAACACCAACGGCCAACCGGGGCCCAAAGGACATCAGCACTTCTAATAGACACAATTGGGGACCTTATATTAGGCATATAATGGTGAATACGATGTCAATTATAATACATGTATGAGTCGCATGTAGACACATCTATCAGAGAGTATGTGTAGGTAAGGGTTATGTGGGCGAGAGAGGGATAGGAAGTAGGTGGACATGGTCTGTTCCCGGGAATAATGGCTATGTATGTTGGACTTGAGGAAAGTCATTGTCTCCACTAGGACGGGGAGGGGGGGGGGGGGGGGGGGGGTGGTAGTTAAGGGAGTAGTGATAGGGATTTCCACCTTAATGGTGTGACGGCTATAGGCCACCTTAAAAGATTTTAATTACCTACCACCTGCTTGTGTAGGTTGGTCATATCTCTACGAGTGCACGGCAGACCTACTATGTCTTGATGCCTGCAGACCGACAGTTGAGCATGATTGTCAGGCTCTCTCGGGGGGTGTCCACGCCTTTACAGCACAGGGAGTGGGAAAAGGCGCTGTCCACTCATCCAGACCACGCATTTGCCAACTACATCTGCTAAGGTCTGCAATATGGCTTCCGGATAGGGTTTCGCCATGGAGCACCCTTGCAATCAGCCACCAAGAACATGGAGTCGGCTAGATTGCACCCACAGGTAGTGACAGATTACCTGCAGAAGGAGTGCAGTCTGGGGAGAATGTTGGGCCCCTTTTCTGAGGCGGAGCCACTACCTTTTAATCGTTTTGGGGTGATTCCAAAGGGCACAAACACAGGGAAGTTCCGGCTCATTACAGACTTGTCCTTCCCCACAGCCTGTAGTGTTAATGATGTTATCACGCCTGACTTATGCACGCTGGCGTACACCACAGTAGATGTGGTGGCGAGCCAGGCAGCAGTGTTGGGGGTTGGGGCTCAGCTGGCAAAAACTGACATTGAGGCTGCGTATCGGCTGATTCCGGTTCACCCACAGGATCGGATACTCCAGGCTGTTCGGTGACCAACCAAGTGTACATCGACCCCATGTTGTCGTTTGGGCTAAGATCTGCCCCTAAGATTTTTAATGCAGTGGCAGACGCGCTGCACTGGCAGTTAGTTCGGTCAGGGATCCACTTCCTGTTCCACTACTTGGACGATTACATCATGGTTGCTCCACCCAACACTCAACTCTGCCAGCAGTGGCTGTCTGTGTTCCTGGAGGAATGTGAGTGTCTGGGGGTGCCAATAGCACGTCAAAAGACAGAAGGACCAACGACGAAGATTACATTCCTTGGCATTGAAATGGACACAGTGGCAGGGGAACTGCATCTGCCCCAGGACAAGCTTGAGCGTCTCAAGGGGACATTGCAAGACTGGAGATCACGGAAGGCATGCACTCGCAAGGAATTGGAGTCCTTGATTGGCCAGTTGAACCATGCATGCAAAGTAGTTAGGGGTGGTCGTTTATTCTTACGTCGGATGCTAGACTTGCTTCATGCAGTTCACCGCCCTCCATCCAGCAAGGTCCCCATCAGGCTGGGCCATGGGTTTAGAGCAGACCTGGCATGGTGGGAAGAGTTCATAGCCCAATGGAATGGCATCTCTTTCCTTTGTCCCCCTCCGTCTCTCCCAAAGACCCACATTTACACGGATGCATCGGGCTCATGGGGTTGCGGAGCCTGGCACAACGACGCCAGGTTCCAATTGCAGTGGGACAGTCGGGCACAGTCTCTTTCAATTGCAGAGAAGGAGCTAGTCCCCATTATCCTTGCCTGCCAGGCTTGGGGAGGAGGATGGAAAGGCCTCTGCGTGATATGTCACTCAGACAACCAGGCAGTAGTGGCGGACCTGAGGTCACGTACCAGTAAGCATGAGGGAATGATGCACCTGCTGCGGTGCTTGGTGTTCGCAGAGGCTCAGGCTGGGTGTGCACTTCATTCAGTGTATATTGATACTAAGGCTAACCACTTAGCTGACAGCCTCTCACGTAACGATGTCCACCATTTTATGTCTAAGGTACCATCGGCGGCTCCCACCCCACACCCAGTGTCCAACCCCCTCGCTGGACCTACTCCTCAACAAGGAGGCGGACTGGACATCACCGACGTGGCGGCAGCATTTCAGAGGTATTTTCAGGCAGGATTGGCACCATCAACAAAAAGGACTTACGGGGCAGCAATGAAGCACTTCACCGAATTCTGTTCATCATGCAACATCTTGGACCCGTTTCCATTGACAGAACTTACTTTGTGTTTTTACGTGTCATTCCTGGCCCCCCAGACCATGAAGGCATACCTGGCGGCTCTGCGGAATGCGCAGATTTCAATGGGCTTCCCAGACCCTCGAGACAAATCGTCTCTCCCACTGTTGAAGAGGATACAAGCTGGAATCAGTAGGATCAGGCTGGACAAGGGCAAGCAGGGGACCAAAGTACAGCTCCCTATCACCATTCAAATGCTGGCCAGAATACAGGACCAGCTACAGTCGTCCGTGTCGGAGAACAAGGCCATGGTGTGGGCAGCGGCCTGCACGGCTTTCTTTGGGTTCTTCAGGCTGGGTGAGCTTCTTCCTTCATCAGCGGCTTCCTGGAAGGTCACAACTGATTTGGCGTGGGGCGATGTAGCAGTGGACAACCTCACAGAGCCTCGAATGGTCCAGGTTCATTTGAAGAAGACCAAGACAGATCAAAGTGGCGAGGGGGAAGATGTCGTGATGGGAGCCACGGGGGCAGCTGTGCCGTCAGGGGTTCAAGCTCAGGCCCTTTCTTCAAGGAGAGCTCGGGAAAGGCATTGGCTAAGCCTGCATTGTCTCAGAACTGAGAGACCTTCTTCAGACGGCTGGCTACTCGCCAGGCCAGTATGCCGGTCACAGCTTCCGGATCGGGGCTGCTACAACAACGGCGATGGCTGGGATGGAAGACTCCCAGATACAAACCCTGGGCAGATGGCACAGTGCAGCCTTCCTACGCTATATCAGGATCCCAAAAGCTCATCTGGTGGGAGCATCAAAGGTACTGGCAAGCTTGATTCGTGGAAGACAAGGGACGAAGTAGCATTCCGGCAAATTTACCAACCATCACTATTTCAGCAGGCAATTTATTACATTAAACTAACAAGTAGAGTAGCTGGTCCGTGTCATGCACATATACGCACACTTACATGTATGTGGTAGAGTGTCACCCTTGTCACATTTATAATTGGTAGTGTAAGTGTACCTCAGTATTTATATATATTTTTTCATGCTTGAGTCAGCAATTAACAGCCAGCACATGCGCTGGGGAGGGGCATGGCCAGCCCTATGGGCAAAGATAGTTTGATAGGGAATGCTACTAGATACATGCCAATTGCCAGGTATGTGGTGACAATAGTTAAGTGATCTTCTTAAACAGCAGAGTGTCTTAGATGTGGGAGCCATGCCTGTCTGGTTTGTTGGTGGGGTGGGGGGGGGGGGGGGGGGGGGGGGGGGGGGAGGGACAGATAATTCAGTGAATATCGCAGAGTAAAATGGAAAGAAAGGAAAGCTGCAGCAAGTACTGCCTTGGCTTCACTGGGCCTGGTGCTTGCTCACAGGTTAAGTTAGCTTGTAGAGATGCTCCGCCAAGCACACTCTTCAAGGATCGATGGAAATGTCATTTTGCTATAATACCTACACTCAAAATCTCCAAAGAAGTGTTGTGAACTTGCTAATCTGATTGTGAATTCCTACTGGTGGTACTGTTCCCATCACATCTCATAGCAGCTCCTGGTGGATGGCTGTGATGCCTCATGAACCATCTCTTAGCTCTACTTGAAGATCCAATTGCGACAAGTGACGAGAAGCCAAATTGAAGAGACACATACAGAAAATGGTAGTAGCCAAGAATGCTCATCGGTGCAGCCGCCTTCTCTCTCTCTCTCTCTCTCTTTTTTTTTTTTTTTTTTTTTTGTATTTGTCATAATCAGAAGAATTGAATTGTGAAATAAATCGAGTATACTTATGTTCAGACTTATAAAAAATGCAAAAATAAGTTGAAAAAAAAAGAAGAAAAAAAAGAAAAAAAATCATGTTGAAATTTCTCTTGGAGAGAGTCCTTCATGCTGACTATATGACTGGGATGGCTGGATAGGAATGTAAAACAATATACTAGTATACCCTCAGTTATCCAAATGCCGTTATCCGAACTCTCGCTAATCCGAACACCATTTTTTGGAATTATTATGATATTCATTGGAATTTTGCTGTGCATTAAATAGATATGAGATTAAGGCCCCATTCAAAATGACTTATTTTGAATATCCTAACATTTCAAATATCCTAACAACCCTCAGTCCTGAGGTGTTCGGATAATTGAGGGCCTACTGTACCTTTTCTTCTTGTTTATTACATCAAAAGATATCAATACCCAAGAAAAATTCTTGCAAGATCTTACAAAAAAATGTTAGTGATCTTGCAAGATCACACTCGCAAGATCACTAAAGATTTTGGAACCATATCAGGTGTGATCATGCATGGATTAGTTAGCAAGATCATGGTTGTTAAAATGTTTGAGATCTTACAGGAATGATAATGCATGATTATTCCTGGACGATCTTTCATGCAAGATCATACATGATTTAGGAACCATATCAGGTAGGATCACTGTAATATCGCCGTTTTTTATTTTCGCTTTAATAATTGTATTGGGTGCGCAAATAAAAAAATTCGCGGGTGTCGCCGATTATATTGACCAAAGTTTCTTGTAAGACATATTTTTGTAAAGGAATGTATATCTGGATGGCACCCCTTCTAATATTGCTGTACATACCTTCAACAAACACTGTGCTAAGTTTCATGCTTTGGTCCACTCTGTCACAATATTGCATCAAAAGTATATTGTGTAGCTAAATTGATTGTAAACATATATTTAGAGATAATCACTGACCAAAAAACCCAAAAAGTTAAAACACCAAACGTTTCAGCTACTGACTGTAGCCTTCATCAGTGGTAATGATTCAAAAATAAATAAATAGTTACTATGACAGGTGAAAGCCTAAGGGTGGTACAAGAAAGCACTTGGTGGTAACCATGAGTCCTGAGGGTTAGCTATTTGGTTTTGTTTGTATGTTTCACTAGGCTACTATAAACTTGAGGCAACAATCCTTCATCTCTGTTGATCTTGTCATTGTTTTTTGTTTGTTTCTTTCTTTTGTTCATTCCAGTTCCATTTTGCTACACCATTATGATAAGGTCTAATTTGTAAAAGCATTAGTTATTGATAAAAATCAACACATCTTACTTCTATACTATTATACGTTATTAATTATTATTACAATGATAGATGTGATCTTCTCAAGATCCTGCGTGAAAAAGTATCATACTGAAACTTTTAGCAGCAGTGATCTTACGAAGTAACTACCAAGTGATCAAACCTCTACACTTCTTATATCTTGTAAGAAGGGTCATGTGTGAGTGTACACATAATATCTTCGATCACTAGTCTTGCAAGTAATTGCTGTGGCAGCTAGACTATTTAATAGAACTAGCTACCCTGATAGCTAGCCAGGTGTAGCAAGTTTCAGAGAATTTATTTCAGTAGAATAAAACCATAATATTTCGGCTTGTGGAGCCTTCTAGTGGCTACTGAACTGAATGAGGGTGACTGAACAAGGAACTTTGTATAAACCGATGATACAGAACATGAGATCATGTGTGGTGGGGCACAGCCCCTGGGAATGTTAGTTGGTGTTGGACAATTTCTGTGACATGTGAGTTGTACTTGGGAGGTGTGAAGATGTAGTCATAATTGAATTAGTGGCAGTCATACTTGGGAGGTGTGAAGGTGTAGTCATAATTGAATTAGTGGCAGTCATTCTGGAAATGAACCAGTTTAATGGTGTCAATGGATGCCCAACATGTCTTAATCCGGGAGTAAGAACTGTATCTCAGTATTATCCACCAGATGACACTTATGATCTCCGTACTAATGAGTCAGTTGTAAAAAATGCAGAAGATGCTGAAAAAAGTAAGACTGTAGTTCAGGGAATTAAAGGAAAGTCTCCATTAACTGGACTTGTTAATCTAGTCAGTGACATACCTATTGATTACATGCACTGTGTCTTAGAAGGTGTAACCAAGTGGCTTCTGGAAAGGTGGTTACATTCTTGTAACCATGCATCTCCTTTCTATATTGGAATTCAGGTGAAGCAGATAGATAAAGATCTACAGTGTCAAAGGCCACCACATGACTTTGCAAGGGCACCCAGAAGCCTTGAAAGACATAGAAAGCACTGGAAGGCTAATGAATTATGAAACTGGCTCCTTTATTACTCACTTCCACTACTTGAAAATAAACTAACACCGCTGTATGTATTTGCACCATTTTGTAATTGGCGAGCGAGCGAGACACTTACAGGGGTAACACAATTGAAAATCGGGGATGTTTGTTTATTTATTTATTTGTATATATGTTTGGACGTACGTATGTAATTAAACGCGCGCGCAGGGAACTTTTTTCTCCAAAAAACACGGCTTTTTAGGCTTGACCCCAGTTTATTCTGAAACTACAGCATTAAGCAAGCCTTACTTTATACTTAAAGCTCCAAAGTGTGAGAAAACGCTTGCTTTTCAAGAAACAAAAAGTTGATTCGACCGGTTACTATGGCATCGAAGACCCTTTTCCAGACTTAATTTCAAAACTTCGCCGTTTTAGGGGGATACGGAGCTAAAATTACAAATAATAACATTGGTTTATTTTTTTATCGTAGCTGAGAGCTTGTTCAAGAGTTACTGGTAATTGAATGGCAGATGTTTGATACTACAAAAGTTACCATTAATCAGGTAAGAAAGTGATTTTGTATTTGTTTGCTGAAATAAAAGGTCATAACGGCTATTATAGTTTTTGCTTGAACTAAGCTAAAACATAGTAACAATACTTAGTTTTATGTTACCTAACTATCAGGCTCGCTCGCCATTTGTGCTCAAGCACACCACTCTTTATTAGTTTGTGCGATTCACATTCTTCTTCATTCTGAGCTAACAGAGATTCAAATAAAAGCAGCAGAAACGATGCTAACAGATTTCTACGTTATGCTACCTGAGCTGTACGGAATCAATGGTTGTACGTTAAATGCGCACAGTTTGACCCACTTGGCTCACTATGTTAGACTCTGGGGTCCCTTGTGGACACAGTCACTATTCGGCTTTGAAAGTATGAATGGTCATATGGTTAGTATGCTGCACTCTAAAAGAAAGTTAGCTGGTAGCAATTGCACTCTGTTCATCCTCACTAAGGCTGACTTTACTCAGTGGACCAATGGAGTATACTCCAGTGCTGATGTTTGTCATGTTGCTCCGTTTTTGTGAAAGGGATGGCATGGGCTTTAAGAATTCCATTGTGTCAACATTCTCCACTTTAGCTAGTTGGTCGGAAAGCATTCCCACTGTGTGTGCTACATCAATAGAAAAGATTAATTGCTCGTGACACGTATTAGTCTAGCAAAGGCAACTATTAAAAAAAAAAAACGTTATTATCACAGTACAATAATACAAGCATTAAATGATAAAGGGAAAAGGAATAGTTCAATTTGCTGTTTTATTTCTAATGGACGTAAAAGTATGGCCAAGTGCAAACATTTACTTTGACTCCTCCTTTAGCTCTAATCAAACCATATAAAAAAACTCAATCATCTTTCTTAAACAGTATCGGATACTCAGCACGATCGAAGTTACAAGATTATGCCAGAGCGGATTTATTGAGTTCTTTCGTCATTCAAGTTGAAAATAATTTGAAGCCCACTTGTGCAATTCCACTTTAGAATATTATAAATAAATGTGACTTAGTATCATGCCAAAACTCAAGTTATTCATACATTATTAATATTCCCAACAATTATGAACACCACTAATGCTTTCCACGCTACACTATTTCTATATCACTGACATGTGTACTGTGAGGTTTAATTGCTTTAATTATTTTCAATTTGTACAATCTTGAAAAGTCTTCATGGATGGATAGATTTTAAAAATTTTGCCCAGGTCTATTATTATAAGTTGTACAACTGTTTGTTCATGTTGAGGCAATATATATTGCTGTTCCAAGTACAGATTAATACACAGATATAGCTCTAAATTATGTAAAAATTTTATTGTTTTTGCTTCAGTACTTCATTACACAAGATTTATTATTGCTCTCTTACTATGGTCTCTAAATGCCCTCCCTAATATTTCTTAATAATAAAAATTCACCTTAACCACAATTTGTGCTGTAGCTAGATAAATCTAGATTTTTTCAGAACTTGCAGTCTTTGTGTACAGTATAATATGTGACAGTACTTGGGAAAAGGGACCAATTACGTAAAATCAAAAATGTACAGTAGAGCCCAAACACCGACAAAAAATTTTTTGTTGTTGTTTTCTTTTTATTCACCCACAGGTATCTCCTACCCTTTAGCTACACTGACACCAAATTTGAGTGGCTGAAACCGTTGTTAAAGGTCCGAGCGCCCCGTTTAAACACAGTCACCTTTTACTCTCTATTTTGACCTTCCGTGCGTGCACGGAAATCCAACCCGCGAGTAATTGAAAATCGTGGGCGAATTCAATTTGTTGCCTAGCAACAAATTATCCCTACCTGGATAATCGCGGGTAAATTCTTACAAGTTTTTGTTATAGCATTGCGGCAACAGAATAGAAATAATAAATGTGAATAATCAAGCTATATAGGTTGATGTTGCTTTATGGAGTCTTGTAGTTGGAGTCTGCAGACCTGGAGACTCCTGGGACTATTTTTGTGAACACACTAGAAGAATCAGCAAGTCTCTGACTGGACAAAGGTTTCAGTGATGATGAGGACTTCTGTCACACTGCAACAAGAGAAGGCAACACATTTTGAAAGTCCATCATTTTTGTTCATTGATTTAAAGAGATTCCTATTGTTCATTTGTTCCAAAACAGGCAACAAGCTGGCTGCAAGACAAATATAATCCTAAACTTAGCTAGCCAGTGAACTAACAAACCAAGCTAGTTGATCAGTTCTGAAAGAGTGACTGTATTATAGTTACCATGACTTACTGTAACTATCAAACTGTTGGAAACAGAAGAAAAAAAAGAAGCACAAAATGGCCTGTAAAACTATGTCTATACGCATCTAGTGCTATTTAAAGCCATACCTGTCCAGTACTCTTACACAATGTACGGTCTAAACTGAGTAAGGCCTCCCCCATCAATGAAGTAAGCGGCCCCAACTATAACTTACTGCCTTTCAGCTGATCGCCACCATTTTCCAAGCATAAGACAGTCTTACGTAACCCGGACTTCCGGTTAGATTACGGAATTCAACGTTAACTCCGCGAGCAATTGAATAAGAAGTTTTAATTGCAGTTTTCTCGAAATAACTGTGCTCAAGTTGGTCAGATTGCCGCTCGTATATTTAGTGAACCAAGCAGCGCCTGCCTATAAACTTGGTATCAAAATACTCCATAAGAAGTGCTCTACACAGTGATATGAATAACTCATTTTTCAATTTTTAACGCAATTGGTCCCTTTTCCCAAGTACTGTCACATATGTTTGTGTAAATGACTACAAACATTAATCATGTAAATACTATGGCAAATTTAACCAGGCCAAGGTCCATTATACTTTTTTATACTTGATTTTAACAGAATCTGCCTAACCCAAAAGTAATGGATTGTAAATGTAGACATATAAACCTACCCTAATAATAATTTCACAGAGAAAATCAAGATCTTTGTTTACTTATAAGTAATTTTAAGATATATTTTACCTCAATAAACTACAAACATTTATAGGATGTTACAAGATATATCTTATGTAGCAATTCCTGTAAGAAAATCGAAGATCTTGCTCGTACTATTTTGACAAGAATATGCGAGATTAATCTTAACTTAAAAATAAGCAAGATCATTCAATATCATGCAAGATTTATCTTGCAGTAAAAACAACAAGAATTTACAAGAATAAACTGGCATATCATAGCAAATAACCTTCCGAGATCTTTGAGGATCTTGCTAGTTAAACTTATAAGAATGTTAAAAAAGTATCACAACTTAAATGTAAGCAAGATCTTGAACTATCTTGCATTTATAGGATGTTACAAGATCAGTCCTGTGTAGTAATTCCTGTAAGAAAATCGAAGATCTTGCTTGTACGATTTTGACAAGAAAGTGCGAGATTAATCTTAACTTAAAAATAAACAAGATCATGCAATATCATGCAAGATTTATCTTGTAGTTAAAGAATAAGAACTCACAAGAATAAACTTGATTAAAATACTTGTAAGATCTTGAGTGATCTTACAAAATCATGCACACAAGAAAGTATAGGACGCATCTTGTCTTGCATAATCTTACCAAAAGGTACTTGATCTTGCTAGATCTTGTATGGAATTTTTACTTGGGACATAATGATGTGAGTGTGGTGATGCTTTGGTGAGTAACAGTAGAGTGATCATGTCAGTCTAGATTCCTGTATGTAAGACCAACATCTCTGTTCATCTGACATGCCCACCAACCACTTCTCTAAAATTATAATCCTCACTGTGCATCTATATAATAATATGCTTGTCTGTCAGTATTGACGACAAGTGTGTAGTCATGAATAAGTCATGAGCTGAGGAAATCGGTAAAGCATCATCATCATCATCAGCTGAATGGGTAAAGCATCATCATCAGCTGAATGGGTAAAGCATCATCACATTCAGTAGAAGGCAATATAGGAAATAAAAAGGCGAAGGAAACAACGACTATTGTGGTAATAGTGGGTGGAATTGGCAAGGAAAAGCGGCAAAAGTATTTAACAGGAAAGCAAACATTTCATAAAGCTTAAGTCCACAACCTGATAGAAGGACTGAGAGGAAGCTGGAGAGATAACAAACGAGAAGGGACTCCATGACTCAAGAAGAAAGAGCTGAAGAAAGAAAAGGATGGGATAAGAAAAGCTGAGATAGTTCAGGAAGAAAGGGAGCAGGTGAGGGAAACTGATGTAACTAAGCTAAGCGGTAGAAGATAACAATAATGGATAAAAACACCTTATGCTGCTGCTCAATCAGTAGAAGTACATCAAGCGCCACTGTGTGGAGGGGCACTTGCTAATATCTAGTGTAATGGAAAGTTGTAAAATTGCAGAGCATGTGAAAACACAAACAGCACTAACTCATGGCTGAATGAAACCACTAACAGGCTCTTGCCATGAGCACTGGAGGACACCACAAGTTAAATAGAAAATTGCACAATCTAATGAATACCTTATTTTCATCTTTGGTAAGCTTGTGTAGCATCGTCACCATGGCGCCACTCAAGGCCCCTGGGTCACATGACCTAGCACAGCTGTGTAGGAGGAGTGTCCATAATGAAGTGAGCCCATCCACACCTCCACACCACAAGGTTACTGGCACGCACACCACCAAGTGTTCTATTACACCCACTGAACACACCAACAAAGTATCCTTACACCTACAAAACACATTATATAATATATAGCAGGAAATAAACATACGACTAGTACATCATAAATACTCAAGAGTCTCGTGTAGCTACAATAGGGAACCTTTTTTAGGAATAAGGAAGTTAGAAGATACATGACTAGCTACAATAGGGAACCTTTTTTAGGAATAAGGAAGTTAGAAGACCATGACTCTAGCCATATACCAATTTTTTTTAATCATTTTACATATAATATATATATATATATATATAATACTTATTACATGAGTCAGAGTGTGATATGGTGAAATATTTCACTAGCAGGCTAATTTATCTTCACGAGCAAGAGGCGAGTGAAAATAAAGCCTGAGAGTGAAATATCTTGCCATAACACTCTGACAAGTGTAATAAGTGGTTTATTCCACACTAGATATCTTCACTACTGTAGTTAGTACTAGAGTAAGGGTAAGTCACAGCTTAAAGTTGATCGTAGGGGCTACCCACGCCCCCAGCTGATATTTTAGCAGCTGCTCTAACCCTGTAATAGGGTCGCCACTTTATATGTATGACATCACTTATTATTACGATCTGTGACGTAACGAACGCAAGTATGGTGGAACCCCCGCACTGCAAGTTACACTGCTTCTTCCGGTGTTATCGCGTATACAGGATAAAACTCTCCGTAAACTTAAAATTTGAATTCTGTGTAAAATTTCCTCTTTGAAGGTGTCTGAACTTCTCCCTAACTCCGGGAGCTTGCAGAGATACGGCTCGGAGAATGGTCCGCCGCCTACTGCGAGGGTGGAGTAGCTGAATGTTTAGGCTAATCCTACTGGAAGAGCTTATTTTATTTCGTATTCGAATATGATTTTTTAATAACTCCAATTTCATCTTTTCTTTGCCAGGTATGGTGGTGGTTTTGTCTGCCTCAATATTTTGAAGTGCAGAGGTGAGCTCTATTTCTGTGTGTATCACAGGGATGACACTTAACTTTTCAATTTCTATTATTCTTCCTCTTCCTTTTGTGCGGCTTTCTTTTTCTCACATTCCATTTTTTTAATTCTTCCCTCTTGTAATATGCGCTCATCTTCCTTATTATTTACTTCCACAGATCTTCTTTTTCTTTGTGCAGTATTTACAATTATATTACGGTTGTCCTTATCTAAATTATTTAACCATGGCATGGTTTGTTTTTGTTTTTCACTTCCACCAATGTGGACTTCGATAATTGGCTTAAGTTAGGGGTATGTGTCATTAGCCAGTCATTAAGCCCTAATATGCTTTCACATACGTCATTATTTGGAGCGAAACTTTTTAATATTTCTTTCTGGTTGGAGACCAGTATTTGCCTCCTAGCAATTGATCATTTTTATAATCACACAATTTAACTTTCATTGAATTTGCCGCAGTTCTAGGCAGTAATATTTCATTATTTATGTTACTCATGCAAAATATAGAGCTGATTATGTGTGAGTGCGAATGTTTGTGACGAATATTAAGCTTAGTGCTTGTATATAAACGTGTTTCTAATACAAACACTGGAGTAGAATTATCTAGAAGTTCACCTCCTCAAGAAAATTTAGAAGTTCTAAGTAATGTTTATTAATGTCGAAAACTGATTTATTTAATTTATTAGATTTAACTAAGTCAGTGAGATCTGCATATATTCGGTACAAAAATAGCCCATCAATCTTTAAATTATGTAGCATAGTTTCATCCTGCAACTTCAACAAGACATATTGTTCCAATCGGTTGAGGCTCTTCATAGTTGATAAATTTTGCAGAAATTCCAGCACAGCTAGATAAAGAAAATATATCCTTGCTGAATTGTATGCCGTTACAAAATATCGGCTTCCAACTTGCCGTTCTAAAGTTGTATTTAGTACATTATTCAAATAAATAGTTCTATTACTTGTATTAGGTTTACTTAGTTCTAATTTAATATGATCCCTGAAAGAAATCCCCTGCCCATATTCAGTGAGTGCCAACATGCCCAAAGAGCTTGCAAAAGGCATGTACGAATGTGTCGATGGGAATGTATTCCCTCTTTGTGCTGGCAGAGTGTTGTCCCCCAGATTCCTCTACGTGTAGTTCATAAGTAAGGGAAGGGTCTTGTTGGGTGACAAGTTGTTTCCGTATGTTTGAGTGCCAGTGTTTTGGGCTTTCCGTAAATTTACTCCCGAGTGCATACCACATTTATTAGCTACAATCTCTTCCACCTCTGCACTTGTCTCACCAAACTTCTCTTCATCATTTTTTCTATATTCTTGAAGAAGTTTTGTAAATTTTGTTTGAGTCGATGCTCCGTCAGATTTTGAACTGACTATTAATGTCCAGTTGATAGCGTTAGCATTAGGAATATTTAGTTCATTTGCTGTATTTCTTAATTTAGCTAATTGCTTGTCCAGCTCAATAATCATGGTTTCAGCACAATCATCGGGAACCTCCTGCACACCCATGACGGTCTCATGTATTTCGCACAGCTTTTTTTGGAAGTTTTAAAGAATCAGTATTTATTGCAGGGCAGATTGTATTTAATACTGTGGATATTGTGGTAGAAATTTCTTCAGGAGGAATGCCAACAGTTATTAAAGTATAATATAATTCTCGAATAAAATTGACATATCTGGTTCCAATTTTCGTAGCTATGGTGAAAACGGTATCAGTTGTGTCTGACGACAGTGAATTAGTTGGAGGTTGAGAAAGTTCCTCCCTCATTTCTGATATGGTTTTATTTAACTCTATATTATGTTCGGATATGTTATCTAAAGTAGTATGGTGATCCTCCAGCAAACTATCTATGAACGATTCCATGCTGTGAATATTATTTTGAGCCATTTCCAGCTTCGTTTTTGTCTGCTGAAGTTCATTTTGCAAACCAGATATAGTAGAACTCTGGATTTCAATATTTATTTCCCTTTTTTTTTAACTATTTTGTGCAGATTTATATTTACTAACTAATTCTTTATGTCTTTTGTCTCTTCTGTCAATGGCATGCTAGGAATAATGACCAGATAATGGTAGAGTTGTAAGTATATTTGAGGAGTGTGCAGGACTGGATGGGGAAGGATTAGATGTAGTGACTTTTTTTGGTTTGATTTGGAGTTTTTAAATTTTTTTTATACATTTTTTCAAATTTTTCGGAATATGTTGTCTGGACAAGTGTAGAATAACTGGGATTAAGTAGTTGGTAAAATTTGCCGATATCAGATTTAGAATGATGTTTGTATTTGGATATTATATATGCGTGTAGTTCTATAAGTAATTCTTCTGTTAACTGAATGTGTTGTAGGTTATGTGGGGGAGTATCTGTTAAGAAGTAATTATCTATGGTCGTTTGTGCAAGGCCTGCTTGGTGGAGATTAACTAAGTCTAATGAAACATTAAAAAAAAATTTTTTACAAAATTTCTTACACATTAATTATGTATTTTACCTGTGCTAGTATCATGTGAGGGACGAATCTTGGGTGCCCGTTCACGATATTCCCTTAGCTCTTCCTCTGCCAAGGAAGCACAACCTCTTGTAGAGGGTCGAGTGGGTGCTGCAATTCTCCTTGCAGTTGCTTCAAACCGACATGGTCTGGTGATGGGAGGAGAGGAAGGGTAGAGCTGGTGAAACCAGGCAGCAAGAAGGTGCTTCACACAGAGTTGTGGATTGTCCTTGCAAGCTTCCTCTGCAGCAGTGAGCAAGTCTATTATAATCCCATCAGTGGGTTCACCAGGCACATCCAGCACACTTGGGTTGAGATGATTCATAGTCAACCCCGCAAAAGAACAACAATAACTATAAACTATAATTGGCCATTTAGCCGCAGGTTAGGTGGGGTTAATCCCAGGCGGGGAATTCCTGCACGTTGGTAAAGGGATACTGGGTCTGTGGGCCCGTGGGCCCAGGCATCACGTGGGAGTAAAAGCGGGAGAATAGCGATCAGTTAGTTCACGTGGAGCACTTGACGCCATAGAGCCTGACAGTCTATTTCTATTTCTGAGTCTATTGGATTGCTGTCAAAAAAGACATGATGGTACTTGTGCTGGAAATCTTGGGTAAGGTCTTTCACCACTCTACTGCCTAAATTGTGTTCAGTTGTATTTCCTTTTTTTCCTGTGTACACTTGTAGTCTGGAAAAATAGCCATTGGAACTGTCCGCTAAAACCCAAACCTTGATCCCTCTCTTTGTTGGTTTTTTAGGCATATATTGTTTCATTGAAGATCGGCCCTGAAACTTGATCATTGCCTCATCCACAGACAAATCCTGTCCTGGTGTATAGACAACCGAAAATCTTGTCTTCAGGTGTTCAAGAACGGGACGAACTTTTGCCAGACGGTCATACCGTGGTGAGCCTCTTGGTGCTAGAGTGGAATTGTCAGCGAAGTGGAGGTAGCGACTAATTTCCATGAATCTATCTCGAGAGATGCGGTCAGCGACTGGAGAATAGTGGTACACAGGATTTCGTTTCCAATAATCTTCTAGAGCAGGAAGTGAGTTGATTCCCATTAGTATAGTAAAACCAAAGTAGGCTTCTAAGTCTTGTGTGGTGATGGGGTTCCATTTTTCTACTTTCTCTTCATCCATAACTTCCATTGCATACATGTTAGATTGCTCCACTATCATCTCAATCAAGTCTGATGTAAAAAACAGCCTGAAGCTCTCACTTGGACTGTCTGGGACTGTAACATGAAGACCAGCGGCAGATTGTCCGGTAAAGGGTTGCAAGAAGGGTTTCTTTAGTGTGGTAGACCACTCTGTTGTGACGTTTGATGGGCTAGAGGACGTGCTTGTTGCCAAGGGAGATGGAATATTGAGGGAGGTGGAAGTAGGTATACTAGAAGCTGGCTCAATAGGATCATTATTGAGGACAGGAGAATTTGCTTCTGTCTCATCTATAAGACAATATTATTATAGATATTATTATTATTATTATTATTATTATTATTATTGCTATGTTGTACTTGTATCAAATTCAGGTAGATAATTATCGCTGTCAGGAATGGCAACTTCATCTGAGTCCTCGATCACATCCTCATCACCAGAATCATCACTAGCCTCAGGACAACTGTCACTGCTATCGTCAAAGTCCTCATCACTGCCCTCTTGAAGTGGTTCGTGAACATCATCGAAGTTGTTGTCTTCATTCTGATGAAGGAGAGCAAGCACCTCACTTGCAGTTAGCTTTCTACTCGTCATGTTACAAGCACTTATAGCTAAAATCACAATATTTGAAGTTATAAAGAGTATATTCTTATTATAAATTATTATTGAATATGCCATACATTTTCTTCTTATTTATTATATCAGTATTATTCAAGCTAAATTTACTCAACTATTTTTAATGGTAGCCTATATATTTTATAAGGTAAAAATAAACTTACACTAGTTAGCAATACTCCCTAATGAATTGCGGTGGCTTTTCTGGCTCGATGATGCAGCTACTGGTCAGGGTTGAGTAGGCGCTCTTTTTGACGCGTATACGCGTCAATCGCGGTTATCGATTTTTCCAATTTAGACGCGTGTACGCGTCAATCGGGGTTAATCGGTTAAGAAGTAATTATCTATGGTCGTTTGTGCAAGGCCTGCTTGGTGGAGATTAACTAAGTCTAATGAAACATTAAAAAAAAATTTTTTACAAAATTTCTTACACATTAATTATGTATTTTACCTGTGCTAGTATCATGTGAGGGACGAATCTTGGGTGCCCGTTCACGATATTCCCTTAGCTCTTCCTCTGCCAAGGAAGCACAACCTCTTGTAGAGGGTCGAGTGGGTGCTGCAATTCTCCTTGCAGTTGCTTCAAACCGACATGGTCTGGTGATGGGAGGAGAGGAAGGGTAGAGCTGGTGAAACCAGGCAGCAAGAAGGTGCTTCACACAGAGTTGTGGATTGTCCTTGCAAGCTTCCTCTGCAGCAGTGAGCAAGTCTATTATAATCCCATCAGTGGGTTCACCAGGCACATCCAGCACACTTGGGTTGAGATGATTCATAGTCAACCCCGCAAAAGAACAACAATAACTATAAACTATAATTGGCCATTTAGCCGCAGGTTAGGTGGGGTTAATCCCAGGCGGGGAATTCCTGCACGTTGGTAAAGGGATACTGGGTCTGTGGGCCCGTGGGCCCAGGCATCACGTGGGAGTAAAAGCGGGAGAATAGCGATCAGTTAGTTCACGTGGAGCACTTGACGCCATAGAGCCTGACAGTCTATTTCTATTTCTGAGTCTATTGGATTGCTAGCTAGCTAGCCATCCTTTGGTAATGGCGTCAAACGCTATTGCAATAGCGCCAAGAGAGTGGCAGTAATACTGGCAATACTGACCAGCAACGCAGCAGAGTGGTCCCAGAGGAGGTGGTTGGTGTCATCAGGACTGTGGTGACGGAGCTGTGGGATCAGCTGCAGCAGCAGCAGCAGAGGGGGGGTGGTGGCAGTGGAGTCACAACCTGGACTAACCCTGCTGGATCGGCCCCAGTGTAGCTGCCAGTTCAGGAGAGACCCCCACTCCAGCTAGGGCTGCTGGACCCTCCTCAAGTGGTGAGTGCTGTGGTACTTTAGCTGCAATAGTATTAACCCTAGGTAGCATACCCTAGGTAGCAATGATAAGAATGTTAGTGCCGGGAGATAGAGGGGTTGATTAGTAGATCAATCTCTCCTGCTTGGGCAAGGGAGCACAAAGGGAGTGATGGGGTAGGGCTAAGTATGCAACCCCTCTTTTTAAAGCAATGGTAGTGGGTAGCCTTCTAGCGGGCTGCCTGGCAAGTAGAGTGACTCTTGCCTGGTACGTGTGAGATCTAGTACCTAGCAGCAGCTGGTGAGTAGTGTGACCTCTTACCAGACATGTCTTGATATGTCACACTTGGATGTGGCTGGTAGGTTGTGTGGCTGGCAGGTTGTGTGACTCCTACCAGATATGCAGGCAGCAGTTGGGTGGGTAGCGAGACTCCTACCAGATCTGCTGTACCTAGCAGTGGTTGGTATAGTGCAGCGTGGTATGCTTATTGGATCACTTGTGCCTGGGGTGAAGTGATGTTGTCGGGGTTACACTAAAATCCAGTATAGGCGAGCAAGTGGTGTGACCCTTGTCTGCCGCGTGTGCTCGGCTATCTCATTACCATATCCCGTGGGTACAGATAAGCGGGGTGTCACTTATCTCGTGCAGGGGGCGTGAGGTAGTGGTATCACTTTAGCTGTCGATTGGCAGCAGTTAGTGCTTCTAATTGAATATGTGGTGTGTACCGCATCTTTAGGACCAAGGCTCGGGGAGTTTGATGCGGGTCGTGTGAGGGACCTCAGCCTGCCCACAATGGCAGAGAACCTGGTATCGCCAGGAGGAGCGGGTTCAGAACCGGGGAAAGCCATTGCGGCACTCCCCGAGTCCCCCGCAGGGAAGTTTCAGCTGGGTGAGACCCTGCCTGTGGTCCCAGCTAGGATAGTCCGCCGTATCCTGAAGGGGGACTTCGTCGACATGGCCGAGTTGTCGGAGGAGAACCTGGAGGTGGAACTTCGGCGCTCTCTGGACGGCGAGGACACCAAACCACTGCCGGCGCACAAACTTCGCCCGGTGACAGACCTGCTGGGATGGGCGAGGGCCTTCTGCCACTTCGCCGGAATTGTTGTCCGTGCCCACCCCAGTAAGGCCGTGGATCTGTGGGCGTACCTGGCCATAGTCCTGTCGGGGGGCGACAAGGGTGACTGGTGTTGGGCGTACGATTCACGCTTCCGCCAACAGGTTCCATCCCTGGAGAAGGCCGAGTTCGGGCGCCTAGACCAGGCGCTTTACACAAGATGCCTCTTGTCTGCTGGGCCCGGGGGAGCTCTTAGGTCTGTCCAGGGGCCTTCTGACAGCGGACCCACACCTCGGCCGAAGAGAAGGCGTGAGGTAGCGTGCTTCGCCTGGAATGACGGCAGACCATGTGCCGTTATCCCGTGTCGCTTCCAGCACATCTGCTCCCGTTGCGGTGGTGAGCACAGGAGAGCGGCATGCCCTCCCATGGAAGAAGGGAAGGGAAAGACATCCAACATATAAACTGCCCAGCGTCTGGGGCCTCTTCAGTTAAACTGTCGCAGCTGTGACTGTTGTTTATGTTTTGATTGTCATTTATTCTTTTTCCTTTTTTTGTTTTTTGTTTGTTTGTTTTTTTGTTTTGTTTTGTTTTTTGTTTCAGGCTCAGCATTCTATGCTTTGATGATTCACATATGTTTTGACCATTGTTAATGCTAGCGGGGTAGGGTTTGGACAGGCGGGGCGGTTTATGGAGGGCATAACTAGTCGGCTGGTGGAGGTAGGGGACGGGTAGCTAGGCTGAGTGTTTGGGGGGCGGTGGGGGGTTAGTGCTAGCACTTTGTAGTAGGATAATGGGTAGGGTGTGAAGGTTCTCGCATGCTGGCCGTGTCAGTATGCGGGGATATGTTTGTCCTGAGGGCGTTCCAGGGCATTGCTCACTGTTCACGATGGATGACTGGGCCTCCTCTTTAGTAGGGTATGCAAAGACTGTGTGGTCTTCCCCCCACGCCCTGTCATTGTGTCTTTTGCCGTTTAGGGGTACCATCGTGTTCGTACTCCTACACAGCGGATCTGTTGATGCTGGCTAGCAGAACGGCATCTAGTCCCCTCCCAGCAGTGGATGGTTGGAGCCATATTCAGTGCCCCATGGTGCCAGAGCTGTGGGAGGAGTGCTTGGCGATCCATCCAGACAGGGCGTATGTCGAATTTCTGGTGCAAGGCCTCCGTGAGGGTTTCCGTATAGGATTTCGCCATGGCTCAGCATCATGCCATAGTGCAGCCAGCAACATGCAATCGGCCGATGTGCACCCAGAGGTGATTAGAGATTTTCTGGCGTCAGAATTGTCGGCAGGTCGAGTGCTGGGTCCTGTGGACTCCGACACCACTAGGTGTGTGCAAGTGAACCGGTTTGGTCTGGTCCCCAAAGGGCACCAACCGGGCAAGTGGCACCTCATTGTAGATCTGTCGTTCCCGAAGGGCCACAGCGTGAATGATGGTATTGAGCCCGAGTTGTGCAGTCTGCATTATACATCTGTGGATGAAGCCTGCAAAAGGGTGATAGCAAGGGGTCGAGGCACCATGCTGGCGAAGTTTGATGTGGAGGGTGCCTTTCGAACTGTCCCCGTCCACCCGGGCGACAGGCGATTGCTTGGCATGAGCTGGGAAGGACAAGTGTACGTAGACAAGGTCCTCCCCTTTGGCCTCAGATCAGCTCCAAAGCTATACAATGCCGTGGCAGATGCACTACTGTGGATCCTGGTGAACCACGATGAGGTAGATGGCCTCCACTACTTGGACGATTTTCTTCTCTTTGGTGAACCAGAGTCAAGACAGGGTGAGAGGGCCCTACAATTGGCCTTGGCTCGCTGCGCCATGTTGGGGGTGCCTGTGGCCTCTCGGAAGACTGAGGGTCCCAGTACAACCCTCACCTCTCTGGGGCTCGAGTTGGACACACTGTCCATGACCATGCGGCTGCCCCCTACCAAATTGGAGCGACTGCGTCGTGAGATCCGGCGGTGGGAAGGCATGAAATCCTGCTCTAAGAGAGAGCTACTGTCCATTATCGGCCAGCTGCAGCACGCATGCTGTGCTATCAGACCTGGGAGGTCATTTTTGCGCCGTATGATCGAGCTATCCAAGTGTGTCAGAGAGCTCCACCATCGGGTACGGCTCAATGCAGGTTTTCGTTCAGACCTCAGATGGTGGGGCTGCTTTTTGCCGATCTGGAACGGCTCGTGCCCTATGGCAACCCTATGCCAAGGGCCACCCCAGGTGGCATTGACCTCTGATGCCTCTGGCTCTTGGGGCTGTGGTGCCTTCACTTCCGGGGGGAAGTGGTTCCAGCTGCGGTTCCCTGAGTGTTGGAGTGACTTGCACATCACAGTGAAGGAGCTGTTGCCCATAGTACTTGGTGTCGCGATATGGGGCAACGAGTGGAAGGGCCTCACGGTGTCCTGTTTCTGCGATAACGCTGCGGTGGTGGCCATCGTGAACTCCGGCAGGAGCAAGATGGACAGGGCCATGCACTTGGTGAGGTGCTTGTCCTTCTTCCTAGCTAGGTGGAGTGTGTCATTAGTGTGCAGGCACATTCCAGGGTCCCAGAATGGGGCAGCAGATGCGTTATCACGTGATGACCTCCCTTCCTTTCAGAGACTTGTACCACGGGCGGACAAGGAAGGCGCATCTCTACCAGACAACCTGCTGCAGTGTCTGGTGTTCGGAACCCCGGACTGGACGAGGGTGGACTGGATAGCCTTGTTCGGGCGTTCTTTGTGAAGGGCCTCGCCCAGTCAGCTCACAGGGTTTATTCCAGTGGTCAGAAACGATTCTTGGGCTTTTGTGGCTCGGCTGGTTTGCTTGCTGTGCCGGCCAGTGAAGATGTCCTATGCAAGTTTGTTGCCAAGATGGCCAGTGAGGGACTTAGACACAGGACTATTAAGTCCTACATGGCTGGGATCAGACACCTCCACATCGAAGAGGGGCTCGAGGACCCTTTTCTGCCAGCCCGACCACGTCTTCACTATGTGTTGAGAGGTGTGAAGAGGTCACAGGGTGAAGAGGGGGGCGGCAGTCGAGAGTGCCTCCCAATCACCCCACCACTACTGCACCGCATTAAGGCAGTCTGGGAGTGTCAGGCGAGTGATCACGACACCGTCATGTTGTGGGCGGCATGCCGCCTGGCCTTTTTCGGCTTCCTTCGGGCTGGGGAATTCACCGTTCCGGGGGACACTGGGTATGATCACTCCACCCATCTGTCCTGGGGTGACCTAGCAGTAGATGACCCTGTTAGCCCGGGCCTTCTCAGTGTCCATCTCAAGGCTTCCAAGACTGACCCTTTCAGGAAGGGGGTCACCCTGTTTAATGGCAAAGTGCCGTCGGAGCTGTGCCCAGTATCCGCCATGCTGGCGTATTTGCTGGTGCGTGGCATACAATCCGGGCCCCTGTTCAGATTCCAGGATGGTAAACCCCTAACTCGGCAAAGATTTGTGCTGGCCGTGCGGGGGGCATTAATTAAAGCTGGCGTCCAAGCCGATCGCTACGCCAGCCACAGCTTTCGCATTGGAGCTGCTACGACCGCCGCTGCCAGGGGGTTGGAGGACTCCATCATCAAGATGCTCGGTCGATGGAAGAGCCTGGCATACCTGGAGTACGTCAAAATCCCGAGACAGCAGCTGGCTAACTACTCCGTCATGTTGTGTTAGCATGTGTATGTGTGCATGCGATATATTCGCTGTTGGTGTGTGTCAACTCCATGTGGTTGTCCTGTTCATCGTGTTAAGTCATGTTGTATTGTGTCAATATTCCTATTTGCTATTTAATCTTTCGTGGTGGCTGGTCAGCTGGTTCTGGGTGGGTGCTAGGCCATTCCGTCATTGATGTGCTGGTTTGGGGCAGCGGTCGTGCCTTCCTTGGCGGGATTAAAGGGGCTTGCCCCGCCCCGTTAATTAGCCCCAATTAGCACATGCTGGTTGGGGGCGGGGTTTCTTCCGGCCACCCATGCCAAACTACTCAGCACATGTTGCTGCGGACTAGGAAGGAGTATCTAGGAAGACCAAAGGTGAGTGGGTAGGAAAGGGTAATCAGGGGGTAATTAGGGAGTAACGGTGCCACCCACCCCAGGTGCCACCCACCCCAGGTGCAAGGCCACACGAAGGAAGGGCGGGTGGGCCGGGGGGTCGTCGGGCAGGATGGGAGCCGCAGGATTAACTCTACCACAATCAATCACTAGTACACGCTCTTCAGCTAGCCCTATGGCTTTTGGCTTTCATGGTATTAGCGCGCCAAAAAGTAAGTTGGTGACCAATCAAATGAATAATATTTATCACGTGATCATGAATAATTAATGAGACCAACACAGTTCATGGCTGCCGCAGCGGTGAGTAGTTAACGAAGTGCCGTCCTGGGACTCTTTCGGAACGAGGGCTGCTAAGATTTGAGAGAAGGCGTTATAAACACTCCATTCCTTCGATACTTGCAAAAAAATAACACTGTATTAGGGGAAAGTGGCTACCCTGCCTGTTGAGAGCAGGGTAAACCGAGAAAATTGAAAAGTTTGGCCGGTTGCTATAACTACAGGGGTAATGAGCTTGCGCAGTATACGTGAAATAACAGGTGAAATATCGTGAGTTATTATTTCACGGGTCACGTACCTAAAAATATCATTGTGAAGATATCTAAGGTGGAATAAATATATATTACTTAATTAATTAAGCAGTAAAATGTTCGGGCTTACACTTTTAATATATAATGATGAGACATGGTGAAATTTTTATCGAAAGAGGAAAAAAAATTCAATAAAAATAGAAATCGGTTACTTGATAACTTGAATATAATTTTTCACCAGATAATTGTGCAATAAATATCAAGAGTAGGAATATTTAACAATTTTAGTGAACAATGTAAAGATCATACTAACTTAGCAGCCATATTGATTCTGACATGCTCAAGTATAAGCAGAGGTTGCACCACAGCATGGAGGTTAGTATGGGACTTACACAACCAAGGGCCAAAGACCTGAGGATAGCGTAAATCCCGTACCGACCGAACAGACAGAGGGGTGTAACCAACTCACACCTGGTTCTAGTGAACGCACAATAACTATAATTTTGATTTGACTGTTTATTTATTCACATCCTAGGAGATGGGTATGAAATAGTCACCACAAATTGAGCAATCTGATTGGACAGTTTGTACAATCCTACTTATATGTATCTTGCAGCTATACTAGTGAATCATATAACATTAAAAAAAAAAAATAATAATAATAATAATAATATTAAAAAAAATAATAAAATAAAAAGACTAACTGACGACCCTTTACCAACTTACTTGCCAACTTCAGGACTGATAGTATTGTCTACACTTTCACTAGTGATGTCAGACAGCAAACATTCCAACACTCTCACTACCTGACACACAACACAGTGAACAGAGACAAACACTGACATGAAACCCACTCATGCCAACTTGTAATTAACTCACTTTATTGTGGATATCCGCCTGTAGGATTTGATCCAGCGCTGCACTGTTTGATGAGTCAGCAATCTATACATACACATACAGACTTCATCCTAGCTACATAGCAACACATATATACCCATTCATCTGAATTTGTCTGCAATACTTGCTATTTATTGTTGACCATAAGGATTCTTTAATATAATACTTGATACTTGTATCAGTTGACAATCTCTTCTAATCTCCAATGACAACATACTATTACTATAGTAACAAGAGGCTCCGCCTCATAAATATTTCAGACAACTGAACCAATCCAAATGCATTCAGTTCACCTCTGGTGATTCAGACTCTATCTCCATTCCTTCACAGCCATTAGTCACTGCCATGTCTTCTTCACAGTCCTCTCCTTCACTGACAGCACTACACTCACTGCCATCTACATACAAACACACATACATATGCTTGTTTATCTCTGATTGTGTCAATAAACTGGTTATGTAGTGTAGCAAATTTGACAGAGGAAAATAAAACTTCAATTGTTGTGGACAATTCTCCTCTACCAGCTATTTGCAGACCATCCCCAGGAAATGTTCAGCCACAGCTCTTAATTTTTCTCGCTTTTCTCTAAGAGCACAATTTTAACTCGTGCTACCAAGAAGTAAATACATTTTCATTGACTAATGCATTCTAATCAGTCCATTACCTTGAGATAAATGTAGATCTGTACTGGCCAATGTTGTATGTAGTATAAATAATTCTTTTGCTTAAGTAAATAGTTGTGCTTCAAGTGTTGTTTCACTAAAAGTACTTGTGCTTAAAGCATTTCTCCAAAATGCTTGTAGATGTACTTGAAGCACATGACTCAAGTGCTTGTCCCATGTCTGTTGCCATCCCACTTATGGAAGTGCACTATTGTATGCATACTAGCAAAATTAGAGGAAGCCCAACAAAGAGTGGCTTAAAAATGGACTGTTAAATTGTTGTCGTTAGTAATAAGCCACACCCACTAATTACTCACCATCTTTCGTGTCAATCATGTTGACAATGATGTCCATGATTGCACTTTGACCTTCCAGTATGTGCACTAAATTCTTTGCATTTTTCTAACACACACCAGTGAAGTGGATTAAATTAACTGGCATAACATTTGGATTTAATGATACCTTACCATGTCACTTGCCATATCCACATCAAGTAGCAGGGCACAGGTTGCTATGACTACCTGCAGGATCTCCTGGCCGCCAGTAGAATCATTCCTCATGTGTGGATACAACCCATACAGCACTCCTACCAGACATGAGAACACACAAGAGAGTCAGAAGTTAATGGCTGGTTTATGTGAGTATCCAGCACACTAAATGCAATACAGCCAATGTAACAAAAAAAAAAAAAAAAAAAAAAGCACCAGCTCTTTTTAAAGAATTGTTTTCGCACTTCATAAACAAAACTAGTCAGTTTGAGTGTCAGAGTTCATAAAACTGATATAGAGTTGTGCCCACTTGAGGAGCCTTGACAGCCAAGGTTCAATTTACCGAGGTGTAGTCCAGATGGCAGGATTCTGGACAGTGTTCCAATGTATTTAGATAAGAAACTGTATTTGCTGCTACTGAAGGTATTCTTATGCATTTAGTTATTCTCCATTGCAGAATTTTGCATGCAAATATTGTGATGACAATATGGCCAATAGAGCAATGCTCTCACTACAACTGGTACTGCAAGTACACTATTGATTGAAATGTTGCTTTGGTTTCCTGAGCTCTATAAAACACATACTTGTCCCTGGCTTACTAAAGGTAAGCTCTGGTTCATGCTTACTCTGAATCTGAGCTCTAAATCATTGGAAATGCTAGTGAACCTTGCACTCTCATCTTCAAGGGCAGCTACATACTCAGTAGAAACTGTCCTTGCTCCAAAAACTCGAAGATATTAATGTCAATGCCAAACAGAAAAACCGTACAGCTCAGTCAGTGTTGAACTGACTGGCCAGAGCTGTCATGTACGCATACTGTGTTATGATGCTGGACTGAATGTTCCCGTACTAGAGTGTAGCGACTATAGTGTAGTGAATAAACTTGTACAACTACCAGCCCCTCCCCTCCAGCCCCTCCTTCAAATATTTGTGAGCCCACATGACCAGTAAGAACAGTTGGGGTTCATTGCTATGAATTTTAACTTGAATAAGTATAGATTAGCAGTTTTATTGTTGGAGAGCGTCCATGGACCGAAACGTTCTCCAAACAATAAAAACTGTGCTATGTTAAGCTAATCTATACTCATTCAAGAACAGTTTGATCAATAAGTGTGTGTTTGTGTGTGTGTGTGTGTTTGTGTGTGTGTGTGTGTGTGTGTGTGTGTACCTGCTATAGATGCAGCTGTGACATATGATACTCCAGATATAGACATGTCTTCAATCAGTTCTCTCTGACTAGATATCATCTCTGACAGTCTAGGGACACACCCACCAGCTATTGCAGGCTCCACCTCCACCACTGGCATGAGCACCTGAGCTGGAGATAACAACATATTGAAGCAAATGAAATTGGCAACCCTTTACCTCTTAAAGAATACAACTCTGTACAGTATGCTCAGTGGAACCTACGTGGATTCATGTGCTACTAAACACACACCTGAGCATTTATTAAACTAAAATAAAGGGTTGTACATTGGATAGTTGCAATTTCTTCCTAGAAATGCTCTTTTTTTCCAGAAATGCCCATCCCTCTAACTGTGCCCCTCCCTCTAACTGCGCTCTCCTTCTAAACGTTCCCCTCCCTCCTCTCATACCTGCAGCTATGGAGACCTCAGGGTGCTGGTGTAAAGGCAGCATGAGGTCCAGTAGAGTGTGCATCAATAGACTAGAGCCATCCATGGCAGCCATTTCCAACACTGAACACTTCCTGGAACTAGACAGTTAAGAAATAATATCTAAAAAAAAGGAAAGAATTGTACCTCAGACTCATCTCTACTAGTAAGAAAGATAATGAGACAAAAAAGACCAATGGTGGGGGGGAAAAAGAACCCACCAAAAACAAAACAAAACAAACAAAGAAAGAAAAAAACCCAAAAAAAACAAAAAAACAAACAAACCACACACAAAACAACAACAACAAAAAATAAACACACGTAAACTACATACACCTAAAGACGTGTAATATTTTCTAACAAAATAAATTAGAGACTATTAGTTGTAATGTTATAGCAAACAGTGCTTGTTTTCTTGACAATAACATCTATTATAAATGTTGTGTATGGCTTTCCAATGTCAGTCATCATGATCACACAAGATCCTCACAACATACCAAATGTTGCCTAGTAACTGTAGTCCTTGACACGTGCACTCCACCACCTGGGACAGTCTGGCTAGTTCCTTTTCTCTCTCTTTAATATGACCTCTTTGTTTCAAACTCTTCTTTTTTCTTTTCTTCTTCTCCTTCTTTTCCCCCACCGCATCCTCCATCATCCCGTCACTCTCCACCGTCCCTTCCTTGCAAGTTACTGCCACTCCCCCAGCAGGCTCCGCCCCCGTACCATTAGTGATGGTATGTTGCTTGAGAAGTTGTCTAGTGTTGTGGAGAAGTCCGGACAAGTGAGAAAGACAAGTGTCACTGGAGACTTGACTTACTGCACGCTCATCACCATTACAACATAGTTTACTACACAACACACAACAAGGACATGTCAACACAATGTCATACATGCTCACTGTACACACACACTACACACATGCTAACACTAGCACATTAACTTACATGTGACATTTGTTTATACCAAGAGACTATGCAGTATAGAGATCCAATTCTGCTCTACTGGTATGAGTGGTGATTACATTCCAATGATACCTTAACCCCTCACCACCGCATGGCAGTTTGAAGTAACACTTCGAGAAAATTGTTGTTTATTCTCGTCGTAGTTGCCTCACTCGAACGCTAGAGCCTCAAGAAGATAGCTATTTAGTTAGTACGTGATGTTCGAACTCCTTGCAACAGTATCTCTAAGGCTACAGCACTAACATTGAGGTAGCATTCAGAGCCCGAGTTTAGGCTTACTTCAAAATGGCTACCGGGTGGTCTATTGTTGAGCTAGTAGACCTGGATTAACAACATCGATATTTTAGATGGTGAATCTAGTAAACCAGAAGGTACAGCAGATATTTATGCCTACAGAAGCCAATCAAAGAGAGAGAGAGAGAGAGAGAGAGTTGCTCTCCAGGTGTTTCACTACAACTTTAGAAGACAAAGCAGTTGTGAAGATTTGCTGAGGATGAAGAAGCTATAGTGGACTCAGACTTATCTACAGACAGTCTAGTATCAAATACGGAAAGGGGTTTATCTATTTGCAGTTCATTTTTCTTTTATAAACATTTTAAGACAATAAAAAAAAAACAACTTCCCTGACAACTCAGCAGTAAAAGGACTACCAAGCACCAACCTGACTAGTGAGGTAGATAACTTTAGGTTCTGTCAACCAAATTGACAACTCCACTAATCATAACATGTTATGCCATAAGAAATGCAACATGCATACACAAAACAACAACAACAACAACAACAATATCTAGCTAGTATAATCAATTCATAAAGTTGGATATTTTTCACATGCATGGCAACATGTATACAACATGAATCTAGGCAGGGGGAAATAACTTGTGTATAAGAGACCCATACAGTTCATAGAAACATTAGCTAACTATGCTGGTTTTGTGCTATAAAATCAAAATATAGTATTGTGGGGGAGAGTAGGGAGGAAGGCTTATCTAGAGGGGAGGGACAAATGCTCCTCTTCATGCAGCCTCCTGCACAAATGCATACCTGAGCACAATGGCGGCAGCACCTCTCACTTCCAGTTCTCCATCCAGAAGGAGTGGTATCACTAATCCCACTAGCCCCGCCTCCACCAATTTCATCAGGTGACAATCTTCCTCTAGCAGATGGAGGACAGAGTGGCACGCCCACACACGCTCTGATGCTGATGTTGACTGGAGCTAACACACACACACACACACATACCATTCTAACGCTACTTGACTAACCAGAAAAACACACTGTGGGTATAACTTCACAGGACTAAGTGTTTTTACAAATTATGAAAAATTACATTATTATTACACTTCATCAAATGCACAAAATCTTAACCTTCATTACCCAGGACTGTATACATTAACTCGCTACCGAGTGAACTATAAAACAGTAAAATAACAGCATGACTTGTCAGGATTTTTTTTTTCTTTAAAGCTGCAGATAGGCTATACCACTAGTAGTAGACGGCTTCAATGGCTGGTCCATCGCATCAATTACAATGTCCGCTGCGGTGAAAAGGACAAGTTTAATAATTCTATAAGGAGTTCTAGCGTGACTGAAGATTGTCAGACCCAGGAGTTGTTGCTCATTATTGATGATGATGAGTCTGTGGCTCTAGTAAGGCTTTAGGTGATGGTGAGGCTCTGGTGATTCAGAAGCTCAAATTATTTTTTTCTTATTTACAAGGTCCTGATGGTAGTTTTGACTGTGATCTGGAAGATTGAACTGATTCATCAGTTGGTTCATGCAAGGTAAACTTAAAAGTAACAAAATACCTTAAATGTCCCAAAATACTATAAAGTGAAAATCATGCAAAACCTACAGTTAATAAACTAGTGGTGTGCTTGAGCACAAATGGCGAGCGAGCCTTAACTACACTATTGTTAAATTTGATTTTAACAACAAACACTCAAGCTAAAGTCAAGTTTTTAAATTACGTATGCGGTAAAGGGGATTCAATGTCATAGTAACCGCTCCCGCAACAGTTTGAATTGAAAAAGAAGCAACAAAATCAAGTCACGTTATTTAAAATTTTCTTTGTGATATTCTTAATAGTAGTTGTAACGCACAATACTTTCACACAACTGAACATACCTACGCAAGACTTACCTTGGTGGTTCGTCTAGTGGACAATGAATTTTTAAGTAAATACTGTTGAGTAGGGCTTATAACTGTGTATTAACTTACCACCGCCACTAACTCGAATAGAAATGGGGCTCCCATACGTTTTTGAGTTTTAACTGCACCCGCAAAACAATTCAAAGCAGTAAACAATTCAATTTCTAAGGTGATACGGGTAATGGACGCTAAACCGGAGGATTCTGTTTAGTGAAGTTTGGGACGGGGTCGAACGCGGAGCGAACACAAAAATACGGAGGGTCAAAGTACAAAATGACATACGTATGTCCATATATACAAATACACAAACATCCCCGATTTTTTCATTTTTACCCCTGTGTAAGTGTCTCGCTCGCTACGCTCACTCGCCAATAAACTAGTATCTATGCTGATCAATGTTTCTATGTCATTATACTCCATAACGGCCGGGTACAGGGTTCCTGGATTTTATAGCATAAGGTTTGTGAAACGGGTGCACCTATACTAATTTAGTGGTTTCAGTGATATTGCTCTGAGAAGAGAATATACTTTACATTGATGCAATAAAATGGAAAATAGTAATCAATATTGATGTGGCAGATTCAAAATAGTGCTGTCATTTATCGATGTAATTGGATGTTCATTTCATTATAGACTACGAAGGCATCCAATTTGGCAAGATATTAGACTTAATGTGTGCATCTCAACAACTAAAAACAACACAACACAATCATCAAAAAAATATTGGGTGAAAATAACAAAATTGTGGGTGAAATGTGGCCATAATGAAACTTCTATTCGTACGAGCAAAAATGCTGTCATTTTACTCTATTTTTTTTTTCATTTTAAGGCACTATGGGATTGAAATAGTGTAGTCTACATGTTCATATTTAAGGTGTTTGGAAGAGAGTTAATGCGATTAGACATAACTTGTTTCAATACATGAAGTGGTAAGGCGCTTCAACAAAAGTTGGTAAAGTATCGCTATTCGTCTTCCTTCCTTCACCTTTACATTCTGTATGGAACTAAATTAACAATGGTGACTTACTTTAGCCAGCACTGGTATGGTGGCGTGACCGGACTCCAGACTAATTTCCTCTTCAGTTTCCTTCACAGAAGACAATCCAGTTGGTCTCGGTCTACTGCCGCTCTTCTTTCTTTTTTTCGCTCGCAATTTCCCCATGATGTCGAGCTTCAGGGAAGTTAAAAAAAAAAAAAAGTTAACTTTGAGCTGATCTGGAACACGTGGACCCGCAATGCAGGTGGGCGGGGTCCCTTAAATTACAGTGCCGGCGGGGGGTGGGGTTGAAATACTTGCGCACTCGCTACCGCGGAGCAGCAGAGAGCTGAAGAGCTTTTTTTTTTTCTGTCACTAGCAAATACAAGCTTGTGGTTGTAAACACGTGACTGGGACTTGTATAATCACCTTTTTTCCATTTTTTTTAAATTTCTGATAAAGCTTTAATTGTAGAAATACTTTGGCTCCTCTTTTAATCAGTATTAGCTAGATCCATTAACTTTCCAATTTTTTCAATTTTTGCTATCATAGCTCACTTTATTCAAATTCTCCCCGATTCATTGTATTCCTATGGAAGTGCCAGCAGATAGTGTAGGTTTGCTTAGTCATACTCATGAGTGATGTCTAGAAGATATTGTCATAGTGGTGCACAAGCCATACACTCCACTCTGTCACGATTTTGTATATCTTTGTTTCCAAGGATATCAGCCCATCACGCTCACCCTTAGTTAGGTAAAGGGTTACTGCAGCCATAAAACCTGACACTAAAAAGCTAACATAATGGTCAATAATCTTAATAGTATTGCAAATGCTTTTGGTTGACACTGCCACAGTACACTTTGTGAGGATTGCTTGCAAGTAACTGTGATGACAAGTGGTATTACTGGATAAATATTAAGATTTGCTCTACTCTCTTTTAATTTAATTTTCCCTAATTCTTTATCACAAATAATGGCATATACTACAAAAGAACCTCTGAGAAAGGGCCAACCTCTGAGAAGAGACCAAAAATCCTGTCCCCAATGTGGTCACTATTTGGAGGTTTTACTGTACAGGATAACTGCAGACCTGAAGTGACCTATACATTTCCTGAGAAATCTCATATTTCCTGAAGTCAAAATTTCCTATACACTTTCCTGCAAGTGTCCTTAAAGCTGTGCTTGACAGGCATATACAAAATGCTCAAGAAATTATTCAGGATAGCTAGTTCCCCTGCATAAACCCAACAATAAATCCAGTGATCCAGTGTACAAGCAACTTCTAATGACCAGTTAGAAAAGCTACTGCCACTGTAGTGAGCATAATAGAGCTAGCTGATTCATCCTCTCATGCCTTGCCATTCATACAATTTTGTTGAGAGATCTGTCTTTTGTAACACAACGCATTACTTCAGTCTTGCGAGCCAGACCCTTTACCAACTATGGTCCACCCGTGTCAGAATGGTCTGGTCATCCATGCACACACTTTTCGTAACTTACTCCAAGATTCAGGGAGCAATACTTCGGTGTGTATTGCTTACTCTTGCTTCCTCAATGGAAGTTGCCCACAAATAAAATGTTAGCGGATGTTGAATTTTGACCTGTAGGATTAGAGGAACAACAACACGTGTATAGTTTTTCTATCTACATCTGAATAATTTTTCACACAGTAATTATTGCGTTTTTCCAGAACTGAGAGTGGGTGCCAAGGTGACCAGACCCTTCTGACAGGCCAGGCATTAGTTGGTGAAGGGTCTGGCTAGCAAGATACTTAAGGTGGTATCAGTAGCTATGCAAGCCAATATTATGACTACTGGTGCTGACCTGGTGCGACCTATCAATAATTAGACAAGTCTCAACTGACGGTAGTGTTTTCTCTAAAATAAAATAAAAACAAAAATAACAAATACAATGTAAAAACAACAACAAAAAACAACAAAAAAAAAACAACAAAAACAACAACAACAACAACACAAAAAAAAAAATCCTTTCACTGCCATTACTCCTATCACATAATAACTAGCCCCTCACAATGCATTAGCTAGATGAAATCGCGTAATTTTAGAGTAATCATTGCACGTTTTTGTCTGTGGTTTCTGGTCGTCGTCAGGTTCCTTTCCCCCCTCCCAATACACGCTCACACACACACACACACTTTATTACTCTAGGGAAGTAATCTTGATGTAACCATTAAGTGAGCTTATCTACAATTTTCTTATTCAGATCCCTAGAATTACATGGGTTTTATTTTTTTAATTTTTTTTTTTTTTTTTTAATTTTATTGTGAGGATTCAGATAAGCATAGGTGCACTTTATACCTTCTAAATGCGTTCATTTTAGTTACAGACACCCCCTTATCCCAGACCATTCAAGAGGTTATTAGTGTATGTGTTTATGAAATGAGTAACTCTGATGATGTTGATGGGTATACTACGTATGTATGCACAGGATATATATAGAATTTTTTGCTGGGGAGAGGGAGGGGGGAAATTTTGTAGCGTCAAAAAAAGGCAAACAAACGACATTTTAGGAGTTATTTAATGAAGTCTATATCTCAGAAGCTTACCTTGGATTTTGATGATAATAATGATGACACCCCTTATCCCATAATTATAATGATGACAGTAACTGCTGAGGATTGTTAAGTCAAATAAAAATGGTGAAGTCACGACTACGGAACAAATTGTCAGATGAAAACTTAGACAGGCTATTATGTATTGCAATTGAAAGACCAGAACTGAAAAAAGTGTTGATTTTGAAGAAGTGTTGGACAGTTTTAAGCAGACCAACTGTAGAGTAAGGCTATAATTTTCACATTTTGCACTGATCATTTATTGTTTTAGTAGGAGAAAACAATTTCAGGTGGGGTGAAACTAAATTTAGGGAGTGCGGGGTGAAATCCCAGGGTTCCCATAGTCTGTATGGAACCCTGATGAAAATTTTTTGAGGTATGAATATAAAATATACATATATAGCAGACGTCGTCATGTCCCTGTCATTCTGATAAAAGCTGAACTAGACGAATAGATATGTTGATCGGTTTTAGTATGTGTATTTCAAAAATCATGGATCAAATTCTTTGAAACCACCTATGTGGAGGAAAGGATTTTTTCTTCTGTTTAGCATGGTAACTATCAATAACATGTCTTCTCTTTCAGTTTTGAAATCTCAACATGGAATGAAAATAGTGATTGTTTGAATTGATAGTGTGTACTTTTTCTGGGTGTGTAATGGGGCCAACTTATTTTTAGTGTATTGTGCAGGAATATCCTAGACATAATCTGGTAAAGGGTTGCTTATCCGCTTTTCTTTCAGTGAAATGAAGTGAATTTATATTAGAAACACAAAATATATTGTTTATTTGATATAAACAATGTTACATTAAGTCTCGGTTATATTGTTATAGAAAGGGTACCTTCATCCATATGCTTTCCAAGCTACCCCGCTCTCTTCAGATTGTGGAGCCATAGCACATGCTTGCAAAGAAGTGATATGTGTTGATGAGAGAGGTATGAAATATTTTTCACCAATTTAGATCTTTGAAAAAGAATGTATATAGGGTTCCAACACAAAGTTTGTGTGGCATTTTGTTCATGTGAGCCAGAAGCAGTGACTTTAGTGAGACACAGTATGTGGCCAGCTTCTCCGAAGAACCCTACACTGGCTTTCCATCAAGATCTACTTCTATGGCTGGAGTCATTAGTCCTTGAAGGATGCATTGGTGTTGATGCTTTTTGTCGTGCTCTAGAATGTAAGAGAGGAAAGTGCATTAGTTCTCAAGTAAGTGAACTAGACGAAGCTTCACCATTGTGTACTCCTTTCCAAACCTTTTTTTTTTCTTTTTTCTTTTTTTTTAGTTCAGAAATGTATATCCTGCCATCCTTGAAGCTTTTGAGGAATTTAGGTTATGGATTTTGCTAGAATGCATGGATGAGTTTAATCATTTTCCCTTTCCTCTCCCAATCCCCCTCCGTTCAAAAAAAAATGTGTACCTAGTATAGGTTTAACCAATATCATCTGGACTCACTGAGGTTTCTATCAGCTGAACTTGGTACCTCTACAAAATGCCCAGCTTGTCCTAAGGTTAGCTGTTCATACATATCAAGATAGTAGCTAATAATGGTGATAATTTTGTAGGAGGGAGGACAAAAACAGATTTACTTAAAGACGTGATTTTTAAACTCACTATCCAACAGAATCGTGGAAGACAGATCTTCTGCTCAACACCACACTGGCTGTACTGATTTTACATGTGTATGGACATAGTGTTTGCCAGGTACAATAAGTGGCTGTGTTTAGTCTGTTGTTTTTTAATGCTCTCTTGCATCACTGTTGTACAGATAACCTATTCCCCACGAGTTATTGGTAATTGTGGTCTTACTGATGGTGAAGCTACAGAAAGACTTTGGTCTTACTTGAGAAGACTTGCCAAATCAACGAAGGAGATGAAGCCATCACACCGTATTGATGTACTTACATCTGCACTTCTACATTATGCTTCCACAGTGAGGTCTAATCTTGGTAAGTTTATTTGATGAGAGTTTGAATGTAAAAAGACTATCACGGTATTAAGAATAATTAGTCTATATTGTGCCACTCGAAGCTCACTCGCGACATTGCGTTGTTGCAGAGCACCCCTGGTTTAATTACAATTTCTTTAATTATTCAGTATGAATCACCATTTTGTATGACTTTCAATATGTCAAAGTCTCTGAAACAGATGCTCTGAAATCATGGCTACCCAAATGATTGATATCTATATGGTAATATATATACAGAGATAACTGTGGGCGGGATGCGGGTGAAGGTTGAATGATGTCCCGTAGCTAGTAGGTTTCCCCAGCATGTAGTTAGTTACGCCGCCACCAGATTCCACGAGGTGGCTGTGCTGCACTTGACAAGGTAAATAATAGGTAAAAGATATACAAACACAAGACAAGCACACACACAGGACTATGCGGTACACTGAAATACAAATCAGCAAAAACACAATTAATATACCGCCAGAAATCACGTGACATAAATAGTGCGTTATGATTAATGAAGTTCACTGTTCCTTGGTCTCTGTCCCAGCACCAGGCCCTGGCTCCACAACAACTTCTTTCCATTCTACCCCTCCCCCCCCCTTCCAAGTCTGGTGTGGCCTACCCTTTACCTTCTTTTTTGAGAGGGAGGGAAGGAAAAGGGTCTGGAGTCACTAGCATCAATGACTTGTGTTTGAGGAATTTAATTAATTGTGTCACATATTCCGCCACCCCACCCCTTTTGAATTTTCTCGCAGAAGTATAACTAACCTTCAGCTCGACCTGCGTAAAGCAGAGATCTGACCGATGAAGTTCAGCTTAGTAGGTTGTTAGGTAGGTTCGTAATGAATTTTTTAAATGAGGTCAGTCATTGCTACAGAATATATATGCTTAATGCATTATATGCTTAATATCACACCATCCACAAAATATTGATTTATCCCAAATGTTATGTAGGTTCATCTTTGTGTAAACGTTTGAAGCATGCAAAGGAAGTCAAATGCAAATCACTCGAAGGAATTATCAAACCTGATGACTTGTAATGGTAAGGTTTTTTACTGCATTGTCGTAATACTTTCATGTGTTTTGATATGTGGAGTGAACATGTAGGCACTCTAATAGATGCAATGGTAAAACAACTGGCTGAAAAACAACATGATGTCTTGTTGTCACGATCTCCAAGTAAGCTACATACAATATGATGGTTGCTTTTTGTCAGAAAACATATTAGTACTACTCTTTTTTCACAGATTATTCCCATATTTACTCTAGCAGTGACTTAGGGATGTACAACCATCACATGACGTTAGTAGCTACTAACGTCATGCTCGTACTTTTCTGATCCAAACCCTTGCAATAGTACATGGCTAATTGGCACAACTCTTGTTTTGAGATGTGCACCTAATTTCTTCATTTTGTCTCTGTGCTTGTTGGAGTGCACCTCTTGTTCAATGGTGAACTTCTATTTCATGCAATCCGTAGTGTTTGGTATGGATCATCAGTATTGCACCCAAGCAATGGTTGCCATTTATAATTAGTCTTTATACTTCAACTAGAGCACTAAAGTGCAAATCCTCAGTGCTAGTTAGCTAGCATGCTTTTGGGGAAAAATTTATAAAAATGAAGCTAGTGACTAGGGCCACTAAAAAGGGCGTAACCGCTACTAAACTGGTAATGATCGCAAGTCTAGAATTCAGCCGGCTGTTTCTGGAGAATAAAGCCGAAAACAAACATTCTGGCACATTAAAGGGACTTACTTTGTCGAGTTCTCTACCTGTGCGTCATTTTATAGAGCCTGGTAAGCAGCCATCTTCGGGATCTGCAGTTGACAGAGTGAATGACAAAGTGACTACCGTAACCTTCAGGCGCATGTGCGCTGATGGCTAATAACTTAAACACAAGCAAGCAAGTACAGATTTTTTAGATATGAGTGTCACAATTGCTCACCAAATTATGTGCATGACCATGAAACATTGAAATACATGTAGTCCACTATTCTAAATAGTACACATCACTATCATTACAGGGTGGTTGAAATCAAAGAGTCTGTAGTAGGAAGGCTTGTATTACATGATTAAAAATTGATGTCTCTATGCCAGTGCAGATGTTGAGTAGTAGAGTGTGGACATTGAATAATGTGTTGGTGTTCATTACAGGCTACGGACAACGTCTAAGCAATTTCAAGACATACTTGTGGTGGCCCGAGAACGAAGATAAACTTTTTGGATGTATTTAATTCGCATTTTGTAAAAATATATATATATAGATGGCCAGTCTATTGCTTCACGTTTAGCAAAGAAGATCACATCAACCGCAAGTACTCTGAAATGTGCTATTTCTTGCTACAACAGCATGCGTCCAGATGCACTGGAGGGAAATGTGTATTCTTTGCCTCGTTGCCTTAGCTTCGATATTGTCTAGAACTGGAGAAATTGTCTTTTTTAGAAATGTCATCTCTTCTGTCAGAACCAGCTTCAGCTTATATTTCAGTCTATTATATACTATAGGGGAAGCTGAGGACCCAGCAAAGTGGGGGTGCTCAAAATAGTGCATCGATTACTACCATTACTTTACAATGATCATGAGCTAAAATAATATTCATGAACATTTTGCTCTTTACATGCTATGGTCATGAAGCAAAATAACCAGAATGCGCTATAAAACTAGTGAATAGACAGTAGAAAAAAGTGTGGGGGGAGGGGCTCTAGCCCTCAGCTGCCACTGTACTAGCATGCTATTTCAGCTTCATTTTGTGGGGGGGGAGGGGGGAATACCTGTGTAGCTATTAGCAATTGTGGAGAATTTTGTCATTCAGAATTGAGATAGGTCAGAAGGGACCCAAGTTTTAATTATCTGTGCAATGCACACACACACACACAGCCCACCTGCACTCTTGTGTTAAAACATAGTCTTATAATACAGCTTCGTTTCACAGAGTGGAAGCCAGAAGATGAACGTGTAGTCTACACTCTCTACAGTGCATGCACAACCCCATGCAAAGTGAGATTTTTATACTAGCAAATTGCAAACTGTGTATTGTTTGGTAGTGAGTGGTGCAGTATTATTAATTTGAACAACAACTTCAAGCATGTATCTTTTATCTGAAAACCAACCAGTTAGCAAAGAGAGATTATATCAGGTTGGCAAAGTTCTCTCTATTACTGTCCCATGATGAATAGTATGATTTTTAAAAAAATAGAAGGCTCCTGTTGAGAATCACATGGTTAGTAGGATTCTTACATAGTTAGATACAGTGCCGAATCTAAAAAGAAACACTCTTTCCTTCCCTCACCGCCTTTTCTAAGCACCAGATACAACAAAGTTATAAAAAATTACAAAAACACATAATAGCCCTGCTATGACTGGGGGACCTGTGAAGGAAGAAATGCCACCGTCAATGACAGCATCCACTCCTTCCTCTTGGCATCTCATGGAGTTCCCTCAAACCACTTGGTCATTTGACAAAAGACCAGGTAAATTTACCTCTGTGCCTTGGAGATGAGTCATCCTCATGTTTGGGACACCACCTGTCCAGCACATCCTACAGCGACATATAGCTTTAGGTTGCATGTGCAGATGAGATGGCCAGAGAAAATTCCATCTCCCTTTCTTACTGGCAACCATTAGATTTCCTGAGTGATTGGCTCCAGCTCTTTGTCCATCTAGCTTTGGCAAGGTAAATTCCTCCAGATACTCACTAAGCTGTTCACAGTGGCAATGCAGCTACAGGCGAATGCTAAGACTGTCTTCGGAGTGTGCAGCTGAACCAAAGTAACTTGATTTTCCACCTTTTTATGACTTCATTAGCACCTTATGGTTAACTCAGGATGTTATATTTTATTGAAACAATGCCATGTTTGTGTGTATTATGCCATGTGTAAAAAAAGTGATTCAGAGTGGATAACACCAAAAAAAAAAAAAAAAAAAAAAAAAAAAAAAAAGGAAAACCATCATATACACTATTTGACTAAGCAGGAAATCATTTGTTCGGCCATTCAACAAACATGCCTTCTGTCAGTTCTTCACTGTACCGGTCTTCAAACCATGGCTGAGCACCCGACTGCATCACCTCACCCACACATACAATCTGGCACTCCTTCTTATGTGGATGACCATGAATGGTGCCACGCTCTGGAAAAACAGTTCCCTTAGCTACAATATTGCCATTTTTCCCCTTCAGCATAACCTGTCCTTCAAATTGTTTGCTGATGATGTGCTGGGACTGGCAGATTCTTTGTCCGGACACGAGGAGCTGCAGGCACTGGACCCACACTGCTGTTTACGAGCAAGGTCATCTATCAACAAATGCACACACAAAACATCTGTAACAACAATATCCATATAGATGAGTGCATACAATGTAGCTACTTACTATATAGAAAATGAAAATTGAAAGAAGATATTATTGCTGGATGGGTTTGAAGAAATTTCTTTCCCTCAGGAGTCCCTACTGTGATCATCTGCCCATCCACAAACAACATAGCTGACTTCACAGCCACTGACTGCAGCAAGTTAGCCTTCATTATCATAAAAATTAATATTACGCTATACAAGTTATTGAAAAAACTTACATCTCCCTGATGCCGCTTTGCAACCCTTATGGCTACCCTTTTCTTGTCAGCTGCAGAGAGTTCTTCGTCACTGTCTTCACTATCAGACCCTACTGATGACATGTACTTGGCTTCATCTTCCGCTGACAAACTTCGCCAATGCTCTGCCATCATTTTCCATTTGCCTCCCAAACTCTTTCCTTTGAGATCTACAATTTCAATACAGAATAAGGTAGCAATTATATAGTCTGCTATCTCAAACACTAAATCATAGCAGTAAAGTAAATCAGAATTAATCAAGGTGATATAAGTATTCTCAATTTACTGGTTGTCATCAAAACATCTGACAGTACTGAAGTTTGTTAAAAGATCCTTTTGTTAATAAAAAATATCATTATCACTGCTAGAGATGTTTCTTGAATGTTTGTACTAACTACATAATGATTGTTATGTAATTGTGAGTAAACATTTCGTACTGAACCACAAAATTAGAAAACTTAACTAGGTGCTCACTTCCTAGATGGAGCACATCCTTAGCTTAGGTGTGATATGCATGTGTTTTTGTGTGTGTTCGTGTAGTGCATGTTTTTGTGTGAGTGTGTGCTTTTATGTTAGTTTGCGTGCATGCGTGTTTGTTTGTGTGCGTGTGTGTGTGTGTGCGTGCGCATGTGTATTCATTTGTGTGTGCAAGTTTCTTTCAGGGAGACGGGGGTCTTAATGCACTGATTCTTTTTGGCTTTCTTGTCTATATGGCTTTATGAGTGACTTAATGATTATTTACATCAAGTGAGAAAGTCCCTGTTCTCCTAAGCGATTTATAAATTAATTGTTAATCATCTTCATCATAACAACACTTCGTTCGAACCTCCCCCCCCTCCCTAATTTGGGATCATGTGCATATTTTTTTGTTTTAATGTCTGATAATATTCAACTAACAGTAGTATTCATAATAAGTATAATTTAGCCTCCCCTGGTTACTAATAGGGTGGACGGACAATTTCTCAAGATGTGGCTTCTGAAGAAGTCTTATACAAAAGAATAAATGGTCAGGGTTCCCCCCCAACCATAAAGAATTCTCCCACCCAGAAATGTATTATTATTTTTAAGTTGGATGAATAATTCATGACTGTCTGCTACATATGTGACCGTCTACAGCAAAAACGAGGAACAACACGACCACCATCAAATAATTACAGAGTCGTCGGCATCCAGATATAAGTTCTCCAAGTTTTATCGCAGTAGCTTAAGCTGTTCCTGACATATTTGACCTAATCGTTCCCTTCAATAGGCTTATTTAATTCATTTTTAAGAATTCGATTGATCTATTCTTGACGGTTAAACCCTCGCTTTCCTGTAGATAGTCAGTTGTTTTTAGAGGCACTATTTTACTTAGTTTGTAATCCCATGCTAATAAGCAAAAGTGCCTTTATACCATTCGGCAGTCAAGTAGCCATATAAATGGTATTTTGCTTTAGCATGGGATTACAAACTAAGTAAAATAGTGCCTCTAAAAACAACTGACTATTTGAATAATTTTTCAGGATGACAAACCCTTTACCAGTTATTTTAAATGTGGAAAAGCGAAAGACTTGGATAGGATTTTGCTGAATCACTGATAGATAGGTACAATGAAGCCATACAAGAACTACGTTATTGTTGAGTCACTCTGCATATGCATCACATCTCAACATGTTTATAAAAAAGATATTCATCTGTCAAAACACAAAAAAAAAAAATTCTTATAATGCCACAAAACACTCTAAACAAAAAACCAACACCTTTTCTATTTCTAACCATTGCATGGTTCAACAAGATGGATCAAGATTTACACTAGTCTGGCTTATTGTAGAGCATTAATTCACTATCCGAAAAAATCCAAGAGTAGTGCATGCAGACACAAAGAAGTTGCTTGACCATACCTCTCAGTAATACATTACAAATCATTTCTGATGTGCTTATATTTCAGTTCATTAGAACACCCTTCAGTCCCAATTACGGAACTAAAGACTAAATGTATTTTTTACTACTATTTTGCTAAACATCTTCCTGTGAGTTTCATTTACTAAGCTTTATCATTTTGTTTCCCACACTGCACTGTTAGAGTGACTTTACTATTGCAGACATCATTATATCCAGACCTGTACCTCACCTTAACATTCTATTACAACAACACTGCAATGGATGAGACTTTATACTCACCTTCAATCTGGCGAGAGTGGAACTCCTTAGCAAAGGCATTATAAACTGATGGTTCTCTTAGTCTCTTTCTCTTCTTGAGAACCTTTGAGGCACCTCATTCCTTTGTGGTTACTGGTTGTGAACTTGCCTTTGATCTTTTATTGTGGTTGTTGATCCAGTTCTAAGAAAGACAATAAACAAATGTATTGACATGTGCTAGTAGTTTAAAAGTTAGTTCAAACTATGGCATTAACAGTAATAAACATGCAAGTTAAGACTGTACAGCAAGATGAGTGTGTGATTTGGCTGTTTGCTTTTGGTACAGATAATATAATAATGCAATTGATTCTTCAATGGTTAAGTATAGTCCATTGATCCAAGTTGAATAATAGGAAAACGATTTTGAAAAGGAGCGCAGGATTAATTGTTATGGGGTCCTATAATGCAGAAGTAGTGTATAAAAGGTTCACTTATTCACATGAAGTGAAATAGGAAAGAATAAGGTTAGCATCCGTATTTCTTTGAATAGCTTGTGTGCAATTTAGAAAAAGTTTTTTCAAGGCACAAGTTAAACGAGGATGTGCCTTATAAATTGTAGTTTATAGGCACCATCCAAAAGGAAGTGATGTCTTGACAGTTAACTGTTCAATACCTTGATTGTTGCATCAAGAAATTAGATGAATTGCAAAAACTTTCACATCAAAATTGGTAAGACAATCGGCCTGTGTGCAGCTTATTCAAGGTGCTTGAGTTAATTAGCTCAGACACAATTGCAAGAAATAAATAAAATAAATTCTGGGGGAAAAAGTGGAGGCTGGGGAGGAGGGGGGGGTTGGAGGAAAATAAAATTAGGGAGAGAGATAAGAGGGAGAAATTTTAGGGCTTTGATATCTACATGAAACTCTGTCATCTGTTTGTTGGATATGTATGTATGCATGTATGTGTGTATGTATGTGTGTATGTATGTGTGTGTGTATGTGACTGTCAAAAAAACAACCCAGGCACAATGCAGCACACATAAACGTCAAGAAAATATTGATCAAATTAATTAAATAAGCCTACGAAAGGGAACGGTTAGGTCAAATATATCGGAAACATTTTAAATTACGGCAATAAAACTTGGAGAGCTCAATATCTGGATGCCCCATAGGTGAAAAAAAATTGATTGGGGCCGCATTATGCCTGGTTTTCCGGTAGACAGTCACATACGTGTGTGTGTGTGTGTGTATGTATTTGTATATGTATGTATGTATGTATGTGTGTGTATTTGTATATGTATATATGTATGTATATGTGTATGTATGTGTGTGTGTATGTATGTATGTATTCATGTATGTATGTAAGTATGTATGTATGCATATGTGTGTGTGTGTGTATGTGACTGTCTACAGGAAAACCGGGCACAATGGGGCACATGTAAACGTCAAGTAAATATTGATCAAATTCTTAAAAATGAATCAAATAGCCTACGAAAGGGAACAGTTAGGTCAAATATATCGGAAACATTTTAAATTACGGCAATAAAACTTGGAGAGCTCAATATCTGGATGTGTGTGTGTGTATGTATGCATGTATGTGTATGTGTGTGTGTATGCATGTATGTGTATGTATGTATGTATGTATATATGTATATGTATGTATGTATATATGTATGTATGTAAGTATATGTCTTGGTCCCTTTTGGGAACTACACTAATTTTTCTGGTGGTAAATCTGAACTTGTAAATACACCTCCCTTATTTTTTCATAGCCTCTTAAAAATACAACCTAAACACACAAACTTTTAAAAAATGGTAGTTACTGTCACAAACACCGTTGATTAATTAATATTAGGCAATATACCACACACACAGATTACACACACCATATATTTTTGATTGAGTCAGATGTTGAGTGTCTTGCTCACATCACTTTCTTCTCAATTATTTGCTCATAAAATGAGGAGGCCCAACAGCATGGCTAACATGTGTCGTCTTATAGTTGGCGAGTGAGCGGAGCGAGCGAGACACTCTCAGGGGTAACACAATTGAAAATCAGGGATGTTTGTTTGTTTATATATGTGTGGACGTACATATGTCATTTTGTACTTTGACCCTTGCTTATTTTTGTGTTCGCTCCGTGTTCGACCCCGTCCCAAACTTCACTAAACAGAATCCTCCGGTTTAGCGATCATTACCCGTATCACCTTAGAAATTGAATTGTTTACCGCTTTGAATTGTTTTACGGGTGTAGTTAAAACTAAAAAACTTATGGGAGCTCCATTTCTATTCGAGTTAGTGGCGGTGGTAAGTTAATACGCTATTTGTCAGTTATAAGCCCTACACAACAGTATTTACTTGAAAATTCATTGTCCACTAGACGAACCACGAAGGTAAGTCTTGCGTAGGTATGTTCAGTTGTGTGAAAGTGTATTGTGCATTACAACTACTATTAAGAATGTCACAAAGAAAATTGTAAATAACTTGACTTGATTTTGTTGCTTCTTTTTCAATTCAAACAGTTGCGGGGAGCGGTTACTATGGCATTGAAACCCCTTTACCGCATATATGTAGTTTAAAAACTCGACTTTATTTTAGTAGCTTGAGTGTTAATAGTTACAATCAATCATTTAACAGTAGTGTAGTTTAAGGCTCGCTCGCCATTTGTGCTCAAGCACACCACTTAACTGTTTAAAAAACAAATTTTTACTGATAAGAAACTTTGTCATGAACACATCAGGATGCACTGTAAACTTTGAGGCCAGTTTATTTAAATGTATCATGAGATTTTGCTTCTTTCAATGGGCTAGCCAAAACAATAGTAATAATAGTAATAATAAATAATGATAATAATAATAATAATAATAATAATAATAATAATAATAGTAATAAAAAGTAATAATAATAATAATAATAAATAATAACAATAATAATAATAGTAATAGTAATAATAATAAAATAATAATAATAATAATAAATAATAATAATGATAAAAATAATAACAGTTGCAAAATGAGTATAAAAGTCTATGTTGTAGCTAAGATTAAAACCTTGGTTCCAAGCTCTTCAGCTGCTAGTGATCTAACTACTATGATTAAGGGGCAGCATTATGACCAGTAAGGGTCAATAATGCTATAATTAATTAATTAGGTATAGTTAATAGAAGGCCACGCATAGTCTCTAATAGCCAGACCCTTTACCTACAAACTGCTACGCAGGAAAAGGGTCTGATAAATAACTCAGCTTAATTTCATCTGTACACTCAGCATTGATCTTGGGAATGATGTAATTAAATGAGTAGGCCGTCTTGTTTATACGTCAGATATTGTTTAGCACCTAGATGATTAGATACAAAATGAATGTAGGCTGTGTATAGTCTCGCGCGCGCCATACCCTTGCCTATCCTAAAACCGCTCTTCCCCCACCCCACCCCACCCCCCCCCCCCCCCCCCCCCCCCAACCCCCCCCCCCCCCCCCCCCCCCCCCCACCCCCCCCCCCCCCACCCCCCCCCCCCCCCCCCCCCCCCCCCCCCCCCCCCCCGCCCGCACATAGCGGTTTTAGAATAGGCAAGGGTATGGCGCGCACGAGACTAGGCTATGTACTAGACCCTTCCCAGTGTAGCAGTTAGGTAAAGGGTCTGGCTAGGCACTAAGCCACCTGCAACATTATTTATAAAACACAAAGCCAAAATAACGATTAGATATATTTTATTACTATTATATTGTTGTTAATAATTAGCTGATGTAGCTAACTCAGCTCATGGTATGAACTCACATCAATTGTCTTGATTGCCAATCCTGTTTGCTTTAAATTTTCTTTGCAAAAGCAGTGCAGGACAGACAGGTACCGGTCCGCAATTTTTAAATGTCAATCTTTACGGTAATTCGCTTTATTGGAACTTAGTTGTTGTTTTTTTTTTGAGGCAAAAGTAGTCATTGATTTGTTAGCTGTGCTTCTTTGAAACTTAGTCAGTGGTCAACGCTGACGGAATTGTAGTAAAACCGTTGACTATATAACCAAGTTGACCCGCGCGAACCGGGTGGTGTCTTCCCTCAGCCTCTGTCTGCGTGTCTTCAGCCTGTCTGCGTGTCTTCAGCCTGCCTGCGTGTCTTCAGCCTGTCTGCGTGTCTTCAGCCTGCCTGCGTGTCTTCAGCCTGCCTGCGTGTCTTCAGCCTGTCTGCGTGTCTTCAGCCTGCCTGCGTGTCTTCAGCCTGTCTGCGTGTCTTCAGCCTGTCTGCGTGTCTTCAGCCTGCCTGCGTGTCTTCAGCCTGTCTGCGTGTCTTCAGCCTGTCTGCGTGTCTTCAGCCTGTCTGCGTGTCTTCAGCCTGTCTGCGTGTCTTCAGCCTGTCTGCGTGTCTTCAGCCTCTGTCTGCGTGTCTTCAGCCTCTGTATGCGTGTCTTCAGCCTGTCTGCGTGTCTTCAGCCTGTCTCTGAGATTAAAGCTACATAGACATCATGTCTGTGCGAGATGTTTTGCGTGAGAATACTGAGTCGATAATAAATCACCTTGCAGCCAGCGATATAAAGTCAGTAGGCGATGGTCTTTACGAGAAAGGATTGATTGAACGAAACACGTACGAAGATCAAGTGGTTAATTCTACTCGAGGGAGTGCAAGTGTTGCTAGGCCCATTGTTATGGAATTAATGAAGAAAGTAGATGTTGAGGAAAGAAACTTTGACAGGTTTATTCAAGAATTAAAGAATAAAAGACTCACAGGATTGGTGGACTTACTTGAGAAAAGCCTTGAAGGTGAGTAAAACTCGTGTAGCAATAATGTTACTCACACATCATAGTCTCAAGAGTAAAAATTATGTTTTACAGTAGTAAGGATTTGCTGGAAAGAGAATCTAGCAAAAAATTAACAATGTTAGATTGTTGCCTATACATTGTGCAATAAAATTCTTCCAAATAATACTATTACGTACTATTTAGACATCACAGCTTGAGATATAGGCATACGGCAAGAAACTTACAATTCTAAACGAAGATCTACATTATATAGAGAGAACGTTTTTAATTCAAAGCAGTCACAAACAAAATCACTTGCCTTTACTACATCCAGTAAGTTCCAGGCAATGGCTGTATAAACTTGCTAGGATGTCATAAAACATAAGAAAGTCCATCACGTAACCAGCCATTTCTTTTTGCTAGTTAGTGGGGCGGGTAATGAGCACACTGCGATAGGAATTACTGGAAGTTGCACATTGGCAATTTGACTGAGCATGTCAATAATTTGTATGCACTACTTAAGATTTTTGCACATAGCTTAGAAACTATTGCAATGGAAGAGGTGCAAACCCTCAGTGCTACTGTACACTATAGTATGTCCAAGTTGAGTTGGCTGCAAGAAATACTTGAATATTTTTTGACGGAAACAGCTCCACATCTGGGGTTTGCATCATTGGAAACTCACGCCAAAGCAGAGGAGTGGAAAGCCAACTCTAATTGGTATAGCTATTACATCCACACTCACTTGACCACACCCACTCATTCATTAAATAAATGAATTTGATTAATAGAAAAGGTAATACAGAATTTTTATTATTATGTAGAGTGTATATATTATATGGCTAATATAGCTACTTGGACACATAAAGCAAACAACACAATGACAAAAACAAAAGCTTAACCATAATTGGAACTTACAAATGCTAGTCTATTGTGGCAGTCATAGTTTTACATCATCAAATATGTGTGGTAAATAACTAAATGGGAAAACTCCTAGTAGTGCAATAATGGCCATTTTCAAAACTAACAATTCTGGTAAGATCTCAAAATTATGTTTGTTTTTCCAAAAGAACGCTTTGAAATAGTAAACAAAGGACCACAGGCTTGTGTGGACTTTCCCGGGATTGCTCGATATTAGCTATTTACTCCCCACAGAAGTAACTCCGACTGCTCGATTTCGACAATGACCATGGGAGAGCTGGTAAAGATTTAAAAATTAATAGACACGCCCCTTTATGTTTTAATATTGGTGCGGCCATGGCCACACTGACAGTACACGTTCCAAAACCTTTGCGAAGTGGTTAAAAATATTCCCTTAGTAAACTCAAAAACCGAAGGGAAAGTGCTCTTCCAAAACTCAACACATAAATCTTGGGAATAAAAAAACCCCACAGCTTTCCTGCTATACACGTGCCTGAATTTTGTGATGCAGTTCATAGCGATCAATCACATGTAGAGTTTTCAATGTACTTGTAAACAAACGAACTGGCGCTTTCTCTGGTGGGTACTTTTCTAGCCTTTTTCCATTACTAGTGTAAGCTGTGAGCTCGGAATTGTTTTAGTTGTTGCGTCTAGAATACAGAAGTAGAATATGCATGTAAGTTTAATTTTTTTATCTGTTTAATAACAAATGCTGAGTTGTGTATAGAAAATGCCAACTTTTAGTTAGCAGACTACAATATAACTGTAGTGTCCAGAACAGGCTAATAAATTAAATTCATGTTTTCTCAAAAATCAACCACAAATAAAAAAATTAGCTTAATAATAAAAGGTCTAAGTGCATACCTAAATCAACGGTTAATTGTCAATATAGAACTGTTTGTGTGTTAGGGCATCACTCTCTTCAAAAGTGATATGGATCAAATTGAGAAAAATAAAACGGTGAATTATTTTGAAGGATTCGTTTTGAGTGTCTACTCTTTTTATTTGAATCAAAGGAGCTAGAGGTCAAAGGGCTTGCCGACTCTATTTTTTTATACCCGGACCTCCACAATAAGTTCCAAATGTAATAAAAGAGGCCACATATTTCGCATACGGAGAATTGCTAGTGGTTCAAACTATAAAGGTTGATAACTTTGAAGACAGATTAAGCTGTTATTTCTTTTTTGTACTTAAAGTAGGCGTTGTACTTCCTTTTTATTGAACCCATACGGACAGGTTAAGTTTTTTTTTAATTGTCTGAAAATTGAGGTTGAGAAATTTTTGACTGAGAATTTCCAGGATGCCGAGCTGTTGCGATGGCTGTCCCCGTGTTACTTGAGAGACAACTGCTACCAGGTAGATGCTGCCACCAGAGGCAATCTTGGCGGAATTGGACTAGGAGAGGTTGTGGTTGAGGGCTGCCCGTATCTCTCTAACCCAGGACCGAAGGCTCAGTAGTTCGCCTTGAGGCTATTTAATCAAGTTTTATTTTAATTAAAAACCAGCTTATGAATTACAGAATTAAAGACTGACTGATGGGGTGAGCCGACCCTGCCAGTATAGCTATATAGAAAACCAGTCAACACACCCACATCCTGGGTGAGCATGATACAGGAGAAATATCTGTGAATGCTGGCTGAATTTGGTTGGTTGGAATTATTATGTAGGGTGGCCATAAATGGTAAAGCTAGGGTGCATGAAGTGTGAAAAGGTGTAAATGAAATAATTAGGTAAAACACGAGATGAACAATCAATTAATAAAAGAAAAATAAACATATCAGTTTTACAACAAACAAAGAAAAAATAAATGGGTTATAGTTCATTCTGGCCTGGCTCAGCATTTTGGTGGAAGAATGTGGATGAAGTTTTTCCTACTGGACATTGAGAGCAATCGATTGGGCTTGTTCCTTGGAGTCTCCTTGAAACCTGCTGTAAGATGGACTGGTTCCGGTTCATTTTCATTTGCTTATTATAAGGCTATAGCTACCTACTTTATATGCCTGGCTGTTTGTTTGTGGATTTTTGCAGTTGCTTTGCAGTAGAAATTCAAAAACCAAATTCGAATTCAAAAGACGCCCGAAGTGTTGAAGAAAGTCGGCGTCGAAAGGGTTAACTAAACTATACTCTGTCCAAGTGGAATTGGCTCAACTGTAAACGTGGTAAATGTGAATGCACTTAGTAAGAAATTGGAAGCAATTTAGTCATGTGGATCTACTGGCAATGATAGCAGCAAATAAATGAACCTTTATACATGAAAAGTGATTGGGTTACTTGAGTGCGCATTTATGCCATAATTTTTGCCTGACTTTAGTAAAGTCTGTCTAGTTGTAGTTACATAGTTGTTTCTGACACTCTTCTGCTCAGTATCATCAATTATTATTAGTTTCTTCTTCAAGCCAGTCAGCAGCTATGAGAAAATGGGAGGAGAACTGTAGGACTGAAATGACTTATTACAGGAGACTTTACAGGCAGCTTTACTGTTAAACAATAGTAAAAATTTGTCCAGTTTATTAAATATTTTTTTTTTTCAATTACTTTATTTAAATTCAATGTGATGCCAGTATTATGATTGAATTATCATCTATATAGCATACACTTGTGTTAGAATGATGACGACGGTGTCCGACAGTGTGTATTCATGATTAATTCATGAGCTCAGCAGACATTGTAGTGCGTTGCCATTACCTGAATAGGAAAAGCTACTTGCTCTATAGCTAACAAGGAAAAAAGGCCATGGAAAAAAAGAGATTATGTCCAATGTCAGGCTTGAACCCGCAACGCACACCTTCACACTTAACCATTCTGAAACTTCCAGCTTAAACCACCTTTAGAGTGCCTTATTAACCAATTGTATCCTTATATATATTTTTCCTAGGTCTTGCCCCGTCCACTACCCACCTTAGCCCTGAACACTAGGTGTCTGTATTCATGAATAATTCATTTTCTGAACTGAGTTTGGACAGAGTGTTCACTTACTGTAGTTAAACATAATTAACCACAAATCATGGGTAGAAGAAAGGCAAATACAGGAGAACACAATGGTGAAGAAAAATAGAAGCAGGTGAGGAAAAGGCTGACTTATGTATAACTACTTAAACTAGAGACCGAGTATTTTTTAAAATGCAATAATTTGCAAAAGAAGTCACTTTTCAGCTAATAACAATAATAGTTTGTTCTATTTACGAATATTTATGAATATTAAATTTTAACTAAGGCATTTAACATTGGCCTGCTTGCATCTCCAAGATTCTTTAGGAGCTTCTTGTGGGTATGACAGTGGGGGATTTAGTGGGGGCTCGATTGGTCCTTTTTTTTTTAAATGAGCCCTCATATATTTTTTGCTACTGACCTGTAGTGTATAATAATTGCAATAACTTTTTGTTTGTCTTTTTTTTTCCTTGACCTCCAGTAATTGTGCTCTTCTAATGAACGCACTGCTACTTATTGATATGCTGAGTCAGGACTTTTTAATAATATGGAAGATCAACGTAGTATGGTTTATCGATCAGTACCCGTATCACCCTAGAAATTGAATTGTTTACAGTTTTGAATCCTTTTGCGGGTGCAGTAAAAACTTGAAAACTTAAGAGACTTCCATTTCTATTCGAGTTAGTGGCGGTGGTAAGTCAATGCGCTCTTTGTCATGGTTATAAGCCGTGCGCAACAGTATTTACTTGAAAATACATTGTCCACTAGACTACCGCTAAGGTAAGTCTGTGTAGGTGCATGTCCATTTGTGTCAAAACATTGTGTGTTACAACCACTACTCGCTAAAGAATATCACAAAGAAAATTTTTAAATAACGTGTATTGTTTTGTTGTTGTTTTTTCCTTCAATTCAAGCAGTTGCAGAGAGTTGTTACTATGGCACTGAAATCCCTTTACCCTGTATGCTAAATTAAAAAACTGGACCTTATTTTCAGTAGCTTCAGTGTTAGAAGTCAAAATCATTCATATATAAATAGTATAGTCTTTAGGCTCGCTCGCCATTTGTGCTCAAGCACATCACTAGTTATTAAAAATCTAATTCTATAGGAATACAATATAGCTAGCCAACATACTTAAGTAGTTATAGATATTTCACTCCTTCTTGAAAATAGCCCAAACCCCCCCCCCCCTGCCCCTGCATGATGTTTAGAATCAGCAATTCATGTTCCTGAGACTGATCCACACTTTCTAAAATCTCTTTTACATGCTTGACACTCAGCCAAACAGTTTTTACAACTTTCTGGTGACTTCATGGCATTCTCTGGCTTTTGTATAACCTTGGCTTGGTAGAACAATAGCCACGGGAACATTTGGACTTTTTGACATGCACATTATACGAACATTTTTTCGAAATCAGCAATAATAAATTTTAAAAAAATTGCTTAAGTGTTGTAGTGCATAGGGTAAATATAACTTATGCTACAGCTTCTAAATTTGGAGGACGCCATCCCAAAGCCCCATACAACCTACTGGTAGAAAAAATAGAAAGCATCAGATTCCGCATTTAGGCTGATTTTCCCAAAACCAGTCATGTTTAAGCATTCTATAAAATATAATCCTACTGCTAAAAAAAGGAAGCTCTATTCAATGGAAAGTTGCTGAACATGATTTCTTTAGTGAAATGTAATAGTCTCATTGACCAATCCTTTACCTAACAATATCCGCAGGTACAGGGTCCAGGGAATCTAGCTTGTTTTGTTCTGAAAAGTATATACGTGTGTTTGTGTGTGTATGTCAGCCTTATTTTAATTTAATAATTTGAACAGGTTTTCACACAGACCGTGAGTACGAAGCCAAATTGAATTGGCGTGGCCATTATAACCACTCCCATTTAACCACACCCACTCATTCATTAAGTTAACGAATTTATTTTCATCAATTGAACCAAAGACTTTCAGTCTGTGCTACTCTGAGGTTCCAATAAACTCAATTGTCACACAATCACTCCAAACAATTCAGTATAAACATATTTATTATATTACAAACAAATTATTTTTCATCATAGCTACTTGGTCAAATAACACTAAAAGCTAAAAAAATAAAATAAAATAAAAAGACTGAATTTACCACATCAGAACTTATAAATTCTTGTTCTGTTTTTGTAGCTGTTTTAGCTAAGCATTATTAAGCATTATGTGTGGAAACAACTTCAACACCAGAGGTGTGAACCCTCAGCATTACTATACCCTAGCTGGTTATTACTACTTGGCATAGTATCAATATGAACATGTCGATACTTATCTTATACATGTCGATATGTAACTCATGCAATGAAACAGTAGATATTGGAACTGTCTTCATAAGAGAAGAGAAGCATGCAAGGGACACACTTACCTCACCAGTAGTTTCAATGAACATTATACCCTGATTCCAGCACTCTGGTGAACCATTGAATACCAGTAAGACTACCCGCGGGTGGGAAGCAAGAAATTATTTGCTCACATGACTACATCATGACAATAGGGGACATTGCCAACAATAGCGTACGATCGTTTGACAAAAGAATAACTAGCTTTTTCTGAAAAAATTAGTTGAGACAAAAAAAATGTTGGCACATTAAAGGGATTTTAAACTGTTTAGTACAACATTTTGATGCATTTTTCAATCTTCAGGAGGCCGCAGATTTCAAGATCTGCTGTTGTGTGACAGAATGACTGACTTACTGACAGACAAACTTAGTACTAGAACCCTCTCGCGCATGCGTGCTGAGGGTTAAACATGTTTGCATTTAAAATTGTTAGCCATTCACATATATAAGCCTTGCACTTTATACTTTTGTTTTAATTTTAAAATTATTTTAATTTAGACTCTTGTTGTTATTTTTAATCATAGAGAAAACTTCAGCAACTTATTCAGCATTCTTATCGCGTGTACGCGACACGGGTCTGGAGACTACCATTTGGATGCCCATTTTAGCAGAGGTTGGAATTCAATCTCTATCATCTCTTAGCCATTTCGAAGGTGATGAACGAAAATACAGCCAATTAAAAGAAAAAGCAAGATCCGTATCTGATAAGAAAGTACTGCTACAACTCTTCAAAATTGACTATGTACAATACAAAATAAATTCACTTCTTCAAAAAATTAAGTCTTTAGAAAAAGAAGGAAATGATTCTGAAGCACAAGTTGAAGAGGGATTACAGCATATATTGGAAACAAAATCAGACATTGAAAGTGAAGGTCTTTATCATGATGCTTTTGTGAAAATTTTATCAAATTCTGAAGTTGAGGAATATCTGAAAAACATAATGCTGCGCAATTTCCAGTCAACGAACATAAAGATTTTCATGGAAGATATAATTGATGGACTTGATAAGTCAGTCCAAGTTAGTCAATTGACACAATCGATTTCCAATTGGTTACTAGAGCCTTTTGATGAGAAGAAAGTTTGCAATTTTTCCACTTTTAGTTTGCTTCTTGAAAATCTTTCAGCTAGTGAAGATTGGATCAGGCGATCCAAGATTTGTGAATTAAACTCTGAGCAAGCACTGGGAAGATGTGTGTCGGAGGCTTTATATTACTACCGTCACAAGTATAAAAAAACCCATGAAGATATTTTCATTATTATTATAATGCATCCTTTTTTGCATGACATTGTTAACGATGTAGTGACCTTAAAACCGTTATCATTTGGTGACCTAAAATTGATGAAAAAATATTTAGACACCCAAAAAGAAATTTTTGATGTATACTGTAAAAAATCACTTGTACTCTTACAAGCTTATTTATTACTTCTTGCCTTCAATATTTGCAATGGCAAAGAAGAGAGGGTATTTATCAAGCAAGTTTATTATGCAATGCTTGACTTTTCAAGAGATCTGTGTATCACTGACATTGGAGAGGCTTATTTTGCTGGCTATTCCGCTGAAAAAATGAAGGAAAATCTTTATGATTTGATATATCCTCCTTGCCAAGGTCGCGATAAAAAACTTCATTTAATTCATAGTGACAGTGAAGTTAAAAGTAAAGATAAGGTTGAACAGCTACTTAGCTTGGCGTATAGAGATGATGAATTTATTGTTATGCATACTAATCCTGAAGCACATCTGCTTTTTGAAGAATTAAAACTGTGTATATATTATCATAACAAACTAAAGTTAAAGGATGCATTGTGCGTAAGAGAAAATATATTGGAATTGTCATTGAATAACGCAGCCATTACTGATGCGAGTCAGTTACCTTTCTTGACTCTTCTCGAGTTAATGTCTTATGACAGTCGATGCAGAGCAAATTTATTGCGCAAATTTCAATTACCAGATACAAGCATATCCACGAGGTCAAGTGAAGAAAAACAACATATGTGTCCTCTTGATTGCATATTAGCTGTATTGCTGTGCGCTGATGGCTGCCTAACTCAAGATCTTCTGTCTAGACTAGCCATGTGTCAGTTTTCAGTTCCACTTATTTTACCTGATCCGTTCAAAAAGAAGTTTCGCATGCCACTCTGGGGTCTGTCCTCTATTATCAAAGAGTGGAAAAGCATTGAAGATGGCAATAAAATAATATCCCATGTTAGTCCAATAATAAAACATCCTATGCCAGTCATAACATTTATTCGCATTGGAAAGCACTGCAGGACCAGTTTGTCCAAGTCTAAAATATTAAATGATGTGATCAGTGATGATCATCATGATTACTTCTTCCATAGAGATTGTCCAGGAGGGCAATACAAGACTATATTGGGGAGAGGTCTGGTAGACATGTGCTGGTATCTTCCTTCTGGTAAACCAGCAGACTCTTTTCCAAATGCGATGACTTTTCTGAATCTCCATGGAGATACTCGAGAGTATAAAGAGCAATGTTATTTTCTAAGTAAAATATCAACCATGTGTGTGGCTATTTTCACAGAAGAGGATCTTGATATTGATCGTGACCATAGGATAACATGTCTGAACTATTTTAAGTCATCACCTGGGGGTGTACTTGTTTTAAATAATAATAAAGAACAATCCAAAAGATTAAACGAAATATTTCCTAAAATTGAAATCTATAGTCTTATAAATGAACACGAGTTCACAAAAACAGCAGGTGAAATAAAGGAGGCTATTCGCTTAAGAATAAACGCAAAAGTAAGTGAATTAAATTCTTCACAATGCATTGAGGACCTCTGCCATCAAGCTAGAGGAAGCTCTATTGAATTGGATGAAGATAGTGTGGCACACCAACAAGGTTCTGTGCATGCCAATCAAATAATAATACATATGATTTCTAATGAAGAACAGAAAGCATGTGTGAGGGATATTAGACTTCCATTGCAAGGAGAGCATTTATGGAAGGCTTGGGCTTGTCATGAAAAAGAATTGCATCAACTCATGAAGAGAGGGAATGAAACCGTTTATGATTACTCTGCAAAAATTGGACGTGAACAAGATAAAATAAGGAATAGCCAGCTAGAACATGTTCACACTCTAACTCCGCTGATGAAGTTATTTATTACATCTTTAATTGAACTGGGAACTGACGACTTAAAGGGTGTGCGAAACCATTTCTTGCAATACTTAAAAATGGAGTTAAATTCTTTATCAAGAGAGAATATTTCACAAACACAGAATAAGTATCAAAGCGTAAGAAAGGAATTATCCAAGCTACAGACTGAAAATTACTCTCAAAGACCAGAAGTAAAAACTGAAATAGCTAAATTGAAGAATGAATTGGAAGAACTACAAGAAGAAATTATCAATTCTTCTTTAGGTTTGGAGCATATGTTTCGTGAACTTGGACAAGTCTATGAAGCTGCATTATATGGCAAAATAAGATCAAAAGGTACGGCTTTGGTAGATGACTATATATTTTCTCTACCAAAAATTGCTGCCGGACTGTTGATTGAAGGTTATCCCTTTGAAATAATGGATGGTGATGCTGCTCATGTGCCTCTACAGTGGGTTACTGCTGTTATTAAAGAAGCTGTGACTTTGCTTGATGATCCCAATGTGTTTGTCTTGTCAGTTCTTGGACTTCAAAGTACTGGCAAATCCACAATGTTGAATGCTACATTTGGCCTCCAGTTTAATGTCAGTGCTGGAAGATGCACTAGAGGAGCATTCATGCAACTCTTGCCACTCGATGAAGACCTCCGAACCAAAACCAAGTGTAGTTATGTGATTATTGTTGACACTGAAGGCTTGCGTGCACCTGAATTAGATCCAACAAAAACGCAGAATCATGATAATGAACTGGCCACTTTTGTTATTGGCCTAGCAAATATGACTTTAATCAACATATACGGTGAAGTTCCAGGAGATATTTATGACATACTACAAACTTCAGTTCATGCATTCTTGCGGATGTCTCGTGTAAAATACTATCCTAGTTGCCAATTTGTTCATCAGAATGCTGGAGTTAACATAAAAGGAGAAGTTTCTCGTGCAAAGTTTACTCAAAAACTTAACAGATTTACCACAGATGCAGCAAGGGAAGAGCATTTTGATAGTCAATATGAAACATTCAATGATGTGATAAAGTTTGATGATCAAACTGATGTTCATTATTTTCCTGGATTATGGAAAGGAGACCCTCCAATGGCACCTGTTAATGAAGGCTATAGCCATACAGCACAGTCCCTGAAAATGCAACTCATACAAAATGTTTGCAAACGAGCTAGCTTGCAACCAGCCAGTTCAGAAATGAGAAAACTTGGTGATCTAAGATTATCTTCATTTTATATAAAAATTGGAGATTTATGGGGAGCCTTATTAAGTTTTTAGTTTCAAGAATACTCTTGAAATTCTTACAGAATCGTATGAATCTCTAACTACTAAAGTGGAACAAAAGTTGAGAGAATTAAGGGAGTATGTTTCAACTACACAATATGAACCACTGCGTAAAGAAATGGAGGAATTTTTCAATGGTAAACAAAGTGAAATATTAATTCAGTGGAAAGCTAAATTTGAAATTCGATTAGAATCACTCTCAAGAGAATTGCAATCCCATGCTGAATATCACTGCAACAATCTTTTAAAAAACAGACAAGCAATTTATGGATTTGAAACAGACAGACAAAAAAGTGTTGATTTTATTAAAAAAAAAGTACAAGAGCATATTGAAGCAGTAAAAATGGAACAACAAAATCTTCAGAAAAGTTTAGAAAAGAAAGCACTGACATCAGAACAACTAAAGCCACTGCTGGCTAGAAATTTGTTTAATCCTGAGCAACTCTCTCAACTAGAAGAAGATCGTACTTTTACAGCCAATCAAGTTATTAATATTAAATCAATAATTAGAGAAAATGGGTTGAATGAGAAAAGCTTAAAAATTATTTTTGAAAGGGAGTTAGAAATGGTTCAAGTTAAAAAGATTTTTAAGAGGGCACAGCAGACTGAAGACGAGCTACGATCCAAGTTTGAAAAAATTTGGGAAGAACTAATAAATCAGCTTCCTACAATCAAATCTAGCAATCTCTCGGTAACACATGGAGTTGAACAAGCTTTATGCTTATTTGTGGAAAACCATAAAGGACATCATGGTCTATTGATAGCCAAATTAAAAGGAAAAAAATTAGATATGAGAGATTCAGACTTGAACTTAACTTTGGACAGGAATCGGCATTTTCATCCTAAGTACTCTTCAGTAAAAGCGAAAGCTCGTGAGGTATCACGTTATTTGTGGGGAACAAGTGACCAGTATGAAATAGAAGCCATTGAAATAAACAAGAAAGTATTTGATAAAGCTAAAGAATACTTAGAAGCTACTCAAAGCAAACATACTGCATTTAACAACACTTTTGTATTTGAACTTCTAGGTTTAGTGAGAGATACTATTACGTCACTTTCAAAACGCAAAGATTGCAAAATAACTTTCACAGTTGATTACCATCTTGATGTGTACATTGCTGTATGCAGCTGTTCAATTCCAATATTTGAAGAAATGGCTCGACTCTTTCAAGACAGAGAACGATATGATTTAACATATTATTTGGAAAAGAATGACAAACTTCAACTCTTTAATCAGTTTAAGCATGCTTATAGAAGTTTATAAATAATTTTTTAATATTGTGCTCTGTTATATTTGATTCGGTGTTCAATTATTTTTCTTCAAACTTTTGGCAAACTTTGCTCTGCTCATCATTGTTCAGTATTATGCCTTCACATGCTTTGAGCCTCTACATACAATTTATGCACTTTCTGTTGTCAAAGTCATTGATGTTTGTCGATAGTTTAAAAACTTGTGTTTTGTTGCTATTTAAAAAATGACATATCATTCCAACCTTTTCATCTAAATTCCTGTAGATAATGTGTTTGTGTATTTTCCAACCTTCAAAATATTTTTACTTCTACATAATTCATTTATCTGCGGTGGTGATGTCTGTAATTAATTTAGTTCTAGACAACTTTGGTTTTCTTTTTGGAATTAATTTGGTGCTAGACAATTTTGGTTTTCTTTTTATGTTTTTTATAACTAGCAGGACTTGCTTGATTAATATGATTTATCAGTACACTTTTCTACATTGTGGCTTATGTATAGCTTGAGAAGTGTTCATGTACATGGTGGCAAAGAAACATATGGTTGATCTTTTTGAGATTAGCTTTAAAACAACAACAGTTTGGTTTAAATGTACAGATGTACCAGTAGTGTCCATTTAGTGTAGTGAATGCCTTCTTACTGAAACTGGTCCGACTCTCTTCATGATTAAAGTTGCAGCAATTTCAGTTTGCTACTCAATAAAGATGTATAACATAGTCAGCACTGGTATATTATTACAACAATGTCCGGCCCCCCCTTTTTTTTTTTTGGTAATGGTAGCATTGTTTCACATGGAAAGCTGCACTTCAAGCCATAGGCAATACTTCGTTGAAATTCCTGACCAGGGATAACATTTAGCTTGAGCTATAATTAATTTGAAATATTAAAACATTGTGTGGTAATGGTGGCATTAATTTAGAGTTTCCAGGTATAAAGCAACTACCAGAGCCGCAATGAGGGACATGAACTTTCACCATAAATAACATTCATATGTGGCCCTTTTGCCTTTTGTATTTGTTACACCCTCTACGGGCCTGTGGGCTATTCATCTCGTGGTTCCTTCTCAGTTTTATCAAGATCATTAATAATACATGATGATTTGAGGGACACAATCAGAATTAGGTGCAAATGGTCATATGAAGTCGGTCTCACAGAAAATAAATTATGCCCTTGGGAAAGTCCATAGTGATGACTGTGTTGAGTGTAAGACTGGAGGTAAGAGTTTGATCACGGTTGGCTGTGGTGAATGATGTGATGGAAGTGCTGGTGATAGTACAGGTGATAACCATCCTCCAATCCAGTCAGCTGTTGGTTCTGATGATCCTGAGGTTGTAGCATCCTAGGACTGTCCAAGTCCAAACAACAGACTGCCATGTCTGTTGCAGGAGAATCTCTGCCACTTCTGGAGGGGATCACAGACATATCTGTCATTCCATGCTCCTCTGGCTCATCATCCTGCAAGCTGCCTGGTGCACTGTTCAGTGTTTTGTGGTTGTGTTCTTGATGATCTTTACCCACATGATGAGTCCAAGCACCATTTTTCTTCCTTGAGTGGTGGTGTTTTGTTTGACTTGTTCTGATAACACGACTTGAGTCAAGGTGATCAGCTCCACCCACTTTTTGGAGCGATGCCGCTGCAACCTGTCTGACTCGTTCATCATTACCGCTATCTTCTGCTGTCATTTCCGTAGACCTCTCTAAAGTGTGTACCTGATCAAGAGAGACGACCAGAGCAGGCCCCACTGGAGCGCCACTGTGATCACACCCTGAGCCACTAGAATGGACAGTTTCCTGCTCGGGAGAGTGTTTGCGGCACCATCCTTTCTTGGCCATTTTAGACTTGCCCCACCCCTTACTGCCCAGCTCTTCCAAGCACTGCCTGCACACATAATGTTGGTGCTGGTGTCTGGACCTGCGAATCCTGTTCTCAGGGACACCCGGACAATCATCATCCAGAGAGGTGTCCACGAAAGAGTTCGGGTCTCGCACACTGTCAGAGCAGCTACGTAACTTCTTCTTGTGTCCTCCTCCTCCTCCGCCGTTGCTATGTCTCCTGCTGTAAGACCAATGGTGTCGACTATTGATATTGTGTCGGTCGTGATGATGATTACTCGTTCTCTCATCTTCCGTCAAGGAGCGTTGGTTCTCAGAGTGATTGCCAGAGGCCTCACCGTGTCCCGGGTGACTGGCCTTACCGTGCTCCCTCGTGTTTCTACCCACCAGGGACTCCGATCCCTGATCGTACGCATTGCCATAGTAACCATCAGAATCGCGTTCCTCTCCAGGCTTCTGGTCCATGTTACACTTGAGCAGAGGAGGCATGGACGACGTTCTCTCTAATTTCTTCTTTGGTCTCCGGTTGCGGTCGAGATCCGTCTCTCGCAGTTTTCGTAAGACACTATCAATATCCAACTTGTAAGCTTTCGCCTGGCGGTCTCTTAGCCGCCTCCTTCTAGAGGCGTGGTCTCCACTGCCCTTGTCCAGGAGGTGGTCCACTGTCGGGGGTTGATGAGTTGGCAATGATGGTGTGACGGTATGGTCTGCCTTAGCGAGGTCCTCCAGCAAGGATGGCTGTTGCTTCAGAACAGAAGCCAACAGAGAGCGACCCAGTGTCGTGCATGTGTACGAGATGAGCTGCTTCCACTCCTACAAACACACACACACAAATATTTATTCGTTTGACATCTGATAGTAAGCTTCAATGATCTACTTTGACATTATTCCCAGTGTATTAGGCCATGCATAGACTTAACACTCACCACTAGCCATACAATAAATATGCTTGCTCCCAAACGTAAAACGTACTCTGAGAACCCAATCAAGTGATAGATAACATTCCAAAATCTCCAAGAACATGTAAAATTAAGTCAACTCAAAAAAAAAAAGAAAAAAAAAAAAAGAAGGAAAGGCAAATACTAAAACATTCAAGTGTGATACTCCATGAGTCCAACTCAAAGGTATTGAAATTACAAAGAAAAAAGTAATATACGCACCTATAATAATCGCAAAGGCAACAAGGTTACAAAGTTATCAGATATGTAGAAATCACACCATCAAAGGGTTCAACCAAGCCATGCAGAACACAATCCTTTTTGATCAAATTTCAAAGTTTCCAGGGACTTCTAAGAAAGACTCAAATAGATCAAGGCCACTACTATAGCAGCCAGTGAAGGAGGCGGCAGCCATGACTCATAAAGACTTCAAGGGATGACAAATGAGTGAGCTAAGAGACAAGACAGGATTGAGTTCTTACATGATGTCTCAAGCTATTCGAACTTGTGCGTGTGTGTTTGCGTGTGTATGCATGCATGTGTGTGTGTGTGTGCACGTGCTAGATGCCAACTCTTTTGATTAGCAATCTTGGGAGCCAGGATGACTCACACCCTACTGCTTTGCTAGCACTTGACTGGTATTTTGGACTGGCATTGAATAGAGGGTATGCATGCATAATTGAATGAGCAGCTGGTAATGCCTGGCCCCTCAGGTTGATTGAAGAGACAAGCCAAGAATAAACTAGTTTAACAATACTTTGTGTCCAAAGACAAAGGAAGGGGCCCAGGAATACTGACTGCTGCACAGTAACACACACACACACACACACACACACAGTGCTTGTCTTGCATTATACTATTTAAAATAACCACCCAGTATAACACTATTCCCATCCCATAGATAAAATAGTATATGGCAATTGTAAGCTTAGCTCAACAGTATATGGCGACTGGTTAATACATTAATAAAGTGATATTTTTTCTCGAAGTAGCTCACTATATTGACTCAAGACAATAATCGCAATAAAATGAACTCTTGTTTTGAAGGCCGTAATCGAAACAAACTGCTAACATTCTAGAACAAATTCACACACATATATACCTCCTGTGTAAGCTTCTTAATAATGTCCGGGTTCAGATTGGGAATACTTTCCTCAGAAACATCTATACACTGAAATACAAACAAACACACATACATCAAATTATCAGATGAACAAGAAGGATAGAAAATGTGTTCTCTATCAACAACTACACAAAGTTCTAATATTTACCCACTACTGCTAACTACTGTATTAAACAACACATTTGGAGGAACTCCTCTCTCTCTCTCTATATATATATTTTTTTTGCCACACGTTATGGAATATTAGTTGGAGTGTGCCAGTGTGAACATGCTATGAATCCCTGCACATGTGCACATTCCAATGAATTCAATTGTTAATACTCAATGTGTACATGTGTGCGTGTGCATGAATTATTGTGTTTCAGTATTCGTCCAGTCTATGGATATCAAAGATTGCAGTGCACCAAGTCAAGTATGCAACAATTTAAATGCTTGACAAGTGCCAGAATTTCTTGATAAACTGAGTCATGATAAAGCCATCTAATAATAAATAATAATAGTTTTTTGTTGTTTTTTTAATCTGAAACTGAAATGCAAGTCACAACTTCGGTTTAAAGTCTGGTCCCAGCGTGTAGAGAAGGAGTAAGAAGATGACTATAAGACTGGTGAAGTACAGACTACATACTCACAACAGGTAAGAGGTTCAGTTTCTAGACCAAGGCCAGTTGCAAACTATTTCTCGAAGGACCACATGTTTGTCCATATGAAACTAGAGTTGTATACAATACATCCAATCCCACAACACCTCGTGGTTTGTAGAGTTATGATCACTTGGAGACTCAGGGAAGCAAACAACAGCCCTGCTATTATGCTCCAAGGGTATGCTTATTTGACCACGCCCACAACATGGGCACACATGTACAAACACTAAGGACTCTATGATAGTATTCCAGCCAATTGACCTCAGTTAATAAATCAACAATACTTAGCACACACATATGTACGTACAATATGCCAGAAACACAAACAATGTAGTTGGTTAGCTTCTGTGTTGGTTTCATCAGCACCAGGTATTTCAGATGAAAAGCGTCCCTTCATTAACACTAATTCACTGGTTTCTACCCATCCTGCTGGTGGAGTAACATATGCACATAACTCTGTCGCTTAGATCACCAGACAGTATGCACGCACACACATACCCACACTGGGCTAATACTATATCCCATGTCTACAATACTGACCCAACAAATCTTTCTACTGCTAATTTCATGCTTTGTACCTAGACTGGTGAAGTACTACAGTATATTGAATAGTTTGGGACATTATATGCAAAGATAATCTCTGATACCGACACTCGGTGAGTAACGCCATCGTCAACCGATAAGATCACTGAAGACAACCCGTGCCACTAACATGCCATCTTCGCTCTGTACATGTCAAGCTTTCTGAAGGCAAACAGTCAACCACACCTCCTTCCCAACACAGCAGAATGTCTTTAGTATGGACATGTTAGGTACAGGCGGTCTATTGACTAAGGCAGTTAAGTCAGTGAAATGATTAGAGGGGGTGGGTTGACCTTTCTCACTGAAGGCATGATATTTTACATTTACAGACATTAAGTTCCGGATTCCCTCAGTCCCAAGGCGCCTGCCAGACACAGAGAGGTTCTACTACAGCCCCAATGCATGCAGTAGTAGTAGTAGTAGCATTAGTAGTAGTTTGCAGGGGAACAAGGGCACTGCCTGACCCACCAGCCACCCACAATCGCATTGCTATAATAGGACTACTTATGAGAACTCACTCTGGCAGGCCAGAAACTAGCCCATTACAGCAACAACTATGGAAACCACCATTGCCCTTTAGTCTCGTCTGGATCTGAGGAATCCACCATAATCACACCACATTAATACAACCAACCCCATGAAAGCACATTAGTCATAATGTATTATATAATACCTGCATATAATGTATTCTCATCATTCTGCATTTGTATGGCATCCGGCCGTGCACAACTGGCGGCTTACATCAAACAAAAGATGAAATACTATTAAATAAATCTAATTGCTGTCTTTACATGGGCTGCATCAGTGAGGCTTAATCCAATAAGATACATGAGTAGCAGTTACTCAAAGTGTTCAGTCATTCCTCCGCATCGATAATCGGCAAGAGGAAGGAAGAGAGACAGCAGGTAGGGAGTAGATGCAAGGATGGGTGGGTGGGTGGGGGAAAGTGGACATGTGAGTTCTTGGATTGAATGCAATACCAGTGATACTGCAGTTTCACCGCCCATAAGTTATTTAATATGATTACTGTGAATATCTCGCAGTAGTAATTTTGAAAATATTCTAACGGTGAAGGAAAATGGCTTGTGGCAGGCCGTTATTATAAGTCAGTGTTAAAATAGTATTTTATAATAGAAAAACACTTTTTTTTTTTGGTCTGGAAAAAGAAAAAAGAAAGAAAAGAACAACAAAGCAACAACAGAAACCAAACTCTTTGCACCCGAGTACACCACATGTTACTAAACCACATGTTTACTTAGACAATTACATGCATCTGTTCTGAACAGCTACTCTTGAGTTGATTGCCAAATATAACCAGATGAGTACAAGAGCAAGTCACTTGGTCCGAACAGGAGATACCAAACCTACGGTACGCTGCTTCACAACAAAAAGCATTTCATCTGTCCATCTTCAAGCAGATCCTGTTCCACACCAACCGGTGAACTTCAAAAAGGAACCCAGGTCAAGTATTAATTGTTGTTGATTGACATAAAACCCTCCAAAACCAGCCGCACAAATTCCTTCATAGAATGTCAAAGGGGCAAAGTCAAACACACGCACAAAGAAACTGGTTTTATATCAATACCCAAGTTTAGGCTAAAAATAAACGTTAATAAAATAGTAACAATACACTTCAATGTGGCTTCTAAAAGATTCCAACATTCATGCTCTAAAGAAAGAACAGCAGACCCATGCAACACACACCCTGTGCTGTTCTTGTATCTTTGATGTTTGCATTATTAAACTATAATTTGTTTATACTTCATATGAACTACTAAAAAGGACTTCGCCGTGCCAGTGCTGCCTACGAGTACCTAACACCTCAAAAGGGGAGTGGCAACCACACAGTGTCGAGAATGAAAACAAACAGCGGCCTATCAAAGCAACTCGGGACATGCATGTAGTAGGTATTTAGAGATGTGAGACTGTATTGTAGCCAGACTGACGCGTATTGGCGAACTATCTAACAAGAGGCTGGGTGTGGCCACACATCGGCATTTCAACAGACTATTCTAAATTTGAAGTGGAAAATCTTGGATTTATGGATAAAAAATGAGATGATAAGTTCGGGACTTTAGGTGAGTTGTGGCCATTTATAATTGGTTAGTGCATTAGTATTGGGTCAACATAATCTAACTACCTATTGCCTCAGCATTTGATACCAATGTAAGCTGATTTTCTCAGTCCCTCTTCAATAATGTACAATGGCACATTATAATTGAAAAGAGACACGACTATTTTTAATACTACCAACTCCATACATAAAACAAAGCAAAAGCTTCCACCAGTTTGTAGGCACTGGCATCTGTCGAGCATTGGCCTCCACATGTGTTTATATACATAACAAGATTGTTATAAAAATGTCTCAAAAGTCCATCGGTCAGAAACTGCAGGTCACTGCCAGTGTGGGGCCAAGACAACTGTTGATAAAAAACAATAAGACAATTAAGACTTACACAAACTCCTAACAGCACCCACTTGGGAGAAATGGCCAAGTACTCAATTCAATTAAAGTGCCAGCAGAATGCCAACTTCGTGCCGCTCGCTTGATGGTGCGCGTATCGCGAGGTAGATATACACGTGGAGCCAAATGATACATGTCCTTGTGAAACCCAACCCACGGGACAAGAAGGTGCGACAAATGGGAGGGAGGGGCTCACAGGTACATTCTAGGTATGGGGGAGGGTTAAAGTAACAATTAGTAACTGACACATGCATTCTGGCCAATTCCTTTGATTAGAGCTAAGAGCTTAGAATAAAGGGGAAAACAAGAAACAAACAAAGAAGCTCTCAATAATCTAAATAATAATAACAATAATAATAATAATAATAATAATAGTAGTAATAATAATAATAGTAGTAATAATTATAGGAACAATAACAATAGCAGTACTAATAATAATAGAGAAAGGGAAAGAGAGAGGGAAGGGACAAATATCTGTTATTCCAAGTCTCCCACAAACAACACCAGTTAATTAATGATTTCCTATTGTAGTGAAAATACAACAAGCTAGTATTTAGTGCTACAACAGGAAATACAGTACATTCACTTTCGCTCGCTACAATCCAGCGACGTTGTACATACTGACTTAATGACCTTGAAAATAAACCAAGGAACCACCAACCCACACATTGGCATGGATAGGGAAATTATTTTTCCATAATTAAAGAGCGAGCAAGACACTCTTTTTTGGTGTATATGTGGCATGTGTAACTTCTCTCTCTTTTTTTTACTTAAATTATTGAAGATCGTAGAAAACCGAAAGCGTGTTGAACTTGTCTACCGCTCTGTAATTATATTAAGGCCTTGAGAAGCAGCCAGCCTAAATGCTAGAACTTTGCTGTACATAGTTAATAGCTTAACAACTCATGCAGGTCTGTTCATGAGACCCCCTTAAAGATGACATCACTTCTCTTCTGTGTTGTATAGTGATCTACAACAGCCCCTACCCTACGTATGTTGAAACTGCGGCATTAGTAGCAGCTAGCGTCAAGACCTATGTATGTATATACATGTGTGCACTTGTGCAAGTGGGAATCCTAGGAAAACAACTCCGAGAGCTACGTAAAGTCAAGAGTATCAAATTAAACAGAAAATGAAATATTTTCACTTAGTGGCTTAAAAATTATGGTCCCAATCAGAACATAACATGTATCTTATCTTCCTGATAGACTGACTGCTTGACTATTCAATCTGCTCTTATGATCTGTCTGTCTGTCCATCTGCCCGTCGCTACTCACCCAATGTGTCTGCAAGTTGCTGTCCTCCATCTTCCTTGCGTGTCTCGCTGAGTCTTGGACCCTGTCACCACCGGCTGTCGTTGCAAGCACTTGATTAGTAGGGGCAACACAGTCCAACCCATCGACATTGTTACCTGACTGGGACAGAACTTTAGCACCGCCTTCCCGTGACTCAGACCTCTGCCCGGATGGAGGAGGAGCTACGTCCAGGAAGGTATGACTGAATTCATCGCCTTTGTCGCAAGTGGAAAACAACGTCTTCACAGAGGATGACTCCACTAGATGATTGTACCTTCTGCCATTCTCTTTTCTCTTGGGCTGACTGGATTTGGACTGAGACTTCTTTTTCAAAATGAGACTGTCCATGGAATTGGAATGGGGAATCAGAGGACGTTCTGTTCCTGTGCTAGTGGCTGTAGTTATAGAGTCAAAACTCTCTGATCTTGCCTGTGGCATAGAGTTCCCTGAAACTAACACACAACAGAAGAAAAAAAATTGATAATTGCAATCTAAAATAGAACTATAAATATTATATACAGCATCAAATTATAATAATAGAAGAAAAAAAATGGGTGCACATTCTTCAACACAATAAAAAGCATTAATTTTCTGACAAGTAAATAGTGTAATGAATAGATAAAACTTATAAACATTAATAATGATGAAGTCTTTGGGCACTTATGTATATTATTGAGTAAAAGGCGCAGCCCACCATAATCTCTAGGAAGTCCATCAGCTCCATAGAGTATGCCACACTAACAATACTTCAATATGTAATATGCACCGGTCAGTCAATTCCTCATTAAGTTATTCTACTTCAGAAATGTAATTTCACAGGCAGCTGAGCCTCACTTCAAAGATTCTCTCAAACCAGCAAAAACAGAACAATTTCAATTAAAGACAGCACAATGAGACCGGCAAGCCTTGTCCCAGCAGTGTTGGCGTCTGTTGCCATGGTAACCAGACAGGTAATGACACAAATGCCGACGGCAGTCTCAGAGTCATCATAACCCCAGCCTTGCCTCAAGAGTCCTCCAGTTAGCCTTGAGGGGTTCTTTTAATTGGTCGTCTCACATGGTTATGATAATTAATTAAGTATGTGAACGTATGCATCGTTTGCTCAGAACTACTTAAAATGGCCCCCACTTTTCTAAAGATCATTCACTAGTCAATAACTATCTGTATCTTCTTTCACACTGGAGTGACACAAATGGCCGACGGCAGTCTCAGCGAGTCTCAGAGTCATCATAACAACCCACTTGCCTCAAGAGTCCTCCAGTTAGCCTTGGAACCAGATATAACATATCAGGGATTCATACAGGATTTTGTGCTAGGGAGGGGAATTTTGTAGTCACAAAAACCAGTTTAGCCACATGAAAATGGTGAAGTCACGACTATGAAACATGAAACAGACTGTCAGATGAAACATACACAAACTATTACTAATGGACCAGAATTAGAGAAGTGTTGATTTTGAAGAAGTGTTGGACATTATCAAAAAACTAATCATAGATTTAGGCTATTTATACTGATCATTAATAATATAGAAAAAAATTCAGTCGGGGTAAAAACAACAACATTTATGGGGGGAAATTAAATTTAGGGGGGGAGGGACTCGATGTACAGGGGAGAAGGAAATTGTAGGGTTCCCAAAAACCCTAAAAAAATAATAATAAAAAATAAAATAAATAAATAAAAAAGAGAGAGCAAAACAACGATAACAAAAAAATTATTTTACTGCGTCCAAATCTTAACAAGTGAGATGCTCCTGGCAAATTGGCACATCGCCAAGACTACAAACAAGTTCTGAGTCAGCCATCACGACCGCTTTGGATGTATGTATTGTGTAATGCTCCTAACTTGCTGTCCCTGAGAGGAAAACGAGTAGTGGAAGCAAAGACCATATCAGAACACTGTGTAAAGATGTTACTACAAATAACAATTAGTTCTCACCTCAAAGGCAATCACTAAAGGTGGTTATAAGCAAACATCTTGTAACCACTGTGTATGCCTGCAAGAAAAACACTTCTAAAAATGTTATCCTTTTTGAAGCTAATAATGAAGACACATCACACATCTAAGAATTCTCTTTGAGTTGAGCTGTGAGAAGTGCTCTTTTTGAACTCCATTAGGACAAGTCTATGGAGCCTTTCAGAGAAATATGTCTTACAAATGCAACTATAATGTGAGGGAATCAAGGCCTTCTCACAAAAGGATTACCAATAAAAAAAAATTATAATAAAAAAACAAACAAAAAAAAAACAAAAAACACAGCAATTATCTTAAAATGTCAAAAACTAATTTCCAATTGCCAATAACTTGACAACACAGACTGTGGTGAAAAGATAGCCTTGAAAGCACACAAGGACTGCTCATTCTTCACATGGAGCCACAGCAAAGCAGACTCCCAGGCTGCCAGCAATGGGGCGTGTGCAGGCTCGCATAATTGGTTCCCAACACAGCAATCCTAGGGCTCCATTGAACCTCAAAGGGCCAGAAAGAATGCAAACAAACCAGCCTTATCAGAATACACCCAACATCAGAAGGAGAATCAGGCTGCATATTTTGTAAGGGAATATTACAGAAGTGCCGCAGCAAATAATCAGCAGTTTGCACACAATGTGGGCAGAAATCCTCACCTTCAAAGAGTTCAATTCATCCCAGCATGTAACAATGGTCAAGTGATCTGAATGCCTCGTGGGATCAGAGGTGAGCTGTTACTGCCGCCTGACAGCAAACACCACAGAAACGCCACACCAAAATTAATACACAAAGTACTACAAACTCTAAAGTACTTGATGGTGATAAAATAACTGACATTCGTTTACTCCCTTCGATATTATTACTTCTTAAAAACTAATTCAAGGGGTCTAAAGAAAAGAAAAGGTAAAATGTGAAAAAAAATCCGTTATTCTATTCGTATCATTACTATGAAGGTTAAAGTATTAAATTAAATTCAACAACTAGAAACAAACCAATAGTAATTATGAATTCAGCATGACCTAAAGTTTCCTATAGACCTATGGGGAGGCATCTGTAACCAATACATCTCCACGGCAACGCTTTTTGCCCTTCACATTACATGCGCGACACTTCTCACATCATAGGAATAAACTATGCCTCCAGTAACAGTATCTCTCAAATATCACCAGAAATAAATTACCAAAAAATGCATTCCTAACAGGGTGATGAAATTAATTACATTCCAGCCACGCCAAGTGGTCCCCAGACGCTAATTCATCTGCTTCAGCGACAATGCTGCTACTGTGTATGCCAAGCCCTCTGTAGCACCCCAATAAACATCCATAGCAACAAACCTACAGAACAAAGAGCCAGGATTGAGTGCTGTAGGCCAAACAATAGTTGAAGGAGAGTCGGAGACTTTGAGTATACTTCAGAACACTGCTTGTAGGACTCCAGACAAAGACAGTACTTGTAAGTGAACCTTTCACCCAATTATTATATGTTTGTTAAGTAGGCATAACACATATCGGTTGTTGAAATGATACTATTTTGGGCGATTAATTACCATCACTTCGGGAAATGACCAAATTACTACATTGCATTTTGCATGTCACCAGAAAACTCAACTCCCAAACTAAACTAACATTTGAGCAATATATCTTGCTAGTGTACGTGTGGTCTGAAGCAGCAGTGATGCAATTAAACAAGCTTCAACAAGTACTTCAGCTGAACCTCATGACCTCTGTTGCCTTAAGACCCCAAGGATAGTATTCAAACATAATGAAGTTCCCACTAATACAAGCACTTTTTTTTAGTCCTAGTCCCAGATTTGTATGTTGTGCCAGTTAGTAAGTGTATGTGCATTAATATTCTATGATGTTGATACATTGTATAGACTAGTCCGACAGCCTTATGACATGTCATCTCTGCTATCCTGCTTATCTTACACAAACAAATAATTATCTCACATTAACTTCATTCTTCTCATAAAACATTTGACGGTATAACAAAGGTCTTATGAAGACAACGGACTTGACTATTCACCAACTCTCTCTCTCTCCCTTTTCCAGTATACTAACTGTTGTATCTTATGACACATAACTACATCACCTTGGACACCATGGAATTGTTGCCATGACAGCCACCAGCCCAACGACCTGGTGGTAAACCCTGCAAGTGTCCCACATGCAACAGATTCCGCACATTCTTAAGTCCACACAAAACGTCAGAAAGGAGGGGTCAAGTTTGCCCTGCAAAAAACTCCAAGTATCTCTTCTACCAAAATAACATGACCTTTTTAGTAGCACAGCCTCAAACAATATTTTCAGATTACTGGAAACATAATGACACCGTGAGCTTGAGAATTGCCACTTTATCTCCCAGTGAATCCATGTTAAGAGATATCACTGCCACCAGAATAACTCTGCCGGATGAACACCACCACGTGTAATCGGGTCGAATGTATGTAGGTATGTCCTTTATTCGGAACATGAGAGAAATTTATATGAAAGAAAAAGAAACAAACAGTGGCATCGAATGGCAAGTCTACCGGATATCCATCTGTCATCAGCAAAAATAAAAACAAACATAATTGATCAGGTCAAGTGTTGCGTTATCGCCATATGTAAACCAGGCTATCCACACTCAAACTTTTAAGTACAGTAGGGGTAAAAAAAAAAGTTCCCACTGAGTCGGACTTTCAAAAAAAAAGTCTGGGCTTTAAAAGTCACTTGTCCGGTTTAAAAGTCTCCTTACCCTAGAGACTATTTTTCTGTTAGTAGATAAAAAGTCTGGTCGGTATGGGAACTTTTTTTACCCCAACTGTAGATATAAAATACTGGTAATTTTGTCATATTTCATGCTCCCCCCCCCCCCATTCATTTCCATCCTCAACCACTCTTTCTTGTATTGATACTTGCATCCATTGAATATAAGCTGTTACATAACATGTAAAAGACTTTAACAGAAGAAATACTTGTGTTTCCCACATACAAGTCATCAAAGGTAGTTTGTATGCTCGCTGACAAGCTCCTCACTAGCTGCAACTAGCTCCCTCACCCTAAAAGTTCAAAGGATCTTAGCCGTGTGAACAGATATCAAGTTCACTACAGGGGTGCGGTCAGTGCCACCACCTTGTAGTCCTATTACTGTTACCACTTGATACTGTACTGCCCTTGACCACACCTTCATGACAGACTGAGAGCTTCATTACATGTACATAAGGCCATATGGTGTGATTTTGAGTACAGTAATAAATAAATAATTAAAATTTATTTAAAACATTTCAGAATACAAAAGTTACTCCCAAGAGAGAAGTTTGAAGCTGTGGTTCTCTAAGGTGAGGGGAAAAAAAAAAAAATAAATAAATAAATAAAAAAATAATATAAAAAGAAACGTTTTATAAGAAATGATTTTCCTGAATGAGCTAATTGACCAGACCTTAGTGATGGACTGTAGACTGGAGTTGCATTCATTCACCTGTCAAACTATAAGTCCAATGCAGCCTCTGGCAATCACTGATAAATATGCTGAGCCATGAAGTAGAATGTCCAGTGACAGAACTCAGTGTGGAATCACCTGCTGTACTCACAGCTGTGTCTTGTGTGAGCAACACATTTTGATTGAATGTCCAGCTAGCCTTACATCCATAGCAACACTAATGGACTACACAAAGTTCAACTTCATGTATTACACCTTGAAGAACATGGACCAGCCATTATGCGAGCCAGTGAAGGAGAACCATCTTAACAACAAAAATACATTCTTGCCCTTTTCTTTAATATCGCACTCAGTAGTAGCCGCTAATTCACTAATAATACTGTCTAAATAGTGGAGCTTCTCACTCAATGGATCTAGCTCCACAAAGATCTTGTTACATCTTGAATCGATCAAGCCTAGATGTAATGACTCTAGCTTCTCTCCAAGGGCTTTAGCCCGTTCTTCCTCTGTCTGCAAAGATACTGCCAAGTTTAGTCTCACAACATACACAAGACTTTACATGAACACTAGCCAAGTTCCGAGATAATATCTGAATTCCTAAATCGGCAAAACCAAACTAAGTGACTGCATAAACACTTGAGGTATATTTGACATAATTCTTCACCTAGGCAAAGTGACTCAAAATTTTATCAGAAAGATATTGAATACAAGAAGCCATGCACACATCAAGATCAAGTTACAGCCATAATTATCTTAATCTCTAGCATAGCAGCACACTCCACTGTAATCACCAGATAAAAATCTCATTAACTTGATTACTACCTGGCATTGAAAATAAATAGCCTGTTCATAACCCTATCAAATAATAGTGGTCCCTAATGCAGGCACATTCCTTGGTAATCAGTGCCAGTTGGAACCCTAAAGCCATATTTTATAGTAATAATAATGTTGAGCTCTAGCCATTCCTGTACTAACAATCTTCAACAATTAACACTTATAAACATCTGAAGAAACTGGTTAAAAAGAAACAAAAGCTCATTGGATTCAATTAGTTCCACAAACATTGTAATACCACACCCCTAGTTGAGAAGGTTATCCACATCATACCCCACCTCCAAGAAAGAACATACAAGACTATCACATGTAATTCTATCTCTTTGACTTGAAGCTGAGTTCCTTCATCAACCAGCAAACTGGCTCTAATACAAGTTCTTTGAGGTCATTCAATACCCCTCCTGCTAAGATGGTGGATATTTTCCTCCCGCTGAAAAAACAACAAACAAACCCCAAACACAATCTTTTAACCCTTTCTGTCAACACATACCATACCATGCTAGATTTATTGATGTTAACTTAACAAATTACCAGCAATTCAAAGGTGTGACATTCCTGTGGTAAACTTAAAAATGATTATAAGCTATTAATCTGGTGTGAAACTTCAAGATATTACAATTCACTGTCTATTTTTAAAGGAGACCTGCAATGAAAATTGCTGCATTACGCTACACAAACTATTCTTTGAATATTTCTGGGCATAATAATAAAAAATGTATCTGCATTCTTTCACTCTGACTTTTGATGGGATTTGAATGTACCATTCAACCACTAGTATGGACTAGTTAGTATCATAAATTAGTTGCAATACACTATGTTGACACTTACCCACCGACTTGCTGTGCATTTTACCCATCCTGTATCGCTCCACTGATTCAACCAGAGCACGGCAGCAATAGCAACTGAAGGACAATCCAGTCCGCGTATGTCTTGGTACCTTAACTAGCTGCCAGCTGTAAAAATGCGGCGAGTCCACTAGTATCAAACAAAACAAACTTCAAAAATAACCTCACAGTCCGAGACTATATCCAGGTTGAGACACGAAGCATAACTTAGCCAAGCTAATCCCTCCTACACCTCCCCAAAAACAACAGTCCACAACGACGGTAAAGACAAGAGTCCCAGCTTTTCCATCCCTAATCTCACCTTCCGAGCGACTTTATATTGCTATGCGCGTTGCGCACCACCACACACTCGGACTCGCGTCTCAACACCACACGCGCACTTTGCCACACTAGCGTGGGCGTATGATTCATCAAATTTTATCAATGAAACAATGGATGAGATGAAATGAATACAAACAAGTTATTTTTTACACACACGACATGATTCCAATATGTCAAGTAAACCGTTTTAATCTTTTTTCCCTGAGTTCTCTCAAATCTACTGACTGTGAGCTCTGAGAAGAGATATCCTGAGAAGATTCACTCTCAGATGAGAATGGCTTTGGCTCTGGCTCCTGTGTTTGGCACTCATCCACCTTGTTTTGCTGATCCGACTTGTCTTTCATCTCTCCTTCCTTCTCTTCAATCTGATCTAAAATTAAAGACAAAACAACAACAGACAAATAATATGAAAACACCATTTTCATCGCTTACAGAACTAAAACCACATCCTCAATGACTTGTAAAATAAATTCAAATCCTCATGGACATTAATTCAGCAAGTAACAAGCCAAATATATATACATACACATACCACACACATACAGACACACACTCTCTTTATATATATAAATATGTAATTGTAAATCATCTAAAGACGTATGCGGTTATAAACTTTTCGCAAACCATTTATGGTGGAGACAAAAAAAAAAAAAAAAAAAAAAAAAAAAAAAAAAAAAAAAAAAAAAGAGAGAGAGGGAAACTTAGGAATGAGCACCCCCTCAAATACTTTCCCATATTTTTTTAGCTTCCTTTCCTGGGAACTGAAATCGGCTTCTAAATCTCTCAAGTCTCATGGAGAGATGCCATTCACAGCCAGTGAAGATGAAGCCCCGAAGGGCCTGGTGGTAATGCTGGATATGATAGTGATATGCAATATGTAATATCTATCAAAACTGAAACCTCAGGACCAGCTATAACAACAATAATTATTAGAAAGAAAAAAAGCATCTTATAACGTGTTTCTAACAGTGTTTAAGAAAAATTGTTGATTTAATGGCTGAGAGTATGCGAAAACCAAACAAACAAACTGTTAGCAGTATATTTTGTGTTACCGATAGTAACCGCAAATTTTTTAAATTAATACTTCGTTAACATTCACTCAGTGTCCCACTGATGCACTCAAATTAATACAACTAAATAAAGGACTTGTAACAAGACAGCCGGAGTCGACTGAACCGGTGCACAGTCATTGAGGCTCTTTCAAGGCAATATGAGCTCACTGTACACCAAGTCTTCCCTAAGTATATACACAAAATTTGTGCTTTCATTAAAAAAAAAAACAACAACATAAAACAACAACAACTGAAATATTATTTTTGCTGTCTTGTTAGTAGGTTCACAGACTCCGTATGCTTGGCAGGGTTTCATACAGAGGCCCTGGGATCCCCCCCAGAATTTCATGAAATAAATTAATAATATTTACTACTTAATGGTATTGTGTGGTTATGATTTATAATGGTATTCTGTGATTTTGTTTATATATATCTAATATTTGGTGAAAGTTCACTTCAGTTAATTGAGATCCTTCAATTGCAATACGCATTAGTCTTCCAAGATTGATGTCACCAATTCTAGACCTGAGACAATTTTTAATCAAATGTGTGTGGTTCAGCAAAAGTGGGTGTGGTCAAACAAGTGTGGCCTCCCCCCCCCCCCCCCACCCCCCCCAGAAAAAAAAATCCTGTATGAAACCCTGCCTGGTCTAGATGCCAAGGCTCCTCATGGTCACAAATCTCCACCACATATGTACGTATGTACATTTCTTATGGCTAGCCCACTCACCTCAATGTGCTGGTGCTGCTGTTGGAGCACTACATATGAAACATAGGCTCACAACCTCCACCCACATCTCTCCCAGCCCCACCCACCTCCCCCCCTTCCCGTCCAAGGAATAACACTATCCAGGTCCAGAGTGAATGTGTATTCAAATTCCGTATAGCCACTATGGACTACTAGCATAACAACTCTGCCGCTATTCTATAACATAAAACCCATTTCAATTTCTGTACACATTGTACTCCCTCATGCTCCGCCCACCCCCACATGCACAGCTGAACCTACAGGGATTCACAAACAAACACGACCCATACAGTGATCAACAGGCGTAAGAATCAAAGCAGTCATGAATGCTACATCTTTTTTTTTTTAATGAGTCAAAAAATAAAGGTTTGCATAATGAGTCATTTTAGCACATACGCTTGTTTAAAAAAAGTCCAGTGGAACACAAAGATTTCTACAAGCATTTTGCCAAACAAGTAAATTATTGACTTGGACAACAAGTTGTTTTTATAATTTTGATCACTTTCAATTATATAATAGTTGACCACACCCTATATTTCAGGTGGGGCATGATGGGCTTTATGCTTTAAAACTGCATTCCTGTTGCAGAAGCTATACTTAACTCGCCACCTGTCTTGGTATGAAAAAACAACAACACAAACAACAACAACAACAACCAAAAAAACAACAATCAAGTTACAATAACAACAATAGTGACACATCCTTCTTGATAAAACCACTACATGTAGTGGTGAGTGATCAAGATAACCACCTACAGATGTTGTGCCATGCTTTCCTATACAATGACCACAAGGAAGGACCACATAGTAATGAATGCAGCCCCTCAATTGGTGGTGTAGGGGGTGACTACTTGAGGGGTGGAAGGGAGGAGGATACATATCTAGTAATACCAACACTTCACCATACTGTTGGATAACTGCAAGGGCAGTCCCCACAATAATAGGGTAATAGGCAGTCAACAGATGTTGTCATCCAGCACCTTAGCCCCTCATGGCTGTATGTGTAGGGGACACAAGAACTAGCAAATAATGGTACTCAGAAGATACACATCCATTTTATTGAAGTAAAACTATATACCTCGTAAATTATGAGTGAGCACATACAGAGAAAGTCTACGATAATGATATACCAACATGTAATAGTAATGATGACGTAATAATAATGATTTAGTAACAATAGTAATGGTTAATTGATGTAGTCATAACAATGATGATAATAATATCATAGGAGGCTTAGTCACAATAAATGCAGGAGTGCCTCAAAGGGGTGGGGTGGGGGCACCATGTATCACAAGCCAATTTACTCTCATGAAAACCACTTATATTTCATTAAAAATATATCTTCATATTGAGTAATAGTTCCCAATACAATTCAATGCTTAGTCTGCATAGAGTGTTTCTCCCCAAGAAATAAATCTGGGGAGGAAGGGGGCATCACACTGAGATGTATCAAAATAAAGCTACCAGTAGCATAGCCTCAGCTGAATCAGACACTAGTAAAACAAATGTAGTCAATACACGGAATTTACCCATTCAAAACTTGTGGAATAAGTTATACTCCCTCTGCAAAGTCTGTAAGAATTGTAAAAACTTTAAGCAGAATACCAACTAATTGCTTAATTTCTTCCATTGTTGGAACATCCCATGACAGGCAGTATCCTCGGCTAGTAAATACAGAACTAGGAGGATTGTAAAACATGAGCAAGTTCAGCTCTATGTAGAGCGCACAACCGCTATCATATCACCCTCTCATATAAAAAAAATCTCTGTACCTTTCCTTAGTAAGATCTCAGCTTTCATACTGCTCCCAACTCTGGCGCCCTCGTCTCATCAAGGACATTATTTTATTAGAAAACATTCAACGTAGAGCTTCAAAGTACATTTTAAACAATTTCGTTATAGATTATAAATCTCGATTAATCTTACTCAATGTCCTACCACTCATGTGTTGCTATTTGTATTGAAATGTCTCAAAGACCCTCCTGATAATTTTGACATATTTAATTACATTTCTTATTCTTCTGGACCCACACGCTCATCTACCTCCCACAAGTTAGAACTTAAGTTTTACCGCTTCTCTAGTACACACCACCAATATTTTAATCACGTTGTAATGCTGTGGAATGCATTCTCTCCAATTGATCTTTCCCCTTCCTTCACTACTATCAAGAAAACTCTTCAACAGAAATTCTGGAATACATACACCAAAAGATTCAATCCCAGCAATCCCTGCACATTTTGTTGTCTATGTCCCTGTTCTCAATGTCACACATCTAATATCAACATCACTTTGCCTCCCACATCATGAGCCTGTGTTTATTCATTTTGTTTACTCACTTTCTTCTTTTGTTTACTTATTTATTTCTTCGGGCAGCTCTAGTAGTTAGAGTTGACCCTCAACCACAAACACTTTACATTTTTCACTTCACCCACAATACTTGTTTTGCCCCATTGGTTGTAAAGTCAATAATAATAATAATAATAATAATAATAATAATAATAATAACAGTTCAGAAAAAAAATAGGAAAAGGGCGGCAGCAACACGTATACAAAAGGTACATAATATACAATGTAAAAACTAAAAGCACATACACTGGCTGAAGGGAAGACAGCCCAGTTCAATTTAAATACATGCAGCTGTGATCTTATCTTAGCTAGGGGCGGGGTTAGAGCTGTAGTGGGCTACTGACAACTACCTAAGTGGGCTGGTCAAAGGTAGGTAAAGGTCGGCCTTTAGGTTAGCTCTTTGTGGGCATGCTCAGTTCATTTTTAGTAACGGTGGGGGGTGCTGGAAGGTATTGGATTATGATACACAGTCTTCTTGGCTACTAAATCTACTTATGGCCCTAGTATAATATGGTGAGTTTTCTGTAAACCTTACTAAATGTCTATAGACATAAACTAAAGTACTAGTTCAGATCTACATACATTAAGCCAGACTCAAATCCACTTGCCTTTAGAACAGGTATTGTAAAAAAGCAAAGTTTCTTTAATCTTTATATCCTTGCTAATTACAGATGGCAAACAACTCACTACATCAAATGGAACCATCTAACAAGCATAATACAGTAGCTACAAGAATGGGGCTTGTCAATGACCTATGAAGACCCACTAATGTACCTCAATAGTTTCAGTATTCAGCCAGACTGAGGAAGAACTGATTCTCAGGAAAGTACTTTGACCTGAAGCACATTGTGAGGGTTAGTGGAGCTATTGACCAAGCCATACTGAAGCCATTCGTTGGACTAATAGGGAGGTGGTTGTTCTCTATTGGACAGTCCATCAACCCCACCCATTCACTCCCCTTTTCAGATGAAGCAACTGGTAGCTTGTAACCAGTTGTCTAGTGCATGAGATTTAGACATGTGCAATGCTCTGTTGATAAAGATTGGTTGCCATCTTGAATGCAACCAGTGATGGCCATCCAATGCTGGTAGATCTACTGTGGATGTATAATAACAAACTCATTACTTTCTAGTTTAGTTTCCATTCGCTGATTGCTTTCTGGTGTGAAAATTGCTGAGGGCTTCTGATTGGTGTCAGTGTGGCATGGTCCTACTGATACAAGTGTGATGTAGATCCTGCTCCTGCAGCTGATGATTACTCTAAAGTGTGTACAAAATACCACTAATTGCAAGACTTGGAAAAGTGTGAAAATCACAGTGACACGGCTGGTACAGTAGGGGTAATAAAAAAGTTCCCATAGCGGCTAACAGAAAAATAGTCTCTAGGGTAAGGAGACTTTACTGATTTTGCAGCTGCTACACATCCTGTACTTGTTTAATCACAATAACTGAAGTGCTCTAGAAGGGTTCTGTCCCTAACTGTAAAAAAGTCTGGACTCAGAAAGGTCTCTAGAGAAAAAAGTTGCCAAAAAAGTCAGGGCTAATAGTTGCACAAAAAAAATCTGTGTTAAAAGTCTTCCTAACAGACGTTAGAAAGTCCTTAAAACGACTTAATGGGAACTTTTTTTGACCCCTACTGTAGTTGCACCAAATAGAGCAAGTTTACTATTAATACTCAACAGTCTTTTGGCCAGTAAGGTACTGGACTACAATAATGGGTACACAGTAATCCTGAACTTCATGGGTTAGCTCAATGAGTCAATGAATAGTCCTAATGAGTATTTTCAGGAACTATCACAGATAATAAAATTCATAACTGTACTATCAAGAGGGAGGAAATGGAGGAAATGTCTGAGGTAAAAGGATATATACTGGGATCAGATCAACCAGTGTTGTAAACACAATCTAACTGCATGGATCAGTTAATGCTTGTGGGAGCTACCAATTGAAACTACAGGTAAATCAGCAATGGCTTATTTGTTGTCACTGGAGAAAGTGAAAAGATAACTGGAACTTTGCCATACAGGAAATAATTATCTTGTTCCTTCACCTTTCCTCCTAAAAAACTACCAAAGACTGATGCCTTCATATACAATATATAATTATATATATATATATTGTTTATGTATGGAATTACTTTCTTGTGAGTGCATAAATCGAAGCATGACTTCAATCACCATAGAGCACAGATAATATTATTCACACTTAAAAAATTTTTTTTTTACTAAAACATTGAAAAGTAATATTAAGATTCTTTGATCATTAAACATGAAAAGCAATAAGTTGTAAAAAAAATCTTCAATGGATTCACTTCAACACCTTACCAACAGAGAAATACCACTGCCCGTTGGCATCAGAGCAGTTATTTCACAATACTAGTGATTCTGATGATTGACACAAGCTAGTGGCCGACACACTGGAAGTGCAAAGGAAGCTTCAGGTGTGTCTCTCACCTGCAGTAAGTTCAGTCTCATTATCAGTATTTGACAGATCAAAGAAACCCACACAACCTAACCCAGACCTCACACCTGGCTTATTCTGACACCTTGCCCTTACTAGATCTCTGATAGAGATCACCCTGCAGAGCCACAATAAAAAGATTTCTGGAAATAAAATAATAAGGCATTTCAGAGAAATTGTGAATTTAAGAGCCCAACAATTCCATTTAGAGGTTATACTTAAGATGCCTAACATGCTCTGTTAAATTGCCACCAAAAATGTTACAAAGATTCATCAGCTGGGGTTTTTACTTTTTCAATGAAAAATAATATACAATTTGAATTTTAACTCGCCTTTAAACATTTAAAAAAAAATCATAATAGTATTGTGGAAACCATGTAGCACCAATACAAGAATTAATTAAAAAGAAATAAGACCTTCAAATAATATTACTCCACACAGTTCTTAGCTAAAGCAATTGGCATAGCCTGCCTAGTTGCATGGACATCATACAATTGGAATAGCCTGCCTAGTTGCATGGACATCATACAATTGGCATAGCCAGCCTAGTTGCATGGACATCATACAATTGGAATTCTAACTCATCTTTTCTTCAATACAATAGTATCATAGCACGGGTGCAAGAATTAATTGATGAAAAAATATAAGAAAAGAAAACCTGAAAATAATATTACTCCACACAATTCTCAGCTATAAGAGATGACTTAGAGTTGGCATTGCCAGCCTAGCTGCATAGAATGTCTTCATTTAGTCTAGTTCACCAGACCTTATTGTTTCACCACAATACTGAAGCTTCCTAGGTCCAGCCTCAATCTCATGAATACACTCAAGGAAGTCTTTGATTCTCAACCTTGAAGTTATTCACTAGCTGGAGGACATCAAAGGGTCATGAACCATATTCACAAGCCACAGACCATTAGCTGCACCAGACAGGCAGACTTCAAACAGCTTCACTTCTCTGTGATCTGCAGGACTGGCTAGCTAATGAACATTCCACAATCTGCTAAGTCAACTGAGGGAGGAAGCTAGAGTCAGAGCCTAGGTACATGAGCATCGCCAAGGAAACTGGATGGTTGTCAAGGAAACCCATGGTTGTCATGGCGGGTACATGATAACAGCAGTTCAGTGGAGATTGGTGGTATTTAATGCAGTGTGACAGTCACCACAGGATTGCAATGGTTCCTAGCTACTATTGTCGCTGGGTCTAATGGTATGCATTACTTCAGAGCTAGAGGAAGTCAACATGTCTGCTGGCATCCTGCGTGCATGCATACATTTTGTGTGTGTGTGTGTGTGTGTGTGTCTACTTTGAGTGGCACAATGCCATAGCTCTCATTAACCCTCACTGGCGCATGCAGGGCAGGAGAGGATTATTTCTCATTCACCCTCACCAGCCATGCAGGAGAGGGTTGTAGTAGTCCTCCTGGCCTGCGTGTCTATCACAGGCTGATTTTGGAGATTACTGACAATTAGCCTTTGATTTAGGTAGGATCTTGCTCAGAATAAACATTTAAGACCTTCCAATACGCTACTTTTTAACATTTTCTCAGGTATATTTTCAAGAAAATGTGGAGGTACTAGCTTTTGTCTGTAACACCACCTTTAGTCACGTCATACTCACATGAGCTAATAATTTCTTGTAGTATGCAGTAGTTTTGCTTTATGCTGAAAGTACCGAACACTTAAATGGGATTTTTGTGTTGAAACTATCGGCGAGTGTCCCTTGAATGTTCAGCTTCTTTTATGAAGACAATGGCTACATCTATCACATTCATTGCACAGCTACATTTATACCTGATAGGTCTGAGAAATGATTTAATAGCTACCCATCATATAGTAGCGCTGAGGATCCACACATTCAGTGATTCATTTTAGAAATAGGAAGTCTCTTTAGGTACCGCTGCCCTGCATAGACTGGCAGACATGCATAGAGAACTCATCTGGGCTGGCCCTAAGGCATTTATTGTAAGCAAGTATGAATAGACTAGTGGTGTGCTCGAATAGTGCAAATGCATGGCGAGCGAGCAGATTCTTTTTACAGAAAAATAGAACAGAAATTAATTGTAGCTATAAACTTTTTGGTTGAAACAAAGTTGTGTAAGGCAGTGCAGCAGGATTCTCCGTGCTCGTTAATTGAAAAATACTGGAACTGTGAACGCTTTACCTAACTTACGTAATTAGAAGCGCGGGCGAAATTTTTTGACGTACGCATACATACCTATATATATATCTGAAATCTCAATTGAACACGACTGAGAGTCAGCCTCGTTGAATGAATTAAAACTTGTCAACTGTGCCTGATTGGATAATTAGAGTGGTACTGAATGATTTGGCAATACATGAATGTATCGCAGGTGGCTCCAGTGCCTACAGTCTTGCAACTGCACTGCTATCCATACTACATAGATGCATGTATTGAGCGACCTCTGAGAAGATATAAGTGCTACCACAGCTTGAGATAAGTCCACTTAGAGCAGCTAGTATCCATGTATGTAGGCTGACCAGAGAAGGACTTGACAATAGATGGTGCACAGACGGAACAGAACTATAAGGACAAAAACAATGAAGAAGAAAGCGTCCCAGAATACTTTCATTAGTCCGGAAAAAAAATTGGTTAGCTACAATTTTCAGCTATTGTAAAATGGAATTGTGCACGCATGAAGAGTGCTGTTAAAAATGATGAAGCATTCTTTATACTAATTTATAATTATAACTCAACATGGATATCTGTTTAACACGATGCATTAAAACTGTGACCATTAGACATGTTGTAGTTGAGTCCTTGTGTTCGTTTGAAAAGGCAGTAATAGCTGATAGTCAGTGGACCCCAGGTGGGTACAGATGTAAGTGGGTTAAAGGATACAGCCTCTATCATGATTCCAACTAAATTCATTAGTTTCTGTTAGTGGCGGCTTGTGTTTGTAAATAATCTAACGATCAATTGTGGAACTTGAAACTAGAAATACTGTCTCCTGACAATAGCAAGGACTATACAAACTCACTACTCATTAAGGAGAAATAATACAATAATAGGGAAAAAAGGGGTTTATGAGTTGTGTATGAACATGGACAAGAAATATCTATACTACACATATAAACACGCACAATGAAAACCATTAATTAAAATACACATGTCCACTTTGTTCATAAGCTAATTGATTTAACTCTAACCATCTACCAGATTTAATAGTCTTAGAAGAAAAATGCAAATAAGTCACTTATCAAATATTTTTTCTGCCTATAAAAGAACTCAGGCATATCTACTCTAACACCTTACCTTCTAAACTGGCTTGCATTGCAGCAGTGATCTCTACCTGGTATCCTTCTGCATCATCATCATCATCATCATCATTATCGTCATCATCATCATCATCCTGACAATGTATTCCAACATCCCCATGACTACACGCTGAATGGACACTCCCACTTTCATGGTGCTCACGCTCACTCTCTGATGAACCACACCTCTTTGTGTTCCCACTGCAATCCTCTACAGACACTAACGAAAAAAGTATATACCTCAATTTTGAATAAAGACCTTTACTTTGTGCATCCCAGCAATTGAGCAAGCAACTAAGGCATAGGTTTAAACCTACAGCACAGCCAGAAGACATTTGGTATGTTACTATCACAATATGAGGAAAATATCGCAATGTACATGTATAATTAGAGTGGAATATCTGAGTTGCTAATTATTGCCATTATTAGTTTGATTATTTTTCTACCATGATTGCTGGAGTAATAATTAAGCCCAAGTTGTTTTAATTTATATCAATTTCAGTCAAAAGTCAAAATAAACGTTCCTTTCAGTTGTCATTACAAAAACCAACATGTAATAGTTAACTGATATTGGATTATTTTATCACAGTTCCTGATGATAGTGTAATGCTTCTAAGTTGGAAAAAAACCCAGTAACATATACATAATAGAGAAATAATGGGAAGAAAAAAGATTCATGAGACTCTGAAATAGAAAGTACAGTATGTACCGCAAACATAACCATTTCATTAGGCTATAAAATTGATTCTTAAAATTTTTTTTTTAACTAGGATAAATTCTGATTCTTTAATCAAATCCATCACTATGATAAGTGTTGTTCAGATCAACTATGCAAAGAGCCTACAACCTTGTATAATCTGTTCATTAACTCTCTTTCCAACCTTGCTTATCCCGGGAATTTCCCGGGACCATACTGGCAGAGAGAGCGGCGGCCAACTCCAGTTGGTACTCCTCGTCGTCTTTGCTGGTGGTCCTGCGCCTCGATTGAGACACGTCCTTTTCTGGGGAACTTTGACCTCTAAAGTAGCCAGTGACGACCTCGACAAATGATGGTTTTGAAGAAGACGGAGTGGTTGCAGATGACGAAGAGGAGGAAGAGGGCGGAGTTTGGACCGGCGCTTGTGGTGGTACAGAAATAAGTGACAAAAGTTCATCAGCTTCACTGGATGGTAAATCTCCTTCTATTACAAAAATAGTGTATCCTGGAGGACAGACATAAAATACAACACATAGTAATACAAGGCTGACTTAGTGAACTGGACCTGATTATACAGACTTCAACACATACATACCAGCTACATGCACATACCAGCTACATGCACATACCAGCTACATGCACATACCAGCTACATGCACATACCAGCTACATGCACATACCAGCTACATGCACATACCAGCTACATGTACATACCAGCTACATGTCCATACCAGCTACATGTATTATTATATTAATACCATTACTTATAAACTAGTGATGGCTCTAATAGTACAAAATCATGTTCCCTGTAATTGCAGCTATTCCATCCATGCTTGGTGTGGCTACAAAATACTGTCAAAGTGAGAAAACAATAGTGGTAGCTTTATTCTATGATGAAGGCTCCTGGTACCGTAATCCTCAGGAATAGTCTAATAAATAAATTAGGAACATTTAATGGCTTTTCAAAAAGAAAGATTCTTTACTTTGCTACCTGTTTCTGTTTTGTTTTAGCTCTCCTCCTCCTTGCCCTGTCTTTTTCATTTCTTATCTCTCTCCTTACTAATTTTTCTTCTGGAGTTTCTAACGCCCTCAAAGCTCTTGACCGAGCATTTCTAACGTTTTGTCTCTCTTTCGCAGAATTTGTTTCATTGGGCATCGCTACTTCATACGGCGGGTAAACAAAACAAAATGTTGCTAAGAAGGTTACCC